>Ga0207845_100032_pt1 | contig 168748 bp, 136 predicted proteins | sample CeladaPassaD2F08_FD_187495 | JGI IMG/M metagenome (GOLD analysis project Ga0207845, IMG submission 187495) | Cellulose-adapted microbial communities from the Joint BioEnergy Institute, USA - Passage D2F08 (SPAdes) (version 2) | ecosystem: Engineered > Bioreactor > Continuous culture >... | reverse complement strand
TGTCCGCACACAGTCCCCATCCGATGCCTCCGCCCGACCCAGCTTCGATGAAATCATCCTGCGGTCGGGTGTAGAAAGCGTATTTGCCGTCGACGAACTCCGGGTGCAGCACGCAGTTGCGCTGCTGCGGCGAGGGCGTCTTCAGGTCCGGGAGCCGCTCCCAGGTTTTCAAGTCCTTCGTGCGGGCGATGCCGCACTGGGCCATGGCCGCGGTCGTGTCGGTGGGCGGCGCCTTCGGGTCTTTGCGTTCGGTGCAGAACACCCCATAGATCCAGCCGTCCTCGTGCAGGGTCAGGCGCATGTCGTAGACGTTGACGTCCGGATCGTCCGTCTCGGGCAGCACGATCGGTTCGTCCCAGAAGCGGAAGTTGTCGATGCCGTTGGGACTTTCGGCCACGGCGAAGAACGACTTGCGATCGACGCCCTCCACGCGCGCCACGAGCAGGTAGCGATCGCCCAGCTTGATGGCCCCCGGATTGAACACCGCGTTGATCCCCATGCGCTCCATGAGGTAGGGGTTCGTCTCCGGGTTCAGGTCGTAGCGCCAGAAGATGGGCGTGTGGGCGGCCGTCAGGACCGGATAGCGGTAGCGCGTGACGATGCCGTTGCCGTCGGGCAGCGGCTCGTTCGGGCGCGTGATCAGTTCTTCGTAGGCGGCCTCCAGCCGTTTCAGACGCAACGCGAACGCCTCGGTCGGTGCCATTCGCACTTCCATAACACTCCGTTTTCTTTTGATTTTTCAGACAGCTCAGCCTGCAGAAATTCCCACCGGCCGGGCGCTTTTCGCGGCATACTGCTCCAGATCGCGCGGATAGTCTTCCATGCGATCGTACCAGTTGTATTTCAGAAAAATCGAGCAGGCCACGATCAGCCCGGCGCAGATCAGCAGCTCGGTGGTGCGTTCCAGTACCAGATAGATTCCGGCGGCCGTCAGCGCCGTCTGCCAGACGATACCCACGGCCACGTTCAACATGTCGCGTTTGAAGTTCCGGTTGGCTTCCAGCTCCGGAAACTCGGCGGCCAGCTTCTCGTGGATCGGCTTCCAGAAGCCCCAGGGCCGCACCTTCAGGTAGAAATTCTTCAGCACCTCTTCGTCGTCAGGTGGCGTAAAGAGGCTCCCGGCGATGCAGCCGATCAGCGAGATGCCCAGGATGACCGGGAAGGTGTAGATGGTCGCCACGAAGGGCATCAGGGCCGGGACCACCATGGCGGCGATCATCCCGGCCACCATGCCCCAGAAGTACCCGTAGCTGTTGAAACGCCACCAGTGCCACTTGAGCAGGTTCGAAGCCGTGTAGCCGCCGTAGAGCGCTGCCACGATCCACTGGATGATGTCGTTCAGCGAATAGACGAACAGCCCCACGGCCGTGCCGATCACCACCACGAGCAGCGAGGTGAGGTAGCTCATCCAGACGTAGGTTTTCTCGCTGGCGTGGGGGTTGATGTAGCGCTTGTAGATGTCGTTGACGATGTAGGCCGGGGCCGCATTGACCGTCGCCGCGTAGGTCGACATGAAAGCGGCCAGCAGCGCGGCAATCAGCAGCCCGGTCAGCCCGGAAGGCACAAACTCGCGCAGCGCAAAGGGCAGCACCAGTTCGAAATCGACGTTGGAGCCCATTACGTTGAGTTCGTCGGAGAAAAACACGAGCGCCAGCACGGTCAGCCCCGTTACCAGCATATAGCGCGGCACGAGCAACACGAGGTTCACGAAGCCGCTCATCTTGGCCGCCTCACGGGGCGTGCGGGCCGAAAGCACGCGCTGCATGTCGTAGTTGGGTGCCGGACCCGCCATCGCCTGCAGCACGCCTTTGAAGAGCATCATCATGAAAAAGACCGAGAACAGCTCCCAGCCGTCGGCGGCAATTCTCTCCTGCGCGGCGGGCATGAGGCGGGACCAGTCCAGCTCCAGCTTCCAGCCGAAGAACGGATCGAACCAGCCGTCCGGCACCACGGCCGCCACCATCTCCGGCGAAATGCGCTGCATGGCGATGATGCCCACGGCCACGCAGCCGATCGTCATGATGAAAAACTGCAGCACTTCGGTAGCCACCACGCTGAACATACCGCCCTTGACCACATAGATCGTGGTCAGCGCCGTGATGATCAGGCCGTAGAGGTGAATGTTCGTAACCGGATCGTCGGCGAGCTTCCAGGGCAGAAACGTGGCGGCAAACTTGCCGATGCCGATGAACCCGTAAGCCAGAAAGCCGATGACGTTGAAGATGGCAAACAGCACCACGATCAGATGGGCCAGCTGCGCCCCGCGGCCCGTCCCGAAGCGAAAGGTGATCCATTCGGCGCCGGTCATCACCCCGGATCGCCGCAACCAGATCGACAGGTACACCATCAGGAAGATCTGGTTGAAGACGGGCCAGAGCCAGGGAATCCAGATGCTTTTCAGTCCATAGACGAAAAGCAGGTAAACCATCCACATGGTACCGCTGATGTCGAACATGCCGGAGGCGTTCGACAGGCTCAGCATGTACCAGGGAATGCGGTTCCCCCCCAGGAAGTAATGACGAATACTGGAAGCAGCGTGCTTTGAAATCCAGATGCCGATCCCGACGGTGATCAGCCCGTAGGCCAGAATGATGAGCAGGTCGAGCGTGGTAAGGTGCAATTCCATGATCCGTTAGCAGCCACTTCGATCAAGATCACCCCGCTGAAAGGGACCGGGAGCAGCGACCGGCCCGGTTTTTACCGTTCCGAGCCGATCGCTGCTCCCTTTTCCCTGTCGCGCTTTGCCCACAGAGCCCGGAGGTCACTTCAGCAGCGTCATGCGCCGCACCAGTTGCCCTTCCGGCGTCTCCAGGCGGTAGAAGTACAGGCCGCTCGAGAGTCCCTGCGGTTCGAAGCGCACGGCATGCGTGCCCGCAGGCATTTCCCGATCCACAAGCCGGGCCACTTCACGCCCCAGCAGGTCATAGACCACCAGCCGCACCTTGCCCGGCTGCGGGAGCGTGTAGCGGATGGTGGTCGCCTTGTGGAACGGGTTCGGATAGTTCTGCTCCAGCACGTAGCCTTCCGGCAGCGTGCTGCTTTCGGTCGCCACGATGTCCTGCTCGTAGTAGAGCACGATCACGTAGTCGATCAGCAGCCCACCGCTGGCGCTGGTCACAGTGAGCGTGTGCGTGCCGGCGCTGAGCCGCACCGTCTTGGATGCCGTCTGGAATTTGAAGCGCGGCGACTGGGCTTCGGAGGCCGAGGTACCTCCGGCGGCCGGGAACGACAGCTCGGCGGCCTGCTGCCCATCGACCAGCAGCGTACCGGTGGCGCCCGTCTCGGCCTGGTAGAAGATGCGGGCCAGTCCGTTGCGGACGTTGTCCGGCACTTCCAGCGTCCAGGTCACGCTACCGCCTGCGTCCAGCGAGGCCGCCTGCAGCCCGGAGGGGCAGAAGGCTTCCGGATCGTCGCACTCGATGCGGGCGGCCGTAAGCTCTTCGGCGTTGGCCGGCGAGAGCGTAGCGACCACCTCGCCCGAGGAGACCTGCACGACCTCGACCGAGGAGAACCACTGCCAGCCCCACGACGGTGCAATTTCCAGCGTGTGCTCACCGGCCGTCAGCGTCAGCGAGCCCGCCACCAGATCGCTCTGGTGGATTTCCACCCACTCCCAGGTGTTGGGCTGCAGCTTGAACTTGCACTCCGCGTTCGTGCTGTTCGTCGAGCAGAAGAAGAACTCGCCGTAGGTGTTCGTATTCTGAAGGCCGATGCCGTCGATCCGGATGTGCTGGCCGCGCTCGGTCTCGTTGCCCATGTTCGTCTGCACGCGCAGCATGTACTCACCGTCCTCCGGCACCGTAAAGCGCCAGAAGGCCCGACCGCTGCCTTCGAAGAAGAAGCCCACAAACCCTTCGTAGGTGTAGACCGAGCCGTTTTCGATCGCGCCGTCTTCGCCCTCGACCACCACCTGATCGACCGGCTGCTCGGGCGCTCCGCCAGCCATCTCTTCAATGGCCTGGATGTAGGCGTCCCGGTTGGCCAGGTAGTCCTGCAGGGCATCCGGGAACCAGTTCAGGTCACCCAGCGGCAACCCGTCGGTCCCGGCGCTTTCCAGCTGCGGATCCGAATAGGAGAAGTCCTCCGGCACCGGCCAGATGTTGGCCTTCGGATCCGGATCGCGGCCCGGATCCCACACGACCAGCGCCCAGGGCGTGGGTGCTTCGTTGATCCACTGGCTGATGAACTGCTGCATCAGGTTGTAGACCTCCTGCGTGGTGGGCGCATTGGCAAGCTGCACCTCCAGGTTCGTGTTGTTTTCCATGACCATCCCGTCGTACAGCTCGAACCAGCGCGCCGTCGTGTCGCTCACGAGCGGCTGCGAGCGCACGCCCAGCTGCTGGTGGATCTGGGCCACGGCCGGATCCAGCCACCAGTTGTTGTTGGCCAGCACGATGCGCCGGTCCGTTTCCAGCCCGTAGCGCGAGGGGAGCGGCTGAATGCCGAAAATGCCAATGTGCTCGCAGCACACGCTGAAGTAGTCCGGATCGTTGCCGGCGCCTACCCAGCTATTGAGACGATCCTGATACTGTTGCTCACTTTCACCTTGCCAGAAGGGGTTGATCATCAGGTTGTTCGTCACGTAGGCCCGCTTCCAGAGGCCGCCCGCGTTGAAGTTGCGGCCGAAGTTCACCAGCGTGTTGTGGTTGAACAGGAAGTACTCGACCGGCGCGGCTTCCGACTGGAACGGGAAGGAAGTCAAATTGAAGAACGAATTGTTTTCAAAGATGACCGTATCGGCCCCGGCCTCCAGGCGGATGGCGCGGCCTTCCCAGATCTGGGTCGGCCCCACCAAGTTGCGGAACAGACAGTTCGTGATGATGATGTCGTTGCCTTCGGCCTTGAAGCCGAGGTGATGCCAGTCGTTCCGGTCGAAAACGACATGGTCGAAGATGAACTTCGAGTTCTTCGAGTTGATGAGGATGGGCTCGTAGTTGGCCGTCACGCCCGAGTCGTCCTGGCCCATGAGCCACAGGTTGCGCAGCTCGAGGCCGCCATTGCCATCGCCGCTGCTTTCGATCATGAGCCCGTCCACCGTCCCGTCCTCGCGGCGGAAGCGCTGAATGATGGCCGGCCCGCAGTCCTCGGTGCCGCTCTCACCGCAGACGTTTTCTCCGGTAGCGGCCCCTTCCTCGGCGGTCTGGCCGATCAGGCGCAGGTCGAACTCGTTGTTGGAAATGTGCTCGGTGATCCAGTAGAACCCTCCTCGCTTGAGCTTGTAGATGCGCCCTGCCGGACGTTCGGTATCGTTGGCCACCGTATTGGTCAGGGCGTTCATGAGGGGCAGACCGTTCTCATCGGCCCACTCCACCACGCACTCGTCCTGGTCGGTGGGACAGACCGTGTAGTCCTGGGCCGCAGCCGGCCTCGCGACCGCCAGCAGTCCCACCAGCAGGACGCCGGTCAGGTAGTAGCGCGTTTGCATGGCCTCCTCCGTGTTTTTGGTTGGGATGATGGTCACCTTTCGGGCAATTGCGCCTCAGAATCGATAGCGGAATCCGACGTCGATCGTATAGCCGTAAAGTTCTTTGTAGGCCAGATAGCGGCGCGTAAAGCTATAATCCGGGTCCTGCGTATTCTGGCCGGTGTATTGCTCGTCGGGTCGATTATTCAGGTTGTTGAAGTTGGCATAGAGCTCCATTCCCGTCCCGATCTTCTGCCGCACCGACAGATCGAATCGGGAATAGGGCCCCACGAACACATCGTTCAACGGCTCACGCGGGTTGACCCAGCTGGCAATATCGCTCTGGTACAGGTAAGACAGCCGCGCCGAAAAGCCCCGGTAATCGAAGCCGATGGTCATGTTGAACACGTGGGCCGCCTGTCCCGGCATGCGCCCGGTGCGGGTCGTATCGATGATGGAGTAGATGGTACGCGGGGGACGTCCCGGCAGAATCTGCCGCTCTTTGCGGTAGTAGTGATAGGTCGTCTCCGAAAAGCCCCGCGTGTAGTTCAGGCTCAGCACGAGGCCTTTGAGCACACCGGGCAGATAGGAGAAGTTGGTCTGCCATTCCAGCTCGTAGCCCCAGTATTTGGCCGGTTCGTCGTTGTTGACCGTGGTCTGGAGCTGCGGGCTGGCACCTTCCAGCCACTCACGCGGCACGTTCGTGCCTTCCGGCACACCGATCACCACCGTATCGCCGTTGACATCCCGGAACAGCTGGGCGGGGAATTCGACCTCGATCAGCAGATCGTCGATGCGTTTGTAGAAGGCCGAGATTCCGAACAATCCGAAGCGGGAGCTGGCCAGCTGCAGCGTGGCGTCGTAGTTCGTGGCATGCGAGGGACGCAGCTTCGAGTTGGCCGCCCAGATGAACGAGCGCCACGTGTTGATCGAGGTGATCGGCGCGTACTGATAGTAGTTGGGCCGCGAGATGGTCTCGGTGCGGGCCAGCTTGAGGGCCAGCCAGTCGAGTGGCCGCACGTCCAGATGGACCATGGGCAGCCAGAAGATGTTCTCGCGCTCCACCTCCAGTTCGGCCAGATCGGCCGGGGGCGCGTACACAAAACCGGACGTAACTTCCCGGAAGCGCTGTCCCGTATAGCGCGAGTAGTCCCGCTCGTAGCGAATACCCGGAATCAGCGTGACGTAGGGCCCGATCTTGAGCTGGGCCATGACATAGGCGGCCTGATACCGCTCGATGCCGTCGTAATCACGGCCCAGCGACTCGATCGTGTTGTTCTGGTATTCGGCCTGGCAGGGCGAAGCCTGCAGCGCCCGCGTCAGCTCCATGAGCAGGTCTTCGTCGGCGATCGGCCCCAGCCCGAACTGTCCTTCGCCAAACTCCCCTTCGCGCTTGTAATCCTTCTGGATAAGCGCGATCGGAAGCCCCGGCACGCCATAGACCGAGTCGGCAATCCGATAGCGTTCCTCCCACTCGGGGCCCAGCGTCTCCAGCAGACACTGCTCGACCGTATCGCTCGGATACCGCAGGCCCTGCCGGCCGTTACGCTCGCGGTCGAACGTGCGCGACAGCCAGCGCAGCTTACCGCCCAGCTTCACGTAGCCGGAAATCCATCCGAAATGGAACGGCCGCTGAAAATTGGCCTGAATACCGTACTGGTCCTCGTCCAGGCGCTCGGAATCCACCCAGATCGAGGAGAGCTGCATGGTCGAATCGTGACGCACCAGACTCCAGACGCTGTCGGGCGACAGGCCGAACAACTCGGCCCGCCCCACGCTCAGCGCCGTGCCGTCGCGCCCGAACTCCCAGATGTAGTTGTGCGGCGACCGACGCCGGGAGATGGTATAAAAGGCCTGGGCGTCGTATTTGAAGCTGCCCCGGTCCTGCTCGATCCCCAGCCCACTGGTGAGAATGGCCGTGCGCGTGTCATACTCCTCCACACTGGCATCCAGACTGCCGACCGAAGGGGCATAACGGCGCACAAATACATCGTCGCGTAGCTCGTTGTAGAAAATGTTGCCCTGCAGGCGCCCGTTGGGAATGTTATAGTCCAGCAGCAGACTGCCGCCCAGACGTCCACGGAAGACGGTCTCTTCCCGCAGGTTGAAGCTGTTGAACCGGGGTTCACGCTGACCGGTCAGCGGATTGATGTCGTCGGCCGTCCAGTTGATGCCCAGTTTGTCGGCGCTCCGGTTGTAGCGATCCGCGTTGAACGTGGCGATCACGCCCAGCCGCTCACCCAGAAAGCGGTTGCTGGCTGTTCCGACAAGCTTGTAGTTCCCCAGATACTGCTGCAGCCCGGCATAGCCACCGGTGGCCAGCACGTCGAAATGCCAGCCCGAGGGCGCGCTCCGAAGCCGCAGGTCGATGTTGCCGCCCACGGCGTCGGCGTCCATGTCCGGCGTGATCGCCTTGCGCACCTCGATCCCGTCCAGGATGTTCGACGAGATCAGCGACAGATCGACCTGGCGATTGGAGGGGTCGGTATCGGGCAACCGCACGCCGTTGACCGTGACCGTGTTGTATTTGGGCAGCAGGCCGCGGATGGCCACGTTCGTGGCTTCACCGCCGGAGCGCAGGATCACGACGCCCGGCAGACGTCCGATCGACTCGGCCGCGTTGTTGTCGGGCAGCTCCAGAATGCGGTCACGCGAGACCACGTTCTTGACCACCACGTCCGAGAACTGCTCGTTGATGGCCGCCAGCTGTCCGGCCACCTGCGCCGTGATGACCACCTCCTGCCCGACAATCCCTTCCCAGACAAGCTGGACGTTGACCTCGACCTCCGAAGCGCCCTCCGCGACCGTCACCGGCACCTCTTCGGTGTGATAGCCGAGGTACGAAATCACCAGCGTATACTGGCCGGGCGCCACGTTGGGGATGACAAACCGACCGTCCACGTCGGTGGCGGCCCCCCGCACGGTGCCTTTGATCACGACATTGGCACCCGGAAGCGGATCGCCCGTGTCCCGGTCGGTCACCGTTCCCCGGATCACCTGCCCGTGGGCCGCCCCCACCAGCAGCAACCACAGTCCCAGCGCCAGCCAGCGCTTCAGTGTCAGACGTTTCCGTGCACACATGGGTCTTTTCACGAAACCGTTTCTGTCGGCCACAGGGCCATTTTCAATTAATCAATTTACTTGACTAACACTATATACTCAAATTGACGAAATATTGCAAGTCACAAAATCCGGTAGGGCTTCCATATTCACAGAATCACAACAAACCACCCGATTTCCCGTAACGACGAGAAATTATCCGGATCTTTTTAAACAAATGGATTGCTTAAGGTTTATCTTAGAAGCATTTACTGCAAGCATCGCACGGCACCGCGCCTATGCTGCTGGGCACCAATCTCAAGTACGCCAAGGCCTACAACTTCCGGATCGTGCTGGAGACGATCCGGCGCTTCGGGCCTATCTCGCGGGCCGAGGTGGCCCGCCGCACGGAACTCACGGCCCAGACCGTCTCGAACATCACACGGGAGCTACTCGACATGGGCCTCATCTACGAGGCCGAACGGCTCCGCGACGGCCGCGGCGCCCCTTCGATCCAGCTGACCATCAATCCCGACGGCGCCTACTCCATCGGACTTGACCTGGACCGCGACCACCTGACCGCGCTGCTCGTCGATTTTGCCGGGCAGATCCGCCATCGCATCCATCAGGCGCTGGACGGGGCGCTACCGCCCGACAAGGCCATGGACCTCCTGGCCCGCACGGCCGAAACACTGCTGCAGGAAACCGGCCTTCCCCGCGAAAAAATCTGGGGCGTCGGTGTGGGCATTCCCGGTCCGCTGGACGTCTCCGAAGACGGCCACGTCACCAACGTGGCCAACCCCAAAGCCTTCCCCGGCTGGCACCGCGTGCCGGTCGTCGAAATCCTGGAGCGGCGTCTGGAGCTGCCGGTCTTTCTGGAAAACAACGCCACGGCCGCGGCCATCGGCGAACGCTGGTACGGCGCCGGCCAGCACATCGCCACCTTCTTCTACGTGTTTTTCAGCGAAGGGCTCGGCGGCGGCCTCATCTTCAACGGACAGCCCTACGACGGACATTCCGGTAACGCCGGCGAACTGGGCTACTGCTACCTGCCGCCCGAGGTGCTCACCGCCGAAGACCTGACCGTCTTCCAAAAACCGCACCTGGGCATTCTCTTCAACGTGCCGCGCCTTTACCGCCGCCTCGAGGCGGCCGGCCACACGGCCCGGAGCCTGGAAGATCTGGAACAACTCTTCCAGGAGAAAAACCCGATCCTGCTCGACTGGCTGCACACAGGCCTGGAACACCTGGCCCCGATCATCCTGGCCGTCGAGTACATCCTCGATCCCGAGGCCATCTTCTTCGGCGGTCGGCTTCCGGAGCCGATCATGACCTATATTATTGAATGGTTGACGCAGCGGCTGGCCGCGCTGTGCATCGAAGAAAAGCCACCGGTGCGGCTGCTGCCGGGCACGGCCGGCGTCGATGCGGCCGCGCTTGGTCTGGCCACACTCCCCCTCTACATCCAGCTGGCCCCGGGCCTGCACGTGCTGCTGAAGACCGGGGATGGCGAAGCGCCAGCACGCGGACGCGCTTCGAGCGCCGCACGCTAATCCTCGGGTGCGAAAAGAAACCGGCGCACCTGCGCGACAAAGGCTTCCGCCTGCTCCAGCACCAGCAGGTGTCCGGCTTCGGGGGGCATCACGCCCTGAGCATTCGGCAAGCGTTCCAGCGCCAGCCGGAGCATATCGGCCGGAGTTTCTGCGGGGCGGAAGAAGCGATTGGGGATGAGCAGGTCGTTTTCGCCGAAAACCACCAGCACCGGGTGTTGCACCTGCGGCAGGTGTTCGAAAACCGGCTCGTCCAGCATGCCGGCCACAGCCCGGGCGTTGGCTTCGGCGTAGGCGCGGAAATCCGGACGTTCCTGCATCTGCGCACGCTGGGTCAGCAACCATCCGAACCGATCCGGATTCCAGCGGGCAAAATTGCGCCGGACGTTCTGCGCGTAGAGCGCCGGGGGCATGGCGGCAATGGCTTCGGCCGTAAACAGCGCTTTCAGCTGAGCGGCGGCTTCCGGCGTGAAGGTTTCGATTCCGGCCGGTGCAGCCAGCACCAGCCGCCGGATGCGATTCGGATGCCGAAGGGCCATCATCAGCGCGATCTGTCCCCCCATCGACAGCCCCACGACATCCACCTGCGTCAGCTGTAGCGTGTCCAGCCAGGCCGCCAGCACATCGGCATAGAACGAGGGTGTGGCCGGAACGCCATCCTTGTCCGAAAGCCCAAAACCCGGCAAATCCGGCGCCAGCACGCGCGCCTGCGTGGCAAGTCGGGGGATGACCTCCCGCCAGATTGACAGGTTCGTTCCCAGTCCGTGCACGAGCACAACCGGAGGGCCGAAGGTTCGGCTGTCGTGGTACACCATGCGATAGTTGTGCACCACGGCCGTATCGAGCCTGTCGGGATAGCCCACAAGAGGCTGGGCTGTCGCGGCGGTTGCCAGAAGCAGCATCATTGCCAGCAGTCCAATCGTCTTCATCTGGAAATCAGGTTCCGTGCCCGTTCGCGAAGCGCCTGTTTGTCGCATTTGCCGGTGGGACCAAGCGGCAGCGCCTCCAGGAAAAACACATGGCGGGGCACCTTGTAGCCGGCCAGCTGCGAGCGACAGTAGCGCTGCACCGCCTCGGCCGTAAGCGTTCGCCCGGGCTTCGGCACGACAAAGGCAGCGCCGGTCTCGCCCCATTTCGGATCGGGCACCCCTACCACGGCCGCGTCGGCCACATCCGGGTGCGCCCGGAGTACGGCTTCGATTTCGGCGGGATAGACGTTTTCGCCACCGCTGATGTACATGTCTTTTTTCCGACCCACCACATAGAAATAGCCTTCCGCGTCCCGCCGCACCAGATCTCCCGTATGGAACCAGCCCTCCGCGTCGATGGCCTCCGCCGTCGCTTCGGGCCGTTGCCAGTAGCCGGGCGTCACCACCGGTCCCCGCATCAGCAGCTCGCCCACCTCATCGACCCCAACCTCCCGTCCCGTCTCATCGACGATCCGCGCCTCGACGTAAAAATTGGGAAAGCCAATCGATCCGATCTTGCGAAGGGCATCGTCTTCGGGAAGCGAGAAGCAGTTGACCCCCACCTCCGTCATGCCAAATCCCTGACGGATAGGAACGCCTTTCTGGTGCCACCGCCGGATAAGGGGCTCCGGCATAGCCTCGCCGCCCACGATGGCGTAGCGGACCGTCCGGAACGATGTCTGTTCAAAGCGCGGATGATCGGCCAGCATCCGGAGCATGGTAGGCACGCCCCAGAGAATGGTCATGCCCACCTCGTCACACAGACGAAGAATCTGCTCCGGATCGAAGCGGTCGAGCAGATACGTATGGCCGCCCTTGAACAGAAACGGCGTCAGGAGCACGTTCCAGCCGCCCGTGTGGTAAAAGGGCGCCGCGTTGAACGAAACATCCCGGCTGGTCAGGTCCAGCCGGTGGATCGTGTTGAACGCATTCCAGGCGATCATGCCGTGCGTGATCAGGGCCCCTTTGGGCCGCCCCGTCGTGCCCGAAGTGTACAGGATCATGAGCGGATCGTCCAGCGCGATCGCCGGACGGCTTTTCAGCGTGGCGCCGGAGCGGGCAAACGTCCGGATCGTCTCCAGCGGCAGTAATGCCACCGCGCCCAATCGCTGGACCACTCCGGTGTAGGGCGCGTCATAGACCAGCAGGGCGGGCGCGCTGTCGGATACTTGGTAGGCCAGCTCCGGTGCGGCCAGCCGGTAGTTCAGCGGCACCAGTATCCATCCCGCCTTCTGGCAGGCTACGAACAGCAGCACGTGCTCCGGCCGATTTTCGGCCAGGATCGCGACGCGATCCCCTTTCTGCAGGCCAAAGCGCGCGGCCAGCACGGCGGCCAGCGCCTCGCCCTCGGCATGCAGCTGCGCAAATGTCCAGCAGGTGCCCTCCGGCACCCAGGTGAGCGCGGGCCGATCCGGCCAGTAGCGCGCGTTGCGCTCTAACCAGTCGGTGCGAATGAACGGTTGTCTTTTCATCATGCCGGTTGTCCGGTTCGCTGCGGCATCCAGCGGCCGAGAAGTGCCACCATGGTCGAGAGCAACACCGCCCAGGTGGCGGGCACGGCCGGGTTGTTCCAGTAAGGCCCGATCTGGCCGTAGTAGATGCCGAAGTGGACGAGAAGCGCGGTCAGTGCCGCCGCTACCACGACCCGGGGCCGGAGCGAAACCCCCAGCACGCCCATGAGCACCGGGGCGAAGGTGGCGGCAAACAGGCCGTAGACGCCGTTCTGCGCCAGGATCGCAACCGAAAGGGCCGGCGTGAGCTGATCGTAGCCGAGCACGAAGAGTACGGGCGCCAGCGCCACCAGCGTGAGCTTGCCCAGTCGGAGCGCCCGCCGTTCGGCCACATCGGGCGCCACCCCCCTGCGCAGCGCCCACGATCGGTACAGATCGTTGCCCACGATGGCGGCCACCGCGACCAGTAGCCCTTCCAGCGTCGAGTAGCCGGCCGCCAGCAGCCCGATCGTGATCAGGCCCCGCACGACCGGCCCAAAACGTTCCACCAGATAGGTCGGGATCACCGCGTCGGCCACCAGTCCGGCCTCCGGCATCAGCAGCCGGGCGTAGAGTCCGGTCAACAGCACCGAGAAAAACACGAACGCCACGCCGAAACCCACCAGCAGATAGCGTCCCACGTCGGCCTCCGAACGCAGGTAAAGCGCCTTCGAAAGCAGGTGCGGCTGGGTGATGACGGCCACGCCGACCACAAAATTGGCCACGAACACCTCGAACGGGCTGCGAAACAGCAGGCTCTCGGGATTGACCGGACGTGCCAGGTTCGGATCGATGGCCGCCAGCCGCTGCAGCAGGCCCGACAGTCCGCCCTCCCAGTAGGACAGTCCTGATCCGATCAGCAGCACGGCCACGACCAGCATGATCAGCGCCTGCGCCGTGTTCGTCAGCGTGTGCGCGCCCGCCCCGCCCAGCAGCAGGTATCCCATCGGGATGGCGATCGTCAACACCAGCGCGGCGACCAGACCGATTCCCAGCACGCTGGCCAGCACGCGGGCCAGTCCCACCACGATCAGCACCATGAAGGTGATGAGCAGCAGACTCAGCACTGCGTAGAGCACGCCCAGACGGCGGTCGCCATAGCGCGCCGCGATCCACTGGGGCAGTGTCAGTGCTGCATAGCGATCGCCCAGCTGCCGGAAGCGCCGACTCAGCAGCACCAGCCCCACCAGAATCCCCAGCGGCGTAGCGAGTCCGTAGCCCAGATAACCGGCCCAGCCATAGAGATAGACCAGACCGGGATTGATCACGAACGTGGCCGCACTGGTCAGGTTGGCCGCCAGCGAAAGGCCCACCAGCACCGGACTGACCGTGCGGCTCCCCACGGAGAAGCCCGCCAGTCCACGCGCTCCCCGCATCCCCAGCAGGGCCGCACCGCCTACCAGCAGCAGGTAAGCCAGAAAAAAGCCCCAGCCGATCGCCTGCTCCGAAAGCATGGTCTTTTCCGTCAGGTGTCGTAGGCCCACCGTAGCGCCATGGCCGCCAGGGCCGCCCCTCCCCCCGAGGCGATCAGATAGACCAGATCCCCCCGCCGCAATCGATGCGCCCGGACTGCGTCGGCCAGCACCATGGGAATACAGGCGCTGCCCGTGTAGCCATAGCGATCCATCACGTAGTGGGTGCGCGACTCAGGGAGCCCCAGCGCCGCCAGCGTCTCCCGGATGCTGAGCACGTTGATCTGGGTAAAGAACAGATGATCTACCGCCTCCGGCTGCACGCCCAGCTCTTTCGAGAGCCAGCGCACCAGGCGCGTCCAGTGCTCGACGTTATAGGTCTTCGGAAACTTCTTGCGAAAGGCCAGCACCTGGGGGCCGTTCGGAGAGCAGGCCCCACCGGCGTAGATGCCCATATAGTCGTAATACTGCCCTTCCGCCTCCAGGCGCGTCAGCAGAATGCCGGGTTCCTCGTCGTCGGCCGGAGCCAGCACCACGGCCCCCGCCCCGTCGGCAAACAGCGTGGCGACGTTGCGCTGCGAAAAGTCCAGAAACCGGCTCATCAAGTACCCTCCGGCGACCAGAACCGGACCGCTGCCGCCCTCCACGAACCGTCGGCCGATCTCCAGCGCCGTCACGAAGCCGGCGCAGGCCGCATTGACGTCGAACGTGCCGGCGCGACGAGCCCCCAGTTTGTGCTGCACGACGGTGGCCGTGGCCGGCGACAGGTAGTCCGGCGTGTCGGTGGCCACGATGAGGAGCGCCAGATCCTGGGGCGTCATGCCGGCCTCGGCCAGGGCGGCCCGGGCCGCCTCCACCACCAGGTCCGACGTGGTCTGCGCGGCTTCGGCATAGCGCCGCTCCCGAATGTTGCGCTGCGTGCGCAGAAAGCTATCGACGTCCTCGCCGTAGTACTCGTTGAAGTAGGCGTTCGTCACCACACGCGGCGGTGCGTACAGGCCCGTTCCGATGATCTGTGCGCGTGCCATGGGTCACAGGGTTAGTCCACCATCCACGTTGAGCACCGCGCCCGTGATGAACGACGCCTCGTCCGAAGCCAGAAACAGGTAGGCGCGGGCCACCTCCTCGGGACGTCCCATGCGCCCGAGCGGCGTGCGCGCTCGGACCATATCGAGCACCTTTTCAGGCACGTCTCGGGTCATGTCGGTCTCGATGAAGCCGGGCGCCACGGCGTTGACCCGGATGCCGTAGCGTCCCAGCTCCCGCGCCCAGGTCTTCGTCATGCCGATCACACCCGCCTTCGTGGCCACGTAGTTCGTCTGACCGAAATTGCCCGCGTGCGCCACCACGGACGAAGCGTTCAGAATGCAGCCGCCACCCTGCGCTTCCATGTAGGGCAACACCGCCTTCGTGCACAGAAAGACGCCCGTCAGGTTGACTTCCAGGACGGCCCGGAACTGCTCCAGCGTCATCTTGCGCAGCGTGGCATCCCGCGTGATGCCCGCGTTGTTGACCAGAATGTCGATGCGGCCGAAGTGCTCGGCGGTCTCCCTGGCCATTTGCTCGACCTGTTCGGGTCGGGTCACGTCGACCGACAGAGCCCGCGCGCGGGCGCCTTCGGCCTGCAACGCATCGGCCAGGGCTTTAGCCACCTCGCCGTCCCGATCGGCCACCATGACGGCCGCGCCCTCTCGGGCGAACAGCGTCGCGGTGGCCCGACCGATCCCGCGCGCACCCCCCGTCACGATGGCAACTTTTCCGTCGAGTCTTCCCATGATCAATACCGCAATCCAGCAAGGTGATAGGTGATGCCAAACCAGATGAAGCGACCCCGGACGGGTGCGCCCAGCACATCGTAGCCCTCGTTGTCCAGCAGGTTCGAGATGCTCAGCGTCAGATCCAGTCCAATCCGGGGCACCCGGTAGCCCAGCGTCAGGTCCAGTACGGTGCGCGCCGGCACCTTGCCGTCGTGCTCGGGCGACATGGTCTCGCTGTTCCAGTAACCCGAAACGAACCGGTAGGCGCTCTGGTAACGCGCGCTCAGGCTCGCAAAATATCCCTGCAGCCCCACGTTGCGCACGGTCACGTTACCCTTCAGCTTGGTCTCGGGTACGTTGAGCGGCAACTCGTTCTGCCCGGCCGTTTCCGTGAAGCTGCGCAGCGAGATCAACGACACGCTGCCCGAAAGCGTCACGTAAGGCGACGGATACAGCGTCAACCCGGCGTCCAGCCCGGCCACCTGCGCCCGCCCGAAATTCAGGTAGGTCAGCAGGCCGTTGAACAGCGCGTCCGAAGCGGGGGCGCGCACCGGTGTGGTCCCGTCGGCCTCGTAAGCGAGCGTCGTAAAGCCATCGGCCACCAGCGTCAGCGGACTGATGAAGTTGCGATACCAGGAGTAGTAGCCCACCACGTCCACGAACGCCCGCGTCCCAAAAGCGCCCTTGTAGCCCAGCTCCAGCGCATCCACCTGCTCCGGCTCCAGCCCCTCCACCCGACTGACCACCTGCCCGCTCGCATCTTTGATCACGTAACCGTCCCGGTTGCCAAAGGCGTTGACGTAGTAGCCGGTCAGGATGTCGAAGCGGCGGATGGGAATGAACAGATAGTTTTCCAGGATGGTGGGACTCTTGAACGCCCGGTTGTAGCCGAAGCGCACGTTATGGCCGGGAAGGACCGTGTAGACCAGCGCCGCCTTCGGGCTGAACTGCGTGCTGTAGTTCGTATGGCGATCGATGCGGGCCGCCGTCACCAGTCGCAACCGATCGGGTACCAGACGCAGATCGAGCTGGGCATAGCCGCCTACTTCGGTCGCGCTCAGGTCTTCGCCGCCCGCATCGGCCAGAAACGTGCCGTCGGAGTCCGGCAGGTAACGGCGCACCTGCACGCCGGCCACCACCCGTCCTTGCAGGAACGGCAATGACTGCCGGTACTGCACTTCGCCATCGAGCAGCGCCCCGCGATCCACAAACTTACTGGCTTCTCGAAGCGCTCCCAGATCGACCTGGTCCAGCGGCACCCCCGCCGCTACCTGGGCGGCCGCCGCCTGTACGACGGCATTGAGCTGATACGTTCGGCCCGCGTCGTTCTTCGTACGCGTGAACTGGGCGTACCAGTTGGGATGGCTGACCTCGACCGTCTGATACTGCACCTCCCAGCCCCGGATGTGATTGCGGCCGTTGTTGGTCAGCCCGAAGTTGTCGTTGGTCGAATAACCAGCACCAGCCTTTGCCTGCCATTGCCCCAGCCGGTAGTAAAGAAATCCTTCCAGTTTGGCCGATCGGATATGATAGCCTCCAAGGTCGCGCAGCACGTCGCCTTCAAAAATGGTAGTGCCGTAGTTATGCAGGCCTTCTTCGCGGCTTGGTTCAAAGTCGTCGGCTTCCAGATACTGCCCGGTGACTTTCCACCCCCAGGATCCAACCGTACCGGCCGCCCGCCCCGTGATGTCGATCAGCGACCGCTCGCCGGTACGTGCCGCCAGCGACAGGCCCGATTCGTCCCAGGGATCTTTGGTGATGACGTTCACCACACCGGTGTGGGCATTGGGGCCGTAGAGCGCCGAAGCCGGTCCGACGACCACTTCGATTGCCTTCACGTCCAGCGGAGCCGTCGGCATAAAATTGCCCTGTGGGAGTCCTGTGCCGGGCAGTTGGGCCACCCGGCCGTCGATCATCGCAAGCATACGCGTGTTGAACTGGCTGTTGAACCCACGCGCCGAAATGCCCTGCGCATTGATACCGGCATCCACGAAGTCGATGCCCTTCAGGCCGGCCAGCGCCGAGAGAAAGGTGCCGCCTCCTGTTCGGGTCAGGTCGGCCGCGGTAATCGTTTCGATGGTCACCGGCGCCTCGAGCAGCTTTTCGGTCTGGCGCGTACCGGTCACCACCACGGCCTCGGCTTCGAACAGGGCGGGCGCCAGCGTCAGGGTCAATCGCACCGGTGCTGTGCCCACCTGCACAAGCTGCGTGCGCGCCTGGTACCCTACGAATGACACCTGCAACGTATAGCGCCCGGGGGATACCGGCCCCAGCCGAAACGCACCGTCCACGTCGGTGGTCGTCCCCTGGCCGGTTTCCACGAGCACGACGTTGGCGCCGGGCAACGCCGCTCCGCTGGTCGCATCCAGCACCTGTCCCTCAATCCAGCCCGATTGAGCCAGCGCAAAAGGGCTTCCGAGCCAGCCCAGCAGACAGAACCAGAGCAGCCGTTTCATGACCGCCTCCCAGTTTTGTGAGTGTATGGCAAAGAAATCTTATCGTAAGCAACGTTTGAAATTTTTCAAACGAACAATCCAGAAAAAAACCGGTCAATTCACCGAGGCGTTGGCGGCTTCCATTTGCGCCCGGACCCGCTCCCATTCCTTCGTAAAGTTCTCGTAGAACTGCTCCATCAGCCGGTAGAAAGCCTGCATATGGCGCAGTCGCTCGACGGCCGCCTGATGGGCTGGATCTCCGCTGGCCTCCATCTCCCGGAGAAACTGCTCGGCCGTGCGCCGATTTTTGCGCACCGTTGCCATGTTGAACTTGAAGTTGTTCAAAAACAGGTCGGGGTGCGCCACGTAGTAGTCGCGACGGTTTTCCGGGCCGTTGACCTTGCGCACCAGCCCGATGCTTGCCAGCTCCCGGATCGTGCTTGAAATGGGCCCTTTCGACCGGTTGAGCAACGTGGCAATCTCGTCCAGCGAAAGCGGCTCCGGCTGCGTCAAGAGCAACCCCACGATCAATCCCTTCAGCCGCGAAAGCCCGTAGCCTTCGTAGATATTTCCGAACTCTTCCACCAGATCACGCTGCAGCGGCGTCAGGCCCCGTCTCATAGCCTCAATTTTCCTTTCGTTTCAAACTTTTCAAACAAAAGATAAAGAAAGCCCTTTCGCATGTCAAGTCCTCATGAATAAAACCGGGCCGGTGCCATCAGATCTGGAACTCTGTAGTTAACTACAGGGCGTAATGGAAGCCTGCAAACCGTTGGCTGAACTCATGCTGACACGCAGCGAACTGGCGCAAAAGGCCGGCGTGCACGCCGAAACGATCCGCTACTACGAGCAGCGGGGCCTGTTGCCTCCGCCCCGCCGGACGGCCGCCGGCTACCGCGCCTACTCCGAAACGGACGTGGCCCGCCTGCGCTTCATCAAACGGGCGCAGGAGCTGGGTTTCTCGCTCCGTGAAATCGAAGAACTGCTGACGCTCGAGGCGACCCCGGGCGCCAGCAGCGGGCTGGTCCGCCAGCGGGCGCTGGCCAAGATCGCCGAAATCGAGGCGCGCATCCGGGACCTGACCCGCATCCGCGATACGCTGCGCCGGCTGGTGGCCGCCTGCGACGGCAAAGCGCCCGTCGAACACTGTCCGATCCTTCACGCCCTGCACGACGACCATGGAACGCACGCCGACACCGGAACCCCTGACGGAAACGCCTGAGACGGAAACGGCGCTGCGCCTGCCCGTCGAGGGCATGGAGTGCGCGGCCTGCGCCGTGCGCATCGAACGGCGGCTGCGCACCGTGCCGGGCGTCCGCCAGGCCAGCGTCAACTTCGCCACGGGCGAGGCGGCCGTGGCCATCGACCCGCAGGCCGTCCGTCTGGAACAGCTTGTTTCGGCCGTCGAGGAGGCGGGCTACGGCGTGCGCACCGAAACGCTCCGCGTACCGCTGACGCGCACGCCCTCGGCCGACGAACTGGCGCAGTGTTTCGGCCGCACGAACGGGGTGCTGCGCTGGGAAGTCGTCGAAGAAGACGGCGCGCCCGTCCTTGAGGTGCGCTACGTGCCCGTCGTGGCCGATCCGGCTGCGCTCCAGCAGCAGCTCGTGGCGGCCGGCCTGCTGGCCGAAAGCGCGCGGCGGGCCATCCCGACCGACCGCGAGGCGCTGCGCCGCGAGCGCGAGGCGCACTATCGGGACGTCCGCCGACGCTTCTGGATCGCGGCACTGCTGAGCCTGCCGGTGGTCGTGCTGGCCATGGCCCACGGTGCGCTGGACTTCCCCGGAAGCCGCTGGATTCAGCTGCTGCTCACCACGCCCGTGGTCTTCTGGGCCGGCCGGCCGTTCTTTACGGGCGCCTGGCGAGCCTTCCGCCACCACGCGGCCGACATGAACACGCTGGTGGCCATCGGCGTGGGCTCGGCCTACGTCTACAGCACGGTCGCCACCGTCTTTCCGGGTTTCTTCGAGGCGGCCGGGCGCTCGCCGGACGTCTACTTCGAGGCGGCGGCCGTCATCGTCACGCTGATCCTGCTGGGGCGTATGCTCGAAGCCCGGGCCCGCGCCCGCACCAGCGCGGCCATCGAAAAACTGCTGGATCTGCAACCGCCCCGCGCCCGCGTGGAGCGTAACGGCCGCCTGAAAGAGGTGCCCGTCGAGGCCGTTCGCGTGGGCGACCGCGTCGTGGTCCGCCCCGGGGAGAAGATTCCGGTGGACGGCATCGTCGAAGAGGGCACGGCGGCCGTCGACGAAAGCATGATCACGGGCGAGTCGGTTCCGGTCGATAAAAAGCCCGGCGATCCGGTCATCGGCGGCACGCTGAATCAGAGCGGTGCGCTGGTGGTGCGCGTGACGCGCGTCGGGCGCGACACGGTGCTGCAGCAGATCGTCCGGCTCGTCGAAGAGGCCCAGGCGCGCAAGGCGCCCATCCAGCGCCTGGCCGACCGCGTGGCCGGCATCTTCGTGCCCGTGGTCATGCTGGTGGCGATCGCCACGTTCGTGCTCTGGTTCGACTTCGGCCCGGAGCCGCGTCTGACGCACGCGCTGCTGACGTTCGTTTCTGTGCTGATCATCGCATGCCCGTGCGCGCTGGGGCTGGCCACGCCCACCGCCATCCTGGTGGCCACGGGTCGGGCGGCCCAGCTCGGCGTGCTCATCAAAGGCGGCGACGCCCTGGAGCGCCTGCACCACGTCGATCTGGTGGTGTTCGACAAGACCGGCACGCTCACCGAGGGGCGGCCGCATCTGGCGCGCGTCGTGCCGCTCAACGGGCATGAGGCCGACGCGTTGCTGGCGATGGCGGCGGCCGTCGAGCAGCGCTCGGAGCACCCCCTGGCCCGGGCCGTGGTCGAGGCGGCCGAGGCGCGCGGGCTGACGCTTCCCCCCGTGCGCGACTTCGAGGCGCTGGCCGGGCTGGGCGTGGCGGCCCGCGTCGGCGGCCGTCACGTACAGATCGGGCGGCCAGCCTTTCTGGCCGAGCAGGGCGTTCCGGTGCCCGAGGAGCAGGTGACGGCGCTGGCTGCCGAAGGCCATACGGTGGTGGCCGTGGCCGTCGACGGGGTGCCGGCCGGTCTGCTGGCCCTTACCGATACGATCCGTCCATCGGCCGAGCCGGCCATCCGGGCGCTGCACCGCACGGGCCGCCGCGTGGCCATGATCACCGGCGACAGCGAGGCGGCCGCCCGCGCCGTCGCCCGCCGCCTGGGCATCGACGAAGTCCGGGCCAACGTGCTACCGCAGGACAAAGCCGCGGCCGTGGCTGCCTTCCAGGCGGAAGGGCACGTCGTGGCCATGGTAGGCGACGGCATCAACGACGCCCCGGCGCTGGCGCAGGCCGACGTGGGCATCGCCATGGGGTCCGGCACCGACATCGCCATCGAGGCGGGCGACGTCACGCTCATGCGCCCGGACCTGCGGGCCGTCGTCGACGCCTTCCGGCTGTCGGCCCGTACGCTTCGCAACATCAAGCAGAATCTGTTCTTCGCCTTCATCTACAACGTACTGGGCATCCCGATCGCCGCGGGCGTGCTGTATCCGTTCACCGGCCTGCTGCTCAATCCGATCATCGCGGCTGCCGCCATGGCGCTTTCGAGCGTCTCGGTGGTCACCAACAGCCTCCGCCTGCGGCGCTTTCAACCCGAACCGCTGGACTGAGCCATGGACGCAACCGCCTGGATCGTGACGCTGATCGGCCTGGCCGCCATGGCCTGGGTCGTCTGGTACTTCTGGCTCTCGGAACCAGGACGTCAACCCGCAACCCAACCCGGAAAAACCGCCATGAAGACGCAGGAAGCGTTCCAGATCGAAGGCATGAGCTGCCAGCACTGCGTGCATGCCGTAACCAGTGCCCTGAAAAAGCTGCCGGGGGTCGAGGTGCAGTCGGTCGAAATTGGCCGCGCCACGGTGGCTTACGACCCGGCGCAGGTCAGCCGGGACCAGCTCAAAGCCGCCATCGAAGCGGAAGGCTACACGGTGGTTTCCTGAAAGCAGGTGGCGTGTCGGTCCTTCTGAGCCCGGCACGCCACCTTAAAACAACTTAAGGTGAATGTGAGCCGCCTTTAAGTCGCGCTTTCCGAGCTTTCGCGCAGGCAACCGACGGAACGATCATGAGCAGGTGGTTTCGATATGGCATCCAGGGCGTAGCGGCAGGGCTGGCGGCACTGCTGCTCACCGGCGCGTTCCACCTGCTGACGCCCGCCTGCACCATGCCGATCCGGGACGTCACCCCGCCGGTTGCCTGCGCCGCCATGCCCGACGTCCAGACGCATCCGAGCGCGCCGACCTGCACGACCTCGGAGCCGGCGCCCTGCTGTACCGAGGAGCAACCGCTTCTGAGCACCCGCCAGCCCGTCCCCTCCTGCTCCCATGCGCTCGGGGCGGCGAAGAGCCGCCTTCCCCTGAGCACGCCTCGCCCGCTTCGGGCGCCAGCTGCACCCTCGATCTTCACGGCATCCCCTCCCGTCCCCCTGCACGTGCAACTCACCGTCCTCCTGATCTGATGGCCCGCGCGGCGGCGCGCGGTATCGCGCGCCATATGCCTCGCTTCCGGACCGACACGTTGACACTACCCCAGGGCCATCTATCCAGGAGACGTCTATGCACCGGCGTTATTTCGTACTGATCAGTCTCTTTTTAATCCTTGCGTTCCCCGCCCGGGCGCAACAGTTGCCACAGGCCGACACGCTGCTGTCGTTATCCGCGTTGCTCCGGGAAGCCCTTCAGGCCAATCCGGCGCTGCAGGCGGCCCGGCTGCAGGCGGCGGCCCGGGCCACACGCCCCACCCAGGTCGGAGCCCTGCCCGATCCGTCCTTTGAAGCCGGCTATCGTCCGCTGGCCATCGGTGATGTGGAGGGACTGGCGCCGGCTTCGGCCATGCTCATGCAGCGCGTTCCGTTCCCGGGCAAACTCGGGCTGGAGGCCGAAGCGGCCCGGCTGGAAGCCGAAGCGACGGCCCGGGAGGCCGATGCACTGGCGCTGCGACTGGCCTATGCGCTGCGCACGACCTACTACGAGCTGTATCGGCTGCAGGAGACGCGCCGGCTGATCGAGGATTTCCAGGCGCGGCTGCGCGCCTTCGCCGAGGCGGCGGCCGTCCGCTACGAAGTCGGTCAGGGCTCTCAGGCGGCCGTCCTGCGCGTGCAGCTCGAGCAGCACCGGCTCACCCGTCAGCTGCTGGACCTGCAGGGTGCCTGGCGGGCCCGCTGCGCGCAACTGATCCAGCTCACCGGTCGCACCGACCTGCCCGATACGGCGCGGCTGCTACCGCCCGAGCCGCCGGCGCTGCTTCCCGCGATTCCGCTGGAGGAAGCCTTTCGGCGCCACCCCGAAGCACTGGCGCTCCGGCTCCGGGAAGACCGGGCGCGCACCCTCATGCGCCGCGCGCGCCGCGAGTACTGGCCGGACTTCGTCGTGGGCGTGGGTCTGATGGACATGATGCGCATGAACCAGCCTGTGGCGCCGCTGTCGGCACTGCGCGACCGCTTCGCCATCCGCGTCGGCGTGGTGCTTCCGCTGCAGCGTGCGCGACGGAGTGCCCGCGTCGAGGAGACGCGCCTGGAGGCCCGCACGCTGGCATCCCGTTACCAGGACCTGCGCAACCTGTTCGAAAGCCGCTGGCGCGCCCTCGAAGCACGCTTCGCGGCCGACCGGGCCAACCTGGCCCTGCTCGAGCAGACGCTGATCCCGGAGGCTCGGACCACCCGGGAAGCGCTGCTCAGCGCCTACACGACCGGCCAGGCTTCTTATCTGGACCTGCTCGATGCCGAACGGGCGCTCTTCGAACTGGAGCGTCAGCGCGTCGACACGATCACGCGCCTGCTTGTCACGCAGGCCGAAGCCGAACAACTGCTGGGTCTGCTTCCTGAAAACATCAACCAGACCGGAGAATGAGCCATGCGTCCACGCATTTTACTGTTCTCAAGCCTGCTGGGCCTGCTCTTGATCGCCTACCTGGCCCGCTCGCTATGGCGTAGCGATTCGACCGCGACCCCGGCTCCTGCCGATACCGCCATGGCCACCGCCCCTGCGGCGGGTGGGCTGGCCGCCTTCGACAAAAACGGCGACGGCATCGTCTACCAGGACCCCATGCACCCCTGGATCGTCCAGGACGCACCGGGCAAGGCGCCGGACTGCGGCATGGACCTCGTCCCGGTCTCCATCCATGAAGGAATGGACATGGGCGAGGAAGGGACGGTCCGGATCGATCCGGTCGTCCTGCAGAACACGGGCGTGCGGCTGACGACCGTCGAAGTGGCCCCGCTGGCACCGACCGTTCGGGCTACCGCCCGCCTGGAAGTCAACGAGCAGCAGCTCGTGGCCGTCTCGCCCAAGATCGAGGGCTGGGTCGAGCGGCTGTATGTCGACTACGAGGGCGCTCGTGTCCGAAAAGGCGAGCCGCTGCTGGAAATCTACAGCCCGGCGCTGGTCTCCACCCAGGAAGAGTATCTGCTGGCACTGCGTAACGTGCAGCAACTGGCCGGCACGCCGGCCGAAGCCGACGCCCGTCGACTGCTCGAAGCGGCCCGCCGGCGCCTGCAGTTCTGGGACATCACCGACGAACAGATTCGCCAGCTCGAGGCCACCGGCCAGCCCCGCAAAACGCTGACGCTCTACGCGCCGGCTTCGGGAACGGTGCTGGAAAAGCACGTGGTCGAAGGCCAGCAGATCCGATCGGGCCAGACGCTTTTCGTGCTGGCCGATCTCTCGACGCTCTGGCTGCAGGTGGACGTCTACGAGCACGACCTGAGCTGGGTGGTGCCGGGGATTTCGGCCGAAATCACGCTACCCTACGATCCGACGGTCCGGCTGCAGGGCTACGTCGATTACGTCTACGACACGCTGGACCCGGCCACGCGTACGGCCCGTGCGCGGATTGTGGTGCCCAACCCGGACCTGCGCCTCAAGCCGGGCATGTACGCCATTGCCACCCTGCAGGGCCATCCCACCCCGCCCCGTCCGGTTGTGCCCGAGGAGGCCCTCGTCCGTTACGGAGAGGAAGCCTTCGTCATTGTCGCGCTCGGCGAGGGACGTTTTCTGCCCACCCGCGTACATCCGGGCCACGAGGCCAACGGCCGCGTGCAGATTCTGGAGGGCCTACAGGGCGGCGAGCGCATCGTGGCACGCGCCCAGTTCCTGATCGACTCCGAAGCCCGGCTCAAAAGCGCCCTCGGAGCTCTGATGAGCGGGCATCAGCACGGGGGCTCCATGCCCGAAGCCCCTTCGAACGAACCGGAGGCCCATACCGAACACACGGGCGAGCACTCCTGAACGCACCCTCAACCTGAGCACATGCCATGCTGGAACGACTGATAGAAGGAAGCATGCGGAATCGCCAGCTTGTCCTGGTGCTGGCGATGCTGCTGGCCGCACTGGGCATCTGGGCCACGCTGAATATCCCGATCGACGCCATCCCGGATATTTCGGATGTGCAGGTGGTCATCCGTACCGAGTATCCGGGCCAGGCGCCCCAGATCGTCGAAGACCAGGTTACCTACCCGCTGGCCACGGCCATGCTGGCCGTGCCGGGCGCCCGCACCGTCCGCGGCTATTCCATGTTCGGGACCTCCTTCGTCTACGTGATTTTCGAGGACGGCACCGACATGTACTGGGCCCGGAGCCGCGTGCTGGAGTACCTGAACCAGGTGGCCGGATCGCTGCCTGAAGGAGCCAGGCCGGCCATCGGCCCGGACGCCACCAGCGTCGGCTGGATCTTCGAATACAGCCTGATGGACACTACCGGCCGGCACGACCTGGCCGACCTGCGCACGCTTCAGGACTTTTTCCTGAAATACGAGCTGCAGTCCATCCCCGGCGTCTCGGAAGTGGCCACGGTCGGCGGCTTCGTCAAGCAATACCAGGTGGTGGTCGATCCCCAGAAGCTGCTGGCCTATGGCATTCCACTGAGCCACGTGCGCATGGCCATTCAGCGCTCCAACCGGGAAGTAGGAGCCCGGTTGCTGGAGCTGGGCGAGCGCGAGTTCATCGTCCGCGGCCGGGGCTACCTGCAGGGCATCGACGACCTGCGCAAGATCCCGCTCAAAGCGCGCGACGGGACGGTCATCACGCTGGACGATGTCGCCACAATTCGGCATGGCCCGGAGATCCGACGGGGTATCGCCGACCGCAACGGCGAGGGCGAAGTGGTGGGCGGCATCGTGCTCATGCGCTACGGTGAAAATGCACTGCGCGTGATCGAGCGCGTGAAGGCCCGTCTGGAAGAGCTGAAGGCCAGCCTGCCGGAAGGCGTCACCATCAACATCGAGTACGACCGTTCCCGCCTGATTCGGGATGCCGTGCGGACCGTCACGATCAAGCTCTGGCAGCAGCTGGCCGTGGTGGCGCTGATCGTGTTCGTCTTCCTGCTGCACGTGCGGAGTGCCTTCGTGGCGCTGGTGACGGTGCCGCTGGGCGCCCTGACGGCGCTGCTGATCATGTACCTGCTCGGCGTCAACGCCAACATCATGAGCCTGGGCGGCATTGCCGTGGCCATCGGTGTGATGGTCGATGCCTCGCTCGTGATGGTGGAAAATGCCCACAAGCATCTGGAGCGCGTGCGCCAGCAGGGTACCCGGCTTTCGGCCGCCGAGCGCTTTCAGGTGCTGCTGGCGGCCGCCCGCGAGGTGGGGCCCAGCATGTTCTTCTCGCTGCTGATCGTGACGGTCAGCTACCTGCCCGTCTTCGCACTGCAACAGGTTGAAGGCCGGCTGTTTCGACCGCTGGCCATGACCACCACGTTTTCCATGGCGGCGGCCTCGGTGCTGGCCGTCACGCTCATTCCGGCGCTCATGGTGATTTTCGTACGCGGCCGCATCCGCACCGAGCATCAGAACCCGGTCGCGCGGTTTTTCGCCTGGATCTACCGGCCGGTGATCCGCTACACGCTGCGCCGTCCCTGGCGGGTGGTGTTCGGTAGCGTGCTGTTGCTTGTCCTCACGCTGTTACCGGTGCAACGCCTGCTGCTGGGCCGGGTCTATGTCGATTTTCCCCAGATCGGCTCCGAGTTCATGCCGCCGCTCAACGAAGGCGACCTGCTCTACATGCCGACCACACTGCCGGGCATTTCGCCGCAGAAAGCCAAGGAGCTGTTGCAGCAGACCGACCGCATCATCAAAAGCTTTCCGGAGGTCAAATCGGTCTTCGGCAAGGCAGGTCGTGCCGAAACGGCCACCGATCCGGCGCCGCTTTCCATGTTCGAGACGGTGATCATTCTCAAGGATCCGAGCGAGTGGCGACCGGGCATGACGCTGGACCGGCTCATCGAAGAAATGGATCGGGCGCTGCGCATTCCGGGGCTGACCAACGCCTGGACGATGCCCATCAAGACCCGGGTGGACATGCTCGCCACCGGCATCAAGACGCCGGTCGGGATCAAGATCGTGGGACCCGACCTGCCCACGCTGGAAGAGATCGGGGCCCATCTGGAGCAGGTGCTGCGTCAGGTGCCCGGCACGCGCTCGGTCTATGCCGAACGGGCCATGGGCGGGAGCTACCTGGACGTGGTGGTCGATCGCGCCGAGGCGGCTCGCTACGGCCTGACCGTGGGGGACGTGCTGGAAATCGTGCAGACGGCCGTCGGCGGCATGAACGTGACCACCACCATCGAGGGCCTGGAGCGCTATCCGGTGCAGGTGCGCTATCCACGCGAACTGCGCGATAACCTGCCGGCCCTGCGCCAGGTGCTCGTACCCACGCCAACGGGCGCCCAGGTGCCGCTGGGTCAGCTGGCCCGGTTCGAGCTGGTCGAAGGTCCGCCCATGATCAAAAGCGAAAACGCCCGGCCCAATGCCTGGGTGTACATCGACCTGGAGCAGGGCGTCGACATCGGCTCCTACGTGCAACGCGCCCGGGAACTGGTGGCCCGCGAGGTGGAACTGCCACCGGGCTACGCGCTGGTCTGGAGCGGTCAGTACGAGTACATGGAGCGGGCCGCCCGCCGACTGCGCTTCCTGGTGCCGCTGACGATCGGCATCGTGTTCCTGCTGCTGCTCATCCATTTTCGCAGCCTGCGCGAGACGCTGCTGCTGATGGCCACGCTGCCCATGGCCGCCATCGGGGCCATCTGGCTGATGAGCGTGCTGGGCTTCAACATGAGCGTGGCCGCCGCCGTGGGCTACATTGCCGTGGCCGGACTGGCCGCCGAAACCGGCGTGGTCATGCAGGCCTTCCTGTCCGACACGATCGAACGCTACCGCCGGGAAGGCCGGCTTTCGTCCATCGGTGCCCTGCAGGCAGCGCTGGAAGAGGGCGCCTCGCGGCGCGTTCGTCCGCTGCTGATGACGGTCTCCACGTCGCTGATCGGCCTGCTCCCGGTGATGTTCGGCACCGAAACCGGCGCCGAGGTCATGAAGCGGCTGGCGGCGCCGATGGTCGGCGGACTCTTCAGCGCAGCGGCTCTGACGCTCATCGTGATCCCGGCGCTTAACATGATCATCCACCGGGCGCGCCTGCGGCGGGAACTGGAAACGACGACCACCGACCATCAGCCCGAAGCGGCTGCAACGACGTCGTCTTCCTGAAAAAACACGAGAAGAAGGCGCTCTGGCCCGTTTCTTGTCCGGTGTCGCGTTGTTAACTTCTGGCGGCACCGCGACACCGAATCGGAGCCTCGATGCGCACGCGAACGGGCCTGACACTGCTGGTCCTTTTGCTGTCCGCCGCGGCGGGGGTATCGGCCCAGCCGGTGCCCCCGCGCGGCACGCTGCTGGAGTGGGGGGCCGGCCTGCGCCGCTTGATCCTGGACCGCACGCATGGCTACGGCGGCCGCTACTACGAAGGCGGCCTCTTTCGCACCTTCACCCGTCAGATGGACTACGAGTACGAGCTGGACCTGCTCACCTACCGGTTCACGCTGTTCGACGATCCGATGTGGGTGCAGGCCTCGGGCGGCTACCGGGTCTACACCGGAAGCATCGACTACGGCGAGTTCGTTACGGAAAGCCAGATCAAACACGCCGTTCGCCTGGGCCGGCGGAGCACGTTCCATGTGCTCGGTGTGCAGGAGGAAAACCTGCGCGCCCGTCGCTTTTTCGTCGAAGTGGGCTATCGCTACCGGCTGGCCCCCGATCATCAGATCGGCGTGCGCCATACGCTGGGCATGGAAAAAGACGACCTGGACCTGTCGCTGCACTACACCTGGCGCTCGCTCGCCGAAGGCGGCGTGCATCTGGAACTGGGCCTGCTCGACTGGACCGGCAACTTCGTCTATCACCTGATCGCCAACAGCAACCGGAGCTTCGACACGCGTCAGCGCTACCTGCGGCGTCCGCTTTTCTGGGCCGTCGAAGCCACCACACCGTCCCGATGGCCGCTGCGGGCCGAAGTGACGGCCGGACTGCAGCGCCGCTCCCGCGCCCGGGTGGACGAAACCGTCGCCCGCATTCCCGGCCACGCGGGCTACGTGACCGAACACCTGGCCTCCTTCTACAACGAAGAGGCCGTCCGCTACCTGGGCGTCCTGCTGGAATACGCCGGTTCGTTTTTCACCCTGGGCGCCACCTATCGGGGAAGTTACGGGGCCGTCACGCGCACGCCCGGCGCCGACAGTACGGGCTGCTGGGAGGCCGCTTCCGGACTGGGACGCTGCTACGTCCCCTATCCCTACGATTTTCAGACTCGAGAGTACACCAGCGCCTTCGGCCTGCACGGCGCGCTGCGCTGGCGTCGGCTGGAGCTGCGCACCGAGTGGATCCGCGCCATCAATGCGGATCGTCTGGGCGGCACGACGCTTCCTGAAGCTTACGTCATGCCGTACGACTTTCGCGAACGCCGCCTGACGGGCAAAACACGCCTGAGCTACCTGGCACCGACCGGCTTCTGGGGCGCGCTTGAGTTCAATCTGGAAGACCGCAACGTGCGAGGCCCCCGACAGGCCGGTACCATCAATCTGCCCTTTCGTCGTAACTTCCCGGACCAGGTCGTTCCGTTCAACCGGCGGTTCACGCTGCTGCTGGGCTACCGGCGTCCCGCACTGGAGCTGACCGTCGGCGTCTCCTATGATCAGGACGGCGACCTCTACAGCGGCTGGGGCATCCCCAGCCAGTGGCGGGACCGACCGGCCCGCTTCGACGGCGGCTTTTTTCGACTGCAACTGACCTGGCCCTGAGCCGTATGCGCGTGCCCGTACGAACCATCCGCAAACTGCACCGTTACCTGGGATTGATCATCGGCATTCAGCTCCTGCTCTGGACGGGAAGCGGGTTGTTCTTCAGCCTGAATCCGATCGAAAAGGTCCGAGGCGAACGCCTGATGGCTCCACCGGCCACGCTGTCGCCCGACGACACGCTGCTGACCACCCCGACCCGGGCGCTGAAGGCACTCCGCACGCAGTTCCCGACGGCCGAAGTGCTGCAGGTCACGTTGCGTCCGCTCCTCGACCGGCCGGTCTATGAAATCACGTTCCGCCACGAAGGACGCCTTCGCTTTGCCCTGGTCGATGCCCGCACCGGCCACCTGCGTCCCCCGATCACCGAGGCCGAAGCGATGGCCATTGCCCGGGCCGACTTCATTCCGGAGGCGCCGGTTGCCGCCGTCGAATACCTGACCGAGGCGCCGCCCGGCTCCGAATTTCGGGGAAGTCCGCTGCCCGTGTACCGGGTGGTCTTCGATCACCCGACCGGCACCCGGATCTATGTGGCCGCCGAAAACGGTCGCGTCACGGCTCGTCGCAACGACACCTGGCGCTGGTTTGATTTCTTCTGGATGTTCCACATCATGGACTACCGCACCCGCGACAACTTCAACCACCTGCTGCTGCAGAGCTTCTCGCTGTTCGGGCTGCTGACCGTGCTCAGCGGCTTCGTTCTGTGGGCCGTCACTTCCCCGACGCTCCGCGGCCGCCGTAGAAAAAGCCCACCTACGTGAGTACCTGCGCACCGGTTAACCTTCCCGCCCGTCGATCAAAGGTGACCAGCCCGGCTGCACCCGCTTGCTGATAAGCTACATGCTGGTAGGCATCCGCGAAGTCAACCGATGAGGAGCGAAACAGCTGCAACGCTCTGCGCACCAGCTCCGCCTCCATGATGTAGAGGGTCGGCGTATCCAGCAGGGCATCGATCGCCTCCGCAATGCGCTGACGCGGCACGTTGTATGCTGCGCGCAATACCCAGACCAGCTCGAACAGGGTGACCGGATGCACCAGAGCCGGACGATCGACGCTGCATTGCTCCTCAATGTACTGTCGGGCTGCTTCGGCCTGAATCGGATCGTCTTCTACCAGATACCAGACCACCACGTTGGTGTCCAGCCCACCGCTGAACTGTGGCATGTCTGCGCAATGGATTCAGGTTGAAGTGCGCAACTGGCGCGTCACTTCCCCGCCTATTGCCTGATCCATTTCTTCGACAGAAACCGGCTTCTTCGGAGCAAAAGCATGCAACGTACCCCGAGCAGCGTACCCGGACTCAGCAGCTCGGTGCAAGATCACCGTCCCATCCGACCGGATTTCGAATTGCACGGGATCCCCTTCTTTGAGCTGCAGATGCTCGCGCACAGCTTTAGGTAACGTAACCCGTCCTTTTTTTGAAACCCGGACGATCGTCATGCCTGTTCGGAAAGTCGGTCAGAGGACCTTACCAGAGGCGCAAATTCAGGGTTCCCCGGCGTATGCTTACGGCCGCGTCTCGGCGAGGATGGCGGCGGCCACCATTCCGGAGAGCAGTGTCAGGACGGCAATGGCGCCGATGGCCCAGGAGATGCTCAGCAGGTCGGCCAGCACGCCAGCCAGTAGCGCCCCAACCACGTAGCCCCCGTCACGCCAGAGGCGGTAAACGCCCACGGCCGTCGAGCGCCAGGCGGGGTGCGCCACGTCGCCGATGACGGCCAGCAGCGTCGGATACACCATGGCCGTACCGATGCCCAGCCCGACCATGGCGGCCGCCTGCCAGGCAAACGCCTCGGAAAAGAGCATGGCGCCGATGCTCACGCCCTGCAGCAGCATGCCACCCACGATGAGCGGCCGCCGGCCGATGCGGTCCGAAAGCGCACCCGTCACGAGCTGCCCAAGTCCCCAGACGGCCGGATAAAGCGCCGCCAGCCAGCCGATCTGCGTCAGTCCATAGCCCAGCGCCGCGAAGAAGAACGGAAACAGCCCCCAGGCCATGCCGTCGTTCAGGTTGTTGACCAGGCCCGCCTGGCACACGGCAAACAGGCGCCGATCGCGCCAGGAGGTGCGCACGAACGCCTCTCTGAAAGACGGCACCGGCTCCGAAACGTCGAAGTGCTGCCGGGCTTCCAGATCGGCATGGTGCTGCGTTTCCCGCACGAAAAGCGCCGAAAGCAGCAAGCCGGCCGCCGAAAATGCCACGCCCAGGTAGAACGGCTGCGGACGCAATCCATAGGTCGCCGCCACGTAGCCCGTGGCCAGCGCCGCCAGCGACACGGCCAGATAGCCGGCCGCCTCGTTGAGACCCATCGCCAGCCCGCGCTGCCGGGGCCCGACCAGGTCGATCTTCATGATGACGGTCATCGACCAGGCCAACCCCTGATTCAGTCCGAGCAGCACGTTCGCCGCCACCACCCAGGCCCACGACGGTGCCCACATCAGCAGCCAGGGTACCGGCAACCCGGCCAGCCATCCGGCCAGCAGCACCCGGCGGCGTCCGATCCGGTCGCCCAGCCGTCCCGCCAGCAGGTTGGCCAGCGCCTTGGTCAGCCCGAAGCTCGCCACGAACGAGAGCGTCGCCACCCGCGAGGCCAGCCCGAACTCCTGCTCGGCCAGCAGCGGCAAAATGGCCCGCTCCATCCCCACCATCGCCCCCACGAAAGCGTTCACCACCACCAGCAGGGCGAACTGCTGCCAGTTGGCCCGCAACCCCAGACGAACCGGTACGGTCTCCATCGCAATGCTCCGGGGTCAGACCGGCCAGCGCTGCTGCTCCCAGGCCTGCTGCCAAAACATCCACTCGTAGCGCACACTGGTGCGAAAGGCTTCCTTAGCCCGCTCCCGGGCCGCCTCATCTGCTGCCTGCGCAAACCGCTCCAGGCGCTCCAGCAAGTTGTCCATGTACGTGTTAAACTCCGGATTGCTGTACATCCGAAGCCAGTCGGCGTACGGGTGCGTGTCGGGGATCGTCCCCAGCTCCCGCGCCAGATGCTGCCCCAGTTCAACGTACAGCCAGGGACAGGGGGTGATGGCCGCCACCGCCTCGACCAGCGTGCCCCGCATGGCGGTGGCGATCATGTGATCCTGATACGCGCGGTTGTTTGGCGTCAGCTCGATCCGCGCCACATCTTCCAGCGTGTATCCCAGCTTCTTGCCATAGCCGGCATGTAGCTCGCGTTCGACCACCAGCGCCAGCCGGGCCGCCTCTATGAACCATAGCTTGTCGTCGGGCCGCACGCACCGCGTGCTGATCAGGCAGCAAGCGTCCGCGAAGGCTTCTAAGTAGCGAGCGTCCTGCATTTGATAGAACCGAAATCGCTCGGCATCGAGCGTCCCTTCAGCCAGCGCCCGCACAAAGGGATGCTGAAACGAAGCGCCCCAAGCGTCCGAGGCAGCCTCCAGGCATGCCTGCGCAAACGGCGGAACCGTAAAAGGCCGCGTTGCTGCCGGTGCTTCCTGCATAGGACCCTCCATAGATTAGGTGGCCAGAAGATAAGCTCCTGTGAGAAATTACTCGCCACCCCACTCCACGATCCCTTCTTGCAACTTGACATTATTTTCCTGGATCTATATTTTATATCATGATATGATGATATAATAATTCAAAAAGGCGAATGCTTACCATCACCAACACGGGTCTCGAGCTGAAGGCCAAGCTGTTTCGAGGACTGGCTGATACGTCCCGGCTGGCCTTGCTAGAAGCGTTGCGTGAAAAGCCGCAGACGGTTACTGCCCTGGTGGAGGCGACCGGGCTGAGCCAGCCGAATGTCTCCAACCACCTGCGCTGCCTGCTCGACTGCGGGCTGGTGCGGCGCAGCCGTCGGGGGCGCTTCGTGGTCTACCGGCTCAGCGACGAGCGCATCGCCGAGCTGCTGCAGCTGGCCGAACAGGTGCTGGCCGACGTAGCCCGAGGCGTTTATCACTGCACACGCTACAACGTGCCATGAAACTACAACGTGCCATGAAACTACAACGTGCCATGAAACTACAACGTGCCATGAAACTACAACGTGCCATGAAACTACAACGTGCCATGAAAACCGTCGAGCTTTCCGTCGAAGGGATGGATTGCGCCAGCTGTGCCCGCCACGTGGCGCAGGCGCTTGAATCGGTGCCGGGCGTCTGCCGCGTCGAGGTGCTGCTGGCGGCGCAAAAAGCCGTGCTGGAAGTAGACCCCACCCATCCCCCGGCACCTGAGGCACTGCGCCGGGCAGTTGAAGCCGCCGGCTACCGGGTGAGTCAGCCCGAAGCATCGCCTGCAGCAACCTCGCATAGCCGGCGCATTGCAGCACTGCTGGCCCTGGTGTTCGGGACCGTACTGACGGTGGTGGTTCTAGGCGAATGGCTGGGACTCTTTGAGGAGCTCACCGCCCGCGTACCCTTGCCTGTCGGGATTGCGCTGGTTGTCTTGATGGGCTATCCGGTGTTCCGTCAGGTGGTGCAGGCGTTGCTTCAGGGGCGCATTCTGGCCTACACGCTCATGAGCGTAGGGGCACTGGCTGCGCTACTTATTGGCGAATGGCCCACAGCTGCCGTCGTAGTCTTCTTCATGCGGGTCGGCGACTACGTAGAGCGCTTCACGACGGAACAGGCCCGGCGGGCGCTGAGGAAGCTGACCACCCCCATGGGCACCCTGACCCTGCGGCGTCCCCGGGTGCGGGGCCTCGAGGAGCGGTTCGAGAGCCGGATTCTGCCTCTGTTCGTTCGGCGCACGAAGGAGGTCTCGGAGCTGTTGCCGGAGCTGTACCTGCACGGGCTGGCCGAGGGGGACTTCGACCTGGCCCTGCGGGGGCTGCTCGGTGAAGAGGCGCCGCTTTCCGCCCGGACGGTGGCGCGCCTGAAGGAGCGGTGGCAGGCGGAGTGGGAGGCCTGGCGGACGCGGCGGCTCGATGAGCTGCAGGTGGTCTACCTGTGGGTGGACGGAGTGTACGTGAAGGCGGGGTTGGAGCGGGAGCGGGCGGCCCTGCTCGTGGCCGTGGCGGGCCTGGTGGACGGCCGGAAGGAGGTGGTGGCGGTTGTGCCGGGCTACCGGGAGTCGGTGGCGAGCTGGTCGGAGGTGCTGCGGGACCTGCGGGACCGAGGGATGAACGCGCCGCGGCTGGTGATCGGGGACGGGCACCTAGGGATCTGGGGCGCGCTGCGCAACGTCTGGCCGGAAGCGGAGGAGCAGCGCTGCTGGAACCACAAGGTGCTCAACGTGCTGGAGCAGCTGCCGCGCCAAGCCCATGCTCCGGGCCATCGCCTACGCCCCGACCCGGGCGGAGGCGGAACGGAAGCGCAAGGCGTTCGAGGCCTGGTGTCACCGGCACGGCTACGGGAAGGCGGCGGAGACGCTGGGGCGGGACTGGGAGCGCATGGTGACGTTTTACCGGTACCCCAAGGAGCACTGGCGCCACCTGCGGACCACCAACGTGGTGGAATCGCCCTTCGCCGCGCTGCGGCTGCGTACGGACGCGGCCAAGCGGTTCAAAAAGGTGGAGCGGGCCACGGCGGTGATCTGGAAGATGCTGATGGTGGCCCAGTCACGGTTTCGGAGATTGAATGCTCCGGAGTTGCTGGCCAAGGTCTACGCCGGGGCGCGGTACGAAGACGGCATCGAGGTCGCGGAGAAGGGGGTCGCCGCCTGAGCACGTTTACACACCTATTGACGGAAGCTCTGCTAGACTTGAGACTTCGCTCGTTACGATCCATGTAGATTTATGAAGGCACAAAATCCCATTCGAAATGGGTAGGGATATCGCCGATGGTGACAAAAGAAGACGTCGAGATCGCCCAAGCTCTGGTAGACGTGTTACGTGGCACCAATTGGCAGGCCGTCGCGATTGCGCAAGGGTACTTGGCTCTTGCTGAGGGCAAAGATCCTTCAACAGCGGCCCGTGTAATCTATGAGAATAGCCCACCGACGAGTTTGAAGAACTGTCGGGATATCATTAGCAGATTCCAGCGTGGAGAACGCTTGGTTTCGACCTTTACTGCGAGAACCAGAACTGGTTCAGCGGAGAATCCAATTACTAAGCTGTTCCCTGCTGTAATCACGGAACAGCGCTTCTTAGAATTGATAGATATTTTGCGAACCAAGAGACGTAGTGTTGAGTGTTGGGACGTCCGGGAATCTGGCAATCTTGCCGATATTATACTACGCGAAGGGGATCACTTTTTGCCCATTAACGTGAAAAACGCCGGTACCCCATTCTACCGGGCTAAGGAACTCGTGGGTTTGGATCCAGAGGATTGTGTGCCGATACCTGCTTACAAGGCTTTTGGGGCCCTTGAGCAGATGCCTGATCTGCTATACGTTGTCTCAATAGATTACCGCCTTCTTCGGAACATCAACGACAACCTTCGGGAAATCCTGGATGATAAGGAGAAGGTAGTCTGGGACATACTCGGACAATATGCGGGGCAAGGTATTCGCAGTGCCGAAGATCGCTTTGTATTCTCGTGCGTAAAGAAGTATTGGGATAAGTTCAAATCATTGGCAGACAACAGCCCGTTTTACGCCATCTCTGCGCGCAAGGCAATCCGTATCCTTCAAACCTTGCCAAAGAGAACACCGGGACTCGGGTTAAGGGCCTGGGGGACGAGTGCTGCAGCGGAGATTAACGTCCATGTATCTGTAAAAGCGGATATGACACCATGGGACGAAGTTGCCAAGCGAATCGAAGCAAAGGGGATTCAGGACATTCGGTGCGCAATTAACAGGAAGCGCAAAGAAGAAGTTTACGATCCAGAAATCTAGGCTTTAGCCTGGGAGGTAAGTCCAACGTGGATAAAATCCCCGTTGTTAGCCTCTATACTGGTGCTGGAGGCTTGGATTACGGATTCGAAGCAGCTGGGTTTGAAACCCGTGTAGCCATTGACCTGGACCCAGATTGTTGTGAAACCATCCGCATGAACCGTTCATGGCACGTAATTCAAGGCGACATTGTGGATGTATCGAGCCAGACTATTCTTGGTTCTGCTGGCCTTAAGCCAGGAGAGGTACCAGTTTTAATTGGTGGACCGCCCTGCCAGCCGTTTTCCAAGTCTGCTTACTGGCGAGGAGACACCGGGCGGCTGAGGGATCCTCGCGCCAACACCCTACGAGAGTTCATGCGGTGTGTCAACGACATGCTCCCCGAGGTGTTCTTACTCGAAAACGTTCATGGACTCCGCTATTCTGGGAAAGAAGAAGGGTTCATTTACATCTTGCGATTAACAGAAGAGATTAACCGCAGCCGCGGGACAAACTATAGGATCGCATGGGCAGTACTGAATGCTGCGGACTATGGGGTACCGCAAATAAGGCAGCGACTCTTCCTCGTCGGACATCGAGAAGGAAAGGTCTTTCAGTTTCCCGCACCCACACATGCCCAAGGCGCAGATGTGGGCGACCAGTCGTTATCGGAAGAAGGAAGTAGGCTTCCGTACATGACAGCATGGGACGCTATTGGAGACCTCGGTGATCCAGATGAGGATGGACTAGAAGTTACCGGTCGCTGGGCAGACTTGCTCCCGACTATTCCTGAAGGAGAGAACTACCTTTGGCATACAGATCGCAAGGGCGGCCTTCCGTTGTTCGGTTGGAGGACCCGGTATTGGTCATTCCTGCTGAAGTTGGCCAAAAGCCGTCCGTCGTGGACAATTCAGGCAGAGCCAGGTCCCGCCATTGGACCATTTCATTGGAAGAACCGTCGACTCAGTACGCAGGAAATGGCGCGTCTACAAACATTTCCGGATGGGCTTAAATTCGCCGGCAACCGGCGCTCGCGCCAGCGGCAACTGGGCAACGCTGTTCCCTCACTACTAGCAGAGATTCTCGCCAGAGCAATTGGCGAACAGTTTTTTGGACGCACGTATAAGCAGCCTCCGAAACTCGCCGTTCAACCTAAGAGGCCCATTCCGCCACCTGAGCCAACTACACCGGTGCCAGAGAAATACCTCAGTCTCGTTGGCAATCACGCTCCCCATCCGGGCACGGGTAAGGGAGCACGGGCGAGACGACTAGCGTCACAATCCATTGTTGGAGATGTGAGTCAATAGTACTGGGGCATTCCCCGATTGCGGTGGATCGTGCGGATACGAATTGAAAGGATGGGTGGCGCGAGCCGTAAAGGCCCCGGGCGGTACCGCCCGGGGCGCGGGGCTGGAAAAAGAAGGGACGAGAAGCCGGTCTTCCGAACGTGTTGTATCGGCCAAAAACACCACAGGAAGGGGCTTCTCGTCATGAACGAACTTCGCAAGCAACTCGGCTTTTCCCTGCAGGAACTGGAGGCCGGGCTTTTCACGTGGATGGCTCGCCAATTTGCCGACGTGCTGGTGAAGGCCTTGGAGCAAATCGACGGTTGGCTGGCCGAACAGCGGGACCGGCGTCGCTTTCGCATGCGGGACATGCAGCCACGCACGCTGCAGACGCTGTTTGGCGTCGACCTCACGTTTCGCCGCCGAAGATACCTGGATCGGCAGACGGGCAAGATGGTGTACTTGCTTGACGAAGTGCTGCAGCTGCCGGCCCAAAAGCAGCTGAGTCCGGCCCTGACCTCGTGGGCCTTGGGGCAAGCGGTGCTGTCCAACAGCTATCGGGGAGCGGCCCGCAGTCTGGAGGCCCTGTACGGACACCGGGTGGTCAGCCACGAGAGCATCCGGCAAGTGGTGTTGACGGTGGGCAAGGGGCTGATGGAGGAGCAAGCCAAGCAATTGGAGGCGCCAGCGGGGTCGCGCAAGGTGCGAGTGCTGTTCTTGGAAGTGGATGGCCTCAGCGTGCCGCTGCAGCGGGAAGGCCGTCAACGGCGGGTGGAAGAGAAGCTGTTGACGGTGCATGAGGGCTGGGCGCCGCGCCATCCGGCCAGTGGCGAGTACGTCCTGGTGAACAAGCGCCACTTCCGTACGCAGGCCCGGGATTTCTGGGAGCTGGCGAGCCGGTTCGTGTACTCGCTGTATGATGTCGACGAGAACACCGTGGTGGTCATCAACGGCGACCGGGCGGAGTGGGTCCGGCAAGGCGTGAAGTACTTCCCGAAGGCGATTTACCAGGTCGACACGTTTCACCTCATGCGAGAGCTGCGGGACATCTTTGGCCATGACAGCCCCGTGATGAGAGAGTTGGTTGCGGCTCGGGAAGCGGACGTCACGGGTGCAGCGTTCATCGCCAGGATGGCGGAAGCGTATGCCCAGTTGCACGACCCAAAGAAGCGGCAGCGCTGCCGGGCGCTGTTGAAGGACCTGAAGGACATGCCGGAAGCGGTGGTGGACTATCGCCATCGCCTGAGGGCACAAGGCATTGCGACCGAAGGTTTTCGGGGCCTGGGTGCGGCGGAAAGCCAGGTGGACACCTTTGCGGACCGGGTGAAGCACCGGGGCCGGAGCTGGAGCCGGCAAGGGTTGGCGGCCATCATGGAGGTATTGTGCTGGCGGAACACGGAGCGCCTTAAGCACGTGATGCAAAGGATCGAGGCGTTTCTCATCGGCACCAAGGCCTCTCTGGCAGACGTCAAGCGAGAAGCGGTTCGTCTCGTAGAACGGGTGGTGGCCGAAGGAGTCGGTGTCCTGCGGCAGGCTCACGTACCCATCACCGAGGCAGGCCGCACCCGGTCGGGCGGGCTATCCCGCCTGATGCACCGGGTCATCTCTGGCGCTACTGGCTGACACACCTCGGACCGGCTTCGTGCCCCAGAGGGCTTGACTCAGACCACGTTTACACACCTATTGACGGAAGCTCCACCCCCGCCTTAAAATATGCGCAGATGCACATATATACTTTAAAGCGGCGGGGCCCGGCCATGCGCCGGTAGAACTGGAGAACAGGACGGGCGGGAAGCAGGGGGTTGACCCGTGACGGAACTCTCGCGAATCACGGATGTTTTCAAGGCACTGTCGGATCCCACGCGCCTTCGGATCGTCCGGCTCATGGCCGCGAATGATGAGGAGGTGTGTGTCTGCGAACTCGTCGACTCCCTTGAGGCACCCCAATACCACGTGTCACGGCACTTGAAAGAGCTCCGCAACGCCAGGCTACTGCGGGCACGACGAGACGGCCGGTGGGTCTACTATTCGCTCGATCTCACGGACCCGGTCGTGAAGGAGCTGGCAGAGGTCGTCAGGCGGCTCCCTGCCGACTTGTTCCGTGAAGACCAGAAAAACTTCGAGCAACGGATGACCTTGCGCGTCGGCGGCCGGTGCCGTGCGGGGATTCAGAAGAAGCACCTGGCCCCCAACGTCCGTGTGCGGAAGTAGTGCGAAGGAGGAATTGTCATGGACGAAAAGAGCCTTACCACGCGCGCCGTCGCCGAAGAGGCGGAACGCCATTCCTCGAGCCGAGAAGATGAGGACGCTGAAGAGGAAGAAGGCTTCGAAGGTCCCTGGTACCGCTTCCCCCCCATCCGTAATGCTGGCCTCGGAGGCATCGTGTTGGGCTTGGGCTGGTTAGCCGGGAAGCTAGGCCTTGGCTCCGCGGTCCAGATCCCCTTGTACGTCGTTGCCATTGCCCTCGGGGGCTACTTCTGGGTACGCGAGGGTTGGGAAGAGTTCATTGAAGAGCGGGAAGTAGGCATCGAAGCTCTCATGGCCTTCGCCACGTTGGGAGCCGTCCTTCTCGGCCAGTGGTTTGAGGCCGCCTTCCTTGTCTTTCTCTACGGGCTGGCAGAAGGCCTGGAGGAGTACACCTTCGCTCGCACCCGCTCCGCCATCAAGGCGTTGCTCGATTTGGCCCCCAAGGAGGCGCGGCTCCTCGAGAACGGCCGGGAGCGCATGGTGCCGGCGAGCTCCCTGAAACCGGGCGATCGGTTCCTCGTGCGGCCGGGCGAATCCATCGCCACCGACGCCATCATTCGTGAGGGGCGGTCGAGCATTAACGAAGCTGCGGTCACAGGCGAGTCGGTGCCTGTGGCAAAGGGCCCAGGCGACCGGGTCTTTGCCGGCACAGTGAACGGTGAGGGCGCCCTTGTTCTGGAGGCCACGGCTACTTTCGAGGACAATACCCTGTCCAAGATCATCCGCCTGGTCGAACAGGCTCAATCAGAAAAAGGGCGGGCTCAGCGCTTCATCGAGCGGTTTGGTAGGCGTTACAGCCCTGTTGTCCTGCTTGCAGCCGTGGCCTTGGTCGTGCTCCCGCCCCTGATCGGTCTCGACTGGTCGACCTGGGCCACCCGCGCTGTGGTCCTCCTGGTAGCAGCGGCACCTTGCGCCCTTGTCATGTCGACGCCCGTGGCCATGGCTTCCGCCATCGGTACAGCCGGCAAGAACGGCGTGCTCATCAAGGGGGGCATCCATCTTGAGAACCTCGGCACGGTCCGCGCAGTGGCCCTCGACAAGACCGGAACGCTGACGCGCGGAGAGCCCGTGGTGACTACCATTGTCGCAGCGCCCGGATGGACGGAGCGGGAAGTGCTGGCGCGAGCCGCCGCGATTGAGCGTTTCTCTGAGCACCCCCTGGCCCGAGCCGTCATGGCCAAGGCCCAGAATGAAGGGATCGAGGTACCCGAGGCCGGGGACTTTCAGGCTCTACCCGGAGCCGGGGCCAGGGCGGTGGTCGGCGAGGTGAGCCTCTATGTTGGGAGCCCCGCTCTCTTTCAACAGCTGGGAGCCCGGGTCCCCGCGGAGCTGTCGGACAAGATCGACGAGCTGCGGGACAGCGGGCATACGGTCGTCTTCGTGGGCACCGATGAGGAAGTGAAGGGGCTGCTGGCCATCCGCGATGAGATCCGGCCCGAGGCAAAAGACGCTCTACAGGCATTGCGCGAAGCGGGTATCGAGCACTTCATCATGCTAACCGGCGACAATCAGCGGACGGCGAACGCCATCGCCCGGGAACTTGGCATCGACGATGTCCGGGCGGAACTGAAGCCGGAGGACAAGGCCAGGATCGTGAAGGCGCTGGCTGAAGAGTATGGCGGTGTGATCATGGTCGGCGACGGCATCAACGACGCGCCGGCCCTTGCCGCCGCCACGGTCGGGATGGCCATGGGCACCGCGGGAACCGACGCCGCTATTGAGGCGGCTGACGTCGCCCTGATGGCCGACGATCTGAGAAAAGTGGCCTACGCTGTTCGCCTGGGGCGCCGGGCCCGCGCCATCAGCCGCCAAAACATCATCTTCTCGCTAGCCGTTCTGGCGATCTTGATCCCGGGCGCGCTGACAGGCTGGGTTGGCGTCTCGCTGGCCGTTGCCGCTCACGAGGTGAGTGAGCTGCTGGCCGTCGCCAACGGCCTTCGTGCCCGTTAGAGGCATCGACGAAGGGGCAGGACCCGGCCGGAGTGCCGGGTCCTGCCCCGCCTTTCCGCGTCAGGGCACCTCGTCACCGGCTTTCTCGAGGCGTCTTTTGTCGAGATCGCTGAAAAAGGGGAGGGAAGCTGGGGAGGTACCCTCAAAAGGTGTGTAAATGGCGAAGGCGGTGTACCCTCCTCTTGGTGAACAACGAGGGCTTGGAAGCCCGGAGGGAGGAGAGCCACCGCCATGCACCAGCGGACCACGTCGGGGAACCTGACGTCAAGCCCCACCTGGGAAGGACTGCACGAGTGGCTGCGGAACGCGATCCAGGCGCTGATCCAGGAGGCGCTGGAGGCCGAGGTGACCGAGCTTTTGGGCCGGGTCCGCTACCAGCGGCGTGCCGCCGTCGATGCACCGGCCGGGTACCGGAACGGGTACGGCAAGCCGCAAGGGTTAAGCCAGCTAATGCCTCGTAGGGCGCGGGTGGAGCGCCAGGGAGAGCTGGTCGAGGTAGCGGCCGAGGCCGTTCAGCCAGGCGAGGTGGTACTGGTGCGTCCCGGCGAGCGCGTGCCCGTTGATGGCGAGGTGCTAGAAGGCACCGCCACCCTCGACACGTCGGCGCTCACCGGCGAATCCATGCCCGTCGAAGCAGGACCAGGCGATGCCGTGCTGGCTGCCTCCCTGGTGCGACAGGGCTACCTTCGCCTGAAAGCTACGCATACCGGAGCCGCCACCACATTCGGGCGCATCCTGCACCTGGTCGAGACGGCCGAGGCCAACCGGAGCAATACCGAACGCCTGGCCGACCGCTTTTCTACCTACTATCTGCCGGTCGTAGCTGCTGTAGCCCTGGGCACCTACCTGCTGCGCGGCGATGTGATGGCCACCGTAGCGGTCCTCGTCGTGGCCTGCAGCTGTGCGTTTGCCCTGGCTACGCCTGTGGCTGTGCTGGCTGCTATTGGGGCGGCCGCCCGCCAGGGGGTTGTGATCAAAGGCGGTCGCTACCTGGAAGCGCTGGCCCGCGCCGACGTAGTCCTAATCGACAAAACCGGCACGCTCACGCTCGGCCGCCCTCGCCTGACCGATCTGGTGCCGCTCAACGGGCAGTCAGCCGACGAACTGCTGGCGCTGGCCGCTGCTGCCGAGTATGCTTCAGAACATCCCCTGGCCGAAGCCATCCGGGAAGCGGCCCGTACCCGAGGCCTACCCCTGCACCGCCCCGAGGAAGCCCGTCCGCTGCCAGGCATCGGCATCGAAGCCCGTGTTGATGGGCACCGCGTACGTCTGCAGCGCCTGTCCGACACGGAGGCGTTTCCGGAAGCCGCGGCGCTGGCGGCCGAGGGCAAAACGCTCATTCTCATGGAAGTGGACGGCCGACCGGCTGCGCTGCTGGCCGCTGCCGACACCGAGCGGCCGGGCCTCCGCGAGGCGCTGGAGGCACTCCGAGCGCTGGGCCTGCACCATCTGGAGCTGCTCACCGGCGATCATCCCCGCGCGGCCGAACCGCTGGCCCGTCGGCTGGGCCTCCGCTGCCGGTCCGGCCTGCTCCCGGACGACAAAATTCGCATTGTCCGCGAATATCAACGCCAAGGACACACGGTAGTAATGATCGGCGACGGCATCAATGATGCGCCGGCCCTCATGCAGGCCGACGTAGGTATCGCCATGGGTTCCGGTACCGATGTGGCGCTCGACACGGCTGCCGTGGTGCTGCTGCGCAACGACTGGCACCAGCTCCCTGCACTGTTTCGTCTGGCCTTTCGCACGCGTCGTACCATTGCCGTAAATCTTGGCTTTACGGCCCTGTACAACCTGATAGGCCTCACCCTGGCCGCCCTGGGCTACCTACCTCCTGTACTGGCCGCCGCTGCCCAATCGCTCCCTGATCTGGGCATTCTGGGCAATTCCGCCCGGCTGCTTCGCACCCGGCTGGCAGCACGCTGACCGCTTAGCTGCCATCCTGTCAGCCCTGCATTGGCCGGTACGTTTTTCGAAATCCTTCATGATGCCTACCTAAACTGGCAACGTGTCAGGGAGCGAAAACCAAGCAACGAAAGGAGAAGCAATGAATCTGCAAAAATTTACAGTCAAGGCGCAGGAGGCGGTCCAACGCGCGCTGGAGATTGCAGCGCAGCAGAACCATCAGGCGATTGAGCCACCGCACCTGTTGAAAGCCTTGCTGAGTGAGCCGCAGGGAACGGCGGTTTCTATTTTAAAACGGCTGGGGGTCAGTCTGGAGCTGCTGAACACGAAGACCGATCAGGCCCTGGCCAAATTGCCCGTTGTACACGGCGCTTCGGTATCCGGTCAGTACGTCGGCAATGCGCTGAAAAAAGTATTCGATCGCGCGCTGGCCGAAGCGTCGTTGTTGAAGGATGAATACGTCTCAACCGAGCATCTGCTTATTGCTCTGGCCGAAAGCCAGACGGACGTCGGGCAGGCGCTGCGGGAGCAGGGCGTCACGAAGGAGAAGATCCTGAATGTGCTCAAGGACGTGCGGGGCGCGCAGCGCGTCACCGACCCGCACGCGGAGGAGCGCTACGAGGCGTTGCAGCGCTACGGCCGCGACCTGACGGAGCTGGCCCGCAAGGGCAAGCTGGACCCCGTCATCGGCCGTGACGAAGAGATCCGGCGCGTGCTCCAGATCCTCTCGCGCCGGATGAAGAACAACCCAGTGCTGGTCGGTGAGGCCGGCGTCGGTAAGACGGCCATCGTCGAAGGGCTGGCGCTGCGCATCGTGCAGGGCGACGTGCCCGAAAGCCTCAAGGACCGGCGCATCGTGGCGCTCGACATGGGTGCCCTGCTGGCCGGTGCCAAGTATCGGGGTGAATTCGAGGAGCGGCTGAAGGCGGTCGTCCGCGAGGCGGCGGCCTCCGAAGGCCAGGTGATCCTGTTCATCGACGAGCTGCACACGGTGGTGGGTGCCGGTGCCGCCGAGGGGGCCGTCGATGCCGCCAACATCCTGAAGCCGGCGCTGGCGCGGGGTGAGATCCGTGTGATCGGTGCCACGACGCTCGATGAATACCGGAAATACATTGAAAAGGACAAAGCGCTGGAACGGCGCTTCCAGCCCGTACTGGTCGACGAGCCGTCGGTGGAAGACACGATCTCGATCCTGCGCGGCATCAAGGATCGCTACGAGGTGCACCACGGCGTGCGCATCACCGACGGCGCGCTGATCGCCGCCGCCGAACTCTCGCACCGCTACATCACCGACCGGCATCTGCCGGACAAGGCCATCGACCTGATCGACGAGGCGGCCGCCCGGCTGCGGATCGAGATCGACTCGATGCCCGAAGAGCTGGACCAGCTCGAGCGGCAGATCCGCCAGCTCGAAATCGAACGGGAGGCCGTCAAGCGCGACAACGATCAGGAGAAGCTCAAGGCGATCAACGAGCAGCTCGCCAACCTCGAAGAGCAGCGGCGGGCGCTCCGGGCGCGCTGGCAGCAGGAAAAAGAGCTGATCCAGCGCATTCGGAGCATCAAGGAAGAAATCGAACAGCTCCGGATCGAATCGGAGCAACTGGAGCGGCAGGGTGAGTACGGCCGCGTGGCCGAGATCCGCTATGGCCGCATTCCGGAGCTGGAGAAGCAGCTCAAGGAGGCGCAGCAGCAACTGGAAGAGGTCCAGAAAGACGGCGCCCTCCTGAAGGAGGAGGTGACGGCCGAGGATATTGCGGAGATCGTCGCGCGCTGGACGGGCATCCCCGTCGCCAAGCTGCTCGAAAGCGAGCGCGAAAAGCTGCTGCGGCTCGAAGAGGAGCTGTCCAAGCGGGTGGTCGGACAGCCCGAGGCCATCTCGGCCGTGGCGAACGCCGTGCGGCGCGGCCGCGCCGGGCTCCAGGAGCCGAACCGGCCCATCGGGTCGTTCATCTTCCTGGGCTCGACCGGTGTCGGTAAGACCGAGCTGGCCAAGGCCCTGGCCGAGGCGCTCTTTAACGACGAAAACGCCATGATCCGGATCGACATGAGCGAATACCAGGAGCGCCACTCGGTCAGCCGGCTCATCGGTGCCCCGCCGGGCTACGTGGGCTACGAGGAAGGCGGCCAGCTCACCGAAGCCGTCCGGCGTCGGCCCTACTCGGTCATCCTGCTCGACGAGATCGAGAAGGCGCATCCGGAGGTCTTTAACATCCTGCTCCAGGTGCTCGACGACGGTCGACTCACCGACAACAAGGGCCGCACGGCCGACTTCCGCAACACGATCATCATCATGACGAGCAACCTGGGCTCCGAGCTTATCCGCGAACGCATCGATGCGTTTGACGGAGAGGTGCCGCCCGAAGCCTATGAGCGGATGCGCGAGGAGATCCTGCAGCTGCTGCGGCAGCGGCTGCGGCCCGAATTCCTCAACCGGATCGACGAGATCATCGTCTTCCGGCCGCTGGGCCACGAAGAGATCCGGAAGATCGTCGAGATCCAGTTTGCCCGGATCCAGCAGCTGGCGGCCCGCAGCCACAAGCTCAAGCTGGAGCTGACCGACGCGGCGAAAGACTGGCTGGCCGGGCGCGGCTTCGATCCGGTCTTCGGCGCGCGGCCGCTCAAGCGGGTCATGCAGCGCGAAATCACGAACAAACTGGCCGAAGAAATCCTGGCCGGGTTCTTCACCGACGGCGATACGATCCGGATCGACGTGGCGCCGGACGGATCGGGCCTGATCTTCGAGAAGATCGCCCAGGTCGAGGCCGAGCCGGCCGGCACGGCCTGAGCGCCGACGCCGGTGGCTCCGTCCTCCAGCCCGGACCCACGACAGGGTCCGGGTTTTTTGTTAGGTGATTCCCCTTGCGCCCGAGCAAGCAAGCTGCGTTTCCGATGGCAAATGCTCGCGTCCGGCATAGGGGAACGGTGCGGCCTGCGGGTATATCCGATAGCACGACCCAACAAACCAGACCTGCGGTGAGGCGCCATGCGTATGCTGAAGTCGTTGTTTGCCCTGCTGCTGATCGGTATGCTGAGCTCTGGCCTGAGCCCGAACGCCGCACAGGCGCACCCGAAACGGGTGGTCAAAGTGCTGCCCCGTGGTCACGTGGTGGTGCATGCCGGCAAGGTGCGCTATCACTACCACGCGGGTGTCTTCTACCGGCCGGTACGGGGCGGCTTCGTGGTGGTGCGGGCCCCCGTCGGTGCGATCGTGCCGGTGCTGCCGGTCGGCTACCGCGTGGTGCACGTGCACGGCCGCGTGTACTACTGCCACAACGGCGTCTACTATCGCCCGATCTGGCATCGTGGCCGTCGCGCCTACCTGGTGGTCGATCTGCACCTGGACCTGTAGGGCCATCCGGGCGTGGCCGTCGGCTCCTTCCGGCGGTCACGCCCACAGCGCCAGCAGCCACCCCGCCAGCGCTCCCCCCAGCACCAGCCAGGCGGCATTCACCCGGAAGCGGAGCGTCGCCACGGCCGCCGTCAGTGCAATCGCCCAGGCCGGCCAGGAAAGCAGCGTCGCCCGTCCCAGCTCCACGATCACGACCGCCATCAAGGCCACGGCCGACACGTTGACCGCGTCCAGAAAGGCCGAAAGCCATCGAGAGGCGCGCAGCTTCGGGATCAGTGGATTGAGCACCCCCACGAAAAGGAACGAAGGCAAAAAAATGCCCGCCGTAGCCGCAACGGCGCCCGGCCACCCGGCAATCACATAGCCGATAAACGTGGCCGTCGTGAGCACCGGTCCCGGCGTAAACTGCCCGATCGCAACGGCATCGAGCAGTTGCGCCTGCGTCAGCCAGCCATAATCCTGCACCAGCCCGCCTTCAAGGAAGGCCACCAGCACATAGCCGCTGCCGTACAACACGGCCCCGACTTTGAGGAAAAACAGAAACAGCTTGCCGAGCGAAACGCCTGCCGCTGCGCCCGCCCCGCCCGTTCCCAGCGCAACTCCGAGCGAATCCTTGAGCGAGGGCCATAGCGCGAGGCCTCCCGATCCGGCCGCCGAACGCTCCGGGGTGGGTGCGATCCGCAGCCAGAACATTCCCAACACACCCCCGCCCAGCAGGGCCAGCACCTCGTTCAGTCCGGCCCCTGTGGCCCCGGCCACCGCCAGCCCGATCACCGCCAGCCGAACCCCGCGCACAGCCTGACGACCAATCCGCCAGACGGCCCCCAGTATAACGGCCAGTACGGCGGGCTTGATGCCCTGCAACAGCGGGGCCATCTCGGGCACGTTTCCGAACCGCACGTACAACCATCCCAGCAACCCCGTAATCAGCGCCGCAGGGAGGATGAAGCAGACGCCAGCGACCACAAGCCCCCGCCAGCCGGCCCGTTCGTAGCCCAGGTGCATGGCCATTTCGGTCGAATTGGGACCGGGGATCAGGTTGGTGGCGCCGACGAGATCCAGGAAGTGCTGCCGGGAAACCCATCGGCGACGCACCACGCATTCTTCCTCCATCATGGCAATGTGCGCGGCCGGCCCGCCAAAAGCGATCAGGCCCAGCTTGAGAAAAAGACCGGCTACCTCCCGAAGCGCACCGGATGGGCTGGTGGACATCCTTTTTCCAAAGTCCTTTCCGTTATCCTGAAGATAGGATGGTTCTGCTCGGTGAAAGAAGTGAAGATTGTTCTTTGGGGGGGTCACCCTCGAAGCCACCGGTCCAGCCAGGCGAACGCGTCTTCCTGCATGCTTCGATTGAAGCGGTGGCCTTCGTCGTAGAACAGGCCCTGAAAATGCGCGGGCGCCCCGGCCCGCCGATACACTTCCTGCATGATCTGTACGGCCCGTTCCATTTCCGGGAGCGTAAACAGCGGGTCACGACGGCCGCACTGCACAAGCGCTGGAGCGGGCACCCGCAGCCCCAGCAATTCGGGGTAGTCCAGATCGCGGGCCAGCAGCGGAATGTAGAGCATCCAGGTGTGCGTGTAGCTCCGATTGCGGGCCAGATCGCGCCAGGTGGTGAGCATGCAGGTCACCACGGCGCAGCGGATGCGATCGTCCATTCCCGCCAGCAGCACGGTCTGCCACCCACCTCCCGAAAGCCCTGCGCAACCGACGCGGCGAGCGTCCACTTCCGGCCGCCTGCAGAGCACCTCGAGCGCTCCGCGCAACTCGGCCAGCAGTACGCCCGGCCAGGTCGTACCGGCCGCCAGCAGCGAACGGGCCACCATGTGTTCGTGCCACGACGCCCATTCGTTGTAGGCCCGGATTTCCTCGGCGGTCTCGGGCTCCCGGGCGGGCAGCCCGCGCCGGACACGTGGCGGCACGTCGGCCAGCCGGATGCGCCGGCTGCCGAAGGCCATCACATCGGGCACCAGCACCACGTAGCCCCGCCGTGCCAGCTCGTTCGCCCAGGCCCGCCCATCGTAGAGCTTTTCCTGATGGGCAACCATGAGAGGATGGCGCGTGCCCGGATCGACGATCTTCTCGCGCCCGAAGAATTTGTCGCCACCATGATCATGCAGGGCCAGCACACCCGGTAACGGACCCGAAGCGTCAGCCGGACGCAGCAGATAGGCCCGCGTAGGCGGTCCGAAGGGAAGCTGCCAGCGCAGGTCTTCGATGATCAGTCCATCGTGCGCAACGCGGGCCACTACCTCGGCATGGGGCGCCGCACCGACTTCCGGCATGCCCAGCAACGCCATCACCCGGGCGCGCGCCCGCCGCTGCCACGCTGCCAGATCCACGGTCTCCTGCCGGCGAAGCGACAGTCGGGGTGGATCTTCGGCCAGCGCGGCCGCCCAGTCGCCGTAGGCGCCGAGCACCGATCCGGCCGCGTCGTCATGCAGCGGGGCTTCGCCCTCCACCGAGGCCGGCCACCGGCGCCATCCCAGCGCCGCCGTGCCCAGCAGGGCTTCAAGGAAGGTGCGGCGATCCAGTCCCACGGTTTTCAGACGAGGTCTCGCCAGGGTGTCCATCCGGCCAGCACATGGGCCGGCGCATACAGCGCCGCTTCCGCCGCCGTGAGCTGCGGCCGGTCGGGATGGGCTCCCGGCCCGCTGCTGCCGTATTCGAAAAGCCGCTCACCCATCGGATCCACGCCGTGCATCTCCGTCCAGCCCTCGGGCCGAATGTGATCGTCCATGTAGCAGTGCAGAAAAACGGCGTTGCTGCTGACCAGCCCCGGCTGGTTCGAGGGATGCCAGGGACGTCCCAGCCACACCGAGGCCGGAGCCATCGCAGGCGATTCCTTCAGCAGGCGACACCGATGGAAAATCAGCCCGTAGGGACGGCTCCGGGGCGTGCTGGGTGCCACCACGTAGCCGTTGTTGGGCCGGCCGCGATCCCGCGAAATCAGATCGCAGGCTTCGAAAACGGCCGTGCCCCCGCCGAAAATGAAGTCGACATGGCCGAGAATCGTACAGTTGCGAAAATAGCTCCGGTTGCCCTCGACGAAGAGCGTGTCCTGATAGCCGCGAATCACGCAGTCGTAGAAGACGGTGCGGTCGGCCTCGCGATCGATGAGCACGGCTACGGCCTGCAGGTCGCGCAGGCTGTCCTGATAGGCCGGATAGTCGAAGGCGTTTTCCACGGTCAGATGGGCGACGCGCACCGCAGGGGCGGCAATGCGCAGCGTGAAGCTGCCCCGCGTACCGCAACGGTCGGGTTGGCGGGGCTGTGCCGAGCGGTTTTCGGCCTGCCAGCGTGCCAGCAGCGCCCGCCGCAGCGGGCTGTCGGCGCAGGGACCACCCGCCACGTCGTCGTAGGAGAGCACGGTCGTCTCCCGATCTTCGCCGATCAGATAGACGAAGGGCCGGTCGATGGAAAGCTTCTCATGGTAGCGGCCACGCCGCACGAAGATCACGTAGGGGGCGTCGTTGTCGGCCGGCACGTCGGCCAGCGCCCGGCCGATGGTCCGGTAGCGCCGCACCCCGTCCACGCGCGCTCCTTCGGGGCCGACGTAAGCCGGATCGACCACGGCGGCGTAGGTGTACGTGTCGGGCGCGGTGCGCAGGGCGCCGGTCGATGGCGTGAGGATCGCCACCCGAAGCGGCTCTCGAAGGCGCTGCACGAAGCGATCCAGATACGCCCACCAGTCTTCGACCTGGCGGAAGTCGCCGGCCGCCGTCCATCCTGCCCCGGCATAGTGCACGACGGTTTCGCCCGGACGCATGCGGCCAAGCAGCAGGTAGTGGTCGTTGGTCTCGCGCACCGCTTCGAGCCGGTCGCCCGGCATCAGGACGGCCGTGCCCAGCTCGCCGTGTCCGCCATTTTTGCGCTCGACCGGTCCCCAGACGCCCAGCCAGGTCCAGTCGTCGCGCTGCTTCCAGGCGCCCGTTACCCCTTCGCGCTTGACCAGTCCGATCGCATAGGTCAGCGGCTCGCTATCGGCCGCCCGGAAAGTCACTTCTTCCCGAAACAGATACTGTCCGGCGTCGATCGTGATGCGCCGCACTTCCGACACCTGGCGGCCGCCCACCTCCCACGGTTCGTAGTGCAGTTCCACGATGGCCCGGAGCGGACCGGCGGCCAGGATGCGGTACGACTTGAAGTTGCGGGCCGGAAACAGCCGTCCCTCGTGCCAGATGGCCGTGCCGCCGGCGCCCAGACTCTGGCCGACGGAGAAAAAGTCGGCGCCTTCGCCCGTGTCGATATGATAGGCGTCGTGCCCCTTCGCGTACCAGCGGGTGATCACCAGATCGCGCACGCGCTTGAGCCAGACGTCGATGCCGCTCGACACGAGCGACTCCAGCTGCCAGAGGCCCTGGCCGTAGGTGCGATACGCCACCCGATCGCTTTCCCAGGCCACATCGTCGCGTTGCGGCTCGTGATAGGCGAAAGCCCGGGCGGCAAAGGTCGTCTCCGGGGCTGCGGCCTCCACGCGATAGGTGCGCGCCTCGCGGGGCCAGAGGTTCACCAGAAAGAGCAGCACGTCCGGCCGCCCGTCACCGTCGTTGTCCACCACCTGGTGCGGGACCGAGCGGCCGCTGGCCTCATCACGCACGCGCACCTGCTCGGGCGTCAGGGCCGGAAGCTGCTCGGCCAGCGGCGCCCAGGCCAGCTCGACCAGTTCGTCGGGACGCGCCACATCCGAGGGATTCTCCACGCGAACGCGCACCGCTTCGGGCGTTTCGACGGCTCCGCCCAGCAGCGGCAGCAGTCCCAGCAGCAGAAGCCTGCACCAGCGCATGTTTGTTCGGGGTTTAGCTCGGAATTTCAAAGTAAACTTCCTGCGCGGAGAGGCGCACGCGCCGCGCTTGCCGGAGCGATCAGTGCAGGGCGGCGCCCCCCTCGAAGGCTTCGATCTCCAGGCTGGCCAGGATGAACGGACCGACGCCTTTCGGATCGTCGCTGACGATCGGCTCGCTCAGGTAGTACGCAATCGAACCGTCCCGCTGTCGCGGCCCGCCCAGTCCGGCCACCGCGCAGATCTGATTCAGATGCACCGTGCCATCGGGATCCACCGAAACCAGGTGCTTTACAAGCCCCCGATAGCCACGCCGGGCCACCTCCAGGTATTTCGCCGACAGGTATCCTTTGCGTACTCCTTTGGCCAGCGCGTACACGAACATGCTTGAAGCGGACGCCTCCAGGTAGTTGCCCGAATAGGCGGGCTGATCAAGCACCTGGTACCAGAGGCCCGTGACCGGATCCTGCACGCGCGCCACGGCTTCGGCCAGATCCTGCAGGATCCGGATGATCGTCGGACGATCGGGATGATCTGCGGGGAGCCAGTCCAGCACGTCCACCAGCGCCATGGCGTACCAGCCCATGCCACGCCCCCAGAAGTTGGCCGAACGGCCCGTGATGGAGTCGGCCCAGATCTGCTGGCGCTTCTCATCCCAGCCATGGTAGTAAAGGCCGGTGCGCGGGTCGCGCAGGTAGCGGGCGACCAGCAGGATTTCGTGGGTAGTTTCGTCGAGGGCTTCCGCATCGCCGAACGTCACGCCATAGCGCACCAGGAACGGCCCCATCATGTAGACGCCGTCGAGCCAGAGCTGGTAGGGATAGATCTTCTTGTGCCAGAAGCCGCCCTCGCTGGTGCGCGGATGGTGCCGGAGCTGGTCGCGCAGCGTATCGATGGCCCGACGGTATCGTTCTTCGCCGGTCTGCTCGTAGAGCAGAAACAGCAGTTTCCCGGTGTTGATCTGGTCCAGGTTGTACTCCTCCTTCTCGTAGGTGCGGATGGCGCCCTCCGGCGTGACAAACCGGTCGATATTGGTGCGGATGTATTCGAAATACCGTGCGTCGCCCGTCCGGTACCAGAGTGCCTCGAAGGCGCGCAGCATGACGCCCACTTCGTAGTGCCAGCGCTCGGAGAGTACCGGCTTCTGGCGCATGACGGACTCGGCCATGCGGACCGACCACGGCCGCACGTCGGGCGACTGCGCCTGCGCGATCAGTCCCAGCAGACAACCCAGTCCGATTCCCAGAATTCGTCCGTACCAGCGCATGGGGCTCCGATGATTCATCGTCATGTCAGGTCTTGCAAGCAGAAGCGCCCCGGGAGCTACGGCTCCCGGGGCGTCTGCCCTGTTACCATCCCCGTAAGGGCATCAGTTGGCCGGAAGCAGCAACATTTTGCGCGTCAGCACCGTGCCGCCGGCCTCCAGGCGGTAGAAGTAGACGCCGGGGGCCGCCTTCCGGCCCAGCAGGTCCGTGCCATCCCAGGTAGCCGTGTAAACTCCGGCGGCCTGCCGGACGCCATCGGCCAGACGGGCAACCTCCTGTCCCAGCAGGTTGAACACGCGCAGCGTGACGGTGGCCGGCTCGGGCAGCGTGTACGTGATGCGGGTTTCCCGCGTGAACGGGTTCGGGTAGTTCTGATGCAGCCGGAAGGCCGTCACCGGCAGGTTGCCGGGCTGGCGTTCGATGGCCGTCAGCTCCCACTCGGCTTTTTTGTCCGGGAACCAGTTCAGGTCGCCGGCCGGGAAGCCCCTGGCCGCGCCGGTGTACGCGGGCGAATCGGTGGGATACGAAGCGTCGAACTCACGCATGAAGTACGTGACCGGCTTCCGATCGAAGTCGTGCAGTTCGCGCACAAAGCTCGTGGTGGCCTTGGTGCGGCCGGTCTGCGTCCGGTACCACTCGGCCATACGCAGCATCTTGCTGATGTAGGGCCGATTGGCGACTTGCAGATCCTCCAGTTCGATGAACGCATTGACCGAGTCGGCCCCCAGTCGGCTGTTGATGTGGTAGGAAAGCGGCGCGCCCGGCCCGATGATGTCGTTGTCACCGTCGGTGCCGTTGTCGGGGTTGCCGTCGTCGCCCGCGCCGTCGCCGTACTTCGCATAGAATGCTTCTACCGAGTCCGACACGGCCCAGTAGTTGTTCGACACGATCCACTGGGTCGTATCGTTGGGCACCGAGAAGATCCAGATCATCCGCGGCTTGCCGTTGGGGTACAGTTCGCCGTGCTCGTCGAACTCGTTCTGACGCTCAGTGTCGCTCGTGTCGGCCCCCAGCACGAAAGAATCCAGAAACAGGTTGTTCGTAATCCGCACGCTCTTACCCACCCATCCAAGAGCCAGCGTGCCATGGTACGACATGCCGTTGAGGATCGTGTTGTGGTCGAAAATCAGGTTGTTAATGGGCGCCGTGCTGGACCGGTGGCGAATGATGCGGTCCTGAAAGTTCACGAACGTGCAGTTCTGAATGAACAACGTATCGACCGACGTATCCCGCAGGTCGATGGCCTTGCCGGCTCCGAAGTTCGAGCGCCCCAAGTCGCCCATGTTGGCGAAAATCGTGTTGGTAATGCGGATCACACGCGCGGCCGACTGAACGCGGATGTGCTGTCCACGCGTGTTGGACATGATGACCCCGTCCAGGGTCAGATCATATCCCGGCGAAGTGGTGCGGATGATCGTACTACCGATGTTGACCACCTCGTCAGGATCGGCGTCCAGATACCCCACCAGCACCACGTCTTTGATCCAGACGTTGCCCTCCATGCGAATGATCGGGTCCGGGAAGCTGCCGGTCTCCGTATTCACCACCGGATAGATGATGGCCTTTTCGCCCTCGCCCTCCTCCGTCATCAGGCGCAGATCGAACCCGCGCACGATGATGTCATCGTTGACCAGGTAAATGCCGTTACGCCGCAGCACGTACACCCGGTTGGGGTCGTTCCGCTCGCCGGTGGCCGTCGTGTCGCCGGCGATCACCTCGTTCAGATACTGCCCCGACACGTTGAAAGGCTCGACGATCAGTTCCTGCGCCCTGCTGTTCGCCGCGCCGAAAAGCCCCGATAGTCGTAGCCGATCGCCACGTTGCTGAGGAAGTCCGGCTGACGCTCCAGCTTGTGCTTGCGCTCCACAAAGTGATAGCGCAGCTTGGGCACACAGATGCCCGGTAGAATCTCCTCGCAGTACTCTTCGGTTTGCGTGCCCGGGATGTAGGTCTCCGATCGGATGAACGACAGGTTGTAGGTCAGCACCAGGTTGCGAAGCACCCCCGGCAGGAACAGAAAGTTGGCCTGATGCTCGATTTCCACGCCCCAGACCCGCGTCGGCTTCGAGGAATTGTACGGATAGGTCAGGGCGAACCCTTCGTTCTGGAAGGGACTGGTCACGTTGATTCCCAGCCTGTCGAACAGCGAGTCGGCCGAAGCCGCATCGAAAAACGCACCATTGATCTGGTGGTACATGTTTTTGATATCCTTGTAGAAAGCCGACACCGAGAACAGCCCGAAACGGCCGTCGTAAAGCGCCACGTTCACCTCGTAATTCCAGGCCTGCGCCGCCTTCAGATCCGGGTTGCCCACGAAGAGCGAGTTGCCGGGATAGAACGTGCCGGCCTTACGGGCCACGAAGCTGGGCAGGCGCTGGTTGTAGTTGGGGCGTGCCAGCGCTTTGTAGGCGGCCAGCCGCACCGTGAGAAAATCGGTGGGCCGCAGCGTCAGGTGAACGTTCGGCAGCCAGATGGTCTCCGAAAACGTGCTACTGGTGTCTCGATAGGCCCCCTTGGGTACCGGGAAGCCGGACAGATCATCCGGCGTGTAGCGCGTGAGGTAGTCGTTGTTTTCGCGCTCGACGCGCACCCCGGCAATGAGCGAAACGCGCGGCCCGAAATGCAACGTGTTCATCACATAGGCCGCCGAGACCCGCTCGGTCAGGTCATAGAAATAAGCGTCGGCTTCCAGATTGCGCTCGAACTCCGGGTTCGTCCCGGCCTGATCCGAAAAACCGTCTCGGTTCAGATCCCACCAGGTGCGGAGCAGATCCCGATCGATCATCGGATAGAGCCGGAAGCGGTCGAACAGGTCGCGGTCCTCCGGATTGGCCCCCAGAAAGTTCGTCACCAGCAGCCGGTCGCCCACCATCTGAAGCTGCTCGAAGGGGGTGCCTGTAAAGTCCTTGGGCACGACCTGCCCATCGGCCGTCCGGACGTAGCGCGGAAACGCTTCGTTGTAATAGGGCGCCAGCAGCTCACTGCGCTCCCGGAAGCGGGTCTTGCTCCGGAACTTCCCGCCCAGCTTGAACTGTCCGGCCACTCCCCCGCCCAGCGCGTAGTCCCGCGCCAGATCCAGGTACAGCGTGGTCTCCCCTTCGCGATTTTCCTCCTCCCGATAGAACGCCGTGTAGAAGTAGGCCCGTTCGAAGTTGTTCAACGCATGGGAAATAATGCTTTCCGGCGGGCCTTTCAGCTCTTCGGGCGGGATGCGACCCATGCCGGCGATCGGATTGCCCTGGGGATCGGTGGCCGAGGGCTCCGTAAAGCTGATATCGAAGTCGAACGGATCGTGCGATTGCGACCGGGCATAGGAAGCCCCCCAGTTAAGCTGCCATCCCTTCAGATACTGCTCGCCCCGCAGCGCACTGGTGAACGTGTAGATGTTCTGCTCGCGATCCCGGGCGCCATAGAACATCTCGGAGCCTTCGGTGGGATAGTTGCGATAGTAGTCGATGAAGCTGCGCTGGGTGGCGTTAAAGACGTTGTTGAAACGAATCGTCCCCCCATCCGGCGTATCCAGGTCCAGCAACAAACTGACGCCCTGGCGCGTGCGGATTTCGTTGCGGAAGTTCAGCTCGATGTCGGAGATTTCGTAGTCCGTGCCGCCGGCCAGCCCCATATCGTAGGCGAGATCGTAGTACTCGCGACTCCGATCGCGCCGCTCCAGGCTGCCGATGAGCTGCACGCCCAGCCGCTTGCGCCAGAAGCGCTCTCCGTAGCGGGCGCTCAGATCGTACTGCCCCCAGGTCTGGTTCAGCTGATTGTAAGCGCCCCGCACATCGAAGCGAACGAGCCGCTGCTCGGGCGCTTTCCTGGTGACCAGGTTGACGCTGCCGGCAATCGCGTCGGCGTCCTTGTCGGGGGTCAACGCCTTGTACAGCTCAATGCCGGCCAGCGAACTCTGCGAGATCGTGCTCAGATCGAGGCCCCGGGCGTCCGCGTCGGTCGCGGCCAACCGCACGCCGTCGACCGTAATCGTTGTGAAGCGATCGCTCAGCCCACGCAGTACGATCTTGTTGGCCTCGCCGCCGGAACGCTGCACGGCCACCCCGGGCAGCCGCCCAAGCGCTTCCGCCACGTTGGCGTCCGGCAGTTCCTGAATTTTTTCCTCCGAGACCACGTTGACGATCGTGTTCGCGTTGAGCTGCTGGTTGATGGCGGCCACCTGGCCTTCGACCTGTCCGACAATCACGATCTCCTCTCCACCGATCGACTCGGGCACCAGGGCAATGTTCAGCACGATCGTCTCCCCGTCCTGAATGCGCAGGGGCAATTCGCGCGTCTGATAGCTCAGATAGGAAACGCGCAGCGTGTAGGTGCCGGGTGCAATGCCCGTGATGCGATAGCGTCCTTCCAGATCGGTCGCACTCCCTTTGCCCGTGCCCACCAGATACACGTTGGCTCCCGGCAACGCCTCGCCGGTCAGCGAATCGGTCACCACGCCATAGACCGTACCCTGCGCCAGTGCAGCCGGAACGGCCGTCAGCGCTCCCAGGGTCAGACTCAGTGCAAGCCACCAGTTTTTCATGGTCCTTCGATACAAGCAGCGGCACCACGCCCTGGGTGGTACCGGTTTCTTTCAGAATAGTTAACGGTTACTTTATCGTTTGACCAAAGTAGGAGTACCCTTTCATTCCCGCAAGCCCTTTCTACATCCCTCCTTCAACTTAACACCAATTTCATAAATTGACTGAATGAATCATACGATTTTCGGGAAATCATAGTGCATGTAAGGAAGCACGGGCGCACACGGCGGTGCGCCCCTACCAGATCCTTAACGTTTTCCCTATCCCGTAGGGGCGGACCCCTGTGTCCGCCCGATCATACCCGCCGGATTACGTTCGCCAAACGGGGTTGTGGCACCCTCATACACCGGTAAATCAGCGATCCCATATCAGCCGTGCCTGTGCGAAGGGCCGGTTGCAGACAGGAGGTGCTCGTCCTGCTTTCGCGATACGCCCGCACCTTTCGCCCCGCAAACCGGTATAACGTCAAAACCAATCCGCTGCTTGCCATGAAGCTACGCCTGACCGAACGCGACGTGCGCCTTCGCCTGGAGGCCGAAGATCTGGAAACGCTGCGCCGGACGGGTCGGGTTGAACTCGTCACGCCGTTCGACGCGCAGACGGCCTTCACCTGCACGCTCCGCATCGATGCGCAGACGGCCGTGCCGGTCGCGCACCTGGACGGCGCGCACCTGACCGTACGGCTTCCCATCGAGGAAGCCCGGCGCTGGCTCGACAGCGACCAGATCGGCATCGAAGCGCGCCAGGCGGCCGGTCCGAACCGAACGCTCAAGCTGCTGATCGAAAAGGACATCGGCTGTCAGCACAAACCGCAGGCCCGGCCGTCCGATGTCGCCGCCGAACGCTGACCTGACCGCACTGCTGCTGGCCGGCGGGCGCAGCCGTCGCTTCGGCACGGACAAGGCCCGTGCCGTCGTGGACGGCACGCCCATGCTTCGACGCGTCTATGAAACGGCGCGTGCGCTCACGCCGCACGTACTGCTGAGCGTCCGGGCCGAGGGCGACTTCTATTTTGATCTGGTGCCACCCGAGGTCCCCCGCTTGCTCGACCCCGTCCCGGACGCCGGTCCGCTGGCCGGACTGGTGGCGGGTCTCCGGGCGGCGCGAACGCCCTGGCTGCTGGCGCTGGCCTGTGACCTGCCCTTTCTGAACGAAGCAACGCTCCGCGGGCTGCTGGCCGCCTGTTCTCCCGACGTCGACGCCGTCGTGCCCGTCACGTCCGACGGCCGTCGCCAGCCGCTCTGCGCGCTCTACCGGGTGGAAACGGTGCGTCCGGTGGCCGAAGCCCGTCTTGCCGCCGGTGGCCACGCCCTTCAGGCCCTGCTCGACCGGCTTTCCGTCACGACACTGCCCGTCCCGGACGCACCGCTACGCAACATCAACACGCCCGACGACCTACTCCTCGGCCACGTCGGTCCGGAGCGGCACATCCCCGGCGGGCGGCCGCCTGCTCCGGACGAGTAGCCCTACTTCGGCCGGGTCCAACCGAAAACGCCCGAACTGGATTGTGGCGATCTCACGGGCCCGGAACGGCGGGGCCCAGAAGTAGAGCCACGCCAGCTCGGCGTCGCAGCGGGCCACGATACCCAGCACGCGGGCAAAGCCGTGCCGGTCGCAGAGGGCCACCAGACGATGCCGGACCGCCTCGGGATTGTCCAGTGCCGGTACCATGCCATGCAGTCCCCGCGCCTGCACCGACAGCCGCCGCAAGCGCGCTCCGGCAAAGTAACGCCGGAATCGCTCGCGCCGGTAGTCGCTGCGCACCCATCGGTCGCGCTCCTGCACGGCCTCGGCCACCGGTAGCCGCACGATGCGCGGACGTCGACCCCGCCGAAAGCACCGCAACACCGGTTCCAGCTCGTCTTCCCGCTGCAGCGCCACCACGTAGTCGGGCCGAATCACATCGAGCATCTGAAAGAAAAGTTCGCGGCCCGCGTCGTTGGCCATATGGCCCGGCAGATCGATCACCAGCCGCTGCGCCCGGTGCCAGCGGGCGGCTTCGACCAGGCGCACCAGGCCGCTGAGCATCTGCAGCAGATGGCCCTCGGGCGAGATGTGTCCGACAAACCGAAGCCGGAGCCAGCGATCGGGATCGATCGGCACGCGGCTCAACGCCAGCGTGGTCGGCGGCCCGACGAGCGACTGGCCGGGATCCGCGTCCAGAAAAAGCGTCCGGTAGTGTTCGTTCACCTGCGCGGCCAGCCAGCGGGCCAGCGTCGTTTTTCCGGCGTTGACCGGACCGGCCACCATCAGCGTACGCCACGGCGGCCCGTGCAGCAACCGCTCCCGCAGCGCCTCCCACTCGGCCGAAACCGCAACGTCAATGTCCATGTCCTTCAGGTAGGCGGTTCGACGCGCACCCGGAGCGTCCGCAGACGGTTCAGCGCAGCGGCCAGCTCCTGCGCCCGGAAGCCGGCCAGATCCAGTAGCCCTCCGGGATCGAGCACGTCCAGGCCCTGCCGTTCGATGTCTGCCAACACGGCCGCAATGATTTCCGGAAGGGTACGACGACCGTCCATGTAGCGACGGCGGGCGTAGGCCAGCGCCTGACCGATGGCCCGCGTCTGCGCCACGTGCACCAGCTGCTCGACGGCTCGGAGGTCGATCACGGCCATGCCGAGCTGGAGCATTTCACGTCCGCGCGCCCGCACGTAGGTCGCACGCTTCCCCTTCTGCGGCGACACGCTTGTCGGATCCGGCACACGTCGCACCGGCGGCCCCTGGAAGGGATTGTCCGGCGCCGGCATCCGCTCGCTCGGAAGCTGCCGGGCGATTTCCCGGGCGGCTTCCGTCACGTCTTCCACCCGGTATTCGTGCAGTTTGATGACCGTATCGGCCACGTCGAAAAAGTCGCCGCTGGAGCCGACCACCAGGATCGTGCTGACACCGCGCGTTTCGTAAAGCTGGCGCACCCGGTCGATGAACGGCGTGATGGGCTCCTGCGCACCGGGCACCAGGCGTTGCATGCGCCGGTCGCGCACCATGAAGTTCGTGGCGGCCGTGTCTTCGTCGATGAGCAGCAGCGACGTGCCCACCTCCAGCGCTTCCTGAATGGCGGCCGCCTGGCTGGTCGATCCACTGGCGTTCGCCGTCGAGAACGTGCGCGTGTCGATGCCTGAGGGCAGGTTGCGGATGAAGGGCGACAGGTCCACGCCGGCTACGCTACGGCCGTCTTCGGCGCGCACCTTGACCGCGTCGGGTACCGTCACGACGAACTCCCGGCCGTCGCCGGGTTCATGGTTGTAGACGCCGCGCTCCAGCGCGCGCAGCAGCGTACTTTTGCCGTGATAACCACCACCCACGATGAGCATCACGCCGGCCGGAATGCCCATGCCGGTCAGACGGCGGCCACTCGGCAGTACCACCTCGCGCCGCAGCGAAGGCGGAGACGCGAACGGCACCGCGCCGGTCTCCAGTGGCCGCTCATCGACGCCGGAGCGGCGGGGCAGGCAGGCGCCGTCGGCCACGAACGCCACCAGCCCCCAGGCGGGCAGCTGCGCCCGAAGCCAGGTGGCGTCTTCGTTGACTTCGGCGAAGGTACGGACCGTCTCCGGATCGTAGGCGGCAAACCGGAGGCTTTCGCGCACGATGCGCGGCACGTCCTCCAGGAGCAGCGCCCGGGCTTCGTCAGCGGCAATGCGGCGGCCGTGGGCGGGCAGGCCAACGGCGAAGCGGGCTTCGACGCCCTCGGCCGTCAGGCGTACGGCCGTGCGGGGGAGCACTTCCTGGCCGGGTCGGTCCATTTCGATCAGCCCGCTGTGGCCGCTACCACGCGGACGGCTGATGCGCCGGGCCTTTTCGGTGAACGTGCGGGCCAGCAGATGGGCCACCCCGACGGCCCGGGCCTCCGATCGACAGCTCCACTCCGGAAAGCCCGCGTGGCGCTGTGGAATCCAGACATGTACGCGGCTGGGCGTGGCGAACGGATCGCCCTGCACGTGCACCAGATGCAGCACGAAGTCGCCCAGATCGTAGGCGCCCTGCAGCGATTTGTACGCTTTGTAGCCCCGGCCGTCGAGGCGTGCCAGGCGCCGCCGAAGCTCTTCGGCCGTGCGCAGCGTTTCCGTCCCGATCCGTGCCGCCATGGCACTGCTGCTATTTTTCGCTCCCGAACGCCCATAAAAAACCGGCCCCGCCGCAACGTTCCTCGCAGCGGGGCCGGGTTCTTTGCTACGACGTTCCCTTTCAGAACTGCCCGCGCAGCGTGAAAATGTGGTTGTTCTCAAAGAACTGGGCGGGAATGAAGCCGTAGTCGAAGGCCATATTCACGCCCAGCACCGGACGCAGGTTCAGCGTGGCGCCAAAGGCCGGCCGGTTGTCGAACGGTCCTTCCAGGTCACCCTGTTTCTGGGTATTCTGCACGTAGGCGCCTCGCACGATGATATAATCCTGGAAGTTGTACGAAAGCTGCCCCTGCACCTGGCTGGGGCCGTAGGTATTTTCCATGTAGGTCAGGCTGACCGAAAGGCCCTGCCAGACCCGATAGCTGACCGCCACGTCCACCACGGTTGGCACATCCGCATCGGCCGCCACGATCTTGTACTTCGTCACGGCTCGATCCCCTTCCGTCGTACGCGCATCCACCAGCAGTGCCGAGCCATCATATTGCATAGAGGTCCCGATGTTACGGATGGCCACCCCAACCGAAAGCCCGCCGAAGCCGAGGAAGTTGTCGTACTGCACCCCGGCATCAAACGTCACCCCACTGGCAGACACGTTGGCGAAGCTTTCGTAGTTCAGGTTGACGGTGGCGCCGACACGGATGCGGTCGGTCATGGCCCGGCCGTAAGAAGCCCCGAGGGTAAAAAATGTGGGCGAAAAAGTCTCACCGGTGCCGTCCATGTTGAACTCATCCGTCTTCGCGATATCGCCCATGTCGAAGCTGCGCAGGTGCAGCGCGATGGCGCCCAGCGTACCGAAGCGCAGCCCCACGGCGGCGAAGTTGATCCCGATGTCGGCGATATAATTACGCCGCGAGACCATCACCATCACGTTCCCCTCGCCGTAGTCGAGCCCGGCCGGATTCCAGAGTACGCTCTCGATGCCCGTAATGGCAGCCGCCGCGCCGCCTCCACCCAGGTACTGGGCTCCCATGGGGATGAGCAACTGCGAAGCGGCATTTGTCCCGTAGCGGGCTTCCTGGGCCTGCAATGTTCCGACCGGACTCAGCAGCAGGACCAGCAGCAGCGGAAGCCCTGCGCGAAACAGTTTGGCTTTCATGATCTATGCCCTCCGTTTGGCTTCAACATGATGCATCAATACCGTTGCAGAATTTGCTCCTCCTGCACGATGGCCAGCTTCAGCACCTTTTCGCCATACGGCGTGTCGATGTGGACCAGATAGATGCCGCTGGCCACCGGAATGCCATCCTGATTCGTCAGGTCCCACCGCTCGAACTGCGACGGGCTATCGTGTTCGATCACCCGCACCGGGATGCCGGCCAGCGTGAAGATCCGAATCGTCGCCTTCTCCGGCAGGTGCGTGAAGGTGACGAACTTCTGGAACCGGTTGGTCTCCAGCCGGCTGAAGCCGAAGTAGGGATTCGGGAAGACGTTGATCTGCTCCACCGCCTGCCGCTTCAGCTCCGGATCGTCTGTAACAGCACCTTGTACCGTGAAGGAGAAACGGTCCCCACTTGATAGCGGCACAGTCGGAGCAAAAGACAAAGTAAACGGTGCCTGCAGATACGGACGCGTACCACGCTGTGCAGGCCATATTGCATACATTACATCAGCAGTCGGGGCAAAATTCTCGTCATTGTAATCTGCACCTTCATTATAATCTGATTTATGAATAAAGATATACTCACGGCCACCCAGGCTCAACTCGCACTCATCAGGAATTGTCCCGCCAAAGTCATCTGGATCCAACAACAGCCCCATATCCCAACGCATGTTACTGCAGTTGACAGCTTCCACAAAGCTCACATTTACCTGCCGTCCTTTGGAGCCATCAGGATTAAGCACATAAGCCGCAAAGGGCAAATATCCAGTTCCTGCATAGGCATACCCACCAGCACCTCGAATGTAAACTGCGCCTTTACTGGCCCAACCATCAGCGGGCCCACTTGTAGTGTCTCCCTGGAACTCCAAGATAACTGGCTCAAGATCGCTGGCTGACAGGGTGCTTCCAAAGAAGTGTGCTCCGATCGTAGCACCACCAAAGAAAGCCTCCCCACCAAAATCCACACCAGTCACCCAGCGTTCTCCCTCTGAGGTCCAGTTGGCAATCTGTGCGACAACAAGTGGTACATATACCTGTAGTCCTCCCACTATAGGGGCCTCCTGTGCCGTCACCGAACCATCAGGGTCAATTTGAGGAAACCATGCATTACTAACAGGTTGTCCATCCCGACGTAGTTGCCAACGTAACGGCCAGGGATCCCCCACATTATACCGATGCCCTTCGCTGTATTGCTCATGTTCGAAGACCCCCTCTACCGAGCTAAGCGTATCCGCTTCTGTAAGTTCTGTTTTCGTTTCTCCCGTAGCTGGGTTATAGTAGGCGAATACGATCTGATAATTGCCACTTTGTATCACGGCAGGATTGGCAATTTTTACCTGAATCGAGGCCGTAGACGAACCAGCCTCATGGTTAACCGCCACATCGCTCTCTGGCGCAGGTGGCTCGGTGGAGCCCGGCCTGGGCGGTTGTGGCGTAGCGGCCACGACAACCGGCGTGCTTTCCAGCACCCGGAAGGGCGCATCGATATCCTCGGTCAGCACCGCATAGGAAGTAATGGCAAAGTAATAGGTCACCCCATTGGCCAGCGGTCGCTGACGAATAGCATCCCGCGTGACGGTAAAGTAGCGCTTGATCCCCTCATCCGATCCAAATTGAACCGGCTTTTCGAGCACGAAGCCGGTTTCCTGATCGAAAGCATTGTCAAAAACGATCGAGATCAGGTTCTTTTTGTCAAAGGTGGCCAGCCGTACTCCTTCAGCGATTGAGGCGGTAGGCGAAGGCAGCTGGTACACGTTGTATCCTTCGAATTCGAAGCCGGAGTTCCGATAGCTTTCGACCTGCGCCACCTGGTTCAGGTCGAAGCCCCAGTCCAGCACAACCTGTTTGTCCAGCTCACTGACACGTACCGGAGGTACGTTAGGAGGCGAGGGCAGCACAAAATTGTTGTCGTAGGCGAACTGGGCGAACAGGTCGTAATACTTCAGCAGACTGACACTGGAGAGGTTGTTCGTACCCAGTGCCGCGATCTGCCCGACCACCACATCGACCGTATCGCCCTTTTCCATGCTAAAGGGGCCACTCGAAAGAACGATACGGCGGTCACCAGGCGGCAACTGCTGCCCGTCGATCCAACCACGGCCCGTGACCGGGTCGCCTGTAAGGGCAAATTTGGTAACCTGCCCCGTTGTGGGATCCACAAACGGATCTCCCGCTGGATACTCTGGCCGTGGACGGTATCCACGCATCAGGTTAAACCACTGCAGCGAGCCACTGTAGTCACCCAGGTCTGGGTCGCTAATGTCTGATCCGGCTGCAAAGTAGACGAATGCGGTCATGCCCAGCGTGTCGCCCTGCGCATTAACTGGCCCCTGCAGGAAGTCCCAGCCCACAGCCGGCGGTGCCAGCCCGAACTGCTGGTAGGTATCATCAATCGGGTTGGCATTGTAGGCATAGCCCAGCGAGAGCGTTGTGTCGCTTCCGGCAAAGTCATCGGAATAGGTCCCCACGTCCGGGTCCACCCACCAGACGACAAACATAGAGTCCAGCCGGGCGTCGGACGGGCTATCCGGCCGTCCTGTGAAGATCAGGCGCGCGCGGATAAAAGCAATGTTCCCGAGCGGGTTGGTCGCCGGAAAATCATAGCCCCAGATCGTAAACTGATACTCCATCCCCACCGAAGGCGACCCATAACTGCGCTCCGACGTACCGGGACGCAGGTCATTGGTGACAATCCAGAGCGTCTGATCTGCCCCCGGATATCCCGGAATATCTCCTTCTGTCTCACAGTCAAACTCCCCGTCCCCGTTCAGATCCTGAGCCGGCTGATATCCGGGCTCGCCGTTGCATTCCTGGTAGGGCGCGCCCCAGGCGGCCGGCCAGTTGTTCCAGTCATATTCGTACTGCTCCAAAATTGCCTGCCGGTCGGCATCTGTCACCTCACTGGGATCCTTGCCGAAAAAGTAGGCGGCTGCCGCCGTTACATCGAACGAATTGGATTTCCAGCGGCGATGGACACGCCATACGTGGTATTTCGTCAGGTCGGATGGGTCGTCCGGTCCCTGGACGGTGCCCGTCACCGGATCCCAGAGCACGCGGCCCGGATCCATCCCACTCTCATACGTACTGCCGTTGACGCGCACTCCCTGACGTTCCCCATTTTCATACAACACGCCTCCCCATACGAACCCCTGGGCAAAGACCGGCCCGGAAGTTCTTTTGGGCATCGTCCCATTTACACCCGAGAAGGGGTCAACCCAGTCGAACTTTCCATTGTTACGAAGCCAGATGGTCGAGTTATTGACATCCAGTACGGAAAGCGGAGGATGAGACGCCTGTGTAATGGACGGAGCACGTCGCATGAGGGCCGCTTTGTCCTGCGCATGTGCCAACTTCATCGGCACAAGCAACAGCAACGCGAGCGTAAAAGCCCTGAGCTGTATGGTCGTGTACATGGTCGTTCCTCGATGCTTTTCTATGGCTGAATATGGCACGCTCTTACCGGACATAGATTTCAGAATTCCAGTCGCAACCCGATCTGCACCTGACGCGGCTGGTCGAAAAGATCCACGTCTTCGTCGGCAATGTAGTGCTGCCGGTTGCGCAGATTGATCTGCTGGTAGTAGTAGACGTAGTCCGGACCCTGTCCCCGCACAATCTCTTCGCTCAGCTCCGGATTGCTCAGGAAGCCGTCATCATACGGACTGCCCGTACGCAGGTACACATTGATCGGGTTGCGACGATTGAGCAGGTTTTCGATGTACATGTAGGCCGTCGCCGTAGCCCCTCCGAAGGAGAACCCTTTTTCGATACGCAGGTCGGTGCGGAAATACCAGGGCGTCGTGGAGGAGTTGAGCGGCTCCAGCGGCACGCGGTTACGCGGGTCGCTGTCGGTCAGCAGCGCGCCTTCGTCCGCACCCCGCTGACCGATACCGCCGGTGCTCCGCGTGAAACGATGCCCACTGTTGAACGAGAACAGCAGGTTGACCGCCAGATTCTGCAGTGCCAGCGGCTGCTCGGCACCCGTCCGGTAATCCAGCACAATGGCGCCCCGGTGGCGCTGCTCAAAGCTCAGCGGCTGCAGCAGCGAAGGCGGCGCCGTACCGTTCTCCAGGGCCGAGACCTGTCCACCGGGCTCCGAGTTCGTGCCCTTGGCATCGGTGAGCGTGTAGTTGAACATGGCCATCACGCCGCCAACCCGCCGCGTCCGCAGGCTGATCTCGATCCCGCGAGCGATGGAGAAATCTCCATTCGTAAAGAGATTGTAGGCACTGGCCTGTGAAGTGGGGTCGGTATCTACCCGAATGATTTCCAGCTGCCCTTCGGTCTTCCGGTAGAAGGCCGTGATGTCGAAGGCCGAGAAGTCTGTGAACTGATGGCTGAAGCCGATCTCGTACTGGGTCGTCTTGATCGGATCCAGCTCGAAGGCAAACGGGCTGGCAAAGAAGAACCGACCGCTGAAGATCAGCGCCATGCGAGAGCGCCGGGTGTAGGCAAAGCCCATATCCGGCATCTGGGCAAACTTTCCGTACTGCAGGTGGAAGACCGTGCGGTCGGTCACCGGGAAGGACAGCCCGAGTCGCGGCTGGAGCACCGACTTGGCCGGAGCCGATTTCAGTCCGTTCGGTGCCTCGTCGGCCCCCAGCACCGTTGCATTACCGGCATCATAGGCGGGATTACTCAGATCATCGACCGTCCACAGGTCCATGTCGAAATAATCCCACCGCAATCCGGCATTCACGATGATGTCGTTGAACTCAATCTTATCATTGATGTAAAGCGAAGCCGTGACCGGATGCTTGGGGCCATCCAGGCCACTGTCCACTTTATTCATGAACTCGTCGTAGCCAAAGCCACCCCAACCATCCTGGCGGATACGGAATGCGACCTCATCAGCTTCCGCAGTGATCTGGTTGATATAGTCAGGAGTTCCCTGCAGGATAGAGGCCAGCGCACTACCACTCAGCGCATAGTCCCGCAATGTCCATCGCTGGTAGTGTCCGCCCAGACGCAGCTCATGATTTTCCTGCTGGGTCACCAGTCCCAGCGACAGATTCCAGTAGGACTGCTCGCGGCGCTGGTAGGTAGTCAGCACCCGTCCCGGCCGATGGAAACGGAAGGTGTGGAACTGATACAACGGAGGCTGAATGTACTGTCCCTGCCAGAAGCGCGTGTAGAGATCAGCCAGGTCGGGATCGTCAGACAGCGCCTCACGCACTGCTTCGCGATTGTAATAATTGACAATATTGATAACAGCTCCTCCCTGACCATCCGCCTCGGGTTTTCCGAAAAGCGGATCATACACCTCAAAATTATACTGGAAAAGACCGAAATTACCTTCCAGATACGTATTGCTGCTCAGGAAATAGGTGGCCTGCATGCTGGCCAGCCAGCGCAGGTCGTCCCGCCGCGGCAGCCGCTCCTGGTTGTAGAAGTTGCGAATGGGAAGCGTGTTAATTCGCCGGTTGGCCGTAAGCAACGCACCGCCCAGCCGAATCCGCAGCGGGCTGAAATCGAACAACAGCGTACCATTCAGGCGGAACTCCTCCAGCGGCCGACCGATGCCCGGCAACTTGCCATCTTCCCAGCGCAGCGGGGCCACGGCCGTGTCCCCCCGGATGTCATCGATCGGCGGAATGCACCGCTGCTCTGGATCGTTGACGCACAACCCGCCATTCTCACTGTAATCCAGGTTGGCGCCATACCAGAACATGGGGCTGTAGTTGTCCGTCGTCCGGTAGTTGACCGCCACAAAGAAGCGGTGCTGATTCCAGATGAACGGGCCGCCCAACGTAGCGGTCAGGTCGTTGTAGCCGTAGGAGTAGGTGTTGTTAAAGGCATCGGCCACAAAGTCGCTTTCGTACTGAACCATGCCGCTGAGTTTCGGCCCACCGGTGCGCAGCACCTGCTGCACAATACCGGCGTTGGCTCCACCCAGCTCGGCACTGTAGCCTCCGGCAAAGACCTGGATTTCCTCCAGCGCCTCGGGAATGACCGGAATGACGTTATCCGTACCGATCAGGCTCCGCGAGCTGATGCCTTCCAGCAGGTACTCGGTCTCGTCCGGGCGGCCGCCGCGGATGTACACCTCACCGTTGAGCAGCGTCACGCCCGGCTGAATGGCGTAGTAGGTCGATACGGCCCGCGTCGGCAGCTTTTCAAATTCCTCACGGTCGAGCCGGCGCACTGCGTTGGTAGCCGTCGGATTGACCAGCGGCCGCGCCGCCACCACCACGATCTCCTCGCCTTCGATGGTGGCCGGACGCAGCTCGAAGTCCAGACGTGTGGTGATACCGGCAATGATCTGCACATTCTCCTGCCGCACCGTCACATACCCCACGAAGCTGGCCACCACCGTGTAGGTCCCCGGCGGAATCTCAAAGATGGTGTACTCGCCGTTGACATCCGTCGAGGTACCCAGCGTCGTACCCTCCAGAAACACGTTCGCACCGGGAAGCGGCTCACCGGTGCTGGCATCGACGACGCGTCCTGACAACTTCCCCGTATTCTGGGCCAGTGCCAGCGTTGGGAAAAGCAGGAGCGTCAGCAACCGCAGGCTCCACGTGCGTAGCTTCATCGGTTTCCTCCTGGTTGTCTTCTAAAAGCGCTTTCAATACGGTAGGATTAAATATTTTTCTTTTTTCCTCAAAAGTCAACCCCCTCGGAGAACACACGCTTAATGTTAGGGCAATCTGGTGCAATTAGCCAAGTCTTACCGCACAGAATCGAACAAAAGGGCACCTGAACGGTCGTTCTGCGCGGCTGAACGGTCAGGTGGCCCCCACCGGCTTCCACTGGCGCAGGCGGTCTTTGATGTAGGCCAGGACCTGGGTTTCAGGGATGCGTTCCTGCTGCATCGTGTCGCGGTCGCGCACGGTCACGGTGCCGTCTTCGAGCGTCTGGCTGTCGATCGTCACGCAGAAGGGCGTGCCCACTTCGTCCATGCGCCGATAGCGCCGGCCGATGGCGCCTTTCTCGTCGTAGAAGGTGTTCAGGAATGGCCGCAGGTCGCGCGCCAATGCCTGCGCCCGCTCGGGCATGCCGTCTTTGCGCACCAGCGGCAACACGGCCACCTTGATAGGTGCCAGGCGCGGGTGCAGCCGGAGCACCACGCGCGTTTCGCCTTCCACCTCTTCCTCGTCATAGGCCTCGCAGAGCAGCATCAGGATCGTGCGGTCCAGTCCGGCCGAGGTCTCCACCACGTACGGAATGTAGCGCTCCTGCGTCTGCGGGTCGAAGTATTCCATCTTTTTTCCGGAGAACTCCTGATGCCGCCGCAGGTCGTAGTCCGTGCGCGAATGGATGCCTTCAACCTCCTGCCAGCCCATCGGGAACAGGTACTGAATGTCGACGGCCGCGTCGGCGTAGTGCGCCAGCTTCTCGTGCACGTGGAAGCGCAGGTGATCCGGCCGGATACCGTTTTCGATGTGCCACTGCAGGCGCTTTTCCTTCCAGGCCTCGAACGCCTCCATCTGCGTGCCCGGCTTTACGAAGTACTGCATCTCCATCTGCTCGAACTCGCGCATCCGGAAGATGAACTGCCGGGCCACGATCTCATTGCGGAAGGCCTTGCCGATCTGCGCAATGCCAAAGGGGATCTGGAGCCGCGACGAATCCTTCACGTTGTGAAAGTTGACAAAAATGCCCTGGGCGGTCTCCGGGCGCAGATAGACCTTCGTTTCTTCGGAGGCCACCGGCCCCACGTGCGTGACGAACATCAGATTGAACTGTCGTACCTCGGTCCAGTCGAACGCCCCCGAATCGGGCGACGGAATGCGCTCGTCCATGATGATCTGGTAGAGCGCCTTCGGCATGTCCTCGGCGTTGAGCGCTTCGATGAGCCGCCGGTGCAGCGCCTCGGCCCGTTCCGTTTCGCCCTTCGCCCGGAGTTTCTCGATGTAATCTTCGATGAGCTGATCAGCCCGGTAGCGACGCTTCGACTGGCGGTCGTCGATGAGCGGATCGTTGAAGGCATCCACATGGCCCGAGGCTTTCCAGACCATGGGGTGCATCAGGATCGCCGCGTCGAGCCCGACGATGTTCTCGTGCTCGTAGACCATGGCCTCCCACCAGCGCTGCTGCACGTTGCGCTTGAGCTCGACGCCCAGCGGACCGTAGTCGTACACGGCCGCCAGCCCTCCGTAGATTTCCGAAGACGGAAAGATAAACCCGCGCCGCTTACAGAGCGAAACGATCTTTTCGAGGCGATCCTGCATGGTGGTTGCTGGCCTATTTTTGACGAAAGAAGGAGCGTTCAAAAGTAGCCCGACGATGCGCCCGACGCAACGCCTTCCTGTTGAATTCCTGTCAAACCCTGCAAAAATAGGGTTTCTGGCAGGCGCGCTGTTGCTTCTGGGCCTCGGCGCCTGCACCGGGGAGTCGCCGCCAGAGCCCCGGACGTTCCTGTTCGTGCATACGGCCACGGGCGCGCTGTTCCGGGCGCAGACGTCCCTGCCTGCGGTGATCGCACAGGCGGAGGCCGAGCTGGATCGTCCCTTTCCGGAGCGGCGGCTGTTCCCCATTGGACCGATCGCCCGGGGCGACGGCGGCCACAATGTGCCCTGGTCCTGGCATTTCGTGCCGGACCGGTGGGAACTGGCCGAAGTCAGCATCGAGGTATGCGACGCAACGCCCGAGTACGTCGAGGCCAATTTGGACGATTTCGTGGATACGCTGGGAAGCTACTGTCCCTGGGGTGCCCATCTGGTGCGCTCGGTCGAGGAAGCTCGTGCCGAGCTTACCCCATAAGCCCGCGTTCGGCCAGCGAGGTGTAGGTGGTGCCGGCGATGATGATGTGGTCGTGGACGGGGATGCCCAGCAGGCGGCCGGCCTCGACGAGCTGGCGCGTAATCCGGAGGTCGTCGGCGCTGGGCTCCGGATTGCCCGATGGATGGTTGTGCAGACAGATGATGCCGGCCGCATTGTCGAGAATGGCCCGCTGGAAGACGGCGCGCGGCTCGACGATGCTGGCGGCCAGCCCCCCTTCGCTGATCGTGTAGTCGGCGATGATGTAGTTGGCCGTGTTGAGCAGCACAATTTTGAAGACCTCGCGCTTGAGGTCGCGCAGGAGCGGTCCGTAGCAGGCGGCCACATCGGCCGGCGTGCGCACCTGAACCCGTCGGCCGGGACGCTGCGCTTCGACGCGGCGGCCGATCTCGAAGGCGGCCACAAGCTGGACGGCTTTGGCCGGACCCACCCCGGCCACGCGCGTCAGTTCTTTCAGGTCGCGCTGCGCCAGCGCGTAGAGCGAGCCGTAGGCCCGGAGCAGGGCCTGCCCGAGCTGCACGGCCGAAATGGATCCCTGCTTCGTGCGTGTGCCGCTGCCGAAGATCAGCGCGATCAATTCGGCATCGGAGAGGGCTGACGGTCCCCGGCGCATGAGCTTTTCGCGGGGGCGATCGGCCTCGTCCCACTGGTTGATGGGCACCTGGTAGCGCAGAAGCGGCTCGCCCGAGCTGTGCGCTTCGCGGGACATGGGTCGGCCAGCCTTTTTCCCTACAGACACCCGCACCGATCGCCTGTTACCTTGAGCGCACCGTTTTTTTTTTCAATGCCTGAAGAAGAAACCGCCGTGGTGAAATCGCCCGCCGACGCCAGCCCCATGCCGCACCCATCCTTACACCCTGTTCCCCTGGCGGGAGAGCTGGCCCGAAGAGCCTGAGGGGCAACGCCCGCGCCTACAGAAACAGCGCAAACAACGCCACGATCACCCCGATCTGCCCCGCCCAGAAAAGGAACATCCACCGCACCAGACCCGCATACCGCTCACTGATCACTACCTTCAAACCCGCCTCCATCTCCATGATCCGGTGCTCCAGTCTTGCCACCTCCTCTGTAATCCGATGATCCAGTCTTGCCACCTCCTCCGTAATGCGCTGCTCCAGACGCGCTTCTACTTCGGTGATCCGATTGTCCAGGCGCTTTTCCGCCTCGGCTATCTGCACCTCCAGCCGCGACACTTCCTCCGTGATCCGATGATCCAGCTTCGCTTCCACCTCGGCCATCTGGACCTCCAGCCGCTTGCCCTCCTCCGTCACTCGCCGCTCGAAACGCTCTGCCAGGATCCCCAGCAAATTGTCCCGCTCGTGACGCGCCGCCTCATTCAGCAACGCAATGAGCGCCTCGACGCCCTCGTCGCCAAGCTTCTCACGAAGCACCTTCGGTACGGTCAGAATCGCCATAAGCGGAAAGGCTGGCCATATGTAAAGGAAACTTCGCGTAGCAGGCCGTGGGTTCCCGTCAGGCCCCGAAGCCGGCCGGGCGCGAAGCGAAGGGTCGGCTCACCACTTCGGCTGACGCCTCCGTGGCGTACTACTACGATTTCGGGAAAATCATAGTGCACGCGAGAAAGCATGGGCGCACACGGTGGTGCGCCCCTACAGATCCTTGGCGTTTTCCCTATCCCGTAGGGACGGCCCCCTGTGTCCGCCCTATCACACCCACCGGATCACGTCCGCCACACGAGGTGTGGCACCCTCATGCACCGGTAAATCAACGATCCCACTATAGAAACGTACGTTCGCACCCCTGAACGCCCTTCAGCAGCACGCGGCTTGTGGGTGCACAGCGCCGATGCTTCCCTTGCGGGAAGGCTGGCGCGAGGCGATGAAAAGCACCGGAGCGGACAACCGCTGAAGCGAGTAGCAAGCGTCGTCCCCGAGCCTTCAGGGTCCTGCGCCTACTCCACCGGCACCAGGCTGTTGAGCAGCTCTTCGTTCGACTGCGTCTGCTGCATGTGGCGCAGCAGGGCCTGCATGGCCTCGATGGGCGGCCGCGAGTTGAGCGCCCGGAACAGCCGGTGATACTGCTCGATCCGGTCGCCGATGAGCCGCTCCTCGTTGCGGGTGCCGCTCTTTCGCAGGTTGATGGCCGGGAAGATTCGCTTATCGGCCATCTCGCGGTCGAGCACGATCTCGGCGTTGCCGGTGCCTTTGAACTCTTCGAAGATCACCTCGTCCATGCGGCTGCCCGTCTCGATGAGCGCCGTGGCGATGATCGTCAGCGAACCGCCGCCTTCAATGTTGCGGGCGGCACCGAAGATGCGCCGCGGAATCTGAAGCGCCCGCGCGTCGAGTCCGCCCGAAAGCGTGCGGCCGCTGCTTTCGACGTAAAGGTTGAACGTGCGGCCCAGGCGCGTGAGCGAGTCGAGCAGCAGTACCACGTCGTGCTTCAGCTCGACGAGCCGCTTGGCAAACTCCAGCGCCAGCGTCGAAACGCGGATATGGTTGTCCTCCTCCCGATCGTTCGACGAGGCGAAGACGATGGCGGGCGTCGAGCGGCGAAAGTCGGTCACCTCCTCGGGCCGCTCGTCCACCAGGAGCGCCACCAGTTTGACCTCCGGATGGTTCTTGGCGATGCCCGCCGCGATCTGCTTGAGCAGGACCGTCTTACCGGCACGCGGCGGCGCCACGATCAGCGCGCGCTGGCCCTTGCCGATCGGCGCGGCCAGATCGACCACGCGCATGGCGTAGTCGGTCGGGCCGGTGACCAGGTTGAATTTCTCGTCCGGATAGACGATCTGCCCGGATTCGAAATCCTCGGTCTTGGCCCATTCCTCGGGCGAAACGCCCATGATCGAGTGGATCTCATCCACCTGCATGTCGCCCTTGCGACCCGGGCGCAGCGTGCCCTCGATTAGCACACCGTCGCGCAGGTTGTAGCGCCGGATGACCGGCGGCGGCACGAACGGATCGTTCTTGCCCTTGGGGAGATCGGGGCGGAATTCCCGCACAAAGCCAAATTTTTTGTCCCCGATCAGCTCCAGCATGCCACGAAACGTCTGTTCACTCATAGATGGTGTAATGCTTGCTCCTAACTATAGTGTGTTAAATGGTTAACGATACGAGCTGGATGATTTCAGACACCGGGAAGGTACGGGCATGCGCCTTGGAGCGCAATGCACGGAATGCGCACATTGTGGTCATCCATTCGATGAATGCTGCGGGGGCGCTGCCACCTGACCTCGGAGCCGTCCCTACCAACCGCGAATCTCGTTGGCCGACGGACTGAGAGGGGAACCTGAACCAACCGAACCGGTCCCTGCTGCCGGGTGGAACGACGGCCGTGCTGGTTGGTTTCCCGAGCGCAATCCACCGGATCGGCACCGATGCAAACGGCTGAAGTCCAGAAAACCAGCGCGAACCCGACGGCCTGGCTGGAGCGGCTGCACCTGGAGGTGCAGGGGCCCGAAGACGGTCCGCCCGTGCTGCTGCTGCACGGCTGGGGAAGCAGCGCCCGGCTCATGGCACCCATCGCCGAAGCGCTGGCCGACCGCTACCGCGTGTTCAACGTAGACCTGCCGGGCCACGGACTGACGCCCCCACCGCCCGAGCCCTGGGGCGTGGCCGAACACGCTGCGCTGGTGGCCGAACTGATCCGCAGGCATATCGGTCGGCCTGTCGTACTCGTCGGCCACTCGAACGGCGGCCGCATCGGGCTGTACCTGGCCTCGGAGCCGAAAGGTCCGGAGCTGCTGCGGGCGCTCGTGCTGATCAGTCCCTCCGGCATGCGTCCCCGACGCCCCTGGCACTACTACGTACGCGCCACGCTGGCCCGTCTGCTCAAGGCCCCTTTTCAGGTGTTGCCGCAACCGCTCCGGGAGCCGGCCCTCGACTGGCTGCGCCACACCGTCGTCTGGAAAGCGCTGGGCTCGTCGGACTATCGCCGCCTCGAAGGCGTCATGCGGGAAACTTTCGTGCGCATCGTCAACACCTACGTCGAGGATCGGCTCGACCGCATCCGGATCCCCGTGCTGGTCTTCTGGGGCGAGCGGGACCGGGCCGTCGGCCGCGCGCAGATGGAGCGGCTCGTGCAGGCCCTGCCCGACGCCGGGCTCGTCGTGCTGAAAAACGCCGGCCACTACGGCTATCTGGACGACCCCGACACGTTCATCGCCGCCACCCGCTATTTCCTGGAACACCTGCCGGAACGCTGACCATGCCCGCAATGAGCGACCGCAGCCATATGGTTGGCATCCGAAAGGAACTCGCAAGCAACATTTTGATAAGCGACGTGAAGAAACTCCAGACCTAAAAGCCCTCCTTACTCATGGATGTTCAGGTGATCTTTCCGGAAGAACTGCTGGTTGCGCTTAAAGAGGATCGCGAATCCTTTCGGAAAAAGGTGCTGCTCTACACACTGGGCAAGCTGTATGAGCAGGGGCGCATTTCCGCCGGTCTGGGTGCCCGAATCCTGGGCTGTGATCGTCAGGAGTTCTACCGCTTGCTTTCCGAACATGGCTTTTCTGTGATCGATTATCCCGAAGAGGAACTGACGCGTGAGGCGAATTCGGAATAAGCCCCATGCGGGTTATCGTCAACAGCACCCCTTTGATCGCTCTTTCACTGATCGATCAGCTCGATCTTCTCCGCCAGCTTTTCGAGGAAGTCGTCGTACCCACCTCGGTCTATCAGGAAATTGTACTGCACGGACAGGGACGCCCCGGGGCCGATGCCGTCGCTCAAGCCGATTGGATCCAGATTCGCGAACCTGGCCTCCAGGCTACGCTGCCACCGATCCTTCTGGGACTGGACCAGGGAGAAATGGACGTATTGCTGCTGGCCCGCGAACTTCAGGCCGACCTGGTGCTGATCGATGAGAAGCTTGGCCGTAGGATTGCCGGAATTCTCGGACTACGGGTACAGGGAACCCTCGGCGTACTCTTACGCGCCTACCGAAAACATCTGATCTCACAAGAGGAAGCCGAAGCCGCTGTTCAGAGATTGGCCCACAGCTCGGTCCGGGTAAGTCCCCGCCTGATTCAATGGTTCAGAGAACAACTCACAAAAGGCACATCCACCGAGTGATATGGGATCGCTGATTACCGGTGCATGAGGGAGCCACACTCCGTGTGGCGGACGTGATTCGGCGGGTATGATCGGGCGGACACAGGGGTCCGCCTCTACGGGATAGGGAAAACGTCAAGGATCTTCTGGTAGGGGCGCACCGCCGTGTGTACCCGAATTTTCTCATATGCACTATGGTTTCGGGGAATCGTATAAGCTCCCATGAACCCATCGCGTCAGGCATGATTGGCGTTTCATTGCACACTGTACGTCCGTATCTTGAGCACCGGTTTTCCGAGTAGCTGTCCTATGCTCTGGCTGTTTGCTCTGCTGGCCACGTTGTTTGCCGGGTGGCGCGCCGCGCGTCGCCTGCTGTTCTTTCTGCACCTGTTCCAGCTCGAAGGCTACAAGCCGGCCCGCTTCGTGCACTGGCTGCGCACGCACCCCGACGTGCTGCTGCGCCGTTCGCATCTGGCGGGCGCATTGCTTCTGACGGCGGGCGCGCTGACGGTGCCGCTGCTGGGACCGTTCTGGGCGCCCGGACTGGTGCTGCTCGGCTGGTGCGTGGCCTTCGCTTCGTCGCGCCGCTATCGCCGCGATCGCCCCAAAAAGCCGCTGGCGTTTACGCCCCGCATGCGTCGCCTGCTGAGCGTGGCGGCGCTGCTGACGCTGGCGGGTCCCGCCCTGGGCGGTCTGCTGGGCCGAACCGAAGGGGCAATCGGCTGGCTCTACTACTTAGGCGGCTGGCTCGTGGCGGACCTCGGTGCGCCGCTCTGGGTGCTGCTGGCCGGCTGGCTGCTCTGGCCCGTCGAACGCGCCATCCAGGAAGGCTTCAAGCGCAAGGCCCGTCGCAAGCTGGCCGCACACCCGGACCTGACCATCATCGGGATCACCGGCTCCTACGGCAAAACCAGCACGAAATTCATCATTGCCGAAATCCTGAGCCTTCGCTACCAGGTGCTGGCCACGCCGGGCTCCTACAACACGCCCATGGGCATCTGCAAGGTGATCAACGAGCAGCTCCGTCCCGAACATCAGGTGCTCGTGCTGGAGATGGGCATCCGGCACCCCGGCGACATCCGCGAACTGTGCGCCATCGCCCGACCCGACATCGGCGTGGTGACGGCCGTCGGTCCGATGCACCTGGAGACGATGGGCTCCATCGAAGCGATCGCGCGCGAAAAGAGCGAACTGGTGGCCTGCACGCGCCCGGGCGGCCCGGTGGTGCTGAACGCCGACGATCCGCGCGTGGCGGCCATGGCCGAACGGGCCCGCGGACCGGTCTGGCGCGTGTCGGTCGAGGGCAACCCCGAGGCCGAGCTTGTCGCCCGCGACATCACCTACGGGCCCGAGGGCACCCGCTTCGTGGTGCGCGACGAAACCGGCACCGAGCAAGTATTCCAGACGCGCCTGCTGGGCCGCCACAACGTGCTCAACATCCTGCTGGCGCTGGCCGTCGGACGCATCTTCGGACTCCGGCTGCGCCAGATGGCCCATGCCGTGGCGCGGCTCCGGCCGGTCGCGCACCGCCTGCAACTCCGCCAGGAAGGCCCCATCACGGTGATCGACGACGCCTTCAATTCCAACCCCGTCGGGGCCCGCAATGCGCTGGAGATTCTGGGTCAGTTCCGGACCGGCCGCCGCATCGTGGTCACGCCCGGCATGGTGGAGCTCGGCGCACGCGAGGCCGAGGAAAACCGTGCGCTGGGTCGCTTCATGGCGCAACACGTGGACCTGGCCGTGCTGATCGGGCCGCGCCGCACCCTTCCCATCCAGGAAGGGCTGCGCGAGGCGGGCTTTCCGGAAGACCGCATTCGCGTATTCCGAAGCCTGTTCGAGGCGCAGGACTTTTTGAAGACGTATCTTCAACCGGGCGACGTGGTGCTCTACGAAAACGACCTGCCGGATCAATACGACGAACCATGAAACGCCTGCTCTTGCTACTACTGGGCTTCGCCTGGAGCCTGACGCTGCAGGCTCAGTCGCTGCTGGAGCGGCTGGGCTATCCGTCGGATGCCCGCGTGCTCATCCTGCACGCCGACGATCTGGGCATGGCGCACAGCGTGAACCGCGCCTCGACCGAGGCCCTGGAGGCCGGCTGGATCAGTTCGGCCAGTATCATGGTGCCATGCCCGTGGTTTTCGGAGATGGCCGCCTATGCCCGGACGCACCCGAAACTGGACTTCGGCCTGCACCTGACGCTCACCAGCGAGTGGAAGTACTACCGCTGGGCGGGGCTGCTCGGCCCGAGTATGACACCTTCGCTGCACAGTTCGGCGGGCTACCTGCATGCCACCACCGAGGAGGCCGTCGCCAACATGAAACCGGAAGAGGTGACCGCCGAGCTCCGGGCCCAGATCCTGCGGGCGCAGGACGCCGGGATCCCGGTCACGCACCTGGACACGCACATGGGCGTGCTGTTTCAGACGCCCGAGCTGTTCGCTGTGTACCTGCAGGTGGGCCGCGAGCACAACCTGCCCGTGCTGATCCCCCGCGAGCAGCTCGCGCAACAGGCACCGCACCTGCTGGAAATGCTCACGCCGGACGATCTGGTCATCGACCGGGTCTGGCTGGTGCCGATCGACACGCCGCCGGATCGCTGGCTGGAAACCTACATCCGGATGATCGACAACCTGCCGCCGGGTATCACGGAGCTGATCGTACACCTCGGCTACGCCAACGACGAACTGGAAGCCATCACCGTCGATCACCCCGACTTCGGGGCGGCCTGGCGTGCGCGCGATCTGGACGTGGTGCGCAGCGAGGCGTTCCGCGAGGCGCTCCGCCGCAACAACGTGATCTTGACCACCTGGCGCGAACTCTACCGACGTTTTCGGACACAACGCCATGAATGAGCCGCGGCCGGAGGAGCACTGCTGGCAACAGGGCTACCGGCAGGTGGCCGGCGTGGACGAAGTGGGGCGCGGCTGCCTGGCCGGTCCCGTCGTGGCGGCCGCCGTGATCCTGCCGCCGCACACGCAGCTCGACGGCGTGCGCGACAGCAAGCAACTGCGCCCCGAAGTGCGGGAAAAACTGGCCGAGCAGATCCGGGCGCAGGCGCTGGCCATCGGGATCGGGATGTGCACGCCGGAGGAAATCGACCGCCTGAACATCCTGAACGCCGCGCTGGAGGCAATGCGCCGGGCGGTGGCCAACCTGGAGCTGACGCCCGACTATCTGCTCGTCGACGGCAACCGGTGCTTTTCCGATCCGCCCTGTCCGGCCAAGCCGATCGTGAAGGGCGATCAGCAGAGTCTGCTCATTGCCGCCGCGTCGATCATCGCCAAAACCACACGCGACGCGCTGATGCAGCGGCTGCACGAAGAATTTCCGGTCTACGGCTGGGATCGGAACGTGGGCTATCCGACCCGGGCCCATTACGAGGCGTTGGCCCGCTACGGCCCCTCGCCCTATCACCGGCGTTCGTTCCGGCTTTCGCGATAGGTGCAAAGCGCGTGCAGCACGGCCTCGACCGTCTCGGCGATCGAGAGGCCGTCGGTGGCGACGACGTGATGCGCCTGCCGGTACCAGGGTTCGCGGCGGGCCAGCATGGCGGCGATGCGTCGGCGCAGCGCGGCACCCTGCAGCGGGCGGTGGTGCCGGTCCTGCAGGAGTGGACGGTGGGTTGCTTCCGGAGCCAGCCGGCGGGCCAGTTCGTCGGCCGACACCTGCAGATAGACCACGCGCCCGTTACGGAGCGCCCAGGCCAGGTTGTCGTCCGAAACCAGTGCGCCGCCGCCCGTGGCGATCACGCAGGCGTCCAGGGCGACCGTCCGGCGCAGCGCCTCACGCTCCAGCGCCCGGAAGGCGGCCTCTCCCCCTTCGGCGAAAATCTCCGGGATCGAGCGCCCCGCCTGCCGCTCGATCAGCGCGTCCAGATCCAGAAACGTGTAGCCCAGCCGTCGGGCCAGCAGCGGCCCGATCGTGCTTTTGCCACACCCCATAAAACCGGTCAGGTAAATGCGCGTAGGAAAGGCCGCCTGCCACTGCATGGGAAGTCGATGCCTACGTATCGGTTGTTGATCGAGTACGACGGAACGGATTTCAGCGGCTGGCAGATCCAGCGCAACGGTCCCAGCATTCAGGCCGCGCTGGAGGAAGCGCTGGCTGTGGTGTTGCGCGAGCGCGTGCGCATCGTCGGCTCGGGGCGCACCGATGCCGGCGTCCATGCCCGTGGCCAGGTGGCGCACTTTTGCACGAACCGCCCGGTCGATCCGGAGCGGCTGCAGGGCTCGCTGAACGGCCTGCTGCCGCCCAGCATTGCGATCCGGGAAGTCGCGCCGGCCCCCGACAACTTTCACGCCCGCTACGATGCCCGCTGGCGCCGTTACCACTACTACGTGGCGACCGTCCCCTGCGCGCTGGAGCGCCACCTGCGCTGGTATCTGCGCCCGGCACCCGACTTCGCGCGCATGAACCGGGCCGCCTGCGACCTGCTGGGCACGCACGACTTCACCACGTTCTGCCGCACGCAGGCCGCCACGCGCAACCGCACCTGCACGGTGTACCTGGCCCGCTGGGTACCGGATCCCCGTCCCGGCGACTGGCATTTTGAGATCGTGGCCGATCGCTTTCTGCACGGCATGGTACGGGCCATCGTGGGCACGCTGATCGAGATCGGACGGGGCCAGCGCGACATTGCGGCCATCCCGGAGCTGCTGGCCGCACGCGATCGGCGGCTGGCCGGTCCGGCCGCCCCGGCCCACGGGCTCGTGCTGGAAGCCGTCGGCTATGCAGAGGATCCCCTGCCCGTCGCATGAGATTTCCGGCCTTCATCGTGCTGCTGTCGGTGCTGCTCGTGGCCTGCGAGCGGCCGTTCGTGCCGGTGCGCACGCCGGAGATCGAGGTGGTGGCGCCGGACCTGTCGGAGGTGCAGACCGACTCGACGCTGGCGCTTCAGGTGCGGGCCACGTCGTTCCGGGCCATCGCCCATGTGGAGGTCGGGGGCCGACCGCTCCACTACGACAGCCTGCGCGACGTGTGGCAGGGCAGCGTGCCGCTGCGCCATGGCCTGAACCGCCTGCGCATCACGGCCGTGGACGAAAAAGGCGTGGCCGCCACCGACACGGCCTGGGCGCTGCGCCTGCAGGCTATGGTGCAGCCGGGGCCGCCCCTGCCCGACGGACGCGGCGGCGGCCGCCTGGTGCGCCTGCCCGACGGACGGCTGCTCTTTGCGGGCGGTGCCGAAGTGTGGACCGGTCCGGCCGGCCGCGACCTGTTCGTCTGGACGCCCGGTGCGTCCGCCTTCGAGCGCCTGCGTCCCGGCCTGAGCGCTCCCCGCGCCGGCCACACGGCCACGCTGCTGCCCGACGGCCGCCTCCTGCTACTGGGCGGCAACACCCAGGGACGCCCCGAGCTGGCCGACAACCTGCGCGCCGACGCCGAGCTGGTCGATCTGGCTGCGGAAACCCGCCGGCTGCTGTCCATTTCCACCGGGGCCGCCCGTGCCTGGCACACGACGGCGCTCCGACAGCACGAGGGCCGACGCTTTCTGGAAGTGCTGGGCGGCTACCGCCGGCTGCGTGGCGATTCGCCCGAGCTGGGCGTGGCGGCCGACCTGATCACCTTCGAGTTCCGAGACGATTCGCTCGCGCTGCTGACGCCCGGCCTGGGCCTCTACATCACACCGCTGGCCGCACACGTCATGGCCCCGCTCGATGCAGCCGGCACGCGCTTTCTGGTGGCCGGCGCGCTGGCGACGCCGGATTACGTCGAGACACAGACGTTCCGGCTCGTGCTGGAACCGGCCGGCCGCGTCGATACGCTGTTTGTGCCCGCACTGCCCGAGCCGCGCCAGTTTGCCGCCGCCGTCCCGCTTCGTCCCGGCGTCGTGGTGCTGCTGGGCGGCTATAGCGGACAGCTATCGCGAACCTACCCCTACCCGCTCCTGTACGTAGAGGAGGCCAACCGCTTTTTCCGCTTCCGGGCGTTGCTCCTGCAACCCCGCTTTGACACCGCTGCAACTTCGCTCGAAGATTTTCGAATACTGATAACAGGCGGCTTCGGCCCCGACGGACAGGGGCTCGCCTGGACCGAAGTGGTGGCCTTTGCGCCGTTTTGAAAACCCGGACGTGCTATGGATTTGCAGCAGATATTGCGTGCGTTGATCGTGGTCATCGTGTTGCTGGTGGCCGCCGTGTTGCTGGGGGTGATCCTTCAGGTCGCCACCGCATTGCTGAAGTTCGCCCTGAAGGTATTGCTTATCCTGATGGTGGTGCTGATCGTGCTGCGCTTTTTGGAAATGCTTCGCCGTCGGGCCTGATCTTCAAAGCGCTTCCGACGTATCTTTGGCCGTCGGTTGTCTGATACATCCGGAAACGCCATGTCCACGCCCGCTTCGGTCCCGACCGTTTCGTTTCGCTTTGCCGTTGCTTCGGAGATCGATCCGTTGCAGCAGGTGATTGTGCACACGCCCGGCGTCGAGCTGGAGCTGGTGACGCCCGAGCAGCGGCTGACGTTGCTTTTCGACGACATTCTGTTCGTGGAAGAAGCCCAGGCCGAGCACCGCCAGATGTGCGCGTTGTTCGAGAAGGTGGTCGGCACCGAGGGCGCCGTGCTGCAGATCACCGACCTGCTGCGCACCGCGTTTGCTTCGGAGGAGGCCCGCGAGGCGTTCGTCGAACAGCTCTGCCGGTTGCAGCCGGAGGCGAACCTGCAGGCCTTTGCCCGCGAGCTGGCCGCGTTGAGTCCGGACGAACTGCTGCACTTTGCGCTGACCGGGCAGAGTCCGTTGCCGCTCAACGCTTTTCCCCTGCCCAACCTGCTTTTCACGCGCGATCTGGCCGCCGTCGTGAACGATCACCTGATCGTCAGCCATCCGGCCACGGCCGCCCGCGCCCGCGAAAGCCTGATCCTGCGCATCATTCTGGAACACCATCCGGGCTTTGCCGGACTGCGCGAGCGGATCATCTACCTGCCCGAAGGGGTCACGTTCGAGGGCGGCGACTTGCTGGTGGCCTCGCCCGAAGTGGTGCTGCTGGGACACTCGGAGCGCACCTCGCTGGGCGGCGTGGCGCACGTGGCCCGGGCGCTCTTCAGCCGCACGTCGGTCCGGCACGTGCTCGTGGTGGACCTGCCCAAGCAGCGCGCCTCGATGCACCTCGACACCGTGTTCACGTTCGTTTCGGCCAATGAGTGCGTCGTCTTCCCGCCCATTCTGCACCAGGAAGGCAACGTGCTGCACCTGATGGCGGGCGATACGCCCGAGCGGTTTGTGACCGAAATGCCTGCCGACCTGAAGACCGCGCTGGAGCGCCTGCTGGATCGTCCCCTGACGTTCATCCCCTGCGGGGGCGACAACCCCGTCCACCAGAAGCGCGAGCAGTGGACCGACGGCGCCAACTTCTTCGCGCTGGCGCCCGGCGTGGTGGTGGGCTACGAGCGCAACCACTACACGTTCGAAGAAATGCGGCAGCACGGCTACCGGGTCGTCACGGCCGAGAGTTTTCTGTCCTATTACGCGGGAAGCCCCTTCGTACCCGGTTCGGAAAAGCTGGCCATCAAGCTGGAAGGCAACGAGCTGTCGCGCGGCCGCGGCGGCCCCCGCTGCATGACCTTACCGCTGGCCCGCCAGCCAATGGGTTAAGAGCGACGCTCCTTTCGCTCCGCGAGCAATCGCTCAACCCGGGTTACAAAATGCGACGTCCGTGCCACCACCTCGGCTACCTGCTCGTCGTCCAGGTTGACAAATTCTCTGTAGTCGCCGATCTGCCGAAGTTCAAAAGCCTCGTGAAACCACTTGCTCATTTCGACGGGCAACAGACCTGTTTTCACAAAATGCCGATCAAACAGCGCAATCACGCCGCTGTGCTTGGAAGCGCGAAATCCTGCATCTATCATCAATGCCAGCGCAGCATAGAACATGGCATAGTACGCACGATTCACAATGCTCCAGTTATTTCCGCCCTGTTCCTGAAGCAAGCGGGCATCCTGTAACGTGGCTTTGGCCTGCTCCAGGCGATACCGGATCAGCGCTTCCTGAGCGTCGGTCATACAGAAATGCCTTCGACTTGAGCGACCTGAAGGAGTGGTGAAGCCGCCAGTACGTCTTTTTCTGCAGCAGCCACTGGAATAACCGAGAGCACCTTCCCTGCTTTAAAACCGATCTCCCAGGCGGTATCAAGCAACAATCGCCATGTGCTGCGATCCAGCTCCGGGACAAACGCTATCAGGTCGATGTCGGAAGTCTCTTCCGCTTCGCCTCGCGCGTGGGAGCCGATCAATACTACTTCCACCGGAGCGTGCAATCGGCTTTCCAGCTGCGTTCGAAACGCACGGGCCAGCTCAAGAATTTCTGGCAAAGCGCTCATGGCGCGGAATTTTTACCCCGAATGTCCTGTAGAGGAGATACCCTGCACCATGCTGCTAAGTTCACGATGAGCCTACATCGCCTGCTGGAAGGGCATCGGCACCGTTAGAGCTTCTCCAGATCGAACGTCGCGTCCAGAGGATTCAGGAAGGTCACGCCTTCAACAGTGCGCCCGGGCGAGAAATCTTCGCTCAAGACCACCGGGATCTGATTGAGTCGGGCAACCGCCCAGATCTGCGTGTCATAAAACGCAAACCGGTGGTCTCGCACGCCACGAATTGCCTCCAGAACCACCGGTCCTGTAACGGGAAGTACGGGAAACGTCAGCAGATAGCGTTCGACGTGTCGCAACAGTTCGTCCGGCGCGACCGGTGGTTCAAATTTGCGAAGCGCCACACTCGAAAATTCGGAAAGAGCCTGCACCGGAATGGCCGCCGAAGGTATCTGTCCGACTCTTCTCAGAATTTCCTGCGCCCGCGCCTGCCGATAAGCATCCGAGCCATCGATGGCATACAGCAAAATGTTGGTGTCCAGGACATACCGGAGCATCTTCCTGGAGCTCGCTTCGATCAATCAAAAAGTTGACGGGCTTCTCGCTCCTGATAACACGCCGCCCGATCGAAACGAAAGCCGGCCGGCAGCTGATGCTGCGCGCCTAATTGCCGACAGTTTTCCAGCAGACGTTCGATGGCCTCACGCCGTCCATGCAAAGGAAGGGGAAACTGAGCCAACGCTGCTTCCAGCGCCCTCCGTACCACCTCCGACGCGGAGACGCCCTGTTGCCGTGCCAGCTGCCTGATTGCCTGATCCTGCTCGGCGGTGATATAAAACTGTTTACGAATCATCGTAAATTGCGACGCTGATGGACCACTTTCCCTGAGACGGTATTCATCTGGAGCAGTTCCTTACATGAGCCTACATCGCCTGCTGGAAGGGCATCGGCGCTGGATGGAAGCGGCGCTGCGTGAAGCCGAACAGGCCTTCGAGGAAGGCGAAGTGCCTGTGGGCGCCGTCGTCGTCAAAGACGACCGGATCGTCGGACGCGGCCACAACCGCGTCGAGCAGCTCAAAGACCCCACCGCCCATGCCGAAATGCTGGCCATCACGGCCGCCTGCGCCACGCTGGACACCAAGTACCTGCGCGGCTGCACGCTCTATGTGACGCTCGAGCCCTGTCCGATGTGCGCCGGGGCCATCGTCTGGGCCAGACTGGACCGCGTCGTCTTCGGCGCCTTCGACGAAAAGGCCGGCGCGGCCTCCACGCTCTACAACATCCTGCAGGACCCGCGCCTGAACCACCGCGTGGAGGTCATCTCCGGCGTGGAAGCCGAACGGGCGGCGGCGCTGCTGCAGCGCTTCTTCTGCGAGCGCCGCGCCGAGGACTGATACTTTTCCAACACTTCATGTCCGGCGCCGAAACCCGACCGGCCGCTTCCGGTACAGCCTGCAAGCGCTCAAAAACGTCAAAAACAACCATGTGGGATGTCGTCATCATCGGAGCCGGTCCCATCGGGCTTGCCTGCGGCATCGAAGCCAAGCGGCGTGGCCTCAACGCGCTCCTTATTGAAAAGGGCGCGCTGTTGAATTCGTTGCTGGGCTATCCGACGAACATGGAGTTCTTCTCGACGCCCGACCTGATGGAAATCGGCGGGCATCCCTTTCCCACGCGCGGCTACAAGCCCACCCGTGAAGAGGCCATCGAGTACTACCGGCGCGTGGCCACCGCCGAACAGCTCCGCATCCGGCTCTACGAGCGCGTGCTCCGCGTGGACGGCGAGGACGAAAACTTTACGGTGGTGACCGAAAAGGGCACCTACCGGACTCGCAAGGTAGTGGTGGCCACCGGCTTTTTCGACATCCCCAACCGACTGAACGTGCCGGGCGAAGACCTGCCCAAGGTCATTCACTACTACAAAGAGCCGTTTCCCTACATCGGCCAGAAGGTGGCGGTGATCGGCGGACGCAACTCGGCGGCCAAGGCGGCCCTGGACTGCTACCGGCACGGCGCCGAGGTGACGCTCATCCACCGGGGACCGGCGCTTTCGGACAAGATCAAGTACTGGATCCGCCCGGACATCGAAAACCGCATCCGCGAGGGGAGCATCCGGGCGTTCTTTAATACACAGGTGCTGGAGATCCGTCCGGACAGCCTGCTGATCGAAACACCGGACGGTCGGCTCGAGCTGGAGAACGACTGGGTCCTGGCTATGACCGGCTATCGGCCCGACCTGGAGTTTCTGGAGCAGCTCGGCGTCCGGCTTGGCGACGATCCGGCCCGCACGCCCTGCTACGACCCCGAGACGTTCGAGACGAATCGGCCGGGGCTGTATCTGGCCGGCACGGTCTGCGGCGGATTGAACACGAGCCGCTGGTTCATCGAAAACGGCCGGCTGCACGCGCCGCGCATCATGGAGCACATCGCCACGGGCCGCGTGGCCGAAGCGCCCGCCCTCGACGGCCAGCACTGGAAAACGGCGGAATAAGCCGAAACCTTGCGGTTTGCTCGACGTGCCTTCTGGAAAAAGCTATCGGCATTAAGGGCATACCATGCCTCGGCTGCAACGCCGTGTTGAAATCATCCAGCAACTTCACCGCCTTCTACCCGAACTGCAGGAGAAATTCGGGGTGGAGCGGCTGGCGCTGTACGGATCGTTCGCCCGCGATCAGGCTTCTGAAGCAAGTGATGTGGACCTGATCGTGCACCTGAATCGACCGCTGGGGCTGGACTTCATCCGCCTGATCGACTTTCTCGAAGCCCATCTTGGACGGCCGGTGGATCTGGCCACTTACGAAACCCTGCAGCGCAATCTACAACAGCCTCATACAGCCCGAATCGCCCGGCGCATTCTTCGTTCGCTTCAATATGTCTCGGCGTCGCAGGGACATTGACTGCTTGCGAGACATTTATGAGAGCCTCCGGCGTATTCAACACTTTGCCGAAGGTCTCACGTTTGAAGCTTTTCTGGAGGATATCAAAACCCAGGATGCCATTCTGCGCAACTTCGAAGTGATTGGAGAAGCGACCAAACAGCTCTCCGAAACCTTAAGGACTCATTACGCGCAGTTTCCCTGGCGCGAACTGGCCCGCATGCGTGACAAACTGATCCACCACTACTTTGGGGTCAGCTATGAGATCGTCTGGCAAGTCGTGCAAGAGGTTCCACAGCTGCTGGTCGAAATTGAGCGCATCCTTCGCGACTTCGAACGGTCATGATTTCCCCACCGTCACCTGTTCGATCCAGCGCCACAGGTCGCGCAGGCCGAGGCCAGTGTGCGCCGAGGTGGGGATGATCGGCACCTCCATGGCGCGGGCCTGCAAGGCCCGTTCGACTTCCCGGACGGCCTGCGCGCGCCGGTTGCCCGACACCTTGTCGGTCTTCGTGAGCGCGATCAGGTAGGGGACGTGCTGGCCGCGCATCAGGTCCATCATGGCCTCGTCGAGCGGCGTGGGCGGATGGCGGCTGTCGATCAGGTGCACCACGAGCGCCAGCGTGGGCCGCTCCTGCAGGTAACGCGTGATGAGCCGACCCCACAGCCGCCGCTCCTGCTGTGAGGTGCGTGCGTAGCCGTAGCCGGGCAGGTCCACGAAGTAGAGCTGCTCGTTGACCCGGTAGAAATTGAGCTGGCGCGTCTTGCCGGGCGTGCTGCTGGTGCGGGCGAGTCCGGGCGCCCGAAGCAGCGCGTTCAGCAGCGAGCTTTTGCCGACGTTGGAGCGTCCGGCAAACGCCACTTCGGGCAGCCCGTCGTCGGGCAGATCCTCCCACCGCGTCACGCTCCGGAAGAAACGTGCCGCCGGCTTTTTCATGCGGGTTCGGGTTTCAGGCCAGTGCGCCCAGGTGTTCGCGTACGGTCTCGCCGATGAGCGCCGGGTTGCGAATGACCACGGCACCGGCTGCCTCCAGCGCCTTGAACTTCTCCTCGGCCGTGCCCTTGCCGCCCGCGATGATGGCTCCGGCGTGGCCCATGCGGCGTCCCGGCGGGGCCGTCGCGCCGGCAATGAACGCGAAGACAGGTTTGGTCATGTGCTCCTTGATGAAGGCGGCCGCCTCTTCTTCGGCCGTACCGCCGATTTCACCGATGAGCACGACCGCTTCCGTCTCCGGATCGTCCTGGAACAGCCGGAGCACGTCCGTAAAGCGCAACCCGATGATCGGATCGCCGCCAATGCCCACGGCCGTGCTCTGGCCCAGTCCCAGCCGCGTGAGCTGATCGACCGCCTCGTAGGTGAGCGTGCCGGAGCGCGACACGACGCCGATCGTCCCTTCTTTGAAAATCATGCCCGGCATGATGCCCACCTTGGCCTGTCCGGGCGTGATCACACCGGGGCAGTTCGGGCCGATCAGCTTGACCCCTTTCTGTTTCACGTAGTGATAAACCGGAATCATGTCGCGCACCGGAATCCCCTCGGTGATGCAGACGATCACCTCGATCCCGGCGTCGGCCGCCTCCAGAATGGCGTCGGCCGCAAAGGCGGGCGGCACGAAGATAATCGACGTGTTGGCTCCCTCTTTCTCGACCGCCTCGGCCACCGTGTTGAAGACGGGACGATCCAGGTGCTTCTGCCCCCCTTTGCCCGGCGTGACACCGGCCACCACGTTCGTCCCGTACTCGATCATCTGCTGGGCATGGAAGGTCCCTTCTTTGCCGGTGATGCCCTGCACCACCAGGCGCGTGTTGCGATCGACCAGAATGCTCATGGGTCCTGTTCCGGCTTGTGAAAACGGGTTGGTTTACGAAAGATAGAAAACAGGTGCGCGTTTTCAGGCGGTGCCGCTCACTTCCATCAGGGCGCGGCCTACCCGGAGCAGCGTGGCCTCGTCGAAGTGGCGGCCCAGGAGCTGCGCCCCCACCGGAAAGCCGCTCGAATGCGTGCCCACCGGCACGACCAGTCCCGGAATGCCGGCCAGGTTGGCCGTCACCGTGTAAACGTCGCTCAAGTACATTTCAAGCGGGTCCGCAAGCTTGCTGCCCAGCGGAAAGGGCGGCGTGGGCGAGGCCGGCGTGAGCAGCACGTCCACCTGCTCGAAGGCGCGGTCGAAGTCCTGGCGGATCAGTCGCCGCACGCGCTGGGCCTTGGCGTAGTAGGCTTCGTAGTAGCCGGCCGAGAGCACGTAGGTGCCCAGCATGATGCGGCGCTTGACCTCGGTGCCGAAGCCCTCGCTGCGCGAGCGCACGTAGAGCCGATAGATCACCGAGTCGGCGCTGTCGCTTTCGGCCAGCTCGCGCCGGATCTGCTGCACGTCGGCCCGGTAGCCGTAGCGGATACCGTCGTAGCGGGCCAGGTTGCTCGACGCCTCGGCCGTGGCCAGGATGTAGTAGGTGGCAATGCCGTACTCCGTATGGGGCAGCGACACTTCCTGCACCACGGCACCGACCGCTTCGAGCTGCGCCGCCCGCTCTTCGAGCACCTGTCGGAATTCCGGATCCAGTCCTTCGGCGAAGTATTCGCGGGGCAACCCGATGCGAAGCCCTTTGATGGGCTGGTCGAGCGCCTCCAGGTAGTCCGGCACTTCGACCGGCGCGCTCGTCGAGTCCCAGCGATCCACCCCGGCGATCACCTGCAGGAGCCGGGCAGCGTCTTCGATCGTGTGCGTCATGGGGCCGATCGTGTCGAACGACGAGGCGTAGGCCACCAGCCCGTAGCGGCTCACGCGTCCGTAGGTGGGCTTCAGCCCCACGATGCCACAGAAGGCGGCCGGCTGGCGGATGGAGCCGCCCGTGTCGCTTCCGAGCGCGGCCTGGCACATCCGGGCCGCCACGGCCACCGCCGAACCGCCCGAGGAGCCACCGGGCACGTAGTCGGGGTTGATCGGGTTGCGGGCCGGGCCGAAGTAAGAGGTCTCGTTCGACGAGCCCATGGCGAACTCGTCACAGTTCGCCTTGCCGATGAAGATGGCCCCGGCCTCCCGCAACCGTGCGATGACCGTCGCGTCGTAAAGCGAGACGAAGTTTTCGAGCATGCGCGAGCCGCACGTGACCCGCTGATCCTTGATGCAGATCACGTCCTTGACGGCCAGCACCAGGCCGCCCAGCGGCGGCAGCGGCTCGCCCCGCGCCAGACGTTCGTCCAGCGCCCGCGCCTGTGCCAGCGCGCCTTCGGGGTCGACCGAGATGAACGCGTTCAGGCGTGGGTTGTCGGCTTCAATCCGTTCCAAAAAAGACGAGACCAGCGCTTCACAACTGGTCTCGCCCCGTTCCAGCGCCCGTCGGGCGTCGGCGTAGGTCAGGTACTCCATGATGGCTTTCGGCCTGTCAGCTCTGCGTGGGTTCCGACGGCTGCGACGAACCGGCCGCCGGCTGCTGCGTCGGCGTCGCCGTGGTCCGCGCGGTCGGCGTTCCCTGCTGCGGCGCCCGGATCTGCGGCGTTTCGTCTACCTCGACGGAAATCTCGCGGGAAATCTCCCGCGTGGCTTCCTTGAACTCCCGGATCCCTCGCCCCAACCCCCGCGCAATTTCAGGAATGCGCTTGGCGCCAAAAACCAGCAACACCACCAGGAAAATCAGCAGTAACTCGGACGCTCCAATGTTCCCAAACATAGCTCACCTCAGACGGCATAGGGTGACACATGACACACGGCGGCATGCAGCCGGCCGGGGTAAAATTAAGTGATGCGCGGCCTTTCGTGCGGGAAAATCCCGCAAAAGCTGCATGCGTGCCCGATGCGAAACGACGGCCTGAAAGCGGTGTTCCGTGGGGCGAAACTCCAGACGATGCCGGCCGTTTTTCTTCTGTAAAAAGCCCATCATGGAAGCCCCGACTACGCTTTCACGTGAGGCGATCCTGGCCTGGCCCAAGGCCGAGCTGCACTGTCACCTGGACGGATCGCTGCGGCTGACGACGCTGCTGGAACTGGCCCGTCGGCAGGGAAAAGTCGGCCTGTTGCCGGCCGACAGCGTCGAAGGACTTGAAGACGTGCTGCGCCAGGTGGATACGTCCGATTCGCTGGAAGCCTACCTGGCCTGGTTCCGCTACACGGTGCCGCTCATGCAGACGCGCGAAGCGCTGCGTCGCATCGCCTACGAACTGGCCGAAGACGCCGCTCGCGAAAACGTCCGCTACCTGGAAGTCCGCTACGCCCCGGTGCTGCACGTCGAAGAAGGGCTGACGCTGGAGCAGGTTAACGATGCCGTGCTCGACGGCCTGCGGGCGGCCGAACGCGACTTCGGCATCCGGACGGGACTGATTCTCTGCGGCCTGCGCCATGCGTCCGAAGCGCTCTCGCTGCGCACGGCCGAACTGGCCGTGGCCTACCGCAAGCGGGGCGTCGTGGCCTTCGACCTGGCCGGTGGCGAGGCCGGCCACCCGCCCAAGCACCACCTGCACGCCTTCTACCTGGCCCGTAATCACCTGCTGAACCTGACCGTGCACGCGGGCGAATCCTGGGGGCCCGACTCCATCCACCAGGCGCTGTTCTACTGCGGCGCCCATCGCATCGGCCACGGCGTGACGCTCTACCAGGACCCGGACCTGCTCCAGTACGTCGTCGACCACCAGATTCCGCTGGAGGTCTGCCCCACCAGCAACGTCCAGACCAAGGCCGTGGCCGACTACGCCGCGCATCCGCTGCGGCTCTACGTCGAACGCGCCGTGCCGGTCACGATCAACACGGACAACCGGCTGTTCAGCCGCACCTCGATGACCGACGAACTCTGGCGCGTGCATCGCTTCTGCGGCCTGAGCGTGTCCCGGCTCCGGGAGGTGGTGCTCAACGGCTTTCGTCACGCGTTTCTGCACTGGGAGGAGAAACAGGAACTGCTGCGCGACGTGGAAGCGGAGCTCGACCGGCTGCTGGCCGGTTTTTCGCAACCGTCCCCTGCATCCTGAAACATCAAGGTCGTCCATGATCCGCCGCGTCTTGCCAGCCCGAAGCCTGCTGGGCGTCGTCGAGCTGCCCCCGGACAAGTCCATCGCCCACCGGGCGGCCCTGCTGGCCGCCCTGGCCGACGGCACCTCGCGTCTGGTGAACTACTCGCCGGCCGCCGATCCGCAATCGACGCTCTCGTGCCTGCGCCAGCTCGGCGTGCCCATCTACGAAGACGAGCACGGCATCCTGATCGTCGAAGGCCGTGGACTGGAGGACCTGCAGGCACCGGATCGCCCGCTCGACTGCGGCAACTCGGGTACCACGATGCGCCTGCTGGCCGGCATCCTGGCCGGACAACCCTTCGACAGCACGCTGGTGGGCGACACCTCGCTCAGCCGCCGCCCCATGGAACGCATCGCCACGCCGCTGCGCCAGATGGGCGCCGACCTGACGCTTACCGACGGCCATGCGCCTATCCACATCCGGGGCGGCCGCACGCTGCGAGGCATCACCTATCGGCTGCCCGTGCTGTCGGCCCAGGTCAAGTCGTGCGTGCTGCTGGCCGGTCTGTTCGCCGAAGGCGAAACGACGGTGATCGAAACCGTCCCGTCCCGCGACCATACCGAGCGTATGCTGGGGCTGAGTGTGGTGGAACTGAACGGCGCGCGCTACCTGACCGTCCGGGGCGGCATGCGCATCCCGGCCCGCACCTGGACAATCCCGCGCGACTTTTCGGCAGCCGCCTTCTTCCTGGTGGCCGGCACGATCGTCCCCGACAGTGAAATCCGCCTGCCCGGGGTGGGACTCAACCCGTCGCGCTCGGCGTTGCTCGACGTGCTGCGGGCCATGGGCGCCGACATCACCGTCGAAAACGAGCGGAGCTACGGCGGTGAACCCATTGCCGACCTGATCGTGCGAAGCAGCACGCTGCACGGCGTGCAGGTAGGTGGCGCCATCATTCCGAACCTGATCGACGAGATCCCCGTGCTGGCCGTGGCGGCCGCCTGCGCCACCGGCCGCACCGAGATCCGGGACGCCGCCGAGCTGCGCGTCAAGGAAACCGATCGCATCGCGGCCATGGCCGAAAACCTTCAGGCGCTGGGCGCCCACGTTGAGGTATTCGACGACGGACTGGCCATCGAGGGGGGCCATCGGCTCCGGGGAACGACCGTCCGGAGCTTTGACGATCACCGCATCGCCATGGCAATGGGCGTGGCCGGACTGGTGGCCGAAGGCGAGACGCTCATCGAAGGCGCCGAGTGCGCCCGCATCTCGTTCCCCGGCTTCTGGGAGGTGCTCGACGGCCTGGCCGGCCGCCCGGTTGCGGTGTGACCATAAGGCCGGCCTCTTCCTCAGAAACCTGACCGCTTTGTGGGGGTAGGCGAGGGTGTCGCGGTAACCATACCCCGCTTTTTCATATGAAGCGCATCACGCTGGAACTGAAAGACCCGGAGTTGATCCGGTGGGTACAGGAATACACCGGAGCCCCATCGCTCTCCGAGGCCATTTTTCAGGCTTTACACGAATTGCGGTGTCGGTTGGATCGCCAGCGTCAGGAATTGCTCGATCGGACATACGGATTGTGGGAAGCAGAAGACCAGCAGCTGGAAGAAGCACTGCGTGAACTGAAAGCCGGCTGGAATGCATGGCGGATGTCCTGATTGACACTTCGGCCCTGATCGCCCATTTCCGCCGACGCCTCCATCTGGGCAACACGCTCTCCAACTATCGCCGCCTGTACGTCAGCGCAATCACCGTCTACGAACTGGAATATGGCGCCCGGCGTATCGGGCGCCTTTCTGACTGGGAAATGTTTCTGGAGCTTTTTCCTCTACACGTGTTATCGCTCGGGCTGGAAGAAGCACGACGGGCGGCGGCCCTTCAGGCAGCGCTGGCTGCGCAAAATCGACACATTGGAGAACGGGATGTCCTGATCGCTGCTACAGCGCTGGTACACGGGCTGGATCTCGTCACGCTGAACGCCGACGAATTTCAGCGCGTCCCTGAGCTGCGCGTAGTCGTCCCGACCTGAGCGGCTCTTCCGTGGTCTTCCTCCTCCCCGGGGATCCACAGGTGGCGGGAAAGATCGACGCGGCCGTCCTCGGTGAACGTGACACCCTCGCTGCGCAGGCGCTCTTCCATGACGAACGGTCCCTCGAAGTGCATGCGGCCGGTCAGCTCCCCCCGCCGGTTGACGACGCGGTGGCAGGGCAGGTCCGATCCGGCCGCCGCGTTCAGCGCCCAGCCGACCGTCCGTGCAGCACTGCGCGCGCCCAGATAGGCGGCGATATGCCCATAGGTGGTAACCCGTCCGGGCGGAATACGCGCGACCACCTCCCAGACCCTCGCAAAGAAATCGCCCTGATCTGTGCGTTTCGTCGTACGTGCGTTGCGTTGGCATTTCATGAGCGGACCACTTCGAAGCGAATGCTGCGCGACACCTCCTGACCCGAAACCAGATCCCGTACCCGTACCACCACCTCCAGCTCCTTCGCCCGCTCCCACGCCCGCAAATCCAGCACCACGTACTCCCGCGCCGTCCGACTTGTCCCCTCGTAAACCGTGCTCGAACGCGTCTGCACCTCCCGGTCCCGACGCAACAGCCCCCCGCCTTCCCGGCGCCGCACCTCGTAGGCCACCTCGTAGCGCGTGCGGTCGTCCGGCCCGAAGGTCAGGTGGTAGACCTCAAAATAAAGCGCCAGCGGAACATCCGGGCTCAGGCGCGTGAACGGATAGGGCCGGCCCGGCAGCGTATCGCTCGCGGAAGGATCATACCATAGTGGCAACAGATCGCTCATTTCCAGCACGGCCGGATCCGCCCGCAACGCCCGAAGCGAATCGAAACGGATCGACGTGATCTTCAGCAGTGGTCCGGGCCGTGGCGGCGTGGCCGTACGATCCAGGGCAAACTCGGAAACCTGCAGCGTCAGGTGATAGAGTCCGGTATCGCCCCGGGTTGTCAGCAACACCGGTTGCATCACGCCTTCCGTGGTAAGGTCGGTTTGCCAGAGTTGCAGGCGCCGCACGTGGAGCGTGCGGGTTCTATAGGCCGCATCACGTTGAGCCAGCGTGGCCGTGATCAAGTAATCGGTACCGACCATCCCGCTTTCCTCCAGCACCTTTCGGGCCCGCTCGCCCGGACGCAACGCCTCGTTGGAGGCCGACCAGTAGAGTACCGTCCGCGTGGTTCCGTCCATGTCCAGAAAACGCACCAGACGCGTCGCAATGGGGAGCCGCTCGGCCTCTTCGAAGATGTTGCTGTACACGGGCGGCACATGCTCTTCGCGTCGCCAGATGGCCTGCTCCTCCTCGAGCTTTCCTTCCTGAATGGTCCGGAGGGCAAACTGATGGGGCTGTTCGTCCGAAAAGCCAAAGCCGGGCAGGCGCGCATTGCCCATCACCGGTGCGCCCTGCATCTCCGCCATGTTCAGCTCGCGCTGCGTTTCCGGATCCAGCTCGTCCGGCAGGTCTGTCATCTGCGAGCGCCGACGCACCCAGTTGGCCGTTTCCTCGGCCAGTTCCTGCTCATCGATCCAGAGGGCATAGGTCGCGATGTCCTGATACCGGAGACCAAAAAGCGGATGGTTGGTGGCCAGTTGGCCGTACAACTCTGCAAGGATTCGAATGGCCGCCTTGGCCTTTTCCTGCCCCCGGGTAGTCGCACCGATACCGGTCAGCAGAAAAGATGGGATCAGGTCAAAGGAGGTACCCAGGCGATACGGCTTGTTGTCCTTGCTCACAAAGATGTACTGCGCATCTTCATGCACGTGACGATACACCCAGAATTCGCCCTGCGGAAACTGAATCTCCATGAGCGTAGGGCTTCGGTCGAAGACCTTGCGGCGAAGCCACGGCCCACCGATCGAAAGCGGCACGCGGCGCCAGGGCGGCCCAAGTCGAACGTAGATCCGCGCCCGATCGTCGAAGCCTTCGTCCGGGTCAACGAAATGCTTCAGCGCATAGCCCACCCGCTCCAGATGTTCTTCCAGCCGCTCGTTGCGGCGGGTTGCCGGGAGTGGATCCTGACTCCGCCACCAGGCCAGCAAAAGCGCGCCAACGTTCGGTCCCGGCACCTGTTCTTCTTTCAGAATTTCCGCGAGATGAATCCGTTGCTGAAAAGCCGGTGGAAGAATCCAGGAAAGTGCCTCAAGATGCGATTTCAGAATGTGGAGCGCTTCCGCGCCCGGGGACGGTTCGTCCAGAAGCGCCAGCAGTTGCTGGTAAACTTCCGCGCCCCGGGCATAGCGCTTGCGATCCTGCACGGTAAAGACACCCCGCACATAGGCTTCGGCAAGTCGGACGTCAAACCATCCCTGTTGCTGTAGCAACGTAATGCCACGTTCCCAGGCGTTCAGCGCGTCCGATGTATGATCCTGGAGCCATTGACTCTGTCCGAGCCAGTAGAGCGCCGGACCATGGCGCGGCGACGTGTACGTGGAATCCCGTTGAACGACCCGCTCCAACAAGACCACTGCCTGCTCCGGATGAGCAGGTAAAAGCACCACGCCTTCCTGCATCCACTGCTCCAGGGAGTCAACCGGCGCCATTGCCGTACCTCCCAGCAGCCACAGTCCGATCAGCAAGCTCCACATGGCCGGCGCTTCCTCGCGTGCAGGGGGGTACTCTGTTGCACGCCGAAAAAAAGCCGGAGTTCACAGAAAATAAAAAGGCGGGCCGGGTGAAAGTCCCGGCCCGCCTTGCTTCCCAGAGGCCCTGCTTACAGGTTCGGATTCGCGTTCCGTTCGTTCTGCGTAATGGGCAGGTATTTCCACGTGCCGGCCGGCAGGTGCCAGCGATCAAAGCGCCGCTGATCCGGCAGCCGGATCCCCTGCGCAAAGAGCTCCTTATCCCGCTCTTCCAGAATCAGGTCTTCCGTGACCGTGGTGCCGTCCGGGTAGGGATCCAGCCCGTGGCTGGTACGCACCTCGTTGATCAGCGCCAGCGGATCCGCCCCACCAATGTTCTGTCCGTGCAGCGCCCCCAGCTCGGCCAGCATCAAGTGGTTTTCTTGCCAGGTCATGAACGGAATGGGTGAATCCTGCGCAGGATACTTATCCTGGCGATAGTATATGGTCTCCTTGTCATTCCCTAGGATATCTGCCAACGGAATGCGTTCCGCTTCCTTTGGATCAGCTTCCAGATACTGCACAAAGCGCCAGTCCACCACGAACTGTGCTCGCCCAGGGCCGGCCCCAAAATAGAAGTCATTGGGTGCTTCAACACTGAAGAGCGCCAGAAACGGTGGGTCATCCGGCTGCATCCCGTTCAGGGCTGCCTGGGCGGCCGCCCCATAGTCTCCTTTAAACAGGTAAATCCGGGCGATCACCGAGTTGACTACCCGGCGCAACTGATCCTGCGTAAAATTCTGCCCCCCGATCGTCAGCGCTGCAGGCAGATTGCCCAACGCAGCATTCAGCTTCTCCAGTGCCAAATCATACATCTCGTCCGATGGAATGAAGGGGCCGGCATCGATCACGCCCCCTCCCTCTTCCGGATTCAGCCCAAAGTACGTGGCCCAGAAATAGCGAGCCACACCTCCGTAGAAATACCCGACAAATCGGCCCATGGTAGCCAGCGGCGCATCCGGCATGTTGTTATCAATGCGCTCGACCAGATTGTCGGCCAGAAAGCGCAGCTCACCTAAATCATTGAGCACACCATCGACCGAGTTGTTATCGAGCAGAATATCTCCTTCGTCAATTTGCTGATAGGTTGGGAACGTAGCGTTAGGGACATTCTGATCAAAGAAGAACTCATCAGAGAGCCCCCCACTTAGCAGCGCGAGTCCACCGTAGGTATCGGCGAAGCGCGCATGCACGCCGTTTACCAGAAAAGGAATCTGGTCTGGATCGTTCAGCCGCTCCTCTGGAATGGTGTCAATCGGAGGATCAATGTCCTCAACGAAACTATCGCAGCCTACCAGAAAGCCCATCAGCAAAAGGCTGCAGCTCCAGAGCGTCAGTAATCGCTTCATTGTTTATCTCCCTGGATTGTCCGCTTTGTGATTTTCCAACATCAGGTAAGGCTGCCGGACCCGGAGGAAAGCGTGTGCCCTCTCCGGATCCGGCAGGTACTCATTATAGCGTAATCACCAGTGTACCGTAGATCACCCGCGGATGCGGCAGCGTCAGGAAGTCCTGGCCGCGAGAGAGGCTCCGGCCACCGGCGAAGTTCAGCTCCGGATCTACACCGCTGTACTTCGTGGTTAGCCAGACGTTACGGGCCGAAATTGCCAGGCTCATCCCTTTAATGTGCCGCCCCAGCTCAGTACGCCGCAGCAGATCCGTAAAGTCATACCGCAGACTGAGCTCGCGCAACCGCAGAAAGTCCGCATCCTCCACAAAATTACCATCGTAATTGCCATTCAGCGCTGCGTGACGTTCGGCCGCTTCCCGATACTCTGGCGTACCTGGCTGCAGGGGTTCAATCCCCTTTGTGTACTCAAATGTGTCAGGGTTCAACAGCCCCAGCTTGGCCGCCAGAATGTTCCGCTCTTTGTTCCCACCGTAAAGGACCTGGAACTCCTTGGTCAGGTTGAGCACCTTCAGGCCCAATTGCCAGTCGGCCAGAGCATAGAACGTGAAGTTGCGGAGGAAACGGAACGAGACGGAGAAGGAGCCGCTATGCTCTGGATAGGGCGTACCTAGGTAGAAGCGCTTGGCCTCTCCGTTCTCATCCGTGATCACCCGCGATCCCAGGTATTCCCCGTTGTCATCAAAGACGGCCTCACTGCGGAATGTATAGAAGGCCGCGCGCGGCAATCCTTCTTTAATCACGTTTGCGTCAAACCCGTCGAAGATCGGCTGCGCTCCGCCCAGATCTTTTACTTCATTACGGCTCCAGTTCCAGATCAGGGTAAAGTCCAGGCCATAGTTGCGCGTGCGCCAGACGTTGGCCGTCAGCGACGACTCGAAGCCCCAGCCCCAGGCTTCGCCCACGTTGAAGGGTAAGGCCGAGGCAATCAGGCCCGTGGACGGCGGATTCCGGAAATCGATGATCGAATTGGTCGCCCACTGACGATAATAGGTAAACTCAATTCCGATGCGGTTGTACAGCTCAGCATCGAAGCCAACTTCCAGCTCCCGGACACGCTCCGGCTCAATTTCCGGGTTACCGATCAGGTCCGGCGTGGCGCCTGCGCCATACCCCGAGGGTTCTGCGCCAAAGAGCAGCGCATACCCATCTAATGGTCCAGGCAACACACCCGTCTCTCCATAAGCGATCCGCGGCTTCAGCAGCGTAAAGAAGTCCGGCGTAAAGTCAAACTGATCCAGCCGAAGGGCCATGCTGGCCTTCGGGTAAAAGATACTGGGAGCTTTACGGCCGACTGCGCTGGCGTAGTCTCGCCGCAGTCCCAGCGAGACAAATAGCTTGTTGTCATAAGCAAACTCCTGCTGCGCGTAAATCCCCGCTTCTCGGCTATGCGCAAAGCCCTCGTCGCCCTGGATAAAATCTGATCCAGCACCGATGTTGGAAATCAGCTCGGTGATAAAGTTTTGCTTCTGCATGAAGAAGGTCCGCAGGATCCGGTTGAAGGCCTGCGTCCCTACAATGGTTGTAGCTTCCAGATTAGAGAGGATGTTATAGCGATAGCGGGCATTGAAATCGTACGTGTACTGCTGGTTACGCCGGGTAAAAATAGCCCGCTCCCCATTGTTTGTAATACTTACACCCCGAGGACGCGTCCGATCCTGACGAAAATCAGACCCCTGATAGCCAACCGTTGCTTGCAGCTCCAGATTCTGGATGGGGGTGTAGACAGCTGAAACCGACCCCAGGAACTCCGTAATACGCGACCGGTCCCGAATGTTGACCAGATCCGTGCTATCCTCAAAAATAAACGGCTGCGTAGCCACTATCGTATTCCCTAAAAAGCCCAGAATGTTATTGTCGTTCTGGGGCCGATCGAGCTCGTTGTAGGTATAGCTAGCATTCGCCCGGATCGTCACCTTCTGAGTGGGAATGGCTTCAAAGTTGGCCTGGAAGGTCTGACGATCCATGGCGTTGTTTAGAATATGTCCTTCCTCCCGGCGAAGGTCATAGGACGTATAGTACCGCACATTGGAAGTCCCACCCATCACGCTCAGTGTATGCTGCCGGATCGCGCCATCGCGGAAGAAGCTATTGGCCACATCCGGCGTGGGCGAGGTGTCCAGCGTGTACTTTGTGGCCTGCTGGTTGGCCCCCACTACCCCTTTGTACTGCACCCGGAAGTCACCGGCGCGGCCCCGCTTGGTCCGGATCAGGACCACACCATTGGCACCACTGGTGCCGTAAAGGGCCGCCCCGGCCGGTCCTTTGAGCACCTCGATGCTTTCGATGTCTTCGGGATTGAGATTGGCCAGCATCGAATATTCCTGTCCCCCAGCTCCAAACCCTGCAATCACGGCATTATCAATCCGCACGCCGTCCACATAGATCACCGGCTGGCCATCGCCGTTCAGCGCCGCATCTGCCCGCACCACAAATCGCAGCCCGCCTCCTACGTTACCGCTGGCCGGCTGCACAGCCACCCCGGAAATTTTGCCATTAAGCAGCTGCGACACGTCCTGATAGGCATTCTGCTGCAGCAGTTCATCGGTGTTCACCCGGGACACCGCCACTTCGGCACGGGCCTTCGACGTGCGCGAGGCGATACCGGTCACCACCACCTCCTCCAGCCCCGTATAGTCCGGTTGCAGTTGCAAATTCAGCTCCTGCACTCCGGCCTGAACTTCCACCGACCGCTCCAGTGTCCGATAGCCTACAAAGGATGCCCGCAGCGTGTAGCTGCCCGGCGGAATATCCACAATTTCGTAGGCACCGTCAATGTCGGTAGCCGCCCCCCGCTGCAACTCCACCAGTAAGATGTTTGCACCAGGAAGTGGATCTCCTGTCTCGGCATCTGTCACGCGCCCTCGTAAGATACCCTGTGCCTGCGCCCCTAAAGGCAGCAAGAGCCACAAGAGAGCGCCGAGCATCACGTGTGTCTTTCGCATAGCCAATCGTGCTTGGTTGGGATTTATAGGAATCCTGGTTGGTAAAAGCCGAATGGTAGATGACGGTGAGAAGTTATGGGGTTAAACATTAAAAGTCACTATTTATAACCCGAACGGTAAAAAAAGCACGTCTGAACGGTCGAAAAGGCCTGTCCATCGGGAAGCGCTTTTGGTCGAACTTGCCCTTCTTTCGACCGTTGTAGAAACGCGTTCTGATGGCAAACGAGACCTCTGTGATTCCTCCGTCGGTATATGAAGCATTAGTGGCCCGGTTGGGGCCCCAGCGCGTGCGGCGAAACGTGCCGCTGGCCCCGTACACGACGTTCAAAATCGGCGGGCCGGCGGATCTGTTCTTCGAGGCGCACACGCGCGACGAGCTGGCCGAAGCGGTGCAGATCGCCCGCACGCTGAGCATCCCCTACTTTGTGCTCGGCCTGGGCGCCAACATCCTAGTAGGCGATCGGGGCTTTCGGGGACTGGTCATTCGCAACAGGGCCCGCGCCTGCCGCCTGCTACCCGGTCACCGACTTTGGGCCGAAAGTGGGGCGGTTGTCTATCCCGACCTTATTGAAACGGCCGTCGAGGCCGGCCTTTCCGGCCTGGAACATTACGTGGGCATCCCCTCCACCGTAGGTGGCGCGCTCTGGCAGAACCTGCATTTTCTCTCGCCGCCACCCAAGCGCGAGCGTACCGTCTTTATCGAAGAGGTGCTGGCCGAAGCCGAAATCCTGACGGCCGAAGGCAAACGCCGCCTCGTTGGCCCTGACTACTTCCGCTTCGGCTACGACTATTCGATCCTGCATGAACGCGACGACATTGTGCTGGCCGCTACGTTCCAGCTAAGCCCGGGCGATCCAGCACGCATGCGCGAAGTCATGGCCGCCAATCTCGCCTGGCGACGTGAACGCCATCCACCACTTGAGACCGAACCTAGTGCTGGCTCCATCTTCAAAAAGATCGACGGCATTGGCGCTGGCCGGCTGATCGACCAGTGTGGCCTGAAAGGCACGCGCATCGGCGATGCCGAGGTCTCGCCACGCCACGCCAACATCATTGTGAACCGGGGACAGGCAACCGCCGCGCAGGTGCGCGCGCTCATCGCCTACGTGCAACAGGTGGTCGAAGCCCGCACCGGCTATCACCTGGAACCTGAAATCCGTTTTGTCGGCGAATTTGATCCCCCTGCTGAAAACGAAATACTTCTTCCGAACCATGCCGCAATCCGCCATCCAGACCGTTGACCTGGCCTATCGAAGCTACGGCACCGACGGGCCTCCCCTGCTAATTCTGCACGGCCTGCTGGGCAGCAGCGGAAACTGGCATACTCTGGCCGGCAAAGCATTCAGCAAATATTTCCGCGTCTTTACGCTGGATCTGCGCGGCCATGGTCGCTCGCCGCATGCGCAGCCTATCGACTATCCCACCATGGCTGCCGACGTACGGGCCTTTTTGGACGCCCACGACATTGCCCGGGCAAGTGTCATCGGGCACTCTATGGGTGGCAAGGTCGCAATGGAACTGGCCCTCGGCACGCCGGAACGCATCGACCGGCTGGTGGTCGTTGACATCGCTCCCCGCGCCTATCCTCCCCGACACCAGTCCATCCTCAAAGCCCTGCAGGCAATCGATCCCACGCGCTACGACAGCCGTCAGGCAATTGATGAGGCTCTGGCGGCGTACATCCCCGAGATGCCAATCCGTCAGTTCCTCCTGAAAAACTTGCAGTTCGATCCAGCCACCCGGCGCTATACCTGGCAAATGGACCTGGAAGGGCTGATGCGCTCTTACGACCGTATCAACGCACCCATTGCCAACGGACGCCAGTTCACCGGCCCAACCCTTTTTGTCAAAGGAGAACGATCCGACTACATCACCGACGAGGATCTACCTGCCATTCGCCAGCTTTTTCCTGCGGCCCGGCTTGTAACCATTCCGGGCGCCGGCCACTGGGTGCATGCCGATGCGCCCGAAGCTTTTGCCCGTGAAGTGCTAACGTTTCTGACTGAATAAACGCAGACCCACAGCATCCTGCACGCCGCATCCGTGAGCTATGGAGCCCGCAAGTGCTGGCCTCCCAAGGTCTGTCGAATAGCCCTTATTCAAAAAAGAAAAGGCACCGAACGGCACCTTTTGGTTAAGATGAGATCAGACCGGCTTTTTGCGCAGCTTCGCGCAGGATGCGCTGTTGCTCGGCCGAAAGATGCCGGGGAATTTCTAGCTGAACTTCGACGTATAGGTCCCCTCTGCTTGTCTCGGTCTCTACGCCATGCCCTCGGATGCGTAACCGCTCTCCTGGTTGCGTGCCCGGCGGAATGCGCACCTTGATCCGGCGGCCATACGCGTCCACCACTTCCCGCGTCGTGCCCAGCATGGCCTCCAGCGGGTTGATCGTGATCGTCGTATAGAGATCATCCCCTTCCCGCCGGAAGCGGGGGTGCGGCGCTACGTCGAAAATGATGTACACATGGCCCTGTGGGACGCCCGCAATCGTCGGCCCTCCATCCTTCAGGCGAATTTTGAAGCCCGGACGGACCCCCTTCGGTATATTAATCCGCACTTTCTGGCCGTCCGGCAGCGTAATGTCGGTCTTTCCTCCGCGCAACGCCTGCTCGAAGGGCAACTGCACACGGACCTCCACGTCCCGCGGACGACGCGCCCGGCTGAAGGGATCCTGGCGCGTTCCGGCACGCCCGAATCCGCCAAAGAAACGGCTAAAAATGTCGCTTAGCCCCCCAAAGCCAAACTCCTCATCCAGCAGATCCTCCAGGTTGCCGCTGGTCTCGAAGTGAACGTACGTTCCCTCTGGCGTCCGGTAGAACCGGCTGCCATTACCCGGACCGAATCCGCCAAAGCCACCGAACGGATTCTTGCGCATCATGTCGTACTGCCGGCGCTTTTCGGGATCTGACAGCACGCTGTAAGCCTCCTGAATTTCCTTGAAGCGCTCCTCGGCATTGGGCTTATCCGGATTCCGGTCCGGATGCCACTCACGCGCCAGCTTCCGATACGCCTTCTTGATTTCCTCTTCGGTGGCGTTTTCCGGAACGCCCAGAATCTCGTAGTAATCCTTCACTGCCTGTGCCATAGCTCCTTACCTCCGCTCGCAACCCCGTCCTGTCGAAATTTCAGCCACGGCGCCCGGCAACGGTCAACCGCGCGCCCGAAGCACGTTGCCGCACAGATCGTGCCCGTCGGCCTGTATGCAAAAATGGCGCACCCTCAACGCCGGCGGGCCAGTCCAAGTCCATCGGCAAGAGGGAGCAGCGCATAATCGACGCGGAGATCCCGGCAGAGTTTCTCGTTGAGCCGTCGGATGGCCTCGACAGACGGCTCCCGGTTAGACGGGTCGGCCACGCGGCCGCCCATGAGCAGGTTGTCCAGCAGGATCAAGCCGCCGGGCCGCACCAGTTGCAGCGCGCGCTCGTAGTAGGCATCGTACGATGCTTTATCGGCATCGATAAAGGCCAGATCAAACGTGCCGGCGGCCCCTTCGTCCAGCAACGCTTCGAGCGTGTCGAGCGCCGGCCCCAGCCGGAGTTCGATCCGATCGGCCACGCCGGCCGCCTCCCAGTAGCGCCGGGCCACGGCCGTGTATTCCGCGCTCACGTCACAGGTCACGAGCCGGCCGTCCGGCGGGAGGGCCAGCGCCATCCAGAGCGCGCTGTAGCCGGTAAAGGTGCCGATCTCCAGCACCCGCCGCGCTCCGATCAGCCGCACCAGCAACGCCATAAACTGCCCCTGCTCGGGCGCGATCTGCATTTCGGCCCGGGGATGGCGGGCCGTTTCGGCCCGAAGGCGCCGGAGCACCTCGGGCTCACGCAGGGAGACCTCCAGCAGGTATTCGTACAGCGCATCGTTGAGTGGAAGCGTCCGACGCGACATCGACGTTTCAGTTGGTTGCGGAACGTCTGTCAAGATACATCCGGAATCGCCTGCTTTTATGAACCCACCTGTTCGAAGCACATGAAACCGGGCACGCTTGTCGAATATCTGGAAGACGACCGGCCGCAATTCGCGCTGGTGCTGGAATCGCGCGACGGCTCCGTACAGGCGCTGACGCCTACCGGACGCCGCATCCGGCTGCCGGTCCGTCGCATCGCCATTCGCCACGAACGCACCGCCACGGCCGAGGCGCTGGCCGAAGTGGTGCGCACGCTGGAAGCTCAGATCGACGCGCTGCAGGCGGAGATCGACCTGGCCCTGCTCTGGGAGACTGCCCGCGAGGAAGGCGAAGCGTTCGACCTGGAAGCCCTGGCCCGGCTCTACTTCGGCGAGGCCGGGGCGCTGGAGCAGGCGGCGCTGCTGCGGGCGCTGCTGGCCGATACGCTGTACTTCGCCCGCCGGGGCCTGACGTTCTCACCCCGCACGCCCGAGCAGGTGGAAGCCCTGCAGACGGCCGAACGCCGCCGCCAGGAACGGGAGGCGGAACGTCAGGCGCTCCGGAAACAGCTCGAAGCGTTACTTGACACCGATGCAGAAGACCTCCCCGAGGTGCCGACCCAGGTGTTGGACGCGCTGGAAGCTTACCTGCGCCAGAAGCAACGCTCCGAACTCACCCAGGTGCTGGCCGAAGTAGTACGCGACCGTGACCTGACCACCCGCGAAGCCGCCCTGGAGATTCTGCTGCGCACCGGCCGCCTCGACGCCTCGATCGATACGTTCGCCCTGCTGGCCGGCATTGAGCCCACCTTTCCTCCCGAAGTGCTGGCTGCCGCCGAAGCTCTCACGCCTTTTGAGCCCTCAACCGACCGTAGCGATTTTACGCACCTGCCCGCCTTCCACATCGACGACGCTTCCACGCGCGAGATCGACGACGCCTTCACCGTCGAGCCGCTTCCCGAGGGCGGCTGGCGCCTTGGCATTCATCTGGCCGATGTGCCGCACTTTGTGGCCCCGGACGATGTGCTCGACCAAGCGGCTCAACGCCGAGGCCTGACCCGCTACCTGCCCACCGGCTCCATTCCCATGCTGCCCGAGCGCCTGAGCCACGACCTGGCCAGCCTTCGTCCCGACGCAATCCGCCCCACGCTGAGCGTGGTGGTGACCGTGGACGCCTCGGAGCAGATCCGGGACGTGCAGCTCGTGCGTGGACAGATCCGCGTGGCGCATGGGTTCACCTACGAAACGGCCGATGCGGTGCTGTCCGGTGAAACGCCGCACGAGCTGGCCGAGGCGCTGCAGGTGCTGGCCCGCCTGAGCCAGACGCTGACCGAAGCCCGGCTGGCGCGCGGCGCGCTGCTGATCCGGCGACCCGAGCTCAAAGTGCAGGTGGACGGCGACACGATCACGCTCAAGGTGATCGATCCCGACACACCCGCCCGACGCATGGTCAGCGAATGGATGATCCTGGCCAATGCCGAGGCGGCCCGGTGGGCGGCCGAAAACGAGCTGCCCATGATCTACCGCGTGCAGGATCCGCCCGACGATCCCGAGTTGCAGGGACGCAAGCTGGACTACGACCCCGTGCTGCTGGCCAGCCGGTTGCGCGGGCTGCGCCGCACACGCTTTTCCACGCACCCCCAGCCTCATGCCGGACTCGGTCTGGAGGCCTACGTGCAGATCACCTCGCCGATCCGGCGCTATGCCGACCTGGCCCTGCAGCGTCAGATCGTGGCTGCGCTGGCCGACGCGCCGCTCCCGTACGACACCACCCGGCTGTTCGAAGTGCTGGCCACCGCCGAGGCGGCCGAACGCGAGGCCCGGGCGCTGGAACAGCAGGCCACCCGCTACTGGGCGCTGGTCTGGCTCGAACGCCACGCGGAGCAGACCTTCGAGGCGATCGTCGTGGCCCGTCGCCCGGCCGGCTATCTTGTCGAGCTGCAGCCCTACGGCCTGCGCGGCCTGCTGGCCACGGCCGATGCGCTGACGCCCGGCGACCGTGTCGCCGGGCGTCCCGAAGCGATCGATCCCCGCCGCGGCCGCCTCCGCCTGCAACGGGCCTGATTTTCATTCAGGCGCTGCGCTTCCACAGCCACCATCCCAGCCCGGCCTCCAGAGCAGCGCCAAGGCGAAGGAGCCATTCGGGCCAACGGAGCAGACCGTCCAGCACCGGCCGGTACCAGGCGGGCATCCACCGACGTTGCCAGCGCAAAAAACCGGGGCCCCAGCACACGGTAATCAGCCCGTCGGCCAGCAGCAACAACGCAACAAGTCGGCGCACCATCGACATGACTCAAACCCGTCGTGTTCATTCCCGGGCGAATCGTACGCCTGCTTCGCTTACCACGACAAACTGATCGGCCAGCCGTTCCCCGTAGCGCTGGAGTAAACGCTGCAGTACTGCAATTTTTGTTGTCGATCGCTCATCTTCCAATCTCAGGAGCACAACGCCTCGATGGGGATGTCGCTCGCGATAGATCTTTTCGCCAAAGTCTTTATCGTTCGTAATCAATATCCAGTTCTCGGCAAATGCTTTCTGAAGAAGCGTCTCATCATCCACCCCGCGCGCCTCGTCATACACAGAAAATACCTCATATCCCTGCGCGCGCAACCACTTCGCTACAGCAGGACCGGTACATTCATCCACCATGAAGCGCATCTACTCTTTTGACGCAATCAGTGGCATAAAATCTGTCTTTTCGAGCACTCTGGTCGCAAACAAGAGACAGGCCTGAATGTCTTCGTGCGTAAGCCCGGAGTACTCCTGAAGAATTTCCTCGACCGTGGCCCCATGCGCCAGCAATTTCAGAATATATTCCACCGGCAGCCGCGTCCCCCGAATGACCGGCTTTCCTGCCATTACTTTTGGATCGACAACAATACGCTGCAGCAATTGCGCTTCTTTCATGAGGCGTCACAGTTTGCATGCCCATTCTTCCCGGCGATACACCGGGCTACCGGTAGCGTTACTACAGGTTCCATGAGCCTTACCCCAAACGCGTTCGAGATGCAGATGCAGCAGCAAAGGTACGAGCGCGCTCGTGGTCAGACGCAAGGCACCAACAGGGACGCCACTTCGCTTACGCTCCGTAGCGCACTATAAGCAGGTGCGTGCGCATTTGTTCAGAAAAACGCTTCAGCCAGGCGCATGCCCTGCGTTTCCAGCCACTCGGTCAGGCACCGGATCGCCTCGCGCGTGCCCCGCGTCGAGAGCGGAAGACCGAACGGAAGCACGCGCACGAGCACCTTCCCGTCCTTCGGACGCGCTTCGACCAGCACCTCCTGCGTCAGGTCCTCTTCCTCGATCCGCACCAGAAACAGCAGCCCGGTGCCGTCAAGCGTCCGGTAGGCTTCGAGCACGATCACGTGACCGCCTCGGAAGGCGTGGACCAGTTTCTCGAAGCGTTCCAGCTCGGGGAGCGTCCCTTCCAGCAGTGCGTGGTGCATGACGTCGTAGCGTTCGATGGACGGAGGAAACGGATCGGAAGCCTCGGCCTGCTTCGTAAAGACGGCGTGGTAAATGGGTTTCTGCTGGGCCTGCCACTTACGCGCGTACTTGGTCTGGCGCGTCTCCGGCGGCGGCTCGGTCACTTCGATCCGATACAGCCCGGTCTTTTCGGCCGCTTCCAGCGCAAAAGAAAAATACGGCGCATCGTCGGTGGTCAGCCGGAGCGCCCCGCCGTCGGCCAGTCGGGTGGAAAGTAGCTCGAAAAACGGCGCCTGCAACAGCCGCCGCTCCTGGTGGCGCTTTTTGGGCCAGGGATCCGGGAAGTTCACGTACACCAGCGACAGGCTGCGCTGCGGCAACACGTTACGCACCAGAAAGCGGGCCTGGCCCAGATAGAGCCGCACGTTGGTCAGACCGGCCCGGCGCACCCGTCCGAACGCCCGCCGCATCGAGCCCGGCGAAATCTCCACGCCCAGCACGTTCCAGTCCGGGTGACGCGCCGCCCAGTCCGTCAGAAAGCCGCCGTCGCCGAAGCCGATCTCCAGCATCAGCGGCGCCTCGCGGCCGAAGAGCTGCGCGGGCGGCGTCGGGAAGGTGAACTGTCCGGTACGCAATATCATGAGCAGGCCGTTCGTTCAAAACCCTGGCAAACCGGATCGCCTGTCCGGGGCGTACGTTATAGCCAGAAGCGGCGGGGGGTTTCCCTCATCCGCCGTTTTTTGCAGGGATTGAACCAAGCAGCGCATGCACATGCCGGGAAAACCACGCATTCTCTGGGCCGACGACGAGATCGAACTGCTTCGGCCGCACATTCTGTTTCTGGAAACGAAGGGCTATGAGGTGACCAGCGTCACGAACGGCGCCGACGCCGTCGAGCAGGTGCGCCGCCAGCACTTCGACGTGGTGCTGCTCGACGAGCAGATGCCGGGCATGGGTGGTCTGGAGACGCTCTCCGAAATCAAGGCGATCGCGCCGGAGCTGCCCGTGGTGCTCGTCACCAAGAGCGAAGAAGAGCATCTCATGGAAGAAGCGCTGGGCCGCCAGATCAGCGACTACCTGACCAAACCCGTCAACCCGAGCCAGATCCTGCTCACCTGCAAGCGCCTGCTCGAACAACCCCGCATCCGGAGCGAAAAGGTCTCGCAGGAATACCTGCAGGCCTTTGCCCGCATTGCGGCTGCGTTACAGGGGCCGCTCTCGCCCGATGAATGGGTGGACCTGTACCGCCGGCTCACCCGCTTCGATCTGGAGCTGGAAGGCGACGAAGGCGCCCGCCAGATTCTGGAAGACCAGTTCCGCGAGGCCAACCGGGTCTTCGGCCGTTACATCGAGGACGTATACCCCGACTGGCTGGCGTCGCAACCCGACGAAGACCGGCCCGTACTCTCGCACGAGGTGCTGCCCCGCTTCGTGCTACCGGCACTCGACGAAGGACGGCCCGTGCTGTTTTTCGTCATCGACTGCATGCGCTTCGACCAGTGGCTGGAGTTCGAGCGGCTGCTGGCGCCGCTGTTCGACCTGGAGCTGCACTTCCACTTTTCGCTGCTGCCCACAGCCACGCCGTACGCCCGCAACGCAATCTTCAGCGGGCTGCTGCCGCGTGATCTGGCCCGGCGTTACCCGGACGCCTGGTCCGAGGCCGAAGAAGGCGAAAGCAGCCGCAACCGCAACGAAGAGACGTTCCTGCACGACTTCTTCGAGCGGCGCCGCCTGCGCGCGCGCATCCGCTACGAAAAGCTCATCGGCGCCGCCGACGGCCGCGCCTTCGCCCGCCAGGTGAACGACTTCCTGCAGCACGACCTGAGCGCCATCGTCGTGAACTTCGTCGACATTCTGGCGCACAGCCGCTCCGACTCGGACGTGCTCAAAGAGATTGCTCCGGACGAGCGCGCCTACCGGGCACTGACGCGCACCTGGTTCGAGCATTCCTGGCTCTACCAGGCCTTTCAGGAGCTGGCCCGCCAGCGCTGCACGATCATCCTGACGACCGACCACGGCGCCATCCGCTGCCTGCACCCCACGAAAGTGCTGGGCGACCGCGAAACCTCGACGGCGCTCCGGTTCAAGTTCGGCCGCAACCTGCGCGGTGACGAGCGCCACGCCATCCTCGTGCGCGACCCGCTGCCCTTCGGTCTGCCGCGAAGCAGCGTGACGACCACCTACCTGCTCGCCAAAGAAGATTACTACTTCGTCTATCCGACGAACTACCACCACTACGTGAACCTGTACCGCGACACGTTCCAGCACGGCGGCGTGTCGCTGCAGGAGATGATCGTACCGATCGTTACCCTGCGTCCCCGGGCCGTATGAGCACCGCCGCACTGACCGATCTGCTGCCCTGCGAGACGGACAGCCCCGAAGCCACGCACGCGCTGGGACGGCGCCTGGCCGAACACCTCCGGCCGGGCGACGTGGTGGCGCTCTATGGCGACCTGGGCGCGGGCAAAACGCAACTGGTCAAAGGGATCGCGGCGGGCCTGGGCATTCCCGACGTGGAGGTCAGCAGCCCCACGTTCACGCTCGTGCACGAGTACCGGGACGGACGGCTGCCGCTCTACCACTTCGACGCCTACCGCCTGCGCAACCTGGAAGAGTTCTTCGACCTGGGCTACGAGGAATACTTTTATGGCGACGGCGTGAGCGTCGTCGAATGGGCCGATCGCGTCGAGCCGTTGCTGCCCCCGCACGCGCTGCGCCTGCGGCTCGAACACCTGGGCGGCGATCGTCGCCGCATCACCTGGCACGAGGCGCCTCCTTCGCCCGACGGACGTCAGGCCCGGTTGTAAATGACCGGCATCTGCCCTTTCCAGCGGTTCCAGAGCGCCTCTTCGGTGAGCAGCCGGGCCATGAAGTGCGCCACGTTGATCCGGCTGGTGGCTCCGGCGTCGAGCAGTGCGCTGCGCGTGGGCGACGGATGCACCTCGTAGGCCGAGACGGCCGCCTCGTCCTGAAGGGCATCCGGACGCACGGCCACCCACTCGATGAATTCGTCCCGCGGACCGATGCGCGTGCGCAAAAACTCGGCGGCCGCCACGTTGTCCGCATGTGGCGGCAACAGGCCACGCAACAGTCGCTCCAGCAGCCGGTGCAGGAAAGGCAACGGTTCGTCCAGATCGCGATTGCGGTTGCCCGCCGTGCTCATCAGCACGAAGCGCACCGGCCGGTCCGGCCGGTGTCGCCGGACGGCCCGACAGAGCCGCCGCACCGCGTCGGTCACCAGGCGCCGCGGGGGCCCGAACATTCCCCGAAAGCTCACCCGGTGGCCCAGGCACGAGGCCACCGCCCCGCACCCTTCCACGTAGGCGGCCAGCTCTGCATCACTCAGTTCCGAAATGCTCCCGTAGATCAGCGAAAGGTTTGGCTGCGTGTCGAGCAGTTCCGAAAGCCCATCGGGCGTGCGTACAATGGCCCGCACCCGCTCGCCGCGCTGCAACAATTGCTGCACCAGCAACCGCCCCGTGGCACCGGTGCCCCCCACCATCAATACCGTCATGATTCCTCTGCTCCGCGCCCACCTCGAGGGCCGACGCTCGTAAATTGGAAAGAAAGGCCCCGGATCGACTTACGGACCTGCGTCGGAGGCTTACCCCCGACCTTCGGGCAAGTTGCCGCTTGCTTAGAACTTTCTCATCCGCGCCCGTTGCTTCCCCGGAAAGCATGTGTTTTTGTACCTTGAATAACGCATGGCCGGCAAAGCCGGCCGCAAAGCAAACGCGCGGTCAGGCACGGAGCGACGAGCCGTTTTAGCAAACGCGTTCGTGCTCGTAGTTAGGCACGGAGCGGAGCGAAGTGCCGCTTTGACAGAATTACGCTAATTTAGCGAGCGCTCTCGTGGTGTGCCGCGAATGCGCTCGTGCTCGTAGTCAGGCACGAAGTGTAAGTGCAGGGCCATCAGAGCCCTCGGAACGACCTCGAAATCTCAAACCGAACGCGAAAAGAACCATGACGATGCGTCTACTTACCGCCTGCTTGCTGCTTGTGCTCATGTGGACGGGTTGCCGCCGGGAAGATCCCACCGAAGCAGCCCGCCGGGTCATCACCCCGGAACTGCTGGCCGAGCACATCCAGGTGCTGGCCTCCGATGAGTTTCTGGGCCGGGCGCCCGCTTCGCCGGGCGAAGAAAAGACGGTCAACTATCTGATCGAGCAATTTCAGGCGTTGGGGCTTCGCCCGGGTAACGGCGACAGCTACACCCAGGAAGTGCCGCTGGCCGAGATCACGGCCGATCCGGCCTCGGCCCGACTGGAAGTGCAGGGACGCCGGGGCCGCCTGCGCTTCCGCTACGGCGACGAGGCCATGTTCTGGACCAAACGGCTGGTGCCGGAGGTGTCGGTGACCGGAAGCGAGGTGGTCTTCGTGGGCTACGGCATCGTGGCGCCCGAGTACGACTGGAACGACTACGCGGGCGTAGACGTGCGCGGCAAGACCGTCGTGATGCTGGTGAACGATCCCGGCTACGCGACGGGCGACTCGACGCTGTTCACCGGCCGGGCCATGACCTACTACGGCCGCTGGACCTACAAATTCGAGGAAGCAGCCCGCCAGGGTGCCGCAGCCGCGCTCATCATCCACGAGACCGGTCCGGCCGGCTACCCGTGGGCCGTGGTGCAGGGCTCCTGGTCCGGCCCTCAGTTCACGCTGGTGAACGAACAGCAGAACATGGACCGGTGCGCCATCGAGGGCTGGCTGACCTATGAGTCGGCCCGTCGGCTGTTCGAGTTGGCCGGCCGGGATCTGGAGCAGCTCAAGGCGGCGGCCGTCCGCCCCGGCTTCCGGGCCGTGCCGCTGGGCCTGCGTCTGTCGGCCGCGCTGCGCAACACGATCCGCGAGGTGCGCTCGCGCAACGTGCTGGCACTTCTGCCGGGCCGGGAGCGTCCCGACGAAGTGGTGATCTACACGGCCCACTGGGATCATCTGGGTGTCGATCCGTCGCTGCCCGGCGACAGCATCTACAACGGCGCGCTCGACAACGCCACGGGCACGGCCGGCCTGCTGGCGCTGGCGCGGGCCTTCACGGCGCTGCCCGAACCGCCCGCCCGCTCCGTGCTGTTTCTGGCCGTTACCGCCGAGGAGCAGGGCCTGCTGGGCTCGGCCTACTACGCCACGCACCCGGTCTTTCCGCCCGAAAAGACCGTGGCCGTGCTGAACATGGACGGCCTGAACGTGCTGGGTCCCATGCGCGACGTGACGGTCATCGGCTACGGCATGTCGGAGCTGGACGATTACGCGGCGGCCGCCGCCGAAGCTCAGGGGCGTTACCTGCGGCCCGACCCCGAACCGGAAAAAGGCTACTACTACCGCTCGGACCACTTCAGCTTTGCCCGTGTGGGCATCCCGGCCCTGTACCTGGACGCCGGCATCGATCACGTGGAGCACGGACCGGACTGGACGCTGGCCCGCCGCGCCGAGTACGTCGAGCGGCATTACCACAAGCCCTCCGACGAGTACGACCCGGCCTGGGACCTGCGCGGTGCGGTGGACGACCTGCGGCTGCTGTTCGACATCGGCTACCGGCTGGCCAACAGCACCGACTTCCCGAACTGGCGCGAAGGCACACCCTTCCGCGCCCTGCGCGACCGGCAACGCGCCGGAAGCTGACGCTCAATCGAAGCGCGCCTGAACGCGATCGGCGACCAGCGCGCCGATCCGAAACGACGAGGTGGCGGCCGGCGAGGGGGCGTTGACCACGTGTACCATGCGCGGCGACTCCAGCACGAGGAAGTCGTCCACCAGCCGTCCTTCGGGATCGACGGCCTGCGCCCGCACCCCGGACGGCGCCGGGAGGAAGTCTTCCGGCGTCACCTCGGGGATGAGCCGCCGGGCCTGGCGCAAATAGTATCGCTTGCTCAGCGACTGCAGCAACTCCTGCACGCCCTTGCGCCAGTGGCGACGGGCCAGTTGCCAGAAACCCCGGTAGCCGAGCATTTCGAATAGCTCGGACGGGCGCACGTCGGTCAGCCGGTAGCCCTCGCGGGCAAAGGCCAGCACGGCGCTGGGACCGCACTCGACGCGGCCGTCGATCATGCGCGTGAAGTGCACGCCCAGGAACGGATAGGCCGGATCGGGCACCGGGTAGATCAGGTTGCGGCACAGATGCCGCCGCTCGGGGCGGAGTTCGTAGTACTCGCCCCGGAACGGCAAAATGCGGACGCCGGGCTCCAGGCCGTCCATGCGGGCAATCCGATCGGCGTAGAGTCCGGCGCAACCCACGGCCACGTCGGCCCGGAAAGCACCGGCCGGCGTTTCGAGCACCACGCCCCGGCCGTCCGGCACGATGCGCGTGACGGGCGCCCCGAGCACCACACGGTGGCCGGCCGCCTCCAGCTTTGCGCGAAGCCGCTCGGCCACCGCCCGGTAGCTGACGATGCCCGCCTCTGGCACGTGGATGGCCGCTACGCCGTGCGCGTGCGGCTCCAGCTCCCGGAGCCGCTCGGGACCGATCAGCGTGCACGCCACGCCGTTCTGCTGCCCGCGCTCGTAAAGCGTCTGCAGGCGCGGCCGCTCGGCCTCCTCGACGGCCACGATCACCTTGCCACAGAGTTCGCAGGGAATGCCTTCCGCCTCACAGAATCGGATCAGTTCCCACTTTCCCTCCCGACAGCAGGTGGCCTTGAGCGATCCGGGACGATAGTACAGACCGGAATGGATCACGCCGGAGCTGCGTCCCGTCTGGTGCGCCGCCACCCGGTTTTCTTTTTCCAGCACGGTGATCGTGGCCCCCGGCATGCGCTCCATGAGCCGGTAGGCCGTGGCCAGTCCGACGATGCCGCCGCCGATGATCGCAATGGCCGGCTGCTTCATGAGCCCGTCGGTTGCGATTCGGCCTGCACCCGGACCAGCGACAGGTGGGCCACATGGTGGCGGCCGTGCCAGGCGTAGAGCGCCAGTGCCTGATCCAGCGTCAGGGGCCCGTGTTCCGGATGGCGGAACGTCCGCTGGAAGTCCTCCGGCTTCAGACTTCGAAGCAGGGCCACCCAGCGGGCGTGCAACCCTTCCAGCAGGGCGATCGAGGCCGAGACCGGCGCCGAGCGGGCGTCGGGGAGTTCGGCCCAGCGCTGCTGGTCGTAGGTTTTGATCAGCGGCGCCTCTTCGGTCAGCGCCAGCCGGAAGCGCACGTAGCCGTTCAGGTGGCTATCGGCCAGGTGGTGCACCACCTGGCGGGCCGTCCAGCCGCCCGGCCGGTAGGAGCGATCCAGCTGCTCTTCGGTGAGCTGCGCCACGGCCTGCCGCACCTGCACGGGGAGTTCGGCCAGCTGCGCGATCAGCCCTTCCCGCTGCTCCGTGGTCAGCGGCTTTTCAGGCCATTGAAACGGCCCGATCGGATAGCGTAGCGGATCAGCCATGACAGGTTTTTTCAGAAGTAGCAGCAGAGAGACTCGAATTCACATATTACTCCAAGTAATTCAAGACTTTAAGGCTTTTAATCTTTGAATTTCTTCTTCAATCTTTCCAATAATATCAGGGTTGTAGATTTCTTTTCGACCATCTCTTTTTATTGAGAATATGATAAAAACTTTTCCTCCGTATTTCTTCTCAAAGTCAACATGAGTCCTACTAAGCCAATCTTTCCATTTATATAACTCAGGAGTCTGCTCATAAGTGATAGGCTTGATTTGCAATCCTATATACTTATCATTAACTTTAATATAAAAGTCCACATTATACAGTCTATCCCACTCGTCAGGAGCTGGTTCAATTTTGACACTCAATCTATGCTGCAATTCTTCATAAACAGTGCGTTTTTCTGTAATATACCCGTCATAAGTGCGATTAATTACAAGATTATAAATATATTGAACACAGTCATATTCAGTTACATCTTCGACTTCGGCGTGAATAACTTCAGTAATTTTTACGAAAAGGATTTTACCGAGACTTTCTACATATTCTTCTGGAGACAAATTTATTCCTTTTTCTTCCAGAAATCTTTTTAGTTTGTCATAATAATAACCTTCCCAATCTTCAATAGATTTCGGATCACATTCACGAATCCATTGAGATACAGGGCCAACCCTATCCTTTTTGTTTAGACCCCATCTATTAGTTGCTACGTTTAATATCCATTCCTTAGCCATTTTTCACTCTCTTTCTAACTTAATAAATTTATCTTTATACTTGTAATTTTTTATTCTATCAGCTATAGCCATTTTGTTTTTTATCAAAAAGGCATTTATAAAAATTTTATTTTTAAGATAGACGTAAGCCTCAACCGTATTTCCATTTAAAGCTTTGCCATTATCAAATCTAAGAAAAATTTCTTTCCCCAAGACTCGTTCTCTTAAATATTTCAAAACTTCATCTTTCTTTACAATTTTTGTACCCAAGAATTTAACATTTAATCCTGTATCTACTTGAATTGTTTGTTCATCAATTATACCTGTTACTTTATAAAGCCTATCATTTTTAAAATTAAACTTCTTAGGATCTATTTGAGGTTTAGCATCCTTGATTCTCGGAAAATAATTTACTTTCTCAAATTTTTCTTCTATTTCACGTTTAACAATTTGAACATTATCAAATTGCAAAGAACTTTTGCCTAAGCCAATTTTTTCTTTCATTATACTTATAAACTTGTCGTTTATCTCGTAACCCACAGCATTCCGGCCTAAATTTAGTGCCACCTTAACGGTTGTTCCGCTTCCCAGGAACGGATCAAGTACAGTGTCATCAACAAAAGAAAACATTTTTATAAGTCGCTTGGGCAATTCATCAGGAAACATTGCTTCGTGTTCTATTTGCCTTGCCCCTCCAAAATACCAATGTCCCAAGAAATACTCTTTCCACTCTTCTTTACTAAGTTTGGATTTTTCTTTTAAAGTTTGCGCCATCTTATCACTTTTACCAGGCTTTTTAAATATGAGTATAAATTCATAATCTATTTCAATCATTCCATTTGGAGGATAGGGGTAAGATCCCATCACATTGGCTCCTCCAGTAGTATTCATTGTTGTCTTCTTTTGCCATATAATTGCACCCATATAATCAAAACCTATCTCTTCACATTGAGCTATAAATTCAGCATGTAACGGTATAATTTTATACCTTCCATAAATTATAGAACGAGCAAACTGATCTCCGATATTTACACACAATCTTCTTCCTGGTTTAAGAACTCTATAACACTCCTTCCAAACTCGATAAAGATCCTTCAGATACTCATGGAGGCTTTGCCCGTATCCTATCTGACCAGGGACTCCATAATCCTTAATATGCCAATACGGGGGAGATGTGACAATTAAGTCGATGCTTTTGTCTTCGACTTCAATCATCTTTCTACTATCGCCGACTATTATTTTAGCCCAGTTTCTCATTTCTCATCTTTTGTTTAACTTAGCCTTACTGACTCATAATAGTTTTTTTTCTCCTTGCAATCAAGCGATGCCGCCGCGCAAGACGCACCATACGGCCGTCGTCGTCATACCGCCCGAGGCGCTCTGGCCGCCCATTCAGGCCATTCGCGAGCGCCACGACCGCCAGGTGCGGCGCTGGATGCCCCACATCAACCTGCTCTACCCGTTTCGCCCGACGGAAGCCTGGCCGGAGCTGCTGGAGCCCATGGCCGAACGCGTCCGCCCGCTGCTGCCCTTCACCGTACGCCTGGCCGAGATCCGCTACTTCCGGCACCCGAGCGGCCGCTGCACGCTGTGGCTGGCACCCGAACCCGCCGAGGCGCTCGACGCGCTCCAGCGGGCGCTGCTGGCCGTGGCGCCCGAGTGCGACGACGTGCGGCGACACCGGGGCGGCTTCACGCCGCACCTGAGCATTGGCCAGGCGCCCGACGCCGCCACCTGCGTGGCGCTGCAACGCGCGCTGCAGCAGCAGTGGGATCCGCTGACGTTCCCGGTCACCCACGTCAGCCTGATCTGGCGCCATGCGCCGCCGGACGACGTGTTTCGGGTGGGCTGGGAGGTAGGCCTGGAAGGCGTCCGGCCCGTCAACCCGCCCGCGACGTAGCGGCACGCGGCGGCACCGGGCGCGTCCGGCGGGCGGGAGCCGCCCGGTTTTCCGGAGCGGCTTCGGCCGTCTCGGGAAGGCGGGGCGTCTCGAGCAGCCGTCCCCGCTCGTCGATGCGCACCCACTGGTTCGGAAGCCGGTAGAGGTAACGTCCGATGCCCCACTGGACGGCCGCCCGGCGCATGGCCGACGAAAGCCCGCCTTTAACCGGCTCGATGTCCGTGTTCTCGGCACCGTCCCACTTCGTGATCCACTCGTCGCCCACCCGGATCGAAATCCCACAGAGCACGCCGCCGCCCGGTCCGGGCCGGAATTCGTTGCGCCAGTTCTCCGGGCCGCACACTTCGTCGAGCCGGTCCATGATGGCCCGGTTCGTCACATAGGGGGCCACCAGTGCCTTGCCTGCCTGCTTCGAAATGGCGATCGGCTTCCATTCGATGTCCTCCGGCGCAAAGGGCGCCTGCAGACGCTTCAGATCGATACGGTTGTTCATTATCGCTGTGCATTGTTTCCGATTGCTCCGGCAATTTCCCTCGTCGTGGTGACATCTGTCTGTCACCGGATCCAGACGCGCTGCACCGGCCCGCACGCCATGCAAAGCGGGCCATTGATTTTTTCAAGCGAATCCTGAAATCGCTTTCTAAAAATTAACTTCGTAAAAATCTTAACCTCAGTTATTGACAAGAAAAAATTATTTTGCTAAATATTTTGCGGATCCAGTCGAAACACCCTTAAAAAAGTAAGGAGACAGAGCATGAGGACCACTCGACGCTACGCGCACGGGCTTCTGCTGACCGCTCTGGGGCTTTTGCTGGCCTCGCCGGTGCTGGCGGCCGATCCCTCGGGGAAGGCGACGCTGGAAGCCGACCCGACCGCTCCGGCGAATTTCGTCTGGGTGCTGGTAGCCGCCTTCCTGGTCTTCTTCATGCAGCCGGGCTTTGCCCTGCTGGAGGCCGGCCTGACCCGGGCCAAAAACACGGTAAACATCCTCACGAAGAACGTGCTGGACTTCTGCATGGCGGCGCTGGCCTTCTGGGCCTTCGGCTATGCGCTGATGTTCGGCGGTTCGGGCATGGCGCCGGGACTGGAGCAGGGCAACCCGTTCATCGGCTACTCGGGCTTTTTCCTGACCGGTGAAGCCTACGACGTCAGCACGATCCTGTACTGGCTGTTCCAGATGGTCTTTGCCGCCACGGCTGCCACCATCGTCTCCGGGGCCATGGCCGAGCGGACGAAGGTGACGGCCTACCTGGCCTATTCTTTCCTGGTCAGCGCCCTCATTTATCCGATCTACGGACACTGGGTCTGGGGCAGCGGCTGGCTTGGCGAGATGGGCGCGGTGGACTTCGCCGGATCGGGCGTGGTGCATGCCGTCGGCGGCATCCTTGCCTGATCGGCGCCAAAAAAACTGGGGCCGCGCATCGGCAAGTACGACGAGCAGGGACGTCCCCGCCCCATTCCGGGCCACAACCTGGCGCTGGCCACGCTGGGCGTCTTCATTCTTTTCTTCGGCTGGTTCGGCTTCAATGCGGGAAGCACGGTGGCGGCTACCGAACTGCGCATCTCGGTGATCGCCACCAACACAGCGCTGGCGGCTGTGGCCGGGGGTGTGGCGGCCATGTACCTGACCATGATCCGCACCGGCCACGTCGATCTGCTGGCCACGTGCAACGGCATCCTGGCCGGTCTGGTGGCCATCACGGCCCCCTGCGCCTTCGTGGCCCCCTGGGCGGCCGTGGTCATCGGCGCGCTCGGTGGTGTGGTCATGCTCTGGGCCGCGCACTTCGTCGAGCATACGCTGAAAATCGACGACCCCGTCGGCGCCTTCGCCGTGCACGGAGCGGCCGGTCTGTTCGGGGTACTGGCCGTGGGCATCTTTGCCGACGGCACCTACGGCGTCAGCGGTCTGATCGTGGGCGACACGCACCAGCTGCTGGTTCAGCTCATCAGCATCGTGGCGCTGGTCCTGTGGACGAGCCTCACCGGATGGCTGCTCTTCACACTGCTGGACAAGACGATGGGCCTGCGCGTCAGCCGCGAGCATGAACTGGCCGGACTCGACGTGACCGAGCACGGCGTCTCGGCCTACGTCTTCGAAAACGGTCTGGCCGAAAAGTCGGGCAAAATGGTCGGGGCCTGATCATCCAGAAATCCGCAATAGATCGAACGCCAACCCGTAACCAACCCAAACAGGAGGTAGCATCATGGACGTTGTGCTTGGCGCGCTATCCTTCGTGGTCATGGCCGGCATGTGGATCGTCGGTCCCCAGATCTTTCTGAAAAAGAAATAACGACGGCCTGGCCGGACACCCTCCGGCACGCCCACATCGATCACGGCGTCGCTGCCTGCAGGTGGCGACGCCGTTTTTTATTAAGCCAGACCTCAGAAGCGCTTTCTAAAAATTAACTTCTACAATCTTGTTGTTTAAGTTATTGACTTTTTAAATTGAAACCCCTAAATAATATGCCACACCTAATTCAACAACCTAAAAAAATTAGGATCGCTTATGCGGCTTCGATTCGCACTGCTGCTTGCACCGGGCCTGCTGACGTTTCCGGCTCAGGCCCAGGACGCCACCTCGGCCGCCATCTCAGGGGGCGACACGGCCTGGATGCTGATCGCCACGGCACTGGTCCTGCTCATGACGCCCGCGCTGGCCTTTTTCTATGGCGGTCTGGTGCGTGCCAAGAACGTGCTCAACACGATGATGATGAGCTTCATCGCGCTGGGCGTCTCGGGCGTGCTCTGGGCCCTGCTGGGCTACTCGCTGGCCTTCGGCGAGGGCTCAGCCTGGGTGGGGGACCTGTCGATGGCGCTGCTGCGCGGCGTGGGCCTGGAGGCCAGCGGAAGCATCCCGCACCTGCTGTTCATGGCCTTTCAGGGCACGTTCGCCATCATCACGGCCGCGCTGATTTCCGGCGCCATCGTCGAACGCATGCAGTTCAAAGCGTATCTCTGGTTCATCGCGCTGTGGGGCCTGCTCGTCTATGCGCCGGTGGCGCACTGGGTCTGGGGCGGCGGCTGGCTGGCCGACCTGGGCGCGCTGGACTTTGCCGGGGGGGCCGTCGTGCACGTGAATGCCGCGGCGGCGGCCATTGCGGCCGTGCTCTTTCTGGGCCCCCGGAAGGACTACGGCCGCCAGGCCATGCTGCCGCACAACGTGCCGTTCGTGCTGCTGGGCGCCGGCCTGCTGTGGTTCGGCTGGTTCGGCTTCAACGGCGGAAGCGCCCTGGCCGCCGGCGAAAGCGCCGCGCTGGCCTTCGTGAACACCATGCTGGCGCCGGCCGCCACACTGCTGGTGTGGACGCTGCTGGACCTCGGGCGCGAGGGCAAGGTGACGGCCGTCGGTGCAGCCACGGCCATCGTCGTGGGCCTGGTGGCCATCACGCCGGCTGCCGGCTTCATCGCTCCCTGGGCTGCGCTGCTGCTGGGCGCTATCTCGGCGCTGCCCAGCTACTTCGCCATCCTGTGGCGGCCGCGCACCCGGTTTGACGATTCGCTGGACGTGTTCGCCGCGCACGGCCTTGGCGGCATTACCGGCGCCCTGCTGACCGGGGTCTTCGCCCAGACGAGCTGGGGCGGCACCGACGGCCTGCTGTTCGGCAATCCCGGCCAGTTCGTGGCCCAGCTCGTATCGGTACTGGCTGTGCTGCTCTACAGCGGCGTCGTCTCCTACCTCATTCTGAAGGCCCTCAGCCTGTTCATGCCGGTTCGTACCATAGCCCGCGCCGAAGCCGTCGGGCTCGACGTGGTCCTCCACGGCGAAGAGGCCTACACCGACGGCGAGGGTGCCATCCTGCTCCTGGAGCATGAGCGGGCCAACGGAACGGTGCCGGCCCCTGCGCCCCAGCCTCATCCGGCAACTTCCTGAACCCAAACCCGAAAACCGCCATGAAACTGATCCGCGCCATCGTTCGCCCCGAGAAGCTCGGCGACGTGCTCAAGGCTCTCTTTCAGGCCGAGGTGCACGGCCTGACGGTCACCCACGTCAAAGGTCACGGCGGCGAGACCGACCTGGTGGAGACCTACCGGGGCACCACGGTCAAAATGGAACTGCACGACAAGGTCATGCTCGACATCGGCGTCTCGGACCACTTCGTCGAACCCACCGTGCAGGCCATCCTCCAGTCGGCCCGCACCGGCGAAGTAGGCGACGGCAAGATCTTCGTGATCCCCGTCGAGAAAATCTACCGCATCCGCACAGGCGAGGAAGACGAAGCGGCCGTCACGCCGGTCACCGTGACCTCCTGAGCGATCGAACCCACCTTCAGAACCCCGCGCCCGTAAGGACGCGGGGTTTTTTGTTGCAGAAACGGTACGTTTCCTCCGGAACTCCTTCCTGTTTTTCCGCGCTTTTTCTGGAGCAGGTATTCCTGAACCATCAGACCGGAAGCAACCTTGGCAACCGAAACCGTCATCCCGTCCTGGAAAGCTGTGCTGGAGGGCGACCGACGCGCCTTCCGGCGGCTGGTTGAGCCCTACCTGGACGAACTGCTGCGCGCCGCCCACCGCGAACTGGAGCACTACCGGCGGCTCAAAGAGCTGCGCCCCGAGGATCTGACCGCCGAAGAGCTGGTGGGCGAGTCGCTGATCACGGCCTGGCGCCAGCGGCATCGCTAGCCGAAGCGGCTGAGCGTCCGGGCCTGGCTGCTGGGCCTGCTCCATCGCGTGCTCCAGCGCTACCTGCAGCGCGAGCGCACCTTCCGCCGGCTCTGGGAGCTGTCGCTCGACGAGCCGGTACCGCCCGAGCCCATTTACGACGACGAGGAGTCGTTCTGGGAATGGTACCAGCCCGACGATCTGGAACGCTGGGAAGACGTGCTTCCGGATCCGAGCACGCTCGAAACGGAGCGACTCATCGTGGAAGAGGTACCACCCGAAGCGCTGGAGCCGCTGGAACCCGTCGAACGCCAGGTGTTGCTGCTGCACGACACGCACGAGGTCCCGATTCAGGAGGTGGCCATGGTCGTGCAGCGATCGGTACGCGAGACGGCCGAAATCCTGCAACGTGCCCGTCGGCGCGTGCAGGAAGCGCGCACCTGAAGTTTCTGATGTACTCGATCACCCAAACCGGAAAGAACCCTATGGAAAAATCGACGGTGCACCTGACCGAAACGCTTTCGCCCGAGCTGCGGGATCGCATTCTGGCCCGGCTCGAAGAAGAACGCACCGAGCCGGCCTATCGGCTGCTGACGCCCTCCGCCCTCCGGCAACTGGGCACGATTCATTCGACCGGCGATCCGATTGTCAGCCTGTACCTGGAGCTGACGCCGGAGCGGCGGCTGAAAGACGCCTGGCACGTGGCCTTCAAGGATCTGGTCCGGGCCAAACTGGACACGATCGAAGACCGTCGGTTGCGCGAGCACGTGGCCGGCGAACTGGAACGCATCGAAATGGCCCTGAAGGAAGGCCTGCCGGCCATGGGCCGGGGCGTGGCCTTCTTCGTGTGCGAATCGCTGGGCCTGTGGCGTCAGATTGCGCTGCCGATCCCGCTACCCGATCGGCTGGAACTGGCCTCGACACCCTACACGCGTCCGCTGGTGCGCACGCGCGACGAGCACGACCGCTTCGCCGTGGCGCTGCTCTCGCGCGAGCACAGCCGCTTCTTCATCAGCCAGATCGGTTATGTCGAAGAAGTGCTGACGCTGACCGGTCCCAAGCTCCGCGGTCTGGTCACCGACTGGATCGACTGGAACCAGCGCGACGACATCGAGCTGCAGCTCCTGCATCAGGAAGGTAAGGCGCTGGCGACCATTGCCGCGCTGGTCTTCCAGCAGTTCGAGGCCCGCTACCTGCTCTTTTCGGCGCCCGAAAAGCTCAAGCCGAGCTTCCTGGAACATCTACCCAAGGCCATCCGGGAGCAGGTGGGCGGTGAATTCGAGGTGGACGTGCATGCGCCGGTGCATCAGGTGGCCGAGGCCATCGAGCCCGTGCAGCGGGCCGTCGAGGCGCGCGAAGAGGTCCGCACGCTCGAGCGCATTCAGGAAAGCCTGCCCGAACGCGGCGTCTGGGGCGTCGAACACGTGATCGACGCGATCAACCAGCGGCGCGTTATGACCGTGGCCGTGGACGACGCCTTCCAGGTGGCGGGCGGCTACTGCGCGCATTGCGACCTGCTCGTGCTGGACGCCTCGAAGCCCTGCCCGGCCTGCGGCAATCCCGTGGAGGCCGAGTCGGATATCGTCGATCGGGCGCTTGAAATGGCGCTGGCCCAGGACGCCACGATCGAGCTGGTGCGGAGCGAGGCGGCCCGCACGCTCATGGCGCAACACGCACCCATGGGCGCCCTGCTGCGCTTCTGAGGCTTGCATCACAGCGCCCGGTTGCCTAAACTCTGAAAGGTACCAGTGATGCGCTATACCATGGATGGCAATCAACGCGTTGCGGGTATACAGAAAAGCCACGGGCGATTCCACCCGTTGCTTTTTTTGTGGATGCTGGCGGCGGCGGCCGTGCGTCCGGCCCTGGCCCAGGAGGTCGATCCGGTGGCGCTCGTGCGTGCGGCCGAGGAGGCCATCAAGGGCAAAACCAGCCACGCCGTGCTGGAAATGACCGTCGTCACGCCCGACTACCGGCGCACGCGCAGGCTCGAAGCCTGGTGGGAGGGCAATGAAAAGGCGCTCATCGTCACGCTCGAGCCGCCCCGCGAGGCGGGCAACCGCACGCTCAAGCGCGGCAACGAACTGTGGATGTACCTGCGCGAAACGGAAACCACCATCAAGATCCCGCCCTCCATGATGCTTCAGTCGTGGATGGGCTCCGACTTCACGTACGACGATCTGGTACGCGAGTCGAACCCGGTGCGGGACTACCACATCCGGCTGCTTCGCACCGACACGCTCGAGGGCGTTCCGTGCTACGTGCTGGAACTGACTCCCAAACCCGAAGCGGCCGTCGTCTGGGGCAAACTGCTCTACTGGGTACGCCGGCCGGACCGCCTCCCGGCCCGGATCGAATACTACAGCGAACAGGGCGAGCGGGTACGGACCTTCACGTTCCACGACGTGCGGCGCATGGGCGGCCGCCGCCTGCCCACCCGCTGGGTGATGCACAACGAGCGTGAACCCGGCCGCTACACGGAGATTCGCCTGCTTTCGATCGAATTCGACATCCCCATTCCTGAAGAGATCTTCAGCTTTCGAGCGCTGGAGCAGTAATCATGACCGGACGGCTGGCCTGGCGCAATCTGGGACGCAACCGCCGACGCACGCTGCTGACGGTGGCGGCCGTCTTTTTTGCCACATTTCTCATGGTGCTCATGCGCGGACTCCAGCTCGGCACCTATGACTTCTTTATCCGCCAGAGCACCCGCCTTTCGACGGGCTACCTCCAGGTGCAGCACCCCGACTATCTGGACCGCCGCTCGCTGCGCCAGAGCTTTCGGCTCACCGACTCGCTCTTTGCCCGCATTCGGTCCACGCCGGGCGTCACCGGCGCGGCCCCCCGGCTGGAAAGCGGCGGGCTGATCAGCAACCGGGCCACCTCCTACGGCGTGCGCCTGCTGGGCATCGACCCGGCCTACGAGCCCGAAGTGACCGACTTTCCCACCCGGCTGGTCGAAGGCCGCATGCCGGAGGCTACCCGTCCGCTGGAAATCGTGGCCGGTTATCGCCTGCTCGAAAACCTGGGCGCTTCGGTGGGCGATACGCTGGTGCTGCTGGCCGAAACGTACGGAGGCTTTCTGACCAGCCGCTTCGCCGTGGTGGTGGGCGCGCTGCGCATCGGCTACGAAGTGCACGATCGCTCCCTTGTGCTGCTGCCGCTGGCGGCGCTGCAGGACCTGCTCGAAACCGGCAACCGCGTGACGGCCGTGGCGGTGGCCGTCCGGCGCAACGCCGACGTACCCGTCGTGCGCGACCGGCTCGAAGCCCGGCTCGACAGCACGCTCGTCGTGCGCACCTGGGAAGAACTGATGCCCGAGCTGCGCCAGGCCATCGAACTGGACAACGTCAGCGGCCTGCTCTTTCTCCTCATGCTGCTGGTGCTGGTGGCCTTCGGCGTGCTGAACACGGTACTGATGAGCGTGCTGGAGCGCTCGCGCGAGTTCGGGGTGCTGCTGGCGCTGGGCATGCCCAACGAACGGCTGCTGCGCGTGGTGCTCGCCGAAGCCGTGCTGATGGTGCTGATCGGCCTGCTGCTGGGAAGCCTGGCCGGCTTTGGCGTCAACACGTACCTGATCCGCCATCCGATCACGCTGGGCGGCGAACTGGCCCAGCTCTACGAGTACTACGGCTTTCTTCCGGTGCTGACCTCCTCGGTGGCACCCGACATTTTCCTGCGCACGGCGCTGCGCGTGCTGGTGATCGCCGGACTTGCCATCCTGTACCCGCTCTGGCACGTGCTCCGACTGGAACCGCTGAAAGGCATCCGCTACACCTGATGAGCTTCCGAGGCGTTACCGGACTGGCCCGCGTGGCCTGGCGCAACCTGTGGCGCAACCGGCGCCGCACGCTGATCGTGCTCAGCAGCGTGGTGGTGGGCGTGTTCGTGCTTGTGCTCTTCGACACGCTTAATCTGGGCATGGTGGAGCAGATGCTCGACAATCAGCTCCGCCTGCACATCGGACATGTTCAGATCCACCGTCAGGGCTACCATGCCAACCCGGCCGTCGAGCACTTCTTCCGAAAGGCCGAGGCGCTCCGCCAGCAGGTGGCCGCCGAGCCCGAAGTGCGGGCGGTGGCCCCGCGCGTGCTGGTTCACGGCCTGCTCTCGAGCGCCTACAACAACGGCGGCGTGCAGCTCGTGGGCGTCGCGCCCGAGGCCGAGTCGCTTGTGACGTTCATTGCCGAGCAGCTCGTCGCGGGCCGCTACCTTGCAGCCGAGGGACCGGAGATCCTGATCGGCGAGCGCCTGGCTCGCAAGCTCGAAGTGCGCCTCGGCGACCGGGTGGTGGCCATGGCCGCCCGTCCCGACGGCCAGATCGGCTCGGAGGTGTTCCGCGTGGTGGGGCTGTTCCGCACGGTCAGTGCCGACTTCGACCGGACGATGGCTTTCATCCCGATCGACCGTGCCCGCGCCATGCTGGGGCTGCCCCCCGACGCTGCCCACGAGCTGGCCGTGCTCCTGGACGATGTGCGCCAGGCCGATGCGCTGAAGACCCGCCTGCAGGCCGCGCTGCCCGACACGCTCGAAGTGCTCACCTATCGCGACGTGGTCCCGCTGCTCGTCATGCAGCGCGACCTCTACGCCGAGATGATGTACCTGTTCTACCTGATTATCGGCGTGGCGCTCATCTTCGGAATCATCAACGCCATGCTGATGGCCGTCATGGAGCGGCTGCCGGAATTCGGCGTGCTGCGGGCCATCGGCATGAGCGAGGGACGGCTGTTCCTGCTCGTGTCACTCGAGTCGCTGCTGATCGGCCTGCTGGGCACGGCCATCGGCTGGGCACTGAGCCTGCCGGTCTACGCCTATCTGGCCCGACACGGGCTGGACCTGGCCGTCTTTTCCGAGGCGCTGGCCGCCTTCGGCGTCGGCTCGGTGATCTATCCGCGTTTGACGCTCCGGGTGGTCTGGAACGCCTGGCTGATCATTCCGCTGGTGGCCTGGCTGGGGGCGCTGTACCCGGCCTGGCGGGCCATTCATGTCGAACCTGTCGAAGCGATGCGCGCCGTATGAATCCGAACGCAATAGTTCAGGCCGAACAGGTAACCAAGATCTACGACGAGGGCGCCGTGCCCGTGCAGGCGCTGCGCGGCGTCTCGCTCACGATCGAGCCGGGCGAATTCACGGTGATCGCCGGCCCTTCGGGCTCCGGCAAGACGACGCTGCTCAACCTGCTGGGCGCGCTCGACGTGCCCACCGAAGGACGGGTGTCTTTCGAGGGCCAGGACCTGTCCACGCTTTCCCGACGCGAACGGGCCCGGCTCCGGCTCTACAAGATCGGGTTCGTGTTTCAGGCCTACAACCTGATCCCGGTCCTGACGGCGCTGGAGAACGTCGAGTTCGTGCTGCTCCTGCAGGGTGTACCGGAGCGGGAGCGTCGCCGCCGCGCCCTCGAAGTGCTCGAGCAGCTCGGTATCGGCGAGCTGGCTCACAAACGCCCCCACGAGATGAGCGGCGGCCAGCAGCAGCGGGTGGCCGTGGCCCGCGCCGTGGTCAGCCATCCCCGCCTGGTGCTGGCCGACGAGCCGACGGCCAACCTCGACTCGGCCACCGGCGCCCGTCTGCTCGACCTGATGGAACAGCTCAACCGCACGCAGGGCGTGACGTTCGTCTTTTCGTCGCACGACCCCCAGGTGATCGAGCGGGGCCGCCGCCTGCTCCGGTTGCACGACGGACGGATCGAACGCGAAGAACGAAGGTGAAACGCCTGCTGCTCACGCTGCTGCTCGTCGCGGCCGGTTCGGTGCAGGCCCAGCCGGCCCGCCTGCGCGGCTACGTGCTGGCGCTGCACGCCTACGAACGCTTCGACCCCGTCGGAGCACTGCTTTTCGGAGGGGCGCGCACGCTGACGCTGGACCTGGTCCGCGCCCGCCTGATGCCCGAGGCTCGTCTGCCCGGCGGCCTGCGTCTCCAGCTCGCCTACGAACTGAATCTGTTCTATCTCTGGACGTCGGGCCTGCTCGAGGGCGAAGCGCCCCCGCCGCCCCGCCAGCTCGTGGATCTGAGCGCACGGCTCTATCACGACCGCTCTACCCGAATCGCCCACGGGATCGATCGGCTTTCGCTGCGAAGGTCGTTCGACTGGGGCCGCATCGAGATGGGCCGCCAGCGCATCGCCTGGGGCGTCGGTCGCCTCTGGACGCCGGTGGATTTTTTCAATCCGCTGGCGCCTTTCGAGTTCGACCAGCTCGAAAAAAGCGGCGCCGACGCGCTCGCCGTACGCTACTATCTGGGCCTGCTCAGCGACCTGGAGCTGGTGTACAACCCGGAGCGTCGCGGCCGCTGGCACAACGTGGCCTTCCGCTGGCGCACCCACGCAGGCACCTACGACCTGGCGCTCGTGGGCGCGATTCTGCGCCGACGGGCCACCGTGGGGCTGACGGCGGCCGGCAACCTGGGCACGGCCGGTGCCCGCGCCGAGTTGCTCTGGGAGCAGAACCACGCGATCAGCCTTGTGCTGGGCCTCGATCATCAGTTCTCGCCCCGGTGGTACGGGCTCGTCGAGTACTACCGGAACGGCCGGGGGGCGGCCCGTCCCGAAGCCTACGACTGGACGGCGCTGGCCTCCGGAGAAGCCGTACAGGTGGGCCGCGACGAGCTGGCGCTGCTCCTGCAGTACGAACTCCACCCGCTCGTGCAACTCCAGGCGCTGCACCTGCGCAATCTGAACGACCGGAGCTGCTACACCGGCCTGCAGCTCACCTGGCTGGCCACCCAGGCCGTCGATCTCGTGCTGGGCGGCTGGCTGGGCGAAGGGGATCGGCTCAGCGAGTACGGCCTGTTGCCCGACGTGCTTTTCCTGCGCGGACGGGTGTATTTCTAATCCCGAATCCGCCCCAGCCGCATCACCAGTCCCACGTTCGGGAGGAGGTCCCATTGCAGCACGCGCCGACGGGAAAGGCCGTCGCGTCCGGGCCCTCCGGACAGCCGCTCCTTCCATCGGGGCACGCCGATCAAACCACCCTCTATAGCCCATCGCCGGCCGGGAAGCCACACCCGCACGCCGGGCTCCAGTCCGAAAGCGACCGTTGCCTCTCCATCCCAGAAGCTCGCCATGTACATCAGATGCAGGCGCCCCAGCAGATTGACCGGTTCATCCGGGCGCGCAGTCGCGCCGGCAAATCCATCTACAATCAGCAGCAGCCACCCCGCTCCGAGCGTCCCGCGCAGGCCATCGCCCAGCGGACCTTCCGCCATCACGCCCACCCCGCCCACGGCTTTGGCCTGCACGCCCCACCAGGCGGCCGGCTGACCGTACCCCGTGCAAACGCTTCCGGCCAGCAGCAGTCCCAGCGCGACGGCAAGCGCGCGTCCCTTTACCATGGCGCGTGAACGTTTTCACCGTTCGACACTTAAAACCCGGGGTAAAAATAAAGCGACGGCGGGACGAGCGGCGGGTATGGAAACGTACCATCCCACGAAATACTGGCACCGACTGGAAGACGGACGGGTGCAGTGCGACCTGTGCCCGCGGCACTGCCGGCTGCAGGAAGGCCAGCGGGGCTTCTGCTTCGTGCGCATGAACCGGAACGGCCAGATCGTGCTGACCACCTACGGCCGCTCCAGCGGGTTCTGCATCGATCCCATCGAAAAAAAGCCACTGAACCACTTCCTGCCGGGCACGGCCGTGCTCTCGTTCGGTACGGCGGGTTGCAACCTGGGCTGCCGGTTTTGCCAGAACTGGGACATCAGCAAGTCGCGCGAAATGGACACGCTGGCCGATGAAGCCACGCCGGAAACCATCGCGCGCGTGGCCGAAGCGCTGGGGTGCCGGAGCGTTGCCTTCACCTACAACGACCCGGTCATCTTCCACGAATACGCCATCGATGTGGCCCGGGCCTGCCATGCGCGGGGTATCCGGACGGTGGCCGTCACGGCCGGTTACGTCTGTCCCGAGCCGCGGGCCGAGTTCTATGCCCACATGGACGCGGCCAACGTGGACCTGAAGGCCTTTTCGGAGCGCTTCTACCGCAAGATCTGCGCGGGGGCGCTGGCCCCTGTGCTCGACACGCTCCGCTACATCTATCACGAAACCGACACCTGGCTCGAAATCACCACGCTACTCATCCCCGGCGAAAACGACAGCGACGCCGAACTGCACGCGCTCACCGAGTGGATCGTTACGAACCTGGGACCGGACGTACCGCTGCACTTCACGGCCTTTCATCCGGACTGGAAGATGCGGGACCATCCGCCCACGCCGCCGGAGACGCTGCGCCGCGCCCGCGCCATCGCGCTGAAAAACGGCCTCCGCTACGTGTATACGGGCAATATCCTGGACCCGGAAGGCCAGAGCACCTACTGCCACCAGTGTGGCCGATTGCTGATCGGCCGCGTGGGCTACCGGATCACCGCCTGGCATCTGGATACGCAGGGACGCTGCCCGGAATGCCGGACGCCCTGCGCGGGCGTCTTCGAGGAACGACCCGGCACCTGGGGCCCCCGCCGCCAGCCCGTATGGCTGAAGGCGTTTGCGTCCTGAAAAGAAAGCGCCCGGTCCGAAAGCTCGGAGCCGGGCGCTTCGTCCCGCGCAAGCAAACTCCCGATCAGCCGCAACCGCTCGAGCTACCGCAGTTCGGGCACACGTAGCAGGCGCCCGAGCGCACGGTGATCGAACCGCAGTTCGAGCAGGCCGGCGCGTCTTCCTGGTTCTGGAACGACACCGTCGGCACCGCAGCGGCTTCCGGCGCGGCGGCCGCGCTCTTCTGCTGCGTCTGCAGGAAGGTTTCGATCGTCTGGCCCACCAGCGGCGTCACCTTGCCGGTCGGCTGCGGCTCGAAGCTCAGCTCCAGTTGTCGCTCATCACGGGCCGGACCGCTTCGCTTCACCTCGGCCGCCACCCCGTCGCGTGGATTTTCCTGCTTTTCTTCCTGCGGCCGTCCCAGGAATTTGAGCGACAGGTAGCGGAAGATATAGTCCATGATGGACTTGGCGATCGGAATCTGCGGGTTGTTCGTGAAGCCGGCCGGCTCGAAGCGCATGTGACTGAACTTGTTGCACAGGTCTTCGAGCGGCACGCCGTACTGGAGCGCAATCGAAATGGCCGTCGCGAAGGCGTCCATCAAGCCCGAGATCGTCGAGCCCTGCTTAGCCATCGTGATAAAGATCTCGCCCGGCATGCCGGTGTCCGGGTACAGGCCGATGTGCAGGTACCCTTCGTGGCCGGCCACCGAGAACTTGTGCGTGATCGAAGGCCGCTCGTCGGGCAGCCGCTTACGCACCGGCTTGTAGACGATCTTCTCGACGACCTTTTCGATGACCTTCGGCTCGCCAGTCGCCATGCCGTCGCCGCTCGTCTCGCCCTTCTTGTCTTCTTTGCGCGTCGAGAGCGGCTGGCTCCGCTTGGAGTTCTCACGATAGATGGCCAGCGCCTTGAGCCCGAGCTTCCAGCCCTGGATGTAGGCGTCCATGATCTCCTCGACCGTCACGTGCTCGGGCATGTTGACGGTCTTGGAGATGGCACCGCTGATGAAGGGCTGGCAGGCGGCCATCATCTTGATGTGGCCCATGTAGTGGATGAAGCGCTGGCCCTTGTAGGGCTTGAAGGCGCAGTCGAAGACCGGCAGGTGTTCTTCTTTCAGGTGCGGCGCGCCTTCGATCGTGTCGTTTTCTTCGATGTAGGCCAGGATGTCCTTGATCTGCCCCTCGCTGTAGCCCAGGCGGCGCAGGGCGATGGGCACCGTGTTGTTGACGATCTTGAACATGCCATCGCCCTTGCCTGCCAGCAGCTTGTATTTGACCAGCGCGATGTCCGGCTCAATGCCCGTCGTATCGCAATCCATCATAAACGAGATGGTGTTATGGCTGATAAAGCCGTTGGCCGTGTAAGTGACGTTTTCGGGCACCGAGAGGTCGTAGGTCAGCTGCTCGCCGCCATCCTCGTTGGCCTCGACGACATCGTAGAAGTAGCTCATGTACTGGACGAGCCGCTCGTCGCCGGTCTCTTCGTAGAGCTGCTCGACACGCTGCCGCGGAATGGCGCCGTAGCGACGCAGCGAAAGCATTACCGCGTCGCGATGCGAACTGCCAGCCGGCACCAGTTCTTCCACCAGGGCCGGCTCCAGATAAATGCGATCCCGCTTGGCGCTGCTGCGTGTAGTGGCCTCGGCGACCGCCTGGCGTTTGCGCCCGCCGATAAAGCCGATCTCCTGGAGGAAGCGGGCGTTGTAGCCACGGTTTTTCAGACGAAGCACCTGCAGGAATTTCCGGCCACGGGCCGACCGTCGATCTTCTTCCACCTTGGTCTGGGTCGGGTAGCCGAGCGCCAGCAGCAGCGTGCGGACTTCCTGCGCCAGCGATTCCGAAGCAGTGGAAAGCGCCGGCACACCGGCGATCACCGTGCCGTCCGCCTCGAACAGCCCGCGCAGAAATGCCCGATAAACGGCCGGATCGTTGGTGTAAAGAAGGGCGTCCGGGATATAAGGCTGATAGCCTTTCCCCTGGTGCGCATCCGACGGCAACCGCTTGGCAAACCCACAGGCCTCCCACCAGAGAACCAGCGGCACGGAATGCACGCCGACCTCCACGTAGCCCTGCCGCTGCTCGGTGTAAGCCTGCAGTCCGAACAGTCGGTAGATCAACCGCTGCAGATGCGCCACCACGTCCTGATCCCGCGCATCCACACAGAACCGCAATCCTTTGGCATGCAGGCTGCCATCTCCCATAAAGTATCCCACCAGCTCGGCCAGCTCTGGCGTGACGGTCCGCGGGACGCGCACATTCCGGTCGGCATTCCAGTGCAGCTCGCCCAGCGGTGGTAAGGTGACCGTCCGTGGCTGGCCGATAATTGTATTCATAGCCAGCGGCACAATGTCTCCCGGCCGAATGTCGCTGAACCGTTTCCACACCCACTGGCCGGTGTCGGGGTCCACCACCTTGATACGATGTTGCAGCGTCCCCTGAATGGTATAGCCGGCCCGCGTGCGAATTTTGCGGGTCGCTTCAATGCCGTTCACATAAAACCTGGTAGCCAGTTTCTGGCCTTCGTCTGTGAAGACCCGGAACGACACGTCCTGCCACTGCGGTCCCTCCGGATTCCCCAGGGTCTGCAGGCGCACAAGCCCGCGGTCTGTGGCAATCAACGAGTCCCCCACAAGGCATCCGGTGGGCGCGAGTACCGTGGCCTGGGCGTTGCGGTAGCCGTAGCGTTCGCCCAGCGCCACCATGCGCGCCATGCTTTCGCGGGCGGCTTCCTTCAGGTAGGCCGGACAGCTCGGGTGAATGTCCTCGACGGCCGCCTGGTGCAGGCGCATCACCTCAAGCATGGGCTCCCGGTTCTTTTCGAAGCCCGGGAACGGCCCGATGCGCTCGATGGCCGCGATCTCGGCGCTCCGGGCATAGGCCTCCGCATGCATGATCGCCGTGATGGCGCCGGCCACGGCCCGCCCTTCGTCGCTGTCGTAAGGCAGTCCCATGGCCATGAGCATGGCCCCCAGGTTGGCAAAGCCCAGTCCCAGCGGCCGGTAATCGTGGCTGTTCTGAGCGATCTTTTCCGACGGATAGCCGGCGTTATCGACAAGGATCTCCATGGCCGTGATGAAGATGCGCACGGCCGCCCGGAAACGCTCGACGTCGAACGACCCGTCCTCCCGCTGGAACTTGCGCAGGTTCAGCGAGGCCAGATTGCAGGCCGAGTTGTCGAGGAACATGTATTCGGAGCAGTTATGGACGGCGATGCCGTTAGCCACAAAGTGATCCGTAACCGGCTCCGTCAGATCGTAGACGGGTTCCTCACCCAGCAGTTCAAGCGAAACAACTTGATCGACCAGCGGATCTTCGTACGCCGACACGGTAGCATTCAGCGCACGCAGAGCAGCCGCCTTCGGACTCTCCGGCAGAAAGCCGATCTCTCGCTCAAAGCGGACCCGACTCGACCGGCTAATGCGTAGACTGTACAGAGGCTGGACCCGGTATTCCTTTATCCCACCTCTGCCATCCGGCAGCAATGCACGATCGGTCAAACGCCGGTTTTCATACAGCTTGCTCTTGATACCAAAGCCCAGCAGAAGCAGCTGAACTTGCTTCAGGAGTTCGCGCGAAGTCGATTCCAGGCTGATGTACTGGCTCTTTCTACCATAGTTGGCTACCGTGCCATCGGCCGTAAACAGCCCACGCAGCAGCGCTGCCACACTCTGTCGATCCAGCCGAAAGACTTCCTCGGTAAATCGTTTTGCTGACGAGCCCTCGTCCAGCATAGCAAACCGTTTCAAAACCTCCTGTACGGCCCGAGCACCAGTAGCAACGGCAACTCCGGTAGGCCGCTCTGCCACCCGAACACCTCCGAGATGGGTCTTTCGATCGAACTGATTGACAACATGAGCGACTTTTTCGGCCACAGCCTTTTCCCGCCGATCCAACATCAAGGTGGCCACTTCATGCGAAATGCAGCCGTCCCCGACCATCAGACCGATGTACTCGGCTACCTCGGGATCCAGATGCTCCCGACCGAAGCGCGGCGGCACCAGGCGCACGATGTCGTTGCGGGTCAGTTCGGCGGCCGGTACATCGCCCCGGTTTTCCGTCCACACCGGGTGATCGGCCGTCAGCTTCACCTCATAACCGCAACGGGTGCGCAGTCGGTAGACCGGCTTGACGCCCGTCTCGATCACCCGGGTGGTCCGATGCAGACGCCCGTCCAGTCCAACCACCCGCGGCGTTTCGCCCACCAGACTGTCGATGCGCCGCAATCCCTCCTCGGTGGCCACCAGCGTATCGCCCGTCACACACGGATTGCTGGAGTTGATCGGCCCGCTGTTTTTGCAGGTGTGCCAGCGCTGGATGGTGTCTTCGTACTGCAGGCCCGGATCGCCGCAGATCCAGGTGCCCTCGGCCACCTTGTAGAGCAGCTCGTAGGCGTCGATTTCTTCGATGACTTCGCCCGTCGTCACGGCCTTGAGCGGGAATTTCCTGCGGGCCAGCACGGCCTCCATGAATTCGTCCGTGACGCGCACGGACTGGTTCACGTTCTGGAAGGCGACCGAACTGTAGGCCTCACCGTTGAACGAGCCGTCGTAGCCCTGCTCGATCAGGGCCCAGGCCTTCTTTTCCTCCTTCGCCTTGGCCGTGACGAACTCCATGATGTCGGGGTGCCAGACCTTCAGCGTCTGCATGATGGCGGCCCGGCGCGTCTTCCCCCCCGACTTGATCGTGGCGCCCGTGGCGTCCTGCACGCGCATGAACGAAACCGGACCCGAAGGCCGGCCACCGCCCGAAAGCTTCTCCTTCGTCGAGCGCAGCTTGGACCAGTCGGCGCCCACGCCCGAACCGAACTTGAACAGGCGGGCACTTTCGGCCATGAGCTGCCAGATGTCGTCGATCGAGTCCTCTACCGAAATGATGAAGCAGGCCGAGGCCTGGGGCCGCTCGTAGGGATCGACGGGCACCACCCGCTGCTTTTCGAAATCCCAGCCGTAGATCGTTTTGCCGCCCGTGTCGCGCACGCCGTACTGGTGGTAGAGGCCCACGTTGAACCAGACCGGCGAGTTGAAAGCGCCATACTGGTGCAGGCAGAGCCAGGTCAGCTCATCGTAGAAGCGCTCGGCGTCTTCCGGTGTGGCGAAATAGCCCTGGGCCTTGCCCCAGTCGGCGATCGTGCGCGTCACCCGGTGGATGAGCTGCTTCAGGCTGTACTCCCGCTTGCCCTCGCGGGGATCGCCGTTGCCGGCCGCCAGATCGCCGTAGAAGTACTTGGACGCGACCACGTTCGTGGCGAGCTGGCTCCACGTCGAGGGAAATTCGACATCCTTCTGCTCGAAGACCGCTTCGCCTTTGCTGTTATAGATGGCGGCCGTTCGGCGCTCCCAGGTGACCGTGTCGAACGGATGAACGCCTTCCTGCGAAAATACACGCTCGATGCGCAGGCCGCGACGGAGCTCCGGGGTGTCTGCCGACGACTTGCGGGGGGACTTTGCCATGGCTGCCTCCGAAAACCTGTACGTTCTGGTGATTGAACCACTTGCCCGGTGCCGGCGACTGCATAACGGCAATAACGAGGGCGTTCCCTGCCGCTCACCGGCACGGATGCGGTTCTTTAATAAAGCGACCTGAGGTCCGTTAAATCAAGGACGAGTTAGTCACAACTTATCCACAGAAAGGCCAATGTTTTTGAAAATAACAGACTTTCACCCCACCAGTTCTCTCCAAGCTGCGTTATTTCCGTTATACATCAATACACCTCTAAGTTCAGCCTCCACAATCCACCCGCCCACACTTCTTGGCCTCTCGAGACGTATAACGGAAATAAAAACCCCTGCCAATCAACCGGGGTCCGCCACCGTGCAAGACGGCTTGTCTTCAACCTGCCTGTTTAAAATTCTTCCTCCTCGTCGAAATCATCGAAATCTTCGTCAAAGTCCTCCTCCTCAAAGTCAAAATCATCTTCTTCGTCCTCGAACTCGTAATCGTCCTCGAACTCGTCGTATTCCTCCTCGTCGAAGTCTTCTTCGTACTCTTCGTAATCCTCTTCTTCGAAGTCTTCGTCTTCAAAGTCGAAGTCTTCTTCCTCATCGTAGGCCCAGAGGGGCTGCAGCGGCAGCCGATCCGGCGCAAAGAGTGCGGTGCGCATGGTCAGGAAGCTTACCGGTTTGGTGAACAGGGATCCGACCGGAACGTCCGGCCACACCTCAAAAATACACAACAACGCCGTCAATGCAAGCCCTTCCCACTGGCCTGAACGTATGAAATTTTTCACGTCGAACCGAACGTCCCCCGAGCGAGTACATGCTACGCCTGTATCGCTCGAACACAATCGAAAAGGAACCATGTACGACACGGACCGCAGCGCGTATCCGCATCCGGACGAGTTCAAGGTGAAACGTCCGGAATATACAGAGCTGGAAGACGGCTACTACCGGGCGACGATCGAGATCGCGCCTTTCAAGGTCGTGGGGGAGAGCCGCACCAAGGCGGGCGCCCGCCGCGTGGCCCTCTACCGCGCCGCGCTGACCTACCGCTCCTACCACCCGTCCTACCGGGTGGAAAATCCCTACCCCGCCGAGTTCGTCGATCAGGAGGGCACGCGCTGGCGCCGACTGCCTCCCTCGCAGCGCGAACTCGGCGACTATGCATTCATCGGTCCCGACGGCGAGGAAGACTACGCCACCATCGAACAGATGCTGATGTGGGACATCCGGCCAGCTTCCAGTCAGGAAGAAGACTGAACGTCCCCGACACCCGAAGGCGCTCCGGAATGGGCGCCTTTTTTTGTTGGGTAAGCAGTAACTACGTAAAACTACTTAGAACCTTTTTCTTAAATTCCCGAAATAACTGGCGCTTGAATCCTCCGAAATCCGCTACCATGCAGGCGCAGGCCCTGCTGACCGTTCCATTTGATCGGGTGGCGACCCACGCGCGCGGGTTTGTGGGCTGGGTGGCCGAACTGCTGCTGGGGCCGCTGGCCCATCAGCATACGCTGCTGGCCGTTTGCCCCAATTCGGAAGCGGTAACACGGGCCGCGCTGGAGGCTGCTGCCGAGGTCAACGCCCCGCTGCTTTTTGCCGCCACGCTGAACCAGGTGGACCTCGACGGCGGCTATACCGGCTGGACGCCTGCCACGCTGGCCCGATTCGTGGCGGACGAACTGGCCCGCCTGGACCTGCACATCCCTGTCGTGCTCGGCCTGGACCACGGCGGCCCCTGGAAAAAGGACCTGCACGCCCGCAACCGGTTGTCCTTTGCGGAAACCGTCCAGGCCGTGCTGCGGGCCATCGAGGCCTGTCTGGATGCCGGCTACGGCCTGCTGCATCTGGATCCGACCGTCGATCTGGAGCTACCGCCCGGCACGCCGGTGCCCATCCCGCGCATTGTTGAACGCACGGTAGCGCTTTTGCGTCATGCTGAAACCTATCGACTTCGACGTAACCTGCCGCCGGTCGCCTACGAGGTGGGCACCGAAGAAGTCGGCGGCGGCCTGCAGGCCGAAGCGCGCATGGCGGAGTTTCTGGATCGACTCTGGACCGCACTGGACCGGGAAGGCCTGCCTCATCCGATCTTCGTGGTGGGTGACATCGGCACCCGGCTCGACACGCGCACGTTCGACTTCGAGCGGGCGTGCCGGCTGGATGCGCTGGTGCGCCGCTACGGCGCCCTCATCAAAGGGCACTACACCGACGATGTGGATCGCCTCGATCTGTACCCGAAGGCGGGCATCGGCGGGGCCAACGTGGGCCCGGGCCTGGCCGCCATCGAGTTTGAGGCGCTGGAGGTGCTGGTGGACGAAGCCCGTCGCCGCGGTCTTTCGGTGACGTTCGATCAGGCCATCCGCCGGGCCGTCGTCGAAAGCGGACGCTGGACGAAGTGGCTCCAACCGGAAGAGAAAGGCCGGCCGTTCGAGGCGCTGGATCCCGAGCGGCAACGCTGGCTGGTGGCCACCGGCAGCCGCTACGTGTGGACGCATCCGGCCGTCCTGCAGGCCCGCCGCGAACTCTACGAGGCGCTCGCGCCCTGGCTCGATGCCGACGCTTTCGTGCGCGAACGCATCAAAGCGCGCCTGATGGACTACTTCCGCGCCTTCAACCTGATCCATTTCAACGAGCGGCTGCAGGCCTTTCTCCCCGAATAACCGGTCAGGCCGGCTCTTCCGCCTGCGCCAGCGCTTCTTCTTTGACCCGATGCAGATAGGCCAGGGCTTCTTCCCGATCGGCCGGCAGCTCCCCCTTGAAGATCACCTCCTTGATCGCGCCCAGCGCCCGTCGTTCGGGCCCTTTGAGCGAGGCGGCCATCTCCTCGAACAGCGCCGCACGCCGCAGCGCCTCGTCTTTGATTTCCATCATGTACTGAAAGGCCGCGTCGTGCTCGTTGGGAATGCGCCCTTCGAGAATGGCTTCTTTGATGGCCTCTTTGATGATCCCCACGGCCACCCCTTCGCCGATGCCCAGCGTGCGCATGATCTCCTCGCCGTCGACGGGCGGCTGGAAGTTGCGAATGCGGTCCTTTTCCTCCACTTCGGCCATGCGGGCCTCCAGCCGGTCGAAGGCTTCCAGGTAGCGACGCACGCGACGGGGATTTTTGGAGGTGATGTCGGCCCGCACCAGCAGCATCAGGTCTTCCAGGTCGTCGCCGGCTTCGAAAAGCAATCGTCGGATGGCCGAGTCGGTCACCTGCTCGTCGACAAGCGCGACGGGTCGGTGGTGCAGGCGGACGAGCTTCTGCACGTAGGCCATGCGCTCGTCCATGGGTAGCTTGAGACGCCGGAAGATGCGGGGGACCATGCGGGCGCCCAGGTCTTCGTGGCCGTGGAAGGTCCAGCCCGTGCCCGGCACGAAGCGCTTGGTGGCCGGCTTGGCGATGTCGTGCAGCAGGGCCGCCCAGCGCAACCAGACCGCGTCGTCCTCGCAGGGGCGGTCGGCCGTCATGCGGGCCACGTTGTCCACCACCTGCAGCGTGTGGTAGAAGTTGTCCTTGTGGCGATGTCCGTCGATGGTCTCGACGCCCTTGAGCGCCACCAGCTCGGGGAAGATGCGTGCCAGAATGCCGGTGGACTCCAGGATTTTGAAGCCGATGGAAGGCTGCGGCGCACACAGGATCTTCTGCAGTTCGTCGGTGATGCGCTCCTGGCTGAGGATTTCGACGCGGTGCGCCTTTTCGCGCATCGCCGCGAACGTGTCGGGTTCTACGCGGAAGTTCAGTTGCGCGGCAAAGCGGGCCGCCCGGATCATACGGAGCGGATCGTCCTCGAAGGTCTGGCGCGGATCGAGCGGCGTGCGCAGCAGCCGTTGCCGGAGATCGCGCCGCCCGTGGAACGGATCGATCAGCGTTCCCCAGCGAGAGGGCCACAGGTCGATGGCCATCGCGTTGATGGTGAAATCGCGGCGGCGCAGGTCGTCGTCGAGCGTGCCGTCTTCGACGATGGGTTTGCGGGAGTCTTTGCGATAGCTTTCGCGGCGGGCCGCCACAAACTCCAGCACGAAGACGCCGCTACGATCCGGCGTGGGTACGCGGATGGCCGCCGTACCGAAATTCTCATAGACGTGCACGGTGCGGCCCCCCAGAGCGCGCGCCACGAGGCGGGCCAGCCGGATGCCCGTCCCGGGTCCCACCGTCACAAAGTCGATGTCGGTGGTCGGACGGTCCAGAAACAGATCGCGCACGACGCCGCCCACGGCATAGACCGGGATTTCGTGCTGCTGTCCCAGCTCGCCGATCCGACGCAGCAGGGGCGCGTAGGGTCGCGACGCCAGGCGTTCCTGTATGCGCAGCGGTAGAGGCCGAACCGTCACCGTCATGATCGTGCGGGTGGTTGCGGGGGCCATACTTAACGCAGCCGGCTCATCAAACGTTCGACGATCCGGAGCACCTGCAGGGTTTCCAGGAGCGAGACCGGGGCCGGCTGGCGGGCGGCCAGGGCCTGCAGAAAGGCAAGGACTTCGGCCTTCGTCAGGCGCTCGTCGGATGTGTCGAGTCGGAGCCAGCGGTGCCAACCGGTGCGCGCCAGGTACAGTTCGGGCGAGGTGTCGTCGCCGTCGCGCCACATCAGCACCTGCGCATAGGTCCCGCTGTGAAAGCGCAATCCGAAGGCCACCGCTTCGAGCCAGGTAGGACCACCCCGGACGGCCTCCCCTTCGATACGGAGCACGCTGCTGGAGCGGGCCAGCGCGCAGCACAGGTCGACGGCTTCGGCCAGTCGGGCGTGCCAGGGCACCACGCCACGCCCGCCCACCTGCTGTCGGTAAACGAGCAGCGCGGGCGGCGCGCCGTTTCGAACGTCCCGCAACTTTGGATGGAAGCGCAGCGGTCGGCTGACGCCCACCTCCACGCAGGCTTCCTCGGCCAGCCGGCCCAGCCGCTCCAGATCCTGCAGCGCCGGGGCCGGTGGCCAGGCCACGAAGCAGTGCACCCCTTCCCGCAGGGCGATCTCCGTCACCCGGAAACGCTCGGCTGGAGGCGTGGCAATGAAGACCACCTCCAGCGCCTGCATCCAGGCGGCCAGGCGGGCGTCCGGCACGTCCAACGTACTTTCCGAAAAGCGGGCAATATCCGAATAAAGCGCGCGCAGGGCAGCGTGCAGGCTGCGGGCTTCCCGGCCGCCGCCGATCAGCCCGATGCGAAACGCCGGTGCCGATTCAGTAGCCTGCGGCCTGTCCATCCTTGCGCATCTCCGAAGCTCCGTGATAGACGCCTGTTGAATCGCACAGAATGGCCTGGTAGCCGCCGAAGGCGCCGCGCGTGAACCGGACGCGATGACCGCGGCGCTCCAGCTCCTGCACGACGGCCGGATCGAAGCCGCTTTCGAGCAACAGTACGCCCGCGCCTTCGCTCGTGCCCAGTGGCGTGCGGCCGCCGATGTGCCGCCAGCGGGCCGCATCGCCCGCCTCCTGCACGTTCATGCCAAAATCGATCAGGTTCGTGAGCACCTGCACATGCCCCTGTGGCTGCATGTCGCCGCCCATCACGCCGAAGCTGAGCCAGGGCTCGCCGTCTTTCATCACGAAGCCCGGAATGATCGTATGGAAAGGACGCTTGCCGGGCGCGTAGGCGTTGGGATGGCCGGGCACCAGCGCGAAGAGCGCCCCGCGATCCTGCAGCATGAAGCCCAGCCCGTCGGGCACCAGGCCGCTCCCCATGCCCGTATAGTTGCTCTGAATGAGCGAGACCTTCATACCCGACGAGTCGGCCACGGTCAGATAAATCGTGTCGCCGTCCGGCAGCGGCTCGTCCAGGCCCGGTCCCACTTCGGCCATCACCGTATCCATGCGGATCAGGCGGCGACGCTCGGCCGCGTATTCTTTGGAGAGCAGCTGCTCCAGCGGAACCCGATAGAAGTCTGGATCGGCGTAGAAACGGGCGCGATCCTCGAAGGCCAGCCGCTTGGCCTCGGCCATGACGTGCAGGTAGTCGGCACTGCCCCAGCCCATGGCCTTCAGGTCGAACCCTTCCAGAATGTTGAGCATCTGCAACACGGCGATCCCCTGGCCGTTGGGCGGCAGCTCGTAGACGTCATAGCCGCGATAGTTGACCGAGACGGGCTCGACCCATTCGCTCCGGTGGGCGGCCAGGTCTTCTTTACGCAGATAGCCCCCGATGCGGCGCATGTAGGCGTCGATCGTCTCGGCGATCACGCCCCGGTAGAAGGCATCCCGACCCTGTTCGGCCAGCAGTTCGTAGGTGCGGGCCAGATCTGGGTTGCGAAAGATTTCCCCCTCGCGAGGGGCCCGGCCGCCGGGGAAGAACGTGCGGAACGCGTTGTCGAATTCGGGGATCAGGTGTCGGTTTTCCTGAAACCGCTCCAGGTTCTGCGCCCAGTAGTAAGCGATCACCTGCGAGACGGGAAAGCCCTCGCGGGCGTAGCGAATGGCCGGGGCCAGCACCTCGCGCATGGGCAGGCGACCGAAGCGGGCGTGCAGCTCGAACCAGCCGTCCACCGCGCCGGGCACCGTGACCGGCAACACGCCCCAGAGCGGGATCGTGGGCGGCTCGCCGGACTCCGGAGGCTGCAGGCGTCGGGCCTCGGCCACCATGGTCTCGAACGGGAGTCCCTGCGGCGAGCGGCCGCTGGCGTTCAGCCCGTAGAGCCGCCGCGTTTCCGGATCCCATACGATGGCGAACAGGTCGCCGCCGATCCCGCACCCGGTGGGCTCCATCAGTCCCAGGACGGCATTGGCGGCGATGGCCGCATCGACGGCCGAGCCGCCTTTTTTCAGAATGTCCAGGGCCACCTGCGTGGCCAGTGGCTGGCTGGTGGCGGCCATGCCGTGGCGGGCCAGCACCGGGCTCCGGGTGGCAAACGGCGCGCCGACGAGCCGGTCGCCGCCGCCGTGCCCGAACACCTGGGCCCGGCCATGCGAAAGCGGAATCCACATGAGCAGCAGAATCAGCCAGATCGGAACGTTACCGGTGCCTTTCATCACGACTCGGGGGTAGCTTGAAGGCGGGCCAGAACCTCTTCGTGGATCCTGCGGGCGCGTTCGTCGAAGAGCACGAACCGCACGTGGCGCACGTGCCTGAGCTTCGGCGCTTCTTCGAGTACGGTTTTCAGCGCCACTTCCGCGGCCTCTTCCATCGGGTAGCCGAACACGCCGGTGGAAATCGCCGGAAACGCCACCGAGCGGATGCCATGTTCGTCGGCCAGCTTCAGTGCGTTGCGATAGGCTTCGGCCAGGATCTGGTCCGAGGGCACATCGCGCCCGTAAACCGGCCCCAGTACGTGAATCACGTACCGGTTGGGCAGCCGGAAGCCGGGCGTGATCACGGCCTGACCTGGACGGATCGGCGCCAGCGGCCGGCAGGCTTCGGCCAGTTCGGGTCCGGCCGCCCGGTGGATGGCCCCGGCCACGCCCCCACCCGGCATGAGCTGCGCATTGGCCGCGTTGACGATGGCCTCCATGTCGGGCTGCTTCGTGATGTCGCCCTGGACGATTTCCAGCGTAAAATCACCCTGCTGCACCCGCATGGCTCTCCCGGTTTGCGTCGAGGAAGGTGCTTTCCGGAAGATAAAACGCCCGGGGCCAATATGCAGCGCTGGTCGGGAGCTGACTTTTATGCGACTTTTTTGTTTTTTACGCACCGGTGCAGGACGGAAGCCTTGCTTCCGGCGTACAAAGGTCCGTCTTTTCCAGAACCCGAATAAAACCTGATGATCCCTATGCAGCCGACTCACATGGTCAGGCCCCGACGAGTGGTCGTCACCGGACTGGGCGCCATCACGCCGATCGGGCTTTCGCCGCAGGAATTCTGGGACGCCATGATGCGCGGTGAAAGCGGTGCCGGGCCGATCACCCGCTTCGACGCTTCCCGCTTCGAGACGCGCTTTGCCTGCGAGCTGAAAGGATTCGACCCGCTCAACTACATGGACCGCAAGCTGGCCCGCCGGCTGGATCCGTACGCCCAGTACGCGCTGGCGGCCGCCCGGCAGGCGCTCAGCGATGCGGGGATCGACACGGGCGCGCTCTCGGACGAAGCGCGCGAGCGCTTCGGCGTGGTCTTCGGCAGCGGCATCGGCGGGCTGCGCCTTTTCGAGGAGCAGACGGCGCTGTACCTGCGCGAGGGACCGCGCCGGCTTTCGCCGTTCTTCGTGCCCATGATGATCTCAAACATGGCGGCCGGATTGATCGCCATCGAGCACGACCTGCGCGGTCCGAACTACTCGGTGGTGTCGGCCTGCGCCACCGGCAACCACGCGCTGATCGACGCCACGATGCTGCTACGGCACGGCCACGCCGATGTGGTGCTCTGCGGCGGCAGCGAGGCGCCCATCACGCCGCTGGGCATCGGCGGCTTCAACGCCATGAAGGCGCTTTCCACGCGCAACGACGATCCCAAGACGGCCAGCCGACCCTTCGACAAAAACCGGGACGGCTTCGTGGTGGGCGAAGGGGCCGGCGCGCTCGTGCTGGAAACGCTGGAGCATGCGCTGGCGCGCGGCGCCCGCATCTACGCCGAGCTGATCGGCTTCGGGATGTCGGACGACGCCTACCACTTTGCCGCGCCGGAGCCGACCGGCCGGGGTGCCCGTCAGTCGATGCTGCATGCGCTTCAGGATGCCGGCATTGCGCCGGAAGAAGTGGATTACATCAACATGCACGCAACCTCGACGCCGGTAGGCGATCCGATCGAGTCGGAGGCCATCAAGGGCGTGTTCGGCGAGCACGCCTATCGGCTGAGCTGCTCGGCCACCAAGAGCATGACGGGGCACCTGCTGGGCGCGGCCGGAGCCGTCGAGGCGGTCGCGACGGTACTGGCCATCTGGCACCAGACCGTCCCACCCACGATCAACGTCGAGGAGCTGGATCCGGCCTGCGATCTGGACTACACGCTGCACAAGCCGCGCCAGCGTGAGATTCGCGTGGCGCTTTCCAACGGGTTCGGCTTCGGCGGCCATAATGCCACGGTAGCCTTCCGGCGCTATGAAGAATGAGCACGCGAAGCAGCAGGAGGCCACGTCTCCGCTGCGCATTGTGTTCATGGGCACCCCGGAGTTTGCCGTGCCCTCGCTCGAGCGGCTGGTCGAAGCCGGTTACCGTCCGGTGGCGGTGGTGACCGGCCCCGATCGCCCGCGCGGTCGCGGTCAGCGCGTGCAGCCCACCCCCGTCAAAGAGGCGGCGCTGCGTCTGGGGCTGTCGCCCATCCTGCAACCGGAATCCGTGCGCGATCCGGCCTTTGCCAGGGCCATCGCCGAGTTGCGGCCGGACGTCATCGTGGTGGTGGCCTTCAAGATCCTGCCGCCCGAGGTGTACACACAGGCACGGCTGGGCGCGTTCAATCTGCACGCTTCGCTTTTGCCCCGCTACCGGGGTGCCGCGCCCATTCACCGGGCCATCATGGCCGGCGAGACGGAGACCGGGGTCACCACGTTCTTTCTGCGCCCCGAGGTGGACACCGGCGAAATCATCCTGCAGAAGCGCACCCCGATCGGCCCCGAGGAGACGGCCGGCGAGCTGCACGACCGGCTCATGCATCTGGGCGCCGAGGCCGTGCTCGAAACCGTCCGGCTGATCGAGCGGGGCGAGGCGCATCCCCGGCCCCAGGACGACGGCCAGGCCACGCTGGCTCCCAAGCTCACCCGCGAGGAGGCGCGCGTGCCCTGGGATCGTCCGGCCCGGGTGGTCCACAACCACATCCGGGGACTCTCGCCGCACCCCGGCGCCTGGACGATGCACGGCGACCGCCTGCTCAAGCTCTACCGCTCGCGCCTGGCTGAAGGCGAAGGGCCTCCGGGCACCGTGCTGGAGGCCGACGAGCGGCTGGTGGTGGCCTGCGGCGAGGGCGCCGTGGAGCTTCTGGAACTGCAGCAGGAAGGGCGTCGCGTGCTTCCGGCCGATGCGTTCCTGCGCGGCTATCCGCTCCGTCCCGGCGATCGGCTGAGCTGAACCGTTTCCGAAGGCGAACGTATCGACAGGAAAGCGTGCGTTTCTTTTCTGCCGACAGCCCCGGGATTTGATCGTGACGTGTATATGGACCTCCCCCCTGCCAACGACACCAACAATCACCTGCTGCGCACCTATCGGGAAGCGCTCGCCCGCCTGGAAGCCGAGGCGCCCCTTGCGCCGGAGGAGCACAGGGGGCGATGTCAGGCGCTGCTGCAGCGGCTGCGTCCGGCCGACACCGAAGCCGCACGCACGGCTTTCGTGCACGGCACGCCGGGACTGCTGGCCGCGCATACGCATTATTTCGAGGGCTTTGCCCTGCTGCTGGCCGCGCCGCACGGAACGGCCGTGAGCGTGCATCCGGCCCGCGAAAAGACCAGTCGCCTGCTGTTTCCTCCGGACGAGGCACCCTGGACGCTCCCGCTTGACGCGCCCGTGCCGCCGGACTGGCCGCTCGAAGTAGTGCTGGCCTTTTCGGTGCTGCGCCACTGCTGTCCCGAGCAGGCCTTCGACATGGCGGTATTCAGTTCCGTGCCGCCGTTTGCCCGCGAGATGCGGCTGGCTTCACTGGCCGTCGCCCTGACGCACGCCCTGCAGCCCGCCGCCGATCGCTCGGACGCGCAACTCCGGACCCTGGCGGACGTCATCGAGCGCTGCACGGGCTTTCCCTTCAGCGTCGCCTACCTGCTGGCCGCTTCGGTGGCCCGACCCGGTACGTTCGTGCTGATCGATGCCGCCACGCTCGAACATCTCGAACTGGAAGCGCCCCCCTCGGACGTGCTGCGCTGGCTGCTGATCGACGCCGGCTGCACGCTGCTGCCGCCCCCCGACCACCACCGTCGGCAACGCGACCTGGCCCACCAGATCGTCGAGATTCTGCAGCGCCGGGGCTTTCGCGAGCTCACCTCCCTGCGCGAGCTGGCCTATCGCGACCTATCCCGCGCCCAGGCCCTGCTGCCCCGCCGGCTGCATCCGGTGCTTCGCTACCTGGTCTCCGAAAACCACCGGGTACACCACATGGTGGTAGCCATCCGGCAGCAGGACTGGCAGAAGCTGGGCTCGCTATTGCTCATGTCGCACGCGGCCCTGCGGTACGACTGGCAGGCTTCCTGCGCCGAGGCCGATCTGATCGTCGAGGTCGCCGAAGCGATGAGCGTGGAAGGCATCTTCGGCGCCAGCATGAACGGCTACGGCAACGGCGTGCTGGTAGCCGGACGTCCCTTTCAGCTGCCCGTCTATCTGGAACGCCTGCAGCAGACCTTCGAGACCCACTTTGGCCGCACGCCCGAGGCGCACCTGATCTGACGGGAACCCCTGCGTTTGCCACGACTTCGATAGGGCGGTCCATCGAAAATTTTCTTTATCCATGCCTTCGTTCGACCTGGCGCGTGTCAATGCCCGCATCGAAGCGGACGGTGCCTTTCTGGACGACCTGCGGGCCGAAGTGGGCCGCGTGATCGTCGGCCAGCGCTACCTGATCGACCGCCTGCTGATCGGCCTGCTCTGCGGCGGGCACGTCCTGCTGGAAGGCGTGCCGGGTCTGGCCAAGACGCTGACAGTCAGCACACTGGCCCGCGCGCTGGGCGTGCAGTTTCAGCGCATTCAGTTCACGCCTGACTTGCTTCCGGCCGATCTGCTGGGAACGCTCTATTTCAACCAGAAAGACGGAACGTTTTCCATCCGAAAAGGACCGATTTTCGCGAACCTGATCCTGGCCGACGAGATCAACCGGGCCCCGGCCAAGGTGCAGAGCGCCCTGCTCGAAAGCATGCAGGAACGCCAGGTGACGCTGGGCGACACGACCTTCCGCCTGCCCGAGCCGTTTCTGGTGCTGGCCACCCAGAATCCGATCGAACAGGAAGGCACCTATCCGTTGCCCGAGGCCCAGCTCGACCGCTTCATGCTCAAGCTTCACGTCGATTACCCTTCGCGCGACGAAGAGCTGGCCATCATGCGGCGCATGGCGCGCACGGACGCGTTGCCCGAGGTGCGTACGGTCGCCACGGGTGACGACGTGCTGCGGGCCCGCCAGGCGCTCAACGAGCTGTACGTGGACGAACGCGTCGAGCAGTACATCGTGGACCTGGTGGTGGCCACACGCACGCCCGAGGCGTACGGTCTGGCCGAACTGCGGCCCTACCTTGAGTTTGGCGCTTCGCCCCGCGCCACGATCTACCTGAACCTGGCCGCACGGGCCCATGCGTTTCTGGAGCACCGGCCCTACGTAACCCCCGACGACGTGCGCGCCGTGGCGCCCGACGTGCTCCGCCATCGCCTGGTGCTCAGCTACGAAGCCGAAGCGGAAGCCGTCACCAGCGACACGCTGGTCGAGCGCCTGCTGGCTCATATTCCCGTACCCTGAAGCCCGAAACCGGCCATGCCCTACCAGCCCAACCGCGTCTATCGCAAAGAGTCGATCACGGTCGCCTTCATGGTCGAGCAGCTCCAGAAGGCGGTCGGCCTTCCCGTGGAGCGCGTCAACCAGGTGGACGATACGCTGCGCCTGGTGGTCGAAAGCGAACTGAACCGTCCCGGCCTGGTGCTGGCCGGCTACACCGAGCTGTTCACCTACCAGCGCGTTCAGATTCTGGGCAACACCGAAAACCGCTACCTGCGCCATCTGCCGCCGGAGCAGCGCCGCCGGGCCTTCCAGAATCTGCTGCAGTTCCCCATCCCCTGCATTTTCCTGACCGACAACAACGAACTGGATCCCGAGCTGGTCCAGATGGCCACCGAGGCCGGCGTTCCGGTCTATCGCACGCCGGTGCCTTCGACGCGCTTCATGGCGCTGCTGCGCGACTTTCTCAACGACCAGTTCGCCCCTCAGATGACCGTCCACGGCTCGCTGGTGGACGTCTACGGCATCGGGCTGCTGCTGATCGGCAAGCCGGGCATCGGCAAAAGCGAGGTGGCGCTCGACCTGGTCGAACGCGGCCATCGCCTGGTGGCCGACGACGTGGTGATCGTCACGCGCAAGGAAGAGACCGTGCTCATGGGCACGGGCACCGACCTGGTGCGGCACTTCATGGAGGTGCGCGGCCTGGGCCTGATCGACGTCCGGGCCATGTTCGGCGTGCGCGCCATCCGCTTTCAGAAACGCATCGAAGTGGTCGTAAAAATGGAGCTGTGGGACCCCGAAGAGGAGTACACCCGCCTGGGGATGGTCGAGGACACCTACCGGCTGCTCGATGTGGAACTGCCCATGGTGAAGGTGCCCATCACGCCCGGCAAGAACATCACGGTGCTCTGCGAGGTCATCGCCATGAACCATCTGCTGCGGCACTACGGATACGACCCGGCCGAAGTCTTCGCGCAGCGCCTGAGCGAGCGGATTCGCCAGAAGGCTTCCTCGGTACCACTGCGAGGTACCGAATATTTTGAGCAGGATTACGAATGAGCCATGGGCGCGCAAAAAGGAAACCAGAACTACCCGGTCGTCCACTTTCCTCCTGTTGACACAATCAGAGCCGACGTGTATTTTCCAGTGCGTTTTTAGTTAAAATGCAAAGCCCCACCAGCCTTCGACCACCCATGCATTGAAGATTTTTCTGCCGGGCACGATTTTTAGATCGGTGGGGTGCCGTGTGAAGTTCTAATGCATGGAAGGGGTGGTATCATGCCGAAAAACCGGTACTACTATTTCGACCACACGACGTGCTCGTTCGTAGAGGTTCGTCCGCATCCTCTGCGGCGTCTGCTGGTGCTTGCCAGCCTGGTGGTCTTTCTGCTCGGGGCCGGTGGGTTACTTTTCTGGTACTACACGGGTCGGCTGGCCACCCCGCGCGAACTGGCCCTGGAGGCCGAAAACGAAGCCCTTCGGACGCAGTTGAGCCGCCTGAGCAAGAAGCTGGATCAATTCTCGGCCCGGCTGAACGAACTGGCAGCACACGACCAGTCGCTGTACCGCACGCTGTTGGACGCCGAGCCGATCTCGGAAGACGTCTGGCAGGTGGGTGTGGGCGGCACCGACACCTATGCCGCGTTCGACCGCTTCAGCAAACCGACGGCCACGCTGCTGCGGGAAACCGCCCAGAAGCTGGACGCCCTGGAGCGCAGAATCGCCCTGCAGAACGCCAGCTACCGGGAGCTCGTGAAACTGGCCGAGGCCCGGGAAGCCTGGCGTCGGCAGATGCCGGCGCTGCTTCCGGCCGATGGCGTGATCGTATCGGGCTTCGGGATGCGCCTGCATCCCATCCTGCGCGTGCGCAAAATGCACGAGGGGATCGACATCCTGCTTCCCTACGGCTCGCCCGTCTATGCGCCGGGCGACGGCATCGTGCGCGAAACCGGCCGTAGCGCCGGCTACGGCCTCTACATCATTCTGGAGCATCCGGCCACCGGCTACCAGACGCTCTACGGCCATCTGTCGAAGATTCTGGTACGACGCGGGCAGAAAGTGCAGCGGGGCGACCAGATTGCCCTCAGCGGCAACTCGGGCCGCTCGACCGGCCCCCACCTGCATTACGAAGTACGCGACAGCCGGGACCGCGCCCTGAATCCCCTGCAGTTCGTAGCCCCCAGCATGACCCCCCACCAGTATCAGCAGCTGCTCGAAGCCGCCGAAAACTCCAGAATTTCGCTGGACTGAAATTTCATCTCGACCACCCGCGGCGGGAACTCTTGTCAACTTTCGCCGATAGGGAAAAAAGCCGATATAAGCAAACGCAACCTCTTGCATTTTTCGGGTCGGTGTGCTATCGTGCCGGCCCGTAGAAGGGAAAGGAAAGCGATTGTTTCAACCAAACCTGTGTGCCGACGATGGGGTACTGGACGCTTGAGCTGGCCTCCTACCTGGAGGACGCACCCTGGCCGGCCACCCGTGACGAACTGATCGACTACGCCGAGCGTACGGGTGCGCCGATCGAGGTGATCGAGAACCTCAAGGAGCTGGAGGACGACGGGGAGCCCTACGAGAGCATCGAAGAAATATGGCCGGACTATCCCACGGCCGACGACGACTTCTACTACGAGGAAGAGTAACCCGGACTGCGGTCGGCCGTCCGGCCATTCCCCGTCTGCTTGAGGGCTTGCTGCTCTGGTTGATCGGCTGGGGGCTGCTGGGTGGGCTTCCGGTGTGGGGGCAGACCCAGCAGCAATTTTTTTCGGAGGCCTGGCTGGTGCGCGACGTCCGCCTGGAAGGCAACCGCTCCTTCTCCGACGAAATCCTTCGCCCGTACATCCACACGACGGCCAATCGGCGCTTTCTCGGTATTCCCGGCCTTACCTGGTGGTTGTGGCTTTACGAACTGGGAGCCTCCGGCAAGCTGGGCGGGCTGCTGAGCCGCGCGCTGATGGCCAGCGGCGAGCCGCCCGCCTACTACGAACCGGCCGTCGTGCAGGCCGACGTCGAGCGCCTTACGCTCTTCTACCGCCAGGAAGGCTTTCCCCACGCCCAGGTGGAAGCCCGCCTGGATACGTTACGCCCCGGACATCTGCGCGTGACTTTTCGCATCGATGAAGGTCCACCGACCTACCTGCGGTACATCCGCTACGAAGGCATCGAAACGCTCCCCCCGGCGCTGCAACGGGCATTGCTGGCAGGCTCCCGTCTGCGCCACGACCCGCCGGCCGATACTTCCCGCCAGCTTCGGGCTCGCGACCAGCGCTACTCGGAGCTGACGCTGCTGGAGGAGCGTCAGCGGCTCATGGAATTCCTGTGGAATACCGGCTATGCGGCTGTCACGCGCGACTCCATCCGCGCCATCGTGATTCCGGCTCGTACGGACTCCTTCGACCTGATCTTTCGGATTCATCCCGGTCCCCGCTTTCGCTTCGGCGATCTGGAGGCCGAGGTGGACGGACCGGAGCCCGATCCGTTTTTCCGGCGCGATACGCTCTGGCTGGAGCCGACCGCCGACACCCTGCATCCCGGCCGACTGGTGGTCACCCGCCGCCAGGAGCGCCGTCTGAAACCATCTTTTCTGGCCCGCATGCTGCGCTTCCGGCCGGGCGACTGGTACAACCGCGCCCTGCTGCTCAGCACGCGCCGCCGCCTGGAGGCCACCGGTCTGTTTTCTTACGTCCGCATCGAACCCGCCTGGCGCGACACGCTGCGGCTGCGCGGCGAGGCGGCCCCGCGGCTGCCCCACCGCCTTACGCTGACCACGCGGCCGCGCCATCGAATGCGCCTGGAAACCTTCATGCTGCAGCGCAACGGCCTGCTCACCGGCAGCGAAAACGAACTGGGCACGGGCGTGGCCGTCACCTACGAAAACGCCAACCTGCTGGGCCGCGCCGAGACGTTCAGCCTGCGGACGGCCGGCTCCATCTCGGGCAACTTCGAAGAGGGGCTGCTCACTTCGGCCCAGCTCGAAATCACCGCCTCGCTGGTCTATCCGTATGCCGTACGCCCCTTCGGCGCACTCGAACGCTGGCTCCGCCTCTACGACGCCCGCACCCGGCTGTCGCTCAGCCTGCTCACGGCCCGGCGCGACGTGCTCCGGCTGGTCATCCGGGGACGCGGCACGGCCCGCTTCCGCCTCGAACTCCAGCACACGCCCACGCTGACGTCGTTCGTGGACCTGCTCGACCTGAGCCTGAGCAATCCGGACACGCTGAACGGCTTTCGGGCAGCCTTCCTTGATGAAGTGCTCCGTCCCATCGAGGATCCCGTGCAGCGCGCCCAGATCCTCGACGACTACACGGTCCCGCAGATCAACGACGTGGTGCGCTACACGCTGCAATCCGCCCGTTTCAACCCGCTGCGCCGTGAGCGCGGCTACGCGCATGAGCTGTCCGTCGAGACAGGCGGCCTGCTGTCGGACCTGCTCGACCGCGCCGTGTTCACACCGGGCCGGCACGAAGGCACGTTGCCGGGGCTGCCCCTTTTCCGGAGCGGGGCGACGGGCAACCGGCTGCTCTACCGTCCCTACGTACGCGCAAGCCTGGACCTGCGGCGCTACCGGCCGCTCCGTTCAGGCACCGTGCTGGCCGGCAAGCTGCAGCTCGGGGCAGCGCACCCCATCGGCCAGCCGGACGTCATCCCCTTCGACCGCCGTTTCTACAGCGGCGGCGCCAACAGCGTCCGGGGCTGGCCGCTGCGCGGGCTGGGCCCCGGCCGCCTGCAACTGACAGACAACCTGGACGGTACCAACCTGCTGGGCGGCGAGTTCAAGCTGGAAGCCAGCCTGGAGCTGCGCCAGCGGCTGCTACGGCGCGTGCTGGCCGCCGACTGGATCGGAACGGTCTTCACCGACGCGGGGAACGTCTGGCTCGGCCCGCGCAATCCGGGTCCCGAAGCCGGACACTTTCGCCTTGGCCGTTTTTTCCAGGATCTGGGCTGGGGGGGCGGCGTGGGCTTGCGTCTGGCCTGGGAATATCTCATTATCCGATTGGATGTGGCCTATCGCCTGCATGACCCGGCCCGTCCGGAGACCGGCCTGCTGCCCGACGGCCTGCACCGTCCGACCCTGCATTTTGGCATCGGCCACGCGTTCTAACCGACCCGACCATGCGTATCTGGCACACCCTGCAACGCGGCTACCGGGCGCTGTTTCGCCCGCGCGAAGACGCCTACACGCGCGAGTTGCTGCACGTGCTGCGGCACGTTCCCATCTTCCAGCACCTGCCCCGGCGCGTTCTGAAGACGATGCTACCCTATCTGCACGCACGCACCTACCGCCGCCACGAGGTGCTCTACTTCGAGGGCGACCCCGGCCTGGGCCTCTACATCATCACCCGGGGCACCGTGCGCCTGCTCATGGAAAACGAAAACGGCCAGCTGGAGGAGCTGGCCCGGCTGAGCGAGTACGACACGTGCGGCCATCTTGCTCTGCTGGGGGAGTTCCGTCGGATGGAAACGGCCCAGGCGGCCACCGAGGTGCAGGTGCTGGGTCTGTTCCGCCCCGATCTCAAGCTGCTGTTGCGCCGCCATCCGGCCGTAGGAGCGGCCATTCTGCAGGCCGTGGCCCGCTACGTGGCGGCCCGTCAGGTGGAACTCATCGCGTTGCTGAGCAACTGCACCGACCGCCGCCAGGCGCTGATCTGGCTGCAGGAAGCCGGCCGCCGCGCCGAACACCGCCTGCCCTCGCTGCTCTCCGAACGGTAGGGCCGAACCCTTTCGCCGGCTCGGTGGTTTGTTGAGGCCGATCGTCGACCCACCCCGGGAGTGCCGTGCTGAAGAAAGGCGCCGAGCTGGAACTGATTGTCGAAAAGTTTGCCGACCGCGGCAAGTCGCTCACCCGCGTGGACGGCTACGTGCTGTTCGTCGAAGGCGGCGTGCCCGGCGACCGGGCGCGCGTGCGCATCGTCAAGCGCAAGAAAAACTACGCCGAGGGCCGCATCGTCGAACTGCTTGAGCCGAGCCCGCTCCGCACCGAGCCGCGCTGTCGTTACTTCGGCACCTGCGGCGGCTGCAAGTGGCAGCACGTACGCTACGAAGCCCAGCTCGAAGCCAAGCGCCAGAGCGTCTATGAGGCGCTCGTTCACCACGGCGGCTTCGAAGACGTCGAGGTGCGTCCCACCCTTCCCTCGCCCCGGCTCTACGGCTACCGCAACAAGATGGAATTTTCCTTCAGCGCCGACCGCTGGCTGACCCCTGACGAAATCGCCAGCGGCCGACCGCTCGACCGCCATTTTGCCGTGGGGCTCCACGTACCGGGCAACTTCTACAAAGTGATCGATCTCGAAGAATGCCATCTGCCGGCTCCTATCACTGTACGCCTGCTGAACGCGCTGCGCGCGTTTTTCAAAGCACGGGGATGGGAGCCCTGGAATATCCGGCGGCACGAAGGCTACCTGCGCCATCTGGTGATCCGCACGGGCACGCGCACCGGCGAGGTCATGGTCAACCTGGTCACCAGCCGCTACGACGAAGCCCGCATGGCCGAGCTGGGCGCCTTCCTGCAGGAGCAGTTTCCGGAAGTCACCACGCTGGTCAACACGATCAATTCGCGCCCGGCCCAGGTCTCCTATGGCGAGGCCACCTACACGATCTTCGGACCGGGCGTCATTCACGATTGCATCGGACCGTTTCGCTTCGAGATTGCGCCCGACGCTTTCTTCCAGACGAACACCGAACAGGCCGAACGGCTTTACGAAGTAGCCCGCGAGCTGGCCGCCCTGCGTCCGGACGATCTGGTTTACGATCTCTACTGCGGCACCGGCACGATCTCCATCTTCATCGCCCCGCACGTGCGGCATGTGGTGGGCGTGGAGCTGGTGGCATCGGCCGTCGAGAACGCCCGCGCCAATGCGGCGGCCAACGGCATCACGAACTGCACCTTCGTCGCCGGCGACCTGCTGGAAGTGCTCACGCCGGCGTTCGTGCGCACGCACGGCCGCCCCGACGTCGTGATCGTCGACCCGCCGCGGGCCGGTATGCATCCAAAGGTGGTGCGCCGCATCGGCCAGCTCCGACCGGAGCGATTCGTCTACGTGAGCTGCAATCCCCAGACCCAGGCGCGCGACCTGAAGCTGCTCCGCGACCTGTACCGGATCGAGGCCGTGCAGCCCGTCGATCTGTTTCCGCACACCGACCACGTGGAGAGCGTCGTTGCCCTGCGGGCCCGTTAACCCTGCTGTGCCATGAACCGAGGCGTTGCATTCGTTACCGGCGGAACCGGCTTCATCGGCAGCCACCTGGTGGAGGAGCTGCTGCGCCGGGGCTACCGCGAAGTGCGCTGTCTGGTGCGCAAGGAACTGCGCTGGCTCGAAGGACTCGACATCGTGCCCGTGCGCGGCGACTTTTCCCGAATCGATGTGCTCTGGGAGGCCGTGCGCGACGCGGACGTGGTCCTTCACGTGGCGGGCGTGACGCGGGCGCGCGACTGGGCCACCTTCGAGCAGGGCAACATCACGGCCACGCTGAACCTGCTGGGCACCATCCTGGAAGCCAACCCGAACGTGCGCAAAGTGCTCATTACGAGCAGCCTGGCGGCCGTGGGCTACTGCCCGGGAGGCGTGGCCACCGAGGAGTCGCCGCTGCGTCCCATCAGCGCCTACGGCCGGAGCAAGGCGCTCATGGAGCAGGCGCTGCGGGCACCCCGTGCCGACGGCCCGTCGTTTGCCGAACGGCTCCCCATCGTCATAGTACGACCGCCGGCCGTCTACGGCCCCCGCGAAGCCGACATCTACACGTTCTTCCGTACGGTCAGCCGGGGGCTGTGTCCCATCGTGGGAAGCGGCCGTCGCCCCGAGCTGAGTCTGGTGCATGTGCGCGACCTGGTGCGCGGCATGGTGGACGCCGCCGAGTCGGACGTCACCACCGGCCAGACCTACTTCATCGGCAGCGAGCAGTTCTACTCCTGGCGCGAGATCCGGGACGCCACGCTGAAAGCCCTGGGCCGCCGGGCGCTGACCGTGCATATCCCGCCGTTTCTGGTGGAACCGATCGGTGCGCTGGTGGAGCTGGCCGGGCGCCTGACGGGCACCTACCCGCCGCTCAACCGCGAAAAGGCCCGTGAGATACGGCATGCCTGCAAGATGTGCGCGGTGGACAAAGCCCGCCGCGACTTCGGCTACCGCCAGCAGATCGGCCTCGAAGAAGGCATTCAGGAAACCATCGCCTGGTACCGGCAGCAGGGCTGGCTGTAGCCTACCCTTCCCTCACCGAAGCCCGCAAGTCGGGCTCGGGCAGGCCATAGCCCACCACCAGCGCCATCAGCACCAGCGCGAGCGCACCCAGCAACGCATTGCTGAGGTAGCCGTACTGCGTGTAGAGCCAGCCGGCCGCCACGCCGCTGATCCCGATACCGAGCTGGCCCAGCGCAATCGACAGGCTCATGAGCGAACCGCGCCGGGCGCCCGGTACCAGCGCCGTCAGCAGCGATTGCAGCGGACTCATCCGCATGCCTACCAGCGCCATCGCCAGCGCAAACAGCGTGAAAATGGCCACATCGCCCTGCATCAGCAGCGGCGCGCCCGCCATCAGCACCGCCAGCCCGAGCGTGGCCCCCACGATCAAAGGCTTGCGGCCCACGCGATCCGAAAGCCGCCCGGCCAGCGGTCCGGCCACCACGTTCGCCAGCCCGCCGACGAGGAAAAGCAGCGCCATCTCTTCGGTCCGGAAGCCCTGCGTGCGCTCCAGCCAGGTAGGCAGGTAGATCAGAAAAAGCCCGATACTGAAAAACATCAGAAAGTACACGAGCGGCGAGCGGGCCGTGGTCGGCCGGCGAAGCAACTCGTAGTAGCGCCGGAGCACGTTGCGAAGTGAGAGCGGCAACTCGGAGCGCACGCCGGGCGGCTGCGGCACGTAACGCCAGATCAGGAGCGTGGCCAGCGCCATCGTGAGCCCGAACATCAGAAACGGCCAGCGGAAATCGGCCAGTCCCGCCAGCAGCGTCCCGGCCGGAATCCCCGCGATCTGGCCGAAGGCGATCCCGCTCATCACCCAGCCGTTGGCCCAGCCGCGGCGCTCGTACGGGAAGTAGTCGCCCACGTAGCTGACGGCCGCGCCGCTGAGCAGTCCGCCGGCCGCTCCGGCCAGTGCCCGCACCGCCAGCAGCGCGGCGAAGCTGTAGGCCACGCCGTGCAGCAGCAGCGCGCCCGTCATGGCCCCACTTCCGGCCAGCAGGATTACCCGCCGCCCCAGCCGGTCCGAAACGGGTCCGGCCACCAGCGCCATCACGCTGAGCATCACGGCATAGGCCGTGATCAGGCTTCCCTGCTCGACTTCGGCAATGCCCAGCGTGGCGCCGATACGCGGCAGGATCGGCGCCATGATGACCACCTGGCTGCTGGCCGAAAAGACCATCAGCCAGAGCGCCAGCAGAATCCGCCATTCCGATCGGGCCGCCATGCATTCCGGCCTGTTTGCTCCATGCGTTCGGGTAGTCGCCCGTCTCGGCCCCTTTCGACCCGCGCCTTCGACGCGTCAGCGGCGTGCCGTCAATGCCTCTTGTAATTTTGCCCTCGGTCCTGCACTGCGCGGCGCCATAAGCGCTCGGCAGCCCACCGCTTCGGGCCTGACGACGAACCCGTTTGCAGTTAGCCACGAAGGCGCCGACGACAGTAGATGGCCCCCGATTTTTCGGCCCAACCGGCGGGCTCGAATCTTTGTTTCGACAGGCGCTGAATCTTTCTTTCCATTAACAAAAACAAGACCACTTAACACGCCATCGCTTTATGAAAAGGCCGTCAAGCCCATCGTTAACGATTCGCTAATGCCCGGTTAATCGTCAGATAACAGGCGGCGGCTACCTTGGCCGGCGATCTTAAAAGGATACACCGTCGGCCTATGCAACGCCTGCTTCTCCTGATCCCCGTGCTGCTGACGGCCTGGAGCGTCCGGGCTCAGACGGGGCGCATCGCCGGGACGGTGGTCGACGCCGAAACGGGCGAGCCGCTCATCGGCGTGAACGTGCTCGTGGTCGAAAAAGCCACCGGCGCCGCCACCGACCTCGAAGGCCGCTACGAAATCGCCGACCTCGCTCCCGGTACCTATACGCTACGCTTTTCCTATGTGGGCTACGTGACTCAGACCGTGGAAGGCGTCGTGGTGCGGGCGGGCGAGGTGACGCGCGTCGATCTGAGCCTGGCTCCGGAGTCGGTGGGGCTCGAAGCGGTGGTGGTCGAAGCGCGTCTGCTGCGCAATACCGAAGCGGCCCTGCTGGCCGCCCGTCAGCGGGCCGCCGCCGTCAGCGACGCGATCAGCGCCGAGATGATCGGCCGCACGGGCAGTAGCGACGCGGCCGACGCCATGGAGAAAGTGACGGGCGCCTCGGTGCTCGACGGCAAGTACGTGTACGTGCGTGGGCTGGGCGAGCGCTACATGAACGCCCAGCTCAACGGACTGGACCTCCCCAGCGCCGACCCCGACCGCAAGGCCGTGCCGTTCGACCTGTTTCCCGCCGCCCTGCTCGACAACATCGTCACGGTCAAAACCTTCACGCCCGACCGCCCCGGCAGCTTCACCGGCGGCAGCGTCAACCTGAACACCCGGGCCTTTCCCGACGCCCTGTCGATCAGCTTTTCCACTTCGATCACCTACCGGCCGCAGGTGGTGGGCTTCGGCAATCCCATCCTGGCCGTGCCCGACGCCGATCCGGGCGTCTGGGGCTTTCGGGCCGACCGCCTCGACGTACCCGCCCTGCTGAAAACCCACCGCTTCGAAAACATCCCCTCGCTCAGCCAGGCCATCCTGAACCCGGACAATGCCCGGCTGCTGGACCAGCTTTCCCGGGCGCTCACGCCCGAAATGGCCCCGGTCTACCGACGGGCACCGCTCAACCAGAGCTACACGCTTTCGGCGGGCAATCGCTTCGACCTGGGCGGCGACCGACTGCTGGGCCTGGTGGCCAGCTTCAGCTATCGACGACAGGCCACCGCCTACGACGACGGCATCTGGGCCCGCTACCGGCTGACCGGCCGCGACGAAGCGGTCCTTTCCGAGGATAACTACCTGCACACCATCTCGGGCACCGACGAAGTCGTCTGGGGCAGCCTGATCAATGCGACGCTGCGCCCGCATCGGCGGCACGAGCTGGGCTTCAGCTTCATTCAGAACCACAGCGCCGAAAGCACCGCCCGCTACCAGCGCGGCCGTTTTCTGTACAACCTGGAACCCGACGACATCTACGAAACGCGCGCGCTCGTCTACATCGAACGCGACATCCGCACCTACCAGCTCCGGGGCAAACATGCGCTCGGCGACGGACGTCAGCCCGCCACGCTGAGCTGGGACTTTTCCACGACCGGTACCTGGCAGGACGAACCCGACCGCCGCTTTTTCACGAACCATTATCGCCTGCGCACCGGTAGCGATGGCACCGTCGACACGCTCTACACGATCCGCGCCACCACGCCCCCCCAGCGCTACTTCCGTTATCTGGAAGAATCGAATCAAGTAGGCAATCTGGCCCTGGAAGCACCCCTCACGGCCAACCTGCGCCTCAAAGTGGGCGGTTATCTGGAGCACAAGACGCGCACCTATCGCGAGCGCAAATTCGTGCTGCGCCAGCAGCGGGGCAATCGCTACGACGGCGACCCCGAGGCCTACTTCGCGCCCGAAAATCTGGGCATCGTTCAGGAGCGCGATCTGAACGGCGACGGCACGCCCGACCTGTTCACCTTCGGCCTGTATCTGCAGGAAGACACGCAGCCTTCTTCCAACTACGACGGCACGCAGGACATCCGGGCCGGCTTTGCCATGATCGACTGGTCGCCGCTGCGCCGGCTGCGCGTGATCACGGGCCTGCGCTACGAAACCACCGACATGGAAGTGGTCAGCCAGGACACCACCAAAGACGTGGGGCGGCTTCGGAACGGCGACTGGCTTCCGGCGGCTACGCTCATCTACCGGCTGGCCGACGACATGAACCTGCGGCTGGCCTACGGCCGCACGCTGGCCCGTCCGGTCTTCCGCGAACTGGCCCCCTACTCGACCTTCGAGTACGTGGGCGGCTACCTGCTCACCGGCAACCCCGCGTTGCGCCGCACGCTCGTGGACAACTTCGACCTGCGCTGGGAATGGTTCGTGCGTCCGGGCGAATTGCTGGCCGCCAGCCTGTTTTTCAAGTACTTCGACGATCCGATCGAAGTCGTCTATCAGCCCTTTGCGCCCAACGACAGCCCCGAGGTGCAGTATCGCAACGTCGAAGATGCCACGCTCTACGGGCTGGAGCTGGAGCTGCGCAAGCGGCTGGACTTTCTGGGCGGCGCCCTGCGGTATTTCGAAGTGGGCGGCAACGCGACGTTCATCCATTCGACCGTGCGCGTGCCGGCCGAAGAGTTGCAGTCGATCCGGGAGCTGCGGCCCGACGCACCGGCCACGCGCTCGCTGCAGGGTCAGTCGCCCTACCTCATCAACGCCGACCTGAGCTACGTGCACGAACGGCGCGGCACGACGGTCAGCCTCTACTACAACGTGTTCGGTCCCCGCCTGAAGGAAGTCGGACTCGGCGGCACGCCCGACACTTACGAGCGCCCGCGCCACACGCTGGACCTTAACGTCAGCCAGCGGCTGCTGACGAACCTGTCACTCAAGCTATCGGCGAAAAACCTGCTGAACGCCCGCTATCGCGTCTCCCATAGCTACAAAGGGCGGAAGTACGTGACGCGTGACTACGGCAGCGGGCGATCGTTCTCCATCGGTCTCAGCTACCACTACTGAAATCAACCCCTGCACATAGCGAAGCGGCGGCCCTCGGGCCGCCGCTTCGCATAAGGAGCCACCGTTAACAAACCATAAACCCAACGTAATCCCGCCATGAACAAACGCCTTACCACCCTGCTGCTCCTGTTGGCGTGGCCGCTGCTGGGCCGCGCCCAGAACGTGGTGACGGTGACCGACGCCGACATCGGTCCGGGCGATCAGGTCACCTGGACCAGCGACAACGTCTACGTCCTCGACGGCTTCGTCTTCGTCGAAGAAGGCGCCACGCTCACCATCGAGCCCGGCACCGTCATCAAAGGCAAACCCGGCACCGGCGAAAACGCCTCCGCGCTCATCATCGCACGCGGGGCCAGAATCTACGCCGAAGGGACACCCGACCGCCCCATCATCTTCACGGCCGAAGCCGATCCGCTCGACGGCAGCTTCGACGCCTCTATCCGCGGTCAGTGGGGCGGTCTGATCATCCTCGGGCGCGCCCGCACCAACCTCGCCAACGGCGAGGCCAACATCGAAGGCATTCCCTCTACCGAAACGCGCGCCCGCTACGGCTGCGTCCCGAACAACACCACCCCCACCACCGTCGATGACTGCGACGACAACGACAACTCCGGCGTGCTCCGCTACGTCTCGATCCGGCACGGCGGCTCCAACATCGGCGCCGACAACGAAATCAACGGCCTCACGCTCGGCGCCGTCGGCAGCGGCACGACGATCGAGTACGTCGAGGTCTTCGCCAACGAAGACGACGGCTTCGAATTCTTCGGCGGCACCGTCAACACCCGCTACCTCGTGGCCGCCTTCTGCGGCGACGACGCCTTCGACTACGACGAGGGCTTCCGCGGCAAAGGCCAGTTCTGGTTTGCCATCATGCCTCCTGATGTGGGGAACCGCGCCGGCGAACACGACGGCGGCCGCGACCCCGAAGACGGCCAGCCCTACGCCATCCCCGTCATCTACAACGCGACCTACATCGGCTCGGGCGCGGCTTCCGGCAACGCCGACAACAACACGTTCGTCTTCCGTGACAACGCCGGCGGCAAATACCTCAACGCCATTTTTACCGACTTTGGCAACATCGGCGTTCAGGTGGAAGACGTCGAGGGCGTCGACGTGGACAGCCGCCAGCGGCTGGAGCAGGGCGATCTGGTGCTGGCCCACAACATCTGGTGGGGCTTCGGGGCCGGAAACGACCTGGCCGACTTTGCCCCCCAGGATTTCGTGCAGCAGCACCTGCAGGCCAACAGCAACTTCGTCGAAGACCCCATGCTGCGCGGCATCAGCCGCGAGGCCGACGGCGGTCTGGACCCGCGGCCGGCCCCGAACTCCCCGGCGCTGACGCGCCCGCGCGCACCCTATCCCGAAAACGACGACTTCTTCACGCCGGTAGAGTACATCGGCGCCTTCGGACCGGACGAGCTCTGGATCAAGGGCTGGACCAAGCTCGCCGAACTTGGCATCCTGACAGCGCTGGAGCATGACGCCCGGACGATCCCGGCCGCCGTGGCCCTGCAGACCGGCTACCCGAACCCGTTCCGGTCCACCACGACGCTCACGTTCGCACTGGACCGGGCGCAACATGTGCGGCTGGCCATCTACGACCTGCTCGGCCGCGAAGTGGCCCGGCTCGTCGAAGGCGTCCGCCCGGCCGGCACCTACCGGTTTACCTTCGACGGCGCCCACCTGGCGGCCGGCACCTATCTGGTCCGTCTCGAAACCGAATCGGGCGTGCAGGTCCGGACGCTGACGCGCCTGCCCTGACGCAGCAAGCCTGTGCAGAAAAGGGGAGCAGAAAACCTGCTCCCCTTTTCTTTTTGAAAGACAACGGTTTGCTAATCCAGCGCTAATCGTTCGCTAACGGGCCATCTGTAAACTCCGGACGGATGCTGAGCTTCCGTCCGCCGGCCATGCGCACCGTCAACTACTTCCGCACGATCTGGATTTCCGACGTCCATCTGGGCACGCGGGCCAGCCGCGCCGACTTTCTCTACGACTTTCTGCGCCACAACGAAGCCGACTACCTCTACCTGGTGGGCGACATCTTCGACGGCTGGGCCCTGCAGCGCAACTGGTACTGGGATCCTTTCCACAACGGCGTACTCCAGCAGATTCTGCGCAAAGACGCACGTCGTCTACATTCCGGGCAACCACGACGAGTTTGCCCGCCAGTACTACGGGCTGAAGCTCGACGAGATCGTAGTGCGGCCGAGCGCCCTGCATACGACCGTGGACGGCCGCCAACTCCTGGTGCTGCACGGCGACGAGTTCGACGGCATCATTCGCTACGCGCCCTGGCTGTCGCGCCTCGGAGCCCACGCCTACGAGCTGGTGCTCGTGCTCAACCGCTGGTACAACCACGTGCGCAGGCGGCTGGGCCTTTCGTACTGGTCGCTCTCGGCCTACCTGAAGTACCGCACCAAACGGGCGGTCCAGTACATCGCCGACTTCGAGCGGGCGGTGGTGACCGAAGCCCGCAAGCATGACGTCGAGGGCGTCGTCTGCGGCCACATTCACCATGCCGAGCTGCGCGAAATCGGCGGGATTCTCTACGCCAACACGGGCGACTGGGTGGAAAGCTGCACGGCCCTGGTGGAGCACTTCGACGGACGGCTGGAAATCCTGCACTGGACGCCCGCCGAGGTGTTTCTGAATCCGTCCGGCGACGGCCGGCTCCCGGACGAACTCCCCGCCCTGAGCGTGCCCGCTCGCTCATGAGGGACCGTCCGCTCCGGGTGCTGTTCGTGGTGCAGGGCGAAGGACGCGGTCACCTGACCCAGGCACTGACGTTGCGTCGCTGGCTGACCGAGGCCGGCCACGAAGTGGCGGCCGTGCTGGTAGGACGAAGCCAGGAGCGCCGGCTGCCCGCGTTCTTTCTGGAAAAAATCCAGGCGCCCGTCCACGAATTTGCCTCGCCCAACTTCGCCTTCGATCGACGCTTCCGGGGCATTCGGCCCGGCCGCACCGTCGTCCGCAATCTGCTACACCTTCCGGAATTTCAACGAAGCCTGCACCGGCTGCACGAAGCCGTTCAGGACGTGGCGCCCGATCTCGTCGTCAATTTCTACGAAGTGCTGATCGGCCTGCTCTATCGCCGGGCAAAGCTTCAACCGCCGCTGGTCTGCATCGCCCACCAGTATTTTTTCCTGCATCCGGACTATCCCTTTCCGCCGGGCTTCCCGCTACAGCGCCGGCTGGTCCGGCTGTTCACGCGGCTGACGGCCCCACCGGGTGCCCGCAAGCTGGCACTGTCGTTCTACGAAGCACCCGATCTGCCCGAACGCCAGCTCTCCGTCGTGCCGCCGCTGCTGCGCCCCGAGCTGTTCCAGCTTCCGCTGGACCGGACCGAAAACTTCCTGCTGGTCTATCTGCTCAACCGGGGCTACGCCGACGACCTGATCCGCTGGCACACCCGCCATCCCGAAATCGGCCTGCACGTCTTCTGGGACAATACGGAGCGGCCCGACGGCTGGTCGCCCCGCCCCGGACTGGTCTTTCACCACCTGAACGACCGACTTTTTCTGGAAAAAATGGCCCGCTGCCACGGCGTGGTCACGACGGCCGGCTTCGAGACCGTGGCCGAGGCGCTCTACCTGGGCAAACCCGTGCTGATGGTACCCGTCGAAGGTCATTTCGAGCAGCGCTGCAACGCCTACGACGCCGAACGCCTCGGGGCGGGCATCTGGAGCCCTCGCTTCGAGCTGGACCGACTGCTGGCGTTTCTTCCGCACTACCGGAGTCCTTCGGCCGCCTTTCGTCGCTGGGTGTCACAGGCCCCCATGAAAATTCTTCCCCACCTGACGGCCTCCGCCCTGCGGCCGGTTGCGTAAGGCGGAGCCCGCCGGTATCTTTGGCATTGCCTACCTGCACCGAACGCGACGCACGCCATGCGCAAGTACCGGTGGGTTCGCCGCCCCCTGCCCGATCCGAACGCCGCGGCCACGCTGATGGCGGCGGCGCGTTACCTGCCCGAGCCGCTGGCCCGCGTGCTGGTGGCGCGGGGGATCACCACGGTGGAGGCGGCGCGTGCCTTTTTCCGGCCGGCGCTCGATCAGCTCCACGATCCTTTTCTGATGGCCGACATGGAGGCGGCCGCCCGGCGCCTGGCCCGCGCCATCGAAGACCGCGAGCAGGTGCTCGTCTATGGCGACTACGACGTGGACGGCACGACGGCCACGGCGCTTATGACCTCGTTCCTGAAGGAGCGTGGCGTGCCCGTCCGTTACTTCGTTCCCGACCGTTTCCGGCACGGCTACGGCCTCACGCAAAAGGCGCTCGAAGAAGCGCTGGAAGCCGGTACCCGACTGCTCATCGCGCTGGACTGCGGCATCACGGCCGCCGAAGAGGCGGCCTATGCCCGCGCGCGCGGCGTCGATCTGATCATCTGCGACCACCACACGGCCGGCGCCACGTTGCCCGAAGCGGTGGCCGTGCTCGATCCCAAGCGCCCGGACTGTCCCTATCCCTTCCCCGAGCTTTCGGGCTGCGCGGTGGCCTTCAAGCTGGTGCAGGCCACGCTCCAGGTGCTGGGCGAGTCGCCCGAGGCGGCCTACCGGTACCTCGATCTGGTGGCGCTCTCGACGGCGGCCGACATCGTACCGCTGACCGGCGAAAACCGCATCCTCATGGCCGAAGGGCTGCGCCATCTGCGCCGGAGCACGCGACCGGGCCTGCAGCAACTGGCCGCCCGCGCCCGCTGGCCGCTGGAGACGCTCACCATGCACGGGATCGTGTTCGGGCTGGCCCCCCGCATCAACGCGGCCGGACGCCTGGGCGACGCCAACCGGGCCGTGGCGCTGCTCCTGGCCGAAGACGCCGCCACGGCCGAGGCGCTGGCCGCCGAGCTGGACGCGGCCAACCGCGAGCGCCAGCAGCTCGACCGCCGGACGCTCGAAGAAGCCATCGCCCAGGCCGAACGCCAGATCACGGCCCGCGACGACCGCCACGCGCTCGTGCTCTACGATCCCGACTGGCACCTGGGCGTCATCGGGATCGTGGCCAGCCGCATCGTCGAGCGCTTCTACCGCCCCACCATCCTGCTCTGCGCCGTCGATTCCATCCTCAAAGGCTCGGCCCGGTCCATTGCCGGGATCAACATCTACGAGGCGCTGCGCGACTGCGAGGACCTGCTGCTGCAATTCGGCGGCCACACCTACGCGGCCGGTCTGGCCCTGGAGGAAAATCGGCTCGAAGCCTTCCGCGAGCGCTTCAACGAGGCGGTGGGCGCCCGGATGACGCCCGAGCTGCTTGTACCCCGCCTGGAGATCGACGCGCTGCTCGACCTGCACACGCTCGACGAGCGTTTCTGGCGCCTGCTCCAGCGCTTCGGGCCGCACGGCCCTGAAAACGAAGAGCCCCTGTTCATGGCCCGCGATCTGGAAGTGGTGGGAGAACCGAAGCTGGTCGGCGGCGAAGGCAAACACCTGAAGTTCTACGTGCGCCAGCGCGCGCACCCCGACGACCCGCCCTGCGAGGTGATCGGCTTCGGAAAGGAACGCCTGCTCCCGGCCGTGCAGCACAGCCGCCGCACCGGGCAACCGCTTGCCCTGGCCTTCACGCTTCAGGAGAACACCTGGCAGGGCCAGACGCGCATCCAGCTCCGATTGCGCGACCTGAAGCTGCAACGCGTCGAGACCCCCGTCGGGCAATAAAATTAGGACTTACGCAGTTGACCGTGATGATGTAACTTTGGGGGGCACACTGGGACAACGCTTTAGTCTGGGAGGCCAACCGTGAACGCGTCGAAAGTGGATGAGTTGGATTACATTCATTTCTTGG
>Ga0207845_100002_pt1:535000-804291 | contig 804291 bp, 762 predicted proteins | sample CeladaPassaD2F08_FD_187495 | JGI IMG/M metagenome (GOLD analysis project Ga0207845, IMG submission 187495) | Cellulose-adapted microbial communities from the Joint BioEnergy Institute, USA - Passage D2F08 (SPAdes) (version 2) | ecosystem: Engineered > Bioreactor > Continuous... | reverse complement strand
AGAGCCGCCGTCAGCGTCGTCTTCCCGTGGTCAACATGCCCTATCGTCCCCACGTTCACGTGCGGCTTCGTCCGCTCAAATTTCTGCTTGGCCATCGGTTGCCTGCCTGCTGAAGCCCTTACTCAAGATCCAATTCAGTGCGTCGGGTGTCGTTCGAGGCGCCTGATCCCGCGCGGACATTGCCTCGAAACAATTAAGTTACTCACCACAATCGCCGATCAGCGACTTTGGTTCGCGTCCGCTGGGCGCCCAATTCGGTAGCCGTCGCGCTGTGGGTGAGAGTTGGAGCGGGTGAGGGGAATCGAACCCCCGTACTCAGCTTGGAAGGCTGCTGCTCTACCATTGAGCTACACCCGCACCCGTGTTCACCACGTCCACGTCCGAGCTGGTGGAGGGGGCTGGATTCGAACCAGCGTAGGCGCTAGCCAACGGATTTACAGTCCGTCCCCTTTAGCCACTCGGGCACCCCTCCCGGGGCCCGGTCATGGACAAACGAAATCGCCCCGCCGTCACCAGCAGGGCCAACGCCCTTCTTATTGTAATGACAGCGTCAAATGTCAATTGCAAAGCTGGGCGTTGTCCCTCGGCTCGGCGCCAACGGGACATAGCGTGATCGCGCAGGAGATACAAGAGAGGTAAGAATTGGGGCCGCAAGATGCCAGGGGTTCTCTGAAAGGCGCCGGCGACAAGCACGGGGGACCCGTCCTGATCTATGGAGTTCATGCCGTTGAGGCTGCGCTTCGCAATCCGGCACGCGCCATTCACAGGCTGCTCCTCACTGAAAATGCCGAGCGGCGTTTGGCAGCTGCAATCGCTTCGCGCGGCGTAAAGGCAGAGCGGGTAAGGCCCCGCGACCTCGACCAGCTCCTCAGTCCCGAGATGGTGCACCAAGGCGCACTGCTCGAGACGGACCCGCTCCCCGAGTACACGCTGACCGACGTGCTGGGCCGCACTGAGTCGGGACCGATCATCGTGCTCGACCAGGTGACGGACCCTCAAAACGTCGGGGCCATATTGCGGTCCGCGGCCGCATTCGGTGCTGCAGGGCTCGTCATGACCCGGCGGCACAGCCCGCCTTTGGGTGGCGCGCTCGCCAAGAGCGCCTCCGGCGCACTGGAGCTCGTTCCTATCGCCCTCGTCCCGAATCTCGCGCGTGCTTTGGCGGAAATCGGTGAGGCGGGATGTACCCGAATTGGACTGGATGGCTCTGGCCCAGGGTTCATCGAGGATGAGCCCTTTTCGGGACGGATTGCGCTGGTGTTAGGCGCTGAGGGAAAGGGCTTGCGACAGCTCACGCGCGAGACCTGCGACCGTCTGTGTCGAATCGCGACACCGGGTCCGCTCGCGAGCCTCAACGTCTCCAACGCCGCAGCGATCGTGCTTCATCTCGGAGCGATGCGGCGCCTCGGCAAGCTGGGCTGAAAGAGGGTGCAAGGCCGTGCACCGCCTGGGACCAGCCCGGGCGGCGCACTAACCAGCCATCGAGGGGAGAGGGAAACGCGCTTAGTCGCAATAGGTTGGCCGCCAGCAACGCTCATAGCCACGGCGGCAGACGTAATCACCCCACTTGTTGTAGTAGCAGGGCCCCTTCACCCACTTGCAACGCAGGGGACCTTTGTAGCAGCTGGGATAGTCGTCATAGTACACGTGCCCGTGCCCGTGCGCGTGCGCAATGGCGCCGGCGATGCCGAGCCCCAGCAGTGTGCCGCCGATGAAGGCAGCGGCGCGACCACCACGGCCAGCCTCTGCAGGTTGCGCCGCCGCGGCCGCAAGGGCAAAGGCCAGTGTCAGTGCCATGAACGGATGAGCAAGTTTCCTGAACATGGTCATCACCATCTCGAGATGGCCGCGCACGACCTGAACCGAGCTCTAAGGCAGGCGGCAACGGCCAGTGTGGATAGAATCCCCGCTGTGGCGACTTACCGCCTGCCACATGAATATGACGTGAACACGTCCTACGTGTAAGCCAACAAATCTATTTGAAACAGTCCGCCCGCCTTTTCTGTGCGGCGATGCCACACCAGTGTTGCCGCACGGCACTTGAGAGCCAGGCGGTGCTCAGTTAGTCACCGTACATGACAAGCAAACCGATTCTGCCCGGGCCCGGCCAAATCGAGCCTATAAACCTCAAGGACGCGCTCGAAGAGCGCTACCTCTCCTACGCGCTGTCCACCATCATGGGCCGCGCGCTCCCGGATGTGCGCGACGGCCTGAAGCCCGTACACCGGCGCATCCTCTACGCGATGCGCGAGCTTGGGCTCAACCCGGACGCCGCTTTCAAGAAGTGCGCCCGCGTCGTCGGCGACGTCATCGGTAAGTATCACCCCCACGGCGATCAGGCCGTCTACGACGCGCTGGTGCGCCTCGCGCAGGACTTCGCTCAGCGGTACCCCCTGATCGAAGGCCAGGGGAACTTTGGCAGCATCGACGGGGATAACGCCGCCGCCTATCGCTACACGGAGGCGCGGCTTTCCGAGACTGCCCTCCGGCTCCTCGAAGGGATCGACGAAGAGACGGTCGACTTCCGTCCGACCTTCAACGGCGAGGACAAAGAGCCGGTTGTTCTACCCGCGAACTTCCCAAACGTGCTCGCCAACGGCTCGTCGGGCATCGCGGTGGGCATGGCGACCAACATCCCGCCGCATAACGTGGAGGAGCTGTGCAACGCGCTCCTGCACCTTATCAAGCACCCGAACGCCTCGATCGAAAAGCTGGTCGAGTTCATTCCGGGGCCGGACTTCCCGACGGGCGGCGTGCTTGTCGAGCCGCGCGAATCCATCATCGAGGCCTATAAGACCGGTCGCGGCAGCTTCCGCCTGCGCGCGAAATGGCATCGTGAGGATACCGGTCGCGGCACCTACCAGGTCGTGATCACGGAGATCCCCTATCAGGTGCCGAAGTCCAAGCTCGTCGAAAGGATCGCCGAGCTGCTGCAGGAGCGTAAGCTGCCGCTGGTGGGCGACGTCCGCGACGAGTCGACAGAGGAGGTGCGCCTCGTCATCGAGCCGAAGAGCCGGAGCGTCGACCCCGTTTTGATGATGGAAAGCCTGTTCCGGCTGACCGAGCTCGAGATCCGCTTCGGCCTCAACATGAACGTGCTGTCGCACGGCCAGATCCCGAACGTGCTGTCGTTACGGGACGTGCTGCGGCAGTGGCTGGATCACCGCAAGGAGGTGCTGATCCGGCGCTCGCAATTCCGGCTGCGGAAGATCGAGCACCGGCTGGAAGTCCTCGATGGCTATCTGATCGCCTACCTCAACATCGATGAGGTGATCCGTATCATCCGTTTCGAGGATGATCCGAAAGCGAAGCTTATTGCCCGGTTCGGGCTCACCGAGGTCCAGGCCGAGGCCATCCTGAACCTCAGGCTGCGGGCGCTGTCCAAGCTCGAGGAAATCGAGATCAAAGCCGAGCACAATCGGCTCTCGAAAGAAAAGCGCGAGCTACAGCAGCTGCTCAAATCCGAGGATCTGCAGTGGGCGCGGATTGCCGACGAGGTGCGCGAGACCCGCGAGCGCTACTCGAAGAAAACCGAGCTTGGCCGCCGCCGCACGTCGTTTGCTGAGCCGCCGGAAATCGAGGTCGACCTCGACCAGGCGATGGTCGAGAAGGAGCCGATCACGGTCATTCTCTCCGAGAAGGGCTGGATCCGCGCGATGAAGGGGCATCTCGACGATGTCTCGAAGCTCGACTTCAAGCAGGGTGATCGGCTGAAGCGCGCGGTGAAAGCTTTCACGACCGACAAGCTGCTCGTTTTCGCGACCAACGGCAGGTTCTTCACGCTCTCGGGCAACGAGCTGCCGGGAGGCCGCGGTCACGGCGAGCCGATCCGCCTGATGATCGACCTCGACGAAAGCCACGACGTCATTGAGCTGTTCGTGCACAAGCCAGGGCGCAAGCTGCTTGTCGCCGCCACCAGCGGGCACGGGTTCATCGTGCCGGAGGACGAGGTCGTGGCGTACACCCGCAAGGGCCGGCAAGTGCTCAACGTCAGCGAGCCGGACGAGGCCAAGGTATGCGTCCCGGCCGAAGGCGATATGGTCGCGACCCTGGGCGACAACCGCAAGATGCTCGTGTTCCCGCTCGAAGAGGTTAACGAGATGGTCCGGGGCAAGGGCGTGATCCTGCAGCGGATCAAAGGCGGCAAGCTCGCGGATGCGCGCGTTTTCAGCAAGGAAGCCGGGCTCACTTGGCAGGATGCGGCTGGACGCACCTACACGCTCAGCATGAAGGAGCTCAGCGAGTGGGTCGGCCAGCGGGCCCAAGCCGGAAAGATTGCACCCAAAGGTTTTCCGCGGTCGAACAGGTTCGGGCCAGCTTTTAGCTAGGTGAAGACTGGCTCGCTTAAGGTCATTGCGGCCGCGTGCTGAGGAAATACTTGCGCTTCGCTGGAGGGTGGGCCATGGGTAGGCTGCACGCGGACGGCGGGAACGATCAGCCAATGTGGCGTTCGGTTGCAATGATCCTGATGGCGGCCTCCATCAGCACGGTCGCAGACGCGCAAGAAACTTGCACTCGGGCCGATTTCGAAGCCGTCGTCGACAATGCCGCTGCGGCGCTGAACGAGCTCAATGCCAAGCACAAGCCCCAATTTCAAGAATACCTGCGCCAGCTCAAGGAAAAGAACGGCTGGGACCACGACACCTTTATGAGAGAAGCGCTGCCGTACGTCCGCGATGAGCAAATCGCCAAGTACAATCAGGAAACGGCCGATTATCTCGCCCGCATCAGCAGCCTTGGCGAGGAGGGGTCAACGGCAGTCAAGCCAGACTGCAAGTTGCTTGACCAGGTCAAGGAGGCGATGGAGGGCTTGGTCGCGGTGCAGCGGGCCAAATGGAACTATATGTTCGAGAAGATCGGGCGCGCGCTTGCACAAGAGCCACAGTAGCCCTGAGCCTGATTTGCTAAACCTCGCCCTAGCATTGGCGCCTAGCTGCCATGCTGCCGAAAGGGAATGTCAGCCGGCGGTGCGCCGGTTAGGCTCACGACCTTGAAGTCTTCGCCAAAGTCTGGGTCCCGTGCATCGGATCTTCCCAAGGCGACGAAAGTCGTTGAGCGTGTTATGACTGCCGCCTTTGCCATCGGGTGGTTACCCGGATGCCGTGACAACTAACTCGAGCCCGCTGATGCTATTCCTTTTCAAAGTGACGATTACTCCAGTGCTCGTCGCGATGATGAGCCTCGTCGCACGCTGGTGGGGGCCAACGTGGGGTGGGCTGCTCATCGGCTTGCCGTGGATGACAGCGCCCATCCTGTTTTTCCTCGGGCTGGATTATGGCGAAGCTTATGCTGCGCGCACGTCGGTAGGTGTCCTCATCGGGGCGATCGGAATAGCTGCTTACATCGTGGCGTACGTCTACACGGCCCGTGCTGCATCCTGGCCGATGAGCCTTGTGGCCGGCAGTATCGCCTACGCCATTACCTGCTACTTCATCAGCGGCAATGACTTCTCCGCGTGGCTCGCAGCGGTTTGCGGAGTGGGAAGTCTCGTATCGGCTTACTTCATCGTTCCGAAGGTGGTTGATCCCGGCGGCCTGCGATTTCTCCCCTGGTGGGACATACCGATGCGCATGGTCGCCACCGCCATCCTCGTAACGATCATCACAGTGTCAGCCGAGGTCCTCGGGCCCGAGCTCAGCGGGATTGTCGCCGGCTATCCGGTCATATTTTCAGTCATTGGCGTCTTTACGCATTCCCAGTGGGGCTGGGTCGCTCTTGCCCAGCTCGCCCGAGGCGTGGCGATCTCGCTCACGTCGTTTGTGGCGTTCTTCTTCGTGGTTGCGGTGACTGTTGAAACCATCGGTTTGGTCTGGGCTTTCGTCCTTGCGGTGTTAGCAGCTTTGACCACGTCGGCAGCCGTGCTTCTGTCCACCACTAAGCGACCGAAGAAAACCCGCTCCCGCGAGGCACCCAAGACAGCCCAGTAGCCGGCATTCTCCAACTCCCCGACCGCTGCCACACCGAGCAGCGCAAGGATGAGCAGGACGACGAAAATCGCGAGAAACACCCAAAAGAGAATGATCGCGATGCTGGCTGCGCCTCGCGCTAGCCCGGTAAAGCCCAGCGCCCCCGCGACTAGGGCAATGATGAGAAAGATGAAGGCCCATTCGAGCATACCGGCCCAGCTCCGTTGAGTGAGGCTCGTGGATGGCGAAGCGGGAACCGATGCCGCTCCAGGCAAGTTCCACCGACGCACTCCAGCGGCAGAGCCGGCGTCTTATCTGCATTAGGATAATCGGATATAGTCGCTTAACCGTGAGCAGGGCTACGTCGCGCACCGTTCACGGCCGCCGGTGAAGCCGCGGAATTCACCTGGAGCCGGAGATCTCGAAATGACCTCCCGTGAAGCGACTGCCATAAGAGCGAGTGAATCCCCCGCGTCAGCCTTCCAGTTGGCGTATGCCATCATCCTTGTCGGAGCGGGGGTGCTCGCCGTTCTCGCCTTGCTCTTTGGGATCGCGCACAGCAACGAGGCAGACGGACGCCTGTCGGCGATTATTGGCCTCGTGGCCTATCTGGCGGTTTGGGGATGGGGCTTCCGGCTCGCGTCCTCCTGAGCCGCGTGAAAGCGATCTGAGGACTGCCCCTGCTAACGGCTTGCGTTTCCGAAATGAGGGTGGATCACGCGGTCGCCCGGCTTCAAGCCAAGACGCGCTGCCTCCCCGGCGGCTAATTCGAGCACCGCGGTGACGGGGCCCTGTGAAGGGATGGTTCGCTCCGAGAACGGCTCAGTCCTCTCCTCGATGCGGTGCACCGTTCCGTCCGCTCGTATGAACACCATGTCGAGCGAGACGTACGTGTTGCGCATCCACATCGTTATTTCTTGCGCCGTCTCATAAGGAAACAGCATGCCGGTGTTCGGCGGAACATTCGGCCGGAACATCAGGCCGATGGCCTTCTCCTGCGGAGTCTCGGCGACCTCGATCTCGATCTTATGCTCGCCAGTCGCCGTCACGAGCACCAGAGTGTCTCGGCGCATCTTTGCGTCGAGAGGCGGAACGACGACCAGCATTGCAGCCACCGCAAAAACAAAACAGAGCAGGACCGCCCGGAAGGCGGCCCTGTTCGCAATGGCGGACAACGCTGGTATTTGCAACCCCTCAGTGCTGCGACGGCAAGCCCGAGGGAGGTCCATCCGGTCGAAGCTCTGCAGCCATGCAGCCTTTAGCGCCATGACCCCAGCGTACCTGCACGATCTGCCCCGGACGGAGCTCGGTGAAGCCGAACCGGCGCAGCGTCTCCATGTGGACGAAGATGTCAGGTGTTCCCTCCCCGCGTGTCAGGAAACCGAACCCGCGGACGCGGTTGAACCACTTCACCATCGCCCGCTCCCAATCGCTCTCCGGTTGTACCACAACATGGGTTCGTTGCGGGAGCTGGGAGGGATGGATGGCCGTGCTCTCATCCATGCTGAGGATGCGGAACGCCTGCAGGCCTTTAGGACGGCGCAGCACCTGGCAGTGCACCCGGGCCCCCTCATACGCCGTCTGATATCCGCCAGCCCTCAGGCAGGTCACGTGCAAGAGCACGTCCGGATAGCCGTTGTCCGGAACGATGAAGCCATACCCTTTGGAGGCATCGAACCATTTTATCGAGCCAGCGATCTCGAATACGTCGAGACCGCCGATTTCATCCAGAGACCTGGCCTGATCGAGAGCGCCGCTGCTTTCGAGTGCCGGCCGCATCGACTCCGGATGTTCGGGAGGTCTTTTTGTGTCCCCCATTAGCACACCCCGCTACTTGGGTTTACGTTCTACTGTCTCGCCTGCTGGACCGAAATCGCGTCAGAGGCCCTCTCCGCCGACTCGTCACTGCAAGCGAGCCGAAATGTAACATCGCCGCCACCCAGAGCCACAGCGAATTTACCATCCGTTAGGGGATATCAGGGGATGAAATGCGCATACATCACGCGAATGCACGCGCATATCTACATGATTTGACTTATATTTCTTCGTTCGTGAAAGGACGAAAATCCAAGCGTTTTCCCTGTGGGTGCTCCGAGCCGGCGCGACACTCGAATGAGTTGTTCATGACTTTGGACGTGCGAATCAGCGCAACTGATTCGTTCCGATTCGCGAGTGCGGACAGGGTGTTCCGCTCATGAGGGGTGGAGGCATGCACCTGCCGTCCACTGACGATCCCCAGGAGATGCAACTTTCGAGCGCCCGCTCGCTCCTGGTCCCCTATTGACATCGGCGAAAGCGTTGAAGGTTCAGGCTTGTGTCAGCCTTCTCGGGTGCGTATCTCACGTAGGTGGGCTTGAACCTAGGTCGGAGGCGGCATGCGTTATCTTCACACTATGGTGCGAATTAGCAACATCGAGCAGAGCCTCGACTTTTACTGCAACAAGCTGGGCCTGGAGGAGGTACGGCGCGTCGAGAACGAGGCCGGGCGTTACACGCTCATCTTCCTTGCAGCTCCGGGCGACAAGGCACGAGCCGAGTCGGAGCGTGCGCCGCTCCTCGAGCTTACGTACAACTGGGATCCAGAGGAGTATGGGTCGGGCCGCAATTTCGGCCATCTGGCCTATGAGGTCGACAACATTTACGAGACCTGCGACCGCTTGATGAAAGCCGGCATAACCATCAACCGGCCACCAAGGGATGGTCGAATGGCGTTCATCCGCTCACCCGACGGCATCTCCATCGAGCTTCTGCAGAAGGGCGAGGCCCTGCCGAAGCAGGAGCCCTGGGCGTCCATGCCGAACACGGGAACTTGGTAATAGCCGGAAGGGGGGATCTGCATGAACGAGACGGCCCCGTCGGCGAGAAGCACGCGCACAGCAATTGGCGCCGCGCGGTTCGCGATGCGAGTCCGCTCGCGGCGCCCCCGCCGCCCTCAGCCGCGCATGCGCGCCGTACCATTGGTGGTCACGACACTCGTTGTCGTCGGTGTTCTCGGTGGCATGCTCTGGCTCATGCTGGCCTTCAGCTGAGCACCCGCTGACCAGCAGAGCTGCCGGGTGGGCCACACCCTGGACCACCCAGCGTGGCTTCTTACTGCAGCACTCGTTACCTCATGCGGGCGTCGACGCACCGCCCAGCAGCTTCAGACCAGTAGAAGTTGGTGCCGCATTCTCCCGGTCCCGGGCCGACCTGCACTTCAGTCTCGACCGTCCCTCCTGGTGCCGTTCGTGGCGGACTGAAGTAGGAGAGACCTGGGGCTGGAGCCGGAGCTGGGGCTGAGTAACGATAGACCCGAGTCTGCGGTGTCACGCCAGGCGGTGTCACAACGCCAAGGGTGCGATACCCATAGAGCTGTGTTCCCATCGGCGGACTGAAGTACTCGGGCTCACCGAACTCATCCCAAATCTGGTCATCTTCTTCGGTGCCCCATTCGCTTTGCGCCATCGCGCTGGGCGTCGCAATCAGCGCCGTGCCGGCGACGGCCAGTACAGCAAAAATCCATTTCCGCATCTGAGCGACCTCCTTTTTGAGTCGCCTGTCAACGATGCGATTTGGGACTGGTTCCGTGCGGCAAAATGCAGGTGGCTGGCCGTAGCCTGCTGGCTCAGGAGGGCTCGACAGGCCCTAAGCCTAACTGAATGGAAAGGATGCGAGCAGATATGGTTTGCTAGCTTCCACTTTACGTTGCAGATCCTTCTAGACTATATCGTTTCTAGGTTTCGCCATCCTCCAGCCTTCCCCCGAGGTTTCCATCTGATGAGCGCCAGTTCGGCTGCAAATCCTTTGCTCGTCCCATGGCCGACGCCGTTTGGCGTGCCGCCCTTCTCCGAAATCAAGCCGGAGCATTTCCGACCAGCCTTCGAGCAAGCTCTTGCCGAACATCGCGCTGAGATCGACCGCATTGCGAAGGACCCCGCAGGGCCGACTTTCGAGAACACTATTGCAGCGCTGGAGAATTCCGGCCGGACGCTGGACCGCGTCTCTTGCGTTTTCTGGAACCTAGCGAGCGCCCACACAAACGATGAGCTGCAAGCCATCGAGCGCGAAATCGCGCCGAAGCTCGCGCAGCATTGGAATGCCATCACATCGAATGCAGCGCTCTTTGCGCGCATCGATGCTGTGATGCAGAACGCGGAAACTGCCGGCCTCGACGCTGAGCAGAAACGCGTCTTGGAGCGCACTCATCTCGCATTCGTGCGTGCCGGCGCGCAGCTCGCGCCCGAGGAAAAGAAGCGGCTTGGCGAGATCCTGGAGCGGCTGGCGACCCTAGGAACCCAATTCAGCCAGAATGTCCTCGCCGATGAGAAGACCTACGAGCTGCCGCTCGCCGAGGAAGATTTGGTTGGCTTGCCCGAGTTCCTTATTCAGGCTGCGCGTAAAGCTGCCGAGGAACGTGGCAGCGCAGCGAAGTACGTGATCACCCTCTCGCGCTCACTGATCGAGCCATTTCTCACCTTTTCTCCCCGCCGAGACCTGCGGGAGCAAGCGTTCAAGGCCTGGATCAGCCGCGGTGAGAACGGCGGCGCTTCAGACAACCGGGCCATCATCGCCGAGATGCTGAAGCTGCGGCGCGAGCGCGCTCGCTTGCTCGGCTACAAGACGTTCGCCGACTACAAGCTCGACAACACCATGGCCAAGACGACCGCAAACGTTCGGGCACTCCTGAACGAGGTCTGGCCAGTGGCGAAAGCACGGGCGCTGCAGGAACGCGAGAAGCTGCAAGCCATCGCTCAGCGCGAAGGCGCCAACATCACCATCGAGCCTTGGGACTGGCGCTACTACGCTGAGAAAGTGCGGAAGGCCGAATACGACCTCGACGAGGCGGAGGTAAAGCCGTACTTGCCGCTCGACAACGTCATCGAGGCCGCATTCTACGTCGCGGGACGGTTGTTCGGGCTGAGCTTCAGCGAGCGTCCGGATGTGCCCGTCTATCACCCCGACGTGCGCGCCTTCGAGGTGACCGACAGCGCCGGTAATCACGTCGGCCTGTTCCTTGGCGACTACTTCGCGCGGCCTTCGAAGCGATCTGGCGCCTGGAAGAGCGCGTACCGCAGGCAGGAGCGGCTTGCGGGCGACATCCGGCCGATCGTGGTCAATGTCATGAACTTCGCCAAGGGCTCCGGTGACACCCCAGCCCTGCTGTCGTTCGACGATGCACGCACATTGTTTCACGAGTTCGGCCACGCCTTGCACGGCCTGCTGTCGAACGTGACCTATCCGTCGATTTCCGGCACCTCTGTGGCTCGCGACTTCGTCGAGTTGCCGTCGCAGCTCTACGAGCATTGGCTGCTAACGCCCGAGGTCTTGAGCAAGTTTGCCCGGCATTACCGCACCGATGAGCCGATGCCGGCGCACATGATCGAGAAGCTGAGGGCGACAAGCACCTTCAACCAGGGTTTTGCAACTGTCGAGTACCTGAGCTCTGCCATCGTCGATATCGATTTTCACTCGGAGCTCTATGACGGCCAGGAGCCCATCGCTTTCGAGCAGTCCGTGCTCGAACGCATCGGCATGCCGCGCGAAATCGTGATGCGGCACCGTTCACCGCACTTCTTGCACATTTTCTCCGGCGATGGCTATTCCGCCGGCTACTACAGCTACCTGTGGTCCGAAGTGCTGGACGCGGATGCATTTGCCGCTTTCGAGGAAACAGGCGATGTTTTCGATCCCGATACAGCCGCGCGGCTGAAGGAGTTCATCTACTCGGCCGGCGGCTTGAGGAAGGAAGAGGAAGCCTACAAGGCCTTCCGCGGCCGGCTGCCGACTGTCGAAGGACTGCTGAAAAAGCGCGGACTTGTTGCCTGAATGCAGCGTAAGAAGAGCAGCTCAAATGAAAAAACCCAGCAGATTTTGCCCTGCTGGGTTTTTCTTTAGCTCCATGCTCAACTTGAACAATCCACGCGGAACCGTTTCCGCCGATGGCCGACGGCTATTCACACCGTGCGCACGTAAGTTGTCAGAAACGCTAAATTCATTTCCAGTCGCTGTTCGTAATAACGTTTAGCCTCTAGTAGATGAGCACGAAACTCCGCGTCATTGGTAGTTGTTGTCGAGAAATGAGCTGCCGCTGCCCTGAACGCGCAATACCCCGCTGTGTAAAAGGCTAGCGATTTTTCTGAGCACGCATAACCAGCGAGGCTTTGCACTCTTGACCGAAGCTCAGCAGCGCGCGTGGGATCGAGGTCCCATTCGACCTCCGCCCCCACCAAATCCCAGATAACAGGCTGAGGGCCGACCCACGTATGGTCGCGATCATGCCCTCCAAGATCTACTTTGCGGATTACGCCGTTTGATTGCCGAATCCATTCGTGCGCCGCCAGTCGCCCATCTCCATAGCAGGGCTGAGGTGCTGCGCCGACCTGGTCAAGCACTTGTTCCGTCACACGTTCGATTGCGGAAACAGGAGGGCCACCCTCCTGCATCATCGCCCACGCCGAAAGCGCATCGGCAATTCGGCGAATTCCGTCGTGAATTTCTCCGTGACTGAGTTTTCGAGTTGAAACCGCTGCTATCCACGGGCCGAGATATTCAGTGACAAAACTGGTATCAGCATCTGCGGCGCTCAGATGTTCACCGCTTATCCATGGATAAGCAAGCCAACCCTGATGGCGGCCTAGAGGAGATATCGCCGCACGATCAGTCACGAGAGCTGTGTTTGGTCCACTTCTCCAATGCTCCTGACTGGATAAGTCCATCCCGGCGAATTTCAGAACAACGTTGCGGCCGGAACGCAAGTGCACGAGCTTTTTTGGCGTCTCGATAATCGGAGCAATCGCCCTCGGCAGCGTTCGAAGACCAGCAAGGGTTTGCCAACCTTGCGTGCCAAGCGGCTCTGCCGGACCGACTGCCGGCTCGCCCGTATAATCTTCGACCGCAGAGGCGAGCGCATGTGGCAGGAATTTTCCGTCTACGAACGTATCATCCAGACTAGTCGTCCAAACGCGATTTTCCTGCCACCACGTTTTCGCATCCGCACCGGCCGCTGGACCCGGTCCATACGCGTGGCCAGCGAAAAAGTGGATAGACTCTCGCCGAGCACCCGCATCCCGTAGCGCCTGAGCAACGGCAACCATCGACGCGCCCGATACCCCCGGTCCCTCATCGACGATGATGTTCTGGGACGCTGGCAATAACCCTTGAAGATCCACGTAGCGAGAAGGCCAAGTCCCCGAAGGCCTCAGGGTTAGGCAACTCGCAATTCGAAAACCGCGCCTGCGTAATGCCTGCGTAACAACAGCAGCAAGCGTCGTTCCGATGCTACGCAATCCAATAACGCAAACATCAATCTCCGGTGGCTCAAATTGGAGAGACCATCTCTCAGCAGTCTGCGCATAGCTGTCGGGGTAAAGCGCGTACCAGGCAAAGCCTTCTGGAACGCGAAACTCCAGCTCCTGCTCAACGAGAGCTAATTCCAAGACCCGCAGCTTTTCCATCAATTGCGTTACAGCTGCTTTAGTATTGCCCCTGGAACCGGACCGGACTTCGAGAAACACATTTGCCGCTGCCGCGGTGGCAGAAGAGGCTTGCCCGCCATTGCTCAGGCCGGCATCGAGAACGGCTTGCTCGATCTGTCCGAGAGCGATGAGCCATTGCCGCGCCTCGGTAAGATCCGGCAGTAGTTGCTCTGCGATCCTATTTCGCAGAGATCTTGCCAGCTGTCGCGGAGAGGCTCGGAAGCTCTGTTTGGCGTAAAGGAGCAAGAAACGTCGTTCAACTCACCACCCGTTTCGCTCCCAACGTTGCCCCTTGAGCAGAGTTCCTGGCCAGAATGGACCAGAATGTCGCGATCAGGCACACATCGCTTCGCGTGCTCGCGAATGTCAGCCGCGCGCCGCCTTCAACGCCTCCGGTAGCGCCTCCGATAGAACGGCCAAATCCGACTCTGTGCCAGCACTGATGCGGATGCAGCGATCGAGTGGCGCTACGCCCGGCATACGCACAAAGACGTCGCGAGCGATCAGCTCCTCCAGGACACGTTTTGCAAAAGCTCCATCACCCCCGCAGTCGATCGCGACGAAGTTCGTTGCCGACGGCAACGCTTCCAGCCCGTTCGATTGAGCGATGGCAGCTATACGCTCGCGGGCCTCGGCAATCTTTCGAACCACGCCTTCGAGATACGGCTGATCTTCGAGAGCCGCCAACGCGGCCACTTGCGCCATGCGGTTGACGCCGAAGTGATTGCGGATCTTGTCGAACGAGCGGATCAAACCAACCTCACCGATCGCGTAGCCGACGCGCAGACCGGCCAGCCCATAGGCCTTCGAGAATGTGCGGAGCCGCAGCACCTGCGGATTGGAGACGTCAATCGGCGGAATGGCGTCGGCAGGCGCAGTATCCGAATAGGCTTCGTCGAGCAGCAGAACCGTGCCGGGCGGCAGACCATCGATGAGGCGCTGAACCTCGGAGGCGCCCCACCACGAGCCCATCGGATTATCCGGATTGGCGAAATAAACGAGCTTAGCGTCTTCCCGTCGAGCTGCGTCGAGAAGCGCTTCCGGGTCCTCGTGATCACCGCGGTACGGCACGCGGACGAGCTTTCCGCCGAAGCCCGCAACATGAAAGTTAAAGGTGGGATAAGCGCCAAGGGAGGTGACGACCGGGTCTCCCGGCTCGATCAGCATCCGCACTGTATAGCCAAGCAGCGCGTCGATCCCCTCGCCCACGACAATGTTTTCGAACCCGACGCCATGATGTTTGGCCAGCGCCGCCTTCAGGTCGTGATTCTCGGGATCGGCGTACATCCAACAGTCCGCTGCCGCCTGCCGCATCGCCTCGATTGCCCGCGGCGACGGGCCGAAAACGCTTTCGTTTGCGCCGATGCGGGCGCGGAAGGGTCGGCCGCGCGCCCGTTCCTGGGCCTCCGGACCAACGAACGGTACCGTGGCCGGCAGCTCTGCCATGATGCGGGTGTAGCGGGGGCCGCGCGGATGCTGGGGCACGTAACTCTCCTTGCTAATCGAGATCGAGATCAGATGAGGCCAAGCTCAGCCAAGTCCTTCCGCATCTCGGGAGGAAGCTGGGCGAGCTGCTGAGAGGTGCGGTCGTCGAGGTCGGGCGGCGCGTCAGCCGGCTCCAGGTAGCGCCAGCCCTGGAAGGCGCGGCGCGGAACCGGGTAGGTCGGTATCAGCTTGGGATCGAGCAAGATGAGGCAGCAGGGCGTGCCATCCGGCTTTTGCCCTTCTCCAAAGCCGACAATCCGTTGGCGCACTTGGATCACGCCCTTGATCACCCAGTAGAGCGAGCCGCCGTCAAGCAGCTCCGCCTGCCGCTTCGGAACCAGGCGCGTCCGGTGGAACAGCTGGGGCTTCTGCCCGGCGGCCTTCTGCGCGGCGAGCCGGCCCTTCTGCCATTGCGCCAGCTCCTCGATGCTGTCCACACCGACGCACAGCTTGATGATGTGCACGGTCATTGGAAGTCACGTCCCTCGTGCTGCATCACGGCATGCCAGCTGATACACCCTACGGCGACCTGAAGCGAGCCGGGAGCAGCTACTGATTGTGCTGAAGACGGCTGACGAAGACTTTCAGCCCAGCTTGCCCGTTCATATTCAAATCTGCGAATATAACGGTGTTCACCCCCCGGTGCGCCAGAAGGAAAGCTGCTCATGGCCCTACGCGATCTTGTCGCCGAGAATGCGCCCCTGGCGCTCAGCCTCGGCGGCCTGGTGATCGGCTTTTTGTTCGGGGCCATCGTGTTCAGGACCAATTTCTGCACGATGGGCTCCATTTCAGACATCGTGTCGTTCGGTGATTACCGTCGCTTTCGCGCGTGGATTCTGGCTGCCACTACGGCCCTCGTCGGCGCCCAGCTTCTGCAGCTCTTCGGCGTCGTCGAGCTGTCGCGGTCGATGTATCTCTCACCAAACGTCAACTGGTTCGGCCATGTGCTCGGCGGGCTGATGTTCGGCTACGGCATGGTGTTCGCGGGCGGCTGCCCGAGCCGAAATCTCGCGCGCGTCGGTGGCGGCGATCTGAGAGCGCTCGTGGCGCTGATCGTGGTCGGAATTTTCGCTTTCATGACGATCGGCGGAATTTTGGGCCCGATACGGGCGTGGCTCGAGCAAGCGACGGCCTTGAGTCTCGCCGGTATTGGTGCACCGAGCCAAGGCATCGGCGATTTGATTAGGGTAAGCCTGGGCCTCGACCCGGCAACTGGTGCGGTGATAGCTACAATCGGAATCGCTGTTGCTGCCCTAGCTTACTGCTTCGGTGATGAGGGGTTTCGGACATCGCCGGTCCACATCGCTTCGGGCATCGGTGTCGGCCTCTGCGTGACCGCAGGCTGGGCTCTGACCGGGCTGGCATTCGATGAAATGGCTGACCGGCCGGTAGCCCCTATCTCCCTGACATTCGTCAGGCCCGCAGGCGACACGCTCGACTGGTTGCAGCGCTATACCGCTCTCGGGCTTCCAGGCTTCGGCGTCGCCACCGTGTTCGGCGCAATTCTGGGCTCCTTTGTGACTGCCGTCGCGATGAAGCGCTTCAAGGTGACGACCTTCTCCGACAAAGCCGACACGATCCGAGTGCTCTCCGGCGCAGCGCTGATGGGCATCGGCGGGGTGATGGCGCTCGGCTGCTCCGTCGGCCAGGGCATTACAGGTGTGTCGACGCTCTCCATCGGCTCCTTCATCTCCTTTGCCGCCATCGTCACCGGCGGGGTGCTCGGCATGAAGGCATTCGAGCGGATGCTGATGGCCGAGGCGTGAGGTCGCGCCCCTAAGGTGAGGCGCGCAAAGCCACTGTCTGCTTCGGGCGACCGGACCGCATCACCAACATCGCTGGGAAGTGGACCGGGTCGCCGCGCATTTGTCGTTGCAGATAAATAATCTGCTTCGGGCGAGAGCGCCTCAACCCAGCGCCCTGTTCGCCTCTTTCACCTTCTCGGCGTCGACGTAGACCTCGCCGCCCATCTCGCGGAACTTGGCGCTCATTTCGGCCATGCCGGCTTCGACGTCGACCGGCGCGTTCTGCTTGGCAGCGTAATCCCGAACGTCCTGCGTGATCTTCATGGAGCAGAACTTGGGGCCGCACATGGAGCAGAAGTGCGCCACCTTGTGCGCCTCCTTGGGCAGCGTCTCGTCGTGATACGCCATCGCCGTATCGGGATCGAGCGACAGGTTGAACTGATCCAACCAGCGGAACTCGAACCGCGCCTTCGACAGCGCATCGTCACGAAGCTGCGCAGCGGGGTGCCCCTTGGCGAGGTCTGCTGCGTGGGCCGCGATCTTGTAGGCGATGACGCCGGCCTTCACGTCGTCGCGGTTGGGCAGCCCGAGGTGCTCCTTCGGCGTCACGTAGCAGAGCATCGCCGTCCCGAACCAGCCGATCATCGCAGCGCCGATCGCGCTCGTGATGTGGTCGTAGCCCGGCGCGATGTCTGTCACGAGCGGCCCAAGCGTATAGAACGGCGCCTCCCCACAAGCCTTGAGCTGCTTGTCGACGTTGATCTTGATCTTGTGCATCGGCACGTGGCCGGGGCCCTCGATCATCACCTGGCAACCCTTCTTCCAGGCGATTTGCGTCAGCTCACCCAGCGTCTCCAGCTCGGCGAATTGCGCAGCATCGTTGGCATCGGCAATCGAGCCAGGCCGCAGGCCGTCCCCCAGCGAGAACGAGACATCATACTTCCGCATGATGTCGCAAATGTCCTCAAAGTGCTCGTAGAGGAAGCTCTCGCGGTGATGCGCGAGGCACCACTTGGCCATGATGGAGCCGCCGCGTGAGACGATGCCCGTCACGCGATTGGCCGTGAGCGGGATGTAGGCGAGCCGAACGCCGGCATGGATGGTGAAGTAGTCGACGCCCTGCTCGCACTGCTCGATAAGCGTATCACGGAAGACCTCCCAATCGAGCTTCACTGGATCGCCGCCCACCTTCTCCAGCGCCTGATAGATTGGCACCGTGCCGATGGGCACCGGGCTGTTACGGATGATCCATTCGCGCGTGTTGTGGATATTGCGGCCGGTGGAGAGGTCCATCACCGTGTCGGCGCCCCAGCGGATCGCCCACACCATCTTCTCGACCTCTTCCTCCACGGAGGACGTGACGGCCGAGTTGCCGATGTTGGCGTTGATTTTCACCAGGAAGTTTCGGCCGATGATCATCGGCTCGAGCTCGGTGTGATTGATGTTCGCCGGGATGATAGCCCGGCCGCGGGCGATCTCGTCCCGCACAAACTCCGGCGTGATGAACTCCGGAATGGAAGCCCCGAAGCTCTCGCCATCCTTTAGCGCGGCTTTGGCCCGTTCGAGCGCCGCCTTCCGCCCGAGATTTTCGCGGTGGGCAACATAGATCATCTCCTTCGTGATGATCCCAGCACGTGCGTACTCGAGCTGCGTCAGCGGCTTGTCATCGGAAACGCGCCGGTACGGCTTCGACTTGTTGGGGAAATCCCGAGCCAACAAACGGCCGCTGACATTGCCGTTGTCTTCGGGGCGTACGGGGCGGCCTTCATACTGCTCGACATTGCCGCGTTCTAGAATCCATGCCTCGCGGATTCGCGGCAGCCCCTTCTCGACATCGATGCGTGCATTCTCGTCGGTATAGGGGCCGGATGAGTCATAGACCCGGAATGTCGGCTGCTCCGGATCCGTCAACGCGATCTCCCGAAATGGCACCCGCAGGTCCGGATAACCGTCGGGAGAGTCATAGACCTTCTTGCTGGCATTGATCGGCCCGGTGGTGACCTTGGGCACCATCAGCTCGCTCTTTCGGGTGATTTTGTTCATCTCTTCACTCCCGGATCGGCGCGCGTGTCGTTCGCTGACGATGCGCGCAAACGCTCATCGCTCGATATCCGGAATGCGTCGGTGAAGGAGGGGGTTCTTGCGTACGTGTCCGTCCCTTCGCCGGCATTACCCGGATCAGGTTCAAAGGGTGGCGGCGCGGCATCAGCGCCATCTCAGCCGGCTGCCGCCGGCCCCCCTCGGAACGCAGGCAGTCTGCGACGGGTTGGCTCGAAAGGCAAGCTCAACCAGACTTGGCGACTTGCAGTCGGCTTTTTGCGCCGATCAAATCTTTGGTAAGTAGGATGGTGCCCAGGTTCTCGCTAAAGTTTTACTCAGTAAATACCTGAAGGCCGCACTGTTAGCAGCGATATGAATCTGCTGCTAACACATTGTTTTATTGTTAAAATTCCTCTTGCCAGCCAGAAAAACCGGAATACCTTAGACTTAATCTGACAACTAATTTGGGGAAGGTCTTGCGATGGTCGATGCTGGCTTTGCCGCGATGCTCAGAGGCTACAGTCTCACGACCGCGGAGATTCTCTACCGTATGCCAGATCACCCATCTTTGCTGCAGACCTTCGTCTGGCAGGATTACGATCTGGCGCCAGAGTTTCCGAAGCTCGTGAAGTTCTTGGACTTCTGGTCCAAGAATCTGGACGGCAAGCTTTATCGTGTGCGCGTCGCACACCGGCGCCTGATCCATCCGAGTGAGGTCCGGCTCGTGAACGGAGAGCTGCGGTTGCACTGAGCGTCGGCCGGCTGCTCAGCTGCCGAACCCATAGGCGTCGCGAAGTAAACGTCGACGCCGTGGCACAGACGATGCGCGTTGCGTCGCGTGCCCGGTTCAGCGAATTCTCACTCTAGTGCCGGATTTCAGCTTCAGGCCGGTCCTGAATGCTCGAGCGTGGCGGTGCGCTTTCACCGAAATCGAAGGCGAGGTTGGATGACCTTCTCAGCGCGTCATCTTCTCGTTCTATGATGAGGCGTCGGTATCCTCGTCCGCCTCAAGAGGAAAAAAGGCTCCCCCGCTCCAGATGCCAAGGGTCTCACCATCGGGGCCTGGCTCAGCCAACTCGACGAGGTCGTAATAGAGTGCACGTGTCACTAGGGCCTCGAGCCTCCCCCGCACCAGCAGGTAGGGCTTGAGGCCGCCGCTCCCCGGCTCCCGCTCGAAGCGCAGAGGATGGTCCGGCCCACAACGGACGATGTCATCGACATTGGTGCGGAAGATGAGCTGCTGATCGCGGCCCTGATTCTCCACCTGCATCTCCACGGCGAGGAAGGGAGCATCGTCGACCTCGACAACCACCTTCTCTACGGGCGTGACGAGATATGTGCGGCCGTCGGCGTCCTTGCGGAGAATGCGCGAGAAGAGTTTCACTAGGGCTTGGCGGCCAATGGGGCTATTCTGGTAAAGCCATGTCCCGTCCGCCCGGATGCGCATGCCGATGTCCCCGCAATCCGGCGGGTCCCATTTCTCGACGGGCGGGAGCCGATCGCTTTCAGCCGCCTTGATGAGTTCGTCCAAGCCCTGGATTCGGGTTCGGGTGCTGCCGCCCGTTGCCTGCTGCGTCATCTGACTATCGTGCAGTACTCGTTCAATTTATTGCGAGATGAGCAAGTTATTCGAAATTCTTCCTATTTGTTCACCTCGCTCCATATTGTGACCAACTTCGCTCCAGCAGAGTTTGTGTAACACCGGCCCCAATCTATAGTAGAGACCATGACCACGCTCACCCACACCGATGACGATATCGTCGCCCGCATCGAGGCGGCCGGCGAGCGCATGTCCCGCGTCCACAAGGCCACGGCGTCCGTGATCTTCGGTCAGGACACCGTGATCGAGCAAACTCTCATCACCCTGCTTGCCGGCGGGCACGGCCTGCTCATCGGTGTGCCGGGTCTGGCCAAGACCTTGCTCGTCGAAACGCTCGGCAAGGTGCTCGGCCTCGAAACCAAACGCATCCAGTTCACGCCAGACCTGATGCCGTCGGATATCATCGGGTCCGAGGTCCTTGAAGACATCCCCGGCGAGCGGCGCAGCTTCCGCTTCATTCCAGGTCCGATCTTCACGCAGCTTCTGATGGCCGACGAGATCAACCGCGCGAGCCCGAAGACGCAGTCCGCACTGCTTCAGGCCATGCAGGAGCACCATGTGACGGTCGCTGGCCAGCGCTACGACGTGCCGACGCCGTTCCACGTGCTCGCCACCCAGAACCCGCTGGAGCAGGAGGGGACTTACCCGCTGCCCGAGGCGCAGCTCGACCGCTTCTTGCTGCAGATCGACGTCAGCTATCCCGATGTTGTGGCTGAACGCCGCATGCTGTTCGCGACCACCGGAACCGAGGAGCGCCGGATCGAGCCGATCCTGACGGCGCAGGAGCTCATGGCGATGCAGCGCCTCGTGCGCCAGATTCCGGTGCCGGACAAGGTTGTCGAGGCCATTCTGCAGCTCGTTCGCTCGGCGCGACCCGGGCCGGACGCCAGCGAAGAGACGAACCGGCTCATCGCCTGGGGACCAGGGCCCCGCGCCAGCCAGGCGCTGATGCTGGCGGTCCGCGCGAAGGCTTTGATCGAAGGCCGTCTTGCCCCGTCGGTCGATGACGTGATCGCTCTTGCCGAGCCCGTACTGAAACACCGCATGGCGTTGAGCTTCGTGGCGCGCACCGAAGGGCAGGAGATCAGCAGCGTCATTTCCCGCCTTGCATCGGCATTGGAGTAATGCGGTGGCAACGCCTGGAGCCACGAAGAACGCAGGCCGAGCCGCGCACGCCGGCTCGATGCTCGCCATCGAAGGCGAAGCGCACGCGCTCGCGGACCGGCTTCCCGACTTGCTGATCGAGGCCATCCGCGTGGCGAGCACGGTGGCGCATGGCATCCACGGCCGGCGGCGGCCAGGGCTCGGCGAAACCTTCTGGCAGTTCCGGCAGTTCCAGACCGGCGACGCGGCCGCCCAAATCGACTGGCGCCGCTCCGCAAGCTCCGATCACCTCTACGTGCGCGAGCGCGAATGGGAAGCGGCGCATACCATTTGGCTCTGGCCGGATCAGTCACCGTCCATGGTTTTCCGCAGTCACCTCTCGGCGACGTCCAAGGCCGACCGGGCTCTGGTCCTGGCGCTTGCCTCGGCCGAGCTGCTGGTCCGCGGCGGCGAGCGTGTGGCTCTGCTCGGGTTGTCACGGCCCACGGCGAGCCGCAGGGCGACGACCAGGCTGGCGGAAATTCTCGCCGAGAATGCCGACTCGCCGGTACTGCAGGAGAGCCTGCCACCAGCGGAGCGGCTGAGCCGCTTTTCAGGCGTGCTCCTCTTCAGCGACTTCCTCGACCCGTTGGAGCAGATCTCCGAGAGGATGACGTTCCTCGCGAGCAACGGCGTCACAGGGCATATGGTCCAGATTCTTGATCCGGCGGAGGAGACACTCCCCTACCAGGGGCGCACCGAGTTTCTTGGAATGGAGGGCGGCGATCGCTGGCTCGCGGACCGCGCCGAGGCGCTGCGGCCCGAGTATCAGGCGAGGCTGAGGGCCCACCGGGCCGGTCTCGAAGCCCTAGCCGCTCGCCTCGGATGGTCGCTCCTTGTCCACCACACCGATCGCTCGGCGGCTGAGCCTCTGCTGACCCTCATCATGCGGTTGCAGAATAGCGCCCGCGATTATCGCTGGGTTGCACCAGCTGCCGCGAACCCAGGAGCAGCCGGATGAGCCTTGGTGCGCTCGCCTTCTTGAATCCTTGGTTGCTCGCGGGGCTGGCGGCCCTGCCGATCATCTACTGGCTGCTGCGGACTGTTCCGCCACGCCCGCGGCAGGTCGCCTTCCCGGCCACGCGCATCCTGGTCGGCCTCGAAAACCGGGAGAAGACGCCAGCGCAGACACCCTGGTGGCTGATGCTCATTCGCATGATGGCAGCAGCGCTGGTGATTTTCGCTCTGGCTGAGCCGGTCCTGAACCCTGAAAGGCAGGCTGCTCTGTCGGGGAGCGGACCCGTCGCCATCGTCGTCGACAACGGGTGGGCATCGGCATCGCGGTGGGCGTTGCGGACCCGCATGGTCGATCGGGTGATCGACGAGGCCGAGCGCCAGAACCGAGCGGTCGTGCTACTCCCTACGGCTTCTACCAGCCGTATGCCGACCGCCAACTTGGAAGCGCCGAATGATGCTCGGGCAGCAGCCGCCGCACTGCAGCCACAACCGTTCGCGCCAGACCGAATGGCCGCCGCCCGCGCGCTGGAGACGGCCCTTCAAGGTCAGGCCGACGCCAGCATCGTCTGGCTGACGGATGGCATAGATCACGACGGAAACACCGCCGGATTTCTGGAACGACTCTCGGATCTCGGAGGAGCTGGCCTGACGGTGATCGAAGCTGGCGCCGGAGAGGAGCCGTTGGGTGTGGCGACCAACGTCGGCAGCGGCGGCCGGCTTGAAGTCACCGTGGTGCGGACTGGCGGCGGCGCTCGCGAAGGTGTGCTGCATGCGCTCTCGGCGCGGGGCCAGCGGCTAGGTGAGGCCGAGTTCCGCTTCGCGCCAGGACAGACGGTCGCCAAGGCTCATTTTGAGCTGCCGCTCGAGCTGCGCAACCAAGTGACCCGGATCGAAATCGCCGGAGAGCCCTCCGCGGGGGCCGTTCACCTCCTCGACGCGCGCTCGCAATGGAACCGGATCGGCCTGCTTTCGGGAGAGAGCAGTGAGCAGGCTCAGCCCCTGCTCGGGCCACTTTACTATATTGAACGCGCGCTTGCCCCGTTTGCAGAGCTCGTCAAGCCGCGAGATCCAAACCTTCTCACCGGCATCGACACGATCCTGAAACAGAACGCCTCGATTGTCATGCTGGCGGACATCGGTACGCTGACGGGCGAGGTGAAGACCCGGCTGGAGGAGTGGGTCCGGAAAGGCGGCGTTCTGGTGCGTTTCGCCGGCCCCCGGCTCGAGAAGGGCGGGGATGATCTGCTTCCCGTCGGATTGCGAGCGGGTGGCCGGACCCTTGGTGGTGCCCTGTCGTGGTCCACGCCCCAGCCACTGGCGCCGTTCCCCGAAGACAGCCTTTTTGCAGGGCTGACGGTGCCCAATGATGTCACCGTGAGCCGGCAGGTCCTTGCCGATCCGACGCAGCTCGGGCCCGACGTGAAGGTCTGGGCGAGATTGGCGGACGGCACACCTCTTGTGACCGCGAGTGCCCTGGGCGACGGCCAGCTCGTGCTATTCCACGTTACTGCCAACTCGGACTGGTCCAACCTTCCGTTGTCGGGGCTGTTCGTCGAAATGCTCCGCCGCATCAGCACGCTCGGCCGGCTTGGTGGCACTGGTGAAGCGACAGCAGCCGACACCAGTGGCGCCAACGCACCAGTCGCGGAGACCAGTGTGCTGACGCCCGTGCAGCTCCTCGACGGCTTCGGCGTCTTGAAGTCGCCTCCGCCGACGGCCCAGGCGATACCGGTGGCCGACCTGCCCAATTTGACGCCTAGTGCTGAACATCCGCCGGGATACTATGGTGCGCAGGGCGCTCCGCGTGCCTTTAACCTGATCACGCCCGATACGGTGCTGAGGCCGCTGCCGGGATTGCCGGCCTCGGCCCAAAGGCGTGCGTACGAAGGTCAGTCGATGACACCGCTGAAGCCTTGGCTGCTGGCGACTGCGCTGGGTCTGCTGTTCGCAGACATCCTGGCAGTCGTCCTGTTGCAGATGGGCGGCCTTGCTCTGAGGCGCCCCGTGCAGCGAGCTGCTCGTGCGGCGGGAGCCGTTGCGCTCGGCGTGATGTTGGCTCACGCCCTGCCTAATCAGGCCGAGGCGCAATTGACCCCTGGGGTGCGTGAGCCGGTCACGATGAGCGCCAAGGACTGGTTGGCGGTGAAGGCCACGAGCAAGGTGACCTTCGGCTATGTCCTAACCGGAGATCCGGAGACGGATGAAATCAGCCGCGCCGGCTTGCTGGGCCTAGGGAAGGTGTTGACGCTGCGGACGGCGGTCGAGCCCGGCGAGCCGATCGGTGTCAACATCATCGAGGACGAGATCGCATTCTTTCCGATCCTCTATTGGCCGGTTCCGGAGAACGCCAGCACGCTGCCCGAGGAAACCCTGGCCAAGATCGACGCCTACATGAAGCAAGGTGGGATGATCATTTTCGACACCCGCGACTTCGGGAAAGGCGTCCCACTGGGCTTCAGCCTGCAGAGCGGAGGCGACACGGCGCTGCAGCGACTGCTCGGTCGTCTGGACATTCCAAGGCTCGAGCCCGTTCCCGATGATCACGTGCTGACAAAGTCTTTCTACCTACTCAGGACTTTCCCTGGCCGGTGGGACGGCGGCCAGCTTTGGGTGGAAGCGGGCATGAACAATAGCCTGGATGGAAGCCGGACGGCACGGCGGGCCGACGGAGTCTCGTCCATCCTTGTTACATCGAATGACTTCGCCGCCGCATGGGCGATGGATGAACGCGGCCGACCGCTTTACCCCACCGTGCCCGGCGGAGAGAGCCAGCGCGAGTTGGCCTACCGGACGGGCATCAACATCGTCATGTACGCTTTGACCGGAAATTATAAGGCCGACCAGGTGCATGTGCCCGCCCTGCTCGAGCGGCTCGGACAGTGAGGTTCAAGCGTAACTGATGAACTGGTCCATCGACTTTGCGCCCATGTTGCCGTGGCCACTGATCGTGGCCGGAGCCGTCCTGTCGCTGCTGCTCGTCGGCGTGCTCGCATTCCGGCGCTCGCGCGGGGTAGTGCTGCGCGCGCTTGCGCTCGGCGCACTCATCCTGGCCCTCATGAACCCGACTCTCCGCCAGGAGGAACGCGAGAACCTCGGCAACATCGCCGTGGTCGTCATGGACGAAAGCACGAGCAACAGGCTCGCTGACCGCCTGGAGCAGGCACAAGCGATTCGGTCTGACCTCGAAGCGAAGCTGGCGCAAATTCCTGGCCTGGAGGTTCGTTGGGTGACCGCGGCCCGACCGGATGGCCAGGGTCCATCCGGCACTAATCTCTTCGAGGAGCTGAACAGGGTCCTCGCCAATACGCCGCCGGACCGGCTGGCCGGCGTCATCATGGTGACCGATGGGCAGGTTCACGATGTGCCGGCGAACGCAGCTGCGCTCGGCTTCGATGCTCCGGTCCATACGCTCCTGACCGGTCGTCCCGACGAGTTCGATCGCCGCATCGAGGTCCTCGCGGCGCCCAAGTACGCAATCGTAGGCCAGAGCCGCAACGTCGAGATTGCTGTGCGGGAAACGGGCCGGTCGCAAGACTCTAGCGAGCGGGTCACGCTGCGGGTGCGGCGAGAGGGTCGCGCTGACGAGCTGCGCCGTGCGCAGATCAATGAGCGGGTCCGCATCCCCATGCATTTCCCCCACGCCGGTCAAAACATTTTGGAGGTCGAACTGACACCCGCCCCGGGCGAACTCACTCCGGCCAACAATCGCGTGGTGATTGCCGCCGAAGGCGTGCGTGAAAATCTACGCGTGCTGCTCGTTTCCGGCGAGCCGCACGCCGGTGAGCGCACTTGGCGCAACTTGCTGAAGTCGGACGCGGCCGTGGACCTCGTGCACTTCACCATCCTGAGGCCGCCCGAGAAGCAGGATGGAACGCCGATCAATGAGCTGTCGCTGATCGCCTTCCCGACCCGCGAGCTGTTCAGTCAGAAGATCAGAGACTTCGATCTCATCATCTTCGACCGCTATCAGCACCGCGGGATCTTGCAGCTGCTCTATTACGACAACATCGCCCGATACGTCGAAGTGCACGGCGGCGCGCTGCTCGTTGCTGCGGGGGATGATTACGCGGGCCCGATGAGCCTGATACGGACGCCACTGGCACCGGTGCTTCCAGCCACGCCCACGGGCCGTGTTCTCGAGCAGCCCTTCAAGGCGAAGCTGACGGAGGATGGCATCAAGCATCCGGTCACGCGGGGGCTTCCCGGCGCGGACGATAAAGAGCCTACCTGGGGCCGCTGGTTCCGGCAGGTTGACGTGCGCCCGGAGCGAGGCCGCATCGTCATGAACGGTGCCGAAGATAAGCCGCTCCTTATTCTGGAGCGAAAGGGCAACGGGCGTGTCGCGTTGCTCACGTCCGACCATGCCTGGCTCTGGGCCCGGGGCTTCGAGGGCGGTGGGCCGCACACGGATCTCCTGCGGCGGCTTTCGCACTGGCTGATGAAGGAGCCCGACTTGGAGGAGGAGCGGCTGACAGCCTCCGCGCGTGGCTTGAAGCTGACCATCGAGCGCCGCTCCATGGAGCCCGAGGTGCCGCCCGTCAGCGTCATCACCCCGAGTGGAGAACGCTCCGAGGTCACATTGGACGAAGCAGGACCGGGATTGTGGCGGACGACTTTGGATGTGCGCGAGCCGGGCCTTTACAAGATGGAGACGACTTCGCCGACCGGCATGCTTACCGCCCTCGCCCACGCCGGCGAGGAAGATCCTCGCGAGATGTCGGAGGTGACGGCAACGGATCAGAAAATGAGGCCGCTGTCGGAGGCCACTGGCGGTGGCGTGTTCTGGACCAGGGGCGACGGTCTTTTCGCCAGCGACGATCCGGGATCTGTCGATGTGCCCCGGATCACCATGCTGTCCTCGGCGCGAGTTCTGGCGGGCTCCGGCTGGATGGCTCTCAAGGATCGCGAGGCGTACGTCACGCGAGGCGTCAAGCTGACCCCGATGTTCACCGGCCTGATGGCGCTCGCTGCCTTGCTCGTCCTTATCACTCTGGCTTGGTGGCGCGAGGGCCGTTGAGGGCATTTCGATTTCGGCTTCAACGGCGGATCCAACAAACAAACCTTCTGCGACGTTTTTCCAACCAGTCAATCAGGTTGGAACTCGGTATTTGCTCGTTCACCGCTGATTTTGGAAAAGCTCGCTCTTACGCCAGGGCCAGCATCATCTTATTTGGCCCCGACACCACAAAGCCGAAAGTCCGCTGAGAAATGCTCGATATTGATGAGCTTTGGTTGGACGATTAGACGGGAAGCGTAATGGGATTAGGAGCAGTTTCCCACTCGGGCCCAGACCACACAGCCAGCTCTGCTGGTCGCAGCCAATTACCCTACGATTGCGAGCAGGGCGACTTGCTCATCGCCCCGCCCCTTTGAACACCCTGCTGCTCACAAGTACGCGAACTTGAGCACAAACAAAACAGCGAGAACCGCAACCGCTGGTTTGATGTCGCTCAGCCTGCCAGCAAGCAACTTGATCCCCGTATAGGTGATGAACCCGAATGCGATGCCATGCGCAATCGAGAACGTCAAAGGCATTGCAGCGATGGTGATGATGGCCGGGGTGTATTCCGTAACGTCAGAAAAATCGATTTCCTTGACCGCGGACATCATGATGCAGGCAACGTAGACAAGCGCCGGCGCAGTCGCGAAAGCCGGGATGGAACCTGCCAGCGGAGCAAAGAACAAGGCTGCCAGGAACAACACCGCCACCGTCACGGCAACCAGGCCCGTGCGCCCTCCGGCATTTACGCCAGCGGCACTTTCGATGTAGCTGGTTGTCGTCGAAGTCCCTAGCAGCGCGCCAGCCATCGCTGCCGTCGAGTCAACGGTCAGAGCACGGCGCACGCGGGGAAGCTTTCCATCCGGTCCTACCAAACCCGCCTTATGGGCGACGCCGACAAGAGTCCCCGTATTGTCAAAGACATCCACGAAGAAGAAGGTGAAGACGATGGCGATTAGCCCGACCTCGAGCGCCCCTAAGATATCAAGTTGCAAGAACACCGGGGCGATGGAGGGCGGCATCGAGACAATGCCACCAAAGCTGTTTACCCCAAGAGCGATGCCAACCGCCGTGACAGCCAGGATGCCGATGATGATGGCCCCGGGAATGCCGCGGGCGTCCAGTGCCACCATCACAAGAAAGCCGAGGACTGCGAGCACCACTGGCAGGCTCTTGAGATCCCCCAATGTGACCAGGGTTGCCTCGCTCCCCTGGATGATGCCGGCGCTCTTCAAGCCGATAATTGCCAGGAACAATCCGATTCCAGCAGCGATGGCGAGCTTGAGAGAAAGTGGAATGCTGTCTATGACCCATTCGCGTATACGAGTCAGGCTAACAATCAGGAAGAGAATGCCCGACAGGAATACGGCCCCGAGCGCAGTCTGCCAGCTGTGGCCCATTCCGAGAACGACGCTATAGGTGAAATAGGCATTCAGCCCCATGCCCGGCGCAAGGGCGATAGGATAATTCGCATATAATCCCATGAGAGCCGAGGCCAGCGCAGCAGCGAGACAGGTCGCTACGAAGACTGCCCCACGATCCATACCCGCATCCGCGAGGATCTGCGGATTGACGAATATGATATAGGCCATCGTCATGAAGGTGGTGACGCCGGCGAGAATTTCGGTTCGCACCGTTGTCTTATGTCGTTCCAGCTCGAAATAACGCTCCAGCATCGATGTCTCTCGTCTTATCTCAATCCCAGTCGCCGCGGTGTTCGCCAATCAACCTCAACCCGCACTAACTCAGCTCGTCATTCAGGGTATCGCAGGGTTCGTGGAGCAATCAGCAGTTCAGGTGATGCGCCTTGATCACACGAGGTGGGGTACCTTAAGCGTTTCAATGCTGGCCAATAGCCGTATTGGCATTTGAAGCGCACGCGAAAAAGCGCGAGTCACACAACCGCTTTGCTGATAGATAATCCATTGAGCCCGCGCCCCCAATTTGACTTAGGGGAGTGTTAACGGCTTTGCGGTTTTGCTTGAGCGCGTTTACACCGTCAAGTTTTTTGTTTGGCTGTGACGAAATCCCCCTTTATTTGCCTGGCATAATCATTTAAAGGGCTGTTTCAGATTGTTGGGGGGCTACCCAGCACGTGAAGGCATCGTGATAAGGAGCTGAAACGAAAGGGACCAAAGCGAATGGCCACCATAAACCTCGACAAGATGTCATTGAAGGAGCTGCTCGATCTTGAGGCGAAGCTCGATAAGGCGATTTCGAATGCGCGCGAGCGGGAGCGTGCTGAAATAAAGCAAAAGATCGAGGCCATTGCTCAAAATGCTGGTTTTTCGTTGAGCGAGCTGTTCGGCGGCCGTGGCCGGGCCGCGGCCACAGGGAGAGGGCGTCCAGCTGCCGTCAAGTACGTGAATCCTGATAACCGGTCGGAGACATGGAGCGGCCGTGGCCGTAAGCCTCGGTGGCTGACTGCCAAGCTGGAAAAGGGCGCCAAGCTGGAAGATTTCGCGGTTCGCTGAAAATTCGGCGGTTCCGTTTTGCGGGGGCGTTCGGGCGTGCGGCCCGAACGCCTTTTCCTTCGTTATTCATCAATGATGATAAAGTTGCCGATCCATCCCGGCATCTTCTCTCAACCGCGCCGTTGCGGACTTTTCTTTATTTTATAGTCCTGTATCGGCGCTCATCAGGACGACCGATCTCCAGCCTTATAGGCCAATAGAACTACGGTGGCGGAAGGGCAACCAAGCCGTTGGCACTCTCCGCTTGACAGTGCTAAACCGGGCCGACATAAAATCCAATAAGTAGGCCGCCTGGACACTTGGCCCCCAAACTTTGCGGCCGCCAATTCCTGCGTGCAACCTCCCAACATTACGGAGGTGTCTTTGCGCTCATCACTCCACATCGAACGACGGAGGTTGAAGCCATGAAGTTTCGCCCCCTTCATGACCGCGTCCTCGTGCGCCGCATCGAGGAAGACGAAAAGACCTCCGGCGGCATCATCATCCCAGACACGGCCAAGGAGAAGCCCATGCAGGGCGAAGTGTTGGCCGTCGGCCCGGGTTCTCGCAAAGAAAGTGGCGAAATCATTCCGCTGGATGTCCGCGTCGGTGACCATGTTCTGTTCGGAAAGTGGTCTGGCACCGAGGTGCGGATTGACGGCGAAGACCTACTCATTCTGAGGGAGAGCGATATCCTGGGTGTTTTGGAGGGTCGCGGCTCGGCGCGATCCGCAGCCTGACGAACGAATAAAAATCGGAACTCGCGCGTTCTTAAATTAGCACATCACCTGGCAACCATGCACGGCGGCAATTGCCAAGGGTTGCCCATTCAACAGCGGAGTTGCTTGTCATGCCAGCGAAGGAGGTCAAGTTCTCGCAAGAGGCCCGCGAGCGCATGCTGCGCGGCATCGACATTCTGGCGAATGCAGTAAAGGTCACATTGGGTCCTAAGGGCCGCAACGTTGTTCTGGAAAAGTCTTTTGGAGCGCCGCGGATCAGCAAGGACGGCGTGACGGTTGCGAAAGAAATCGAGCTTGAAGACAAGTTCGAGAACATGGGCGCCCAACTGGTGCGCGAGGTCGCTTCGAAGACGGCCGATCAGGCAGGCGACGGCACCACGACCGCAACCGTTCTGGCGCACGCGATCGTCCGTGAGGGGGCTAAGTCGGTCGCAGCGGGCGCCAATCCCATGGACCTCAAGCGCGGGATTGATCTCGCCGTCAACAGGGTTGTCGAAGAGCTGAAGTCCAAGGCCAAAAAGATCACTTCGAACGAAGAGATCGCTCAGGTTGGAACCATCTCGGCCAATGGCGACGAGGAGATCGGCCGTATCATCGCAGAAGCGATGAAAAAGGTCGGCAATGAGGGCGTTATCACGGTCGAGGAGGCGAAGAGCCTTGAGACCGAGCTCGAAGTGGTCGAAGGCATGCAATTCGACCGCGGATATATCTCCCCGTACTTCATTACCAACGCCGAGAAGATGGTGGCGGAGCTCGAGGATCCCTACATTTTGATCCACGAGAAAAAACTGTCCTCCTTGCACCCGATGCTGCCCGTTCTAGAGGCGGTCGTTCAAACCAATAAGCCGCTACTCATCATCGCCGAGGACGTCGAGGGAGAGGCGTTGGCCACTTTGGTCGTCAATAAGCTGCGCGGCGGCCTGAAAGTGGCAGCCGTCAAGGCTCCAGGCTTCGGCGATCGCCGGAAGGCCATGCTGGAGGACATCGCAATCCTTACCGGCGGCACGGTGATTTCCGAAGACCTTGGCATCAAGCTCGAGAATGTCACGCTCGACATGCTCGGCCGGGCCAAACGTGTGTCGATCGACAAGGACAACACCACCATTGTCGATGGCGCCGGCAAGAAAGAGGACATCAACGCGCGCGTCAATCAAATCAAAGTGCAAATCGAGGAAACGACCTCCGATTATGACCGCGAAAAGCTGCAGGAGCGGTTAGCGAAGCTGGCCGGCGGTGTTGCGGTGATCAAAGTCGGCGGCGCAACGGAGGTCGAGGTGAAGGAGCGCAAGGACCGCGTCGACGACGCTCTCAATGCCACCCGTGCGGCCGTCGAAGAAGGCATCGTGCCCGGAGGCGGTGTTGCACTCATTCGCGCAGTCAAAGCCCTCGAAAATCTCAATGCGGAAAACGAGGATCAAAAAGTCGGAATCGGCATTATTCGCCGGGCTCTGTTGGCGCCGGCACGGCAAATCTTCGAGAATGCCGGCGAGGACGGCGCCGTGGTCGTCTCAAAGATCGCCGAAAACCCGAGCTACACCTTCGGCTACAATGCCCAAACCGGTGAGTATGGTGATCTGATGGCCCAGGGTGTCATTGACCCGGTCAAGGTCGTCCGGCACGCCCTGTTGGATGCCGCCTCTGTAGCGGGCCTGTTGATCACCACCGAGGCCATGGTGGCCGAGTTGCCGAAGAAGGAAACATCGCCGCCGATGCCTTCGGGCGGAGGCATGGACTTTTAGAGCGCCCCTAAAGCAGCGGATAGACAGAGATGAAAGCCCCGACCAAAACGGCTCGGGGCTTTCGCTTGAATTGACTAAGCAATCGCGACTTATCGCAGGTTAGACCAAATCGTTTCACGTTTAGAGATGCGCACGAAAGTGTGATCGCGGATTACGCGTATTTTGGTTCAAACTGGCAGGTCATAGAATGCAAGCTATCCTTAACTGCCACGTTCAGGAGGAAAGCAGATATGCTTCCGCTGAAAACTTTGGCCCTCGCCGCAGGTCTTGCGCTTGTTCTCGGGTCGCCAGTTAGCGCCTGCCCCGCGCACAACCACATGGAGACGGTACAGGCTCCCGCCTCGGACGAAGCGACCACGGCTTCGTCTCAGCAGGCGTCGGTAATCAAGAGCGATGCGAAGCCTGCGGAAGTGGCTTCGGCAGACAAGCCTTCGGATCCTGCCCAGAACTGAGGGTCATCCGTTCTCCTTTCGCGGCGGTCATCTCTGACCGCCGCTTTAGATTTGCCTGAGTTTTTCCTGACAGCTCAACGGACTCAGGCTTGGCCTGCCTCAGAAACTACATTTGCCAACTCGGCGAGAAGCCTATCGCGATCCCAGGCGAAGTCCGCCTCGATCCAGCGCCGCTCAAGCTGATCAAGTATTTCCCCCACCCGTGGGCCGGGCGGGACACCGGCTTCCAGGACATCGGCGCCGCTGATGGGAAACTTTGGCGGTTCCCACTTGTCCGGGAACGCATAGAGTTCGCGCGCAGGCGGATCATCCGGTGAGATGCCTGACCGCGCCCAGTTGATCAGCAGCTGCTTGCGCATGACATTGGGGCCATAGCGGTAAAGCGCGACTTTGGCCTCTCGCTCGCTGGTATGAGGATGCACCCCTTCGCGCGGTGCATTGGCTGCGAGCACGAGCGTATCGAACTCGGCATTTGAAAGCCGCAGCTGGTCCCGCAATTTGATCGCGTTCTCCACCACTTCAACGCCGAGCACCGCCAGACGAAGCATCACATCCGGCTGCAAAGCTAGGCTTTGCTCGATCGCAACGAGCCGGCGAAGCAGACTAGGGCGGGGTGCAACCGGGAGCACCATGGTGAGGAGCCCATAATCCCGCATGATCTCGATCAGCTCGGGTGCGCGGGAAGCTGCCAGCAGCTGCACCAGCTCCTGGCGGATGCGCTCGCTCGACAACCGGACCAAGCCTTCGCGCTCACGCACCGCCGCCGCCAAGCCCTCCGGGTCCGGAGGACCGGCGCCATAAACGGCAGTGAGACGGAAAAAACGCAGTATCCGGAGATAGTCCTCCCTGATGCGCTCCGCGGCATCGCCGATGAAACGGACGCGCCGGGCCAGAATGTCCGGGTAACCGTTCAGCGGATCGTAGACCCTGCCGTCGGCATCGCAGTAGAGAGCGTTTATGGTGAAATCCCGGCGTCGTGCGTCGGCAGCCCAATCCTGCGTGAAGACCACCCTGGCATGACGGCCGAACGTCTCCACGTCCTTTCTCAGGGTGGTCACCTCGAACGGTGTGTGGTCGACAACGACGGTTACCGTGCCGTGCTTCAATCCAGTTGGGATCGCCTTGAGCCCCGCGCTCTCCACAAGACGGATCACCTCCTCCGGCGGGGCCGGCGTGGCGACATCAACATCGGCAACTGGCGCCCCAAGCAGCGCATTGCGGACCACACCTCCGACTGCGCGCGCCGGATAGCCACCCGCCTCTATCGCCCGGAGCACTGCCTGTGTTTGCGGCCGCTTGAGCCACTCGGCATCTGCCAGACACGGCAGCCGCTCGCCGCCTTCTGCGGGCATCAATGCCTTCTCACTTGTAGTGGCCAGGAATGATTTTGCCGTCCCGATAAACGGGCGGGTAGTAGACTTGCCCCGGCTTTCCGCCCGAGACCGAGCCGAAAGTAATCAGCGTAATCATGACGAGAGCGGCTCCCGCGGCCACGAGCCAGATCAGCGGAGCGTCGTCGAAAACGTTGATGTTGCTGTTCCCTTCTATGCGCCGTTTCAGCAGCACGTAGGCGACGTAGATAACCGTCGGCAGCAGGAACAGAAGCGTATTCTCAATAATGAGACGAATCATGCCCCGAAGAGCCTTTCGTGTAAGTTCCTAATCATTCCGGCGGTCGCACCCCAGATATAGCGATCGCCGAACGGAATCGCATAGAAGTACCTCAAACGGCCGCGCCACTCCCTCGAATGCCGTTGGTGGTTAGCCGTGTCCATGAGAAACGATAGCGGCACCTCGAAAACATCGGCCACCTCGGCCGGATCGGGCTTCAAGGTAAAGTTCGGCTCGACCAAAGCCACGACCGGCATGATGTGAAAGCCCGTGCCCGAGCGATAGCTGTCGAGAAAACCCAGCGGTTCTATGTAACGAGCCTCGAGCCCGATTTCCTCCTGCGCCTCCCGCAATGCCGTGGCGAGCGGACTGGAGTCGACCCTGCTGTCGACCTTTCCACCGGGAAACGCGATCTGGCCGGCATGAGTAGGCAGATGGTCCGTGCGAACCGTCAGCAAGACCGTCAGCTGCTCGCGGGCGACCACGGGAACCAGAACCGCCGCCGGCCGGGGCGGATCCATCAAAGCAAGCTCCGCCAGCAGCTCTGGATTGAGGTCGAAGTCGCTACGGCCCCAGCTCCGGCCCGTGCGCGGATCGAAGATCGCCTCACTGGGCGTCTCGTGGAGCCGCTGGCGGGCAAGCCTACGGAACTCGGATGCAGTGAGCGTGGCAGATGAGCTGAGAGACGACGGGGACATGGTTCGAACACCATGCTCACTCGCGCGCAAATTGGCAAGAAGAGCGACATACACGCGATGCCGCTCCTATAACTTAAGCATGCCGTTCGATCTCTTCCGTTCCCCTCCTATTCGGCCGCTGCCTTGTGGCTTGCAAGCACCTGATCGGCAAGCCGGCCGGTCAGCTCAGCCAGGTGATCGAACTTCGCCGTGAACGAGCCGACGCCAGCGGTGGCTGAGCGGAGCTCAACGATCAGGTCGTCCATCTCAGCCGCCGGGATTTGCGCATGCACGACGTCCCAGCCCGGCCAGCCCTCGCGTGCATCGAAGCCGAGGATCTGACCCCGCCGCTGCGAGACGAGACCGTTGATCTTCGAGGTCGCCTCTGAAGGAACGGTGATCTCCACCGCCATGATCGGCTCAAGCAACACGGGGCTGCACTTCGGCATGCCTTCCGCCATCGCGATGCGGCCAGCCTGGCGGAATGCCATGTCGGACGAGTCGACGGTGTGATAGCTGCCGTCGATCAGGGTCACAGCCACGTCGACCACTGGGAAGCCGAGCGGTCCCTGGTTGAGATAGTCCCGAACGCCGATTTCCACGGAGGGAATGAACTGGCGAGGCACCACCCCGCCGGTGATCGTCTCGGAGAACTGGAAGCCCGTGCCGCGAGGCAACGGCTTGATCTCGAGCACGACGTCGCCGAATTGGCCGTGTCCGCCGGTTTGCTTCTTGTGGCGGCCGCGGACAGTCGTGCCCTTGCGGATCGTCTCCTTGTAGGGAACGAGCCGCCGCTGCTTCTCGACAGCTACGCCGTACTTCCGATTGAGCCGCTCCAGCGCCACCCGAAGGTGCATCTCGCCCTGTCCAAGTAGGACAAGCTGATGAGTATCCGAATTTTGCTCCACGGACAGCGAGGCGTCCTCCTCGACCAGCTTGCCGAGCGCGGTCGACAGTTTCACCTCGTCCTTGCGATCCTTCAGGGCCAGCGCCACTCCATAGACTGGCTGTGGGGGCGGCGGGGTCTCGATCTGTGGTGCGCCATTCCTGTCGATGCTGATCGTATCGCCGGTCTTGATGTGATCGAGCCGGCCGAGTGCCACCGTGTCACCAGCCTTGGCGCTCTGGCGCTTTCGTGTCTCCTGCCCGAGCAGCGAGGATATCCCACCGACGCGGTCCTCGCCGTCTGGACCGATCACCGTTGCGCCATCGGGGATTTCGCCGGTGAGGACGCGTGCCAAGGAGAGCTTGCCGCCGTGGGCCGTGTGGACGCTTTTGAAGACGTAAGCGGCGGAGGGAGCACCCTCAACTCCGAGCCGCGCCGCCGTCGTCTCGACGAATGGAGCCTCGTGACGGAGCGCCTTGAGCAGGCGGAAAATGCCATTGCCCCGCTCAGCCGATCCGAGGAAGACAGGGCAGATCAGCCCTTCGCGCAGCTCTTTCGCGAGATCGTCGAAAACCTTGTCCCGCGGCGGTTGCATGTCGGAAAGGAGCTGCTCCATCAGCTCGTCATCGTAGTCCGCCAGCTGCTCGAGCATGTGGAAGCGGGCCTCCTTCTGCCGCTCGAGGAGGCCTTCAGGCATGTCAACGACCTCCGATGGCGCGTGCTCGCGATAGACGAAGGCGCGCTCGAGCGCGAGGTCCACGAAACCGGTTGCGATGCCATTCTCCCAAATCGGGATCTGCCGCAGAACGAGCGGTTTGGCGCTAGCTGGCTGGAGAACTGGGAGAATCTCGCGGACGCCCGTATCGAAAGTGTCGATTTTGTTCAGGAACAGCATATGCGGAATGCCGCGATCCTCGAGTTGCTTGAGAATGAGCTGGAGCGCCGGGACGCGCTTTGGATCGGGCTCGCAAACGACGACAGCCGCGTCGCAGGCTGTCAGCGCCGCCGTGCTTTCGTGCTGAAATTCGATAGAGCCCGGACAATCGACGAACGTGAAATGATCGCCCAGGTACTCGACATCGGCGACGTTAAGCTCGACGCTCATGCCGTGGGCTCGGGCTTCCGGGCTGCTATCGCCCACGGTTGAGCCTTCCGTTACGCGGCCTTGTCGGGAAATGGTGCCGGTTCGAGCAAGGATGGCCTCAAGCAGCGTGGTCTTACCGCTCAGGTAAGGTCCGACCAGTGCGATGCACCGGGCGGAGCGGCCTAGTTGGCCGGCGGATTGCCCCATGGGTTTCCTCCTCTTCTAGGCATCAGGACGCGCACCGCGCGCCCCGCGCCTCCGAGGAGCGCGGCAGGATTGATATGTTCGCGCCCCTGGATGCCGAGTGCAAGGGGGATTCGACCAAAGGTTTTGCAAGGTTTTCTCTAAATGCGGGCTGCTGCTCGCAAAAAGTCGGCCGGCTTTGGCTGGAGAGCTGGTCTTGGCTTCCGCTTGGCTGGCGCGACTTTCGAGGCCGATGCAATGAACGATCTGACTTAGATCAATGTCGGCAAGGCAACAAAGCAATACTGGGAGAAGCGCGCGGTGCAGCAATCTTGAGTGCATCGCAAAAAGATCGACCACCGCATTGGTTAAAGAAAATTCGTCTTGACGTGCGATATTTGGGCCGCAGTATTAGCTGTACGGAACTTTGAAAGCCGGACGGTGTTTTCAGCTTGCGTGCGGTATGTAGGGGCGTGGGTCCAATGGATATCGACAGGCTGACAAAAGCTGCTAATGCCGCCGGCTTCGCTATGGCCAATTCGGAGGAACTTCTGGTTCCCGCGCCGCAGCCGAAACCAAGCGAAGAATTCGGTTGGCGAGTTGCCGATCCCCTTCAACAAAACGAGCAGCAAAAGGCGCTCGTATCCGTAAAGCCAGCTCTCAGCCTTCGCGATTGGTGGTTGGCGTTATCGACCAAGGCTACGGCATAGCTTACGGCCGGCTCTCAGCGAGCCAATCCAGCACTTGTCTATAATCCTGCGCGATCCAGAAATGGCCGCAGCCTTCGAGCTCGGTCAGCTCCGCGTTTGGGATTGCGGACGCGAGGTGGCGGGCCGCCGATAGCGGCACCAGCTGGTCATCATTGCCGATCCAAATTCGAGTTGCGGAGCTAATTCGGTCCAGCGGAAAGTTCCACGGGCTGGCAAACAGCTCGAGATCGACCGCAGGGCCCTGGACGCCCGGCTCCAAACCATCGCGGAGCATCGTGCTTAAGAACTCTTGAACGGCTGGCGTGCGGAGCAATGCTCGATCCGATGGGCATTGGGTTACCGCCACCAGCATCACAGCCTGTCGCGGCTTCCACGCCACCAGCCGCCGGTACCCCCGAAAGAAGAAGCGCGTGACACCGGGCCGCCGTCCGACGCCTAAAAAGATGAAGCGATGAAACGGCGCGAGTCGATGCTCCACAGGGTTTCCCGCAAGGGGGCCAACGGGAACGGCAAGGGCCATTCTCACGATTCGGTCGCCCAGGTGCGCAGCCGTCGCCACTGCGTAAGGTGATCCGCCCGAAATTCCCACCAGCGAGAGCTGTGACAACTCGAGCGCGTCGACGAGCTCGGCCGCATCGCGAGCCCATGCTTCCAGCGACGGACGCGGGTGAGGATCAGTCTTCCCATATCCCCAACGATCCGGCGCGATGAGGCGCAGGCCAAGCTCAAGAGCGGCCGCTTCCGCAATGCTGAACATGAGCTTTGAGCCTGGCGTCCCGTGCAGCGCCAACACCGGCCATCCATCGCGCGCGCCATACTCCCGGTACGCCAGTCGCCGGCCATCCTCCAGGCGCAGCACGCGATCCGGACCAGAGCTGCTAAGGAACGGGGTCATTCTGGGCTCCGATGTTTAGTCAGACTCTTCTGTAGAGCTCTCGCGTTCGTAGATTGACAAGCCACGTCAGGATCCGCGCCCAAGGCCCTGGATCGGCAGCCATTTCACGTGGCTGTGATCGAGAATGGGCCGCCTCGCAATTGACGAAAATGGGGGCCAATGCCAGCTTCCGCGGTCGGCCGCTAGCCCATCAAAGAGAGGGGGAGAATATATGATCCGCATTCTTTCTGTCGCAGCTGCCATCGCTGTCAGTGCTACGGTCGTCTACGCAGGCGCCGACTTCATCGATCAGCGCCAACGGGCCATGAAGGCTCTGGCGAATGCCGCGAAGGCGCCTGGCGCCGTGCTCAAAGGGGAAGCCAAGTTCGAGCTCGATAAGGTCCATAGCTCGCTAGCGGTATTCAAAGAGCAAGCCGCCAAGCTCAAAGATCTTTGGCCGGACGACTCCAAGGATGGCGAGACGAACGCCCTTCCCGCCGTATGGGACAAGAAGAGCGAGTTTCTGGCTCTATTCGACAAGTTTGAGGCAGACGTCCAAACCGCGTCCGAAAAGATCAAGGACGAAGACTCATTCAAGGCCGAGTGGCCGAAAGTTATGAGCAACTGCGGCGGTTGCCACAAACAGTACCGCAAGCCCCAGTAATCTGCCGATTCGACCTTCTGCTGCCGCGTTTGAATCGACGCCGGCCGGCGCCCTGCGGCCAGCTGCGGGCTGGTGCGTCGATTCACTTGGCATGCAGATTCGCCAAAGACTGGCTTGGCTAAAGCGCTGAGAGATGATCATGAAGCGACGCTCGTTATTCGCGGTGCTGCTCAGGCTGCTCGTCACCCTTATCGTGATTGCAGGCGCGGCCTTCTATCTGCTCACGATACCTTCAGTGCTTTCAGAGTCGGCGCTGGCACCGCGGGTGGCGAACCTCGCCAATGGCGAAACCATGTTCTACGCCGGCGGGTGCGCGTCGTGTCACGCCACGCCGGGTGAGGAGGATAAGACACGTCTCGGCGGCGGCCTTGCCCTCAACACGGCATTCGGCACCTTCCGTGCGCCGAACATCTCGCCGGACCCGCAGCACGGCATCGGCAGCTGGAGCGAGATCGAGTTCGTGAATGCCATGCTGCGCGGCGTCGGCCGCAATGGCGAGCACCTCTATCCTTCGTTCCCCTATACCTCCTACCAGCGAATGACCGTGGACGACGTCCGCGACCTCTTCGCGTTCATCAAGACGCTGCCCGCGGTCGACCGGCCGTCCGAGCCGCATGACCTGAAGTTCCCCTTCAACGTGCGGCGGGCCATTGGCCTTTGGAAACTGTTCTACATGGACGGGAAAACATTCCAGCCCGACCTGACACGCGAGGCTGCCCTCAATCGCGGCGCCTACCTGGTCGAAGGACCCGGCCACTGCGCCGAGTGCCACAGCCCGCGGGACAGCCTGGGCGGCATCATTCCTGAGCGGCGGTTTGCGGGCGGCCCGGATCCCGAAGGCAAAGGCTGGGTGCCCAATATCACCCCCCACGAGGACGGCCTGGCATCCTGGTCAGCGAACGACATCGCCTACCTGCTCGAGTCCGGCTTCACGCCGGACTATGACTCCGTCGGCTCCAGCATGGCGGATGTCGTTGCCAACACGTCCAGGCTCTCGGCGGAAGACCGCGCGGCCATTGCTGCCTATTTGAAGTCTCTGCCGCCGCGACCCGGCGCACGCCCGCAATCGCGTCAGGATTAGGTCGCTTGGTCTTACAAATCGGCCGCACTCGATCGGAATCGGTTGAGCTGGAACAGGCCCCAGCCTACTGATGGTCTGCGTCACACCTTGGAGCGCCGATCGATGACCGAACCCCTCGTGGCCTGTTCAGGAATCGCCGCTGCGGACCGCTATCTGGCCGAAGGCTTCCGTGTCGTTCCCGGCATGTCCTCACAGTTCGCGGCGGCCATCGTCTGCGGGCTCATGCGCATCCAGACAGACCTGGGCGTGTCAGGGCACGTCGCGGAGATCGGCACGTTTCAAGGACGCTTCTTCATCGCGCTCGCCAATGCACTTGCTCCCGGGGAGCGTGCGCTCGGCATCGACCGTTTCGACTGGCCCTCGCCTGCCGTCCTCGACCGTTTCGAGGAGAATTGCCAGTCCTATGGGATCGGCCCAGATCGGCGCATCACCTGGAAAGCGGACAGCGCCGACATCAGCCCGGAGGAGGTCATCAATCGGCTCGGCGGCCGCGTGCGCCTCTTTCATATCGACGGCGAGCACACCCGGACAGCCCTGACCCGAGACCTCGAGCTCGCCACGGCGACCCTCAGCCCGGGCGGCCTCATCGTGCTCGACGACATGCTGCACGCAGGCTACCCCATGCTCATGGTCGCCGTTCATGAATACCTGCAACGGCACCCCGACATCACGGTGCTGTGCGTTATCGACCGGGAGAGCCTGACGGCAGCGAGCAAATTCGTGCTCTGCGAGCAGGCGTGGTTCAAGCGCTACGAGGCCATTCTGCTGGAGGACTACAAAGCCCACATCTGGCCCATGGGCGCAAACTTCGAGCCGCATTGGTGCCTCGTGTTCGCGCTCGACACCAGCCTCCCCGCCGTCGAGTAACGTGGGTCATTGCGGCGCGACCGGCTGGCGGACCGCAATCGTTTCGCTATGTTCGGCCCTGAGCCCCGCGCTCCTTCCCAATGCAGCCGGAATGCGCCGAACCATGGAGACCTTCGAATGCAAGATGTGACGACCGAGAAGAAGACCGCAACCACCAAGCCGGTTTTTCAATGGGACGACCCACTCCTGCTCGAGGCGCAATTGACCGAAGAGGAGCGCATGGTGCGCGACACCGCCCGCGCCTATGCGCAGGAGAAGCTGCTGCCGCGGGTGCAGGAGGCCTTTCGCCACGAAAAAACCGATCCCGCCATATTCCGCGAAATGGGTGAGGTAGGCCTTCTCGGGCCGACCATTCCTCAGACATACGGCGGCGCAGGGCTCAACTATGTCAGCTATGGCCTGATCGCGCGCGAAATCGAGCGCGTCGACTCCGGCTACCGCTCCATGATGAGCGTGCAGTCGTCGCTCGTCATGTTTCCGATTTGCGAATTCGGATCAGAGGAGCAGCGCCAGAAGTATCTCCCCAAGCTTGCCAAGGGTGAGTTGATCGGCTGCTTCGGGTTGACGGAGCCGAACCACGGCTCTGACCCAGGCTCGATGGAAACGCGCGCCCGCAAGGTAGAGGGCGGCTATTCTCTGAAAGGAACCAAGACGTGGATCACCAATGCGCCGATCGCTGATGTTTTCATCGTCTGGGCGAAAACCGACGATGGCGTGATCCGCGGTTTCATCCTGGAGAAGGGATGGAAGGGCCTCAGCACCTCGGTCATTCACGGCAAGGTTGGCCTTCGCGTCTCGATCACCGGCGAGGTCGTGCTCGATGACGTCTTCGTGCCCGAGGAGAACGTGCTGCCGAGTGTTTCAGGCCTTAGAGGACCGTTCACGTGCCTCAATGCGGCACGCTACGGTATTTCGTGGGGCGCGCTTGGCGCGGCGGAAGCCTGCTACGCGACGGCGCGCCAGTACGTGCTCGACCGCAAGCAGTTCGGCCGGCCGCTCGCCGCCAATCAGCTGATCCAGAAGAAGCTCGCGGACATGCTGACGGAGATCAGCATCGGTCTCCAGGCGTGCCTGCGCCTCGGCCGAATGAAGGACGAAGGCATCGCGCCGGTCGAGGTGACCTCCATCCTCAAGCGCAATTCCTGCGGCAAGGCTTTGGAAATCGCGCGCATGGCTCGGGACATGCTGGGCGGCAACGGCATTTCCGACGAGTTCTCCGTTGCCCGCCATCTCGTCAACCTCGAGGTCGTCAACACCTATGAGGGCACGCATGATATTCACGCGCTCATTCTCGGGCGCGCGATTACGGGAATTCAGGCGTTTACGTGCTGAGCTACAAAGAAAGAAAAAAGCCCGGCAAATTGCCGGGCTTTTTTTGATCGGACTGACTTAAGCCAGAAGCTGCCGGACGAGCGTCGTCCAATACGAACATCCGTACGGGATCAGCTCATCGTTGAAGTCATATTTTGGGTTATGGAGGCCTGCCGATGGCCCATTACCGGCGAAAATGAAGGCACCAGGCACAACCCCCAGCATGAAGGCAAAATCCTCGCCGACCATAGAGGGGGGAACATCGGTGATCACGTTGGCGGCACCAGAAACCTCGACGGCAGCTCGCACCGCTTTCTCAACCTGTTCCGAATTGTTGACCGTCACCGGATAATTGCGAATGTAATCGAGCTCTGCCTTGGCCTCGAAGGCGTCGGCAATTCCCGCAACCGCCTTCCGCAACCGCTTCTCAACCAGGTCACGAACGCCCTCCTCCAAGGTCCGTACGGTGCCGGTGAGCGTCACCGTCGATGGAATGATGTTGAACGCATCACCACCATGAATCGTGGTGATCGAAACGACTGCCGATTTCAAAGGATCGACATTTCGCGAGACGATCGTCTGCACCGCCTGAACAAGTGCCGCCGTTACGGTCACCGGATCGACAGTGCTGTGCGGAAATGCGGCATGGCCCCCAATGCCATCGACCCGAATCCTGATTTCGTCGAGGGAGGCCATAATCGGTCCGGATCTGATCGCGAAATGGCCGACGGGCAAACCCGGCCAATTGTGCATGCCGTAGATTTCTTGAACCGGAAAGCGCTCGAATAGGCCATCGTCGATCATGGCTTTGGCGCCAGCGCCGCCTTCCTCCGCCGGCTGGAAGATGACCACAACCGTACCGTCGAAAGCCCGGCTTTCGGCCAGATGGCGCGCCGCCCCGAGGAGCATTGTCGTATGGCCGTCATGGCCGCACGCATGCATCATGCCAGGCTTGGTGGAAGCCCATGGCGCACCCGTTTCCTCCGTGATTGACAGAGCATCCATGTCCGCCCGCAAGCCAATCACGCGGCCGCGCGTATCCGACCTGCCGCGGATCACGCCGACCACACCCGTGCGGCCAATGCCGGTCACGACCTCGTCGACGCCTGCCGCCCGCAGTGCGTCTGCCACTCGGGCGGCCGTACGCTCCAGATCGTAAAGCACCTCCGGATTGCGATGCAGATCGCGACGGAACTCCGTCAGCTCCTCGAGCTGACGCGCTACCCAGTTCTCAACGGCCATGCTCACTGCCCCTATTCCGCTTTCGCCTTCAACCGATATCTGAAATCACAATGGGATGCACCCTTCATGATGGTCTGCGTCCGCGTCAGCTCCATTTTGGGGTTGTAGCCGAGGCAGAAGTCACCATCGCGATTGCAGGATAGGAGATCGCCGATGTGGCCAAGTCCCATCTCCTTGTACATCTCAGAGTAGCGGCAACGCTTCACGTTGAAGTCGAGCTTTTCCTTGCTGGCTTCGAGAACTTCGATCTCAAGCGCGTCGTCCTTCGACCATAGCGGCAAGATCGCAAGCATGTCCTCGAGATCGGGTGTGCGGCCGAGCGCTTCGGCCATCGCCTTGCCGTGTTCGACCGCCGCCCGGCTGACGGCTTTACCGATGACCTCGCGCGCCTCCTGCTCGCCGGAGCGCTCGCGGATGACATCGTACACATGCTTTAGGATCATCGCCTCGATGCGGCGACGCTGCAGGATGGGCATGTCTTGCATGGCATCGATCCTTTCGTAGCCAGGCGGACTCTAGCTCGGCGGAATTAGAGCGCTTGTATCAGAGGAGGAAGGCAGCTCGGCATCCTGCCGCTTTCGAGTTCGACGAACGACTGAAAGAGCAAGTCTGCGGGCTATGTGCTCGACCCAGCAAGCCGCCTCTCGGAAAGTCTGCGACAGGGACGCTGCTACTCCTTCACCGCGCCGGTCATGGACGAGACATAGTGCTCGACGAAGAAGGAGTAGAGGATCACCACCGGCAGCGAGCCAATGAGGGCGCCGGCCATCAGCGATCCCCATTCATAGACGTCGCTGCGCACGAGCTCGGTCAGCACGCCGACGGGCACCGTCTTGTTCTCGGACGATTGGATGAAGGTCAGCGCGTAGATGAACTCGTTCCATGAGAGCGTGAAGGCGAAGATGCCCGCGGAAATCAGGCCCGGCACGGAAAGCGGCAGCAGAACCTTGGTCAGTATTTGCCACCGCGAGGCGCCATCGATCAGCGCGCACTCCTCAAGCTCATAAGGGATCGACCGGAAATAGCCCATCAGCAACCATGTGCAGAAGGGCACAAGGAAGGTCGGATACGTGAAGATGAGCGCGAGCCTGCTGTCGTAGATCCCGAAGTTGAACACCATCAGCGCCAGAGGAATGAAGAGGATCGACGGCGGAACGAGATACGCAAGGAAAATGGCGAGACCCACGTATCTCGCCCCGGTAAACCTGATCCGTTCGATCGCGTAGGCCGCAAAGACGGAAGCAACCAGCGACAAGAACGTCGAAGCGATCGAGATGATGATCGTATTCCACAGCCAGCCTGGGTAGGACGTCTCGAACAGCAAATACCGGATGTGGTCCAGCGTCGGCTCGACCACCCAGAAGGGACTGTAGTTCGCGTAATCGGTGAGCTGATGGTTCGGCTTCACCGACATGATAGCCATCCAGTAGAACGGGAACAACAGAACGAAGACGAAAATTAACAGCGGAATGTAAATGGTGACCACGCGGCGCGGCAGGCGCTCGAGGTAGCCCATGCCGCCTTCGTCACCTATAGGCGTCGCGGCGATCTCGTCCTTGCGGGAGGTGGCAAGTGTCATCGGCTCAGTCCTCTCGCTGCCATCAATCCGCACCGCCCTGCTGCCAGCGCCGGCGCTGCAGGCCGAAGTAGCTGAACAATATCGCGGCCAGAAGGAATGGAATCATCGCCACGGCGATCGCGGCGCCTTCTCCGAGCTGTCCACCCGGAATGGCACGCTGGAAGCTCAAAGTGGCCATCAGGTGCGTCGCATTCATCGGCCCACCGCGGGTCAGCACGTAGATGAGCTGGAAGTCCGTGAACGTGAACAACACCGAGAACGTCATCACGACCGCGATGATCGGGGTCAGCATCGGCAGCGTGATGTAGCGGAAACGCTGCCAGGGTGTGGCGCCATCAAGCGTTGCTGCTTCGTACAGCGACGGCGGGATGGTTTGCAGGCCCGCAAGCAACGAGATCGCAACAAACGGGATTCCGCGCCAGACATTCGCTGCGATGACCGACGCCCGCGCATTCGTAGCATCACCGAGGAAATTGATGCGGTGGTCGATCAGCCCCCATTCCATGAGCACCCAGGAGATGATCGAGAACTGTGCGTCATAGATCCACCAGAAGGCGATCGCCGACAGCACTGTGGGCACGACCCACGGCAGGAGGACGATCGCGCGGAAGAAAGCCTTGAACGGCAGGTGATTATTGAGAATGAGCGCCAGCCACAGGCCCAGCGCGAACTTCAGAATGGAGGCAACGACCGTATAAAGGAGCGTGTTGAAAACGGAGAGCCAGAAGACGGAGTCTTCCCAAAGCAGCTCGTAATTCTCGAGGCCGACGAAAACGCCTTCCCGGCCTATGCGCGTATCCGTGAACGCCAGCCATATGCCGAGCCCGAGCGGATACGTCAGAAAGACCAGAAGAAAGGTCGCGGCTGGCAGGAGAAAAAGCAGTCCCAGCAGATTTCGGCCCTGGCTCAGGTCTATTCTGAACCAGCTTCGGGGTACTTCTGACGTCGCCGCAACCGTGGCCATGCCTCACCTCTGGGGCGCATGAGTGAGTAGAGCGATAACTTTGCCCGCTGGAGCGCGCTCTCGCTCTCTAACGAGAGTGAAACTCTTTGGGAGGCGCTCCGGTCCATACGCGGCAATGTGAGGGGGCTATTTGCCGTTCGCCCCTCCCATCCCCCTCCCTAGCCGGGAGAGGGATGTTGCAGTCCAGCCTGAAGCGCAGCCTTAGACCCGATAATAGCGGTTCGCCCGCTGCTCGGCCCGCTTGGCCGCTTCTTCTGGTGTACGCTGACCGGTCGCGGCCTCGGCCACCATGTCGACGACGATGTAGTCGGCCATCACGGCTGCAGAGGCGTAGCCGAGCGGACCGGCATAACCGTTGGGCCGCAGCGTCGCCGAAGCCAATGCATACGGCGCGTGAACCGGATCCGAGGTCCACACCGGGTGGTTCTCGTAGGCCTTGAGCGGCTGGCAGCAGTAGGCGCTCGCGCCCTCGAGCCAGGCATCGAACTGCGGCTTGTCGAACATGAACTGCAGGTAAGCAAGCGCCGCCTGCGGATACTTCGTATACTTGAAGATAACCGCCGAGGTGGTCTGGTGCAGCTCGACCTTCTTGCCGACCGGACCTACGGGGAAGTTCGTCGTCCGGATGTCCGCCGCGATGTCGGCGAGCTTCGGGTCATTCTTCGCCGAATAGTAAAGCGAGACGCCGTTCGCCGTCATCGATATCTCACCGGCGAGGAACGCGCGGTTGTTGTTGACGTCAAGCCAGCTCTCGGTGCCCGGGATGAAGGTCTGGTACAGCTCACGGGCGTAACGGAGCGCGGCAATCGTCTCCGGGCTGTTGATGACGACCTTGCCATTCTCGTCGACCATCTTGCCGCCGTGGCTCCAAAGGATCCAGTGGCAGAAGTTGTTGCCGTCGCCGACGCCGTGGCCCAGGGTGAAGCCCGCTGGATGCCCGATACCCTTCAGAGCCTTGCAAAGCTCGAGGAATTCATCGGTCGTCTCGGGGAATTTCGAGAAGCCCGCCTCTTTGACCCAGCTTTCGCGATAGCAAACGGCGTTACCGATGGCGGCGAGCGGAAGGGCGATCCAGCGACCGTCGCGCTTGGCATAGCCCTCGAGACCCTCATACCAGCCGCCGTACTGCTGGCCGAGCGACTCGGCGAGCTCGGTGACATCGAGCAATTTGTCCGGATACAGATGAGCGTCGTCGAACCACACCCAGATGATGTCCGGCCCCGAGCCGACGTTTGCCGCAACGGCCGCTTTTGGCCGAATATCCTCCCAGCTCTCCTTGTCGATCCGAACCTCGACGCCGGTCGCCTCAGTGAACTTCTTGGTGTTGGCGAGCCAAGCGTCCTCCTCGCCTTTCACGAATGGCGCCCAGCGCAGCACGCGGAGCGTAGCCCCCGGCTCCGGCGTGTACTTTGGCGCCTGGGCACGCGCAGGACCGACCATCGGCAGGCCTGCTGCTGCGCCCGCAACAAGCCCTCCGGCCCCGATCACGAAATCACGTCTTGAGATCTTCATGGGTGTTCCTCCTCAGTAAACACTTGTTTCGCCAGCACTTTGTGCTTTCTCTTCTCTAGTGCCCTCCCTAATTTGGATTCCTCCAAAGTCTTAAGAGCATCGGTCGTCAAATACGCCGGCCCGTGTCCTGATCGAACAGGTGCACGAGCTTGGGATTAGGAGATAGCGGCAGCTTGTCCCCCGGACCGACCGCGATCCGTTCCCGGAAGACTGCCACGATATCCTGGCCTCCAAGTCTTGCAAAAACCTGAGTTTCCGAGCCCGTCGGCTCGACGACAGAGACCTCGGCCGGAATGCCTTTCTCCGAGTCTATGACGAAGTGCTCGGGCCGAATTCCGTAAATCACGGGGCGGCCATCCAAGCCGGGTGCCGCGTCCTTGAGGGGCAGCATGATCCCCGTGTCGGTCACGACTTGAGGCGGGTCACCGGCCACGACCTTGCCCTTGATGAAGTTCATGGCCGGCGAGCCAATGAACCCCGCCACAAACAGATTGGCCGGATAGTCATAGAGCTCGAGCGGCTCACCAATCTGCTCGACGATTCCATCGTGCATGACCACGATCTTGTCGGCCATCGTCATGGCCTCGATCTGGTCGTGGGTCACGTAGACGGTCGTAGTCTTGAGCCGTTGATGCAGCTCCTTGATCTCGGTGCGCATCTGCACGCGCAGCTTGGCGTCGAGGTTGGATAGCGGCTCGTCGAAGAGGAAAACCTGAGGATCACGCACGATCGCGCGCCCCATGGCCACGCGCTGGCGCTGACCGCCGGACAGCTGACGCGGATATCTGTCGAGGTAGTTCTGCAGCCCCAGGATCTCGGCTGCTCTCTTCACCCGCTGCTCGATCTCGGCCTTCGGAGCCTTCCTGAGCTTTAGCGAGAACGCCATGTTCTCCGCGACGGTCATGTGCGGATACAAGGCGTAGTTCTGGAAGACCATCGCGATGTCCCGCTCCTTCGGCGGGACGTTGTTGACCACACGGTTGCCGATGAGGATCTCGCCGGAGGTGATGCTCTCCAAGCCGGCAATCATGCGAAGCAGCGTGGACTTTCCGCAACCTGACGGCCCTACGAGGATGACGAACTCGCCATCGGAGATATCGATGGATACGCCGTGGATGACGGCCGTGCTCCCGAAGGACTTGCGGACGTCCCTAATCTCTACCGATGCCATTCCTGGCTGTTCCTCCCCGATGGCGGCCTCGTTGCATCAGCCCCTTCACGTGGGTCTGTGCAGGGCAGCCCATAGCATCTTGCCTAGTTGCTGCCCTGGTATCCATCCATCGGATGGCCGTCAAGGCGCTCATCAGGAGCACACCGTGAACGCTGCTATGGAGCCGTGGCTCGCCTCAAGCGTGATCGGTAGCAGCGGCTGGGAGGAGAAAAACGATGCTAGCGATGGTGGGCGCGTCAGGGATCGAACCTGAGACCCCTACCATGTCAAGGTAGTGCTCTACCGCTGAGCTACGCGCCCGAAAGGTTGGTGTTACGTAGCCGCTTGCGCCGGAGTTCGCAAGCACGATTATGCGCCGGGCACGACAAGGCTCGTGAGTTTTTGGAGCAAACCTGAGATGGCCGGGTCAGGCGCCGCCGATCCCCCTGATGATCTTGCCAGTGCCGCCGCAGTTCTCGCACGGCCGATTAGCGATGCGGCCTGTCCCGTGACATACCGGACATACATCCTCACCGGTACCCGGCGTCCCAGGGGGAGCCTCGTCACCAGGGTTCATACCCACGTTCTTCTTGTCGTTCGACATGAGCCGATCTCCTTGTCGCGATCGCCTAACCCGGCAATCGCTCACCCGCGCAATCGTTCCAACTTCAAGTTGAAAGGTTGAATGAACAACAAGTTGCCGAAATCCTCGGCCAGTTTGCTGCGCGGCAGAGGCCGATTGCACCGATGAGTTGAGCACTTCAGCTGCACTCATCGGCTTCCCCGTCCTTCGCCAGTGCGGAAAGCCCGCGGCGCTCTGCCAACTTCCAGGCTCTCAGGGAGGACACGCTTAATGGCGACTGTTTCGCGTTTACTTGCCGCCTTGTCCGCAGTCTGCTTCGGGGGCCTCGCTACCTCGACCTACGGAGCTTCGAACAGCCTTTCTGACACGTTCTCGAGTCTCGCGGGCCGCTGGTCCGGCGAAGGCACGGTGAAACCAGCAACAGGTCCAGCCGAACGGTTCAACTGCGTCGTGACCTACATTCCACAGGGCAACAGCACACGTCTTCGTCAGAACCTGCGCTGCAAGAGCGCCAACTACCAGCTCGATGCCGCGACACACTTGGAGCTGCGGGGCGAAAGGGTCGTGGGCCGCTGGCAGGACACATCTACACCGGCCTGAATGGCACCGTGAGCGGCGTCGTGAAGGACGGCGGATTCGACATCGTGCTCAGCGGACAGTTCTTCACGGCGAAGATGACCATCGTCGGGTCCGGCTGTCAGCAGGTGGTGCGCGTCGCACCTGCGCGGGCAGACTATATCCGCGAGGTGTCTGCCTCTTTGAGGAAGTGCTGAGGATTTCCAGACCTGCGGCTTGTCGAACTAACGGCACTTAGGCCGCGAGCAGCCTGTCCACCTCTCGCACGAGATCTTTGAGATGGAACGGCTTCGACAGCACGCGCGTGTCCTTGAACGAGCTGTCGGAGTTCAGCGTCACCGCGGCAAATCCCGTGATGAACATGATCTTCAGCTCCGGGTCGAGCTCACTCGCCCGGCGCGCCAACTCGATCCCATCCATCACCGGCATCACGATATCCGTGAGCAGCAGTGAGAACGGCTCCTCCTTGAGCCGCTCGTAAGCCTCGGCTCCGTTGCCAAAAGAAACGACCTCGTAACCTGCTCTCGTCAGCGCGCGAGCGAGGAAAGCTCGCATCGACTCGTCATCCTCGGCGAGCAAAATACGTCCGATCGGCAAGCGCGAAGGCCTAGCGGTCATGGTCGTGCGTTTAGGTCTCGGCGGGGAAGATTACGAGCGCCGGCGGCGGCGTGCCAGCCAAATCTGGCGCGATTTAGGTAAACGAGTAATGAAACGGGCATTGACGGATTGGGACTGCTTGAAAGAGTACCCGCGGCAACGGAAAACCAACCAACCGCCCAATAGTAAAGGGCCTCGCAGACTCCGATCAGGGGATCATCGCTACTTGCCTCATGGACTTCCCTCCCTCCTATGCTGCACAGTGTAAGTCATAGCGGACCACCCTGATCGAGCCCATGCCCCTGCGCGAGCGAGCCTGCATCACCAAAGAGCTGACACCGCCGTTCATCATCTACGAGCCGGTCGAACAGACGGCTCCCTTCGTCTTCTGCTCTCCGCATTCGGGCAATCTCTATCCCAGCGTTTTCCTGGAGCGCTCGCGCCTCGATGCCCATACGCTGCGTAAGTCGGAGGATTGCTTCGTCGACGAGCTGTTTGCGGATGTGGCAAAGTTGGGTGCGCCCCTCATCGCGGCGCGGTTCCCGCGTGCATACCTCGACGTCAACCGCGAGCCCTACGAGCTCGATCCTGAACTCTTTGCAGAGCCTCTCCCCGACTTCGCCAACACACAGACCATGCGGGTCGCCGGGGGCCTGGGAACGGTTGCGCGCATCGTGGCTGATGGCGAGGAGATCTATGACCGGCCACTGCCGCTAGCCGTGGCAATCGAGCGGATCGAGCGGCTGTATAAGCCCTTTCATGCGAGCATCGCGCGCATCCTCGAGCGCACGCGGAGACGGTTCGGCGCTGCCATTCTCGTCGACTGCCACTCGATGCCCTCCGCGTCGATGAACCAGCCTGGCGGTTCTCGGCCTGATTTCGTGATCGGAGATCGGTTCGGCTCGTCCTGCGATGCCAAGGTGACCCGCCTCTTTCGCGAGGTCATCGCCCAGCGCGGCTACCAGGTGCAGCTCAATCGGCCTTACGCAGGAGGCTTCATCACGGAGCATTACGGTCAGCCGTTCAAGGGTGTGCACGCCCTGCAGATCGAGATCAACCGCGGGCTATACCTCAACGAGGAGAAGCTGACGCGAACGGCTAACTTCGACCGGCTTCGTCACGACCTCACGCAGATGATGGCGCGGATCTTCGCCGAGCTGCCACCGCTGATTGCGCCGCGCGCCGCAGCCGAATAGAGGCCGCAAATCCCGGCAAAAAAGTAGGCCGTCCGGGTTTCCGAACGGCCCAAGTCTAGGGAGGAAACGCCCAAAGGAGGGCTGTGAAACCGGTGGTGCACCGATCTCACGCCGATAACTATGTGGTGCAGGGTAGGCCGTTTCAAGTCCCGTCGACGAAACGAAACGTCGCATTTTATGACACTCTAGGCGAAGTCGCCGGAATGCGGCCAGACGCCAATAAGGCAGAAAAAAGGGGCCGTCCGGGTCTCCGAACGGCCCAAGTCTAGGGAGGAAACGCCCAAGGAGGGCTGCGGAAACGAGCCGCGCTCGTCTGCCGCGCCGAAATACATAAGCGATGCAGTGCACAAAAGACAATTGCATTTTTTGCAGAGCAGCAAAGACGTGCAGGTAGATCTCCTGCTGCATCGGTGAAGTAGAGCGCGTACGCTGAAGAAAAAAAGAGGCCGCTCGCTTGGAACGGCCAAGTCTAGGGAGGAAACGCCCAAGGTGGGCACCGATCTCGCAGGAAAACCGCTGCAAGATCATCTAGGGTGTATGCAGATGGTCATGAGTCGTTACAAGGGTCCTTTTTAGCATTTTGACCAGAAGTGTTTAATTAGTAGCAAACAGGCAACACATCTAAGTCTGGTTGTGGAAGTTTGTTCACCGTTGAAGCGGCCCCGATGTTGCGGATCGCTGGCTCGGCGGGTAGGCAAGCGAACAATCCATGGAAGCGTAATTGCGGGGGGATATGAGCAATAAGGCGGGGTTCGAGGCCTTCGTTGCTACGGCACACGAGCTTGCTGACGCTGCGGGAGCCGCCATTCTCCCACACTTTCGTCGGCGCATCGAAATTGAAAACAAGGCGAGCGAGAGGAGGGGCTTCGATCCGGTCACCGCGGCCGACCGTGCGGCGGAGCGAGCTATAAGCAAGCTGCTCGCCAATCGCTTCCCCGATCACGGCCTCGAAGGCGAGGAGTACGGCCATCGCAATCCCGAGGCCCGGTTCCGCTGGGTCGTCGATCCGATTGATGGCACCCGCGCCTTCATTCTCGGCATGCCGATCTGGGGCACGCTCATCGGCCTCTTGGATGGCGAAACCCCCGTGATGGGCATGATGGATCAACCCTACACCGGCGAGCGTTTCTGGTCGGGGCAAAGGGCGAGCTATTTTCGGGGGCGTGACGGCAAGGAGCGACGGATCAAGACCAGGACCTGCGCGTCACTGGCCGATGCGATGCTCACCACCACCGATCCTGAGCTGTTCGTGTCCGCAAAAGACAAGCGCGCTTTTCGGGCCGTGAGGGAGAGGGTCCGCGCCGTGCGGTACGGCGGCGATTGCTACACCTACTGCCTGCTTGCCGCCGGGCTCGTCGACATCGTCGTTGAGACCGGCCTGAAGCCGCATGACGTGGTCGCGCTCATTCCCATCATCGAACGTGCCGGAGGGCGGATCACGACCTGGGAGGGCGAGTCAGCGGTTCGCGGCGGCCGCATCGTTGCCACAGGGGACCCGCGCCTCCATGAGCAAGCCCTGTCTCTTCTGGCCTAGGTCACCCAGCGCCTTATCCGCTTCCTAAGCTCGCTCTGGTGGGATCAGGAAACCATCTCGACGCCCAGATAGGCGTCGAACGCGGCCCAGAAGCGGCCGCGGATCTCATCGGCCTCCTGCAGGATCTCGTGCCTGGCGAGCGGCAAGTTGACCGTCGTGCACAGCTTCACACGAGCGGCGAAGGCCTCCGAAGCAACGGGGTCGACAATGACGTCTTGACCGGCAATGGCAACCAGCAGCGGCACAGAAATCCGTTCGGCGTAGGCGGGATCGTTCAGCTTGGCCATCGACCTGTAGGCAGCATTGAGCCAGCCGATCGTCGGGGCCCCCAGCAGGAGATGTGGCGCAGCCTCGATCAGCGCACGATTGCGGGCAAACCGGGCTTCATCTGAGGTCAGCGGATTGCCCTCGAAAACAACGGGATCTTCGCTCGCGTCCGAGCCACCCCGCACGTAGGCCCGCCCAAATCCGCACGCAGTCCCCAGTGCGGCATACAGGCGGGCATAGCGCTGAGATACGCCAACCTTCTTGTCATGGAAGCGGAGCATGGGCGCCACCACCATGATGCGCTCGAACGGCGGAACCGGCCGGCCGGCGATGCGGAGCAAGATGTGTCCGCCCATGGAATGGGCGAGCGCGTAGTAGGGCGGTGGGCACTCCGGCTTGACCACTTGCTCCATGAAGCAATCGAGGTCCCTGTCGTACTCCGAAAAAGTCCGCACCCAGCCTTTGCGGGGATTACTCAATGGCCGGTACGAGCCGCCCTGCCCGCGCCAGTCCATGACGGCGACGGCGAAACCGCGGCGGCGCAGATCGGAGACGACCTCGAAGTACTTTTCGATAAACTCACTGCGGCCGGTGAAGACACATACGGTGCCTCGCGTGGGGCCGCGTGTCGGCTCCCAGCGGGCGAAACGCATCGGGTTGCCATCGTAGCCTTCGAATGCGCCAACGACCGCGCCGCTGGGCACCGGGTTTCTCGCGATGCTGACGAGTTGCATGATGCGAACCGGGCTTGCGACCACCCTCAGCCAGGTACAAACGCCCGCTCCCGGCCTTCGTTCTTCGGGGATCCGGTGAAGGTGGTAGCGCAGTCGGGGGCGCCCGTCGACCAAAACACACGCATCTTCAACACCGACGCGTGTGTGCCGGAGCGTGTTCTCACTCAGTAGGTCGGGAAATCATCGCGCCGACGCCACGCGTAGGAATCCCAATGGCCGTCGAGGCGATTGGCGCTCACAACCTCGCCAGCGCAACGGTCGACCTCGAGCCGATAAAGCGTCCCGTTTGGCCGCCGGGCGGTGACGAACGCAGTCTTTCCGCGGATCTCGAGATCGCGGAAGTCCGACCAGCCATCCCGAACGAGCTCGCGGCGGAGCTCATGACGCGAGAGACAGTCCGCCGGTGGCAGGTAGGTCTTCTTCGGATGGTAAGGCTCGAAATCCGGCTTCTTGCGCCAGCGGGGCCGATCAGACCACTCGTCGAATTCTTCGAAAGGCTTCGCGTAACGCTTAGGAGGACCTGGGTCGAACGGCTCTAGATCGTCGTCGTCCGGATCCTCGTAGAGATCCTCGACTGGCTCTTCAGCATAGGGCCGATGGTAAGGCTTGGGCTTCCCGTAGAGCTCAGCGTAGCGCGGATCATCATACGGAGAGCCAGAGTACTTGGGCGCGTATGGATCGTAGAGGTCTGCCGCCACAGTGGGGGTGGAAAGGGCCAAAGGCAGAGCAGTGACGAAGCCGGCAGCGAGCATACGCAAGGACATGATCATCCTCCGAAGAAGCGCTGTGCTACTCCCAGGTCGGCAGCATCGCGGCGCGAACATGAACGAGAGATGAAGGACTTGTCTACCAATAACGCGTTCGCAGCCGGATAGATCCGCAGTTCTCTGAAGGGTCTTGAAAGCCTCTGCGTTCGAACCAACGTTAACGGTGGTGCACAGGCCTTTTCAGGGTGTGCACGGATGAACCGTCCGGGCCCTCAGGGCCGGGCAACGCACAGTCGCTTTTAGGAGGACTTGTGATGAGACACCTCGACTTCGCACCGCTTTACCGTTCCACCATCGGTTTCGACCGGCTCTTCCGATTGCTGGACGAGGTTACTGGTTTTGGTGACGAAGCCGCCAGCTACCCGCCGTACAACATCGAGCGAACTGGCGAGAACGAATACCGAATCACCATGGCCGTGGCCGGTTTCGGCGCGGATGAAATCCAGGTCGAGGTGAAGGATACCGCGCTGACCATCCGAGGTCAGAAGAAGGCGGAAGAGAAGAAGCGAGAATATCTGTATCGAGGCATTGCCCAGCGCAGCTTCGAGCGCCGGTTCCAGCTCGCCGACTATGTCGAGGTCAAGGGCGCGAGCCTGAACGACGGCTTACTGCACATCGACCTTGTACGAAACCTGCCGGAGCGGATGCGTCCCCGGGTCATCCCCATCGGCACCCCGGAGCGGATCATCGAGGCGGAACCCGTTACGACGCAACACTAAGGTTATCAGGGATACAGAGGCGGGCGCTCCTTAAAAAAAAGGCGCCCGTTTCTTTTTGTTGCTGCCCGATAGCGTGACAGCCTTGATCAGCTCTTGCCCCGCTTGAGCCAACCGCTCCCCAGAGCGTCTCGCCGACTGCGCTTCGTCCCTGCGACTCTTTTGACGCACGAACGGATCGCCCGATCGATCGTTGCGGAGGCGGAACGGGGTCCGCCGCACGGCGGTAGTGTCCGCGAGATGCTCCGCAAGGAAACGCTTGTGCCGCACCCTGAAATCTGCTTATGTGACCGGCGAAAGGTCAGCACTCCTGTCCTTTATAGTCGACGAAGCGAGGCCGCGACCTCGCGAAAGGATGACCGTGGAAGCGATGTGGTTCGATCAGGCGCGAAAGATGGTGCGGACAGTGTCCGGCACCGTGCGCACGGTTACGAACCGAAAACGGATCTCCACGGCAACGGGAACCCGAAAACGCACCCGTACGCGAGCTTGAGCATCATCGCTCGCGCCTAGCGATTGCCGGTCTCCAGTGAGATCGTGCGTTGCTGTCCAAACCCGTCGCACAATCGACGAGTCCCTTGATGAGTTCGAGCCCCGGGAGTCCCCGGACGAGAGGCCGACCCATGACTGAGAGCCGAATTCACCCTGACGTCCTGAGCGAAAGGTTCGAGGACGACGAAGCCACAACGGGCCTGTTCAACCCGGGACGCGAGCACGATGCCTGCGGCGTTGGCTTCATCGTCGATCTCAAGTCACGGGCATCGCATGGGCTCATCGAGGAAGCGCTTCAGATCCTCGAGAACCTCGAGCACCGTGGCGCCGTCGGGGCTGATCCCATCGCCGGAGACGGGGCCGGCATACTCATCCAGATTCCGCACGAGTTTTTCGTCGAGGAGTGCGCCAAGCTCGGCTTCAAGCTGCCGCCGCCCGGCCAGTATGCGGTCGGACACATCTTCATGCCGCGCGACGACCGGTTGCGCCGGCACTGCGAGACCGTTTGGAACCGAATCATCCGCGAAGAAGGGCTGGAGCTGCTTGGCTGGCGCGACGTGCCCGTCGACAACTCCTGCTTGTCCGACACCGTGCGGGCAACTGAGCCTGTTCATCGGCAGATTTTCATTGCCCGTCCTAAGGCGATAAAGGATCAGGACACCTTTGAGCGTCGGCTCTACATCGCGCGCAAGGTCGTCTCGAATGCGATCTACGCCGCGTACAAGGGGCGCGACATCGGCCACTACACCGTTTGCCTTTCGAGCCGCACGCTTGTCTACAAGGGCATGTTCCTGTCCTACCAGCTGAAGGCCTACTACAAGGACCTCTCGGACAAGCGGCTTTCCTCCGCGCTCGCGCTGGTTCACCAGCGGTTTTCAACCAACACCTTCCCCTCGTGGAAGTTGGCCCATCCCTTCCGGATGGTCGCGCACAACGGCGAGATCAACACGTTGCGCGGCAACCTCAACTGGATGGCGGCACGGCAAGCGTCCGTCTCGTCCCCGTTGTTCGGCGACGACATTCATAAGCTCTGGCCGATCTCCTACGAAGGGCAATCGGACACTGCCTGCTTCGATAACGCCCTCGAATTCCTGGTGATGGGGGGCTACAGCCTTGCCCACGCGGCGGTGATGCTCATCCCGGAGGCCTGGGCCGGCAATCCGCTCATGGATTCGCGCCGCCGCGCCTTCTACGAGTATCACGCTGCCCTCATGGAGCCGTGGGACGGCCCGGCTGCCGTCGCCTTCACCGACGGTCGGCAGATTGGCGCCACGCTCGACCGTAATGGCTTGAGACCCGCACGCTACCTGGTGACCAAGGACGACCGGGTGATCATGTCGTCCGAGGCCGGCGTGCTGCCGATTCCCGAGGATCAGATTGTCTCCAAGTGGCGGCTGCAGCCAGGCAAAATGCTGCTCATCGATCTCGAGCAGGGCCGCATTATCTCCGACGATGAACTGAAGGCCGAGCTCGCAGCTCGCCATCCTTACGAGCAGTGGCTGCGCCGCACGCAGATCAAGGTCAGCGAACTGCCGCTACCCAAGAAGCCAAGGCGGCGGAAGTCCAACGTCGATCTTCTCGATCTGCAGCAGGCCTTCGGCTACACGCAGGAAAGCCTCAAGCTCCTGATGGCGCCTATGGTCCAGACCGGCCAGGAAGCCGTGGGCTCCATGGGCACTGACACGCCGGTCTCGGCGCTGTCCAATAAGCCGAAGCTGCTGCACACCTACTTCAAGCAGAACTTCGCACAGGTGACGAACCCGCCGATCGATCCGATCCGCGAGGAGCTCGTCATGAGCCTTGTGTCGTTCATCGGCCCACGGCCGAACCTGCTCGACCTGGAGGGCACCTCCAAGCTGAAGCGGCTCGAGGTCAGCCAGCCGATTCTCACGAATGACGAGCTGGAGCGCATTCGTCAGATCGGTGATGTGCCGGACAATCACTTCACGTCCATTACGATCGACATTACCTATCCGGTGGAGCAAGGCGCTGCCGGCATGGGTCCCGCCCTTGACGTGATCTGCGCCGAGGCCGAGGAGGCCGTCCGCTCGGGCGATTACAACATCATCATCCTGTCGGACCGCGCGACCGGGCCGGATCGCATTCCGATTCCGTCGTTGCTCGCGACCTCTGCTGTGCACCATCACCTCATCCGGCAAGGGCTGCGGACGTCTGTTGGCCTCGTGGTCGAGACCGGCGAAGCGCACGAGGTGCACCAGTTCGCGACGCTGGCGGGCTACGGTGCTGAGGCGATCAATCCCTACCTCGCCTTCGAGACGATCGAAGCTCTGCTGCCTCAGCTCGACGAAAAGCTGACGCTGAAGGAGGCGATCAAGCGCTACATCAAGGCCATCGACAAGGGCCTGCTCAAGGTCATGTCGAAGATGGGCATCTCGACCTATCAGTCGTACTGCGGTGCCCAGATCTTCGACGCGGTCGGCCTCAAGTCGAGCTTCGTGAAGAAGTTCTTCACCGGCACCAACACGACGGTCGAAGGCGTCGGCCTGCGCCATATCGCCCGCGAGACGGTCGAGCGACACCGCCAAGCCTTTGGTGACTCGCCGGTTCTGAAGCATTCGCTCGACGTTGGCGGTGAATATGCCTATCGCGTGCGCGGCGAAGCGCACATGTGGCGGCCGACCGTCATCGCCGACCTGCAGCACGCGGTGCGCGGCAACCTGCCGGAGAAGTACCGGGCCTTCGCGCAGCAAGTTAATGAGCAGTCTGAACAGCTCATGACGCTGCGCGGGCTGTTCCGGATCAAGTCTGCGGAGGAGATCGGTCGCAAGCCGATCCCGCTGGAGGAGGTTGAGCCAGCGGCCAATATCGTGAGGCGCTTCTCGACCGGCGCCATGAGCTTTGGCTCCATCAGCCGCGAGGCGCATACCACGCTGGCCATCGCCATGAACCGCATCGGCGGCAAGTCGAACACGGGCGAAGGCGGTGAAGAGTCCGATCGTTACAAGCCGCTGCCAAACGGCGACTCCATGCGCTCGGCCATCAAACAGGTGGCCTCAGGCCGATTTGGGGTGACGACGGAATATCTCGTCAACGCCGACGTCATTCAGATCAAAATGGCCCAAGGCGCCAAGCCCGGCGAGGGCGGCCAGCTGCCCGGTCACAAGGTGGATGCGATCATCGCCAAGGTGCGCCACTCGACGCCGGGCGTCGGCCTCATCTCGCCGCCGCCGCACCACGACATCTACTCCATTGAGGATCTGGCGCAGCTCATCTTCGATCTGAAGAACGTCAATCCGAACGCGGACATCTCGGTGAAGCTTGTCTCCGAGGTGGGCGTCGGCACCGTCGCGGCGGGCGTGGCGAAGGCGCGCGCCGATCATGTCACCATCTCGGGCTTTGAGGGAGGCACGGGCGCGTCGCCGCTCACCTCCATCAAGCACGCGGGTTCTCCGTGGGAGATCGGCTTGGCCGAGACTCATCAGACGCTCGTCGCGAACCGGCTGCGCGGCCGTATCGCGGTTCAGGTCGACGGCGGCATCCGCACGGGCCGCGATGTGGTGATCGGCGCCCTGCTCGGCGCGGACGAGTTCGGGTTTGCCACCGCGCCGCTGATCGCGATGGGCTGCATCATGATGCGCAAGTGCCATCTCAACACTTGCCCCGTCGGCATCGCGACGCAGGACCCGGTGCTGCGCGCGAAGTTCAGGGGCAAGCCAGAGCACGTCATCAACTACTTCTTCTTCGTCGCTGAAGAAGTGCGCGAGTACATGGCGGCGCTCGGCTTCCGCACCTTCGACGAGATGATCGGCCAGTCCGACGTGCTCGACAAGGATCGCGCCATTCGTCACTGGAAGGCGCGCGGCCTCGACTTCTCGAAGCTGTTCTACAAGCCGGAGGTCGATAGCAGCGTCGCGATTTACAACTGCGAGCGCCAAGACCACGGCCTTGAGAACGTGCTCGACCGGAAGCTCATCGAGCTCGCCAAGCCGGCGCTCGAAGAGCGGAAGCCGGTGCGCCACGAGCTCAAGATCACCAACCGCGACCGTGCCGTGGGCGCCATGCTCTCAGGCGAGATCGCCAAGCGATACGGGCACGAGGGCCTGCGGGAGGACACGATCTGGCTCACGTTCGAAGGCACAGCCGGACAGAGCTTCGGCGCATGGCTTGCCCACGGCGTGACCCTCGACCTCGTCGGTGAGGCGAACGACTACGTCGGCAAGGGCCTGTCGGGCGGCAAGATCATTGTCCGGCCGCACCCGAATTCCGGCATCAAGCCCGAGGAGTCGATCATCGTCGGCAATACGGTGCTTTATGGAGCCATCAGCGGCGAGTGCTACTTCCGCGGCATTGCGGGCGAGCGCTTTGCTGTCCGCAACTCCGGCGCGGTGGCCGTCGTCGAAGGTACAGGCGACCACGGTTGCGAGTATATGACCGGCGGTGTCGTCGTCGTGCTCGGGCCGACAGGCCGCAACTTTGCGGCCGGTATGTCGGGCGGCATCGCCTACGTGCTCGACGAGGACGGCAAGTTCGAGCAGCGCTGCAACCTCGCCATGATCGACCTCGAGCCGATCGAGGCCGAGGAAGAGGTGATGCGCCGGCTCGCCAACCAGGGCGGCGACCTCGAAAGCCACGGGTTGGTCGACATCCTCTCCGACATGGACCGGAAGGATGCCGAGCGGTTGCATCAGCTCATCGAGCGCCATGCCCGGTACACGAACTCGGCCAAGGCCCGCATGATCCTCGCCGATTGGCGAAACTGGCTGCCGAAATTCAAGAAGGTGATGCCGGTCGAGTACCGCGAGGCCCTGCGCAAGATTGCCGAGCATCAGGCCTATGACAAAACGGGGCTGGAAGTGCTGGAGATCGGCTTGCCCCGAACGCACAAGCCGGCGGCGGAATAGGTGCGCTCGCTAAAGGAAAGCCTCGGACGCAAATTGATTTCAGGAAACTCAGATGGGGAAGGTCACCGGCTTCTTGGAGTTCGAGCGCGTCGACCGCGGGTATGAGCCCGTCGAGGCGCGCGTGAAGCACTGGCGCGAGTTCGTGGTGCCGCTGCCGGAGAACGAGGTGCGCACGCAAGCAGCCCGGTGCATGGATTGCGGCATCCCCTACTGCCACAACGGCTGTCCGGTGAACAATCAGATCCCGGACTGGAACGATCTCGTCTACCGGGGCGACTGGAGAACGGCTGCGCTCAATCTGCACTCGACCAATAATTTCCCGGAGATCACAGGCCGCGTCTGCCCAGCGCCGTGCGAGGCGTCCTGCACGCTCAACATCGATGACAAGCCGGTCACTATCAAGACGATCGAGTGCTCCATCGCCGACCGCGCCTTCGAGGAAGGCTGGATCATTCCCCAGCCGCCCGAGCGCAAGACGGGCAAGCGCGTAGCCATCGTCGGTTCGGGACCGGCTGGCCTCGCAGCCGCGCAGCAGCTCGCGCGGGTAGGTCACGAGGTGCACGTCTATGAGAAGAATGCCAAGCCGGGCGGCCTGCTGAGGTACGGTATTCCCGACTTCAAGCTCGAGAAGCACATTGTCGATCGGCGCATCAAGCAAATGGAGGCCGAGGGAGTCGTCTTCCACTGCGGCGTGCGCGTGGGGGTCGATGTCTCTGCCAAGCAGCTTGAGGATGAGTTCGATGCCGTGCTGCTTACCGGCGGCTCGGAGCAACCTTTCGACTTCTTCGCCAATGCGCCCGGGCGCGATCTCGATGGCATCCATTTCGCCATGGAGTTCCTGCCGCAGCAAAACCGGCGGGTGTCGGGTGAAAGCCTCGGCGGCGTGAAGGAGATCACGGCCAAGGACAAGCACGTGGTCGTTATCGGTGGCGGCGACACCGGCTCCGACTGCATCGGCACGTCCATCCGGCAGGGAGCGAAGTCCGTCACCCAGCTGGAGATCATGCCCAAGCCGCCGGAGAAGGAAAACAAGGAGCTCACGTGGCCACACTGGCCGGTCAAGCTCCGCATTTCGACCAGTCAGGCGGAAGGTGCGAGGACGGAGTATTCAATTTCGACCACCGGCTTTTCTGGCAGGAACGGCAAGGTCGAAAAGCTGCACTACGTGCGCGTCGACGCAAAGCTGCAGCCCATTCCCGGAACCGAAGGCGAGATGCCTGCGGACCTGGTGCTGCTCGCCATGGGCTTCGCTGGCCCAGTCGAGAACGACCTGATCAAGGAGCTTGGCCTCAATGTCGTGCCCCGTGGCCGGTTCAAGGGGCTCGATGCTGACGATCGCGATTACCGGATCAGGGGTAGCAAGCGGCTCTTTGCGGCTGGGGACATGCGGCGGGGCCAATCGCTTGTGGTCTGGGCGATCCGCGAAGGCCGGCAGGCAGCGCATGCGATCGACAAGGCGCTGATGGGTCACACCGATCTGCCGCGTTAAGAAAAACTCACCGCAATAGCGGGGACCGGCCATAGCAGTGCCCGCCTCAGCCATGGCTGGGCGATCGATCCGCGGCTTCCGGATTTCTCGTGGGCAGAGGAATTCTCGGACCAGAGTTGGCTTCCGAGCGCTGCTCGAGCCGCGGCCCGACCGGGTCCGGCGGCGGCCAGGTGAAGTCATCGGCCCGGCCTGGCTTCGGAGGAATGCGCTCACCTTTTACGAGCACCTTGAAGAAGGGTGATTGCGTCGGCGTCAGCCGGCGGCGGTGAGCTTGCGAGCCGGCAGCCAGCCCCGGCGTGATCGAGCTCAACACTGTCAAGCCACCCGGCAAAGTGTCCGGAACTGTATCGCCGAGCTGTGCCGGGCGGTCTGCCGATTGACGCCGGGAAACGAGCGCAACGACCGAAGCCGGAATGGCAGGTCTGACAATCTCGACGGTGATTTCCTCGCTGCGGCCGCCGTTGCCAGGCACCTTGATCGACACCGTGGAGTTTTCAGCCTTTAGCTCTCCGACTCGCGGATTGCCGCGAAAAAAACCGAAGTTAGGAGCCTTCGCACTTGGAGGCGTGGTCCCCTTTTGTGCCTCCCGTGCCGCTCCCCCGGCCTGCTCGCTTTGCTGGGCCTTTGGCGAGATCCGGCGCTGCTCCGCCTCGCTGCCAGCCAGGGGGATGTCGCGTTCGTTCTTCGCCTGAATGAGATCGCGCTTGATCTCGCGCTCGACGTAATGCGCCAGCTTCTTATTCCCCACAGTGGTCAGGCTGATGCCGTCGCCGTGGCGCAGCAGCCGCTGCTTGCCCGTAAGATCGGGACCATACTGAGTGTATTGCCCTGTCTCGTCGGCGAATGCTTCGTAGACGTCGATGAACTTCACGTTGTTGAGAAGGGCCCGCTCCCGCATGACCGAGTTCAGCATACGCACGTCCTCGTTCACGTCGGGACGGCGAACGATCGGCAGGCCGACCCAATAGACCGCTGCACCGCGCCGCTTGAGAGCCCGGGTGATGCGGTCGATTCTCCGTCCGTATTCCTCCTTCCACTCCTCGGTGCCGACGTTGACACGCCTGCCATCCGGCGCGCGCAGTGCGACCCGATCCGAGATGCCGAGCATGATCACTGCGATGTGCAGCGGCTCGCTCTTGATGGTCTCTTCGAACCGGAAGAAGTCATCCGGACGCATCCGGATCAGACCATTGAGGCTGTGCAGGCGATTGGGCACCCGCACGCGGGTATCGGAACGGAAGGCCTCGGCGAGAGCGCTGAACAAGCCTTCGGCCATCCAATCGCCGATGACCTGCAGCCGATAGACGTCATCCTGCGGGAAAGGTGTGATGTAGCTCGATCCCCATTCGTCCTGGGCTGACGCTGGCCTCGCGGACAGCACGCTGAGAGCCGCGGCCAGCACGGCGACCCAAATAGCCGCCTGTGCGAAAATTCCACGTCTGACCGAGCCGACTTGCACCTCAGCACTACTCCCGTCCGGCTCTGCCGGCCTGTCTAAGCAAATTGAGCAACTGCAGGCTTGGATATCCATCTTCCGGCAGCCCGCTGATACGCTGGAAGGCGCGGATGGCGGCACGGGACTGTCTGCCGATGATCCCGTCCGGTGGACCGGTGTCAAGCCCGCGCTCTGACAAGAGTTTCTGAAGCTCCTCACGCTCGGCACGGGCCAGGGGACGATCGTCCGTCGGCCAAGCGGACACGATCGCCTCCGCACCGGCAATTCGATCTGCCAGATGGCCGACTGCCAAGGCATAAGCCTCCGCTGGATTATACCTCAGAATGGCGCGGAAGTTCCGTGTGACGAGGAAAGCTGGACCATTCGCCCCTGCCGGCAGGATGAGTTGCAGAGGCGAAACCGTGTCGCGGACCGGCACTCTTCCAGGGCGCTCGACTCCTGCCTGCCGCCAGAAGGAGGCCGGTTTCTCGTTTCCCGGAGCCGACAGCCGGTAGTCGAACCCCTTCGGCAGGATCACCTCGAAGCCCCAAGGGTCCTCCAACCTCCAGCCGAAGGCCTTGAGATAGTTCGCTGCCGAGGCGAGCCCGTCCGGAACGCTGTCCCAGATATCGCGCCGACCATCTCCGTCGAAGTCGACGGCGCGCTCGTGGTAGGCCGTGGGCATGAACTGGGTGTGCCCCATCGCCCCGGCCCATGAGCCGGTCATGCGCTCCGGCGTGACGTCCCCCTCCTCCAGGATGCGCAGCGCCGCAATGAACTCACGCCGCCAGAATTGGGACCGCCGCTGGTCACCGGCCGCAAGCGTGGCGAGCGACCGGACCACACTGCGCTCGCCCTGCGCCGTGCCGTAGTTCGACTCAACCCCCCAGATCGCCAGCACCACGTGCCGGTCCACGCCGTAGGCCCGCTCAATGGCCGCCAAGGTATCGGCGAGCTCGACCAGCTTCTGTTGCCCTGTGGCGATCCGGGCGTCGTTAACAAGGCCGTCGAGGTATTCCCATACCGGCTTTACGTGCTCCGGCTGTGAAGCTGCCAGCATCAGCACCTGCACATCAGGCTCCAGGCCCCGCGTCGCGCGCTCGAAGGTCGCCGCACTCACCCCGGCCTTCAGCGCCTCACCTCTGACTTCCTGCAGAAATCGCTGCAGATCGACTGGCGCGGCAACTTGCAATTCGGATGTTTCGCCCGTCGCAGAACCAGCCATAAGCGCCATCCCAAGGACCAGGCCTGCAAAGGCCTTTGACAGAATCGTAGACACCCTTCCCCCCTCTATGGCGCCGCTGCAGCCCGAAGCCGCTGCAGCAGCTCCTTTGTCGGCCAGCAGTCCACCTTCAGGCGATTGTCTTTTTGATATTTTCCGATTTGCCAGCGCGTGATGGAGCCTATTTTTCCGTCCACCTCGCCGATGGCATAACCCAATTCTTTCAACAGACGCTGAATCTCCTCCACCTCACGGGTGGAGAGCTGCGTGATATTCTGCCACGGCGTCTCGAAGTCACCGCCGCCAGCGATCCGATCCGCAAGGTTGCCGACGAAGACCGCATAGAGGTCCGACATGTTGTATCGGCGGATGACACGGTAGTTCTCGAGAACGAGAAAAACCGGCCCATAGGCACCTCCGGGCGCCATCAAGTAGGCCTCCTCCGAACGGACGTGCGCGGGAAACTGCCGGTTGAAAGCTCTCCGGACGCCCATGGCGATCCATTCGGAGAGCGGCCGAGCGTTCGCAGGCCCTTCCAACGAGCAATCGACAGTCGGCGGCAGGCGAACCTCGTAGCCCCACGTCTGGCCCTTCACCCAGCCCTTGGCCTGGAGCTGTCGCGCGATCGTGGCGAGCGAGTCTGGGATTGAGGTCCAGATGTCCTTGCGGCCATCGCCGTCCAAGTCGTAGGCAAACTGGTGGAACTCGGACGGCATCACCTGTGGCAGCCCGATGGCGCCAGCCCACGACGAGCGCATTTGCTCAAAGGTCGCGGAGCCCTCCTCAACGAGCTTCAACGCATGCAACAGCTCGTTCCGGAACATTTCCTTCCGGCGGCCGAGATAGGCCTGCGTGGCAAGAGCGCGAAATGCGTAGTGCGGCAGTTGGTGGGCGCCGAACGCCGTCTCGCGGCCCCAGATGGCCAGCACGGCATGCCCCTCGACACCGAACCTGCGCTCGATCTCCCGAAGCGTTTCCGCGTGCTCGGCCTGGAGGGCGCGCCCGGCAGCGGCAAGGCGGGCAAGCTGGGCGCTGTTGATGTAGGCCTGCGGCGGCCGGGTGAACTCGGCCTGTCCCCTGGGCGACTGTTTTCGGCCTGGAATTACGAGATCGGGCAGCCGCAGATCGGGCTCGACATTGCGGAATGCCGCATCGAAAGTCTTGCGGGAGACGCCGAACACCTGCGCCTCGGGCCATAGCTCGGCGAGCCACGCCTTGAACCCCTCGTCCGCAGCGGCGGGGCGCACCACGCAGAGTGCGAGCACAAGGGCAACCGCAGCCGAAGCCCAATAGGCGTGCCAGCTCGCCCAATTGCCCGCATTCCGGATTGAGCGCGGCCGACCGGCAGCGCTGTCCATCGGCGCACCTCCCTCGATGCCACGCCGCGCTGCGCGGGGTCTCCCACGCAAACCGATCACAGCTTCGAGGTTCAAAATTTTCTCGGCGAGAATGCGGCTAAATCGCCACGCCTGACCAAAAAGAGCTACGTCAGGGCGGGATGAGGAGTGGGACGGGCGGTCGACCGAGGGGCGATGCTGCCTGGTTGTATAAGCTGTTCGCTGCCCTTTACTGATTTCTGCCTCTTCGCGAGTTGCTGCTCCCAGCAGAGTGCTTGACGGACAATGATGTCGAGATTGTCGAACTCGGGCGTCCAGGCCAGCGTCCGCCGGATCTTCTCGGAGGACGCCACGAGAGCCGCCGGATCGCCTGGTCGCCGGCCTGTGAAACGCACCTCGAAATCTCGCCCTGAATTGCGCTTCACCGCCTCGATCACCTCCAGGACCGAATAGCCTCTCGAATATCCGCAGTTGAACACATCACTCGCGCCACCTTCGCGGAGGTAGCGCAATGCTGCCGTATGGGCGCGTACGAGGTCGGTCACTTGGATGTAATCGCGCACGCACGTTCCGTCCGGCGTTTCATAATCAGTACCGAAAACATCAACATGGCTGCGTTTGCCGATTGCCGCTTCGCAAGCCACTTTAATGAGATGGGTCGCCTTCGGCGTGGACTGGCCAGAGCGGCCCGCCGGATCAGCCCCGGCGACGTTGAAGTAACGCAGAGCCACATATCTGAAATCGTGGGCGCGGGAGACATCGGCGAGCATCAGCTCCGTCATCAGTTTGGAGCTGCCGTAGGGTGAAACCGGCTTCAGCTCCGCGTCCTCTCGCACCGGGTTTTCCTTCGGCATGCCGTAGACGGCTGCCGTCGACGAGAAGATGAAGTGCTTGACGCCCAAACGCACGCAGCTTTCCACCAGCGCTCGCGACTTGACGGTGTTGTTGTGGTAGTAGGCGAGCGGGTTCGTGACCGATTCCGGCACGATGATCGAACCTGCGAAGTGGATGACAGCGTCGACGGCGTGCTCTCGGATGGCTGCCTCGATGAGCGCCTGATCCCCCACGTCGCCCTGGATCAGATCGGCCTCAGGCGGGACGGCCCAGAGCTGCCCAGTGGACAAGTCATCCACCACCACGACGCTTTCTCCCGCATCGAGGAGGTCCAGCACCATATGACTGCCGATGTAGCCAGCCCCGCCGGTGACAAGCACGCTCATCTTGTCCCCCAATCAGACGTGATCTGGCCACATCTTCTGGGCGTTAAGTCGCGGGAAGCTTGCGTGACGGGTACTGGCCCTCGCTCACACCTTCAAGGGTGACGCGCAGGTTGATCCTTGTCTGCCAGTAGAGAACATCGGAGATCTGAATGACCAGTCGACACAAACCCATCCGAAAGGCGGTGTTCCCTGTTGCGGGACTGGGCACGCGTTTTCTCCCCGCCACGAAGGCCATACCCAAGGAGATGCTGCCTGTGGTCGACCGGCCCGTGATCCAGCATGTCGTCGACGAGGCGCGCGCCGCGGGGATCGAGCACTTCGTCTTCGTTACGGGCCGCAACAAGGCTGTCATCGAGGACCACTTCGACAGCGCCTATGAGCTGGAGCGCACGCTTGCCGAACGCGGCAAGACCAAGGAGCTGGAGCAGCTTCAACGTGAGCTGCCCGCGGCCGGGAAGACGAGCTTCACCCGCCAGCAGGCACCGTTGGGGCTGGGCCATGCTGTCTGGTGTGCGCGCGAGATTGTCGGAGATGAGCCGTTCGCGCTGCTGCTGCCCGACATGCTGCACAAGGGCGATCCACCTTGTCTTTCTGAGATGATGGCCGCATATGCGGAGCACGGAGGCAATCTCGTTGCGGTGTCGCCCGTTCCCGAGGACCAGACGCATCTTTATGGCATTGTCGGTGTCGAAGACCGCTCCGCCAAGGTTTCACGCATCACCTCGATGGTCGAAAAACCGGCGCCCGGCACCGCGCCCTCCAACCTGCACATTTCCGGCCGCTACATCCTCCAGCCAGAGATTTTCGGACTGCTCGAGACGCAGGAGCGCGGCGCGGGTGGTGAAATCCAGCTCACCGACTCCATGTTAAAGCTCAAGGATCAGTTGGGTCAGCCGTTCTATGCCGTTCGCTTCGACGGCAAGATCTACGATTGCGGCTCAAAGACCGGGTTCCTGGCCGCCAATGTCGCCTATGCACTGGATCGCGACGATCTCGGCCCTGCACTGCGGGAGGAGCTGAAGCAGCTGCTTTGAGGGATCACCCAGCAGCTGAGCTTGTGGTTGGGAGTTACCAATCGACGGTCATCCCGGGCCTTGTGCCCGGGATCCAACCATCCACAAGCGCAGGAGCAAGAGGATAAGTGGATCCCGGCGACGAGCGCCGGGATGACCGTGGTTTGTCGGGCGACCATGGCTTTAAGCGACCCCATGCTTCCGGAACCAGGCCAGCATGCGTGACCACCCGTCCTTGGCCGGCTCCGGCCGGTAGCTCGGCCGATAATCCGCATGAAAGGCGTGCGGCGCATCCGGATAGATGATGATCTCGCACGTCTTGCCGGCGGCTTCGCAGGCTGAGCGCATCCGCTCGACCGTCTCGACTGGGATGCCCTGATCGGCCGCGCCGTAGAGGCCAAGGACCGGCGCTTTCAATTCCGCGGCAATATCGATTGGGTGGCGTGGAGTCGTCTCGCTCTGCTGACCGACAAGCCGGCCATACCAGGCGACGGCTGCCTTGAGGTTCGGGTTGTGGGCTGCGTAAAGCCAAGCAATGCGACCGCCCCAGCAAAAGCCCGTTATGGCAAGGCGATTGGTGTCCGCTTTACCCGATGCCGCGGCGTACGCGACGGCCGCGTCGAGGTCGCTCATGACCTGCTGGTCAGGCACCTTGGCGACAATAGGAAGAATTTCGTTGATCGATAGACCGGAGACATCGCCCTGCCGGGCAAACAGCTCCGGCGCGATCGCCATGTAGCCCTCTTTCGCCAACCTCCGGCAAATATCCTTGATGTGCTCGTGCACACCGAAGATCTCCTGCACGACGAGCACGACGGGAAATGGTCCACCCTCGGCCGGCATAGCTTGATACGCGGGGATCTCGCCGTCCTCGACCTTGATTTTCGTCTCGCCCGCCTCGAGGCCTTCCGTGTCTGTCGTGATCATGGTTTGCGCCACCACGGGCTGCACGGCCGCCGCAAACCCAGTCGCCAACGATGTCACGACCATCTCGCGGCGCGAGAAGTCGAGCTTCGGGGCGAGGCTTAGACGGTCGAGCGTGAAGTCCTGCTCCTTCATGCGATCCTCCGCTTTTCAATGGCGGTTTGGTGCGATGAGCGTACAAGCCAACGAGCGAATGTCATCAATTGCTCGACCGGCTCACGGATTTGTGCTTTCCCAGTGCGGGCCTGCAGTGCGGTGCAGCGGGAGGAAAAGCGATGGGCGATTATTTGGGCTGGATCATCCTGGGCCTGATCGTTTTGATCGCGATTTACGCGATCGGAACCTACAACGGGCTCGTCACGCTCCGGCAGCGCTGCCGACAGGCGTTCTCGGATATCGACGTGCAGCTCAAGCAGCGCCACGACCTCGTCCCGAACCTTGTTGAAACCGTGAAAGGCTATGCCAGCCACGAGCGGGAAACGCTCGACGCCGTGATCAGGGCCAGAAACGCTGCCATGGCCGCCCATGGACCCGCAGCTCAGGCTCAGGCGGAAGGCGCGCTGCAGGGCGCATTGCGGCAGCTGTTCGCGCTCGCCGAGGCTTATCCCGACCTCAAGGCCAACACCAACTTCCAGCAGCTCCAGCTGGAGCTGGCGGATCTAGAGAACAAGATCGCGGCGGCGCGCCGGTTCTTCAACAACGCGGCCGCCGAGTACAACGCCACCCGCGAGAGCTTCCCCGCGGTCCTGTTCGCCAGCGCGATGGGCTTCGGGCCGCAAGAGTTCTTCAATCTGGAGGAAGGCGAGCGCGCCGCGGTGACCAAGGCTCCCGAGGTGAAATTCTAGCCAAGCCACGCAGCGGGAGGCGATGAGGCGCCATGTTTCGTGCCTATGGGCTTTATACCCACATCCGTGCCAACCGCATCCGCTCGGTGCTGCTGCTCATCGGGTTTGTAGCGCTTCTGCACGCGCTACTGTTCTCGATCCTGCTGCTCATCAATGCATTCGGCGGCGGCACATTCGAGGAGATCGTCGCGCGCGCTGTCGATCAGTTCGCCGGCTCCTGGCCGGTGGCGATGCTGGCGGCAGGCGTTTGGTTTCTCATCTCCTGGTTCTTCCACCAACGCCTCATCAGCTATGCGACGGGTGCCCGCGGCATCTCGCGCCGAGAAGCTCCGCGGCTCTACAATGTGCTCGAAAACCTCTGCATTTCGCGCGGCATTCCAATGCCTACCCTGCAGATCATCGAAACGCCGGCTCTCAATGCCTACGCGGCCGGGCTGAAAGAGGGCGAGTATGTTATCGCGGTCACGCGCGGCCTGATGGAGACACTGTCCGACGACGAGCTGGAAGCCGTCCTCGGCCACGAGCTGACACACATCCGCAATCGTGACACGCAGCTCATGGTCATCGCGATCATCTTCGCCGGCATCTTCGCTTTCGTGGCCGACTTGGTGATCCGGACCTGGCGTTTTCCGTACGGCGTTTGGCCCCGCGGCGGCGACCGGCGCGATGGGCGGGGAAGGGACGGCGGAGCAGCCCTCGCCATTCTGATTGCCATTGCGATCGTTCTGATCTCCTGGGGTTTGTCGACACTCATCCGCTTCGCGCTATCCCGCACCCGTGAGTACTTGGCCGATGCGGGCTCCGTCGAGCTCACAAAGAACCCCGACGCCATGATCCGGGCGCTGCGGAAAATCGAGAAGAACGCCAAGTTCGATGTGCCCTCGCGAATGGAAGCGTTCTTTATCGAGAACCCGCTGACCGGCAGCGCAGCCCGATTGCTCTCGACCCATCCTTCGATCGACGATCGGGTGGCGGCGCTCCAGCGCTATGCGGGCGGAACGGAGTCGCTGGGATCACAGAGGGGCGATGCTGGCCGCTGAATATATCAGCGCTCTTAACCGATTTTTTCGAGCAACTTGATCATCAGGCAGGACGTCGCCGCCCTATCAGCGTGCTAACCACTCCCAATCGATAAGCGTTGTGAACTCATCCACGAAGCTCCTTGACCAAAACCGAGACTCGCGGACATGGATCGCAGCCGCGAGCAGCCGGCCCAGGGGAGCGAGATGCCTAGCCTTGCAGAGAAAGCCTCAAAGCGCGACCGTTGGATCGCAGTTTACATTGCTGCCATATCGGTCGTGCTCGCCATATGTGTGCTTGGTGGTGACAACGCAGCCAAGGAAGCGAGCAACAAGAACATCGAGGCAGCGAATACCTGGGCGTGGTTTCAGGCCAAGAACATGCGTCGCGACGCCCTCAGACTGCAAATTGCCGAGCTCGAGCTTCTCCTCCTGACCCATCCCGGCCTCGACGAGAGCGCACGGATGGCGATTGCAGAAAGGATCGCTACTTATCGCCAGCAAGAAGAGCTGTTGACCTCCGAGCCAGCCACAGGAGAAGGTCTGAAAGAGCTTTTTGCGCGGGGCAAGGCCCTAGAAGCTGAACGGGATCTGGCGCGCAGACAGGATCCCTATTTCGACAACGGACAGGCGCTGCTTCAGATTGCAATCGTCTTGGCCTCGGTCGCGATCGTCTCCGGTGGCAATCTCGCACTGATCCTAAGTGGCGGACTGGGCCTTGCCGGCATTGCTTTGACCGTTCATGGCTTCCACCTTGGCTCACCCGAAGCACTCGAGGTGGGCAAACAGTTCCTGTCGGAGATCGTAGAGAAGATCTCGCAGCTGACTAATTAAGGGGGAAGCTCTGCGATTACCAGTGAATAGAATCGCGTGCATATAGCAAGCGACCGTAACTCGTGCGAAACAACACGAAATGCTGTTTATTATTTCTTTTTAACCATTGAGTTTCGATAGAGGGGGAAACGCAATTATTTTCGAAGTGGCCCAATGCCAGTTATTGGCAATCTGATGGTCCGAGCCGCAAAATGCGGCTCGGCAATAGTGGCAACCGGATAGGTTTACAACTGGCAGGCCAGCAGGTTCGCGGCACTTGATTTGTCGTGCTGCGGTGGCGCGTCCTCGACATTGAGCACTTTGACGACGCAATCATCGACGATCATCGAATAACGCTTTGAGCGCAAACCGAGGCCACGGGCAGATAGATCGATATCAAGGCCGATCTTGCGGACGAAATCCGCGTTACCGTCCGACAGCATCGTGATCTTGCCCTCGGCGCCGCTGTCCTTGGCCCACTGCGTCAGAACGAAAATGTCGTTCACTGACGTGCAGGCAATCATGTCGAAGCCCTTGTTCTTGAATTCGTCAGCGTGGGCGACGAAGCCCGGCAGATGCTGCTTGTGGCAGGTCGGGGTATAGGCACCGGGAACGCCGAACAACGCCACCTTCTTGCCGCCGAACACCTCGCTCGTCGTCACCTGCTTCGGCCCCTCTGGACCCATTATCGTGAAAGTCGCTTCCGGCAACCGGTCGCCCACCTTTATGGTCATGATATTCCTCCGGGATGTTTCAGCAGACCTGCGGAACGTATGGTCCTGACCCTATACGGCGTCTTGAGCAGATCAAGAAGCAGTATGTGATCGCCACCTCTGATCAGTCGATTTTCCAATAGGCTTCGGCCTGGCCTGCATCGGAAACCATCGTGATGCGCAGCGTCTTGCCCCGCAGCTCCTTGGGCTCGGCTTCCGACAGATCCACCTCGAAGCTGACGATGTCGTCCCTTTCCGCAACCTTTGCGGGGAGTGGGACATACGCGCCATCCGTCTCTTCGATGAACATATCGCCCGAGGCTGCCGATCCGGGGAAACGGGCCTGCAGCATCAGCTTCGGCCGGTCACCCTCGAGTTGAGCCCTGCTCGAAACCAACTCCGGGTCACCAGGCCGCCGCTCATTGGGGGCGCGAGGCACGGCCGCGAGTGCGTTGGCAATCTCCGGCGAACCTGGAACAGTCGCATTGGCAGGCAAGGTCAACGCAAGCTGGGCCTCCGCCGGCACGCAGATGTCCCGGCAGATGCCGTACGACAGGTTGAGCCGTAGCTCGACGGGCTTGGCAGGATCCTTGGGGCGCACCTCGATGGGGAACACGACGGCCCCCGAATAGCCGACCGAATCCCCCACCGAGTCCTTGAACCGCTTCGGAGCCGGATAAAGGACCTTGGCCTCGGACAGGTTCACCGATCCCGACCAGTTGAAGTGCGGTGGAAGCCCCCCGGCGTCTCCGGGCGATCTCCAGTAGGTCTTCCAGCCCGGCTGCAAGCTGATTGCGAGGCCCGCAAGAACGGCGGGGCTTTCACCGCTTTTCGATGCGACCGACCCAGCGACCAGCCGGACCTTCGCCCCGTGCGCCTCAACCCATGGTGTCGCCAGCGGACTGGCCCTGGCCTGAAGGCTCAGCGCCATGAACCCTGCCAGGACGGCGGCTGTGATTCGCAAGACGACCATGGGGCGCCAATCTCGTCCTCTTGCCTCGCGGCGACTCATGCCTATGTAGCGAAGGTTGAGTGTCGAGCAAGTCACGATCAATTTGACTTGTGAAGCGGCTTTCGGCGTGCCTTCAAATTGAATGCTTCACAGGTGGTAGAGCCTGAGGCTAGACTTTTGAAATGACATTACGACGGCAGCCACGAAAGTTCACGAACAGCGGGTACCTCGATGGGCAGCTGCTCATCGCCATGCCCGCGATGGCCGACAGGAGATTCGCGCGCTCGGTCATCTACATGTGCGCCCATTCGGATGAGGGGGCGATGGGGCTCATCATCAATCAGCGCGCCCCAAACCTCAGTTTCGCGGACTTGCTCGAACGGTTGCAACTACTCGACGAGGAGAGCGAGGCGAACATTCCCCCGGAAGTATTGCGCATGGCCATCCATGTCGGGGGCCCCGTGGAGCCGGAGCGCGGGTTCGTCCTGCACAGCTCGGATTACTTCACCCCTTCCTCGACCTTGCCCATCAGTGACGAGGTCTGCCTCACCGCCACGATCGACATCCTGAAGGCCCTGGCCGCAGGCGAGGGGCCGAACAAGGCAATCCTGGCCCTCGGATACGCCGGCTGGGCACCAGGACAGCTCGAGAGCGAGATTCACGCCAACGGCTGGCTGAGCTGTCAGGCGGACCTCGATCTCATCTTCGACCTCGACGTGGAGGAGAAGTACGAGCGGGCGCTGTCCAAGCTGGGAATCGACCCGATGCATCTCGTGAACGCCGCGGGCCACGCCTGATCGTCCGAGGCTTTCAGCTCCCGCGGTCGAACGCAAATGAAAAGGGCCAGACCTGTTGCAGGTCTGGCCCTTGATGTCTCCCAGGCTACGTCATTCAGTACACGGAACCGTGATTGTCAGCCCGACATTGGCGAAGTAGCGTTTGCACTCGAGCTTTTTCGGCTCCTCGCCCGGCGGCGTCGGCTCTGTGGCCGGCGTGACTGCCGCAGTCGTGAGCGCCACCTGATCATTCACTTTCGCGTTATCGGGCTTCTTCACCGGCAAAGGCACGGAAACCGGCGAGATCTCGGCGACCTCAGGCTCCTTCACTTCAACTTCGGGGCGCGCCTCAGCTGCCTTCCTGGCCGCAGCGAGAGCAGCTAAGCGCCTTTGCTCCGCCCGCGCCGCCTTCCGCGCACGTTCGGCTTCGATAGCCCTTAAGCGGTGCAGTTTGTGATATCGCCACCAGTGGTACTTGTGGCCATGGTAGTGGTAATGACCGCCGCCCACGTAGAAGCCGCCAACCGGGAAGCCGACGTAGATCCGCATGCCCGCCTCGGCAGCGGGAGCCGACAGCGAAAGGCCTGCGAAAAGACCCATTACAATCGCAAAGGTTTTCGTCGTCGCCAGCTTAGGGACCATCTCCGTGCTCCATTCCGTCAGACTTCGCGTGAAGCGCCGCTTGTTGCGCTCCCATGCCTGACAGAATGGCTGGCTCCGGGTTGGCGGGCTGTTCCGCGCGACACACCTCGCGCTTGCTCACACCGCGGGCAGCGGGTTGCCGCCGCGGAACGAGCTGATCTCGGCAGAGCGCATCGGCTCCGCTGCCATCTCCTCCACGTGCCTGCGCACGTCAGCCACGAACCGGAGTGTCCGTTCGAGCACGAGATCACGCTGCCGGTCGAGCGTGATGATGTGATAGCTGTCGTCGAGGACGGTCACCTGCACCGGCCCACCGAGATGCTTCTGCAGGTGGAATGTGTTCCGGAGACTGGCGATGTCATCCTCACGCGGATGCATCAGCAGAACGGGCTGCCGAATGCTCTTGAGCGAGCGAAGCACCGAATTGACCAGCCGCCGCATCTCCAGCATGGAGCTGCCGGGGGTGCTGAGCTGCCCTGCCTGGGAGCTGTCGCCGCTCTCGAGAGCCGCCGTCACGAGCCCCCGAACACGCGGGTCCTTGATGCCATAGGGATCCCGCTCGGTAAAATCGAACAAATCCGCCACCCACCTCTGCTGGACGAGGCGGAACAATCTCGCGTACCAGGGGATCGACCAGCCATCCAGCCTCAGCGTCGGCGCATAGAGGACAGCGCCGTGAACGCTGTCCGGCCGATCGGCGGCAAGACGCAGCGCCATGACTGCGCCCATCGAGAGGCCGCCAGCGACGATCACATCGCAGTGTTGACGCAATTTTTCGTGAGCCGCGAGGACGCTGGCGTACCAGTCTTGCCAGCGCGTAGCCCTGAGATCGTCGGCGCTGCCGCAGTGGCCTGCAAGTTGTGGGCAGGAAACCGTGTACCCGGCTCGCGCGAGCCCGACCGCGATGAAGCGCATCTCGATCGGCGTGCCACCGAGCCCGTGGATAAGAAGAACCCCGGTTCGATTGCCCGAAAAGTGCAGGCTACGATCGTCGATGCTCATGATTTTCTTCCTTTTTCGGGATTTTTTCTCGACGCTCGCTGGTCTCGGCAGATCGGTCGGTGAGGACCGGACCTGGCTCGTTGCTGGCGCGACACTGTTCCGGGGGTGAGTTGGGGGTGAGTTGGGCAAAAATGTGGGCTTGAGGAGGCCGCGGCCGATTTTTGTTGGCCCTGCGACGAAGTGGAGCGGGGGCTGGACGAAATCCTAAGACCTTAGTCTAGCGTACTCGCAGATTTATGAAGCAGTGTTGAGTATCGGTGCTTGTCGAAACTCACCGACTGTGCAAAGTGAGTACCGTGCTGCTGCGCCAATGGACCGGCAGTCTTAACCCAAAGCGCTAACACTCTTAACTAGGGAGGTTTTCCGAGAATGACCGACAAGAAAAACAAGGCCATGACCACCCGGCGCAAGTTCCTCGCCGGCGCCGCGGTGACTGGCGCGGCAACGATCGCGATGCCACAGGTATCGCGCGCCGAAACGGTCACGCTCAAGATGCAGGGCGCCTGGGGTGCCCAGGACATGCTGAATGAGATGGCCCAGGATTTCGTGAAAATCGTGAACGAACTGGGCGAAGGGCGGCTTAAAATCGACTATCTGAACGCTGGCGCCGTCGTTAAGCCATTCTCGGTCATGGACGGTGTCCATAGCGGCGTTCTCGACGGTGCGCACAGTGTGTCGGCATACTGGTACGGCAAGCATCGCGCCGCATCACTCTTCGGCACCGGTCCGTGCTACGGCTTTACGGCAAACCAGCTCCTTTCGTGGGTCTACTATGGTGGCGGGCTCGAACTCTTTAACGAGCTTATTCAGGACGTTCTGAAGCTCAACGTCGTCGGCTTCCTCGGCTTCGCGATGCCGGCGCAGCCACTGGGCTGGTTCAAGAGGGAGATCAACGGGCCGGAAGACCTCAAAGGTATGAAGTATCGGACTGTCGGCCTCGCGAGCAACCTCTTCCAGGCCATGGGCATGAGCGTCGCTCAGCTCCCCGGACCGGAGATTCTGCCCGCCATGGACCGCGGCGTCATTGAGGCGTTCGAGTTCAATAACCCCTCGTCCGACCTCCGCTTCGGTGCGCAAGACGTCGCCAAGCTCTACTATTTGGGCTCCTATCACCAGGCCGCAGAAGCATTCGAGATTCTGTTCAACAAGACGAAGTTCGAGAGCCTGGCCAAGGAGCAGCAGGCAATTATCAAGCATGCTGTACGGGCAGCTGCTGCCGATAACGAGTGGAAGGCCTGGCACGCCTACTCAGAAGATTTGCAGAAGTTGATGAATGACCACGGCGTGAAGGTCAAGCGCACGCCGAAGTCCATCTTCGAAGCACAGCTAAAGGCTTGGGATGAGGTCGAGGCTGAGCTGGTGAAAGATCCTCAGCAAGGACCGTTCATCAAGAAAGTGCTTGACAGCCAGAAGGCTTGGGCAAAGCGGGTCGGATTCTACTACTTGAACAACGACGCCGACTGGAGGACCGCTTACGAGCATCATTTCGGTCCTCTCGAGAAGACCTGATGGCAATCAATGATTTATCGGCCGGGCTCACCTCGAGCTCGGCCGAAAATGTATGCCCGAGATAACCTTCCAAATAAAAAACAGGCGAGGGAACTCAGTGGTCGGCTTTCTTCTCTTCATCGACCGCCTAAGTGCGGCTGTCGGTAAGGCCTTTGGCTGGTGCATGATCATTCTGGTCTTCGGCACCACCTACGAAGTCTTCATGCGCTATGTTCTTCGCGCACCTACGAACTGGGCCTTCGACATAGCCTACACGATGTACGGGGCGCTCTTCTTCATGGCGGGGGCTTACACGCTCTCCCGAAATGGCCATGTGCGGGGTGACGTCGTTTATCGGCTATTGCCGGTCAAGGTGCAGGCCTCGTTGGACCTCGCCTTGTACCTTTTGTTCTTCTTCCCAGGCTTTTTGGCCTTGCTGATCTACGGTTATCCCTACGCGGTGACCTCCTTCCTGATCCGTGAAGTCACGATCTACAGCCCTGCTGGGATGCCGATTTGGCCTCTGAAAGCTCTTATTCCAATCGGCGCCCTGTTCATGCTTATTCAAGGGATCGCAGAATCCATCCGCTGCGTGATTGCGATACGTAACGGTGCCTGGCCGCAACGGCTGCAAGACGTTGAAGAGCTGGAATCTGCAATCCGCGCTGAAGAAGAAGCTCGCCGTCGTGCTGAGCAAGAAGCTGCTGTTGGAGTTGCCCGATGACCAATCCTGAAATCGGCATGCTCCAACTGGGGCTGTTTATCTTCGTTATTCTGCTGGGTTTCCCAATTGCCTTCACGCTCATCGCAATGGCCATTTTCTTCGGCTACATTGCGATGGGAACCCGCATATTCGATCTGCTCGTCACGAATACTGCGGACGTCATGCAAAATGACGTCCTGACCGCCGTTCCGCTATTCCTATTCATGGGATACGTGATCGAGCGTTCCAATATTCTGGATCGCCTGTTCTTCTCGATCCAGATGGCGGCCAGGAACGTATCTGGCTCGCTGGCGGTGGCGACGCTCATCACTTGCGCTCTGTTTGCGACAGCGACAGGCATTGTCGGCGCGGTCGTCACTCTCATGGGTCTTCTCGCTTTTCCCGCCATGTTGAGGGCCGGATACGACACCCGGCTTGCAGCTGGTGTGGTGTGCGCCGGCGGCTGCCTGGGCATCATGATTCCACCGAGCGTCTTGCTCATTCTCTATGGGGCCACGACAGCCACATCGGTCGTCAAGCTTTATGCGGCTGCATTTTTCCCAGGCTTCTTGCTCGCCGGGCTCTACGTGCTGTACGTCATGGCTCGCGCGATCATAAATCCGAAGTTGGCACCCAGACCGCCTGAGCTAGAAAAGCCGATACCTCTTTTGCACGTCACTTGGGCGCTCCTAACGTCGTTCTTCCCGTTGTTCATTCTGATTATGGCAGTGCTCGGCGCCATTCTGTTCGGGCTTGCCACACCGACGGAGGCCGCAGCGGTGGGGTGCGCTGGTGCGTTGCTGTTGGCCGCTTGCTATCGAGCACTCACATTCGAGCGGCTGAAAGAGGCGACTTACCTGACGGCACGTACCTCCGCGATGGTGTGCTACCTGTTCATCGGGTCCTGGACCTTCTCCTCGGTCTTCTCCTACCTGGGTGGTCATGAGGTGGTTGAGGCTTGGGTCAAGTCTCTGGAACTGTCGCCGACAATGTTCCTCATCCTTTCCCAGCTCATCATCTTCCTACTCGGGTGGCCGCTGGAATGGACGGAGATCATCATTATCTTCGTGCCGATCTTCTTGCCGCTCTTGAAGGCCTTCAACATCGACCCGATCATTTTCGGCATTCTGGTGGCGTTGAACATTCAGACATCGTTTAATACGCCGCCCATGGCGATGGCCGCGTACTATCTCAAGGGCATAGCGCCGCCGCACGTAAAGCTGACGGAGATCTTCGCCGGCTCATTGCCGTTCGTGTTCCTCGTTTTTATCTCGATGGCCATTGTCCACATCTTTCCGGAGATTGCACTCTGGCTGCCGCAGAAACTTTACGGGAACTGAAGCATGCCTGAGGCTTTGACCTCTCTCAGTGCAACTGAAGCGCACCGCGAGATTACTCGCGGTGCGCTTTCTTCCGAGGAGTACGTCACCGCGTGCCTGGACCGGATCGAGGCGCTGGATGGCGATATTCGCGCCTTCGTTCACATCGACCGCGCACACGCCTTGAAACAGGCGCGTGAGCTTGACGAGTGGCGCCGTAACGGCCGGCCGACAGGACCCCTTCACGGTATTCCTGTGGCTATCAAGGATATTTTCGATACCTCCGATTACCCTACGGAGTGCGGCTCACCGCTCCTGGCCGGGCGCCGACCGCGGCAGGATTCGACAGTCGTCGCGAAACTGCGAGCCGCTGGCGCCGTCATAATCGGAAAAACCGTCACAACGGAATTCGCCTATTATCATCCCGGCCCGACACGCAATCCGCACAATCTCGAGCACACGCCCGGTGGCTCGTCGTCAGGCTCAGCAGCAGCGGTGGCCGCGGGCATGGTGCCGCTGGCGATCGGCTCGCAAACGAACGGCTCCGTAATCAGGCCGGCGTCTTTTTGCGGCGTTTTCGGCGCCAAACCCACGCACGGCTTCATTTCACGGGGCGGCGTTCTGGAGTTGTCCCGAACGCTCGATCATGTCGGTGTGTTTGCCCGCACGCTGGAGGACGTCGCTCTGCTGCTCGACGTACTCACGGGACACGATCCACTCGATCCCGACACGAAACCTGTCGCCAAGCCCAATTTCCGCGCAATTGCTGCGGAACCACCGCCCCTGCCGCCGAAATTCGCGCTGGTGAAAACACCGGTGTGGGAAAAGGCGGACGCTTCCACACGCGAGATTTTCGAGGAGCTCATTTCCAGCCTCGGCGACGATGGCGGAACTGTCGAGCTTCCCGAAATTTTTGCCGAGGCCTGGACCGCGCATCGCACCATCATGGCTGCCGACATGGCCCATCGGCTTTCGAAGCTTGTCGAGCGCGGCGGCCCGGACAAGTCCAGCCAGCAGCTTCGTGATATTCTCGATGAGGGCCGGCGGGTAACGGCGGTGGATTATCTCGCTGCGCACGACCTGGGGCCGCGCCTGCACGCCAGCCTCTCTCCCATTTTCGACTATTACGACGCAATCATTACGCCAGCGAGCATAGGTAGCGCTCCGGCATCGCTTGAAACGACCGGCGATCCGGTGTTCTGCACGCTTTGGACATTGTTGGGCGTTCCGGCGTTGTCTTTGCCGGTATTGCAGGCTCCCGACGGCATGCCGCTTGGCTTGCAGCTCGTCGGCCCGCCAAACGATGACGCGCGCTTACTGCGTTCAGCACGCGTCTTGATAGAAAACCTCTCGAAATTGGAAAGCTGATCAGCCGCTGTTAGCCGGCGTCATTGCCCGTTGTTTCGCGAACGCCGGAACAGCGGGGCGAAAGCGTCCTGCCAAAACGCCACTGCCATTAGAACAAAGGCCAAGATCGACACGACCCACAGGGGCACCTCCCCGACCTTCCCTACGATCGCGACGACGAAAGCAATCATCAGGGCCATGCCGATGATCGCGGAAATCGCATCTGCCATTGTCTCTTCCTCGCCCCCGGGGCAATGATGTCACCAGCGCCTCGAATGATATTGCATCTCCTTGCCGAAGCAAAGCGCGAGGTGCGCAACGCCTGCCGGGAGGTTCGACAATGATCGCGGTGATTTTCGAAGTGACGCCCGCCGAGGGGCGGAAGCAGGAATACCTCGACCTGGCCGCGGAACTCAGGCCCGAGCTTGAAAAGATAGATGGCTTCATCTCGGTCGAGCGGTTTCAGAGCCTCACCGATCCTGGGAAGCTCCTCTCGCTGTCGTTTTGGCGGGATGAGGAAGCCGTCGCCCGCTGGCGCAATCACCCGGGCCACCGCAGAACGCAGTCCCGTGGCCGCTCCGGCGTTTTCGCAGGATATCGGCTGCGGGTCGCGCACGTCTTGCGCGATTATGAGATGACGGACCGGCGCGAGCAGGCCCCCGAGGACAGCCGCGCTATTTTCGACAAAGGTTGATTGGAGGCAGTGCGTCCTGCCCGAAGCGCCGCTTGGACGGCTCGAGCCGCGCCCTGGGCGCGGCTCGATGCTTAGGAACGCGGCGATTGACTGGACCGCTAATTCCGAGCGGTGCGGTTCCTGCCACTCCCCACCAGTTTCGGGCCATTCAAGAGCGCTGGTGCGCTTGCGCCCGCCGCCCTTTCGATCTGGTTGGCTGGCTTTCTCTTCGGCGCAGGCGCCCTGGCCGCAATTGCCTCATTGAAGGTCCGCTCGAGATTTTGGCAGCGGGCTCGAGCCGAAGGATGAGTCGGCGTGGCCGGCATATTGCCGAAGGACCTGCACACCTGCCTCAGGCCATTTCTGTCCAGCCAGCCTTCAGCGACGCCGCGCCTGACAGCCCAGCTGTCGGCCCTCAGCTCACTCCCCCCGACGCGGTGGTGGCCGCACTCGTGATAGAAGACGAAAAGACGAACCGTGTGCGGCATCCGATTGAGCAGCCGCGGATTGATGATAAGGACGCCTGGCGCCGCAGCACCCTCGCTGGGCAGTCCCCCGTCGAGCACGCTCCGTGCCCCGCCGCAGCGGAGGGTGCGACCTCCCATCGAAAGACTTCCATCCCGCTGAACCTTGAAACCCCCGCTCGAAGCCGGCGCAGCCTGAGCGGCCGAAAGGAGGCTGAAAAAGGCTGCGAACGCGCTGGCAAGGCCGAGCAGCCGTACTGGATACTTCACCGGACACTCCCCCGTGACGTGATTGCCACTCAACGTTAGCTAGAAATGTTGCATACACATTTGTGCCAGAATTACGGCAGTCGCGCCATCGGGGCTCAATTTTCGGTTGCGGCAACGGTGGGAACGAGGCGGCGACCGGCGTGTTGATGAGTATCAATGCCGATGCACAGAACTCGGACGATCATTCGTCCGCGCAAAAACCCCAAGCTCTGGGAGGCTGCCATGAAGGCTCGCGACATTATGAGCAAGAATGTGATCACCGTTCGTCGGGAGACATCGGTGCACGAAATTGCTCAGCTGATGACCGATAAGCGGATCAGCGGCGTTCCCGTGGTGGCAGAGGACGGCACTATCCTCGGAATGGTTAGCGAAAGCGACCTGCTCCGGCGGGCCGAGATTGGCACCGAGCCGCAACGCAAATGGTGGTTGAGCTTCTTCAGCGACCCTGACCTGCTGGCGCGCCAATACAGGAAAACACATGGCCTCAAGGCAGAGGATGTGATGTCCCGCCCCGTCGTCACCATCGACGAGGATGCGGATTTGAGCGAGATCGCCAACACCTTCGAAAAGCGGAGAGTGAAGCGGCTTCCGGTCGTGCGCGACGGCAAGCTGGTCGGCATCATCTCTCGCGCCGATATCGTGAAGGCCCTGAGTCAAAGCAAGCCGCAACCCGAGAAGCCGATAAAAAGCGACGCCGAGCTCGAGCAAGCGCTCTTGGCGAAGATCCGCGAGCAAGATTGGCTGGACGGCACTTTTCTCAACGTGGTCGTACAGAATGGCGTCGTCGAGCTGAACGGCTTCGTCCCCTCCGCAGAGCAGCGCCGGGCTTTGCATGTTCTCGTCGAGGAGATGGATGGAGTCCAGAAGATCGAGGACAGGCTTGTGCTCGGGTCACCGAGTTTGCGAGGGGTCTAAGCCGAGGTGGCAGAGCGCGATTCGATAAGCTTGTAGACGTCCGCAACGCCTTTCGCGAGCGCTTCATCGCTTAAGAATTCGTTACGCAAATCGCTCGGCACCATGGCGGCATAATTGAGAGGCGAAACGTGGTGCCGATCGGTCTATCTGAAGCCGAGTGTCAGTGACCTCGCAGGCCTTGCTGGCCAGGCCCCAGCTCCCAGCCCCTGAAAAAATCGAAATCGAAAAACTTGTCTCCTGCGTGACAGCGCGCGCCCCTTAAGTCTGCCAATCTTGCCTCATCGACGGACGGCAAGAGCCGCCGCCGTAAACCGGAAGGGCGAAATCGAACCGCCCGACCAAATCGAGGCAAAAGATCTGGAGGACTGAGATGAACAAGAAGATGATCATGGGTTTGGCCGCTGGACTAATGGCTCTTGGTGCGCTTCAGGCGCCGGCAGCCGAAGCAAAGGGCAAGGGCTTCCACGGCCACAAGCATCACCACCACAAGCATTTCGTTTTCAAGTGGCACAAGTGGCACAAACCGCATTACGTCTACTACAACGACTGCGGATACTACTTCTTCAAGTGGAAGAGCACCGGAAAGTACTTCTGGAAGACCAAGTATTTCGCGTGCAAGGGCTTCTACTGATGTGTCTCCCTTCGGCCCGGATCCATCCCCGGTGTCCCCGCCGGGCCGAAGCTCTCAAGCCCCCAGCCTTCGTGCTGAGGGGCTTTTTTCATGAGCGGTCGATAGCAAGAAAAAACTTCCGCTATCGTGGTGAGCGTACGTCACTCCCACTCGATGGTTCCCGGCGGCTTGGAGGTGATGTCGTAAACGACCCGATTGATACCTTTCACCTCGTTGATGATGCGCGTCGCGGTGCGTCCGAGAAACTCGTGCGGGAAGGGGTAGTAGTCAGCGGTCATGCCATCCGTCGAGGTCACAGCCCTGAGAGCGCAAACATATTCGTAAGTGCGCGCATCGCCCATGACGCCCACAGTGCGCACGGGCAATAGCACTGCGAAAGCCTGCCAAATCTCTTTGTAGAGGCCCGCGTTGCGAATCTCCTCCAGATAAATCGCATCAGCCTGCCGCAGAATGTCGAGCTTCTCGCGAGTGACCTCTCCCGGCACGCGAATGGCAAGGCCCGGCCCAGGAAACGGGTGCCGTTCGATGAAGCTCTCGGGCAGCCCCAGCTCGCGGCCCAATGCGCGAACCTCGTCCTTGAACAGTTCGCGCAGCGGCTCCACCAGCTTCAGCTTCATGCGTTCGGGCAGTCCGCCGACATTGTGGTGCGACTTGATCGTAACGGACGGGCCACCAGTGAACGAGACGCTCTCGATCACGTCGGGATAGAGGGTTCCCTGGGCCAAAAACTCGGCGCCGCCGAGCTTCTTCGCTTCCTCCTCGAACACGTCGATGAAGAGATGGCCGATCGTCTTGCGTTTCTCCTCAGGGTCGCTCTTGCCCTGAAGGGCGGCGAGGAACCTGTCCTCCGCATCAACGTGGACCAGCGGGATGTTGTAATGTCCGCGGAACAGCGTGACGACTTCTTCGGCCTCGCCCTGCCGCAGCAGACCATGATCGACGAAAATGCAGGTGAGCTGGTCGCCGATGGCCTCGTGGATCAGCACCGCGGCCACGGCAGAATCCACCCCGCCCGAGAGTCCGCAAATGACCCGACCCTCGCCGACCTGCTCGCGGATGCGCGCGATCGCTTCCTCGCGAAACGCCCGCATGCTCCAGTCGCCACGACATCCGGCGATTCCGATCACGAAATTGCGCAGCAACTCGGCCCCTCGTGGCGTATGGGCCACCTCAGGATGGAACTGCACGCCATAGAGGCGGCGCTCTTCGTCGGCAATGGCCGCGAACGGCGCCCCCTCTGAGACCGCGATCACTCGAAAACCTGGCGGAAGGCTGGCGACGTGGTCGCCATGGCTCATCCAGACGTGATCCCGCGTGCCCTTGGACCAGACGCCCTGGAACAACGGGCTGTCATCGACCACCTCGATTTCGGCGCGGCCAAACTCCCGACGCGAACCCGGTTTCACCTCGCCCCCAAGCTGGGCAACGATGGTGTGCTCGCCATAGCAGATGCCGAGCACCGGCAAACCTGCGCGGAAGACGACATCCGGCGCGGCGGGCGTATCCCGCTCGTACACGCTTGCCGGGCCGCCGGAGAGAATGATCGCTTTCGGCTGAAGCCGCTGAAGCCCCTCCTCGGCTTTATTGAAAGGAAGGATCTCGCAGTACACGCCGGCCTCGCGCACGCGCCGCGCAATGAGCTGCGTAAACTGGGAGCCGAAATCGAGAATGAGGACGCTGTCTTTCATGACGAGCCGTTACGACAATCCCTGGACGACTGCAACAGCCGCCGGGGTGCGACCAACAGGCGTCTACTGGACAGCCAGCCCACACTATATTGCGGGAATACCAAGCAGTGAGGGCCTGAGCCGATGAGCACCCAGACGAAGAACCCCAGCGACGCAACGAAGGCCCATCACGACCACGTTCATGATGACGCTTGCGGCTGTGGCCATGACCACCACGGCCATCATCACCACCACCATCGGCCCATCGCTCCGTTCGTTCGCTCCAGCCCCAAGATCGGCCGCAACGATCCTTGCCCCTGTGGGTCGGGGAAGAAGTACAAGAAGTGCTGCTTGGCCGCTTGAACGGCCTGCCCCCAAGGCCAACGGTCTACCGACCCTATCACGGAATTGAAGTTGCCTTCTCGCGCGCTGAACCTCGTTTGGTTTGCAGATTTCTGCCGTCCAAACACACCAGTCGGATGCCCTATTCCAGCGAGCCAAATCGGCTTGGATAAGTCTGCCTAGTTGGTGGCTTCACTTGAACGCATTGCCGAGGGCGTCTGTCGATAACCGCCCTGAAGTCAGCCTGCCACAAGCTTGCCCCGCAATGGTGCCGTCGCAGGTACTCGTAATGTTCTCACGGGTGACGCGCAATGATTGCGAGGCGGCTTCCCTGGGCAAGGTATCAGCGCATCGAGGATAGATGCACGGCTGAGGACGCGGCGACACCGACCACCTGGGGCACTCCTCAGCTTAAGTCCTCAGGCGCGCTGATTTCCCAACCTCAGGTAGGCGGTTCGAGCGAGGCCATTTGGAAGCCGTTGTTCGAACGCGCGCAGGACACCAAACGCGCGAACGTGGTGTGCATGAAATGGGGCACACGCTATGGGCCGGAGTGGGTCAATCGGCTTGCAGCGATGGTTCGCCGCAACACCACCTGGAATATCCGCTTCGTCTGTTTCACGGACGATCCTATCGGCATTCGCCCGGACATCGAATGCCACCCTATGCCGGTCGTCGAGTTTGACCCCAAGCTCGGGCGGCATTGGCCGAAGCTTGGATTATTCCAGAAAAATCTCGGCGGCCTGGAGGGCATGACCCTTTACCTCGATCTCGACGTGGTCGTCATTGGCAGCCTCGACCCATTCTTTTCCTATCCGGGGCGCTTCTGCATCGTTCGCGAATGGAAGGACCCGCACCTCGGCTATGGCAACAGCTCCGTCGTTCGCTATTTCATTGGCCTGGAAAGTGCGGTTCTTGACAGGTTCTACGCGACTTCTCCGGAGGAAATCGCAAGCGTCTATGCCTGCAAGGAGCAGAACTTTCTCACGCGCGCGGTCGACGAGGTGACGTTCTGGCCCGAGGACTGGTGCCCCGCCTTTTCTCGCACCTGTTTACCGCGCACCCGCATTCTCCGCTATTTCACCAAGCCGAGTCGACCAGCATCAGGTCGCATTCTCATCTTCTACGGCTCCATTACTCCGGCATCGGCTATGCTCGGAGAGCATGATCCAAACAAGCGCTCGCACGTGGGCCGCATTCCGCGCCTCACCCGCCGCCGCTTCGTGCCCGCGGAATGGATTGGGGAGTATTGGCGGGAATAATTGAAATCACAACAGTCCCATTGACATCCCTTTGGAACTGAGACCGCAATGCAGCCCCCCGAACCCTTTTCTGATCAGCGCCAAGTCCCCAAGACATCGTTCTTTGAATTTCTCGAAGCGGTAAGCCGCTGGTCTAGTGGGGCGGGCGCAAGGGATCCGAACGGCTTGACCAAGGCTCGTCTCCTTTCCTGCATGCCCCACGCATAATGCTAGCCCCTCTATGCTGCTCAATTCTGCAATTCTTAACTGAAAGTCGCACCACCGAGCCTTGAAACATCAGCAAGAAAGGAAAGCATATGCGCCAACTTAGGTGGCGTCTCCGCAGCGCTTTCGAGCGCCGGCTTACGAGGGATGAATGGCGCCATGTAGTTGCAGCAATAAACTTCTTGTCGGCTGCCAGGTCTCCTTACGAGGCAGCCCGTTCGACACTCGGCTTGTTGCGATATCAGAACAAGCTAATTCGTATTGCCCAAAGCATTCCCCGGTCGGACAATGCTCCGGTCCCGAAGGCCATTCATTTCGTCTTCGGAATGCGGGGCCCAGAGCAACTTCCGTACTACGGATATCTCGCGATCCAATCAGCCCGCGCTTGGCATAAAGATTACACCGTTCTCTTCCATTACGAGCACGAGCCCAGCGGGCCATATTGGAAAAGGATAAAAGACAGTCTTGTTTGCGTCCGAGTTCCTCATTTCTCGTATTTTCGCTTCGCACGGTTTCGCCATTATGCCCACAAAGCCGATGTGATCCGACTTCTAGCGCTCAACCACGTGGGTGGCATCTATCTTGACCTAGACACGATCTGTTGCAGATCACTGGAGCCCCTGCGCCGCCATGAGTTTGTCATGGGTGTCCAAGGAACGATTCCAGGTGCAACAGGGGGACTATGCAATGCTGTTATGATGTCCGCGCCCAGAGCCAAATTTCTCGAAATGTGGCTAGCTCGGTACTCTTCCTTCCGATCCAAAGGAAGGGACGCTCTCTGGGACTTTCACTCTGTTCGGCTCCCGGTGCGACTGGCCGCGCGCTATCCGGACCTGATCACTGTGCTCCCTTTCAACGCGTTCTTCTATCCCCTTTGGCCAGATCTCGAACGTCTTCTCCTTGCGGAGGGCTCGGGAAAGTATTGGCATTATCTCGAAAATTCATATGTGTTTCATTTATGGAACAACATGACCTCACACGCGCTTCATCGCATTACTGAAGACTTTGTGCAGAAGTCCCAAAGCAATTATGCCCGCCTCGCCCGCGCAGCCCTGGAGATGACTCATGAAAGCACCCCTAGTCTCAATTGTGGTCGCAGCCTACAACAGCGCCAACTACTTGCCTCAGATGCTGCATAGCATCCTGGAACAGCGGTACAGACCGATAGAGCTCGTTCTCGTAGACGATGGTTCCACGGATGATTTCGACGGCGCTATTCTTCCGTTTAGAGATGACCTCGACGATATCGTAGTTATCCGCCTACAACAGAATATGGGCTTAGCAGCGGCACTAAATGCTGGATTCAAAGCTGCCCGGGGCGACTTTATAGCCCGCATGGACGCCGATGATTTCATGTATGAGTGGCGTCTGCGGGATCAGGTTCTGTTCCTGCACGAGCACCCCGAATGCGATTGGGTTGGCGGAGGCGCCGATGTGATTGGTACGGTTAACGACATATGGCGCTCACCTCTTTCATACCCCAGCATTCTGAACACTTTCTTGGTCGGAAATCCCTTTCTTCATCCGACAATCATGATCCGCCGTCGGCTTTTTGACGCAGGACTGTTCGTCTACAATGACCGCCTTCCGACGGAAGAGGATTATGAACTCTGGTCACGCCTCCTACCGCTTTCGAATTGCGCTAATCTCGACCAATCGGTTATTAGATACAGACTCCACGCCAATAACAATCAGAGACATCCTGCGAAGTTCGAAATCAAGAAGTTGGCACTCAAGCAATTCCTGGCATACTTTGGAATTTCAGAGCCCGAGCTCGTCGAAGCTTTGGCCGAATATCAATGCGGAGGCTTCGTTCGAGCGGAGCACTTCCCCGTGCTCAAACAGTATGCGCATGAGGCGGAAGCTAGGAACTTGCCCAAGCTGGGCTTCCTGCAAGAAGCCCTTACCTCCGCGAGAGACTATCGGGATTTCTTCGAACGCACTTCCAGGAAAGGGCTGCTGTTTGGATTAAAGTGAGAATTCGAGGGGGATCCGATGTCAGTCGACGATGTTGAAATTCATGCAAACGCTTCTCACGATTCTTGTGTGGCGAAATTTCTCTCCTTACTCACTCCCGTGAAACCGGTTGGCTTCAGGAAAGTCCGCGTCGGAGGCCCAGCAGACGGCGGCTATGTGATGATCGATGACTTCCCAAGCAACCCTATCTGCTACTCCCTGGGCATCGGTGGAGATGTAAGCTGGGACATCGACATGGCCTCCCGTAATGCCATTGTCTATCAGTACGATCATTCAATAGATCGCCCACCTACGGAACATCCCAACTTCCGCTTCTCTAAGCTCGCTGTTGCTGGTCGCGACGAGGATGGGAGCTGCACTACTCTTGCCACGGCAATTATCAATAACGGTCATCAAGAGCATCGCGATCTTATCCTGAAGATGGACATCGAGGACAGTGAATGGGCCGTCCTGGATGTCACGCCAGAAAGCTGCTTATCCCAATTCAGCCAAATAGTTATCGAGTTTCATGGTTTGGCGCGCGTGGAGAACAGATCCTGGGCGACGGGAGCTGAGATGATCCTCAAAAAGTTACTTAGAACTCATCTGCCGGTCCACGTACATGGTAACAACTGGGGCCGATATACCGTTATCGAAGGCATCCCGGTTCCAGACGTCCTGGAAGTTACGTACGCGTCACGAGCGCGCTATTCTTTCGCAGAATCCGATGAAATCTATCCAACGCAGCTCGATAGGCCCTGCAAGGCTGGTGTACCTGATCTCTTCTTGGGGCATTTCAAATTCTTGAACGCTTGAGCTGTCGAGAGCTGCTCCCTTGTGGAAGATAGCTGACGGACACGCGCAGAAATCGACCTGGATTTGCTTGAACAGCGGCAAAAAAGCTTGCAATTCGTAACCGATCCCAATCCTTTCGCGCCCAAGCTATATAAATTAGCGCCTCTTGCCACATGCGCTTGTTGGCACGCACGACGGCCTTGCTCTGATCTCTGAGTAGCCGCCATGCCAATTCCTCGTCGAAATCGTTGGACGCAGCGCGAAACGCAAGATCCACAAAGCGGAAGAACTTTACGTGCATAGGAATAAGATTATCGAGAAGGGGATCGTTCCACAGATCTGGCTCCTTACTTAGACCAGAGGTAGGATCGCTCTGGCCTGCCAGTCGAATTTCGTGGTGTGACGCGTGCAAGCGCTGCAGAGATGCGCTGCCTCGCTGTGTATCTCTCGGAAACACTTCCAGGATGGATTCGGTATTTCAAACCGATGAAATCAAGATTGTCGATCTTCCCCCGCTCGCTGACTCTCAGCCAAAGATCGTAGTCCTCTGCGTGTTTATACGCCGCCCGATACCCTCCGATTGCAAGGATGGGCTCGCGACGCATCATTACTGTTGGATGCCGGATCACACATTTCTCTCGCAGAGCGCGAACCACCTCGTCGCATCCCGTGATAACGGGTGGACAACCCCTTGGACGCCCTGCTGCGTCGATCCTTTCTTCAGCAGTTCCGAGCACCCACAATTCAGAATCGAGCTCGAACCGGCGATATTGCCTTTCCAGCCGCTCGGGAGTCGCAATGTCGTCAGCGTCCATACGAGCCACAAGCGGTGTCCGGCAAAGCCTAAGGCCCTCGTTTAAAGCTGCAATCAGCCCGGCGTGCTCCTTGCGGAAAACTCGAACGCGAGAATCTTGTGCCGCGTAATGTTGCAGAAGCTCGTAGGATCGATCCGTCGAGCCATCGTCCATGCAGATCAGCTCGAAGGAGCCGAACGATTGGCGCAGAACGCTTTCAACAGCCTCAGACAAGTAGGCCTCGGCATTGTGGACAGGCATCAGGACGCTGACTTTAGGTTCCATATTGTTCCCTTTTTGTTCTTGAACGCCACATTGCGATGAACTTCGATAGACGTCAAGGGCCGGCGGCAACATTCAGGCCTGCGCGCAAAGCACAGGTGACCAATGGTCCAAAAAGGCCCCTCGGACCCTAACCATGCACCTCCTCATCGTCCTACCCCGTCGTTCCCCAGTTGACCGGGAAATCCCAAACTCGGTCGACCTATGCGTTCATGACCTTGTCGCCGCGAGCCGCTATCGGAGCACGACCTGTATCCTGGCCGACCGCGTGCACGATCTCTTCAAGGGATTCGAGACGGTAGAGCTCCCGCCTATACTCGCGCGCCATACTTCGCTGATTGCGCACCATGCGGCGCGGATCGCTCAACAGAGAGCGGCAGATCTCATCGTTGTGCATCAGCATTTCCAGATCGCGGCCCGGCTCGCCCGCATCCTGCCGAAGCGCGTCGTGTTCTATGCCCATGGCTTTCACAAGCGCTATTCCAGCGGCCCCCTGAATTCGATGCGGCGGCGCATTCGAGCACGAGAACTAACCCGCCTGGCTGGTCTGGTGCATGTCAGCGAAGCTTGTCGCACACATTTCGCATGTGCCTGGCCCGACGTATCGCTGCGGCAGGCCATCGTGCACAACGGTTTTGATTTCAATCAGTGGAACCCGACACGCCCGAAGCGGAGCGAGATTCTGTGCGTCGGCCGGTGCGTTCCAGAGAAGGGTGTCCTCGAGGCAGCGCAAGCCGTTGTCCGGGTACTCTCGGAGCGACCCGCATGGCGTGCGCGCTTCTCACTTTCGGAGCCAAATCGCGATCCAGCGTACGCACAGGAGGTCCAAAGGGTTCTCGCCACCGCGGCAGTCCGCGATCGCGTGGAAATTGAGCGGAACGTGCCCTGGCAGGGAATCAAAGACCGCTACGAGCAAGCCGCAATTGCCTTGGTGCCGTCGCGCTGGCGCGAGCCGTTCGGGCGCACGGCACTGGAGGCGCATGCCGGTGGCGCAGCTCTCATCTCGTCAGGTTCGGGCGGACTGAAAGAGGTCAGTGGCCCGCACGCGCTCTTTGTCGATCCAGCAGATATCGATGGCTTCGCAGATACCATCCTGCGATTGATCGATGACGAGGGGCTGCGGCGGCGCCTCTCCGAGGGTGGTGCACAATACGTTCGCGAGCGGTTCTCAATCCAAGCAGTAGCTGCCGCTAACGATGCCTTCCTGGAGGAGGTTTGGGCCAATTCGAACGGAGGATCAAAGCTCTGCCCAAGCTAGACAGCCGCTGCGGCGATGTCCTTGCCCTCTGGCCCGGAGATCGCGTTCGCAAACTGGATTTGGTAGAGGCGGGCGTAGAGGCCGCCGCGCTCGATCAGCTCGCGGTGCCGGCCGCTTTCGATCACCCGGCCCTTGTCCATTACGTGAATGACGTCCGCGTTGGCTACCGTAGCCAACCGATGGGCGATCACGATCGTCGTTCGGCCGCGAGTCAGCTCCTGCAGGGCCATTTGGATGGACTGCTCCGTTTCGCTGTCGAGCGCCGAAGTGGGCTCATCGAGGAGAATGATCGGAGCGTTCTTCAAGAAGGCGCGGGCCAGTGAAATGCGCTGACGCTGGCCGCCCGAAATCTGCGAGCCAAGTTCTCCGACTTGTGTATCGTAACCATTCGGCAGGGAGCAGATAAAGTCGTGGGCTTGCGCGGCCTTGGCTGCGGCAATGACCTCCTCTTCCGTCGCGTTCTCCCGCCCGGCCACGATGTTCTCCCGGATCGTGCCTTCGAAGAGGAAAACGTCCTGGCTGACCAACGCGATCTGCTGCCGAAGCGACGCGAGCGAAACCTCCGAGATTGGCTGACCGTCAATGCGGATCACACCCTCTGCCGGCGTCCAAAATCTCTGGAGGAGATTGAACACAGTCGTCTTGCCCGCGCCCGAAAGGCCGACCAGGGCCGTTGTCTTGCCGGCAGGTGCGACGAGATTGAGGTCGCACAACACCGGCGTGTTGGGGTCGTAGGCAAAACTGACGTTCTCGAACCGGACCTCGCCGCGGCTGACGATCAAATTGGGTCGATTGGGCTCGTCCACTTCCGCCACCGGCGTGTCCAGCAGGTCGTACATCATGCGCACACCCACCGCCGCCGTTGTGAGCTGGAGTTGTAGTTTCGACAGCCGGCGGGCTGGGTCAGCCGCCATCAACAGAGCCGTGATGAAGGCGAAGAACTGCCCCGGCGTATCGCCGAAAGAGAGGTTGCGCCAACCGGCGTAAATAACCGCTGCTGCCACCGCGACGCCCCCGAGCGTCTCGATCAACGGGTTCGTCAGTGCGCTCACGGTCGCGATCTTGTTCGACAGCCTTTCGACACCCTCGACGCCTTGGTTCATCCGCCGCTGCAGCAAAGGCTCGAGTTGGAAAGATTTGACGACGCGAATGCCCTGCGCGCTCTCCCGCATGGTCCCGACGATCGTGGACATGCCGGTGAACTGCCGCGTGGCCGCTTTATGAACCCGTTCCGTAAGCTTCTTGAGCACCAGCGCTGCAATCGGGCCACCAATCAGGCAGATCCCCGCGAGCAGAGGGTCCTGCAGCACCATCACGGCGATCAGTCCGATCAGGGTCAGGAGATCGCGCCCAAGGCCGACGGCCACAAGGTGGAGAATGGTGCGCGCCGACTGGGCATTGTGCGTCATGCGCGTGATGAGATCGCTCGAGGGATATTTCTGATAGAACCCCACGCCCATCTTGAGCATGTGGTCGTACATCCGCTTCTGGATATCGGCGACGATCCGGTTGCCGATACGACTGAGCGAGACCTCCTGCAAATACGCGGCGATCCCCTTGATGACGAACAGCGCCGAGATGGTCATCGGGATCCAGAAGAGGGCCACGCGATCCTGGTCGACGAAGATCTTATTGACGACGTCCTTCATCATCCAGGCGCTGAGAGACGTACACCCCGCAACCACGCCCATGAAGACGAAGGCGATCGCGTAGCGCGGTGCATATGTGCGACCGTACTCCTTCAGCAAGCGCCGCAGCACCAGGATGGTTGCTCCATCCTTCAGCGTCTCCTGCCAGCGGCTCAGCAGACCACGAACCTTCCCGACGTTGCCCACAGCCCCTCCAACTCGGATCAAGGTTACAGAATCAGGCTATCCTACGTGCCACCTTTCGGCCAGAAGGCGCAATGCCATACTGGCACAATTCGCCGTTATGCAACTATTTGGTGCATTCCTGTGCCAAGCAGGCGGCGAGATCATGGCACCGCGTTCATCCGATCTCGCCGAGGCATCATATGGGCAGAATGGCTTGAGTCCTCTGGGCAGCGTCATCCACGTTCGCGTCTTTTGAAAGGTGACCCGAGCTAAGTATCTCATTCAACGTGCAATTTCGGCAGCTCGCATCATGCTTCTGCTGTTTGCGCTGGTATTTCTGTTGCCTCTCGCCCTGCACGGGATCTGGTGGCTCAGCAAGGATCACCCTCGGAGCTGGCGCGCGGCTGATTGGTCCAGCACGCGACTGCTGCCGCCCGCCGCAGAGGCTCGGCAAGCCTTGGTCATGGTCTTTGCCGCCCCTGCCGGCCGGTGGAAGGGAGCATTCTCCGTGCACTCATGGATCGTCGTGAAGGAGAAGAATGCTCCGACGTACACGCGCTATGACGTGGCGGGCTGGGGAAGGCCAGTGAAGGTCGACAACTGGGCTCCGGATGCGCGCTGGTACGGAAATACGCCTCACTTGGTCGCCGCCATCGAAGGGCCTCATGCGGAGCGACTCATCCCCAAGATCCAGGCTGCAGTGGCGAAATATCCACATAACAGTCCCGGCGATTACCGCGTCTGGCCGGGCCCGAACTCCAACACGTTCGTGGCCTTCGTTCTGGCTGAAGTACCCGAGGCACGCATAGCTTTGCCGTCCAATGCTATTGGGAGGGATTTCCGCGGGTCTGGCATCTACTTTGGCGCGAGCCCAACCCGTACGGGAGTCCAAGTCTCGATCGCTGGCCTTCTGGGGTTTACCTTGGGCTGGGTGGAAGGGTTAGAGGTGAACATTCTTGGCCTGGTTGCAGGGATCGACTTCCGCCAGCTTGCGATCAAGCTGCCTGGCTGGGGCTCGGTGCCACTCTTGCCGTGGTTCGCAGCAGCCGCAGATGCTCCAACTCTATTGGGCGAGCTCAAAGTGCAAAGTAGCGATCCAGCGAGAGATTAGAGGATCGCCGATTGCATAGTTTGCGATGCAGACCAGCCTGGATATTCTAGACCTAATCCCTTTCAGCACGCTGGGCACGAACTCGCTGCGCCTGCCGAATCAGCTTACTGGACCAGAGATCGCCTCACCTGATCTTTCGAGATATAGTTCAGCTCCTCTACGAAAACCTCGCGCACGAGATTTCCTCCGAAGCGCGCATTGGCATTCTCTGCCAGCTTTTTTGTAAGCGCGGGCAAGTCCTGCCTCTTCATTCTGCGAAAATCGATATCGCCTCCCGAATAAATTGTCTTGATCGCCTCATCGACCAGTATGAGATCGGGCTTGATCGACAAGCGATTGAGCAGGCTGGAATCGACTGCAAAGGAGAGTTGGGTGACGACATATCCCTGCACCTCACCGTCCGCGATAACGGGTACACTGATCAGCCGCGTCTTCACGGTGCTGAGGCCGTTAAGCAAGCTGACATCGCCGGGTTCAGGAACTGCTCCCGTCTTCCAAGAGACCGCAGCAAACCCGGCTGCCAAAGTGACGGCGCAGATCCAGAGCCCGACGGCCACGAGCTTGATCATTCACGGCTCCTGCCGTTCGCCGCGGGCATATCGTACGTCCCGTCGGATTCGGACTTGCGAATAACATCGGACAAGAGGGCCGCGACCTCACGGACAGCCTGCAAATGTCGGGATAGCGCCACGCGATTGGCCTCCAGCAATCCGCGTAGCGCGTCCAGCTTCTCGGCAGTCTCGGGATTGAGAGGCTGGCCCTCACACTTCCGCAGAGCACGGCTCAGGCTGTAAAGGCCCTGGCTCTTGCGAATGCTATACTCGGCAAGGTCGATAATCGTGTTCTTATTCAAGAGCTCCGTTTCTTCGCGAACAACGCGAGCCAGATGCTCAATAATTCTGTCGACAAAAGCCGTGCCGGCCATGTCAAGCATCACCTCCGGAACGCTCGACCAAGTCCTTTTCTATCAGGTTCGCTATTCCCACACCGCCGCCACGCGCCAGCTCTCGGGCGACGTGCTCTGCAAGCATAGACCTCCAAAACGCACCGGCCGTTCCAGTGCCGAAAAACGCATCCGTTTGCGGCAGTAGCGCCCCAACAAAGGATTGCAGCACAAACGCTTCGAATTCTTGCGCTACGGCGCGCATAGTCCCTGGCCGATCGCTGGCTCGCAAGCCGTCCATAACCGATAGTGCAAGACTGGCGCTGTGTAGATTGCCGATTCCTGCCGGTGCAACTGACATGGCGCTTCTCTGAGATGCCGAATCGGCGGCAGACTAGAATGGGCAGCCTTCTCGAAGCTGGCCGATATCTTGCGTCTCACCCTCGCATGAGCCAGCCTGATACGCCATCCAGGAACAGCAGCAAGAAGTCGCCGATGACAAAAGTCATCAGGATCAATCCGCCGAAAATAACGAAAGGTAGCGAGATGAAGTACACCGGAATTTGGGGGGTCAATTTATTCACGATGCCAAAAGCCATGTGGATGGCAAAGGCATAGACGATAAAGGGGCTGCTGATCTGAAGCGCGAGGACGAACGCGTCGGACGTAGCATCCGCGAGCCGCGAAAGGCCTAGATCGTTCGCGATCGGCTCATTAACGGGAATCACAGCATATGAGCGGACTAGACCACGCAGCACCTCCCAGTGGAGGTCGGTGACGAAGAACAACACGGTTGCGGTCAACGTGATGAGGCTTGCCAACGCAGGACTCGGCTCAGCCTCCTCAATTGCTGTTTCAGGAAAACCTGAATACCCAACGAAGCTCGCGACCGCCGTGGCCATGAATTGCAATGCTAGAAAGAAGATGCGGCTCAACAGCCCGATGAAGATTCCGGTGAGCGTCTCGGCAACGATCGACAGCAGTAGCGAGTCCGGCTGACTGCTGGATACCGTGTTTATAACGTTCGGAAGCAATAGCGGCGTTAGCGCGAGTGTAATTGCTATTGCGACGAACAGCCGGATTTGCGCGGGCACCCGCGGGCTCGAGAAACCGGGCACGAGCATCAAGCAGCCGCCGATCCGGCAGAAGAGCAGAAAGACCGAGAGCACTACGTCGGGCCCGATAGGAATCAAGAGATCGTCCCGAGCAACTTGATCTCTACACCGCGCGCGATTTCGAGATGGGAAAGAACCGGAATGTTCGGGTAAAGGCGCTCGATCACCATACGCACGTACGGCCGCGTGTCCGGGGCCGCCACCACGGCAAATTTGTGCCCCTGCGCCATCTGCGCCCGAATCGCTGCAGCCGCTTCAGCCCCGAACTGCTCGACGAGTTTCGGCTCGATGTCGAACTCTATGACCTCTCCCTTGGCGTCCCGCCTCAGGGCCTGATGGAAAACCTGATCCCAACGGCTGCCGAGCCGAAGGATCTTGAGAACGCCGTTCTCGCACAAATCCCCGCAGATCTGCTGGGCCAGGCGAATGCGAACGTGCTCCGCAAGCTGCTCTGCGCGGCGCGCGTGCGGAACCATCTCGGCAATTGCTTCGAGGATGAGATGAAGGTTGCGGATTGAAACGCGTTCCGCGAGCAGCAACTTCAAGACAGCCTGCAGTCCGGAATAGGAAATCTGCGCGGGAATTAGCTCGTCTGCCAGACGGCGATATTCTGGATCGAGAGCATCGATCAAGGCCCGAACATCCTTGTAGGAAAGGAGTTGCGCAAGGTTAGCGCGTATCACCTCGCGCAGGTGCGTCAGCAGGACCGTCGTCGGATCGATCGGGGTGAACCCTTCGCGGTTGAGCGTGCTGGACAAAGCCTCGGGCACCCATAATGCTTTCAAGCCGAATGCGGGCTCGCGCGTTTCATCGCCAGGAACATCGGGGCGCGGCCCGTCGCCGATGATCACAAGCACGTCGCCGATTCGCAATTCGTCCTTCGCGACAGCCGTCCCGTGAATTTTTATTTGATAGGCTTTAGGCTCTAGAGATAAATCATCACTAAGTTTGATTTCCGGGACGATGAACCCGAACTCCCGCGCAAATTTGCGGCGCATTTTTGCGACGCGCTGCGCCAGCTCACCATGAGCCGCAAGGAGCGCACCGGAAATCTGCTTACCGAGGCAGACTTCCAATTCAGCAGCCTTTAATGAGGCTTTTACTGACGAGCGCGCTTCCTCTTCGGCCTCTTGGCGAGCGGCTGCTTCGCGGGCCTCGGCTGCCGCGGCAGCTTCTGCCTGTCGACGCGGAATGAGAATGGCCACGGATGCCAGGAGCGCGGCGAGTATTGCAAATGGAAGGAACGGCAGGCCCGGCGACAAGGCGAGAACACTGACGACCAGAGCGGAGACGGCGAGAGCGCGCGGATATTGCCCCAGCTGACCCAAAACTGCCTTATCCGCCGAGCCCCGTGTGCCGCCTTTCGAGACGAGGAGACCGGCAGCGAGCGAGACAATCAGCGCAGGAATTTGCGACACGAGGCCGTCCCCGACGGACAGCTTCGTGAATACGTCCGCAGCCTCGGCTGGCGACATGCCGTGGCGTACGACACCGATCACCATGCCGCCGATCACGTTCACACCCGTGATGATCAGGCCGGCGATGGCATCGCCTCGGACGAACTTCGACGCACCGTCCATGGCACCGAAAAATGCGCTTTCCTCCTCAAGCTCGCGCCGGCGGCGCATGGCCTCCTTGTCATCGATGATGCCCGCGGAAAGGTCTGCGTCGATCGCCATCTGCTTGCCCGGAATGGCGTCGAGCGTGAATCGCGCGCCAACCTCGGCAATGCGCGTGGCGCCCTTCGTGATCACGACGAAATTCACGGTGATCAGGATGAGGAAAACGATAACTCCGATCACGAAATCGCCGCTCATCACGAAGCTGGCGAAGCCCGCGATCACATGGCCCGCTGCTGTCACGCCCTCAGCGCCATTGGAGAGAATGAGGCGCGTGGTCGCGATGTTGAGCGCTAGCCGCAACATCGTCGTGATCAGGAGAACGGTCGGAAACGCGGAGAATTCAAGGGGCTTTTGAATCCATAGCGCCACCATGAGCACGAGGATCGAGAGCGTAAAGGAGACTGCGAGAGCGGCGTCGATAAGCGCTGGCGGCAGCGGCAGAAAAAGGACCGTCAAAATAAAAACGATCCCAACCGCGAACCAGACATCATGTCCGCGATTCTCGATGAAATCGACTCGCGAAGTCGAGGGCGCAGCCATGACCTCCCCCTCCAGTCACCTGCGATTGCAAGGATCAGAAGCCGTGTTCGATACGCGCGTACACCTGCTCAGCGAATGTATAGATTGTGGAGCCTATGAAAGGGGCTGAAATCGAAGCCGTCAGTAATATCGCTACGATTTTGGGAATGAAGGTGAGGGTGATCTCTTGCACCTGTGTCAGAGCCTGAAGGAGAGCAATCCCAATGCCAACCACCATCGCAGCGATAATGGCCGGACCCGATGCGACGATGATCGTCCAAATGGTCGACTGAACAATATCGAGGGCGTCTGCCTGATTCATGGTCAAGCCACGATCACGCCAGGGCCGAGCATAACCTCCCGACCATCGGCCAATACGGCTATCGCGCCGCCGGAAATGATGCGAATAGCGGTCACCTCACCTGTGATGCTACCGTCTACCGATGTGATCGTACGGCCGATGATCCCGTCTGCTTGCGCCAGCGAAATCGCTTCCATGAGCGAGTCCAACTTCGCATTCGTTTGTACGGCCTGCTCCACATTGGAAAACGCCGCGAGCTGCGCAATGTACTCTGTAGATTCTATGGGCTGCGTTGGATCCTGATTTTTCATCTGGGCGATGAGCAGCTGCAAAAAGGCATGATAGTCGACCATCAGTCTCGATTGTGCCGTTTGCGTCGCCAATGTGGCGCTGGCTGTGCTCTCAGTCACCCCGCCCACCTGCATCATCTCGCCTCCATTTCCGGCTCGCTCGTTTTCGAAGAGGCCTGCGACTTCGCAGCCATGATTTCGTCCTCGATCGGAAAGAGAACCCGAATTGTCTTCAGGGCCTCAAAAGGCTTCCCGGCGGAAACAAGGTCGTGCACGCGCTGCAGCCCCGCACGTATCGCTGCGTTCTCAAACGAAGCCATGAGTTGCGGTTGGACTTTCTCGAACACCTCGCGCGCCTGCCCCGCCTTGGCCGGCTCGATGAGCATGATTTGTACAATGAAATAGAGTTGGCGCAGCGGCGTGGTCGCCTGCTCGGGTTGCATCACATGCTGTTCCAGCAGGAAAGTGGCGTTGTTCAACAGCTCCAAGGTCACTTTCCTGTCGACCCGCAATACGGCCCCGTTGATGTATATCCGTTCTCCCGCCTTCAGCGAAAGGTGCATGCTGCCTTTCACCTGAGGCCCTCGCCAATCGTTTTCATCACGTCGATCAAGGCCGAGAAATTGACCGACTGCGCTGATCGAATTTGGTCCACCTCCCGCATTACCCAGATCCCGATTGAGATGAGGTTGGCCCGTAGTTCGCGTGGCAGGTCATTCTCGGCACTGCCCAGGTCCTCCATGAAAATCGACCACAAGCGGTTGAGGTAGAGCAGCGCCTCGGCTGCTTCGCGCGAGCCCGCTCCCTTCTCCTGCGCCAGGTGCAATAGCTCGATCGCTCGCTCGATTGCCGCCCGTTCGCGTTCGCGCGCCAATCGCGGCGTTTCTTCGAGCATTTCGGCGTAGGCAGCGTTATGAGCTTCAAGGGTCATTGGTCTTCCACGGGGAAAGCTGCCTAGAGGTGATGGACGAGACTCATTTCCTGGAGGCGCGCCGTCAGCGCATACGCTGTCTCGATTTGCGTCAGCAGGGACGTCACGCGAATCGAAGCTTCATAAGGATCAACCGCCTCAAGATTGACGATGTGGTTGGCCAGCACATCCATTTGAATCGTCATCCGCTCGTTCGCAGCCGCAATGCGCTCCTCAGCAATGCCGAGGGTTGTTCGCAGACCCGTAAGACCTTGAATTGCTGCCCCCACTGTTTTCACAGCCGTATCGACGATGGCGTGAAACGCGCTTTCGTTGAGGTTTTCAGCACCCAAGTCGGCCACCATGACGTAGGCACTGACGAGCTTCCGGATGGGCTCTGCGTTGGCGCTGACGGAGGTCTCAATCACCTCGTTTTTCGAGATCCGACTGGTCATGTTCTGGTTTGATGCTTTGGACCAGTCGGCCAACCACGCCGCTTCGTCGGTGAGCGCACTGAATGCGCCGTCCAGAAACGCCTGCATATCCTCAGCCGATATATTCACAACTGCAGAATCGGACTGAGAAATGCCAAACGCCGATAAGAACGCATTCGCCACCGCTTGGCGGCTGGGTGGCGGCGGATCGCTGAAATAATGCGCAAGAGGCGCGGTTCCCGTGTTGATCCCTCCAAAAATATGCACGCCTTCGACGACCGTGTTGATCGCATTGATGAGCGATGTGAGCCGTGACCGGGCTTCCGCCACCAGAACCTCCGGTCCTATATCGCTATCCCGGCTTGCGATCAAATCACCGAGGAACGATTCCGCATCCGCGGCCAGGCTTTCCAAGACATTCTGTGTTGCAGAGAGGCGTGTTTTTGCGACTGCATTGGAATCGAGAATGGTCGTGAGCCGCGCATGCTCACTCCGTAGAGAAACGGTATGCCCAGCTCTGAAACCGAGACTTAGGCCAACGTCCGCATGGCGGCCGGTGGTGACCTCCTTCTGCGCCGCGGCCAGTCGGCTTTGTGCTTTCATCACCGAAAGCCGCATCGCCTCAAGAAGCGCATGGGTGGAAACGGCCAGCAATTTCATTCCGATCACCCCGCCGCCGCAATCAGCACGCGTAGCATTTCATCGATCACGGAGATCAGCCGTGCGGTCGCCATATACGAGCGCTCGAGTTCGAGAAGCAGCGTCATCTCATGATCGAGGTTGACGCCGGTTGCGTTGGAAAGTGCCTCTGATGTGCGTTCGAATAAGGTGGCCCGATAATCCATTTCAGAACTGGCCGCCGAGCGCGCCTCCTGGAGCCACGCAACGGAACTCGCGGCAAATCCGGCCAAAGTAGCTGTTCCACCCAGTTGCGCAGCCGGGTCGAATGCGCGCTGTTGCGCCATCCGATCGATCAGCTCTTGAAGCCTATCCGAAAATCCCGGTGCACCGGTTGTGTTATACACATATTCAGGACCAGATAGCCCGCCGTCACGCAGTTTCGTGACATCTCCGCCCTGCGCAGGATCCGCGCTCGGGTTCACGATGATCATTCCAGCGAGACCGGGAATGATCGTGCCAGAGGGCGGCACGCTGGTGGCACCAGCGTACGTGAATAATCCCGGAGCATCGGGCAATGACGGCGGATCACTCTGGTCGCTCTCGGCAAAGGTTTCGATCAACCCGCGAGCAATCTCATCAAGCTGATTTTGATAGGTGGTGGCGATTTCATCGCGGATCGTTATCAGTCCGGCAAGCCGGCCGCTTCCGATCGCCATGCCGGCGGCAGAGCCAGTGATCTGCACACCATCCGCGAATACCGCATAGCCGGTGGTTCCGGCGGTATAGACGAGAGTCGGCTCGAACGTAATCGCTCGCGGTTTCGTTTCGAACAGTGTTACGCCGCTGTCCGTAAAGATGACCATATCGTTGTCGGGCCGCACCATGGTCCGAATGCCCACCTCTTCGGAAATGGCCAGAAGAAGGCGATCGCGATGGTCGAGGTGGTCCGTGATGTCGGCACCGGAGCGCGTACCGTTGACGATCGCGGCATTGACCGTCTCGAATTGGGCCAATAGTTCGTTGAGACGGCTCACCGAGCTGGCGATTTCTGCGTCCGCTTCCTGGCGCAGCCTTTGCACTGTTTCCGTGGCGCTGTTCAGCGCATCCGCCAAATTTCGGGCTGCCGAGATGGCCGACTGTGCGGCAACGGTATCGTGGGGCGCCGCCGAATAGATTTGAATCGCGTCCATCAGCTTGCCGATCAACGCGGCCACAGAGGCATCGAGCTCGGGATCCAGCACCGTTCCGTGAAGTCGATCCAGCGCCTCGACAATGCTCCGCTGCTGGCCAGTTGCGGAATTGGCGGCAAGCATTTGAGACAGCAAAGCACCATCGGCCGCCCGCGTGATGGCAGCAAGCCGGACGCCGCCATCGGGCGCAGTTACAACGTTCGCGATTTTGCGCGATGCCAGAAACTGGGCCGCATTGACGATGTTGCGAGACACAATAGATGTGCGGCTTGAGGTGACCGACAATCCGCTAAGGGCGACGTCGAGTGCCGATGTAAGAGTCATTTCCAGGCTGCTCAGAACCGCATTATTTCGGCAAAATCATCAGCGCTTGAGATTGACGAGAACGTCCATCAACTCCGCGCCGGTCTGGAAGACCTTTGAGTTGGCCGTGTAATTACGCTGGGACTCGATCATCGTGGTCAGCTCTGATGCGAGGTCGACGTTCGATTGCTCCAGCGCCCCCGAAACCATTGTCCCAAAACTGCTGGTTCCCGCGAAACCAATTCTGATGTCGCCGGACTCCGCCGTTGGCATAAAGAGATTGCCGGAGAGCGGCCTCAAATTGTCAGGGCTCCTTACCGTGGCCAGAGGAATGCGATGTGTCGCAATTCGCGTGTTGTTGCTGTACACCACGTAAAGCTCGCCGGTTTCGGAAATTTCAATAGCCTCGACTTCGCTTGGGGCGTTGCCATTCACCTGCGCTGCAATGACTGTGTAATCGGCCGCCAGCTCGGTCGTTTGAGACAAGTCGAGAGTAAGTTGAGCGCCATTCGGCACCGTGATAGTCATCGATGTCGGGCTCGCAGCGGCAAGCCGCCCGGTGGTTGGATCGAATGTCAGCGTCACAGTGCCAAGTGGCCCACCGGTGTAAGGAAAGCCGCCGCCCGCTGCCTGTGCCGATCGATCGAAGATCGTCACCTCCCATGTGTTCGGCGCCACTTTGGCGCTGTACACATCGAGAACGACCTCGTTTCCGACGAAGTCGTAAACAATGAGTGAGGTTTTTCCGTTGAATTCTGCGTTGGCAGCGTTTGTCGATGGCAGCTGAGCCGCAGGAATTGCAGCTGCATTGACCGGCAAATTAACGTAGAAAGTACCTTCCGTTGACGGATTGGCGCGCAGGCCAAGCTCGCGAATATTGATCACCTCGAGCCCGGCAAAACCGTTGGCGACGACCTGCGGCTCGCCGGTGGCAAGCGAATAGCCCATGAGGCTGTAGCCGGCCGCATTCACCAATCGCCCCTCACCATCCGGAACGAAGGAGCCGGCTCGGGTCATGTAGATCTGCCCGCCAGGGGCTGAGACAAGAAAAAAGCCGTCACCGCGCACCGCGAGATCAGTCGCGGAGGTCGTGTAGGTCAGCGCGCCCTGACTGGAAATCGCGTACCGCGTGTGTGTTTCAACGCTGCCCGGAAGATAAGAGCCCGCACCCGCGTCTAACACCAACGTGGAGAATTCCGTGGAGGCGCGCTTGTAGCCAGTCGTGCTCACGTTGGCGATATTGTCGGCCACGGTGCCGAGTCGGGCTGATTGCGCGGCCATGCCGGAAACGCCCGTTCGCATCATGCCATAGAGGCTCATTTCTCGGTGTCCCCCTACGTCCCTCTGCGATGAATGAAAGCACGTCCGGCTTGCATAAAGCTGATGGGGAGCGATCGCGCCGCACGACCGCTCCCCGCGCGCTACCCCGCTGCGCTATTGGAAAACGAGCCGGTACCCGAGATAGCGCTGTGAATCGATCGGATCATGACCAAGCCGCTGACGAAGCCGCTTGCGCAGCTTGCTGATGTGGCTCTCGATCACGTTCTCGTCGATGTTCTCGCCGAACAAACCGTACACTGAGTTGAAGATCTGGGTCTTCGTAACGCGCCGGCCCTTGTTCATGACCAGATACTCAAGGATGCGCCGCTCCCGCCGTGGCAATGGCAGAACCTCGCCGTGCACCTCGGGATCGCGACCATCGAAGAAGACACGAATCGCGCCCGCTTCTGCGCATTCCGGGCCGCTCTGATTGCCACGGCGGCGGATCGCCTCGATCCTCGCCAGGATTTCGCGTACGTGGATAGGCTTGCGAACGACGTCGTCCACACCGGCCGCGAAGAGCTCGAGCGTCTCCTCAAGAGACCGCCGCTCGTTCATAGCAATGACGGGCGCTGTGGCAGCCTTTCCCTTGATCTTGCGAGAAAGTGCAAAGCGTTCGCGGCAATCCCCGAGGAGGAACGCTTCGACGGCCATGATGTCAGGCTGAGATACGCTATCGACCCACTGATCGAACTCCGCTGGTCGTAGACCGGTTGCCGAGACGCCCTCCCGGTCGAACCAAGACGCGAACCCTTCCGACACAGTTTGGCGCTCGTCGACAATCACGATCATTGCTGCCCCCCTAGTCAGATTTGATCGTCTGCACTTTTTGCGTATAACCCTTTGTTAGATCCGTCAATATGCGCAGACTACCCACCAAACGTGAAGATTTGCTTATTCTTGGGGAGCGTGATCGTTCGCCCACACCGGGGACAGCGGCCTTATAACGGGGTGATTTTGGAGCTAGCAGAAGAGAGGAGAGGGCCACCGCGGACCGGCCAGAATTCCTCAGCCAAGCGAACTTTCGCTGCGCCAAAGCGAACTTCCTCCGCGGAGGCCTTTGGCGCGCACGCGGCTTCTGTCCGCGGCACAGAACTCCCGAAAGCCGCGAACTAACGCGGTTTGCTGATGGTGATGAGCCGTGAAGGGCGGACGCTATTACGCCGCCGCGGCAAGCCCTGCTTCGAGGTCAGCAATAAGATCCTCGGCCGCCTCGAGCCCGACCGACAACCGCAGCATGCTATCCGTAATGCCGAGCTCTGCCCGTGCCTCGGGGCTAAGGCGCTGGTGGGTCGTCGTCGCCGGATGAGTTATGAGGCTCTTCGCGTCTCCGAGATTGTTGGATATTCGGATGAGCTTCAGGGCATTAACGAATCGGAAAGCGCGTTCTTTTCCGCCGGCGATCTCGAAGGTCACCACCTGACCGCCGCCCGACATCTGCCGCCGGATGATGTCGGCCTGTGGGTGATCCGGGCGGCCACAATAGCGCACCCGCTCGACGAGGGATTGTTCCGCCAGCCAATCGGCGATCTTTGCGGCCGTGGCGCACTGTGCTTTCACGCGAAGCGACAGCGTCTCCAATCCTTTCAGCAACACCCAGGCATTGAATGGGCTGAGCGAAGGCCCAGTCTGGCGCAGGAATGTGTGCAGGTAATCTTTTAGAAACTTCTCCGAGCACAGCACGACGCCGCCGAGACACCGTCCCTGGCCATCGATGTGCTTCGTCGCCGAATACATGACCACATCGGCGCCCAACGCGAGCGGCTTCTGGAGAATTGGCGAGGCAAAAACGTTATCGACGAAAACGAGTGCGCCAACGTCGTGCGCGAGCGCCGAAACCGCTGCGATGTCGACCACCTCCAGAGTCGGATTGGCCGGTGTTTCGAAAAAAAGCGCTTTCGTGTTGGGCCGCAGGGCTTTCCGCCATTGTTCGATGTCGCTGCCGTCAACGAGGGTCGTCTCGATGCCGAAGCGAGGACAAAGCTCATCAACGATATAGCGGCAGGAGCCGAACATCGCGCGCGCCGCGATGATGTGATCGCCGGTCCGAAGATAGCACAGCAGGGCCGCAGTCACCGCCGCCATGCCCGTCGCCGTCGCGCGTGCCGCCTCGGCGCCTTCCAGCAGGCGCATACGCTCTTCGAACATCGCGACGGTCGGATTGGAAAAGCGCGTATAGATGAAACCGGGCTCGTTGCCAGCAAAACGAGCCTCCGCCTGCTCAGCAGAGTCGTAGACGTAACTTTGGGTGAGAAAGAGCGCCTCGGCAGTCTCGCCAAACTCGGTCCGTAGTTGACCGCCGTGGACGAGAATCGTTTCGGGCGCCCATTGCTGGCTGAAATTCGAAACTTTATCGCGCTGTGCCATGGACGCCTCCTTACCTGTCTGGCCCAGGGCAAAAAGAAAACCCGGCCGCAGATCTCGCAAGAAACCGAGCGCGGGCCAGGTTTGCGCGCGGCCTTTTAGCGAGTTCTTTAACGTGGCTGCAAGCCGGCCGGCCAAATCACCACGGTGCGGTTGCGCTGATACGCCTGATGCGCGCGATCGTCAAGGTCGAAGGCCAATCAATTATTCGGCAGGCTGCTGTGCGAGCTTGCAAGACGTGGAGAGACGTAAGCGCGACTTGGCGCGAAAGGGCTGAACAGCTAGACACGTCTCCTACGGAGGTGCGGCATGGGCGATCAAGCGGCTTCAGAAAAAGCGAACGGAATTTTGCCCGCCCAGGCGATCCGGCAGCTGATCGCCGACGGGCATATCCAGCTCGCAGAGCCGATGGAGGACAAGCAGCTTCAGCCAGCGAGTCTTGATCTTAGGCTCGGTGACTGCGCCTGGCGCGTTCGCGCGAGCTTCCTGCCGGGCCCCAAAGCGCGAGTCGAGGAGAAGCTCGCCGACCTGGCATTGCACAAGATCGACCTGACGCAATCCGCAGTCCTCGAAACGGGATGCGTCTACGTTGTTCCGCTCTTGGAGCGGCTCGCCTTGCCTCCTGATGTCTCCGCAGCGGCAAACCCGAAGAGCTCGATCGGCCGAATTGACGTTTTCACGCGAGTCATTGCCGATGCGGTTGCCTCGTTCGATCAAGTGCCTGCCGGATACTCTGGTCCCCTCTATGCCGAGATCTGCCCTCAAACCTTCCCTATCGTCGTAAGGCGCGGCTCGCGCCTGAGCCAGGTGCGGTTTCGCCAGGGGACGTTCGCGGACAGCGACGCCGCGCTCGCCGACCTCCACCGGCGCGAAAGGCTCGTATCCTCCGACAATCCGGACATCTCGCAGGGGATCGCGCTGTCGGTCGACTTGGTGGGCGATGAGAACGGACTGGTTGGCTACCGCGCGAAGCGCCACACCGGGCTCATAGACGTGGATGCGACCGGCAAGTACGACATCCTCGACTACTGGGAGCCCATCAAGCTGCACGGCGAAAAGCGGCTCATTCTCGATCCTTATGAGTTCTACATCCTCGCCTCGCGGGAGGCCGTGAACGTTCCACCGACGCACGCAGCGGAAATGGTGCCCTTCAATCCGCTCGTCGGCGAGTTTCGGGTGCACTATGCAGGTTTCTTCGACCCCGGATTTGGCTATGCGGCCTCAGGCGGCGCGGGCTCGCGCGCAGTCCTCGAAGTGCGCTCGCACAAGGTGCCGTTCATACTGGAGCACGGCCAGATCATCGGTCGGCTGATCTACGAACGCATGGCGGAGGTGCCAGAGATGCTTTACGGCGCGGCCCTCGGCAGCCATTACCAGGCGCAAGGGCTGAAGCTCTCGAGGCACTTCAAGTGAGGGAAAGAACGCTCACGGTTTTTGCGTCGCCTGGCCAAATTGCGCCGCGGCTGCTTTCAGAATGGCGGGCAAAACACCGGGAAACTTCGCATTGATTTCGTCGCAACGGAGCGTGTTGACGACCTCCGTCCCCCGGCGTTCCGAGCGGATGAGACCCGCTTCGCGCAACACCTTGTAGTGGTGCGATTGAGTCGATTTCGGCAATTTCTCCGGCGCCGCCGTCGAACAGTTCATCGGGCAGTTGCCCGACGCGAGCTTCAGCAGGATCGCAAGGCGCACAGGATCGGCAAGCGCGTAGAGAACGCTCTCCAGCGCCACATCCTCGATCGGCGGATGCACAAAGGGCCGTTGCATGCCCGTAGTATGAGCCACCCGAGCAACTTGTTCAATAAACCGGAGAAGTGGAACTAGCTCGCATTCGCAACAGCTTTGCTGAAATACTCTGCCAGGAACCGCTCATAAATGGCCGTGAGCTGATGCAAATCGTCCAGCGGCACGCGCTCGTCCACCTGATGGATCGTCTCGTTGACCAGCCCGAACTCGATTACAGGGCAGTAGGCTTGTATGAAGCGGGCATCGGAGGTGCCGCCGCTCGTCGTGAGCCGCGGCTCGCGCCCCGTGACCTGCCGTACGGCCTCGACCATCGTATCGACCAGCGGCCCCGGGCGGGTCAGGAACACGTCTCCTGTCCCCGAAAAGCTGACGCTCCATCGGGCGCCGACCTCGTTCGCGGCGGCGGAGCACTGCTGCCGGACCCAAGCCTCGATGTCCGGGCGGCGGTGCAGGTCGTTGTAGCGGATGTTGAACTTCGCGCGCGCCTCGGAGGGAATGACGTTCGTCGCCGTGTTGGGAACGGAGATAACCGTCACCTGGAGGCTGGACGGCTCGAAGTCTGGTGTCCCCTCGTCCAGCGGTGTCGTCGATAGACGGTCGATGATGCGGGCGAGCTTGGGCACCGGGTTGTCCGCGAGGTGCGGGTACGCGGCGTGGCCTTGCTTTCCATAGACGACAAGCTCGCCATTGAGGCTGCCGCGGCGGCCGATCTTGATCTCCTCACCAATCGTGTGAGGATTCGTCGGCTCTCCGACCACGCAGGCGTCGAGCCGCTCGCCCCTGGCCTCGAGCCATTTGAGCACCTTCGCCGTGCCGTTGATCGAAGGCCCCTCCTCGTCGCCGGTGATGAGCAGGCTGATCGAGCCTGCCGGCTTCCCGTTGTGAGCGTCGAGGTAGCGCAGAGCAGCCGCAACGAAGCAGGCGATCGCGCCCTTCATGTCGACGGCACCGCGGCCGTAGAGGACACCGTCGCGGATTTCCCCGCCGAATGGCGGCAGCGTCCACTGCGCCTCGTCACCGGGCGGGACCACATCCGTGTGGCCGGCAAAGCAGAGATTCGGCCCTGCCGTGCCGATACGGGCGTAGAGGTTCTCGACGTCGGGGGTGCCGGCCTCGCTGAAGGTCATGCGATGCACGGTAAAGCCAGCCGGCTCCAGCACCTCGGCGAGAACCGTCAAAGCGCCACCCTCCTCAGGCGTCACGCTCGGACAGCGAATCAGCGCCTGCGCCAGCGCCACGGGATCTCGACCGATTTCGCTCATCTTGGTTGGCAAGTTTGCTGGGCCGCTGCGCGCTCGATCTCAATCCCGCAAGAGGTCGTTGATCGACGTCTTGGCACGCGTTTGTGCGTCCACTGTCTTGACGATGACAGCACAGTAGAGGGACGGGCCAGGCGAGCCGTCGGGCAAGGGCTTGCCGGGTATGCTCCCCGGCACCACGACGGAATAAGGCGGCACGCGGCCGATGTGCACCTGGCCCGTGGCGCGGTCGATGATCCGAGTCGAGGCACCGATGAACACGCCCATCGACAAGACCGAGCCCTCGCCGACGATGACACCCTCGACGATCTCCGACCGCGCACCAATGAAGCAGTTGTCCTCGATGATCACTGGATTGGCCTGCAACGGCTCCAACACACCCCCGATGCCGACGCCGCCCGAGAGGTGCACATTCTTGCCGATCTGCGCGCAGGAGCCGACCGTCGCCCAGGTGTCGACCATTGTCCCTGAGTCGACATACGCCCCGAGGTTGACGAACGACGGCATCAGCACCACGCCGGGCGCGATGTAGGCCGAGCGGCGCACGATGGCCCCTGGCACGGCGCGGAAGCCAGCCTTGCGGAAGGCCGCTTCGTCCATGCCGGCGAACTTGGACGGCACCTTATCCCACCAGCTGGCGCCGCCGGGCGCGCCCGAAATGGTGGTCATGTCGAAGAGCCGGAACGAGAGCAGCACCGCCTTCTTTAGCCACTGGTGGACGACCCACTCGCCATCGATCTTTTCCGCGACGCGGGCTTTGCCGGAATCCAGCATGTCGAGCGCCGTTTCCACGGCCTCGCGCACGGCCCCTTTCGTTGCCGGGCTGATGCTGTCCCGGGCCTCCCAAGACGCCTCGATAGTGCTTTGCAGGTCGTGAGTGGACATGGAGCCTCCGCGCGCTTCTAAGCCATCATGGATCGTCGCGGGTTGTGGCGTGGAAGGCTCGCGGCGTCAAGGAAGCTAGACGGTGGGCTCGACCCGAAAGCCCGGATCGACCGGCAGACCTTCGTCAACCACCTCGATGGCTGTCACCCGCGCGGCCGGCGGGCCTTGCTCGCAGCGGCGGAGCATCTCGGCGACCGCGTCGGCGTCTCCCCCGAAAAGGGCTTCGACACTACCGTCGCGGCGATTGCGCACCCAACCGTTAAGGCCAAGCTCCCTGGCTTCATGTTGCACCCACGCCCGAAAGCCCACCCCCTGAACGCGGCCTTCGATGCGGATATGTACTGTCCGAAGCTCCGAAGCCATGAGCACAACCCTCTGTGCTTACCAGCAGCTGTCCTTCCGCAGTGCGCTTAAGATTGGATCAACGGCACGACTCTTGAAGCGGTTCGGTGAACTTCCTCGCACGGGAGCACAGCAGCGGAATTCTGTACCGGCCATCGGAGTCGAAAGAAACTGGCACCCCTGGCGAAACTCGCGTTTACCACCACCTGCTTTGCAAGCAGGGAGGCTCGTACCAGTGCGCCGGGGCACTCGCAGGAGTCAACGCGAACACCGGAAACGTCCGTTTTAACTTATGGGTAGCCGAGCCCCAAATTCTCGGTCCAGCAACGCTCACGCCCTCTATTCTTTCTGGGGGGCGCAGTGTTGGCGATTGCGGTGGGTCGGCGGAGTTCATATGAACGCACCTCACTCCATATACAGATATTCAGCATATTGCAAATGTGTTCCAAGCGACGATTTCTCCACCGCGCTCGGCACTTTGTAGTTTCCAAGTCCGAGGTTTGCCGTAGCCTTTGCAGGGCTCATCTCCGCATATCGCCGTGGTAAGCCCTTTGAAATAATCAGACAGGAATTTCACGAGATCAAACTTAGATCGGCTTGCGCAACAGTACTGTTGTGGGGCAGAATTTTAGTCACCAAACTTCGTCAACCAGGCTCAGCTTAATTGGGCGCTGCTCACTGCTCATGAGAACCGCGTTGAGTAAAGGTACCTCTGCGTAAGGGAAGATCTGTGCGCCTCGAGGAAGCGTCCGACCTCCACGAAGTTCGTGTCCTGAAGCAACTGTACGCAACCAGCTCGCAGCTCTGGCATGAGCGAGATTTGCAGCGTGGGCTTAAGCATCTTCTCAAGGTTGCAAGCGAAATTCTTGGCGCGGAGCTGGCAACGCTGCATTTGGTTGATCCCAGCGCAGGTCGAGAACTCGGGCTGAAGGCGTCACACGGTATCTGTCTTGAGGCAAGTCGGGACATCGTTAGCGTGCGATGGAAAGACGATGCCGCCTGCGCTGCCGTTCTCGAGTCCGCAGGCTGCATCAGCTTTGGCCGCATGGAGGTCGCGGCGAAGGGGAGCCGCCTCCTGTCATTCTTCCAGTCGAAAGGGGCAAAATGCGCTCTGGTCGCCGCTCTTCCAGGAGATAACGGAAGCCCGCTCGGCCTATTGTCCCTGGCCAGCAGGGCACGGAGCTGGTCAGGTGAGTGGCCTCGACGTTTCGCCCAAGAATGTGCCCGGCTGGCATCGGACTTTCTCAAACGCTGCGAATTCGAGTGCGAGCTGCGGGAGCATGCGGACCGTTATCGCCAACTGGTGCTCGGCCTGAGCAACACCATCGTGTGGGAGGCTGACCCAGACACCCTTCGACTGACATTCGTCAGCCCGGCCGCAGAGGCACTTCTCGGTTATCCGATTGCGCAATGGCTGACTGAGGAAAACTTCTGGATCGATCATATTCACCCCGATGATCGGGAAAAGGTCCTCGTGTACTGCAGACAAGAGATCCAAGCCGGGCGGGACCACCAGCTCGAATATCGCTTGATTGCTGCTGACGGCCGGACCGTTTGGCTGCGTGATCGGGCCTACGTTGCGACTCTCGAAAACGGGAAGCGGCAGATCCGCGGCGTGATGCACGATGTCACGCAGGAGAAAGAAGCAGAGCTGAGGCTGCGAGAGGGCGAGGAGCGCTTTCGCCAAATGTGCGAGATCGCGCCGGTCATGATCTGGCTTACCGATCCGTGCGGCCGGTTCCTCCACGCCAATCGCACGCTGCGCGAGTTCTGGAATATCGAGGAAAACGAGGTTTCCGAGTTCAGTTGGGCCTCGAAGCTGCATCCAGAGGATTTTTGTGAGGTCCGTCAGAAGGTGCAAACCGCACTGGCAACGCGCAGCTGCTTCACCCTCCAGGCCCGTTTTCGCAACGCGTCTGACGAGTACCGCGTCCTCAAGATCAACGCACAGCCTAGATTTTCATGCACCGGAGCGTTTCTCGGATTTATCGGTATCAACGTCGATTTGACGAATGAAATTCAGGCGTTCGAGGCGCTGCGCGAGAGTGAGGAGCGTTTCGAGCGCTTCATGCACCACCTGCCAGGATTTGCGTGGATCAAGGACAGATCTGGCCGCTATGTTTTTGCCAACGCGGCCACTGCCAAGGCGCTTGATACCACGCCCGATAAACTGAAAGGCCGCACCGATGACGAGCTTCTCCCGGCGCATCTTGCAGCCAAGTTCCGGGCACGTGATGTTGCGACCCTCGAAACAGGAAAAAGTCAGCAGACTGTTGAGGCATTCGAGGGAAGGGATGGTTGGCCCCGTTACTCGCTGGTGTCCAAGTTCCCCATTCCGGATGCAACGGGCAAACCGCGGCTTGTTGGCGGGATTGCTATCGACGTTAGCAAGCTCAAGGCCGCAGAAGAGCAAATAGCGAAATTGAACGACGACCTGCGCCATCGGGTCGAAGAGCTGGAAGCTTTGCTCAACGCACTGCCCATAGGGGTTTTTATCGCGCATGACCCTCAATGTCGCCAGATCACCATGAACCCGGCGGGCGCGGCCATGCTGCGTTTGCCGCTCGATGCCAATGCCTCGAAGTCTGGCCCCGATGCCGATCGTCTGCCGTTCCGCGTGCTCAAGAATGGCGTGGAGGTGGCGCCAGAAGACCTGCCCATGCAGCGCGCTGCGCGAACGGGTCAGGCGGTGGTTGGCGAGGTGGTTGACATCGTCTTCGATGACGGCACGAGCAGAGTGCTTTACGAGCACGCCTCGCCCCTGTTCGATGCTTCCGGCGGCGTCCGCGGCTGCGTTGGCGTTTTCGATGACATCACGGAGCGCAAGCGGGCCGAACAGCAGCAGCAGCTCCTGATCTCCGAGCTCAATCATCGTGTGAAGAATACTCTGGCGATTACACAGTCGATCGCCTCCCTCACGTGGCGGGCGACACAGGATCCTGCGCTGTTCAACGAGGCGTTTTCGGCCCGCCTGAGGGCCCTGGCCCATGCGCACTCGCTGTTGACGGCCTGCTCCTGGCAAGGGGTGTCGTTGCGTGAGCTGATCTTGACCGCGCTTGAACCCTTCCAAAGCCAGGAGAACGCCATCGACATCGATGGCCCCCAGGTGGTCGTCAAGCCAGAGGTCGCCGTGACCCTGAGCTTGGTGCTGCATGAGCTGGCAACAAACGCGGCCAAGCATGGCGCCCTCAGCACCCCAGAAGGCTGCCTTATCATTCGATGGCAGCTCGATCCCAGCCAGCCAGACCTTGAATTCTGCTGGCGTGAGACAAATGGACCGCCCGTCGTCGCCCCTCGTAAGAGCGGGTTTGGTACGAGGCTCATTCGCTCCACCGCCGCGCAGCTCGGGGGCACGGTCCACTTGGACTACCATCGCGAAGGTGTCGAAGTGCGAATCCGCTTTCCTGTCGAGCAGGCGCGCGCAGCGATCTGAGGGCAAAGTCCAAAGCGACTGCCAGAGTGACGCGCCTTGGCAACCCGTTGCTCTTCACGGAAGTTAACTTTCCGCAAACCGATCTTCGGAGCTCGCCGACGCCATTACGCTTCCACCAGCTACGCTTTCACCAGCTCCCGCTTTCAAGCCTCCTGGCGCTTGTTGCGCTTGCTTCCCTGCTTCCCGTGGCGCTGCTGGCGGCCTATGGCCTTAAAGGGTATTTCGCGCGGGAACGCGCCGGGGAGCTCGACAAGCTATCCGCCCGCGCAGAAAGTCTCGCCCGTGCCGTTGATCGCGAGCTGCGAGGCTACATTGACCTTGCCGACATTGTGGCGAGGTCGCGGCACCTACGAACAGGTGACATAGAAGCCTTCGGGGACCTCGCGCGCGATGCCGCCGGGGGAGCCAACGGGCCAGGCGGCTATTTCGCGCTTATCGCCCGCTCGGGGCAGCATCTCGTCAATACGCGGTTGCCGGTCGGGGCGCGCCTGCCGAGGACCATCAATCTGGAAGCGCTCCGCCACGTCATTGCAACACGCCGCGCTGCTGTGGGCGACTTAGAGATCAGCCCGACAACAAGAGGCTTCCAGTTTGTCACGCGGGTGCCGGTGGTCGTCGACGGCGAGGTGCGCTATGTGCTGGCCTTCGCACCGCATCATGCTCACATCAGCGATGTCTTGCGGGACGCCGATTGGCCGCAGCAGTGGTTCGCTTCTGTCGTCGACGGGCAGGGGCGCATCATCGCCCGGTCAAATGATAATCGAATCGGCCCCCAGTCCGTCTGGGACGCGAAACGGCGAGCGTTGGGCCTGACGGGCGCTGGCTGGCTGGAGGGAACAGATCGGGAAGGGCGCGACTGCGTCTCCGCGTTTCAGGCTTCCGAACTGAGCAACTGGTATGTCTACGTTTGGGTGCCGCGGGACGTGCTGATGGCCCCGGAGCGAGCTGCCCGCTGGCCCTTATTCGGTGGCCTTGCCGCCGCGTTGCTCGCCTCCATGTTGGCAGCGTTTGTGGCTGGGCGCTCGGTTCAAAGCGCCATAGGCCGCGTGCTCCAAGTCGCGCGGAGATTGGGGCAAGGCCAGCCGGTCAGCTTCCACAACACTCACATGCGCGAGGCGAACGAAGTCGGCGTGGCGCTCGTCAAGGCCGCCCGGCAAATTGCAATGCGGGAGGAGCACGCGCGCTTGCTCATGCGGGAGCTGTCGCATCGCAGCAAGAACCTCCTTGCCATTGTCGAAGTCATGGCCCGGCAATCCGAACGCGCGTCCAGAAGCAGAGCGGAGTTCCTCGAGCGCTTTGGCGCGCGTATTGCCAGCCTTTCAAAGTCGCACGACCTGCTGGTGCACCGGAACTGGCAAGGCGTTCCGATCACTGAGCTGATTCGCACGCAATTGGTGGCCTTCGCCGACCCTGTCGAGCAGCGGATCAAGATGGACGGTCCTGATCTCGTCCTTCGGCCGGAAGCGTCGCAGAACATCGGCATGGCGCTGCATGAGCTGGCCACGAACGCCAGTAAGCACGGCGCGCTTTCGGTCCCTACTGGTTTTGTTCGGCTCGCCTGGAAGGAGTTTCGCGATTCGACGGGAACCGCCCGTTTCGAAATGCGCTGGCAGGAATGCAGCGGTCCTCCAGTTGTGGCGCCAGCCAGCAAGGGATTTGGCTCCGCGATGCTGGAATTTATCGTGCCTAGCGCCCTCAGCGGCCGCGCTCATCTCGACTGGAAGGAGGACGGCCTGATTTGGACGCTCGACGTGCCAGCAGAAACGGCGATCGCTGGCAGAGTTGAGGGGGTCGAAGAGGCGTCGGCAGAAACAAGCGAAGGCTGAAGCCGCTCTTCGAAGTTCATGGCGACCCCGGCAGGATTCGAACCTGCGACCCTCTGCTTAGAAGGCAGATGCTCTATCCAACTGAGCTACGGGGCCTTGACCGCACAATAGCCGATCGAAGGCGAGGCGTCCTCCCGAACGGCTAGTGCGTCCAGGCGCCAATGCGGCCATACCTGAAGTTGTCCGCATACGACTTCAGAACTGGCCTACGCGGCTCTGGTTCTTGGACGATGTAAGCGATGCCGTTGCGCTCGGCGTAAGCGATGGCCTCCTCCTTCGAATCGAATGTCAGCTGGACCTGCTCCAGGGTATCCTGCTGGCCAGTCCACCCCATCAGCGGATCGATGGTTCGAGGTAACCGAGGCTCGAACTCGAGCACCCACTCCTTCGTGCGGGCAGTGCCCGACTGCATGGCGGTCTTCGCCGGCTTGTAGATGCGCGCAACCATGTCCGATCCCGCAGTCCCAATCGAAAACCTGTGCTTGCGCCCGGAACATACGCAGTCCGCGGCGGCACTTCAATGCCGCTTGCCAGCACCGGACGCCGCGCGCCGGCAGCAGTGCTGAGATCGGATGACGGCCGATCCACCCTAGCAGACGCATCCCACGCTCAAGGAAGACTTGCTGGAGGAGCGCCACTGCCGAATACTGAGGCCGAGGTCGTTCTCGCCACTAAAGTGGCGCAGCCACGGAAGCCCATCGCATGAGCAGCTCGTTCGTCGTTCTGCCCGACGGCGCCCGCCTCGCCGTCACAGTCACAGGAAGCGGCCGCGATCTCGTCCTCGTCAGCGGCCTCGGAGGAACCGCTGCCTTTTGGGATCCCGTGGTTCCGCATCTGGAGCCGCATTTCCGGGTCATCCGGTTCGACCAGCGCGGTATCGGCAGGAGCGACCGCGGCACAGAACAAGTGAATATCAATCGCCTAGCGCACGACACACTCGCGGTGCTTGAGCATGTCGATGCCCGAAACGCCATGTTGCTGGGCCATTCGACGGGTGGCGTCATCCTCCAGGAGCTGGCGCTGATCGATCCGTCGCGCGTGGGTGCGCTCGTGCTCAGCGGCACATGGGCGCGCCCGAACCGCTTCATGGCGGAGCTGTCCCGTTCGCGCACCGTTTTGCTCAAGACAGTGCCACGCGAATATGCCGCCATGCTGGCCTTCATAGGCTATACGCCGGACTGGCTGAACGCGAACTGGGCGCATTACGAGACGATGCTGGCCGCAGCGCCGATGACGCCCGAGCAGCAGAGGGTCGTGGAAGAGCGTATCCAGGCGCTGCTCGCTTTCGATCGAAGCAGCGACATCGGATCAATCAGCCTGCCGACGCTCATCCAGGGTGCTGAAGACGATCTCATCGTGCCGGCGTTCCTGCAGCGCGAGCTGGCAAGTTTGATGCCGAAAGCAGAGCTGCGCATTCTGCCGAGTGGCGGGCACTTCTTCCCCGTGACGCGCTTGCAGGAATTCGTGGGCATGCTGGTGGAATGGAAGAACGCTTAACTTGAAGTCGGCCTGCGAAATCCGGCCTCTTAGAGCATATGCTCCCGCGCCGCTTCGCCGATGAACGCTGCCACATACGCTGCGAAGGAGCGCCAGACCTCGATTCGGAACTCCGTTTCACCCGTCCGCCAAAGGACGATCTCGGCCTTTCCGAGGAGCGTCCGCGTGCACTTGCTGACCGGAAAGGCCGCAAGACTGAGCGGCAGCGGGCAGCCGGCGTTGAGCACGTCGACAACATGAGGACCGCTGAGGAGAAAGCCGGCGTTGCGATGGGAGACATCGACCCACGAATACGGCGTCTCGCCCATTGCCGCGGCGACCTGCGCGGTCACGGCGTCAGCCTCGCGCTCATCGGCAAAGAGCAGCCATTCATCCGGCCCAAGCCATAACGCTGCGCGAGTGCCGTTTGCGCCGGACCGCCAAGGCTCCATCGGCAGAGACACGCCGAACGCTTGGCCGATCTTTTCTGCGGCTTCCGCATCGCCGCGAACAGAGAAGCGGCTCACACCGTCAATGCCCTCGAGTCGCACGCTCCGCTCGTCAGCAACGAGCGAGAGCCCGGCATGCGGTGCGCGGCGCAGGGGCAGAATCTCAACCATCGAGCCGTTCTCCCTTCGGATCGTAGAACACCGGCGACGTCACAGTGACGGCGATCGATTTGTCGGGCATGGGCACGTACAGCGTTTCGCCCGTACGCGCCCGCCCGCCGGAGACGAGCGCAAGAGCAATCGAACGCCCCGCGGCATCGCTCCAATAGGCCGAGGTCACGTGCCCGAGTGCCGGCGTGCCCTTTGGCGGATCTGCCTCGCGCGTGACCTGCGCCCCCTCCTCCAGCACAACGTTGGGATCCTCGGTGATAAGGCCGACGAGCTGTTTACGATCGGGCCTCATCATGTCCGGCAGTGTCAGCGAGCGTTTGCCGACGAAATCGGGCTTGTTCTTGCCGACGGCCCAGGTGAGGCCGAGATCGTCCGGTGTCACCGTACCGTCCGTCTCCTGGCCGACGATGATGTAGCCCTTTTCGGCCCGCAACACGTGCATGGCCTCGGTGCCGTAGGCGCAGCCGCCAACTTTCTCGACGTTGGCCCAGATGGCCTCCCAGACTGCGCGACCATAATCGCTCGGCACGTTGACCTCGTAGCCAAGCTCGCCGGTGAAGCTGACGCGGAAGAGGCGCGTCTGCACGCCGCAAATGCGGCCCTCGCGCATAGACATGTGCGGGAAGGCTTCGCGCGAAAGGTCGATGTCTTCAACCAGCGGCGCCAGCACCTCACGCGCCTTCGGCCCCTGCACGGCGATGACGGCCCATTGCTCCGTTGTAGACGTGAGCCAGACCTTCAGCTCCGGGAACTCGGTCTGAAGGTAATCCTCCATCATCGCGAGCACGCGCGGCGCGCCGCCGGTCGTCGTGGTGACGTGGAAACGGTCGGGCGCGATGCGGGCGACCACGCCATCGTCGATGACGTAGCCCGCCTCGTTGAGCAGCAGGCCATAGCGGCAGCGGCCCGGCTGCAGGTTCTTCCACGGGTTCACGTACATGCGTTCGAGGAACTCGGCCGCGTCTGGGCCCACCACCTCAATCTTGCCGAGCGTCGAGGCATCCAGCAGGCCGACGCTGGCGCGCACCGTCCGGCATTCGCGCGAGACGGCGGCATGCATGTCTTCGCCAGGCCGCGGGAAATAGCGTGCACGCTTCCACAAGCCCACGTCCTCGAACACGGCACCGCGCTCCGCGGCCCAGGAGTGAATGGGCGTGGTACGGACGGGATCGAACAGGTCGCCGCGCCGCTCGCCCGCGAGGACGCCGAAAGTCACCGGCGTATAAGGTGGACGGAACGTCGTCAGGCCCACTGTCGGGATCGGCTGCGCGAGCGTATCGGAGACGATAGACAGGGCGTTCACGTTGGACGTCTTGCCCTGGTCGGTGGCCATGCCTGTCGTCGTGAAGCGCTTCACATGCTCGATGGAGCGGAAGCCTTCACGCGTGGCGAGCTTGAGGTCCTTGGCCGTGACGTCGTTCTGGAAATCGACGAACGCCTTGACCCGCGCCGGATCGCGATGGTGCGGACAAGCGCCCAGCACGCCGCGATAGGAATGCTGCAGCTCATCGACGGTGAACGTCACCGCAGGCGGCGGTTTATGGCCCGCCTTCTCCGCCGCATCCCGCCCGGCAGCAGCACCATCCTCGAGAGCGGCCTTCAAGCCAAATACGCCGCGGCACGCTCCTGCGGAGCGCTCCCTTTGGACATGTTCGCCCGGCAGGAAGGCCTGCGCCTCCTCGTTCCAGACGACCTTGCCGCGCGATTGCGAATAAAGGTGCACTGACGGTGTCCAGCCGCCGGACATCAGCAGCAGATCGCACGCGATGTGCTCGTAGGGCACAACCTTGCCGAGGTCATCGACGAGCCCAACGTGAGCGGACGAAATGCGCAGCCGCCCGTGCGTGCCGAGAATGGTGGCTGAGCCCATGACCTTGATTCCGGCACGGCGTGCTGCATCAACTGCGGGACCGCTTGGGTTAGGCCGCAAATCGGCTATCAGGCGCACTTCAACGCCCGCCTCGTGCAATGCGAGCGCGGCCTCGTAAGCCGTATCGCACGCCGTAAACACGACGGCTTGGTTGCCGGGCCGCACACCGTAACGGTTCACATAGGTCCGCGCGGCGTCGGCCAACATGATCCCCGGCCGGTCATTTTCCGGGAACACCAGCGGCCGCTCGATGGCGCCGGTGGCAATCACGACTTCCTTGGCCCGCACCTGCCAGAGCCGTTCGCGTGGCAGGTTCGGCGACGGGTTGGCGAGGTGATCCGTCACCCGCTCCTGCAGGGCGACGAAGTTGTCCGCGTAGTAGCCGAAGGCCTGGGTGCGTGGCAGCAGCCGCACGTTGGGGCGGCTTGACAGTATTCCGAGCGTTTGCGCCAGCCATTCGGCGGCCGTCTGACCATTGATGCGAGAGCGGGTGTCGGACAGCAGCGAGCCGCCGAGCTCCGCCTGCTCGTCGCAGAGGATCACATCTGCACCCGCTTCCGAAGCCGCAAGCGCCGCCGACAAACCCGCTGGTCCGCCACCGATAATGAGCACATCGCAATGTGCGAACCGGTTCGCGTACCGATCCGGATCGGGCGACCGAGGTGCTCGTCCCAGGCCTGCAGCCCGGCGGATCAGCGGTTCGTAGATCGACTTCCAGACCCTCGTCGCGCCGAGGAAGCGCGGTCCCATGAAGGTTTTGTAGTAGAAGCCCGCAGGCAGAAGGGGAGAGAAAAGATCATTGACGGCATTTGCGTCGAAGGACAGCGACGGCCAACGGTTCTGACTTTCGGCTACCAGCCCATCGTAGATCTCGACCTGAGTCGCTCGCAGGTTCGGCGTCTCGCGGCCGTTCGGGCCAATCACGCCCACCAGCGCATTCGGTTCCTCCGATCCCGCCGCAATCGGCCCTCGGGGACGATGGTATTTGAACGAACGCCCCATAAGATGAACGCCGTTGGCCAGCAGCGCCGAAGCGAGCGTATCGCCTTTGTAGCCGATGTAGCTTTTGCCATCGAACGTGAAGCGGATCGGCCGCGAGCGGTCGATGCGGCCACCCGCCGCCGTCCGGAACGCCGGATTGCTCATCGGCGCCCCTCCTTCGCCGCCTCAATTGTGGCCGCGTCAGGTCGCGGCTCGCCGGACTTATAGGTCAACAGAATACGATCACTGACGGTGTCGCGCACCGCGTTGAAGAAACGCCCACAGCCGTGCACATGCCGCCAACGCTCGAAGTGGATGCCCTTCGGATTGGTCCGCATGTAGAGAAAATCGGCCCACTGCTCATCGTTCAGCGCAGACGGATCGCGGGGGCGCGCGATATGCGCCTCACCGCCGTAGCGGAACTCAATTTCGGGCCGCGCTTCACCGCAACAGGGACAAGGGATCAGCAGCATTGGAGACCTCAGTGCGCAACGGCCGCAGCCGCGGCCTCGTCGATCAACCGGCCGGTGCGGAAACGATCGAGGCTGAAGGGCGCCGCGATCGGGTGCGGCTCGCCGCGCGCAATAGTGGCCGCGAACACGTGGCCGGAGCCGGGCGTCGCCTTGAACCCGCCCGTTCCCCAGCCGCAGTTGATGAACAGGTTCGGCACCGGCGTCTTGCCGATGATCGGCGAGCGGTCCGGCGTGACGTCGACAATGCCGCCCCAATTGCGCAGCATCCGCATGCGCCGGAACATCGGGAACAACTCGCAAATCGCATCAAGCGTGTGGGTGGTGATGTGCAGGCCGCCGGTCTGGCTGTAGGAGACGTACTGGTCCGTGCCGGCGCCAATAACGAGTTCGCCCTTGTCGGACTGGGAGATGTAGGCGTGCATGGTGTTCGACATCACCACACACGGGAACACTGGCTTAACCGGCTCCGACACAAGTGCCTGCAACGGGAAGCTTTCGAGCGGCAGACGGAAGCCGGCCATGGCCGCGATCACGCTCGTGTGCCCGGCTGCCACGATGCCCACCTTGCGGGTCTTGATCGTCCCCCGCGTGGTCTCGACCGCCTCGACCGCCCCATCGGCGCCGCGCCGAATGCCAGTCACCTCGCAGTTCTGGATGATGTCGACGCCGAGCTTGTCTGCGGCGCGGGCGTAGCCCCAGGCCACCGCATCGTGCCGCGCCACGCCGCCCCGACGCTGTAGGGCCGCACCTAGAACCGGGTAGCGGAGATTGGGTGAGATATTGAGCGGCGGACAGAAGGCCTTCGCTTCCTCCGGCGTCAGCCATTCATTGTCGATGCCCGCAAGCCGGTTGGCATGGACGTGGCGCTTGAAGATCTGCACGTCGTGCACGGTGTGCGCCAGCATCATTACACCGCGCGGGGAATACATGACGTTGTAGTTCAGCTCGTCGGATAGCGTCTCCCAGAGCTTCATTGCATGCTCGTAGATCGCCTCGCTCTCCTCCCAGAGGTAATTCGAGCGGATGATCGTCGTGTTGCGCCCCGTATTGCCGCCGCCGAGCCAGCCTTTCTCAAGGACGGCCACGTTACGGATGCCGTGCTCCTTGGCGAGATAATACGCGGTCGCCAATCCATGCCCGCCGGCACCGATGATAACGACGTCGTAGTAGGGTTTGGGCTCAGGGTCGCGCCATTGTCGTGGCCAGCCCTGATGGCCAGTCGCCGCCTGACGGAGAAGACTGAAGATCGAGTACCTCAATGGATCCTATCCCGCTCATGATCACAGACGCCCATTGATTACCCTGCCTCAGCAAACGAGCAACACAGCTCTCGTGCGACCCCAGGGGATGCGGCGACTTGTCCTTAACGCCATATGAAAAGGGCGGAGCCGCTGCCGCAAACTCCGCCCAAGACGATACGTCGAGCCTGCTCTCAGGCGCCGTCGATCTTGCCGGTCACCCAGTAGTCGACCAGAGCCTTGTTCTCCTCGATGTACTTCTCAATGGCCTGCTCGTAGCTGGTTTCCTGTGCTTCGGCCATAATGGCTTCGACGTCGGAAATCGGGAGCACCATTCGGTTCAGGAAGTCATAAACCTCCGGGTGATCCTGGTGGAAATCTTTCCGGACCAACTTGTGAACCGTCTCGAGGCCGCCCAGCACTCCCTTGGGGTCTTCGAGGTAACGCAGATCCCACTTTGCGAACTTCCAGTGCGGGCTCCAGGCCGTTACGACGATCCACTCGTTGCGCTTTGTCGCCCGCTCCAAGGCCGCCAGCATCCCGGCTTCACTTGCGGAGATCAGCTCGTAGCCGTCGAGGCTGTACTGCTTAATTGCCTCGTCGGAGGCCCGCATCAAACCAGCGCCGGGATCGATACCTTGGATTTTGCCGCCAAGCTTCTCTCGAACCTCCGTCTTCTTCAGGTCCTCGATCGACTTGACCTGATCCTCGGGAACGTAGGCCGGGACGACCCAACCAAGGCGAGCTTGCGTGTAGATCGGCCCGATATCGTTCACGTCGTTGCCGACCTTTTCCATGTAGGCTTGGTGCGTCACCGGCTGCCATGACATGAGCATGCCGTCCAGTTTGCCGGTTGCGACGCCCTGATACTGAATGCCGATGTCCGCGAGCGTCAGCTCAACCTCGTAGCCGAACCGATCCTGAATAATCTTCTGGGCCAGCTTGGTGACCGCTTCGGCATCGGCCCATGCCGTCCAACCGAAATTGATCTTCTTTTCCTGCGCCTGTCCCGGGGCGCTTGCCAGCGCCGCCGCGCCCATGGCGATGGCCGCCACCCAATATTTCATCCTCATAGACTCTCCTTTGGTTTGAGTTTTCCGACGGATGAACGCACGCCTCGCCCGGCCTAAGCGCTGGGGCGGACGTGCTGTTGCGACCAGCGGCTCGGTGCCAGTCGCAAGCGGGCAAGCAGAGCTGAAAGCCAGGAGTGCTGAGGTGCACTCTTTTGGCCAAAGCTCTGGGTAAGGCGATCAAGGATAATGGCGAGCAGCACGACACTAAGGCCGCTCTTGAACCCAAGGCCGATGTCGAGCCGCTGAATGCCTTGCAACACGGCGTTGCCTAAGCCGCCGGCGCCGATCATCGACGCGATGACGATCATCGACAATGCAAGCATGATGGTCTGATTGACGCCGGCCATGATGGACGGCAGCGCCGTGGGAAGCTGAACCCGCCATAGCAGCTGCCACTCAGTGCAACCGAATGCCCGCGCCGCCTCGGCGATCTCAGTTGGCACCTGCTTGATGCCCAGCGCGGTGAGCCTCACAGCAGGGGGCATGGCGAAAACGACAGTGGCGATGATGCCGGGCACGCGTCCCAAACCAAAGAACATCACGGCCGGGATGAGATAAACGAAGGCCGGCATCGTCTGCATGAAATCGAGCATCGTTTTCACAATGCTTTCAAACGCAGCGTTGCGCGAGACCATAATTCCAAGCAGAATTCCGGCAGCCAGGCTGAAGATCGTCGCCGCCATTACAAGACCAAGGGTCGATACCATGGCAGACCACAGGTCCATGGACATGATGAGCAGCAGTGATGCGAGCGTGAATGCTGCGAACGGAATGCCAACCCGCCAGAGCGCCAGCCCGACCAATAAGGTAACGATTAGCCAATCTGGCAGCGCCGTAAGCACCGAGTCGATCGCGCCGCCGAATCCATCGACGACATCCGCGATAAAGTCCAGTGCGGGCTGGAAATTGTCGAGAATAAAATTGACCAGGGCTTCGGCCCATTCGCCGACAGGTAGCTTGAAGTCCATGGATCAGCCCTCCCGATCCAGCGTTTCAAGCAAAGCCTGTTTCGAAATGGCCCCGAGATAAACTCCATCATCGTCGACGACAGGCAGCGGGCATTCCGAAGCAGCCACACGACGAAGAATGTCTTGCACGAGCGTATCGTGCCGAATCGGTTCGATCCCGGGCAGGAAAGCGCGGGCGAAGCGCGGGTTTCGGCTCTTGATTTCCCGCTCCAGCGTATCGCGAGAAACAATTCCCTGAAAACGATCCGCCGGGCATTTCACATAGCCATAGAATTGCTGATTTTCGCGAAGCTGCTGCAGCGCAGGCTCCAGCTCGCCTGGCACACGGATGATCGTGTTTGCGGCTTCGTAATGGGCGACGTCTCCGGCGCGCAGCACCTTGGCGATATTCACGTTGCGGAAAAAGGCGCGCACGTAGTCGTCAGCGGGATTTCCGAGGATTTCGTAAGGTGTTCCGACCTGCGCAATTCGGCCATCACGCATGATCGCGATCCGGTCACCAATGCGCATTGCCTCATCGAGATCGTGCGAAATGAAAATGATCGTGCGCCTTTGGGTTTTCTGAAGGCGGATCAGCTCGTCTTGCATCTCCGAGCGGATGAGAGGGTCGAGAGCTGAAAATGCCTCATCCATCAGCATGATGGTTGGATTGTTGGCGAGAGCGCGCGCAAGGCCGACGCGCTGCTGCATTCCGCCGGACATTTCGTGCGGATATCGATCTGCATAGGCAGCAAGGCCGACCTGTTCGAGTGCCTCCAATGCGATCTTGCGCCGCTTCGCGGCAGGCATTCCCGCGACAGCCAATCCGAAGGCTGCATTTTCGAGCGCCGTCAGATGCGGCATCAGTGCGAACGATTGGAAAACCATGCTCATGTCGCGCCGCCGCACTTCGATGAGCTCGCGCTGCGACATCTGCGCAAGGTCGCGCCCGTCCAGCAGAATAGCGCCGGCGGTCGGCTCAATTAGACGATTGATGAGACGGATGATGGTGGATTTTCCAGAGCCGGAGAGCCCCATAATGACGAAGATCTCTCCTGCCCTTACCTCGAAGCTCGCGTTATCGACGCCCACCACGACGCCGAGCTTCTCATGAACCTCTTCCTTGGTCGCGCCCGCCGCGAGCATCTCGAGCGCGGCCTTTTCATCCTCGCCAAAAACCTTGGTAAGGCCGCGCACCTCTAGCCGAATCGGCGCCTGGGCGCGAGGTGCCTTCTCGGCGACCTCCGGTTTGCGCAAGGCCGAACCGTTGGCTTTCACGGCCACCTGCGCATTTATCGGCCTTAAACGGTTTATCCCGTTTGTCAGCTCTGTTGCGTTGCCGCGCAACTGTCACCTCTCCTATTCCGACTAGCGAATACCGCCAAATTGTGCCGGGATACCGCGACGACTATTCTCATCGCGACAGAGAATCTGCCACTATCGACGGTCGAACTGACCGCCGCCCTACTCAAGAAGAGCTACGCAAACCTATCCGCCCGCGGCATCTACGGCGCTGCGATCTGACATGCTTGCGCTGCCCCCCTCCACGATGCAGACGCGCAAAGGCACGTCACGCGGGGCGGGCCCAATCCACCAGTGACAGCAGATTATCGTGGGCCCTGCGAAACGGACTACGGGGGCGCGATGGCCCCATGCCCGCCCCGCGTATGCCACATCGAGCCCGCCTTGTCAGCCAAAAATGGCCCAGGTCCCGACAAAGTTACAGTACGGTTGCCGATCGTGAGCGGCTGGCGACGGCGGGTTTCCCTGTCGGCTCAACGGCTTGTGTCCGATTTTTGCCGCATCTTGCGATGAAAGTTGCTGGAGCAAGCCGTGGGGGGATGTATGAGAAAGAACTGGGTGGCCCTCGTCCTGACGGTTGCCTTCGCAGCAACCATGACTCTCTTGGGGCTTGGGCCAGGTGGCAGTGCAGCGCCGACCTCCAGCTCGGACAGGAGCAAGGCGCGAGAGACGATCAAGTACTACGACGTTCGCGGGACCACAATCGAGGAGCTTAGGCACGAGGTTTACTCACGCGGCCCCTACGACAGCACCGGCCAGCGCTTCGCCGGTTGGGCGGAGTGGCGTATCCGGTGGTGGTACGATCGCGAGCAGGTGCCGCAGGGCTGTAAAGTTTCGCGCGCCGTAACCGAGACCGACATCGAGTACACGCTTCCTCGTTGGGTCGAGGCGGCAAATGCCCCGGAAGAGCTCCGGGAGACGTGGAACCGTTTCGTCGAGGCACTTACGGTGCATGAGCAGGGCCACGGGGACCTCGCTCGCGCTCTCGCTGCCGAGATCGAGTTCGCCATTCGAAATCTGCCCCCCGAGCCGACGTGCGAGGAGCTCGATCGGAAAGTGAACGAGCTGGCCAATCGCATGATCCTGGAGGACAGGACCCAGGAGGCCTATGACCTCGCGACAGGTCACGGCCAAACTCAGGGCGCCGTCTTTCCTGACGCCGTCGTCGTCCATGCTTCATCGGAGGAGGCGCCGACAGAGGCAGCCGTGACACAAGTGTCAGCGACTCCGTGACGACCGGTTTCCGAACCGCAGCTGGCCAGTTTTATTGGCGCGGTCGCGTCAACAAAGGCGCGTAGATTGCGGCGAATCCCGCAAAGCCCAGCACCCAGGCCGCGGCTGAAATGTGCAGCATCGGCTCGGGAGCCAAATCGAACGCAGCGGCAATGCGCGCCAAGGCAGCAATAAACGTCGCCACGTATATTGCAGTAATGCCGCGCGTAGCGGTTAGCGGCTGGCCCGTGTGCCCAAGGCTAGCGCGCGTCATCACGGCCAGGATCATCAGGCCGATCGCCCCCGTGGTCCAGCTATGCAGCGCGCCAGACGTAACCAGAATATCCGGCGCATAGATGCTGAGGGCTAACAGCAGGAACCCAAGAGGCACGAACGCATAGGCGACGTGAAGAACCAGCACGAGCGGCTCGGCTACGGTGCGCTCGCCGGCCCAGCGGGCGAGGCGTATGACATTGAGGAGCCCCGCGACGAGCATCAGAAGAGCCGTTGCGGTGTGGTCTGGCATTGCGATCCAACTCACGAGAGCCACGCCGCTGGCCGCCATGATTGCGGCGTCCAGACGCCCGAAGGGCACAGGCAGCCGTCCAGGCCGCCGCCGAACAAGCCAGTTGCGCGTGAAGCTGGGCACGATCCGCCCGCCGATGAGCATGATGAGCATTACAATGGCCGCGATGCCCATTCGGATCCCGAAGCCCTGCGCCGTGCCGAAAATCACCTCGGCGTGGAAAGCGGCATTACCCAGGAGCAAAATTCCGACAATAACGGGAACCTTCAGATTGCGCTTGTTTTGCGCTGCTACGATCTCCCGCGCCACAAGAGCGATAAGACAGGCGAGAAAGCTGAGATCGATGATGGCGGCCAAAGGTGCACTAATCCAGCCGGAAATGAGCACTGCCACGCGCCCACTGAGCCACAAGAGGAAAAGCCACAGCAGTGGCGTTCCGACGACCGGTAAGCGCCCTGTCCAGTTCGGAACTGCAGTCAGCAGAAAACCGGCAACTGCGGCCGGAACGAATCCAAAAAGCAGCTCGTGCGCGTGCCATTCAATCGGTGCAAATGCAGTCGGTAGAACGAGGTGCCCACTCAGCATGGGCAACCACAGCGCGATCGCTAAAGCGGCCCAAATTCCGGCGGCGAGAAAGAAGGGGCGGAAACCGTAGCTCAGAATGGCAGGCCCAGTATAGGCGCGGATTTGCTCGGCAGTCGTCGTCATGGTGGTTTCTCGCTTCTTTCCTCGGAGCTTCTCCCGTCTCCAATTTTGGCTGTCTTAGCTGTTGCACCCTCACATGCGGCCAGATTGATCGAGGCCGTATTCGAGCATCAGCTTCAGGCCTGCCTTTGCCGGATCATCAGCCTTTCCGAGCCGCCCTGGCAGGGTGAACCCACGAGAGATGTCTTATCGCGGCGCAAGATGTATTGATCGAGGTCATGTATATCCATTAAGGAAGCTCAAGTTACTGTTCATGCGCAAGGATTGCCAACGGATTACTTTTTGTTTGACTCCAATCATCTTTCTAATTGACAATCAGCAAGTGCCCTGGGCTGGGAGGGAACTGTGCGGGCGACGGATGCGCAAAAAATTCGCGGGATTCCTCTGTTCGAGAGCCTCGATGACGACAGCTTCGAGCAGCTGATCGCTTCGGGATATCTCCAGCGCTTTCCGAACCACGTCGTGTTGCTGCACGAGGGAGAGCGGGCCGACTTTTTGCACGTGCTCGTTGAAGGCACAGTCGAGCAATATGCTCATCATGGGAGTCGCGAGACCACACTGTCGATCCTCGGCCCGACAGCCGCCTTTATCTTGGCTGCTGTCATTCTCGATGAACCGTGCTTGAAGTCAGCCCGAACGCTGACGCCATCCCAGGTCGTGCTCATCCCTGCGGAAAAGGTGCGAGAGGTTTTCGCCGAAGACCTGGCATTCGCCCATGCGTGTCTAGTGGAGCTCGCGGCCCGTTATCGTGCGATCGTCAAAGATCTCAAGAACATGCGGTTGCGCACCAGCCTCGAACGGCTGGCAAGTTGGATCCTGCTCGCCGACGCCGAGGCGGGCGGTACGGGAAAGTTCGTCATTCCGATGGAGAAACGCTCCCTCGCCTCTCAGCTCGGCATGCGCCCGGAAAACTTGTCGCGAAATTTTGCCGAGCTGGCACGATATGGCGTTCGGGTCAGTGGGCGGACAATCCACATCGACGATATGGCAGCACTGACCCAGCTGGCTCAGCCCGATCCGTTGATTGACGATCCGGACTCCTCACGAGTTATTCCTGCAAAATAACGATTAGCCCGCAGTGCAGTTAGGAGTCAAAAAGCGAAAATAGCGGGAGGTGCAGGAGCCATTTTCCGGGATTATCGTCCAGCCAACTCGATGTAGTAGCGGCACGGAAACAGCTCGTCGGAGGCAATGGTCATGCCGCAGAAAAAGGGGAAAATCCGAATCGGGGTTGGGGGATGGGTATTCGAGCCCTGGCGCAGCTCCTTCTATCCGGCCGACCTTCCCCGTAGCCGTGAACTCGAATACGCAAGCCGCAAGCTCACATCGATCGAGATCAACAGCACCTATTACGGCTCTCAGAAGCCGGAAAGCTTCGCTAAATGGCACGATGAAACTCCCGACGATTTCGTTTTTGCCGTAAAGGGCCCGCGATTCACGACGAACCGGCGCAAGCTCGCCGAAGCTGGCCCATCGATCGAGCGCTTTTTCGCCAGCGGCATTATGGAGCTGAAGGACAAACTCGGTCCCATCAACTGGCAATTCTTGCCAACGAAGAAGTTCGATCCAGATGATTTCGCGGCTTTCCTCGACTTATTACCGTCGCGCGTCGATGGCCGGCCGATTCGACACGCTGTCGAGGTGCGCCACGAAAGCTTTTGCACGCCCGATTTCATCACCTTGCTCAGAGAGCGCGGCATAGCGGCCGTCATTGCGGCGGATTCCAAATATCCGCAGATTGCCGATCTCACGGCCCCTTTCGTTTATGTCCGGGTCATGGGTACGAGCGAGACAGAGAAAACGGGCTATCAACCGGCCCAGCTGGATGAATGGGCGAGTCGTGCGCAAGCCTGGGCAGAGGGCAAGAACCCGTTCGAGGCGGCGACCATCTGCTCCGCGAAGGATAGGCCGAAACCCCGCGATGTGTTCCTTTATGTGATCGACGGTTACAAACCGCACAATCCCGCCGCGGCTCTTGCGTTGATCGAGCGCATTAGCAAGACCGCCAAGGCATTACCTCGACGCAGGTAACGCCATATCACGTACCGGAAATAATGGCACTTGCTTGCCGCGTCGGACGCCAATCAGGAAATTTGAGGTTTGCAGTGGTAGAACCATCAGGACCAAGTAATTTGCGCGTCACAACTGCACTACGACCACCTCGAGCTTCATGACCGATCGCACCATTCTCATCACCGGATGCTCATCCGGCATTGGGCTTGCCTCGGCTCTGCTGTTGAAGGCGCGCGGCTGGCGCGTCCTCGCGACAGCGCGCAAGCCGGACGACCTAAAACGTTTGACCGAAGAGCATGGGCTGGAAGCGCTGTACCTCGAGCTGGCCAATCCTGACGCGATCGCCGCCTGTGCGGAGGAAGCCCTGAGCCGCACTGGCGGCCGCCTTTATGCCCTTTTCAACAATGCCGCCTACAGCCAACCTGGCGCGATCGAAGATCTCCCCGCCCATGCCCTGAGGCACCAGCTCGAGGTGAACGTGGTCGGAACTCACGACCTCACGCGGCGGATCATTCCGGCCATGCGGGCCAACGGGAGAGGCCGGATCGTGCAGTGCTCCTCCGTGCTTGGCCTCATCTCGGCTCCATGGCGGGGTGCGTATTGCGCCTCCAAGTTCGCCCTCGAAGCTCTGACCGATGCCTTGCGGATAGAGCTTCAGAGCAGCGGCATCTACGTCTCCTTGATCGAGCCGGGGCCGATCCGCACACGCTTCGTCGAGAATGCCCGCGCTGCCGCCATCGCCAATCTGGATATCGAGAACTCAGTCCACCGCGAACGATACCGCCAGATGCTGGACAGCTTGGAACGCGGAGGGCGGCAGGCGTTCAAATTGGAGCCCGAGGCTGTCGCCCGCAAGCTCGTGCATGCCGTCGAGAGCCCGCGGCCCAAGGTACGCTATCGGGTGACGGTCCCGACGTACGCTGCCTCAGTGCTCAAGCGCATCCTGCCGACCCGCTTGCTCGACCGCGTGGCAGCGCGAGCTTGAACCGCAATCCGCGAACAAAGCGGTTGCGCGCATGTCAGGCTGGGGCGGAGCTATGGCTTACCAGGTCACCCAGGATGGCGCCCGGTAACCATACCTGTAACCATAGTAATTGTTGTAATTCGCGTAGCCCCGCGTGGCGGACCGACGCGGCTGCTCGCGCACGACCCGCTGACGCGATGTCGACCGGCTACGTTGAGCAACCTTCGGTGCGCCCACGTTCGTCGTGCCCTTTACGATTATCTGTGTCGACTCCATGCCGTGCTGGTCGATTAGCTTGTAGAAAGTCGCTGCGTTCTTGGTCGACAAGCGAATGCAGCCGTGAGAGGCGGGGCGCCCTAACAGACCTGTGGCGTAGGTTCCATGGACGGCATATCCGCGGTGGAAGAAGACGGAGTAGGGCATGGGGGCGCCGTCGTATTGCTTGGAGTACCACATCCGGGCACGCCACTGGGGATAGAAGGTTCCAGTCGGCGTAAAGTAGCCGCGGCGGCCTGACGAAATCGGCCAGACATACAGCACCTCACCCCTGCTGATCACCGTCATGCGCTGGGTCGAGAGATCGACGATGGCCTTGAGCGTAACCTCCGGCTTGAACGGATTGAGCTGAGGCAAGGGCATGTGAGCCGCTGCGGGCATCACCACCGGCTGAGGTTCACCCTCGGCCTTAATCTCTGGCCGCGCATGCGCCGCGGCATCACCGCCCTCACTCGCACCGGGATTCGCCGCCGCCGGAGTGACTGTGGTTTCCGTAGTGCTCGTATTGGCTGGGAGAACTGACGCTTCGACCTTTGGTTGCTCAGTCTCTAGAGCTGTCTCAGGAGGAGAGCCATCCGGCGTCGCAAGGGCTGGAGGCACCGCCAGCAAGATCCCGGAAAACGCGACCCACACCGCATGACGCAACATCATAGAGCAACCTCCACGCCTCTTACGTAGAACTCGACGTTTCAGCCCAAAGGAACGCAATAAGAAATGTGCTGACAGACGATATGATTTAGCCACCAATCGATCTGTAGGACAGTCACAAGCAAGCGCCCACCACGGCCTTCCTCTCATGACGCCCTTTTGGCTGCGCAACGCAAGAGCCGTGAAAGCGATCCATCCCTCCGCAGAGTAATTTCGCAATTAGTGTGAACATCGAGCCACGGATGTCGCCGTGCCCGAATACTTTGGGGTGATCTGTGAATTGCACTCGTCAGTCACACCAATATCGTCGGCTGAGGAGCAGGCTCTTCGTTGCCCCCCTGCCGGCGAGCCGTGCGGGCCTGCTAAGTGCTTGAGGGATCAAACGAAGGTCGCGCCCTCCGCCGCGCAACCATCTCACGGCGGAAGGTGTAGATGCCGGCGCCTGTCACGATGGCCATCCCGAGCATGGCTAACGGATCCGGCCACTGACCCCAGATCACCAAGCCGAGAAGCAACGCCCAGATCATGATGGAGTACCGAAACGGTGCAACGGCAGAAAGCTCTCCCTTTCGCACGGCCGTGATGATGCAGAGATGGCCGGTCAGGGAGAACGCGCTCGCACCTGCCACCTGGAGCAAGACAAGAGGCTGGGGCCAGATCCAGCTCTCGAAGAAGAGCATGGTAAGGCTACCGAGGGCCACGGCACTGGAGGAGAACCACATGACGAGCACCGCCGGGACGGTCCGGTCGATGCTCTTGGTCGAGACGTCGCGCAGGGTCGCGAAGAGCACTGCCACGATGGCAACGATGCTCCACCATGTGAAAGCACTGGTTCCAGGGCGGATGATCAGCAGCACGCCACAGAGCCCGACCAACGCAGCCGTCCATCGCCGCCAGCCCACCCGCTCGCCGAGAAAGATGGCGGAGGCAGCCGTTACGGTCAGCGGATTGATTTGGTTGATGGCGACGAGATCAGCGAAGGCCATGCGCGCCAGTGCGGACTGGTACGCCAGCGCCCCGCCGGCGTCACCAATGGCGCGGAGTAGCATCGGCTTGGCGAGCAGCGTCCAGGCTTTGCGGAAGGCTCCGCTGAGGACGGCATAGGTCAAACCAGCCGCCGACATGAAAGTCGCCCGCAGCCAGACCAGCTCACCCGTCGGAAGGTCGGTTGAGGAGAGCTTCATGAGCGAGTCGCCGCAAGCGAAGCTCGCCATGGCCGCCAGCATGGCAATGATGCCAGCAGTGTTGTTCGTTTGCGCGTAATCCGCGGCCGCAGTACTTCCGGCCGGACCGCCGTCCGAATCCGACCTCCCAACTCCGACCACCGCACACTCCTGAAGCCTGGCTAGGCGGACGATATTAGCCTATCCGGGATTACCGTAGTCGAGAATTGCGATCTTTTCCTGCAGCACCAGTCTCGGAGTCTGGGCCATTGTCTGTGTCGGGATCGAACAGGCCCATCTGCGGCGTCGCGGATCGCGAGGGGCCGGCGAGGCCCAGGTGGCGATAGGCCTTCAACGTCACGATCCGGCCTCGCGGCGTGCGGCCGATGAAGCCCTGCTGAAGCAGGTACGGCTCGACGATTTCCTCGAGCGCATCCCGCGGCTCCGATAACGCCGCTGCGATCGTCTCGATGCCGACCGGGCCACCCTCATAGTTGGTCGCAATGCATGTGAGGTAGCGATGGTCGAGCGCGTCAAGGCCGGCACTGTCCACCTCGAGGGCCCGCAGAGCCTTGTCCGCGACAGCGGCGTCGATGACCTTGGCCTTGGAGACGACGGCGAAATCCCACACGCGACGGAGGAGTCGCCCGGCGATGCGCGGTGTCCCGCGCGAGCGTCGCGCTATCTCTCTGGCACCCTCGGCATTGATCTTTGCGCCGAGCACCCGCGCACCGCGCAAGACCACCTGCTCCAGCTCCTCGACTGTGTAGAAGTTGAGGCGAATGGGTATGCCGAAGCGGTCCCGCAACGGCGTCGTGAGCAGGCCGGCGCGCGTGGTTGCTCCAACGAGGGTGAACTTGGGCAGGTCGATGCGGACTGAACGCGCGGCAGGCCCTTCACCGATGATTAGGTCGAGCTGAAAATCCTCCATAGCCGGATAGAGGATTTCTTCGACCGCCGGGTTGAGACGATGGATCTCGTCGATGAAGAGAACGTCACGTTCCTCGAGGTTGGTCAGCAGAGCGGCCAGATCGCCAGCCTTGGAAAGGACGGGCCCGGAGGTGGCGCGAAAACCGACGCCGAGCTCCTTCGCGAGAATCTGCGCCAGCGTTGTTTTGCCCAGCCCGGGCGGCCCGGCCAACAGAACGTGATCGAGCACATCGCCGCGTGCCCGCGCCGATTCGATGAAGACTCTCAGGTTCGCGCGGGCCTGCTCCTGGCCGATGAACTCATCCAGAGATTGCGGGCGGATCGTCGCCTCGAAGGCGTCCGTTTCGCGCTTCGCGCCTGTAACGAGGCGGTCCGTCATTGCACCTGCCCCCGCTCCTGTTCGTGATTCGTGCTCGACTGGACCTCTACCACAATTCGCAGGACGTCGCCCGGCAGGCTGTTGATGTTGTTGGTCATGCAGACCCGGCGGCACACATCCTAGCTCACGCCACGGAGCTGCTTCAGAGGCGACGGACTACTGATCGGCTCCCGTAAGCACGCCCAGCTTGGAGAGAACGGCCCAACAGACGAACGAAACGACTCCTGCGAGGAAAGCGAGGTAAGGAGCGGTGCCAGGGACCGGCAATGGCGCGAAGATTGAGGTGACCCCGAACGCAATGACCCCAGCAACCGCCGCAAGGATCCAGCTGAACGTACCTCCGCGAAACACGAACGGCAGGAGCCCAAGCGCGGCGAGCGCGGCAGCGGGAGCACCCCAGACGTACGCGTAGAGGGCTGCCCAGCCCGTGAAGGAGATTTGTCCGGTTTCCAGAGCGCCAAGATCAGGCAGGAATCCGAACACCAGCGCCAACGGTATCGCGACGCTGATGAGCAGCGCGCCGATGAAAGGCCCGACGAGCGTGTAGAAGAGAAAGGTCCAGAGTGCGCGCTGCGCGTTGCTCATGCCATCCATGACACCCGGTCCGTCATCGCGCCAGCTCCCGCAGGCCCCGCTTGATCAGCTGGGCGAGATCTGCCGCTTCCCCAAGTTCGCCAATGGCTGCGGCGATAGCGGCCGCGGCCTGCTGAGGCGGATAGCCCAGGTTGGTCAGGGCCGAGATCGCCTCCGCCGAGACATGGCTCTCCTGCGGCAGTGACGCGGCGCTGGCACCATTGGCCCTCACGCCGGCAGACGCCGCGCGAATGCCCATGGACAGCTGTGGAGCTTTTTCCTTCAACTCGCTGACAATGCGCTGCGCGAGCTTTCTGCCCACGCCGGGAGCTTTCTCCACGGCCGCCCAGTTCCCCAGCGCGATGGCGTTGATGAGATCTTGCGCGGACAGCGTGCCGAGTATGCCGAGCGCCACTTTCGCGCCAACACCTTGCACGGACTGCAATGTACGGAACCATGCCCGCTCCAGCTCGGTCGTGAAACCGAACAGGCGGATGGCATCTTCGCGCACGTGGGTCTCGATGGACAGAGTAACCTCCTGGCCCAGCTCTAGGCTCCTTAGCGTGCGTGCCGACGCCTGCACCTCGTAGCCGACGCCGTTCACATCGACGATCAAGTAACTCTCGCCGATGGCATCAACCTTCCCGCGCAGACGACCGATCATATCGTTAATCCCTTAACCAGCCGCGCAGCACGCTCGTGGGGCCCGCTTCTGTGATGAGCATGGCAGATCGCGATAGCGAGCGCGTCAGCCTCATCGGCGCTGTCGAACTTGGCCTTGGGCAGGAGAACCCCCACCATCGCCTGAATCTGGCGCTTCTCGCAATGGCCGTTGCCGGTGACCGACTTCTTGATGAGGTTTGGGGGATATTCGGCCACGCGTAGCCCCTTGATCGCGGGCGCCAGGAGCGCCATGCCGCGCGCCTGGCCGAGCTTCAGCGTGGCCCGCGCGTCCTTGTTGACGAACGTCTCTTCGATGGCGGCTTCATGGGGCTCGAAGGTTGCAATGACGCTCGAAAGCCCCTCGTAGAGTTCGCGGAGGCGATACGCCAGGTCACCGTCGCCATCCGACTGGATCGCGCCCGAGGCCACATAGGCAAGCCTTATGCCGTCGGTCTCGATGATGCCCCATCCGGTGCGCCTCAGCCCCGGATCGATGCCGATGATGCGAATCGAATTTCCCCGCATAGGGGGTGCTTAGCACAATTCGGGGCAAGCGGACGCGAGTTGGTCGGGGAAACCCAGTGCGGTTGTTAGGCTGCTGTAAGTTTCGCCATCACCTCGTCGCTCACCTCGAAGTTGGAGAAGACGCTTTGCACGTCATCGTCGTCCTCAAGGGCGGAGATGAGCTTCATGACTGTCTGAGCATGCTCCTCGTCGATCCGAGTGCTGATGTTTGGCCGCCAGACGATCTTCACCGACCTGGGCTGACCGAACTTCTCCTCCAGCGTGTTGGCCACGCTCCCCAGGTCTTCGAAGGCACACGTGATGACATGGCCGTTCTCGTCAGATTGGACGTCCTCGGCACCCGCCTCGATTGCCGCCTCCAACATGGCATCCGCTGAGGCGACCTCCGGGGCGTAAACGACCTCGCCGATCCGATCGAACATGTGCGACACGGAACCGGTCGCCGCGAGGTTGCCGCCATACTTCGTGAATACCGCGCGCACGGCGCCGCCGGTGCGGTTGCGATTGTCCGTCAGCGCCTCGACGATGATCGCCACACCGCCCGGGCCATAGCCCTCGTAGCGCACCGACTCGAAGTTTTCGGTGTCGTTGCCCTGAGCTTTCTTGATCGCACGCTCGATGTTCTCCTTCGGCATGTTCTCAGCGCGCGCCGCCTGCACCGCGAGCCTGAGCCGCGGGTTCAGGGCCGGATCGGGCAAGCCGGACTTCGCGGCCACCGTGATCTCGCGAGCGAGCTTGGCGAAGATCTTGGCGCGAGCCGCGTCCTGGCGGCCCTTGCGGTGCATGATGTTCTTGAATTGTGAATGTCCTGCCATCGTTCGTTCGTCGCTCGATACGTCTTCAGGGGCGCATAGACGCGCACAAATGCTGCAGCTGTCGCGGGAGTCCCCTCTTATAGTGCGGGAGGATTGCAGAAATCCATCCCCGGCCCGCTTGCCGGCGTTAACTATTCGTTAACCATTGTAGGTGAGGTTCGCCCGCGGTGATTATGCACCGTTGCCGCGGGAGCTGCCCACACGCGGCATCATCGGAGGCATGTGTAACCGCCTCTGATCGGCAGTGAGAGCGAGCTTATCCGCTCTCACTAGCCGACACACATTCTAGCCAGATCTCTCTTCCTCGACCCAGAAGAGCGGCTCGGTAGGTGTCAAAACACCACCGAGCCGCAACAATCCGACTCGCGTCGCGAGACCCGAGGCATCATCGATCTCGACCGCGAACCCCGAGATCGTGGCAGGGCCGAGGGCGGGCTCGAAGCGCTCGCGAGGTATGCGGGTGAGGAAGCGATTGATCGGCTCCGCCGTATCCATCCCGAGGATGGAGTTGTAGTCGCCACACATGCCCACGTCGGAGATATAGGCCGTCCCGCCGGGCAAGACGCGATAATCCGTCGTCTGCGCATGCGTGTGCGTGCCGATGACGCCGCTCACTCGGCCATCGAGAAAGTAGCCCATCGCCTGCTTTTCCGACGTCGCCTCGGCGTGGAAGTCGACCAGAATGGCGTCCGCCGAGCCGCGCTTCATGCCGCACGCCGCGACCTCGTGCTCGACGGCGCGGAACGGGCAGTCGATCTCCGTCATGAACACGCGCCCGAGGGCGTTGATCACCAAAACCTCGGCCCCGTTCGCCGCCCGAAACAGGCCAGATCCTTTGCCAGGCGTGCCCGGTGGGAAGTTGATTGGCCGCAGCAACCGGGGCTGCCGCTCGATGAAGACCAGCGTCTCCTTTTGGTCGAACGCATGGTTGCCGAGCGTGACCACGTCGGCGCCAGCCCCGATCAGCTCCTCGAAGATCTGCTCGGTGATGCCGAAGCCTCCGGCTGCGTTCTCTCCGTTGACGATCACGAAATCGAGCCGGTAGCGACGCCGCAGCCCTGGCAGGGCCTCTAGAACCGTCTTCCGCCCGGAGCGCCCGACTACGTCACCGAGAAAAAGTATCCGCATCAGTCTCCTTTACATCTGCGCGGACCGGACGGGGTAAGGACCCAGTCGAGCCGCTGGTCGAAATCAAGCCGGGGGATCACCGGCACTTCCTGACAGTCATACGCAAGACCGATGGCCACCACCGGTTTGCGGGCGCGCGCCATTGCCAATGTACGATCGTAGAACCCGCCACCATAGCCGAGACGGTGACCTGCGGCATCGAATGCCAGCAGCGGGACGAGAATCACATCTGGATCTGACTCGGCTGCCGACGGCTTTGGCTCTCGAATGCCCCAGCGTCCCTCCACAAGCGGATCGCCGGGCTGCCATCGCCGGAATGCCAACGGCAGGCCATTGCCCTGCACGACTGGCAGGGCGAGGCGATAGCCCTCACGCGCAAGCCGCAGCATCAGCGGCAGCGGATCGATCTCCTCGCCGATGGCGCTGAAGCCCGACACGACGGTGCCCCGCGGTTTCGCGAATGCGATGCCGTGCGCCGCAACCGCTTCGGCTGCTACCGCCCTTTGCTGCTGGGGAACTTCTGAACGAATGCGCTTGGCGATCGAACGAAGCTCTTTCTTGGCCGCAGCTACTGCGGAGATGTCCGTCACCCGTGCACCTGTATCGATTAGAACTCCTGCCTTGTTTCGCTGGTGCACAGCGTGGCCGGAACTGGCGGGGATATTGCGCCGCGAAGGCCGTCGGAGCGTACGATCCCGCCAGGTCCCTACAAAGTAGGTGGGCGCCATATGTCCAAGACCACGGTCAAGGACAGGGACAGCTCCCTAGCGAGTCTTATCGGCCCAGGGGAAAAGCGCTCCTAACGGGCCCCGCAGCAAACCGAATCTATGGAGATCGGCGGCAAATTCCAACTGCGATCTAGGTAACAGTACAAGCGGTTCATCACCCGGCAGCACCGCCGCCGGGCTTGGGGTCGCGATCAGCTTACCTTGCAGCCGAGCGCACCCGATCGGAGCTCCCGCCTGCTGCATCGCGATAATCAGGCCGCCGGCCTCCGTGGAGAAGTTGTTCCCGGCACTCGAACAGCTCGTCGCTCAACAACAGGCAGGCCATGAGTAACAGCCGATCCTCTCCGATCTGGCCGAACTCCCTGACCAACCCGTCGACCTTCTCTCTCACGTAGTCCGCTAGAGCCAGTAGCCGCTGCTCTTCACCGTCGTCGCAGCGCAGGCGGTAGGTACGCCCGTTCAGCGTGACCGTAACCTGGCCCATCCCCCCAATCGGCCACCGCGCGGTTGCCGCCCCCCGTGCGAATCAATTTTGCCGTTCAAGGACGTTATGTATGGAATCAATCACCCAATCAATGCGGTTGAGCACTTCGAGCCGCTGACTTTCGAGCAGCTTGATGTGCTCCTCGGCGGCGGCAAGCCGGGCGCGCAGCTCGTCGCGCTCACGCTCCAGCTGCTCGAGAGCGGTTGCTGGTTTTTTCGTTGTGCGGCTGCCTCCCGTCGCAGCCGCCGTTCGTCCCTTCTTTTGCCGATCCCTCTGCGTCATTCGGCGTGTTCCTGGAGTGCGACGCAGAGCCCCCCCCTTGGCCTACAGGTCGCCATAAGGGACCTTAAGTCTTGGAAAGCTGGGCCGTCAACTCGGCGGACGTCGAACGATTTCATTGTTCAGTGCAACTGCTGCATCCGGGCCGCACGCATTGACACGCCGGGTCGGCGGGAACATGTAATCGCTACGTCGATTTAAGTTGGCGGGGCACACGAGAATTGCGAGCCCGCCGGTCTACAGCTCGCCAGGAGAGGACAAAATGGCTCTAAAGATCGCGATTTCGGGTTTCGGGCGCATTGGCCGCAACGTGCTTCGGGCTATCGCCGAAGGCAAGCGCTCGGACGTCGAGGTGGTCGCGATCAATGATCTCGCCACGCCCGAGGTCAACGCTCATCTCTTCAAGTACGACAGCGTACACGGCACCTACCCCGGCGAGGTCAAGATCGAAGGCGATTACATGGACATCGGCTTCGGCAAGCCGATTCGCGTCCTCGCCATCAAGGATCCCTCCCAGCTCCCCTGGAAAGAGCTGGGGGTCGACATTGTCATGGAGTGCACGGGTGTCTTCACCGATAAGGAGAAGGCCAAGGTGCACCTCGACGCCGGCGCGAAGCGAGTGCTGGTGTCGGCGCCGTCGAAGGGAGCCGATCTCACGGTCGTCTACGGCGTCAACCACGATAAGCTGACGGCGGACCACAAAGTCGTTTCGAACGCCTCCTGCACGACCAACTGCCTGGCGCCCGTCGCGAAGGTCCTGCACGAGCTTTGCGGGATCAAGTCGGGCTACATGACCACGATCCACGCCTACACGAACGACCAGAGGATTCTCGATCAGGCCCATAAGGATCTCCGCCGCGCTCGCGCCGCGGCCATGTCCATGATCCCAACCTCGACGGGTGCCGCAGCCGCGGTGGGGCTGGTGCTGCCAGAGCTCAAGGGCAAGCTCGACGGCACCGCGATTCGCGTTCCCGTCGCCAACGTGTCGGTTGTCGACCTGAAGGTGATCCCCGAGCGGGAGACCACGGTCGAGGAGATCAACAAGGCGATGGAGCGGGCGGCCTCGCAGGAGCTTAAAGGCATACTGGCCGTGAACAAGGCTCCTCTGGTTTCCATCGACTTCCTGCACTCGCCGGCGTCGTCGACGTTCGATGCCACGCAGACGCAGATCGTGGATGGCAAGCTCGTTCGTGTGCTCTCCTGGTACGATAACGAGTGGGGATTCTCGAACCGGATGATCGACACCGCTGTTGCGATGGGTAAGTTGCTTTAGCGAGGCCGTGGCTCGGAGCCGCCACTTTGTGGAATCGGCCACAGGCTAGGCTTGCCGGAGCCTTAGGCTCGGCGGGAATGTCGATTCGCCCCGCGACGCGTTTCTTGAGAGCGCGCGGCCTTGCAGGCTTGCGATACTGCTGGCATCAGCGCGAGAGTGTGGCTCGGTAATTGCCCCGAGGAGAAGTGAAGTCATGACTGAGAAGCTCGAGGACATTGCACAGGCCATGGTGACCCCTGGTAAGGGAATCCTGGCCGCGGATGAAAGCACCGGCACCATCAAGAAACGCTTCGACTCGATCGGCATCGAGAACACAGAAGAAAATCGCCGCGATTACCGTGAGATGCTGTTCCGGTCGACCGAGGCGATGCGGAACTACATCTCCGGCGTGATCCTGTACGACGAAACCATTCGCCAGAAAGCGAAGGATGGAACGCCGCTCATCGACCTCATCAAAACCGCCGGCTCCATTCCCGGCATCAAGGTCGACAAAGGCGCAAAGCCGCTGGCTGGCCCGACCTCGAAGGTCGAGAAAGTGACGGAAGGTCTCGACGGTCTCCGCGAGCGGCTGGCCGAGTACTACCAGCTGGGTGCCCGGTTTGCGAAATGGCGCGCCGTCATCACCATTGCTGACGGTTGCCCCACCTGGAACTGCATCAAAGCCAACGCCCATGCGCTCGCCCGCTACGCGGCTCTTTGCCAAGAGGCGAACATCGTGCCCATCGTCGAGCCGGAAGTGCTGATGGACGGCGAGTACTGCACCCACGACATCGACCGCTGCTACGAGGTCACCGAGTGGACGCTACGCACGGTCTTCCAGGAGCTTTATGACGCCAGCGTCAAGCTCGAGGGCATGGTGCTGAAGCCGAACATGGTGATCGCCGGGCAGAAATGCCCGAAGCAGGCGAGCCCGCAGGAGGTCGCTGAGCGCACAATCCAGTGCCTCAAGGCGAGCGTCCCGGCAGCCGTCCCCGGCATCGCCTTCCTCTCCGGCGGTCAGACGGACGAACAGGCGACGGAGCACCTGTCGCTGATGAACTCCATGGGCAATCTGCCCTGGAAGCTGACCTTCTCGTACGGCCGTGCGTTGCAGGCGGCTGCGCTCAAGGCTTGGGGTGGCCGTTCGGAGAACGTTGCCGCGGCCCAGCGTGCGTTCGCCCATCGGGCCAAGATGAACGGGCTTGCCTCACTCGGCAAATGGCAGCCCGCGCTTGAGAAGGCCGCCTGAGGCGCTGTTGGTCTGTGGGCGGCACACCGGCGCCACCCTTTGGCCGGATTTGCCGCCGATAGGGCTGCGGTGACTCAGGTATCGCTGGGAGCAGCCGATGGACGGACCGGAAGGGGGCGCTGAGCTCTTCCTGGTGGTGGAAGCTTGTGAAGCCGCCGCTGACCGTCTGTCGGCGGCTTTTGCTGCTGGCCCTATCCCGTCAGTTCTCATCATACCGCCCGCCGGCCAGGCGCTGAACGCTGCCACCGCAGGCCCGCTCATCCAACTTGTGCAGTCTCACGGAGCAGCGGCGCTGCTGCTGGATGACTTCGGCCTCGCGCAGCAGCTCGGCGCCGATGGCGTACACCTGAGTCACAGCAAGGACATCGAGTCCCGCTATCGCGACGCGCGCCAAACCATCGGCCGGACTGGGATCGTCGGGTTCGACTCTGGCCACTCCCGTCATGACGCCATGACGGTTGCCGAGGCAGGCGCCGATTACGTGGCCTTCGGCATCCCTGCTAGCGTGCAGAATCTCGACATAGCGCGAGAGCGCCGTCTCGACCTCATTGCCTGGTGGGCGGAAATCTTCGAGGTGCCCTGCGTGGCGCTCGATGTTGAAACGCCGGAGCTGGCGGCCGCACTTGCTGAGGCGGGGGCTGACTTCATTGGCGTGAAGATCGAGGCGGGAACGCCGCCAGCGCACGTTGCCCGGCGCATTGCGAGCTTCGCCGAGAGGATCCAACTCGCCGTGGCGCAGTAAGGGTTCGGAAGGCCAATGAGAGCCGCAAGTTTCACTTTGGCCTTGTCGCTGGCGCTGATGATTGGCGCAACGCAGGCCATGGCGGAGACCAGCTCCTGGTCCATGGAGTCCGAGCCCTACCTCTCGACAGAAACGGCCAAAGAGAAAAGGAAACCAAGATCGGCGAAGTCGAAGCCGATGGCACGGCCGCAGCCCAAGGGACCAAAGCCGCTCCAGAACGATCAGAGAGCTGATCCGCTCAGCAGGTTCACGCCGAACAAGCCGGAAAGTGAAGTGTCGCGCTATCTCGTCCCCGCCACGGGCGAGGATGCGGCCTACATCGCCTTCGAGCAGGGGCGATATCTGACCGCCCTGGACTTGGCTGAGCGCGCCGCCAAGAAGGGTGAGCCGCAGGCCCATACCCTGATTGGACGCATCTACGCCGAAGGGCTCGGTGTGCCGAAAGATGAGGTCGTTGCCGCACAATGGTACGCGAAGGGCGCCGAGCTTGGAGACATCGAGGCGGCATTCTCGCTCGGCCTGCTCCTCGCGGAAGGACGCGGCGTCAAGAAGGATCGCGAGGCAGCCGCGCGCATGTTCGAGATCGCCGCTGCGAAGGGCCATCCTTACGCAAACTACAACCTCGGCCTCATGTTCTTGGACGGCGATGGCAAGCCGGAAAATCCCGTCCGGGGTGCCCTGCACATCCGCTACGCTGCCGAGCAAGGCGTCGTTGCCGCCCAGTACGATCTGGCGGTCCTTTACCAGACCGGACATGGCGTCGAGCCCGATGCTTATCAGGCAGCCCTCTGGATGCGGAAGGCTGCGGAGCAAGGGCTTCTCGAAGCTGAGTACGACTACGCGCTGATGCTGCTTCGCGGCTTCGGCCTCAATTCGGAGATGCCGAAGGCGATGCATTATCTTCGCTCGGCAGCCGAGAAAGGCTTTCCAGGCGCCCAAAACCGTCTGGCCCATCTCCTGGCGAGTGACGAGCGAGGCGAGCCCAATCTGATCGAAGCGGCCAAGTGGCGCATCCTGGCCAAGGAAGGCGGGATAGAGGACGAAGCGCTCGACAAAATGGTGGCCAGTCTTCCGCCAGACGCCCGGATTGCTGCCGAGAAAGCCGCCTACGAGTGGCGCGAACGGGCCGCTGTTGGCATCCTACCGAACTGATGCCGCATCGTTCCGTTCGAGGAGCCGGCTAAACTTTGGCGGGCCTTACTCTTGTCATTGTCGGCGGGAGCCGCTAGTCGAGACGGCCACGCCCTGGAGTTCGACGGCGTCTGAGCCTATTTCACCTATCCCCTTACCGCACCGGAAAGCTGTGCAATGCCTGCCTCTGCCCTGATGAACGTGATGATCGCTGCTGCGCGAAAAGCTGCACGCAGCCTGGCTCGCGACTTCGGCGAGGTGGCGCAGCTCCAGGTCTCGATCAAGGGTCCGGCGAACTTCGTCTCCGCAGCCGATCACCGCGCCGAGGAGATCCTGTTCCGCGAGCTGTCGCGCGCACGCCCCGGCTACGGCTTCCTCATGGAGGAGCGCGGCGAGATCGTCGGCGCAGACAAGACGCACCGGTGGATCGTCGATCCGCTCGACGGCACCACAAATTTCCTCCATAGCATTCCGCTGTTCGCCATTTCGATCGCTCTCGAGCGGGAGGGACAGCTCGTTGCCGGGTTGATCTACAATCCGATCTTGGATGAGATGTATACGGCGGAGAAGGGGAAGGGTGCGTTTCTGAATGACCGGCGTATTCGGGTTGCGGCACGCCGGACGCTTTCCGACTGCGTCGTCGCGACGGGCATTCCGCACCGGGGCCGTTCGGGCCACGCCCAATTCTTGCGGGAGGCGGAGGCGATCATGCGCGAAGTGGCCGGCATCCGGCGCACCGGCTCGGCGGCGCTGGACCTGGCATGGACAGCGGCAGGCCGCTTCGATGGCTACTGGGAGCACAACCTGCAGCCATGGGATCTGGCAGCAGGTATTGTAATCGTGCGCGAGGCCGGCGGTTTGGTTACAGATGCGCAAGGGGGGAACCGCATCTTCGAGACCGGCAGCATCCTCGCTGGCAACCCCACGATCTCACGCGGGTTACTTTCCGTCCTTTCGGCAGTTCAGAAAGCTGCATAAAGACGAAGATGGCGTATCCCTGGCACGATGTTGCCGGTTTTGCTTGCCACGTGATTTCGGTAATGTCGCTGGCGCGTCCGTCATGAGGCTCGAATAATGGCCAGAAAGCGACAAGCTGAAATTACGATGAAGGCTGCCCCTCGTACGTTGAGCACACCGGGCAGCTTTCTCCTCAACATGATCTTCTTCCTGACGATCGTCGGGTTCATCGCTGCGATCGCCGCGCCGACCTTGATTAATGCATTCCTCTACAATCCGTTTCTCAACGGACTGATTGTCTTCGTTCTGTTCATCGGCATCCTGTACTCATTCCGGCAGGTCATTCGGCTCTACCCGGAGATCCGCTGGGTGAATGCCTTCCGGATCGCCGATCCCGGCCTCGCCATCTCTCACAAGCCGGTGCTGCTGGCGCCCATGGCGACCATGCTGCGCGATCGGACCGGCACGCTGTCTCTTTCGACCGTGTCGATGCGATCCATCATGGATTCCATCGGCTCACGCCTCGACGAGGCCCGCGACACCGGACGTTACCTGGTGGGGCTATTGGTTTTCCTCGGCCTGTTGGGAACCTTCTGGGGTTTGCTCGAGACGATCACCTCCGTCGGCGTCACGATCAGCAGCCTCGATACCCGGGCATCTGAGAGCGCCCTGATCTTCGAGGAGCTCAAGTCGGGCTTGGCCGCGCCGCTCCGGGGAATGGGAACGGCCTTTTCGTCATCCTTGCTCGGCCTTTCCGGATCCCTCGTGCTCGGCTTTCTAGAGCTGCAAGCGAGCAACGCTCAGAACCGCTTCTACAATGAGCTTGAGGAATGGCTTTCCGGGATCACCGAGCTGACGCCCGGCTCGGGATCGACAGACCAACTGACCCGCCAGCTCTACTCGGCCGTTTTCGAAATGCAGCGCTCGATCACGGAGCTGGCTGATCGTCTGAATGCGGCGCTGCCGCTGGAGCCGAACAGCAGCAGCCATGATGCTGTGCGAGAGCTGGCTCAGGGCGTCAACGAGCTGGTGGCGCAAATGCGGGCCGAGCAGAACGTCGTCCGTCAGTGGGTGGACGAGCAGGCGGCGCAGCAGAACCAGGTGACGGGGATGCTGCGTGAGCTCGCCGCCAGCTTCAAGCGACGCGGAGCGTAACGATGGCACGCGGGAGGGGCCGGCACGGCGGGCAGTACGGTGAGTTCTGGCCGGGCTACGTCGACGTGCTGTCGACGCTGCTCCTGGTCTTCACCTTCCTGCTCTCGATCTTCATGCTGGCGCAGTACTTCGTCAGCCAGGAGTCGAGCGGAAAGGATGCCGCCCTACGCCGGCTCACGCGCCAGATCGCGGAGCTGACAAACCTGCTGTCTCTCGAGAAGGGCAAGGCCAAGAACATTGAGGACGAGCTTGCCGCGCTGCAGGCAACGCTAGCGACGTTGCGGGAGGAAAACGAGCGCCTGACCGGTCTCGTCGCTGAAAAGGAAGAGGCGGTTCGAGGCAGCCAGGCCCGTATCAGTGCCTTGACCTCTGACCTCGACGAGCAGACGAAGATCTCCAACGAGGCTCTGGCCAAAGTCGATCTGCTCAACCAGCAACTGCTCGCGCTCAGAAAGCAGATCGCGGCGCTGAACGAAGCCCTCGAAGCCTCCGAACGTAAGGATCAAGAATCGCAGGAGCGCATTAGGGATCTTGGACAGCGGCTCAACGCAGCGTTAGCCCGTCAGGTGCAGGAGTTGCAGCGCTATCGCTCCGATTTCTTCGGCCGCCTCCGTGAGCTGTTGAAGGACCGCAAAGACATTCGCGTCGTTGGCGACCGGTTCGTCTTCCAGGCGGAGGTGCTCTTCCCGTCAGGCCAGGCCGAGCTGACGCCCGAGGGCCTTGCCGCCATCGACCAGCTTGCGACCGCCATCCTCGAGCTGGAGCGGACGATCCCGCCGGAGATCGACTGGGTGCTGCAGGTCGATGGCCACACGGACAGGCGGCCCATCAGCAGCTTCCAGTTCCCATCCAACTGGGAGCTGTCGACGGCGCGCGCGATTTCGGTGGTCCGCTATCTGATCTCGCGCGGCGTCCCGCCGAACCGGCTTGTCGCCGCGGGCTACGGCGAGTTTCAGCCGCTCGAAGAAGGCGACAGCGAAGAGGCCTTCCGTCGCAATCGCCGCATCGAGCTGAAGCTGACTAATCGCTGAAACGGGCGGGTCAGCGCCTCATCACCGTCTGCGCGCAGCTCGGATGAGCGCCCACGATTTACTGCGCCGCCTCGCCGGCGAATTGCAGATCGGCAAGGCGGGCGTAGAGGCCACCCTGGCGGATCAACCCCGCGTGCGAGCCTTCCTCGATGATGCGCCCGCCGTCGAACACGAGGATCCGGTCAGCCTTCTGAATGGTCGCGAGGCGATGTGCGATCACGAGCGTCGTGCGGCCGCGCATCACCTCCTCGAGAGCCTTTTGCACGGCCACCTCGCTTTCTGCATCGAGCGCGCTCGTTGCCTCGTCGAGCAACAGGATCGGCGCGTTGCGGAGAATGGCGCGGGCGATGGCTATGCGCTGCCGCTGGCCACCCGATAGCGAGACGCCTCGCTCACCGAGCTGGGTGTCGTAGCCCTGCGGCAAGGCGGTGATGAACTCGTGAGCCTGCGCCAAGCGGGCGGCCCGCTCCACCTCCTCGCGGCTCGCATGCGGGCTGCCGTAGCGAATGTTCTCGGCCACGGTATCTGCAAAGAGCGCAACCTCCTGAGGCACGAGCGCCATGCGCTTGCGAAGCTGCACAAGGTCGGCCTGCCCGATCGGCACGCCATCGACGCGAATTTCACCCGCCTCGGGATCATAGAAGCGGAGCAACAAATTGAAGACGGTGCTCTTCCCAGCTCCGGACGGACCAACGATGGCCACGGTCTCGCCGGATGCTACATCGAAGGAAACATCGGTGAGAGCGGATTCATCTCGCGATGGATAGCGGAAGCTAACATGCCGGAATGAAATTTCGCCTCGGGCAGGCTCCGGCAACGGCACCGGCCGATCGGGCGTACGGATCTGGGGCTTTACCGCGAGAAGCTCCGCAATCCGTTCGGCAGCTCCGGCCGCCTGACTGACCTCACCCCAGACCTCCGAAAGCTGGGCCAGCGCAGCGGCCGCGAAGACCGCGTAAAGCACGAACTGGCTGAGGCGGCCGCCCGTGATCTCGCCGCGCACGACGGCGTCCGCGCCATACCAGAGCACGCCCACGATGCTGGCGAAGACGAGGAATATCGTCATCGCCGTAAGTCCCGCCCTGGCCTGAAGGCCCGATCGGGCCGCATCGAAGGCCCTCTCCACCGCCTTGGCAAACCGGTCGGACACGAAACGCTCATTCGTGAAGGCCTGCATCGTCCGCACCGCGGTCAGGTTCTCGACCGCGAGAGCGGATGCCTCCGCCAATGTGTCCTGGGCTCGCCGCGAGCGGCGGCGCACGAGCCGTCCGTAGGCGATGAGCGGCAGCACGATCACAGGAATAGCGATGAGCACCAGGAAGGAAAGCCCGGGGCTCGTCACGATCATCATCGCGAGCGCGCCGACCAGCATGATCGCGCTGCGCAGGGCCTGGCTGATCGCGGTCCCTGCCGCTGCCTTGATCTGCGTGGTGTCGGCGGTGAGCCGGCTCGCCACCTCACCTGAGTGAGTCGTCTCGTAGAAGTCTGGCCCCAGCTGCGACAGGTGCCGGAACACGTCGGCGCGCAAATCCGCCACCACGCGTTCGCCGATCCAGTTCACAAAATAAAAACGGGCCGCACTGGCGACGGCCAGCACCAGCCCAATGAGCATGAGCATCGAGAAGTAGCGGTTGATGAACGCCGCGTCGGAGCCGGAAAACCCGAAGTCAATGACCCGCCGCACCGCAAGCGGCAATGTCAGCATGGCCAGCGCCGCGATGAGCAGCGCCACGCCAGCCAGAACAAGCATGCCTGGGTGCTTCAACACATAGGGCTTGAGCCCCAGAAGAGGACGCAGGGAGCGGCGGGGTACCTCCGGCTTCGCTCCGGTCAACAAGGTCCGGTCCTTGCCCGCGCCGTTCAGCCCTCTCACCGCATTTCCTACCTGACTGGATGATCCCGGTTCTGTCTTACGTCAGAAAGCGCTGCCTTGGCGGCCTGTCCCGATGCCGCATCGGCCAGCATCTCTTGTGCCTTGCAGAGCTTTCAACTATGTAGGCCCAACGCATCCCTGAAATGAACGTAATCTGTCCGCTCAAGTGAGCGAGCGGGCCGTGTGTTGCCGAGAGCTGCCAAGATGAAAAAGGACATCCATCCCGACTATCACCCGATCAAGGTCGTGATGACCGACGGGACTGAGTTCATCACGTATTCGACCTATGGCAAAGCGGGCGACACGCTAACGCTCGACATCGATCCCAAGACGCACCCGGCTTGGACGGGCGGCGATCAGAAGCTCGTCGACCGGGGCGGCCGTTTGTCCCGCTTCAAGAAGAAGTTCGAAGGCCTGTTCTAATCGGGAATAAGCCGCTTAAATCGGTTTGGATTGCAACCGGGCCGCCCGCCCGGTTGCATCATTCTGTGCATGGCTGCTAGAGGTCAGCGAATGGCGGCGTTGAAGGCAGCCTGTATCGCAGCAATTTGAGCGGCAACGGGATTCTTGCTCGCCGGCCGACTTGCTTCGTTCCCCAATGCGGCTTCGAGCGATCTGTCGATCCGCAGGATACGGTCGCTTAGCTCGAAGCTTTCTTTGATAAGAGCCTGTAACTGCTGCGGTAGCTCGTCAAAATTTGGGATGTGGCTGGGCCGGCCGGTCGTGTGCAGCTTGAGACGCGCGCGCTTGCGCCGGGCTTCCTCCTCGGTGATGTCGCCGTCGCGCAGCGAGCGACGGATCAGGAGCCAGGATGCTAGATCGAGAAGCCGCGCCGTAAGCCGCATGCTCTCCGTGGAATAAGTGAGCGCGACGTGCGGTTTCAGCTGCTTCGCCTCCTGGCGGCCAGGGCCATCAAGGTAGGCTGCGGTGCGCTCGACGAGTGCCATGCCCTGCGCGTAAATTGCATCAAACTGCTCTGACGCGGCGAAGTGCTCACCGAAGGAGACGGTGACGCCAGAAACTTCGGAGCAACGCGAGGTGCTACCCATGATCTACTCACGCCACAAGTGTACCAACGACAAGACGGAACATTCTTTTGCGTGAACGTCAATCATTTCTGCCTCATTGGGCACAATTCTGGGCAGCAACCCGGTTACCCTCTGGAAAAATGAGCCGCCCGAAGGCGGCTCCAGAGTGACAGGGAGGCGTCAAACAGAGTGGGTGAGCCACTCGGCATCCAGAAAACTGGATAAGCTGCACTCTAAGCGAACGATCCTAACGGAAGGTAAATCCGTGGCTCAAAGCGGCACAGAATTGCGGTATCCGCCCCATAAAGCTGCCGAGCCCGTAAGCTCTACCGCTTAAACAATGCCGACGCCGCCTTCTCGTGCGCCCGCTTCGCCTCGATTTCTTTTTCGACACGCCGAATTTCCTCGCGCAGCGCGGCCAGGCGCTCTTCCAGGTCGCTTACCGACAACTCGTGCAGCGGCTCCCCGACCGTAATGATACTGTGAGCTTTCGGTCGAACTTCATCCCAGTCCATGGCCAACTCCCGCTGTGGCGCCGCGATGCTCGCAACTTACGGCTCAGACCTCCTCCCGAGCCTGCCCCAAGAATGGTCGCCTGGAGCCTCTAGGGCAAGGGCGCCCTCTTTCCCGGAAAAGTTGCGAAGTTTGCCAGCTCCGGCCTACCAAACCAACGCTGGCAGCGCCGCCACCGGATGGCGATCGCACTCCTTGAAGAGCTGCTCGATGGCAGCGGCATCGAGGTCGCCCGTGACGTGGATCGCGCTGGCGATGAACACCGAATCGATGCCGGCGTTAGCGGCGCCGCGGATGTCGGTCTTCACGCCATCGCCAATGGCCAGGATGCGCTCACGGGCCACCGGGCCACCCCTCAAGTCTTCAAGGCGCTCGAAGGCAAGGTCATAGATCGGCCGGTATGGTTTTCCTGCGTAGATCACGCTGCCGCCGAGGCGCTCGTATTCGGCCGCCAGCGATCCCGCGCAGTAGACAATTCGCGAGCCTCGCTCGACCACGAGATCCGGATTGGCGCAGATCATCGGCACGCCCCTCCGGGCCAACGGCTCGAGAAGGCCCGTATAATCGGCCGGGGTCTCGACCTCGTCGTTGTAGAGCCCGGAGCAGACCAGCAGCTCAGCCTCCTCCGCCGAGGTGAAGCGCAGGTCGAGGCCTTCGAACAGAGGCTTGTCCCGCTCCGGCCCGAGGTGAAACAGGCGCTGATCGCGCCTTTCGCTGACCAGCTGCCGGGTGAGATCACCGGAGGTGAGGATGCTGTCGTAGGCATCCGGCGGAACGCCGAACCTGTCGAGCTGGGCCTGCACAGCCGGAGCGGGCCGGGGTGCGTTTGACAGCAACAGCACAGTGCCGCCCCCTTCCCGGAAACGCCGGCAAGCCTCGACGGCACCGGGAAAGGCGGCCGCGCCGTTGTGCATGACGCCCCAGACGTCGCAGATCCAGGCATCGTACCGGGGAGCGAGTGGGGCGATGGAGGAAAGAAGCTTGGTGGCGGGGGCAGACATGCCGCCCCCAATACCCCGCCGAGACAGGCAGGATCAAGCTGCGGCGCTTTGTGCCGGCCGTAGGGCCTCGGCCCGAATCGGGCGCGGCACACCGAACAAAGGCCCTTGCCCCAGCGGCACGCCGGCAGCCAGCAAGCTGTCCAACTGCTCTTCGCTCTCGAGACCGCAAACAACGAGCGTGAGACCCGCCGCAGAGAGACGCTGGCATAGGTCCGCCGCCGACAGGACGCCACCGACGCTTGCAAGGCCGTCGAGCACCGCCTTCGCGGAGACGCGCACGAACGCGAAGCCGGCGGCTCGCGTCTCTTCGAGGTCGAGGTCCAGAGTGGTCAGATCCTGGATTGCGAACCGGATGCCGCTGTTCGCGAGCTGACGCAGCGTCTCCCACTGCGGCACCGTCACGCTGCGAAGCTCGGCCTCGCTGATCGAGAAAATGAGCCGCTCACGCAACTTCGGGGACTGGCGGCAAGCCTCGCCGAACTCTTCCAGAAAACGCTCACTAGTGAGCGAATCCGTGGAGATGGCCGAGAACAGGCATCCGCCGCTGCCGCGCTCATCCATATGGCGGGCCACGATGGCGGCGCGCGCCATGCGGGTCGCATCCACCAGCGGCAACAGGCCAGCGCGCCGGGCTAGCGGAACGTACTCCTCTGCTCCAACTCTCTTGTCCTCGCTGATCCGCAGCCGCAAAGAGACATCGAAGTGCCGGGCCTTACGATCGGCGAGACCGACGACAGGCTCCAAGTAAACATCCAGCTTATGGCTGGCGATCGCGTCTGCCATCGCCGCCACGTCGTCGTGCTCCCGGCCAAGCGGCGGTGGCTGAGGCCCTGTTGCGTTAGGATCGGCCTTGTATGGCGGCAGAACGCCTTTCTCGATCGCCGAGCTTCGATCCTTCGGCCGGCGCATTTCTTCGGCAGCGGCTCTGAGCGCCTCGACGGATGCCGAGATTGCCTCGTCATCAGCCACCGCCGGGACGTCGTCCTCGGCTTCGTCCGGTGCCGGAGCAGGCGCCTCGGCTTTCGGGCTTGATTGGGCCAAACCATCAGCAGAACGGCCCTTCCGAGGCGAGGCGATCTCCTCGGTGTAGATACGGATCATGTCGCTGATGGTTTCCACGTCCGCCGCGACGGGATCGCCCAAATCCTCGTCCCGCTCAGAAGGCTCGGAGCTCGCAGGAAGCGGCTTCTTGACCGGCTTGGCAGAAGCCTCGGGCTCACGCGGGGTTTTCGCGCCGGCCGAGGAGTCCGGGCCAGGGCACGGAGACTCTGGTTGCGGAGGAGTTGTACGCGCGGTCGCGGGTCGCGATGGCCCGTCAGTAGCGACGTCCGTTGGCCGCACCGACCAGAAGCTGGACAACGACTCGGTCGACTGTTCGGAGGGACCAGGTGGAACTGGCGGCTTCTTCTCGTTGATGCGAGCGGCCGGTGGTGCGGGAGGCGGAACACCCTGCGCCGGAGCCTGCTGCCGGGGAGCTGGGAACGCAGGCGGCGTCACATTGGCCGGCCCGAACTGGGGAGCCGGGCGTATCGAGGCGAGGATTTCGTCCGGCCGAGGATGCGTTGCCGGCCGCCTCTCAGCGCCGCGAGCAAGTCGCCTGATCTCGGCTTCGAGCCGTTCGATCTCGTACGTCAATCGCCGGATTGTCTGAGAACGGCGGAAAAGCAGGTGAATGCAAAGGAGAGCCGCATAGAGAGCGAGCGCGGCTACCAATGCATCGCGGATGCTCAAAGCGGCCTGCTTATGAAGGCCGAGCCCGACAGCAGCTACGACAAGCGTGATCGCCGTTAAAACGAACACCTCGCCCGCAGATCGCCGGCGCATGCGGCTGCGGTCCGAGCTAACCTCTGCCTTCATTGCCCCGCCCCCGAAGTGATTCTCTTTGCGACTCAATCGCGGCGAAGCATTCCGCCGCTCAATATGGCAAGGCAATCAAGCCGCTCGAACTGCTCACAGCTTTTCCATCGGTTGTCGCGTTGTGGCGGGTGGCAGTGGCCCAAATGCATCGCGGCGGGGAGCATGCCCCGGCCGCGGATCCAAGTTTCAGATTTTTCCGGCTGATCCGTGGTGCGCCTAAGCCACAGCCTTGATCACCGTCGCGATCTTGTCCCGGATCTGGGCGAAATCACTCTCGGTCGCGATCAGCGGCGGCGCCACGCAGATCGTGTCCATGGTCACGCGCACATAGAGATCGTGCTCGTGATACATCTTCTCGATCGCGTTGTAGCCGCGCAGACCAGGCTTGCCGGGGATCGGATCGAGATCAATGCCGCAGATGAGCCCGATCGGGCGGATATCGACCACGTTCGGCAGGCCCTTGAGGCTCATCATGGCATCGGCAAAGGCCTTCTCATTGGCCCGCGCTTTCTCGAACAGCCCCTCGTCCTTGTAGATGTTGAGCGTCGCCAGACCGGCTGCAGCCGCCAACGGGTGGCCCGAGTAGGTGTAGCCGTGGAACAGCTCGATCATGTGCTCGGGCCCTTGCATGTGGGTCTCGTAGATGTGCTTGCGCACCAGAACGCCCGACATCGGTACCGCACCGTTGGTCACGCCCTTGGCGAACGTGATCATGTCGGGAACGACGCCATACCGCTCGGCCGCGAACGCATAGCCGAGGCGACCGAAGCCGGTGATCACCTCGTCGAAGATCAGCAGGATGCCATGCTTCTCGGTGATCTCGCGGAGGCGCTGCAGGTACCCCTTTGGTGGCGGTAGGCAGCCCGTCGAACCGGCCACCGGCTCGACGATCACGGCAGCGATGGTCGATGCATCGTGCAAACCGATCAGCCGCTCCAGCTCGTCCGCCGTCTCGGCGCCCCAATCCGGCTCACCGACAGAAAACGCCTGCTTAGCCCGGTTGTAGGTCGTCGGAAGATGGTCAACGCCCGTCAGCATGTTGCCGAACATCTTCCGGTTGGCGACCATGCCGCCCACGGAGATGCCGCCAAAACCGACGCCGTGATAGCCGCGCTCGCGCCCAATGAATCGGGTCCGGCTCCCCTCGCCGCGCGCACGATGGTAAGCGAGTGCAACCTTAAGCGCCGTATCGACTGCCTCCGAGCCGGAGTTCGCGAACAACGTATATTCGAGGTCGCCCGGCGCCATCAGGGCGAGACGGGATGAGAGCTCGAACACCTGCGGATGGGCGTATTGGAACGGCGGCGCATAGTCGAGGCGCGCTGCTGCCTCCTGGATCGCCTTCACGATCGGCTCGCGGCCGTGGCCAGCATTTACGCAGAACAGGCCGGAAGAGCCGTCGATCACCTTACGGCCATCCGGCGTGAAGAAGTACATATCCTTGGCGCCGGAGAAGAGGCGAGGTCTCTTCTTGAACGAGCGGTTTGGCGTAAATGGCAGCCAATAGGACTCAAGCTCGTTGGGTTTCATATCGAACGGCGCCATCGCAATCCTCCAATCGTGTCTCAGGGCGTCAGTAGCCACTCGGGGGGTACAGTTGTCAAATTCGCAGACGCCCGCCCGAGTAGGAGTAGAGGCCTGATCGGCATAGCCTATCAAGCCCTTTTCTCCCAAGTTGTAGGCCCTTGATTTCGCTGCCCTCGCCCGGCAGAGTTTTCGAAATACTGAACATTCGAAACACGGGGCAGCTCAATGACAGTCGATGTCGGCGGTCGTCTGCGCTACGTTCGCGAACGCTATAACCTCTCTCAGCGTGAGTTGGCCAAACGGTCTGGTGTTCCAAACTCGACGATCTCGCTGATCGAAGCGAACAAGGTAAACCCGTCCATCGGGGCGCTGAAACGTATCCTCGACGGTGTCCCGATTGGGCTCGCCGAATTCTTCGCCATCGAGCCGGACAAGCCGCGCAAAATCTTCTACGCGGCCGAGGAGCTGACCGAGATCGGAAAGGGCGGCATCTCCTACCGGCAGGTGGGCGAGAACCTGGTCGGGCGGGCGTTGCAGATCTTGAAAGAGCGCTACGAACCTGGGGCCGACACCGGCCGTGTGCCTCTCGTCCACGAGGGCGAGGAAGGAGGCATCATTATCAGCGGCCGGCTGGAGGTGACGGTCGATTCCGAGCGGCGGATTCTAGGGCCGGGCGACGCCTATTACTTCGAAAGCCGCCGTCCCCATCGTTTCCGCTGCATCGGGCCGACTCCCTGCGAGGTCGTCAGCGCCTGCACGCCGCCGTCGTTTTGAGGCGACGTTAAACCGTTCCCCAGCGCCGCTTCCGAAGCTAACATCAACTCAGCTGTGTACGGCCCTAATTGCGCCGCCCTTCAGTCCCGGCCGCACCCGAATCCTGGCGCCATTTAGGAGTCGTTTAGTCGAATCGGCGTTGAGTGGCGCCGTGCGGGCAGGGGAGGCCCGACGGTGCTAGGAGGTAGGCGCTCATGTTGACGAGTGTGCTTGAGGGTAGCGTAAGCGTTGGTCCCTATCCTGAGCTGGCGGGGAAGCGTGTTCTCGTAACGGGGCTGGAGCTTCAAGCAGGCGTGGATGTGGCCCGCGCCTTCGCAGAACAAGGATGCCGGATCGTATTGCATACGACCGCCAGCGGGGCAGAAGCCGATGCCGTGCTGGAGATGTTGGCCCAAACGGCTTCCGAGCTGCAGGTTTACTCCGATCCTCTCACTGACATTGAATCTGCCACGCGGTTCGCGCAGACGGCCGCCAAGACGTTCTCTGGTGTCGATGCCGTCGTCAATCTGATCCACCTCGATCTCAAGGCCCTCACGGCCGAGGCCCTGGATGGGGACTTCGAGGCCGCCATCGCCCGCCGCCTCCAGACCGCACGCGTGATCACGCGCATTGCCGCCAATCGCATGCGGCTGACGTGGTGCGAAGGCTCGATTTTCAACGTGCTCGTCAGCACGCCGCCCCAAACCAAGGCGGAAACAATCCTCCTGTCCATGGCCCGCGCCATGCTCGCGAGCATGACCCGCAGCGAAGCCAGTGAATGGGCCGATCAGGCCATCCGTATCAACGCGGTTGCTCCGGTCCTCGATTCGGCCGAAGCCGGCGCTTGTCTCGTCTCTGAGCCGCAGGTGGCCGCGCTGGCCATGTTCCTCACGAGCTCTCAAGGACGCGATCTGTCAGGGCTTGTCTTCGACCTGGGCCTGGTCGAGCACGCCTGATGGCGCGTTTCCAGGCTCACGGGTAAGTGCCGCCCCCGGGCCCTGGCCCGGCGTCCGGCTCATCGCGAGAAATAGCGGTGGCACGGAAGCGGCTGCAATCCCATATGAGGTCAAACGCTGTCGTGCGCGCTCCATCGCGAAGTCGCAGCGGGAACCTCGCCGCGTTCTGCGGTTTGGCAGGGCATGAGAATGGCGCTGTGCGTTGGCCGGAGAAGTCCGCGCCATCTTGAGGACTTGGTAAGGCCGGCTGCTCAAGCTGAGCCTTTCTCCGCGCGAACACTCGGCCGATCCTAGGTTTTGACACCGGACCAGAGTATGCTGGGTGCTTCGCGCGTGTGATTGGGCCAGCCGAAGCGGTTCAATCTTTCGCATTAGCGTTCTTTCGCATTAGCGTTTCCAGCGGAGCGTTGGAAAGGAATGGCCGGAAGCGAGCTGCTCCTGACATTGCTGGGAGGCGTCGCGCTCCTCCTCTGGGGCGTGCGGATGGTCCGCACGGGCCTGACGCGTGCCTTCGGCACGCCGCTCCGCACTGCACTCACCCGGGCGTCGAAAAGCAGGCTCGCGGCATTCGCAGCAGGCGTGGGCGTCGCTGGCATCATGCAAAGCTCCACGGCCACGGCCCTTCTTCTCGCTTCCTTCGCCGGTCGCAATCTGGTCACGCTGCCCGTTGCGCTGGCGGTCATGCTCGGCGCCGATGTGGGCACGACGCTCGTGGCGCAGATATTCGCGTTTGATATCAAGTGGCTGTGGAGCGCCGCCGCGATAACCGGTGTGGTGCTGTTCAGCGTCTCTGAGGACGACCGCACCAAGAACGTGGGGCGCATTTTCATCGGGCTCGGGCTGATGCTGCTCTCGCTGACCGAGCTCGGCACGGTCTCGGCCGCCATGCGTGCGAGCCCGACGATCACGGCCATGATGACGGCGCTCGGCAACGAGCCGGTGATTGCGGTGCTCGTGGCCGCCATCATCACCTGGATCGCTCATTCGAGCCTCGCCATCGTGCTGTTTGTGCTGTCGCTGGCAGCCGGCGGCGCCATTGGCCCCGTGTTGGCGCTCACGCTCGTGCTCGGCGCCAACCTTGGTGGTGCGGTGGCACCCTTCACGGCGTTGACCGGTTCCCCTGTCACAGCGCGCCGGGTTCCACTCGGGAATCTGCTGGCACGCGGTGCGGTTGGCCTCGCCATCTTGCCATTTCTGGATTGGGCGGTGGTTCTGATGCAGCACCTCAGCGCCGATCCCGGCCGACTGGTGCTGAACTTTCACACGGCGTTCAACCTTGTGGTCGCGCTGATCTTCCTGCCACTGCTATCCCCGCTCGGGAAGCTGGTGACGTGGCTCCTTCCCACGCCCGCCGGTGCGCCGGACAGGTCTGTGCCCCGGCATCTCGACAGCAGCGTGCTCGATACGCCTTCGGAGGCGCTGGGGTGTGCGATGCGCGAAACGCTGCGCCTCGGGGATATCGTCCTCGACATGCTGCGCAAGTCGCTGCCTGCCATCGAGGGCAACGACCTGAGGCTGGTCAAGGAGGTCGAGAAGGCCGACGACGATGTCGACGCCCTCCACGAGGCGATCAAGCTGTACCTGATCCGGACGTCGAAGAACGAGCTGGATGATGACGAGTCACGGCGCTACTACGAGATCCTGACGTTCACGACGAACCTCGAGCACGTCGGCGACATCATCGACAAGAACCTGATGGAGCTCGCGACCAAGAAGATCAAGAAGGGCTACTCCTTCTCTCCTGAGGGCCTTTCTGAGCTGAAGCGGCTCCATGCCCGTGTGGTCGACAACATGCGGCTGGCGCTCAACGTCTTCGCGACACGGGACGTGGACCTGGCGCGCCGGTTGCTGATGGAAAAAATCAACCTCCGGAGCAAGGAGTTCGAGGCCGCCGAGCGGCACTTTGCGCGGCTGAAGGAAGGGCGCCCGGAGTCCATCGAGACGAGCGCCATTCACCTCGACGTCATTCGCGACCTCAAGCGGATCAACTCGCATTTGACGGCTGTCGCCTATCCGATCCTGGAGGCCGCGGGCCAGCTGCGGGAGAGCCGGCTTCTCGAAAAGCAGCGGGAAGAAGCCCGCGAGCGGGCCGAGGCTCCCGACGCGTCTCTCGCGCCGAGTCCCCAGCGGCCTGCATGAGAGGGCGTCAGCGCAGCCGCAGCAGAACGATGCCCACGAGCACGACACAGCCAGCGACGATCCGCAGGGCGTAGACCGGCTCGCGCAAGAAAACGATGCCGATGAGCGTCGCGAAGAGCACGCTCGTTTCGCGAAGCGCAGCCACGAGCGCGATGGGCGCCACCGTCATCGCCCAGATCGCGATCGCATAGGCAGACGTCAACAACACTCCGCCTGTCAGGGCCATGTACCACGAGGATTTCGCACCCTGGACCATCGCTGCCGGCACGCGGATGAGGCCGTAGGCGGCCATCACGATCCCGTTGAGCAGGAACAGCCAGACGATGTACGGGGCAGGGGATGGACCGATGCGGGCGCCCAGCCCATCTACAAGGGTGTAGCTCGTAATCGTAATCGAAGTGAGTAGGGCGAACGCCACCGACCGGCCGTGGAACGCGTCAAGGCTCCGGTCGCGCGGGCGAATCGAGAGCGCCATGATGCCGCCCGCAAGAAGGATGACGCCAAGCCACCCGAGCGTGCCCAGCGGCTCTCCGACCAAGAACGTCGAGCCGACAGCGGTCAGCAGCGGCGCCGTCCCGCGGGCAATCGGGTAGACATGCGAGAGGTCGCCGAAGCGGTAGGCCTCGGCCAGAGAGAGAAAATACGCAAGGTGCAGAAGCACCGACGCGATCAGGAAGGGCCAGGCGGCGAGCTCCGGCAGCTGGGCGACGAAGACAAACGGCAGCACGACGATGCCGCAGCAGGCGTTGATCAGGCTGACCGTCGTCACCGGATCGAGCTTCAGCTTGAGCAGCGCGTTCCATCCGGCGTGGCAGGCAGCCGCGGCCAGAACCGCAAAGAAGACGAAGGGGTCCATACTCCAGCTCCGGCCGAGGACTCTTGAGGTGCGGCGCGAGTGGGGGGCGGCGCACTCGTAGCCGAATTGCCAGGGAGTTGTCATCCCTTTGCGTGCTGGAGGGCGGCTCGGGCGGGCTCGCAGCGCCGAAGGTGGCTCACGGCGCAGCCCGTCGCGACATGACGGCGGAGGGGACTAGCCCCTGCGGCGAGTTTCTGCTATGAGCCGGCCATCTCGAACGATGACGTGATCCGCGGTAGCTCAGTGGTAGAGCGACCGGCTGTTAACCGGTTGGTCGTAGGTTCGAATCCTACCCGCGGAGCCATCCCTCTCCCGTGACATCAAGAACTCGATAGTGAGCCGAAGCTCTGCGCGAAGCTTACGCGGTGATTTGGCCTTCCAACCGGTCTCACTCACATGGCCGCGCGCCGCGTCCGACACCCGAGCATGATTGGCCCAGACATCCGCGCCTGAATTCTCCCTACAGCGTTGATCCGTGTTACGCCAGCAGTTGTGCAGCTCTGGCGGCGCGCCCTATCTCGTCCCGAACAAGTCCGAGACGACTTCCCACTCCTTGTTCTTGTGCAGGCTGAAGAATTGTGGTGTGAGCAATCCGCAGAAATTGTGAATACGGAGTTCTTAATTTCTCTGCACCCAGCTGCACCGTTCCGCCCCTGACAAGCCATTTGAAAATTTACAGATGAAGAGGCGCGCTCGTCGCGCCGCAATGCAAGGATCGATGCGCCGGAAGGGCCTCGCCAGGGCAGCCTTGGCGGTGGAGCTTTTCCTTGTCAGCAATTATGCAGGCTTCGTATCATACGACAAGTGAGAGGAAGGAATCGCTTCCCTTCGCAAGAACGTCAGATTCGCATTGAGGGAGGAAACAGGATGGAGAACGCCCGAAACCCACTGATCCGTGTCTCGCTTGCGCTTGCCGCGCTCGCCCTCACCGGTCTTCCGGCGATTGCTCAGACGACGCTCAAGTGGGCGCACGTCTACGAAGTCAACGAACCCTATCACACCGAGGCGCTGTGGGCCGCCGAAGAGATCAAGAAGCGCACCAACGGCAAGTACGAAATCCAGGTCTTCCCGGCCTCACAGCTCGGCAACGAAAACCAGATCAATGAAGGGCTCGGCCTCGGCACTGTCGACATCATCTACACCAGCGTAGCGTTCGCGGGCTCCATCCATAAGCCGATTTCGATATCGAACACGCCATTTATTCTCCGCGACTTCGATCACTGGAAAGCGTATCGCGACTCCGAGCTCTTCCGCGAGGTGGCCAAGGGCTACGAGGACAAGACCGGGCACAAGGTCGTTTCGATCACCTACTACGGCCAGCGCATGCTGACGGCCAACCGCGAGATCAAGAAGCCCGAGGACATGAAAGGCATGAAGCTCCGGGTGCCGCCGGCGCCACTGTACCTCATGTTCCCCAAGGCCGTCGGGGCCAACGCGACGCCGATCGCCTTCGCGGAGGTCTATCTTGCGCTGCAGCAGGGCACCATCGATGGCCAGGAGAACCCGCTGCCGACGATCATGGCCAAGAAGTTCTACGAGGTGCAGAGCCACATCATGCTGACTGCCCACATCACAGACTCTCTCCTGACGATCGTCGGCGGCCACGTCTGGTCGCAGCTGACTGACGACGAAAAGCAGATCTTCAACGAGGTGCTGATGGAGGCGGCCAGCAAGGCGACTGAAGCCATCCGAGCCTCTGAGCAGAAGCTAGTGGACGAGTTCCGCAAATTGGGCAAGACGGTCGTCGAGGTGGATCGGGAAGCATTTATTGCAGCAGCGAAGCCCCTTCATAACGACCCAGATGCCGGAGCCGGCTGGACGAAAGAGCAGTACGAAGCGTTCCTAGCGCTGAAGTAACGAGCATGTGGGCTGGCGGGCGGCAGCATTGTCGCCTGCTCCTAAAGCTTTGTGCTTAGCCGCAGGGAGGACGTCTCGTGCAGCAACAGGAAGGGCTTCCCGAGGAACACTTGATCCGTGTCGAGGACGAGGAAGTCCGGATTGAACATTACCCGGACGATTGGCTGGCCTTCGGAATATTCTGGCTGCTGGCTTTCATCGTCTTCTTGCAGTTCTTCACCCGCTACGTCCTGAACGACAGCTTCGCCTGGACCGAGGAAATCGCGCGCTACCTGCTCATGGTGCTGACGTTCCTCGGCTCGGCCATCGTGGTCCGCAAAGGCGCTCACATCGCAGTCGAGGTCTTCTTTCATTTCCTCCCACCGCGCGGCGCGCGGATTCTCCTGGCGATCGTGGAAGTGATCCAGGCCGCCTTCATCGGGCTGCTCTTCTACTTCTCCATCACGGTCACCCAGCGCATGCATCTCCAGCGCATGACCGTCATCGATCAGCCAATGAGCCTTGTTTACGCTCCCATTGCCTTCGCCTGTCTCCTGATGCTGCTGCGTGCTTTGCAGCGGCTCTGGCGCAATGCCAAGGACGACTGGCAGACGGCTTACGCTTCTCTCGGCAGCACCACCAACATCGACTAGGGGCGACGCGTCATGGGGCTGCTGCTGATTTCTTTTCTCGTGCTGCTCATGCTCGGCGTGCCGATCTTCATTGCGCTCGCCGGATCATCTCTCCTCTATACGCACTTTCTTACGAGAGTCCCCGACTTCGTGGTGCTGCATCGGATGGCGGGCGGCGTCGACAGCTTCCCACTGCTGGCTGTGCCGTTCTTCATCCTCGCCGGCAATCTGATGAACTCGGCCGGCATTACAAATCGCATTTTCGACTTTGCAATCGCAGCTGTAGGATGGCTGCGCGGCGGGCTTGGCCACGTCAACGTTGTCGCCTCGGTGATCTTCGCTGGCATGTCGGGTACGGCCGTGGCCGACGCCGGCGGGCTCGGAACGATTGAAATCAAAGCCATGCGCGACCATGGCTACAAGACCGACTTTTCCGTCGGCATTACCGCGGCCTCGTCGACCATCGGGCCCATTATTCCGCCATCACTGCCGATGGTTATTTTCGGTGTTATGGCGAATGTTTCGATCGGGCAGCTCTTTGCCGCGGGGATCGTTCCCGGTCTGCTCGTGGCGCTTGCATTGATGATTTACACGAGCTGGTATGCGCGCCGCTACGGCATCGGGCGCGATCAAGCCTTCAAGCTGAAAACCCTCGGCCGCACCTTCGTATCAGCGGTGCCAGCGATGATGACGCCCGTCATCATCATCGGCGGAATGAGCTTCGGCATATTTACGCCGACCGAGGCCGCGATTGCTGCGTGCGCATGGGCTCTGCTGCTCGGCACGGTCCTTTACCGATCACTTTCGTGGAAGCACTTCTACAAGATCTCGATGGAAACCATCGAGACGACAGCAGCGGTGCTGATCATCGTCGGCGCGGCTTCGCTGTTCGGCTGGGTGCTGACCATCACGCAGGTGACGCAGGCGGTCACCGACCTGTTGCTGTCCATCTCGCGTGACCCGCTGGTCCTCCTCCTGCTCATCAACGTGCTTCTGCTGGTGGTCGGCTGCTTCATGGAGACGATCGCGGCCATCTCTATTCTCGTGCCGGTGCTCATGCCGGTGGTGAATGCGGCCGGCATCGATCCCGTTCAGTTCGGGGTCGTGATGGTGCTCAACCTGATGATCGGCCTGCTGACGCCTCCGGTCGGCATGGTGCTGTTCATCCTGAGCCGTGTGGCCAACATCTCGTTCGACCGCACGGTGCGCGCCGTTCTGCCTTTCCTCGGCCCACTGTTGATTGTTCTGCTCCTGGTGACGGTATTCCCCTGGATCACGCTGGCTGTCCCGAATTGGATTTATCGATGATGCTATTTGTGAAGGCGCGCACAGGGATGCGGTAAGCGAAGGGGACGAAATGAGCGGAGGTAGCACCTACATTGCTGCGTCCACGCCTCCGGCCGCGACGGCACACAACATCACGACTAGCCAGGGCGGTACATTCCACATGACGAGCGCGAGGAATGCGGCAATGCCGATCGCAAAGTCGCTCGCGCTCGTGATGCCTGACGTCCAAACCGGGTCATAAAGCGCTGCCAGGAGAAGGCCCACAACAGCTGCGTTGATCCCGCGCAACGCCGATTGCATCCACGTCTCGCGGCGCAAATCCTCCCAGAACGGCAGCACGCCGATGACGAGCAGAAACGACGGCAGGAAGATCGCGACCAAGCAGAGCACCGCCGCCCACCAGCCGCCGATGACCGCGCCCAGATAGGCCGCAAACGTGAACAGGGGCCCGGGAACGGCCTGGGCTGCTCCGTAGCCTGCAAGGAACTGGTCGTTCGTCACCCAGCCAGGCGGCACCACCTCCGCCTGTAGCAGTGGCAGGACGACGTGACCGCCGCCGAACACCAGCGATCCGGACCGATAAAACGAATCGAAAAGTTGGAGAGGCAGGAGGTCAGATCCCGCTGCGAACAGAGGCAACGCAATCAGCAGGGCAAAGAAGACGAATAGGGCAATCGCGCCGGCGGTCCGGCCAACTGGCAGCGGCATGGCGACATGTCCCGTTTGAGCAACGCCACCGCGCAGGAACGCAAAGCCAATAATGCCACCGATCGCAATTGCGCCGATCTGTCCCCAAACCGAAGGCACTGCCAGAGTGATAATGGCCGCCATTACGGCGAGCGTCGCGCGCTCCCGGTCTGGCGCAAGCGAGCGCATCATGCCCAGCACCGCCTGGGCGACGACGGCAACCGCGGCAATCTTTAAGCCATGCAGCCACGGGCTGCCAGTTGCGTCGCCAAGTGCGGCCACGCCATAGGCGAACAGCACGAGCGCAATGGCGGAGGGCAGCGTGAAAGCGGCCCAGGCAGCAAGCGCGCCAGCATAACCCGCCCTGGAAAGACCGACCGCAATCCCGACTTGGCTGCTCGCCGGCCCAGGCAAAAATTGGCACAGCGCCACGAGATCGGCATAGGAGCGCTCATCGAGCCATTTCCGGCGCGCGACGAACTCTTCGCGGAAATAGCCGAGGTGCGCCACAGGCCCGCCGAAGGAGGTTAGCCCGAAGCGAAGGAAAACGAGAAAAACCTCGGCGATACTGGACTTGCTTGGTCCCGCGCCGGAGTGTCCAACACTTTCCATCCGTATTCCTCGCGGCGTTACGCTCGATTTCCGCCTTTATGATCCAACTCGGCGGGCATTTCCGGCAATGCCTTGAACTGCGCCATGTAACGACGGTCGATCCAATCTTTCAGTTTCCAGACCCACGCACCGCCAAAGGTGATGCCATTTCGCGTGCCGATAGCGTACCGCTCTCCGGTCGAGATCAGGTAGAGCGCGTCGCGTTGCGGCCTGTAGCGAGTGAGCCGCCTGCCCGATGCGAGCCGTCGCAAATTCTCCTCAAGCGTTGGAGCTGCGCGCACTGCATAGACGCCTGAGCGCGGAAGATCGTACCCCTCGATCGATGCCACATCGCCGGCAGCGAACACGTCGGGGTGCGATACGGATTGCAAGGTCGGCGCAACGCGGACGAAACCTTTTGCGTCGAGCGCAAGACCGGTTTCCTCAAGCCAACGCGCCGGCTCCGCTTCGGTGGTCCAGAACACCTCGTTGATGGCAACTCGTCCGTGGCTCTCGACCTCCACGGCGCCGGGCTCGACTGCGATGACACGGCCATTTGTCATGACCACGATGCCACGCTGCGCCAGAATCGCGAGAAATCGCTTCCGCGTCGCTGCCGGGAAATCCGGCAGCACGTCCGATGCACTGAAAAGGAAGAAACGGAGTTGAGCAGGGTCGAGGCCGGCTGCTGCCACATCGCGCGTCAGGCGGCTGTGAATAGCCAGAATCAGCTCGACGCCGCCCGCGCCCGCCCCGACCACTCCGACGCGAGCATGCCCTTTGGCGGCTAGAATGCGCTTCCGAGCGGCCTCGAAATGCTCGAGAAATGCGTCGATCGGCTTGACCGGAATGGCATGCTCCGTAACACCCGGAACATCACGTGCGCTCGGCGTCGATCCGATATCGATTGAGAGGATATCGAAAGGGACCGGCGGCCGGTCGCTGCACAGCACACGCCGATTTTCGAGATCGAGGCCAATGGCTTCGGTCAGATACAATCGGGCGTTTGCAAATCGTGCGAGCTGACCGACATCGATGTGAATATCGTCGAAGTCGTAAAGCCTGGCGATGAGGCCCGGCAGCATGCCCGAATAAGGTGTTAATGCGCGGCGGGTAATGAGCGTCAGACGCACGCCCGGAATCGGTTTCAGCCCGAACTTTCGCAAGACGATCGCGTGCGCATGACCAGCACCAAGAAGCACAATGTCCTTCAGTGCCGGTTTCTGTGAATTCATAGAAGCTTTCTCTTCAAAGCACGGTACCGCGCCGCCCGCAGTATGCGGGCCCGGCAATCACGAATCCAATTCGGACCTGATTACCGGGCCGCAATAAGCAAACTCGACAGTGCCTGGAAATGGCGCCTGAACGCTACGCCGCCGCCTGCATTTCTGCAGCCCGCCCGCTCTCCATGATAGCCGCGACGCCCATGCCGCCCGCCGTGCAAATGGAGATGAGGCCGCGCCCGCCATGCTCGTAGAGCAGCTTTGCGAGGTTGGCCATGATGCGCGCGCCCGTGGCCGCGAATGGATGGCCGTAGGCGATCGAGGAGCCTTTCACGTTCAGTTTCGAGCGATCGATCGATCCGAGCGGCTGATCCTTGCCAAGCACACGGCGGCAATATTCGGGATCTTCCCACGCCTTCAGCGTGGCGAGCACCTGGGCCGCGAAGGCTTCGTGGATCTCGTAGAAATCGAAATCCTGCAGCCTGAGGCCGGTGCGGTCGAGCAGCTTGGACACCGCGATGGTCGGTGCCATCAGCAGGCCTTCGCCTTCGACGAAATTATTCGCCGCGGTCTGATAAGCTGTCAGCCAAGCTTTCACCGGCAAACCGCGTGCGGCGGCCCATTCCTCGGACGCGAGCAAAACGGCAGCGGCACCATCGGTGAGCGGTGTCGAATTGGCAGCCGTCAAAGTTCCGCGTCCGGATTTGTCGAAAACCGTGCGCAGTGTCGCCAGTTTATCGAGGTCGATGTCCTCGCGGATGTTGTTGTCGCGGAACACGCCCGCGAATGGCACGACGAGATCGTCCATGTAACCGGAAGCGTAGGCTTCGGCGGCCTTCTTGTGGCTTTCGTAGGCAAGCCGGTCCTGCTCCGCGCGCGGAATCTGGAATTCCTGCGCCATCAGCTCGCAATGCTGGCCCATGGACAGGCCCGTCTGCGGCTCGGCCACGGACGGCGGCTGCGGGATCAGCTCGGCGGGTGAAAACCCTTTGAGCGTCTTTACCTTGTCCCACGTCGACTTCTGCTGCGCCATTTCCGTGAGGCGCTTAGCCAGCCGCTTGGAAACGACCACCGGAGCGTCGGATGTCGTATCCGAGCCTACGGCGATCCCGCTCTCGATCTGCCCCGATGCAATCTTGCCGGCGATCATCAGGGCCGCCTGCAGGCTGGTGCCACAGGCCTGCATCAAGGTGATGCCTGGGGTTGAAGGAGCAAGCTCGGTGCCAAGCACGGCCTCTCGCGCAAGGTTCCAGTCGCGCGAATGCGTGACGACTGCGCCGCCGACCACCTCGTCGATATGCACGCCCTGCAGGTGGAACTTCTCCACCAAGCCATTGAGCGCGCCGGTCATCATCTCGAGGTTCGACAGATCGGCGTAGAAGGTGTTCGAGCGGCAGAAGGGAATCCGCACTCCGCCGAGCACGGCTACACGTCGAAGCGTTTGGGTCATCCTTTTCCTCCGCCCTCTTTATTCTGCCGCCGCGCGGTGTTGTTCGCCGGCTTCGGCCGCAGCTTCTGTCGCCTTGTAGTGCAGCGGTCCACCGCGGAATGGCGCGAACCCGGTGCCGAAGATCACGCCCGCATCGATCAGATCGGCGCTGGCAACCACGCCCTCGTCACGGCAGCGCTCGCATTCGGCAATCAGCGGTGCCACCAGCTCGCGGCCGAGGCGTTCCAATTCGGCCTTGTCATAGGTCTTGTCGGCCTTCTGCGGCTTGCCGTCCTTCCACACGTAGAAGCCTTCGCCAGACTTCTTGCCGAGCTTGCCCTGGCTCACCATCCGGTCGAGCTCGGTGCCGCCCGCCCCGAAGTTCAGGATGCGCCCCACGTGAGCACACACGTCGAGGCCGACAGTATCGGCCAATTCGATCGGCCCCATCGGCATGCCGAAAGTCCGCGCGGCTTCGTCGATCTTTTCCTTCTCCTCGCCCGCCTGAAGCCGCTGCATAGCGCCCGTGAGATACGGCGCCAACACACGGTTCACAAGGAAACCTGGAACGCTCTTCACGATGAGCGGGAGCTTGTCGATGGCCGTGACAAACGCCGCGCCCTTCTTCAGCTCTTCCTCGCGGCTCGCCTCGCCGCGCACCACCTCGACCAGCGGCATGCGCGACACCGGATTGAAGAAATGCAGGCCGATCAGCCGGCCCGGATCGCTCAGCGGTCGCGCAATATCCTCGATCATGATCGAGGACGTGTTCGTCGCGAGCACAGCACCCGGCTTGAGCTTGTGCTCAATGGATTTGAAGACCTCCTGCTTGACCTCAAGCTTTTCGACGACAGCCTCGATCACCACGTCCGCCCGGCTGATGTTGCGCCCCTGCGGGTCCGCGATGAGGCGCGCTTTGGCAGCGTCGCGCTGCGCTTTCGTCTTGAACTTGCGGACGAACAGCTTCTCCTGGGCTTCGATGCCCTTCCTGATCTGTTCAGGCGAAATGTCCTGCAGCGACACCTCCATGCCGGAAGCCACGCACCATCCCGCGATATCTGCGCCCATGGTGCCGGCGCCGATCACGTGCACGCGCAGCGGCTTCCAGCCGAGATCCTTCGGCGCCTGATCTTTCAGCATCTCCATCAGCCGGAACACGCGGCACAAATTGCGCGCGGTCGGGCTGACCATCAGCGGCGCGAAGGCGCGGGTCTCGGCGTGTTTCAGCGCTTCGAGGTTGCTGCCGTGCGTCTCGAATAGATCGATCAGGCGGAATGGCGCGGGATAATGGTCCTCGCGTACCTTCTTGGCTGTCTCGGTGCGAAGCTTTTTCGCAAGCAGTCCGCGGAAGGGCCATTTGGCGAGGATAGCCTTGGTGATGCCCGCGGGCTTCGATTTCCGGCGTTGTAGCACCGCCTTGCGTGCCGCCCAGCGAAGCTGATGGCGGTTGTTCACCAGCTCGTCGATGTATCCGAGGGCGCGGGCGACGGGTGCGCGAAGCAGCGAGCCCGTCAGCATATTCTGCATGGCGGTGAGCGGACCGACCTGGCGGATCGAACGCGCCGTGCCGTTGAAGCCAGGGAATAGGCCCAACTTCACTTCGGGAAAGCCCACACGCGTTGAGTCATCGCGCGTGGCGATCCGGTAATGGCAGGCCAACGCCAGCTCCAATCCGCCACCGACGCAGGCGCCGTGAATGGCGCAAACGACCGGCACCGGCATGCGCTCGATCCGGTCGAGCATGGCATTCACCGGGAGGATGGCCTCGATCACCTTGCTTTCGGTGTCGAGCGCATCGAACTCGCGAATGTCGGCGCCGACGATGAAGTTCTTCGCCTTGCCGGACATGAAGACGAGCCCTTTAATCTCGCCCGTCCGCGCGCGGCTCTCCACATGCTCGACGATGGCGCCCAATTCCTCGAGCGGCCGCCGGCCCAGCGCGTTGGCGCTCTCCCCTTCGCGGTCGAAGATGGCCCAGGCGATCCCTTCCCGGTCGACGGAAAAGCGCCAGTCCTTCAGTTGCGTCATATCCTGCGCCACGCCTGCCTCCTTGCGGCTTATTCCGCCGCGGCTTTGCCGTTTGCGGCCTGAATGCTGTGACTGGTGCTCATGTAATGGGGTTTGACCTCGGCGGGGTCAAAGTGATCGACGGCGATGACCTTTTCCCTCAGCGCCTCGACGTCGCGCAGAAGTTGGGCCTCCGTCTCGCTAATAACGTGCTGACGCACGGCATCTCCGATCCAATCGATGCCATGGAATCGGCGCACCTGACCTGCCCGAATGGCGCGTTCCAGCTTCTTTTCCGTCTCTTCTGCAGCGACGGCTTTTTCCAGGGCCACCTCGAGCAAGCCGGTTGGATCGTTCGGGTCACGCGTAACGTAGATGTATCGCGTCAGACGGTCGCGAACGGTGCCCGGCTGGATTGCGAGCTTCACAGCCCCCCGCGCGAGGCGATCGGGCGCCGGCCGGAAACGGCGCCCGAGCGGAAACACGAGCACCCGCATGAGAACGCGCGCCCAGGCGACAGGGAAATTGTCGATGGCGCCCGCGAGCGCATTATGGAACCGGTAAAGACCGTTTCGCGCGACAAGATCGACGATCGGTTGGTCCACCTCGGGCCGGCCATCGTCCTCGAAACGCTTCAGGGCGCAGGCGAGGAGATAAAGCTCCGAAAGCGCATCCGCGAGACGGCCTGTGATCTTCTGCTTCGTCTTGAGGCCGCCGCCTAGCAGCGCCACGCTCAAATCGGCCACAACAGCGAAGTTATGGCTCGCCCGCCAGAGCTGCCGATACCAGCCCTCGACGCCGAATGCTTTCGGTGGCGCAGCGCCAAACAACCCGCCAGTAAGATTGTGGAATAAGGCCCCGAACGCATTGGCAACGCTGAACGACACGTGGTCGAGGAAAATGGGCTCGAATAGCTCAAGGCCCCGTTTGGGATCAGGGTTCTGGACCGCCTGCAGCTCGCGATAGAGATACGGATGCGACCGCAGTGCGCCCTGGGCGAAGGTGATGAGCGTCCGCGTGAGAATGTTGGCGCCTTCGACGGTGATCGCGATCGGCACCATTTGATAGGCCGACTGAAGATAGTTCGTTGGCCCATCGCAGATGCCGCGGCCACCGTGTACATCCATGGCGTCGTTGACGGCCTGGCGCATCCGCTCAGTGGACTGATACTTCATCAGCGCGCCGAGCACTGCCGGCTTCTCGCCACGGCTGACCATTGCCGCTGTTACCGCGCGTCCGGCCTCGACGAGGTAGGCGTTCTCGACCAGCCGCGCCAGCGGTTCCTCAACGCCTTCCATTCTGGCAATTGGCAGGCCGAATTGCCGGCGGATGCGGCCGTAAGCCGTCGAGAAGCGCAGCATCGCCTTGATGCCCGCCGCCGCTGAAGACGGTAGCGAAATGGAACGGCCAGCCGACAGGCATTCCATCAGCATGCGCCAGCCCTGACCGGCCATGGCCTGCCCGCCGATGATCCAATCAATGGGGATGAAGACGTCCTTGCCCCAGGTCGGGCCGTTGGGGAATGCCGCGCCGCAAGGCAGGTGGCGCCGGCCAATGTTCACGCCGGGATGGTTGGTGGGAATGATGGCGAGCGTGATGCCGATGTCCTCGCCCTTGCCCAGCAAATTCTCCGGATCGAAGAGGCGGAACGCGAGTCCAAGCAGCGTCGCCTTGGGCGCGAGCGTGATATAGCGCTTCTCCCAGGTGACGCGGATGCCGAGCGTCTCCCGCCCATCGTGGATGCCACGCGTCACGTACCCGAGATCGCGCATGCTCGCGGCGTCGGAACCTGAGGTCGGGCCGGTCAACGCGAAGCACGGAATCTCCTCCCCACGCGCGAGACGCGGGAGGTAATGGCTCTTCTGCTCCGGCGTGCCGTACTTCTCGATCAGCTCGCCGGGGCCCAGCGAGTTCGGCACCATGACGATGGTGGCCACGTCCGGCGAGCGCGAAGAAATTTTGCCCAGGATGAGCGACTGCGCCTGCGCCGAGAACCCGAGGCCGCCATGCTGCTTCGAGATTAGCATCCCGAGGAAGCCCTTCTCCTTCACGAAGGACCAGATTTCCTCGGGGATCTCGCGCTCGCGGGTGCGGATCTGCCAGTCGTCGATCATCCGGCAGAGCTCCTCGGTGGGGCCATCGAGGAAGGCCTGCTCCTCGGCCGTCAGAACGACCGGCGGGACCGCGCGTAGACGGTTCCAGTCAGGGCGGCCTGAGAACAGCTCGGCATCAAAGCCAATCGTGCCGGCGTCGATCGCCTGCTGCTCTGTCTCGGAAATCTTCGGTAAGGAGTTGCGGATCGCGCGGTACGCCGGCTCGACGATAAGGCTGCGGCGCACTTCGGGGACGGACAGGACAGCAAGCGCGATGGCCGGCAGCCACCCGATCAGGCTCCAGAGCCCGAACGGAGCCGGCACCCCATCGACAAGCCCGGTCTGCCAAACGAATGTGAGCGCCGTCACCGCCCCTGCCCAGACAGGCAAGCTCGCTCGCCGCATGGCGAGCAGGAAGACGACCGCAATGGCGACGAGGGCCATGATCAGTTGCGACATCGGTTGGCCTCCGTTCCTTCCTCGGGCTGCCTAGTGCGCGACCCGCAAACTGCGCCAGAGCGTTCTAGAACGGCACGCGCGAAGATCAGCTTAACGCTTTGGCCGAGAACCTGCCTCGGGCGGGAAACTTCCGTGCGCTCGGCGTCGAACGTGCTCGAATATAAGGCCCCTTGCCTTCCCGCGCGAGGCGTGTCCTCGCCCTACTCTCGAAGCATGGCATTGTAATGCCTGCCTTTCGTTGCCAAGGTGTCCCCGGGACAATATCCTACTGCCAATCAAGGATTTCAGGATCAGTTGCATGGCGCAGGATTTCAGCGTCGCCGGCAAGCAGCCTGTCCCCCCGAGCGGGAAGATGCTCGCAGAAATGCGGACGGCTGCGGGTGAGGCAGCGAGGATGCTTCGCTCGATCGGCAGTCCTTACCGCCTTATGATCCTCTGTCTCTTGATGGAAAGCGAGAAGACGGTCAGCGAGATTTCCGAAGCCATCGGAGCCCGGCAAAGCCTCACCTCGCAACATCTCACACACTTGCGCCTGCACGGCCTTGTTCGTGTCGAGCGGCGCGGGCATTTCGCCTACTATTCGCTGGCGGACACAGTGGCCAAGGATATCGTCGCGGTCCTCTACGCCCACTATTGCGCCGACAAGATGCAGCGTTAGATTTCCCGCGGATCGATCTGTCGGCCCCCACGCCGGCCGGCATGCTGTTGAAACGGAGGGATGCATGGTGGGCTGGTTCGTTGCGGGAGCAATTGCTTTGGGCGTATTCGCAGCAGCCGGTTTCAGCCAGGTCAAGTCGACGGAACAAGCCAAGTCGACGGAATATTTGATGAAGCTCGGGGAGCATCTTGCTCAGGAGTGCACGAGCTGTCATCGCATTGACGGCACCCACAACGGCATTCCGGCCATTGTCGGGCTCGATCCCGAATACTTTGTCAATTCGCTGATGTTCTACAAAGAGGGTAAACGGACTAATCCCGTCATGATTTCCGTTGCCCAGTCGCTCGACGAGGAGCAAATGAAGGCGCTCGCCCTCTATTTCCATTCGCTTGGAAAAAAGAAATAGCGCCGAGCGCTTCTTGCAGATGAATTGGCGTTACCGCTGAGAAGCCTGAAAAGACATTGCCTCGTCAAAAGCAGCAGCGAACTCGACCGCGCCCGGCTTATTCACGTTCGCGTCCATGATCTCGTCGATGCGCGCCAGCAGCTCGGCTGCGGTGCAATTGTGCACGACCGGATTGCGCTCGTAGCCGAGGCGAGAGAAGAAATTCGGCGTCGGCGCCTTACGGCCTACGGGAGTCATCATTTCGAGCCCCGTGCTCGGACCGGCAAGGTTCATCAGCTCCAACTCAGCCGGCGTTAGATTCTTTCTGCCAGCACGCTCAGCAACCTCGCGGATGCCTTTCAATTTGATCACCTGCAGCATCGGCCCGATGTCGCCATCGAGATTGAGCGCGTGAATGCCGAGCCCGTTGCGCGTGGCCGCAAACTTCATGTGGGCGTTCCAGTCATTGGGAACGCTCTTCGCGCTCGCCAGCATGCGCCTCAGAGCGCGGGCTTTCTTTTGCAAGGCTGCCGCCCGGGCAGGGGCAATGCCGGGGATCTCGGCCGTTTTTTCAAGCCGTGAGATGAAGGTTTCCCCGTGCTTGACCAGCTCGTTGACCGAATTCGCGTGAAGGAGCTGCGCGTAGCCTAACGCCGTCGATATCGGCCTGCCTTTCCCCGTCTTCGGATTGACGCCCGCCTGCATATCGTACGTGCCCCGGCCGCCCGTTTCCAGGGCATAGACCCGCACCACCTGCTCTTTGGTGAGCCCCTGGGCCAGTGCCTCCAGGGCATAGCGCCGCTTGAACTCTTTCTCAGGGATGCGTTCCGGCTCAAATCCGTACACTGTCTTGGCGCTTTCGAGCACGTCGGCGACGCTGGGCACGGGCTTCCGCTCAACCGGCGGCTTCAGCTCGTTCCAGATGCGGGCGATGTGCTCCGGAAGCTTCGGCCCGGAATATTCGGGCGGAAAGCTCATGATGTAATCTTGCTCAGTGACCGGCTTTCCTGCCCTGATCTTCTTCCGCCGCTCAGAACGCGTCGCCTCAACCTTCTTCCAGTAGGCGGAAAGTTCGGCCTGGTGCTTTTTCTGGGCGGCATGCCAATCCAGGAAGATGCGGCGCTCGCGGGCATCGAGCCTTTCCAGTATCGCGTTCACGCGATCATCCGCCCGCGCTGGCCCGGGCGGAGTCCCCATCGCCAGGGCGCAGCCAAACACCGCCGAAAACACGAGACCGGCGGCACGCCGAGTGAGCCGGCTGGCGAATGCAGTCGGTTGCGGTGCGTCGATCATCACGAATGTCTTCGTCGCTGCAGATGGCAGCATCGTGGCGGTTTCGACCCAACCGGGCCCAAGTTGCGGCCAGAGCCGGTAAAAATAGGGTTACCGCCTGAGAGTCGTCTCTTCCCAGATGAACTCGGGAACGAAGGGCTCATACGGGGGTGAATCGCTAAGTAGAGCAAATGCATCGCGGCGCGATATTGACTGACCGGTCAGTCATATCTATCTTCGAGAGGCATGGAGGGAGCCGATGAGCACCCGCAGCAAGCGCCGCAAGGAGCAACGGCCCGAGGAAATCCTCCAGGCCGCACTCGAGGAGTTCATCGCCAAGGGCTATGCGGGCACGCGGCTCGAGGATGTCGCGAAGCGCGCCGGCATCTCAAAGGGGCTCGTCTACGTCTACTTCGATACCAAGGAAGAGCTGTTCAAAGCCGTCATCCGCACATTTCTCGTTCCTCACGTCCAAATGCTGCGGGACGAGGTGGACACCTCGGAGCTCTCCTCCGAAAGCCTTCTGCGCGGCCCTGTGCTCCGCCTGATGAAAAAGATCATCGGGTCGCGGATGCACGAGCTCATTCGGCTGCTGATTGCCGAAGGCCCCAGGCACCCGGACCTCACGGCTTTCTATTACGAGGAAGTCGTGAGCCGTGGCTTGGCCCTCCTGCAGAGGATCATTGATCGGGGTGTGGCGCGTGGCGAATTTCGACCCACGCCCCTGCGCGATTATCCGCAGCTCGTTATCGCACCGATGCTCATGGCGGTTGTCTGGAAGCTCCTGATGGAGCGCCATCGCCCGCTCGACGCCGAGAAGGTGCTCGAGACCCACTTTGAGTTGCTGCTGCAGTTCCTCAAGGCGGATACACGCGTGGCTGAGTCAAGCATCGTATCGAGTCGGCCCACATGAACCGCGTCGCGCTCAAAATGCTTTTCGGAGATGCGGCCAAATTGCTGGGGCTCGTATTCGGTATGGCCTTCTCCACGCTGCTCATCACCCAGCAGGCGAGCATGTTCGTCGGCATCATGCAGCGCACGGCGAACCTCATCACCGAAACCCGCGAGCCGAACATCTGGGTCATGGACCCCGCCATCGAACAGATCGATGCGGTCCGGCCAATGCGCGATACCGAGCTTTCCCGCGTACGCGGCGTGCCCGGCGTGGCGTGGGCGGTTCCCTTCTTCAAAGGCCAGGCGGTCGTGACGACCGAGGTGGGCGGGCTGCAGTCATCCTTCGTATTCGGGCTCGACGACGTGACGCTGATCGGCTTGCCGCCCGAGATCATCCTGGGCGATCGCGAGTCGTTGCGTCGCCCCGACGCCATCGCCATCGACGAGGCCGGCTTCAAGAAGCTTTGGCCGACCCAGCCGTTGTCCCTCGGCCAGACCGTCGAGATCAACGACCGCCGTGCCGTCGTCATGGCAATCGTGCGAACCGCGCCGCCGTTCCAGACGCAGCCGCTCATCTACACGCGTTACTCGCAGGCGCTGGTCTTCACCAATAACGGACGCAACCAGCTCTCTTACGTGCTCGCGCGTTCGGCACCTGATGCCGATCCTGCTGCCGTCGCCCGAAACATCGAGGAGCGCACCGGATTGAAGGCGCGGACTTCCGATGCGTTCCGCTGGGAAACCATGATGTATTTCCTCTGGAATACGGGCATCCCGGTGAATTTTGGAACGGTCGTGCTGCTCGGCGTTATCGTTGGTATCGCGGTCGTCGGGCTTACGTTCAATATGTTCGTCACAGAGAATCTGAGGCAGTACGCTGCCCTCAAGGCGATGGGGCTCACGAACGGCCGCCTCATCGCAATGGTGGTGCTGCAGGCCACCATCGTCGGTGCAATCGGCTATGCGATCGGCCTCGGGCTCACCTCCGTTTTCTTCGAGTCGGTGACTTCGGACCCAACGTCCTTTTTTCGCGGTTTCTACCTCCCCTGGCAGGTCGCCGTAGGCGTCGGAGTCGTGGCGACGGCCATCATGCTGATGTCCGCAATCATCAGCCTCCGGCGGGTGCTGGTTGTCGATCCCGCCATAGTGTTCCGGGGGTAGGCGAATGCTGACCGTAGCCGACACCCTCACCCCGCCCACAGCAGAGCCACGACTGGCGGTTCGCTGCAGGGGCATCGTGAAGGAGTTCGGCTCGGGCGAAACGCGGATTCGCGTCCTGCATGGCATCAATCTCGACATCCCCACAGGCGCGATGACCTATATCGTCGGCCCCTCCGGCTGCGGAAAGACGACGCTGATCTCCGTCATCGCCGGCATCCTGACCGCCGAGAAGGGAGAGGTCGAGCTGTTCGGAACCCGGCTCCGGTCATTGGAAAATGCGGAACTTTCCCGGTTCCGTGCAGAAGCGATCGGCTTCATCTTCCAGCAATTCAATCTGCTGCCGGCACTCACGGCCGTCGAGAACGCATCGGTGCCGCTGCTAATAAAGGGCGAGTCCGAAGCCAAGGCCACGCGCAAGGCACGCGATCTGCTCGCCGCCGTCGGTCTGCAGGACCACTTGGACAAGTTCCCTGCCCAGCTTTCCGGCGGACAGCAGCAGCGCGTCGCCATCGCGCGAGCACTCGTTCATGAGCCGCAACTGATCATTTCGGACGAGCCGACCGCGTCGCTCGATGCTCAGACCGGGCAAAGCGCCATGGAGCTGCTCCGCGAGCACGCGCTCAACCCCGATCGCGCGGTGATCGTCGTCACGCACGATGACCGGATCTTTCGGTTCGCCGATCGCATTATCCGTATGTCGGACGGCCGCATCACGGGGATCGAGCTTCCCCCATTCACGGAGGGCCACTGATGGCCAAACGCTCCAAGCTCCTCCTCATCGGATTGCCAGTTGCCGCGGCTATTGCTGCAATCGGCGCGGTGATGTCCATCAGTCGGAGCCAGCCGAAGGTCGTGTCCCTGTCGCCGGCCATCTCGCCGCCGGTCCAGCCTCAGGTCACCAAAGCGTCGCTTGGCTTCATCGGGGCCGCGGGCCTGATCGAAGCAAAGGACCAAGAGATCGAGATCGGATCTCATACCTCGGGCGTCGTCTCGGAAGTCCTGGTGAAGCCGGGCGATCGGGTAAAAGCTGGTGATCCGATCTTCGTCCTCGATGAACGCGCCGCAAAGGGCAATCTCGCGCTCCGGCGGGCTGAGCTCGCGGCGGCCGAGCGGCAGCGGGATCAGCTCATTGCAAGAGAAGAAAGCCTGAAGGCGCAACGCGCGGCAGCTGTCGCCGCGGCCAAAGCTGCTCGTGCAGAGATGGAGGAATGGGCCGATCAGGTGCGTTCCGCCGAGGAGCTGCTCCAGCGCGGCGGTAATAACGCCATCTCCCAGCGCGAGGTAACGCGGCGGCGCAATGCGCAGCGTTCGGCCCAGGGGCGGTTGGAGGAAGCTCAGGCCCGCATCAACGAAATCGATGCGGAGCTGGCGTTGATCGCGCAGCCGAACGGCGCCTCTCTTGCCGTCGCCAACGCGACCGTGGACCAGGCCCGCCGCGCGGTGGAGCGGGCCGAGGTTGACCTCGCGCTGCTGACGGTGCGAGCCCCGATCGACGGCACGGTGTTGCAGGTCAACGTGCGGCCAGGGGAGTTCGCCTTCGCCGGCACGCTCGCGACACCGCTCGTGGTCCTTGGCAATCTCGATCCGCTGCATGTCCGTGTCGATATCGACGAAGCGGACGTGCCCCGCTTCGATCCATCGGCCCCAGCCTATGCCAGCCGCCGGGGGCTTGCTTCCGAGCGGATCCAGCTCTCGTTCGTACGCATCGAGCCTCTGCTCGTGCCTAAGCGCTCGCTGACGGGCGCCCTGGGCGAGCGCGTCGACACGCGCGTGTTGCGGGTCATCTACGCCCTGCCACCGGGCACGACGAACGCCTATCCTGGCCAGCAGGTGGACGTGTTCATCGAAAGCGTGCCCGTCGGGCAGGCGGAGGTCACATCGAGCACCAACGCGGGCGAGCCGAAGTGACACCTTGCATCCTGATCGGCGCGTTGAGTCGGATCAGCCTAGCCCAAGTGAAGTTGTTGCGCGGTCTACCTCGCGCGGGCTAAGAGAGGCGCGGTTGGTTTAGGAACCTTTTGAGCGAGGGACCATGAAGGTCGACGAGGCGACCGTCCGGCGCATCGCTAGGCTCGCACGTATCAAGATCACCGATGACGAGGCGCGGGAGCTGCAAGCGGAGCTCTCCGGCATCCTCGACTGGGTGGATCAGCTGAACGAGGTCGACACCTCCAACGTCGAGCCGATGACGCGCGTCGTACCGATCCGTCTCAAGATGCGCAAGGATGAGGTTACCGACGGCAACATCGCCGATGATATCGTCAAGAACGCTCCAATGACCGACGATCACTTTTTCGTCGTCCCGAAGGTGGTGGAGTGAACGCCACCGAGCCGAGCGACCATGACTGCTTTGAGCGCATTGCAGAGAAACGAAATTCGGGGTGATTGCGCGTTGCCCCACTTTCTTCTGTAACAGGTCATACGGGCGACGATAGTTTCCGCCTTCGCCCACCAGCCAAGACGAGGCGACATTGTCCGAGCTGACGAAATTGACCCTCGCAGAGGCACGCGAGGGCCTGAAATCGAAAAGCTTCACTGCAAAGGAGCTGACTCAGGCCTTCATCGATGCCATAGAGGCCGGAAACCCGGCCCTCAACGCCTATGTGGCCACGACGGCGGAGCGCGCGCTGGCGCAGGCTGCCGAGAGTGACGCGCGGATTGGCCGTGGCGAGGCCCGGCCGCTGGAAGGGCTCCCGCTCGGCGTGAAAGATTTGTTCTGCACCCGCGGTGTCCATTCCCAGGCCTGCAGCCACATTCTCGATGGCTTCGAGCCGACTTATGAGTCGACCGTCACCCAGAATCTCTGGGACGCCGGCGCCATAATGCTCGGCAAGCTCAACATGGACGAGTTCGCCATGGGCTCGTCCAATGAGACGAGCTACTACGGCCCGTGCATCAGCCCCTGGCGCCGCAATGACGGCTCCAATGCCAAACTGGTGCCCGGCGGCTCGTCGGGCGGCTCGGCGGCTGCCGTCGCTGCCGATCTGTGCCTTGCCGCCACGGCGACGGACACGGGCGGCTCCATTCGGCAGCCTGCGGCGTTCACCGGCACCGTCGGCCTCAAGCCCACGTATGGGCGCTGCTCGCGCTGGGGCATCATCGCGTTCGCGTCATCGCTCGATCAGGCTGGCCCCATCACCAAGACCGTCCGCGACGCCGCAATCATGCTGAGGCACATGGCCAGCCACGATCCCAAGGACTCGACATCCGTCGATGCCCCCGTGCCGGACTACGAGGCTGAGGTCGGCCAAAGCATCAAGGGTCTGCGGGTCGGCGTTCCCAAGGAATATCGGGTCGAGGGCATGGCCGCCGAGATCGAGGAGCTCTGGCAGAAGGGCATTGCCTGGCTCAAGGATGCTGGCGCTACGATCCATGAAGTCAGCCTGCCGCACACGAAATATGCGCTGCCGGCCTACTACATCGTCGCCCCTGCCGAGGCGTCATCGAACCTCGCCCGCTATGACGGCGTGCGCTACGGCCTCAGGATCACAGGCGACGACCTCATCGACACCTACGAGCGCACCCGCGCGGAAGGGTTCGGCAAGGAGGTGCGCCGGCGCGTCTTGATCGGCACTTACGTGCTCTCCGCCGGCTATTACGACGCGTATTACCTCAAGGCGCAGAAGGTGCGCGCTCTGATCAAGCGCGACTTCGACGAGGCCTGGCAGAAGGTCGACGTTCTGCTGACGCCCACCACGCCGTCCCCGGCCTTTGCCTTGGGCGAGAAATCAGGCGATCCGATCTCGATGTATCTGCAGGACATTTTCACCGTCACGGTCAACATGGCGGGGCTGCCGGCCATTTCGGTTCCGGGCGGTCTTTCGGCTCAAGGCACGCCGCTCGGCCTGCAACTCATCGGAAAGCCGTTCGACGAGGGCACGCTGCTTCGTGTGGCCCAGGTAATTGAGGATGCCGCTGGGCGCTTCCCGGTGCCCGATCGATGGTGGGTGAAAGGCTGAAGGGGGAGGATTCCGATGAGCACGCGTCGACCAGAAGAGTGCACCGATATGAGCCAGGTGCGAGCTGAAATAGACCGTATCGACGCGGCGCTCGTCGACCTCATCGCCGAAAGGTTCGGCTACGTGGAGCGGGCCTGGCAACTCAAGCTCGCCGCGAAGCAGGAAGCCAACGTGCCGTGGCGCAATCAGCAGGTCATCGACCGCGTGCGCGCACGGGCAGCAGAGCGGGGTTTGCCGCCGGATCTGTGCGAGGCGCTCTGGCGGCAGATGATTGGCTGGTTCATCCAGTATGAGGAAGAGAAGCTGCGGGCCCAATTGGAGGCGAGGGACTAAGCCGCGAGAGCAGCGCTCTTTGAGGCTCGAACGTGCTTCGATAGCACAAGGATAAGCCATGCAGGATCGAGCGAAGGCAGGAAAGTCGAGCAATCTGATCCCCGGCGCGACCGGGGATTGGGAAGTCGTGATCGGCATGGAAGTGCACGCGCAGGTGAACTCGCGGGCCAAGCTGTTCTCTGGCGCCTCGACAGAGTTCGGCGGCGAGCCGAACAGCCACGTATCTCTGGTCGACGCCGCCATGCCCGGCATGCTCCCGGTGATCAACGAGGAGTGCGTCGCGCAGGCCGTCCGCACCGGCCTCGGGCTCAAGGCGAAGATCAACCTCAAGAGCGTCTTCGACCGGAAGAACTATTTCTACCCGGATCTGCCCCAGGGCTATCAGATCTCACAATACAAGCAGCCCATCGTCGGAGAAGGCGAGGTCGAAATCGACGTCGACGGCGAGACGATCAAGGTCGGAATCGAGCGGCTGCATCTCGAGCAGGACGCCGGCAAGTCGCTACACGATCAGCACCCGGATTACACCTACGTCGATCTCAACCGCGCGGGCGTGGCGCTGATGGAGATCGTGTCGAAGCCCGACTTGCGCTCCGCCCGGCAGGCGCAGGCCTACGTGTCGAAGCTCCGCACCATCATGCGCTATCTCGGCACGTGTGATGGTGACATGGAGAAGGGCAACCTGCGCGCCGACATCAACGTCTCCGTGCGGAGGCCCGGCGAGCCATTCGGCACGCGCTGCGAAATCAAGAACGTGAACTCCATTCGCTTCATCGGTCAAGCGATCGAAGCGGAAGCACGCCGGCAGATCGCAATTCTGGAGGATGGCGGCGTTATCGAGCAGGAAACGCGCCTCTTCGACCCGAGCAAGGGCGAAACCCGCTCCATGCGCACGAAGGAGGAGGCGCACGACTACCGCTACTTCCCCGATCCCGACCTGCTTCCGCTGGAGCTGACCCAGGAATGGGTGGATGCGCTGAAAGCCGACCTGCCGGAGCTGCCGGACGAGAAGAAAAAGCGCTTCATGGAGCAGTACGGCCTTTCCTCCTACGACGCCGGTGTGCTCGTGGCCGAACGTGCGGCGGCAGATTATTTCGAGAAGGTGGCAGCCGGGCGCGATGCCAAGGCCGCAGCCAACTGGGTCATCAATGAGCTGTTTGGACGGCTGAACAAGGAAGGTCTCGACATCGAGCAATCGCCCGTCTCCGCAGAGCAGCTGGGCCGTATTCTCGATCTCATCGCCTCCAAGATTATCTCTGGCAAAATCGCCAAGGACGTGTTCGACATCGTTTGGACGGAAGGCGGTGATCCTGCCGAGATTGTCAAAAAGCGCGGGCTCAAGCAGGTTACCGATCTCGCTGCCATCGAAAAGGTTGTCGACGAGGTCCTGGCCGCAAACCCGGATAAAGTCGAGCAGGTCAAGTCCAAGCCCACCATGCTCGGCTGGTTCGTTGGCCAAGTCATGAAGGCCACCGGCGGCAAAGCCAATCCGGCTGCTGTGAACGAGTTGCTGAAACAGAAGCTCGGGATTTGAAAATGAAGCGAATGACCCGTAGCTCATTTCTGGGTCATTCATTATTTCCATTGATCCGGGAGCGTCCGCAGCAATTGCCGCTCCCGGATTTTCATTTCGCACTCTCCAGGTACGATACAGCTAATTCCGCATGGCTTTTGGTATTTCCCTCGAAAAACCAACTCGTATGCCGTCTTAACGGAATTCAGGCCGTCCTTGGGACGGTCTCAACCGACCAAACCACGTCTCACAGCCAACACTTTCTCAGCGTTGGCGCAAGCTGTTGTTCCTAACCAGTCTGGCCCCGCCTTGGCCGCCTTTCCGCGTCATCACGAAATACACGATCTGCGCCACTGCCCTGTAGAATTCCGGCGGGATCATCTGGTTGACGGCGACCTTCTTGTACAGTGCCTGTGCGAGAGGCTTGTCCTCGATGATCGGAATATTGTGCTGCTCGGCAATTTCGCGAATTCGCAGCGCAATCAAATTGCGCCCCTTTGCAAGAACGCGCGGCGCGCCGCCTTCCTCGCGAACGTAGCGCAACGCCACGGCATAATGCGTCGGATTGGTGATCACGAAGGTTGCGCGCGGCACGGCGGCCATCATGCGGCGCCGTGACCGATCGCGCGCCAACGAGCGCAGCCGCGAACGAACGATGGGATCGCCTTCGGTCTGCTTCAGCTCCTCCTTCACTTCCTGCTTCGTCATCCGCAGCTCACGGCGCCAGAAGACGCGCGACCAAACGAGGTCAAGCACCACCAGCAGCAACGTCGCGACCGCCACGCCCACAACGAGCCGTACAAAGACCTCGCGAATGATGCGCGGCAAAACGCCGGGCTCCATGAACATGGCATTGAGTACGTCGGCTTGCGTCGCGCGGAGGAGAAAGAACGCCGTAGCCCCGACGGCCGCGAGCTTGAAACAGGATTTCAGGAATTCGACACGGCCATGAGCGCCGAAGATGCGCCGCCAACCTTGTTGAAGCGACAGGCGCGATAGTTGCGGCCGGATTCGATCGGGCACGAAACGCGGCGGATTTTGCAGGAGGGAGGCCGCAATTCCCAACGCCGCCAGAACGGCCACCGCCGGTATCACCGCGCTGCCGACCTCCTCAGCCACAATCCCGAGGAGGCGCACCGCGTCGCCGCCGTTGATAAGAGTCCATCCACCGGGATCGTCGATGAAGGACCGCAGCGCAGCGCTGACTCTTGCGGCACTGGACGAGAAGAAGCCCGCCACGACAAGGATGCCGAGCATCGAGCCGAACGTGACGGCCTCGCGCGAATGCGGCACGCGACCTTTCTCGACCGCGTCCTGAATGCGCCTATCAGTCGCCTCTTCGGTTTTGCTTTCCTTGTCCTCCGCTTCCGCCATTTCTGGCTTCCTCAACCGGCGATGGCAGTGCGCTCAGCGGCCGGGGGCTCGATCTTGCGCTGCGCCATGAGCCTCAACACGACGTCGACGATTGCGCGGCGAGCATCTGCAATCTCGCGCGCCGTGGCATGGCTTTCGGCCTGCAGCTCCATTTCGACGATGCGACGCGTGCGGGCGGGCAACCCGGTGAGCACGGCCTCCTGAAATGCAAAATCGGTCTCCTGCAGCGCAAGCACGAGGCGTTCGGGTGGAATTTCGTTCAGCACCAGCGCCAGCGCCCTGGGTGGCAGGGAGGCGAGATCGTCGAAGGTGAACAGCAGGCTGCGCATCGCTTCCACGTCGGCCGGGCGTGCTTTTGCCAGATGCTTCAGCGCGGCTTCGAATTGGACTTTGTCCAGCCGATTGAGAATATCGGCTATTCCCGTGTGACGGCCGGCGGTGGGCGATTGCAACGTGATCAGATCTTCCCGGAGAGCCTCCTCCAACACCTCGAGCGCATCTGGAGCGACGGTCCGGATCCCCAGCATCCTGACCAAGAGCGCGTTCCGTACTTCCAAAGGCAGCGAGCCGATAATTCGAGCGGCCTGTGTCGGATCGAGACGCGACAAGATAAGTGCCATCGTCTGCGGATGCTCCCGCAGGAGATACGCTCTAAGAATTTCATCCTTCAGCCGCGCAACCCTGGCCCACACCGGCTCTTCCTTGCCAGCGCCTTCAGCGAGCAGCTCTTCAGCCTCCTCCTCGCTCATCACCTGGGCGAGCAGGTCTTTCACCTCGCTTGTGGAGCCGGCAAAGCCGATGCCGCTGGAGAACATCTCCGTGAACTCATCGACGAGCTCCGCCAGGTCCTGCGCGGATAACACTGGCAGCCGGTTTGCCGCCCGCGCGATGAGCCGGATCTCCTCGGCGTCTAGGCGCTTCAGGAGTTGCGCGGCTTTCGAGCGACTGAGCGCAAGCAGGAGAACCGTCGCCTTTTCGACGCCGGTCAGCGGTTTCCGCTCGGCTGCCGCATTCGCCTGAGTTTTTGACATCGGACCGGATCTGTCAGGCGTCCCTGCCAGATCCGGAGCCAGCACCCACCTCGGTCAGGGAGATCCCGAAACGGGACGTGCCCTCGTCCATGACGACCACTTCTCCCCTCGCGATGACGCGGCCGTTCACGACCACATCGACCGGCTCACCCACTCGGCGATCCAACGGAATCACCGCACCTCGCCCAAGCTTGACGAGCCCAGAAACGGGCATCGTTGCCGAGCCGAGGACGACCTGGACGGAGACGGGGATACGCATGATGGCTTCGAGATGGCCGGCTGTGGGCGACCGCGATTGCCGGGCTTGCTGCGATGGCGGTGCCTCCGCCTTCGCCGACGGCCCGAAGGCGGCAGCAAGCTCCTCTGGCGTTGGTGTCAGCTCAGCAGCGAACTCTTGAATCAGCAGGTCTTGTTTCTCAGCAGCTGCGCCAGATGGCGTGGAGCTCTCAGTGGCGCGCGAAGGCTGATCTTGCCTGGGCTTCTGATGGTGTACCGTGTTCCCCGCAGCGGACGGGGCGCGATCATCCAGAAAGGATGTCATTCATGAACTCCTGCTCGCGATCGACAAACCCTTGGACGCGCAACGTGTAAACCCCATTGGACTGACCCACTTCGCCCCAGAGCAACGGCTCACCGTTGCAATCGATGCGAATGGGTGACCGCGCCGTCGCCTCCAGCGGCAAAATTTGGCCGACGCGAAACGAGGCAACCTCCGCCAATGTCCGCGGGCGATCTTCCAGCACGGCATGCATTGTGAGCTGGGTGCGATTGATCTCGCCTCGGATTTTCTGAGACCATCCCGGGTCTGCAGTGCCGGTTCGACCGAGAGGCGGGCGTGCGAAAGCCGGTTTCAAAGCGGTCAAAACGGCATCGGGAATGGCCAATTGGAGCTCGCCGCTGCATTGCCCTGCTTCCAACCGATATCGCGCAATCGCAACTGGTGCATGCGGGCCGCCGAGCCGATCTGGATTGACGCTACCCATGTCGCCATCCAACGCGAAAAGAGTGGCGGCGTAGGGCTCAAATCCGATTTTCAGCGCTGCGGCGAACCGGGCAACGAACGTCTGGGCGATACGAGTTTCGATGCGCGACAACGGGCGAGGCTCGATGAATGGCTGCTGCGAGCCGTCGCCGCCTAGAGCGATATCGACGTAGGTGTAAATGAGATCGTAGTTCACGCAGACGAGCACGTGGGCATCCCACGCGAGGGCATGCAGCAGGCCGGTGAGCCACTCCTTGCGCTCCGCGCCGAAAAGCTCGGAGGCTTTTCCGCTTTCGAGCCCGAGATAGGTCACCCTCGGCTGCGCAGTGGATAGGCCTTTAAGATTTTCGGTGCATGCGGCGGCCACGCGTTCGAGCGCAGTCGGCAACATTGGCAAGCGCTGGCCATAGGCTGCCCCGCAGCGATAAATGGCAGCGAGAGCGTCGCGGTGAACCTCGGTCCGTGAATTGGCAGCACCCGCACCGATCATGCCGCCTCCTTCCGAGCACTGTCATTTCCACCCGGCCCTGCCGAGAATGTCTGCTCCTCGACCTCGTCGATCGAGGGACGCTCGTAGGCCGAAATGGCTTTGCGACCGTGCTCGAGTGCGACCTGCGGCATGGCCCCATTCATGAATGCCAGCAGCGTCTGCTTCACCACCACGTAAAGCTGCATTTTCTTTTCGCGGATGGTCCGCAGCTTGCTCGCGACCGGTGAGACGACAGCATAGGAAAAGAAAATTCCCGCAAAGGTGCCCACGAGCGCCGCAGCAATCAGCGATCCGAGAATTTCGGGCTCCCGGTCGAGCGCACCCATCGCCTTGATGACACCGAGAACCGCGGCGACGATACCCAGCGCCGGCAGGGCCTCCGCAATCGAAACGAGGGCATGGTACGACCTCAGTTTATCGTGGCGCATGGTTTCAATTTCCTCGTCCATGAGCGCCTCGATTTCGTGAGTGCGCGCATTGCCCATCAAGATCAGACGGCAATAGTCGCAAATGAAGGTCGTCAGCTCAGGATTCACGAGTACCGTCGGGAACTTCTGAAAGAGCGGCGATTCCCTCGGATTTTCGATGTGGTGCTCAAGGTCGTTGCGCGACGGGCTGCGCAGCGTGCGCATGAGCTCGTGCAGCACGCCGAGGACATCGAGATATTCCCGCGGCTTCGGCGTACGCATCAGGAGAACCTCGACGAACCCGACTCCGACATCCTTGATCGTCTTCACCGGGTTGGCGACGACGAACGTGCCCACCGCCGCGCCGCAGATGATGACGTACTCCCATGGCTGCCAAATGACATTGACATGGCCGCCCATGGCCACGAAGCCGCCAAGCAAGGCACCGAGCGTGATGATGAGCCCGATGATGATCGTCATGCGGAGCCTCCCGTCCGACTCTGATTTGTCTAGGTGCCGACCCTTGCGCGGGCCTTAAGCCGGTTAACAAATGCCAGGGGATGAACGTCAGCTCCGCTCAAGCCTTGGGATGCAAAGCTATACAAGGCATTTGATGGGGCGGGCGCAACGCGTGCTTACGAGCATTGCGAGTTATCGTCTAATCACGAACGACCTCGGCCGCTCTCTCCAAATGACGGCCCGGAGGCCAGACGTTGCGCGCGAAACGTCCTACTACTTGGCCAACATTGGTAAGGTCAAAACTGTCGAGGAGTTCATCGGCGATCATCGCCTCTTCGCCTACGCGATGAGGGCTTTCGGCTTGGCCGACCTGATCTATGCAAAGGCGTTTATTAAGAAGGTGCTAACCGAAGGAATCGACAACCCGAACAGCATTGCGAACAAGCTCACCGATCCGCGCTTTCGGGAATTCGTCGCAACCTTCAACTTCGCCCGATATGGAGAGCTAGCCACGTCTCTCGAACGTGCTCAGCACGGCGTCGTGGACAAGTACGTGCGCCAAGTGCTGGAGGAGGGCGCGGGCCAGCAGAACGAAGGCGTGCGCCTTGCCCTTTATTTCCAACGGAAAGCGCCTGAGCTTTCGAACGCGTACCAAATTCTCGCCGACCGGGCGCTTTCCGAGGTCGTGCGGACGGCATTGGGGCTACCGCCCCTGACAGCAGCCATCGATGTCGACCGGCAGGCGCAAATGATCGAGCAGCGGATCAATTTCGACGATTTCAAGAACCCTGCCAAGCTTGAGAGTTTCATCACGCGCTTTCTCAGCCTATGGGAGCTGGCCAATCCCAGCACTTATTCGAACCCCGCAAACCTTCTCATCGGGAGACCAATTGAGGCCGGATTTGCGCCAGAACTCCTCGCCAGTTTCCAGAATCTCAGATTTGCGAGGCTCTGAATGCAGTCGAGTCTCTACGTCGCGCTCTCTGGGCAGCTTGCGCTTCACCGACGACTCGAAACGATCGCCAGCAACGTCGCCAATGCCTCCAGTGCAGGCTTCCGCGCCCAGCAGGTGAAGTTCGAAAGTTTCATTTCGCAAGTCCCGCTGGAACCCGTCGCATTTGCATCGACGGGCAAATCGTATCTCTCCCGTACTCCAGGCGAGCTGATACGCACCGATCATCCCCTGGACGTCGCGATCGAAGGCGATGGCTGGCTCGCGATCCAGACGCCCTCCGGAATCGTGTATACGCGCGATGGCCGCATGCGGATGACCGAAGCGGGCGATCTGCAGACGATCACCGGCTATCCAGTGCTTGACGTCGGTGGTGCGCCAATCCTGCTCGACCCCGAGGGCGGTCCGCCGCAAATTGCGCGCGACGGCACGATTACGCAGGACAACCAGCAGATTGGCGCACTGGGTCTCTTCCGCATCGATCCTGAAGCCGAATTGATTCGAGCCGAAGGATCAGGCGTTATTCCAGACCGTCCGGCGGAACCTATTCTGGATTTCGTTCGCGACGGTGTGATCCAGGGCTACATCGAGCGAGCAAATGTGAATCCGGTATTGGAAATGACCCACCTCATCATGGTGTCGCGCGCATTCGATGCTGTCACTAGCTCGTTGAACGAGACAGAATCCTCGTTGCGAGAAGCAGTGCGAACGCTCGGGTCCGGCTAGGGCTGGCGTTTCTTACGCAAATGAAGTGTCGTTTCGTTTATGAGGGGCGTCGCGGCTCTTTTGATTTAGAGGAATTACAAGACCGGTCAGAATTTCGACGAACTTCGGTAAATCTCGCCCCACACATGCCTTTCCTGAGCCCAATTTGCGAATCCGGCAATTGCGGGCGAGAACCGCAACCATTTCATGCGGCTTAGAGGAAAAGGGCCGCGGAAACCAGGAACTAATCGCTAGTTCTTTTGCGATTTTTCGGGCATCGACAGCACTTCGAGACGGACGGGCGTAACGCCGCGACGGGTCATGCCGATCGCCTCTGCGGCCGCCTCTGAAAGATCGATGACCCGGCCGGCAACGAAGGGACCACGGTCGTTGATCCTCACCACAACGCTTTTGCCATTGGTGCGATCGGTCACCCGCACGAGCGAGTTGAAGGGTAATGTCGGATGCGCTGCCGTCATTGCGCGCTGGTCGAACGGCTCGCCCGATGCAGTCTTTTTTCCGTGCTTGTAATACGAAGCGATGCCTTCCAACGCATGCCTGCGCCCGCTTTTCTTCGCGGGGCTCTCACTCTCTGTCATAGGAATGACAGTGGTTTGCCATCCCGCTGTCACATCATTGGCAAAGCTCGGTCCACCGCATGTCAGAAGCGGGATCACGGCAGACGCAAACAACGACGCCACTCTTGTCGCAATCAGCCGTTCGAAGGTCATTTTGCAGGCCATTGAACGTGATTCGGGCATAGAGATGGCAGGACTGCATTTGCGATGGCGGCGGTTTTTCCCGCCACCATCGCCTTCCTGTTCGAAAACAGGCTATCGGCCAATAACTTCAACATGCACCGGTACGACGCCTGCCTTTTTCATGCCAATTTTGCTTGCAGCGGCATCGGACAGGTCGATGATGCGGCCTGGCACATAAGGTCCACGATCGTTGATCGTCACCTCGACCGAGCGGCCATTGCGCTTGTTCGTGACGCGCACCCGCGTGCCGAATGGCAATGTCTTGTGCGCGGCCGTCATGGCCTTCGGGTTGAACCAGCCGCCGGATGCCACACGCTGTGGCTGCCAGTAATAAGAGGCAAGACCGGTCATCGTCATGCCAACGGGCACGGACTTTGCGATGCGCCGCCCACTGCGCGCTGCAGCGCGCCGAGTCCGCTTCTTGGACACGTCAGCTTGGGCGACACTGGTAATACGGCGGGAGCGATAGGCGTAGATCTTTGACCGCCGCGATTTGTATGCAGTGCGGCGGCTATAGCTGGCCACATGCCGCTTTGCGTGCCTACGCTTCGTGACTGACTTTGCCCGGCGCTTCGCCGGATAAGCTTTCTTGTCGGTTTGGAATTCGGAGCCGATCTCGGCCCTTACCGAACCGGTAGTCTCGCCCATGGGCGCCACGGCCTGAGCTTGCGACGCGAACAACAACACTCCCAAAGCCCAGACGAACGTGAGCATCCGATACATGAGACCTCCATACGCAGTTTCACGATTGCCTTGGCGGGCACCGAAAACGGACCTCCTTTGCTCGGATGAATTCGGCCGAACGGCCGCAGAACGTTTCCCCCGTAACGTGAGCCTTCTCAGTACGGACCCATCGTCAGTTCAGGGCTGGAATGCCGCCAAAGCGCGGCGCCAGAAACCACTCAGTTGGCGTGGAGATCAAAATCCCCCGTGGCCTGGCGGAGCGGGAGAACAGCATCCATGAGTTCCGTAGTCAACTCTAAATTTTCAGTTAAGAGTTTATCCGCGGCGAAACGACCAAGGTCATTCGTGCACGCCCGGAGCAATCTCCGTTGAGCGACAGTCTTTGATAAACGGGATGTGGGAAAGAAGGAAATGTTGAAAAATCAACGTTTTGGCGCATCAGGACGCGCGATTAGAATAACTCCTGAGGGATCGTTCAATATTTCGAGTCGCATCCCCGAAGAGTTTGCGAGGCGCCATGTGTAATAGGCCTGGATGCTTATGGCATCGAGCCGCGGCATGGGACCACCGCTGATGAATTCCGCCAAATACTGCGGCGGACGCGCACCAGCTCCACGGCAACGAATGATGAACGCGGGATCTTCGATTGTCCCTGCCATGACCACTTCGATCTCACCACCGCGCGGCAGCGCCGAAACCGCACTTGCAATCAAATTGAGCAATAGCTTCACCCGATCCTTCGCCATTTGACCGGGCGGTATCTTCCAATTCAACTTATGCTTGCCGTTACCAACAAAACCGCGGGAAATCTGTTCAGCTGTTCCCAAATCGATGACAGACCCGGCGGATCCCGCGGCGCCAAAGGCAAATCGTGCGAACTGCAATCGGGCTGAAGCCTGCTCCGTCACATTTCGGATGACTTCAAGCGCATAAGTGTGGGCTTCTTCGTTATCGTCCTCGTCCAGGATCTCCAGCCCGTTGTAGATCGCTCCTACAGGACCGATGACATCATGGCAAATCTTGCTCGAAATGAGAGCTGCGAGCTCGAGATCGGTCGGATGCGAGGTCTGAGTCATCAAGGCCTCCTCAACCGGAGATTGTCTTATTGCCCATACGCGGGGAGGCGCTCACGCGGGCTGACTGGCGCCTTGTAAAATCGCTTTTGAGTGTTGATACCTGCGTCGCCACATCGTTGCCAAGATCGGATCGCCCCGCTCGGGCGGGCTGCCCGCATTTCCTGGGGATTGGATTCTGGTGACTTGAGTGGGGCACCTTCGAAGACCTTGAAGGTTCACCAGTAAACTGGGAGACGCTGGGACAGCTCATGGACTTGGATCCCAACAGACTTGCCAATCTCATGCTTGCACCGGCGCTGGCGGCCGGGGCTGCCATCATGCGCCACCGGCGCACGGGATTTACCGTCGAGAGGAAGACGGATTCGAGCCCCGTCACGGCCGCCGACCGGGAGGCTGAGGAAATCATCCTTGAGGCACTTGCCCGGTATGCCCCCGGCGTTCCCGTGATTGCCGAGGAAGCCGTAAGCCGCGGCGAACGCCCTCGCCTCGATGATGCTTTTTTTCTCGTTGATCCGCTCGACGGCACGCGTGAATTCGTGTCTGGCGGCACGGATTTCACAGTGAACATCGGTCTTATCGTTGAGCGGACGCCACGATTCGGGCTGATCTACGCACCAGCTTCCGATCAGCTTTTCGTCACAGTTGGTTCGGACGAAGCGGTAGAGATTCGAGTTTCGCCGGAGGCTGGGCCTGTCAGCCTCGACGATGTTCAGACAACCCCGATTCGGACGCGCGAACCTGACCCAGCGCGGCTCGTTGCTGTCGCAAGCCGATCGCATCGCACACCCGATACGGACCGTTTTCTGGCCGATTCGCGGATCGCAAGCTGCCGGAACATCGGCTCGTCGCTCAAGTTTTGCCTCGTAGCCCGCGGCGACGCCGACATATATCCGCGATTCGGCCAGACGAGCGAATGGGATACAGCTGCCGGCCATGCGATCGTGCTGGCGGCGGGCGGCCTTGTGACGACGCTCGACAAGCACCCGCTCGAGTACGGCAAGTCCGAAAGCGGGTTCACGAACCCATCGTTCGTGGTTTGGGGGCGGTCGTCTCTCTTGCCATTGATCCGTCTTTGATCGGACGCGTCAGCCACACTTTGGTAATAGTTTTGAGGAATGGTTGACGGTTGATAATCCGTCGGCCCGCGTGTCGGCGCGATTGATGACGAGTGGATACATGCTCGCAGGACGCTCGCTATTTTCGAAGGCCAAGGCTCTCGCCGTCGCTGTCGCTCTGGGAGCAGTGCTCGGCGGGGCGGAATTCGGCCAGGCTCAGGATCGTTTGCCTTGGGAAACCCCGCCGAAGGCTAGCTCGGGGTACGACACCTATGCCGCCCGCAACGATGCCTACCGCCCTGATGACAGCTACCGTGGGGGCTCTGGCGCCTCCGGCGATGCGTACCGCGCCGATGACGCGTACCGCCCCAACGATGCCTACCGGCCTAACGGCAACGCCTATCGGTCAGGTGGCGATTATTACGACCCCAACACCGACACGTACGTGCCGCCGCCACCAGGGGCCGGACTCGGCGAGGGCCCGGCATACACTCCGTACCCGGACTCTCAGCCGGAGCCTTACGAGCGGGATTATGGCCCGCCTCCACGCGAGTATGACCGGTACGCGGAGCCCCCTCCTCCAGATTACGACCACTACGATGACCGCACCTACTCGCGGAACGAGATCCTGGAGGCGGGGCATGCGTTCTTCGGCTCAGTGAGCAGGGGGCTGGCCGCCGTTGTCGAGTACGCCTTCCAGAAGGCGGGCCGGCCGAACGGCTATATTCTCGGTGAGGACGCAGGCGGTGCCTTCATTGCCGGCTTGCGCTACGGCGAGGGCACGCTCTACACCAAGGATGCCGGCCGGCATAAGGTCTACTGGCAAGGCCCGTCGATTGGCTACGACTTTGGAGGCGAGGGCTCGAAAACGATGGTTCTCGTCTATAACCTGCGCCACCCGAGCGAGATCTACAACCGCTTCGCTGGTGTTCAGGGGTCCGCCTATGTGGTGGGCGGCGTGAGCATCCAGTTCCAGAAGCACGGTCACGTGGTGCTCGCGCCGATTCGTTCAGGAGTTGGGCTTCGCCTAGGTGCGAACGTCGGCTATTTGAAGTATACCCGAACTCCGACCTGGAATCCCTTCTGATCCGGCGTTAGCCGATCTGTGAAGGGGAACGGATCGGGACGAGTGAGATTGCGTTGTAACTTCACGAGGGGCCGGTCGTCGGAGTCGGCCCTACCTACTGTGTGCTGTTAGGATTGCGTTCGGGGATGCCTCAGTGATCACGATCGAGTCGACCATGCTCGTGGCGCTGGGGTTCCTGCTTGCCACCCTCATCGCTGTACTCCTGGCGCCAGCTTACCGCGCACGCGCGATGCGCTTGACCTACAAGCACATGCGCCGGGTGATGCCGCTCACGGAAAGCGAGCTGCTGCTTGATCGCGACCGGCTCCGCGCCCACTACGCCGTTCGCATTCACGAGCTGGAAACCAAGCTGGAGAAGCTGCGCCTGGCGGCCGCCCGGCAGCAGGTGGAGGTCAGCAAGCGCGACGCGACCATCTCTGCGCTGGAATCCGAGCTCGCCAAGCTCCGGGCCGAGCTGGAAGAGAACGTCAACGCGCGCCGCGTTCTCGAGCAGACCGTGATGGATCGTCTGCCCGCCGTCGAGCAGCGGCTTGCCGAGACGCGCAAGCTGCTCGAACAGCGGGATCGCGAGCTGGCGGCGATCACAGCCGACACGAGCAAGAATGCCCGCGCGCTCGACGAGGTCATGCAGATCAATGCCCAGCAGCGGGCCGAGATCGAGCGGCTCAACGCGGTCATCGCCACGCGCGGGCTGCGCACCGGCCGCAGTGTGAGAGATCCGCGCTTCGAAAACGAGCTGGCGCTGAGGTCGGAGCTGGAGGCACTCCGTGCCAAGACGCGCGAGCAGGAGTCGCTGATTTCACGCCTGCAGACGCTGGTGACCATGCCCGCGCAAGCAGCGCGTGCAAACGGCGGCGGCGCGAGCCCCGAGCAGGAGGCCGAGCTCGACCGCCTGCGCCGCGACCTCGTGGAAGCCGAGAGCGCCCTCAAGTCCATCGCCGATCAAGCCGATGGCAAGGAGCTTGCCGATGAGACCATGAGGGCGCGCCTGCAATCGCTCGAAAACCTCGTCGCCGACCAGGCGGCGAAGATCAAGCGGCTCGAGGCCGCGCTCGCGGTGTACGAGAAGGGCGAAGGCGATGGCCGCGCGATCTCGCTGAAGGACAGTAAGATCGCGATGAAAGCGCGTATTGCATCCCTTCAGGCCGAGGCCGACGAGCGCGCCGCCACCATCGAGAAGCTGCGCGCCGAGCTTGCCGCAGCCAATGAGCGGCTTGCCTTGCAGGCTGCCCGGTTCAGAGACGAGGTTCGCCGGCTGCGTGCCGGCCCCGCGCCCGCAGCGATGCAGAAGGACGAGCCGAAGGCCGCAGCCCGGCGCTCGCTCGCCCAGCGCATCACGGACGTCAATCCTGCCCTGGCGGCTTCACTCAGAGCAGGATCTTACGGCATCATAAGGCGCAAAATGACGGCCGAACCTGGGGACGAACCAGCACCCGTCAACGGCGACGAGGAAAAGGCGGCACTGCAGCGGATGAACGGCCCCTCCGCCGACGGATCGGCGGCCGTGAAGGCTGATGCAGCCGCAAAGGCTGACGGCAAGGAGAACGGAAAAGCAGCGGAAGCCGAAGCCACCGCCGAGGTGGAGGCTGCAGCGCCCGCCGAATCCGACGCCCAAGCCAAGCCGCGATTGCTCGACCGGCTCGCCAGCATCAGCAAGCAGTGAGCTGACGACTTTCCACCGGCCTCCCCTTTATTCCACAATCGAGCGCTTTTCGCTTTTCGCGCGAGCCTTAGCCGGATAAATCAACCTTAAGGGGAGGAGTAACCCGCAATGCACGGTGTAGTAGAAGAGCATGTCCAAATTCGTCTCTGAACTGAGTAAAGCCAGAGCACCTTCCACAGCCCACCTGTCGAACCTCCACCACCAGCCCCGGCCGCGCCTTGCCGAGCGGCTCGCCGCCCTTGCCCCACTGGCCCGCGCGCCCCTCGTCGCGGACGTCGATCGCGATGAATTAGACGGCCTGAGCCGCTTGCCTCACGCGACGCGTGTGCGCGCCTACCCCCCGAATGCTCTGGTTCCGACGGAGCCGCCCCCGCTCCCGCCCGCCGACGAGCCGCCGCTGCTCTACCCGGTCGGCACCACTCCGCTTCACCTGGACTTCGACGATGATGCAGACGCGGGGTCGTGGGCGGAATGGGTGAGCTTCTTTGTCGGGCTCTTGGTCTCCGTGGCGATCGGCATAGCCCTCTACTATGCGCTGGCCTGAGCCAGCGCTCTCACTGCGCGTCGCGTAACCCTCCTTTGATGGGGACACCACTTCCCCTTCTACTCGCCTCGTGCCAGATTTCTCGTGAGTAGCATATTGAGGGGAGCGACATGCTGCAGCTTGCGGAAAATCTTAACCGGTTGGGCACGGAAACGGCGTTCGAGGTGCTTGCCCGCGCCGCAGAGCTGCAGCGACGGGGTCGCGACATCATCAACCTCGGCATCGGCCAGCCGGACTTCCAGACACCGCCGCACATCGTCGAGGCTGCCATCAAGGCGCTACGCGACGGCCACCACGGCTACACGCCGGCGCAAGGCATCCTGCCCCTCCGCGAGGCCGTCGCCGCGGACCTCAAGCGCCGTCACGGCGTCGAGGTCAACCCGGACAACATCGTCATCATGCCCGGCGGCAAGCCGACGATGTTCTTCTCCATTCTGATGTTCGGCGAGCCGGGATCGGAGATCATGTATCCCGATCCGGGCTTCCCCATTTACCGGTCCATGATCGAGTACACGGGCGCCACACCCGTGCCGATCGCGCTGAAGGAAGAGAACGGATTCGCCTTCAGTGCCGAGGAGGTGCTGGCGCAGATCACGCCGCGGACGCGCCTCATCATCATCAACAGCCCGGGTAATCCGACGGGTGGCGCGGTTCCGGAGGAGGAGATCAGGCGCCTCGTCACGGGCCTCGAACGGCATCCGCACGTTGCAGTGCTGTCGGACGAAATCTACAGCCAGATCCTCTACGACGGCCGCGAGCACGTGAGCTTTCTCAAGTTCCCCGAGATCCGCGACCGGCTCATTCTGCTCGACGGCTGGTCAAAGACTTACGCGATGACGGGCTGGCGGCTGGGCTTCAGCGTGTGGCCGACGCACCTCGTCGAGAAGGTCGTGCGGCTGTGCGTGAACTGCCATTCCTGCGTGAACGCGCCGACGCAATATGCCGGCATCGCCGCGCTCGAAGGGCCACAGGACGACGTGCTCAAGATGGTTCGGGCCTTCGACGAGCGCCGCCGCGTCATCATTCCGATGCTGAACCAGCTTCCCGGCTTCCGCTGCGTCGAGCCCGGCGGCGCCTTCTACGCCTTCCCGAACATCACCGGCACCGGTATGACGGCGAAGGAGCTACAGAACAAGATGCTAGAGGAGGCAGGCGTCGCGACCGTCGCCGGCACCAGCTTCGGCATCCACGGCGAGGGCTACATCCGCTTTTCCTATGCCAACTCCGTCGAGAACATCCGCGCTGCGATCCAGCGGATCGGGACGTTGTTGACGAAGTGAGCAATCATCAGTCCTACTCTCTCGACGAGAGTCCCAGACAGCGAGAAATGTGTGGAAGACGGAGCGCCCGAACGGCGGCGACGGGTGGGTCTAATTCTTGTCGTGACGCGCGGAATCTCGCCACCACCCATGCGCGATCGCAGTCGCGGCGGTCGGCCCGCCTATAGACACAATGGCCAGAACTGATCCCACAATCCAATTCCCGTTAACCCCCACATAGGCGCTGAGGGACAGACCAATCACCGCGATAGCGGCCATAATTAACTGGCCCCGATTGGCGCGCTTCTCGGCACCCACCGCCCTCATTTCCTCAAGGCGATGGCGGTGAGCGGTCTGTCGTTCAGTCTGCTCAATGAGCTTCTGAGTGATGCCGGGATAAATGCGCTCCCAACCTTCGAGGATAAAATCGGGCGGGTACGGGAGCGAGCCAGTGAACCTCGCCAACCCGACGAGAATTTTCACCACCCGCGGATCTTTGACGATCTCCTCTAGTGGCTCCAGGGGATCGGACGAAGGTCGTTCTTGGCTGTCCCTCCTATGCGGGTTCTTATCGGGCGGCGGAGATTGCCCGTCGCTGTTGCTCGCCATGTCTGCCGCCCCCATTTTCGTCCATTAGAAGTTTGACGAGCGCAACTACCAAGGCCGCGTCCCGAGCCACCGATCTCGAGTCCTCGATCAAGACTTCTCTATCTGACTTGGACGGCAAGGGCGGCGGTTTGGGGAAGGGGTTTATGACCTGCGCTGCACCGACAAGATACTCGCGAAAGATGTCGCGGAGTGATTCGGTGGTCTTCGCCTCAGGCGCAGAGTCAAAAGATCGCATCCATCCGACGAGGTCACGACGCACGCCGGGGTCAAGGTACCGAGCTATGCGGAGCCACAGCTCGTCCTTGCTGAGGTGTTCTTCATCTTCCCAAAGCTCTAGGTCCAACGCAGTCACCTTCGACGCCATACACCCCCGATAGATAGGCTTCCGCATCTTGAGCCTCAAGCTTCAACTCGCCCCAGCGACTCATCCATGCGATAATATTGGACCTTAAGTCATTGATTCAAGTTAATAAATTTGAATCTGAAATCAACAGGTTAGCCTAGGAAGATGATAGCGTAGACGTCCGAAGGAGCAGTTCGACTGCTCGCGAACATTGTGACCTCTGCAGCAACGATTCGTCCTCCGAGCGTACACCCGACCGCTCCATCTCAAAACGTAATCCCCAGCCAAGCCTTGACCTGCTCGTGCAGATCGCCTTCGAACTCCTCGCGTGGGCCTTCGGCAGTGATCTGGCCGAGGCTTAGGACATAGATGTAGCTCGACATCTTCACCACACGGCGCACGTTGTGGTCGACCAGCAGAATCGCCGTGCGCTCGCTGGCGAGAAGGTCGATCCAATCGTAGACCTCCGCCGCCACCTTGGGCGAAAGGCCGATCGCAGGCTCGTCGATGAGACAGAGCCGCGGCCGCACAAGATAAGCCTTGGCGAACTCGACCATCTTCTGCTGGCCGCCGGAAAGCGCGCCCGCCTTCTCGGTTCTCCGCTCGCGCAACACCGGAAATTTCGAGAAAGTGTCCTCCAGGCGCGCGGCAATGTCCGCCTGCGTCGGGCCGCCGGGCTGGCGGGAAAGATGCTCGAGCGGCAGCAACAGATTGTTCTCGACGCTCATATGCGGGAACAGGCTTGATTCCTGTGGAACGTAGAAAATTCCGCGGCCGAGCACGGTATGCGCGGCGATCCCCGTGATGTCCTCGCCATCGAAACGGATCACGCCAGATTTCGGGCGCAGGAAGCCGCAAATCGTTTTCATAATGGTCGATTTGCCAGCGCCGTTGAGGCCGATCAGCCCCGTGATCGTGTTCGGCTGCACCTTGAGGCTGACACCGCGCAGAATGTCGATGTCGCCGATGTAGCTCGCCGTCACGTTTTCCATGGACAGGAGCGCCGTCATATCTCCGCTCCTCCGAGATAAGCTTCAATCACCACCTTGTCGGTCAACACGGCGCGGGTGCTCTCATCAGCGATGACCGTGCCGGCGTTCATGCACACGGTGCGGGGGCAAAGCTCGACGACCACCGGCATGTCGTGGCTGACCACCAGGAACGTTTGCCCCTCGGCATGCCGACGCCGGATGAACCCTGCCATGATCTCCTTCATGGTCGGATGGATGGCGGCGAACGGCTCGTCGAGCAGCGCGATGCGCGGCGGCACCATGAAGCAGGAGCCGAATTCCAGGAGCTTTTGTTGACCGCCGGAAAGCTGACCAGCGTCGAGCGCGGCCACACGGGTGAGCGAAAGATCCTCGACGAGCTGCCATGCGCGCTCCTCGGCTTCACTCTGCGGAAGGCCCAGCGCGCAGCCCGCAACCATGAGGTTGTCGATGACGCTCATGCGCGGGAATACGCGCGTCAGCTGAAACATGCGCATGACTCCCCGGCGCGCCAGCTCCGCCGGCGGGAGGCCTTCGATCGAATTTCCATCGAGAAGCACGCGTCCGGAATCCGGGGCGAGATGGCCGCTCAGGATGTTGATGAGCGTCGTCTTACCCGAGCCGTTCGGACCGATCAGCCCGACGAGCTCGCCGTCGTCGATCGAAAAGCTGACGCCGTCGAGGGCCCTCACGCCGCCGAAGCTCTTCGATACGTTCTCTATGACAAGGCACGGCATGGCGACCTCACTTCTCCGGCACCGCATCTTTCAGCGCCGGGCGGCGAATGCCGGTGCGCAAGACGTAGCGCGAGAAAAGGCCCCACAACCCCTCGCGGAAGAACCGGCCGAATATGATGACGAGCAGCGCGAAAATAATGAGCTGCAGGCCGCCGAAATCGCGCAGATACTCAGACGCGACATAGACCAGGAATGCGCCGATGAGTGGCCCGGCCAGCGTGCCGAGCCCGCCGATCACCGCCATGCTAATGATGATGCCCGTCTGCGCGATGAGGCCGAGCTCGGGACTGACGAGACCGGCGAAATGGCCGTAAAGTGCGCCGGCAAGACCGCTGACGGCCGCGCTGATCGCGAAGGCGTTGGTCTTCCACAATACGACCTTCACGCCACGGCTCGCGGCGGCGATCTGGTCGTCGCGTATGGCGCGGAGGTAAAGGCCGGCCGGCGTGCGCAGCAGGAAGAACAGGCCGACCTGCGTGAGCGTCAGAATTGCGAGCATAAAGTAATAATAAGTGAGCCGATCGTCGAAGAGGCCGGGGACGTTCAGGCCGAGATCGCCGCGTGTGATGTCGATCGAGTTGGAGATGACGAGCCGCATGATCTCGGCAAACGACAGCGTGGTCAGCGCGAGATAGGCCCCGGTGAGACGCAGCACGATGCGCCCGAGCAGAAGCCCGATCAGGCCCGCGACGACGATCGCTGCGAAAATGCCGATGAGCGGCGGGACGTTGTAGTAGTAGGACAGCAGCCCCGTCGAATAGGCGCCGATCATCGCGAACGTCGCCGGCGCAAGCGAGAATTGCCCCGTATAGCCCGCGAGCAAATTCCAGGCGGCGGCCAGCATCGCGAAATACATCGAGACGATGACGACGCCTCGCCAATACTCGTTGCCCATCACGAGCGGCAGAAGCGCGACAAAGGCAAGGATCGCCAGCGAGGCGATGAACTCCCGTCTGTTGCGTGCGCTCGAGTCGGTCCAGCGTTCCATGGCGTCACACCTCGCGCACGCGTTCGCCGAACAGGCCCTGCGGGCGGAACAGGAGCACCAGGATCAGCAGGATCAGCCCGAAGGTGTCGCGATACTGGTAGGAGATGTAGACGCCGCCGAAGCTCTCCAGCACGCCGAGGCCTAGGCTCGCGATGATGCTTCCCGGTATCGATCCCATCCCCCCGAGCACGACGATCACGTAGGACTTGACCGCCGGGAAAATGCCGACGTCTGGGGTCGGATTGAAAATGTTTGCGAGTAATCCGCCTGACAGCGCCGCAAGGCCGCCCGCAAGCGCAAAGACGAAGGCGCTCACCTTCGCTGTGTCGATGCCGGCGAGAGACGCGCCCAGCCTGTTCTGCGCCACCGCCTGAATCTGCCGCCCCCAGTAGGAATAGCGCACGATGAGCGCCACGATGACGATCACGGCAACGGCAATCGCAAAGGCGACCAGCCGGTGCCCGCTCACGATAACCGGCCCAAGCGAAATGCGGCTCACGCTCGTCAACGGCGGCCCTTTGTAAGCGTAGGGACCGATCACCTTGTCGACGAGGTTGATGAGAAGCAGCGAGAGCCCGAAAGTGACGATGACCGCGTACTCGTCCCGCAGGAAGCCCCAGCTGATATATCCGGAATAGAGCGGCCGCATGAGCAGCCGTTCGACCACCAGGCCGAGAACGACACCGGCCACAAACGCCGTCGGCAAGGCCAGCCACGGCGGCACGCCGAAGGCGAGCGCGATGAGAGTGTAGGTATAGGCACCCACCATGTAGAACTCACCGTGGGCGAAGTTCACGATCTTGAGGATGCCGAAGATCAGCGAGAGCCCGATCGCCATCAGCGCGTAGAACACGCCGATGATCAGGCCATTAATGACGAGATCGAGAGCGAGCATGCGGGCGGTTGCGAATGGCGGGATGGGGAGGATGCCAGTCGGCAGCACCCTCCCCCGAAGTTACGGAACGCCCTGACTGGGCAAGCTGCTTAGTTCGGACGCTCGATCAGCGAAAGATCAATCGGCTGACCGGCTTCCTGAACGAGCTTGGTGTCCTTCACGGGCTGGTTCACATCGGTGATCTGGAACGTGACGTAGGGCACATCCAGCCACTGGTGATACTTGTAGCCGCCCTTCTCGGTGGAGAAGGTGATCTCCCCGCGCGCGCCGGTCCACTTGATGCCTTCCAGCGCCTTGATCATCGCATCGGGATCCGTGCTACCCGCGATCTTGATCGCCTCGGCGATGAGGAAAACGCTGTCCGCCGCCTGGAACAGCAGCCGGTTCGGCTCGAAGCCCGTCTTCGCCGTATAGGCCTCGGCCACCTGCCTGCCGAGCTCGGGCAGCTGCATCTTCGGATGGTAGAGCCCGAAGACGAGCATGTACTTGGCCGAATCGCTCACGTTCTGCCAGAAGTCGGGGTAATCCGCGATGCCTGACGCATCATAGATTAGCGTCTTCGACGTCGGCGCGATGCCCTGCTCATAGAGCTGGTTGATCAGGATGTAGGCCGCCGGCGGCAGCATGATCTCCACGATCACATCAGGCGGATTGGCCTTGAGCGGCAGCAGCGCCGGCAGGAAGTCCTTCGCCGCGCGGTCGAGCGTCTCATAGCGGTACTCGACATCGGGCGCTTTCTCCTTGAGCACGTCACCGATCAGCTTGGCGAGACCCACGCCGTAGTCCGTGTTCTCAGGGAACGCGAGCACATTCTTGGCGCCCATGGCCGCGATCGTCTCCGCGGCGGCGATGGCGACACGGCTGTTGAAGTTGCCCGGGTTGAAGACCTGCGGATAGCCCTTCTCGCGAATAACGTCGGACCAGCCGTTCGTGTTGACGTACGGCACGTTGTAGCGATGCGCCACCTCGATGCCCGCGAGCGCCGCGGAGCTTTGGTGCTCGCCCGTCACGGCGATAACCTTGTCACGCGTAATCAGCTTCTCGACCGCTGCACGGGCTTTCTCAGGAATGCCCTGCGTATCCTCGACGATCAGCTCGAGCGGCCGCCCGAGGACGCCGCCGGCATCGTTGATCATCTTCACGGCCACTTCGGCGCCGTCCCTCACCTGCACGCCCTGCGACACCGATCCGGGCGGCGAGAGCGTGACGGTCAGGCCGATCTTGATGGGCTCTTGCGCGACAGCCCCTCCGGCACTGGCGAATAAGCCCGCGGCGACAGCCAACGCGGCGCAACCAAAATACTTAAGTATTGATGCTGGTCCCACGACGCTCCTCCATTGACGCTTCCCTCACGCGTGTGGGTCGGATCGTAGAGCAACCCCTACGGAAAAGGAAGCCGGAAGCAGCAGTGCTCGCGGCCATTTCATGTGTTGTCGTGCTACTGACCGGCTGAGTGCAGAAAGAGCTTCTGCTTGATCAGGCCCGATTGGGCCGCGGGCGCGAGCGCCCGTATGTTATTTGGCAGGTTTGAACTCGTATATTGCGGCGGAGGAGAATTATCAGCGGCGGACAACAAGACCAGCGCTCGCCATCTTCAAGATGTGTCGGAATGCCGCGCAAGAGATGCGCGGTGTATCGCACCCTCTCGCAAGTTGAATGAAAGCCTATTGCCGAAGCTCGACTACGGAAGACTTCGACTGCGCCAGAAATAACGGCGCGCAGGCGCTAACTACAACTTCGGGAGACGTCGTATGAAACCTTCTACAGCATGTTCCATGGCCGCAGCGGCGGCCTTGCTGGTGTTCGCTTCACCGCCCGCGGGCGCAACGCTGTCCTCAGCGGCCGTGTCGAAGCTCGGTGTGAGCAGCAGCCCGGTCTTTCAGATACAGGGCACCGGCGGACAGCAAGGCGGTCAAAGAGGCGGCGGAGGCGGTGGGGGAATGCAAAGCGGCCAGGGCGGTGGCGGAGGAATGACCGAGCCCAAGGGCGGTGGTGGAGGCACCATGGAGAACAGGGGTCGCGGAGGTGGAATGTCTCAGCCCCGGGGTGGTGGCGGAGGCACCATTGAAAAAAGAGGCGGCGGCGGAACCTGGGAGGGCAGGCGCGGTAGAGGCGGCGGAACCATGGAACGCCGGAGAGGCGGCGGCGGTGGCATCATATTGGAAGAGAGGCGGCGACCGCGCGGCTATCGCGGCCCACGCTTCCGTGAAGGCCCCACGCTCAGGTTCCGGAGCGGGTGCGGCTGGCTGAGAGAACGCGCTCGGGATACCGGCAGCCGCTACTGGTGGCGCCGCTATCGCGAATGCTTGCGCGGCTGATCACCGAAGAGCGGGCGCCGCAATTGCGCCGATGGCCTCCGCGCCCGCTTCATCGAATTGGATGAGAGCATTCAAGCAGCGTGCCGCCGGCCGCCCTGCTGGCGGCAGATGTCGCAATTTCACAGCCTTTTGCGCCGTGAACGGACCGTTTCGTCCCAGCAGCAACGGTCGGAACGGATGGTTTAGTTCAGCTGCCAGATACGAATGTTGAGCAGCGTGGCGTAGCTGACCCAAGCCAGATAGGGCAGGAAAAGCAGAACCGCGGTGCGGCTCGCCGGCAGAGCGAGCACCATGAACGCGACGATAGCCAGCCAGAGCGCGAAGTGATCACCATCGCGAGGCCGATCTGCTGTGCACCGAACATCGCGAACGACCGCGCGCCGTTGAACACGAGCTGCACAATCCACGCAGCGAGCGCCGCGCCCATTCCCGCAGCGCGCCAGACCAGCCATCCGGCCACCGCGATGAGCACATAGAGCACTGTCCAAACTGGCCCGAACACCCATGCGGGCGCCGTCCAGGCCGGTTTTTCCAGCGCCGCATACCACTCCCCCGGCTCGAACCACGCCCCGAACGCACCGACCGCTGCCACGGCGGCGAGGAAGAGGAGGAAGGAGAGAAAGCGGGTCATGGTGGGTGAACGGACGGGCGACGCGATGCGTTCCCCTCCACTACGCTCGAACGCGTCCCCTCCGTCAAACTATGGCCAAGTGCATATTAAGCTGTTGGCAAGTTGATCGCCCCCGGACAAGGCGCAGGCGAGCGTGTTATGCTATAATCTCCCTGCTTGCTCTCATTTGGTTTGTCGGTGATCACTTTCTCTTCCGAATCGTCTTCCCCGCTCCAACCAATCGGAAACTTGTGTTAATGCAGTGGCGCCAAGCGACTTAATCTCATACATGAAAAGCGTTTCTGCTTGCGAATAGCCTTTGATGCGATCTTTGCTATGCGTTTTGAAGTTTATTCGGGCTACTGAGAAAGCGGAGGGAGCTCCTGACTGAACCGGAGCGCCTTGAAAATCGTCTAGAACGACATCCAAGCCCTAGACAGGACCTTGTCCACGCTGGACTTCAAGTGATCTTGAGGCGATAGTGCCCGGCCGGACGCGATAAGCAATATTCACCAGCGGCGAGCTGATCGGAGGATACTTGATCAGCAGAGGGTTATCAAACGGCAACCTGATATCGGCGTTACGGGATAAGCGGCAAGGTGCTTAGCAACTTACTTCGGACGTGGTCGCACGCGGATTGGAATTGAAAAAAAAGTCTCCCACTCCTCAGTTTTGGTTATGTCGTCACCCTTGCTCCAGCGAAACTCAATAGTGCTGTCGCCGGCGATATCATTAAACACGATGTTCGAAAGTGGAACATGGTAGATCCCCGGACCTTCTACCGTCAATCGACCCCTGACCTTTTTCGTGAGGCGGTCGTTTAAAAAAGCAGCAATGCTTATCGTCTCGCTTTCCTTCTCGGTTGCTTCGAATCCAATCAAGAGAGAAAGAGCTAACGTAGCAGGCGTTTTGGTCAGTCCGACATCCGTGCTGTACACGCCTATAAGGATAAATTTTCCATTGTTCTCCTGCCTTATATCATCGCATAAGAGCGCGAATTTTGCGGCTATAGTCATGCATCCGGCCTAATTTCAAAAGCAGCGCGTCCTGTGTCAGTTTTCTGGCTTCCCAGTTCTTGATTTAGTTCCCTGGATAACTCTCTATAATTTGCAGTATCGTCCGCATCCATAGGAGCGGCGCTGAAATGTGGTTCCCATCCGATCGCCCAAAGTAGCTCCGCAACGCTCCTGAGTGTCATATTATCAAGACCCATCAACTGCCTATTTATAACGGATCTGTTCACTCCAAGCACATTAGCTATCTGTTGTTGCGTCAATCGGCGGCGGGACTTCTCCGTTGCAAAGGCTCGCTGCACCTCCGAACGGACGCGTGAAATGAACCGCACGGCCGCCTCGGATTTTTCTCCAACTGAGTAACTAAACGAGGTCATCAAAAACTCCCGTCACGTATTTTGGCTCATCCAAGTCTAGAGAGCAGCGACACCTCAAAACCTTTCGCTTCGCGTCCTCATAATTCTGCTTGTTGTGTGCTCCTTTATAGTCATCGGCATAGCCCCCAACGACAGCAATAAATTTCCGCGGTCGGTATAGCCATCCAAATATTCTGAGATCCGCAGTTTTTAGTTCCCATACTTCATCTGACCTCGGCATCAAATCCTTAAACATTTTGTTATATCTCATTGGTTTTCCGGTAATCCATTTGTAAAGGATCTCGAAAAACTGTTCCTGTGGACTTTGATCTACACCCAATCGACCTGGTTGCAATTTTGGAAGGTCATTCTGCACCCAGTCCCAGAAATCCGGCGTTCCCCAGATGTACCTGTCTTCAAACTCATTTCTACGAAGATGAATTGTAATCGGTACAAGACCTGGTGGATCACGCTTACACAATGTATCGATGGTTGCCATATAAGTCAACAACCTGTTGATATAAATGTCAACATATGATAAGATTTACAAGGCGAGGAAAGCACATTGATGTTGGCACGCGCAATAGGTGCCAGAACGATGATTGGTTACGAAGGGTAGATCATTTTGTTCGGCCGATGGTTCCAGCCAGGCCGCATGGTTGGCGTATTGATGCAGATATTAAGGTGAGACGTGGTGTTGTTCCTCTAACATGCGGCAAAGGCGGGCTAACAGGCTTTCGGTTCGGTTCTGGCGTTGAGGTTGCAGGCTTCCTGACAGACAGCTTGCAGAATTGCCTAACTCCATCTCACGCTCAGATGCCGTCATCATCAAACTTGTCCCCGCTCCGCGCCCCCGCGTTATGATCCCACTCGTCCGCCCGCGAGGGGACGTTCTCCGGAGGCGTCCGTGAACGGGGGCGGATGCGGTCTCACAGGTGCTAGCGGCAGGCGGCAACGTCTGTCGTGACGCAGGCAGCGGGAGGACTCCCGTAACGCCCGCCGGCTGACGCGGCCGGTACCTGGTGGTCCAACGCCGACCGGCGGTTCAATTCCGCCCCACGAGAACGGAAAAATCATAATAGGCGGCGCTAGGGGACAGAGGACCGCGAGCGGGGCGGTGAGGAGCCGCCAGAAAAAATTAGGATGCGGCGCCTCTCCGCTCCGCACCCCTCAATCACTCTCCCCGCGGGCGCCATGCGCCCGCGGATGTCAGGCGTGGCCGGGTTTTGAAAATGACACCTAACGTGAAAGGCCCTTCCCCGGGCAGGGAAGGGAAGCCGGGCGAAGCTACTTCGTCGGCGGCGCCATCACCGCAGTGGCGTGTGCCTGCACCGCTCCGTGCACGCCGTTCGGTACGCTGCCGAGGCTCGATGTCTGCAGCTTGGGGACGATGCCCAGGCGCTCCTCCGCGGCGGCGAGGATCTGGCCCAGAAGCTCCGCGTACCGCATCCCCTGGAAGCCAGCCATGATGTTGAGCTTGCCGTCCCAGCACCAGCCCGGATTCGGATTGACCTCCAGCAGCTTGATCTCGCCGTTGGCATCGGCGCGGAAGTCGAACCGGGCGTAGTCGCGGCAGCCGAGGCGCTCGAAGAGACGCGCCGAGTGCTCGATGAGCTGCGATTGGATGTGATCCGGCAGGTTCGCTTCGTGATAGCGGATCTGCGTCCAGTACGGACTGTCCGGCTCCCATTTCGACTCGTAGCCGAGGATCTTCGGCAGGCTGGGGTCGAGCCGCGAGTAGTCGACCTCAAGGATGGGCAGCGCTCGCAATCCCTGGTCCGAATTGCCGATAAGACCAACCGAATACTCTGGCCCCGTCAGGTACTCCTGCACCAGGATCGGCCGGCGCGGGAACTCGGCGCGCAGGCGCTCCAGATAGTCGAGCAGCGCGCGCTCGTTGGTCACCACCGCCTCCTTGGTGATGCCCTGGGAGCTGTCGCCGTAGTTGGGCTTGAGCAGCGCCGGAAAAACGGAGGGCAACGTCGCGCCCTGGTCACCCGGGCGCACGTAGGTTTCGAGTGGCACCGGCACGTCGAGCGTCATCGCCACTGCACGCACCAGGCCCTTGTCGTAGCAAGCCGCGAGAGCTTGCGGTGGCGCGCCCGTGTAGGGGAGGCCCAGCACCTCGAGCATCGCCGGAATGTGCAGCTCCTTGAACGGATCGTTGTTGAGCCCCTCGTCGCACAGGTTGAACACGAGGTCCGTCCTGAGGCCTGCCAGGTCGCGCTCCAGGGTGGCGTGGTTGTCGAGGTAGCGGAACGTGTAGTTCGGCAGCGTCGACAGCGCGTCCTTCAGCTTGCGGATGGTCTCGAGGTCCTCCGGGTTGAAGGTGCCACCGCGCTTCACCGCATCCGGCAATCGCGGGTCGCCCAAAAGCACAGTGACGTCGAGCTTCTGCACCCTGCCGCGCGTCTTGCGGGCCGGACGTTGCGGAGCATCCGCCGTCAGCAGGATGCGGCGCGCCATCATGCCGAGGTCCTGATCGCGGTCCGACAGCGCCTCCGCGTAGCCGTGGTAGCGAACGTTGCGGAAGCCGCACTTCGCGAGAAGCTTCGCGATGCTCTCCTTGGTGTAGAGCCGCTCGGCGTAGAACTGGTCCGCAATCACGCCCATCTCGTCGTGGACGATCACCTCGCGGCTGATGAGGCGCTCGCGATCCTGGCTGATGGAGCGCTCACGGCAGACGAAGTGGTGCTCGTCGATCCACTCCCAGGAGCGGCGCTCGAAGTGCTCGGCCATGTAGGCGCCGTCGGTGATGTCGAGCACGAGCTGGCCCGTGGGCCGCAAAATCTTGCCCACGGTCGTCAACACCTTCTCGTCGTCCTGCTTGTTGGAGAAATATCCAAACGAGTTGCCCATGATGACAACGCAGTCGAACGTGCTCTCTGGCAGGCGCGGATTGCGCGCATCGCCTTCCTTGAACACGACCTGCAGGCCCTCGTTCTGCGCCCGTTTGCGCGCAAGGCGGACGAGATAGCGCGACCGGTCGACGCCGGTCACATTCCTGAAGCCCCGCCGTGCCAGCTCCAGGCTGTGGCGGCCCTGACCGCAGCATAGGTCGAGAATGGCGCTGTGCGGCTGGATTGCGGTGGCCGATACGATGAAGTCGACCTCGCGGCGGGTGTTCTCAATGTTCTCGACGACGTCGCCGTCCGTCTTCACGTAGAGCGCATTGAAAAGCTTGCGCCACCACTCCTGGGGAAGATGCGCCTCGAGATCGGCGACGGGGCCCAGGCAGGAGCGGGCCGGCGCGCGTCGCGGCCGCTTCACCTTCGAAGCTATTGCCATGATGGACGGAAATTCCTTTCGATGCCGCCGGATCGACGGCGAGGGTGTGCGCCTTGCCCCCGTCAGCCGGCCGTACGGCCAGGCCATAAAACGAGGCCCCTCTGGCCTCAGCGGAAAAACAGTTAGCGGGTTGCTAGTTCAATGCAAGTTACAAGTTGGAGGACGAATTCCACCGAAACGGTGCTCAAGTGAAATTGTCGAAGCCGCTACTTGCGGCGCTCGAGGATGGCGATGAAGAAACCGTCCGTGTCGTGCGTTGCCGGCGTCAGAAGAAGCGTATCGCTGCTGCCATCTGCGGAAATGGGCGGCGTGCCGCCGATGTAGGCAGCCCAGCTTTCGGCATAGGGCTGCAGCGAGAACTCGGGATGCCGTTCGAGAAAGGCGGTAACCTGATCTTGGTTCTCTTCCGGCAGCACGGAGCACGTCACGTAAACGAGCCGGCCGCCCGGCTTCACCAGCGGCGCGGCCAGCTCCAGCACCTCCTGCTGTTCCTTCTGCCGGTCGGCGAGGTTTTGCGGCTTCACGCGCCACTTCGCATCGGGGCGACGCCGCCAGACCCCCGAGCCGGTGCACGGCGCATCGACCAACACGACGTCGAAGCGGGCGCCCAGCGCGCGCACGGCCTCTTCGTCGCCCGCGGGCAGAACCTGCGCGTTGCGGACGCCAGCGCGTTTCAGCCGCTCGAAGATGGGGCGGAGCTGGACGCGGTCGGCATCGTAGGCATAGACCTGCCCCGTGTTCTGCATCGCCGCGGCCATGGCCAGCGTCTTGCCGCCGGCGCCGGCGCAGAGATCGAGAACCTGGCGGCGCGGCGAGGCCCCAGAGAGAAGCGCAGCGATCTGGCTCGCCTCGTCCTGAATCTCGAACCAGCCTTTGCCGTGCCCGGGCTCGGCTTCGACGTTCGGGGTACGCCCTGGTCCCGCGGGCGGCGGAATGCGAACGCCGACAGGAGACATGGGCGTCGGCTCAGCGCCGAACCGTGAGAGCGCCTTCAGCACGCGCTCACGATCAGCCTTCAGCGTATTTGCGCGAAGGTCGACAGGCGCCCGGCGTGCCAGCGCCCTGCCCTCTTCGACAAGGCGATCGCCGAACACCCGCTCGAACGAAGGGACCAGCCACTCGGGAATATCCGCGCGGATATGGAGGGGCGCGTCTTCCGGCACTTCCCGTTCAAGCCCCGCGCGCTCGGATGGCGTGAGCGGCGCGAGGGCATATTCGGAGCCGTCAGCTGCGGCCGCGACCTCCTCGGCCGTCATGGCAAAAGCTTCTGGCGCGGCGGCAAGCACGAGCGCACGGGTCGAGTCGTCGCCCATCCGCGCCGCAAGCGAGAGGCGGCGGCGAAGGACGTCGAACACGAGATTGCCGATGGCCGCTCGATCCCCGGAGCCCGCGAAACGGTGCGCCTTGCCCCAGTCGGCCAAAGCCTGCGCTGCGGGCCGGTGGTGGACGAAAATTTCGTCCAGCACCTCGACGGCAGCTTTCATTCGAGCACCGGGGCGCATCGACTAGAGCCTCACCTGAAGAATGTGCCACGGGATCTCCGCCCGCTTGGCGACCGGAACAATGAAGCCGGGATGGCGTCCCGGCCAGCGGGCACGAGTAGTGAAATCATCAGTGCTATGAGCCACCCGCGGTACCCCGCAAGCCCAACGAGCCCAGGCAGCTGCTAGATCAGCCATTGAACGGGTAGTTCGGACTTTCTCGCGTGATGCCAACCCCGTGGATATGGCTCTCGCGAACAGAGGCCTGCGAGATACGGACGAATTTGGCTTTGGCCTGCAGCTCCGCGATGCTGGCGGCACCCACGTAGCCCATGCCAGCGCGCAATCCGCCGACGAGCTGGTGCAGCACCGTCGCCACCGGCCCCTTGTAGGGCACCTGGCCCTCGATACCCTCCGGCACGAGTTTCAGCGTATCCTTCACCTCTTGCTGGAAGTAGCGGTCGGCGCTGCCACGGGCCATGGCCCCCAGCGATCCCATGCCGCGGTAAGCTTTGTATGTGCGCCCCTGGTAGAGGTAAGTTTCTCCGGGGCTTTCATCCGTGCCGGCCAACAACGAGCCGATCATCACAGCGTCGGCACCGGCTGCAAGAGCCTTGGTGATATCGCCGGAAAACTTCACGCCACCATCTGCAATGATCGGAATGCCGTGCTTGCGGGCTTCGTTCACACATTCGACGATGGCAGTGAACTGAGGAACGCCCACGCCAGCCACCACCCGCGTGGTGCAAATGGACCCTGGTCCGATCCCAACTTTCACTGCATCGGCACCGGCATCGATCAGCGCCCGCGTCGCTTCCGCAGTCGCCACGTTGCCAGCAATGACCTGAGTGCTGTTCGAGAGCCGCTTGATGCGAGTCACCGCCTCAAGCACCCGCCGCGAGTGGCCGTGCGCCGTGTCCACGACGATCACATCACAGCCAGCCGCGATGAGTCGCTCCGTGCGCTCGTGTCCCTCGTCGCCCACGGTCGTCGCTGCCGCGACCCGCAGCCGGCCCTGCTCATCCTTGCAGGCGTTGGGATAAAGCGTTGCCTTCTCGATGTCCTTGACGGTGATGAGACCAATGCAGCGGTAATCGTCATCTACGACGAGCAGCTTCTCAATCCGATGCTGATGGAGCAGCCGCTTCGCTTCCTCGCGATCGACGTTGGATTTGACCGTAATCAGGCGGTCTTTCGTCATCAGCTCGGAGACGGGGGTCTCCATATTCGTGGCGAATCGCACGTCCCGGTGGGTCAGGATGCCCACCAGCTTGCCGCTTCGGCCGTTACCTGCGTCCTCGACCACGGGGATGCCGGAGATCCGATGCTCCTTCATTAAAGCCAGAGCATCCTTGAGTTTTGCGGTGGGCCGAATCGTCACGGGATTCACCACCATGCCGCTCTCGAACTTCTTGACTGCCTCGACCTCCTTGGCCTGCTGCTCCGGCGTGAGGTTGCGATGAATGACACCGATGCCGCCCGCTTGAGCCATTGCGATAGCCAGCCGCGACTCCGTCACGGTGTCCATGGCCGACGAGATGATTGGAATGTTGAGAGTGACCGTCTTGGTAATCCGAGTTGTAACGTCGACTTCGCTGGGGAGTATCTCAGAGGCTTGAGGCACCAGCAGAACGTCGTCAAACGTCAAACCGATATGGTCGACGATCTCGATCGGGCGAACCGCCATAGGCGTGGCTCCTGGATTTAAGTGAAATGGCCCGTCTCAGCCGGACGATTTCGCAACGCGCATACCATGCAAGGTAGTGCAAAGGAAGCGAGCGGGCCGTCTCAGGGATAGCTCCGCCGTTGGTTTCCCCAGGGCGCCCCGGATCGGGCGGGCCGTCGCGGCAGGACCATCGTTACCCTAACAATGAGCGTTACCTACCCCCTGATCAAGGGTGGCCGCTGCAATGAGCACGAGCAGGCGACGGTCTGTGATGGCTTACGAGGTGCTTCAGGCTCGACCTCGGAATCCGGTCGCCAGTACGTAAAGCTCCGGACTTTCGGGACGGCTGGCCGGCGGCTTTACGTGCCGCACTTTCGCGAAATCGCGCTTGAGAGATGCCAGCAGCTCTCCCTCGGTGCCTCCGCGAAAGACCTTGGCCAGAAAGGTGCCGCCAGGAGAAAGCACCTCCCGAGCAAATTCGGCCGCCGCCTCGGCAAGTGCCATGATGCGCAGGTGGTCTGTCTTGGAGTGTCCGGTCGTTGGCGCCGCCATGTCGGAGAGCACCACGTCCGCACCGTGGTCCCGCAGCCTAGTTCGCAAAGTCTCCGGCGCCGAAGGATCCATGAAATCGAGGCGAACGAAATCAACGCCGGCAAGAGGCGTCATCTCCGCGATGTCAATCGCGACCACTTGCCCTCGCCCCTCTACAGACTTGACGCGCTCTGCCGCCACCTGGCTCCATCCGCCAGGAGCTGCCCCAAGGTCGACGACTCGCTGGCCCGGCTTCAGGAGGTGATACTTATCGTCGATCTCGATCAGCTTGTAAGCCGCGCGTGAACGGAATCCCTCACGCTGAGCGGCTTGGACGTAAGGGTCTGTGAGTTGTCGCTCGAGCCAGCGCCGCGACGACGGTTTGCGTGCTTTACTGCTGCGCAGGCGGACTTTGAGTGGCCGTTGACCGCCTCGGCCGCTCTTGATGGGTGATTTGACCATTATCTTGAGCTGGGGTGGCGTGACTCAGGAGGGCTTACCGGCGCGACGGTAGAAGCTCCGGTAGCACCCGTCCTCCGCCATCATGGTAGCGAGCATGCCTTCGCGCAGGCCGCGGTCTGCGACCCGGAGTCGCTTCGCTGGCCACATCCTGAGCAAGCTCTCCAGGATTGCGCATCCGGCGAGGACCAAGTCAGCTCTTTCCTTACCGATGCAGGGCTCGGCGACCCGCTCCTCATAGGAGCGTGCGAGCAGGTCATAAGTGATAGCCCTGGCCTCAGAGGCTTTGAGCCAGCATCCATCTACCCGCCTGCGATCATACCGCGGCAGGCCGAGCCTGATGCCCGCCATCGTTGTGACTGTTCCGGAGGTTCCGAGCAAATGAGCGCGTCCACGCTCCACGCGTGCCCGGAAGCCATACTTTGCCTCGAACGGCTTCAAGAGTTCCGAGACCGTCTCGACCATCTGCTCGAAGCTCGCCTGCGTCAGTTGCCGCCCCCCGAACCGCTCCGCAAGCGTCACAACGCCAACGGGAAGGGAAGTCCACGCGGCAATGCAGTTCATTGCCTCAAGACGGTGACCCAGCGAACGCCGCCAGTTTCCACGGCGTCGCGTTAGATCGAGCCACACCAGCTCGGACGATCCACCCCCGATATCGAAGACGAGAGCCAGATCTGCGTTGTCGTCTAGGAGAGTTGCGCAACCGGAGACAGCTAGTCTTGCCTCTGTCTCCCGCGACAGGATTTCGATTTCGAGCCCCAGCTCGCGGCGCACCCTGTCGATGAACTCTTGGCCGTTCTCAGCTACCCGGCATGCCTCAGTGGCCACCAAGCGAGCGCGCACAACGTTGTGCCGGCGCATCTTGGCGGCGCAGACTCTGAGGGCATCCATGGTCCTCTCCATGGCCGCCTCGGACAGGCGCCCTGTGGTGCTTAGCCCCTCTCCCAGACGAATGATTCGGGAAAACGCATCGACGACCTGGAAGCCGCGGCGTGTGGGACGAGCGATCAGAAGGCGGCAGTTGTTCGTGCCGAGATCGAGGGCGGCGTAAACCCGCTTCTCACGACTTTCGAAGGATGCCGGTCTGAGCGTGAATGGAGCTGGTGGGGTAGGCCAAACCGGCGGCGATATGGGCGAGCGTTCGATAGGCGGAACCTCGACCACCGCTTCGAGGCGGGAGTCCCCAGAGGCGGACAGCTCAACTGCCGGCCTTAGCGGCTCCCTTTCATCGGTTGGCACCTCCACGGTCAATCCCCAGCGCCTGGATCAGGCCCGCCGAGACAATATCGAGGTCCCGTCGGGAAAGAGGCACATCAGGCGTCATCTGGTTGCACTTGGGGCCAGTGTAGCAGCTTGGCCGGCCTGGTAAACAGATTGTTATGAATCTCGTTGATGCTCCGACCAAAGGCCGGAGTTACCAGCAAATTTCGGCCCCCTTACCGTCGCGTTAAAGCTTTGCACCTTCGGATTAAGCCGATCTTCCAGTCAGACAACCTGGTTGCGGAGATTGGACTCGCCGCGCCAGAGCCGCTCCAGGTTCTCTAACAATATGTCGATGACGTTCTCCTCATAGCGGCTGGTCTCTCCCGCTGTATGAGGAGTGAGGAGTACGTTGGGCATGTCCCACAACGGCGAGGTGGGAGGCAGCGGCTCCTCACGTGCAACATCCAGTGCCGCGGCAGCGATCTTTCCCTCCTGAAGGGCTGAGATCAGCGCCTCTTCATCCACAACCTTCCCTCGCGCGACATTTATTAGGCGCGCCGTTGGCTTCATCAGTGACAAGGCCTTGGCGTCGATCAAGTTTTCCGTCTCTGGGGTCAGCGGACACGTGAGTGCGACGATGTCCGCCTGCGGCAGCAGCGCGTGAAGCTCGGCTTGCGAGTGGATGCTGTCTACGTCGGCACCGCCCGTACTTGGGTCACGCTTCGTTGCAATCACCCGCAGATCGAAGGCTTTGGCGAGCCGGGCAAGCTTTGCGCCGATCGTACCGAGGCCGACGATGAGCAGCGTCTTTCCGGCAAGTTCCTCTTCCCTCTTTGCCGGATCACTGATCATCCCCCGCCAATGTTTCTCTTTCTGGTGATCACGGCCGGTATGGAGCTGGCGTGTCAGAGCCAAGATCAACGCCAAGGCGTGCTCAGCGACGGCGTTGGCGTTCGCACCCTTAGCACTCGCAAGCCGCACTCCTTTCTCCCTGAAGCGCTCCAGGTCGTACTGGTCCGTCCCAGCGCTGATCGACTGCACGAAGCGCAAGTTGGAAGCGCGATCCAGAAGCTCGTTCCGCCAGAATCCCGATGCGACGATGACATGAGCCTGCGGTGCCACCGCAAACAGATCCTCGACGGAACGCACCTCGATGGCGTTGATGCCAGTGTCGCGCCGCAGGAACGCATCTTTCATCCTGTAGGCGGCGTGGGCGAAGCAGATGAGGAGCTCTTCGCGGGGCGGAAGCGAGGTCGAGGGCATGAGGCTTTGGTCTTCCGAGAATTGGAACAACAACGGTCTATGCCCGCCAGAATGCCTCAGGGGGATGCTTCAGGCAATTCGGCCGCAGGCGGTCAGTAGACAGGATTAGGGAAGTACCGGAGCACCAGCTCCTCGTAGCGACCGCTCTCACGAACCCGTTTGAGAGCCTGATTGAGCAGATGTTTCAGATCTTGATCTCGCTTCGATACTGCGATGGCTAGTCCGTCGCCGAAGTACTTCGGGTCATAGAACGGCCCCCCTCTCAGCTCGCAGCATTCCCGAGACGATGTTCCAATCACCCAGAAGCTGAGCCCGATTCCATCGTCGAACACGAGGTCGACCTCGCCGTTCATCAGCGCCTCGCGGGCAAGTTCCGGAGTGTCGAACTCCCTGATGGCGCTAAATCGGAAGAAGGCCTTCAGGTAAGCCTCGTGGGCTGTTCCTTTCGCCACCGCGATCGATCGTCCATCCAGGCCCTCTGGATTGACCTCGAAATCTTCAGCGTCCCGCCTCGCCGCGAAGCGAGCGGGCGTATGGAAGTACCGATCTGTGAAGTCAACCGATTGTAGCAGTTGTGGCGTGATCTTGTGCCCGGCGATGATCGCATCCGCATCGCCTCGGTTGAGCGCAGGGACGAGCGCTTCCCACGGCCTGGCCTGGATGTCGCAGGACGTGCTTGCCTCGAGGCACAATGCGCGGGCTAGGTCCACGTTGAAGCCCGTCAGGATGCCTTCCTCGTCGTAATAGTTGAATGGCGGGAAATCGCCGTCGGTGACGAAGCGCAGCAACGTCCGGCGGGTTCCGGTTTCCGCAGTGGAACCCTCTGGCTCCGGCGTTTGGGCTTTGGGGGCGCCGATGAGAATTGGCATCATCAACAGACAGGCCAGCAGCTTCTGCCATCGCCTCATCGTAAAGCGCTCCTGTTGAAACCGGCTTCCAGCATAATCGACTTACCCTACTAGGTTGCTACCTAGGTAGCGGCCGAGCGTCGGACACTTAATGTAAGCGAGCCTCTCAAGCCCAACATGTTTTCCAGCTCGCGCTCACCGTGAACCATCACGATGGGGCCTTATCAAAGAGCCCCACTCAAGACACCACGGATCTGACCGAAGCTGAATACGCCTTCCTGGTCGGCAATCTGCTCGACCGGGAGACCCTGCTCCAAGCCATCGCCCTCAGCCGGCAGTGGGGAGTTGCCCCTCACGAAGTCCTCATTGCCCGGGACTGGATCACCGAAACCAATTACGTCGAGGCTTTGGCCAGGCATCTCGGAGTGCGCGCACTCAGCCAAGTCGGGACCCCATTGAAGGCAGGGGTCGCTCTTCTCGACGGTACCGCAACAACGCCCTGGGAAGTCGCGCGTCGCATTGCCGAGCTCGAGGCTACCGGCAACGTGGTCGTGCTAGCGCTGCCCTGGGAGATTGCCGACCGTTCGCCGGCGAATGCACGGCGCCTGCGATTGCAGCGGGCCATCACAGGCCTTCTCCGCTGGCGCCCGGTGTGGTCGGCCGGAATGCCGGTCTGGTTTTGGCAGCGATTAGCCCTCCTGGCCGGAGGGGGGTTCCTGGTGGGTCAGGTCGTAACTGCGCCTGATGTTGCCTACACCACCTTGTTCATTGTCCTCACCCTTGCGTTTACGCCGATCGTCGTGATGCGCTTGGTGATCCTTGCGCTGGGGTTGCTCCCCGAACTAGGGAAATCCCCGCGAGAACGCATCCCCGATGCGGAGCTACCGGTTTACTCCATCCTCGTCCCGATGTTTCGCGAGGGGGAAGTCCTGCCGGATCTCGTGGCTGCATTGTCGGCAATCGACTATCCGGCCGCCAAGCTCGACGTGTTGCTCGTTCTCGAAAGCGTTGATCATGAAACTCAGAAGGTCGCGGCCTCCTTGGACCTTCCCGGTTTCATGCGCGTCGTCGTCGTGCCGGACTCGCAACCGCGCACGAAGCCCAAGGCACTCAATTATGCGCTGCAACTGGCGCGGGGCGATTACGTTGTCGTCTACGATGCCGAGGACGCGCCCGATCCCGACCAACTCCGCAAGGCGATATCCCGCTTCCGTGAGGCTCCGGCGAAAGTGGCTTGTCTGCAGGGCAGGCTGAATATTCATAATGTGCGCGATAGCTGGCTAACACGTCAGTTTACGCTCGAGTACACCGTCCTTTTCGATGTGATCCTGCCGGGATTGGCGCGGCTGGGCTTGCCGATCCCGCTCGGCGGCACCTCGAACCACTTCCCCCGTCAAGTGCTCGACCGTTGGTTTGGCTGGGACCCCTTCAACGTCACGGAGGATGCCGACCTGGGCATAAGGCTCGCGCGCACCGGCGCGAGGGTCGAAATGCTGAACTCCACGACCTGGGAGGAAGCACCAGCCCGATTCGGCATCTGGTTCCGGCAGCGCACCCGATGGCTAAAGGGGTGGATGCAGACATATCTCGTGCACACACGCCAGCCGCTGCGATTGATGTGGGACCTCGGGTGGGCAGCTTTCCTAGGCTTCCATCTCTACTCCGGCGGGCTCGTCCTGTCGGCGCTCGTGTTCCCCATCTTCTGCATCATCGTGGCCGTGGAGGTCTGGCAGGGAGTGTGGCTGGATCTTCCGATGTCAATTCCTAGTGGCGCGCTCTGGACCCTGGCTGTCTTCAACCTAGCCGCCGCCTACTTGGCTACACTTGTCGGTACCGTGGTGGCGATCTGGAGGCGCGGCCGAATCTGGCTCCTGCCAGCTGTGCTCCTCATGCCGTTCTATTGGCTGTTGATCTCGCTTGCTGCTTACCGCGCTGCCATTCAGCTCGCGACGGCGCCTTATTACTGGGAAAAGACTGAGCATCGTTCCCGCACCCGCCCTCGGCAGGCGACGTAGGTAAGGTCGCCCCAATAGCGGTCGTGGCGCCAGCAAACCCACTCAGCGAGAGGTAACCGGCGGAAGATTGAAGAAATTGGAGCGGGCGAAGGGAATCGAACCCTCGACACTCAGCTTGGGAAGCTGATGTTCTACCACTGAACTACGCCCGCAAGATCAGCGAGATTGCTTCGTGCGTCACTATAATGGGCGGCTCCTGCGCGCCGCGCAAGAGGCACCTCAGGGGCTGTCGTTGCATGCCTCACAGGCGAGAGCACCGGCTCGCGCTAACCCCCGGAATCAGTCTAGCCTTCAGCCGAAGCTGTACCGCCTGAGAGGAGCTGATCATGCCAGTTACGTTCGAGGATATCGTGGCACTCAAGCAGCGCTCGGAAGAGAACAAGAAGGCTCCGGCCGACCAAAGGGGCTATCTGGCCCTGGAGCTCATCGCGGACACTTTGATCCTCACCCTTGAGCAAGAGCTCGACGAAGAGCTGGCGGACGAAGAGGATGAAGAGGAGGACGAGTTCGAGGAAGAAGACGAAGAGGAAGACGAGGGCTAGACCTACAGCGCGAGGCGATGCGCTGGCGTAGTCCGGCAACCACCACTAGCCACACTTCTTCCCGCCTCGCGCAGGATTGATCGAAGGTTGAGCGGGTGGCACAAAGCCTTGTGGTAGTGTCTCGCGGCTCCTGACCACCCCTCTCCGGAGGTCTTCCGTAGCTATGGAACTCTCGCCTCCAGCTGGTCGTCGCCTCGCGAAGTTTGAGAACCCTGACTGGACCGCATCCCTCGAACCCAGGGCCGTTGTGCCTCTAGTGCGGCTGGAGACGCTCTGGATCAATACCGGAACGCTCTGCAATATCACCTGCCGCAACTGCTACATCGAGTCGAGCCCAAGAAACGACCGTTTGACCTATATTACCGCCGCCGAGGTCTCGGCATACCTCGATGAGATCGAGGACCATCATCTCCCGACTCGGGAAATCGGCTTCACCGGGGGCGAGCCGTTCATGAACCCGGACATCATACCGATGTTGGGAGACGCGCTGAGACGCGGCTTTCAGGTCTTGGTGCTGACCAACGCCATGCGGCCCATGCAACGACCACGGATCAAGGAAGGCCTTTTGGGGCTGCTGGCCGAGCATGACCGTCGGCTGAAGATTCGCGTCAGTCTTGATCATTACACGCAGGCGTTGCATGAGCGCGAGCGCGGCGCAGGGACATGGATCAAAACTCTGCAGGGGCTCGACTGGCTGTCGGAAAATGGGTTCAACATCGCCATCGCGGGCCGGATGTGCTGGGGCGAAGATGAGCGCGCATTGAGGGCCGGGTACGGCAAACTGATCGCGGAGAGGCGATGGCGGATCGATCCGGAGGACCCAAGCCAGCTCACGCTGCTGCCAGAGATGGACGGCAGCTATGACGTACCGGAAATCACAACCAGATGCTGGGATATCCTGAAGAAATCACCCGCCGACGTCATGTGCGCGCGGAGCCGTATGGTCGTGAAGCGAAAGGGCGCAGCGGCTCCGGTCGTCGTGCCGTGTACGCTGCTCCCCTATGAGCCCGCCTTCGAGATGGGAACAACGCTGGCAGAAGCCGCACGGGCCGATGGCGGAATGTTCGCCAAAGGCGCCGTGAAGCTTTGCCATGTCCACTGTGCCAAGTTTTGCGTGCTTGGAGGAGGAAGCTGCTCCTAAGCTCCTTCCGATTGCCAATTACTTCTTCACCAAGGCGTCGCGAATCTCACGCAGATAGACCTCAGTCGGCGATTCGGCTGCGGGCGCTTGAGGTGCCGGCCGGCGAAACCGGTTCACCGCCTTGACCAGCAGGAAAATGGCAAACGCTGTAATTAGGAAGGTGATAACCGCGTTGAGAAACATTCCATATTTGATCTCAACGCCATCCCCCGTCGGCGTCGGAAGTGTGATTGCTAGCGCCGAGAAATCTATGCCTGCCAAGATATACCCGATTGGCGGCATGATGATCCCCCCGACGAGTGTGGTCACGACGGGCCCAAATGCCGCCCCCATGATCACGGCAACAGCAAGGTCCAGAACGTTGCCGCGCATCGCAAACTCTTTGAACTCCTGAATAAAGCTCATTGTTGGCCCTCCTTCTCCTGCCAAGCAGGCATCGCGCCTACGCAGCTAAACGAATCCTCTTGCCGGACGGGAGGCTAGTTCAGGCTCAGCAAACTGTAAATCTTGACCATGAGCTGTGTTAGTCTGGGCCTACTTTGCAGGCATAGAGAGCAGGGATTGCGCAAAGTCCTGGGTTTTGTGCAACATTAAAAGCTCATGCGCGCGGCGATCAAAGCTGGGCCTATGAGCAGGTAACTTGATGTGTTTACCAGACGCGAAGGCCAGCGTTTATGTTCGACGGTTGGGCCATACTAGCGCTTGGGATCGCCTACATCGGCGTCCTGTTCGCAATCGCCTGGACCGGTGACCGGACCATTCGTTCACGCAAGGGCGGTGAGGGCCGGCCTCTCATCTACGCACTTTCGCTTGGCGTCTACTGCACATCGTGGACCTTCTTCGGAAGCGTCGGGCTTGCGGCTTCGACAGGCTACGATTTCATCCCCGTCTATATCGGCCCGATTCTGATGTTCGTTTTCGGCTGGCCGCTGATCCTACGGATCATCCGCCTGTCGAAGAGCCAGAACATCACCTCGGTGGCCGACTTTCTCGCCGCGCGATACGGCAAGAGCCAGGCGGTGGCCGCCGTCGTGACGATTGTCGCTGTCGTAGGGACGCTGCCCTACATCGCGCTTCAGCTTAAGGCAGTTGTCATTTCCACGGAGGCGCTGCTCAACGGCAATTCGCAGCTTCCCGAGGAGTGGACCGAGGTTATCGGCTTCGGTGAAACGGCTCTTGTTGCGGCTATAGCCCTTGCCGCCTTTGCCGTCTTGTTTGGCACCCGCCACATCGACGCCACGGAGCACCAGGATGGCTTGATGCTGGCCGTCTCCGCGGAGTCGCTGGTCAAGCTTGCGGCCTTTCTGACCGTCGGCATCTTCGTCGTGGTTTCCGTATTCGGCGGTATCGGAGGATTCGCCGAACGTCTCGCTGACAATCCCGAGCTCCGGGCGACCTTCGTCAGGCCCTTCAACGGTGGCGTCTGGTTGACCGTATCTTTCTTGAGCTTCGTCTGCATCATCCTGCTGCCGCGGCAATTCCACGTCACCGTGGTCGAGAACAACTCCGAGCGCGAAGTCCACCGCGCCCGCTGGTTGTTTCCGCTGTATCTCGTCCTCATAAACATTTTCGTGGTGCCCGTTGCGGCGGCGGGTCTGCTGGAGTTTCCAGATCGCTCGGTCGATGCAGATCTTTTCGTGTTGTCGCTGCCGATCTCACGGGACAACAATCTCATCACGACCGTCGCCTACATCGGTGGCCTGTCTGCAGCCACCGCGATGGTAATCGTCGAGTCGATCGCGCTGGCGATCATGGTCTGCAACGGTCTCGTCATCCCGCTCCTGTTGCGCCAGAGGCTGCTCGAGGCCAATGAGCAGGAGAACCTGTCGAGCATCCTGCTGATCATCAGACGGATCGCAATCGTCGTGATCGTGCTGCTTGGCTACCTCGTCTACCGTGCGCTTGGCGAGGCCCAAGGCTTGGCCGCGATCGGCCTCGTTTCGTTTGCAGCTATCGCCCAGCTCGCTCCGGCGTTTTTCGGTGGCCTCTTTTGGCGCAATGGAACCGCCCGCGGCGCCATAGCGGGGATTCTCGCAGGGTTTGGCGTGTGGGCTTACACGATATTGCTGCCTTGGGTGATTAAAGCCGGGTGGCTCGGCGCGGACATTCTGGAGCATGGGCCGCTCGGGATCACGATGTTGCGGCCGCAAGCGCTGTTCTTCCTCGAATTTGAACCGCTCACCCACGGCGTGTTGTGGAGCATCTTTGCCAATGTGCTCGCGCTCGTCATGGTCTCGCTGCTGCGGCCGCCTGAGCCCGTCGAGCGCTTGCAAGCACATGTTTTCGTCAAGGACGACTTGCCGCGGCCGGCTCCGACACCGAGTTTCCGCCTGTGGCGGACATCGATCACGGTAGGCGACCTGCAGGCGACCGTAGCCCGCTACCTCGGCGCAGAACGTGCGGAACGCTCGTTTGCCGAGTTCTTCGCCAGCCGGAACACGACAATGTCGCCGGATGCGGAGGCGGATATCCAGATTATCCGCTTCACCGAGCACCTACTGACGAGTGCCATCGGCGCGGCATCCTCGCGGCTTGTCCTCTCGCTGTTGCTGAGGCGCAGCAACGTCGGAAGCCAGTCGGCGCTGAGACTTCTCGATGATGCCTCGGAAGCGCTTCAGTACAATCGCGACCTGCTGCAGTCGGCACTCGACCAGGTCCGTCACGGCCTCAGCGTCTTCGACAAGGATCTCAAGCTCATCTGCTGGAATCGCCAGTTCAGAGAGCTGCTGGATCTGCCGCCTGAGCTGGGGCGGATCGGCATGCCCCTCGATCGTATCCTGCGCGCTTGCGCAGAACGGGGCGATTTCGGTGAAGGATCCATAGACGAGCTGGTTGCCGATCGCCTCGTGCGCATGGCCGTCCGAAAGGAGACGATCCAGGAGAAGCTAAGCAACGGTCGCATTCTCGAGATCCGTACCGCGGCCATGCCTCAGGGCGGTATCGTCACGACTTACTCCGATATAACGGACCGGGTGGCCGCCGCGAATGCTTTGGCTCGAGCCAATGAGACCTTGGAACGCAGAGTGCGCGAGCGCACGGCCGAGTTATTGCGGGTCAATGCGGCGCTCGCGGTCGCCAAGGCGAAGGCGGACGAAGCAAATCTCGACAAGACCCGGTTTCTTGCTACTGCCAGCCATGACCTTTTGCAACCGCTCAACGCGGCTCGGCTCTACGCGTCGAGCCTCGTCGAACGGCCTCTTCCTGAGCCTGAGGCTATCATCGCCCGCAACATCGATGCTTCGCTCGCGGCCGTGGAGGAAATTCTCAGCGCCTTGATCGATATTTCCCGGCTCGATGCAGGCCGGCTGGAGCCAGAAATAACCGACGTACCGCTCAATGAACTCTTCCTTCACTTGGAGGTCGAGTTCGCACCGTTAGCACGGGAAAAAGGTCTGAAACTGAAGGTCGTCCCCACCTCTCTGTGGGTGCGCACTGACCGCAAGCTCTTGCGCCGCGTGCTCCAAAATCTCGTAGCCAATGCTGTTAAGTACACCAGCAGCGGGGGCGTGCTCCTCGGCGCCCGCCGAAAGGGTGGCTCCGTCCTCGTCCAGGTCATTGACACCGGTCGGGGTATCCCACCGTCCAAACACAAGCTAATCTTTAAAGAATTCCAGAGGCTCGAGGAGAATAGTTCCGAGATCCGGGGTTTGGGCCTCGGCCTTTCCATAGTCGAGCGGATCTGCCGCGTGCTTCAGACACCTATTACCGTCAACTCGCGACCCGGCCGTGGATCAACATTTTCAGTCCTGCTTCCAAGCGCAGAAGCACGCGGTGCCCAGGTTGTGGCTCCACCTCGAAAGTCGTTCCACGGTCCAATCAAAGGCTCCGTCGTCCTCTGCATCGAGAACGAGCCGGCAGTGTTGGAAGGTATGGGGACACTGCTTCGCGGCTGGGGCTGCGAGGTGATATGCGCCGCAAGCAGCGATGGCGCGCTGGAAGCCATTGCACAATCCAGGCAGACGCCGGATATCATTCTCGCCGACTACCACTTGGATGGCGAGACCGGGCTTGAAGCCGTCAAGCGTGTAAGGCAGCACTTGAATTCAGACGTTCCGGCCGTGTTCATTACGGCCGATCATTCGCCTGAAGTTGAGCGCGAACTGCGCGCCTCCGGGTTTGTTCTCCTGCGCAAGCCTCTCAAGGCGGCTTCACTCCGGGCAATCATGACCCGCCTGACTCTCCGGCGTGTGGCAGCGGAGTAGAGTTTTCGGCGGTCGCACTCGGTCTACAGCCTGCCTCTCAGCACTTCTTGGATGAGGACTCGCCTTCCTGGCCGTGCAACCATTTTGGCCTTTGCCGAAGGGCGGCCTAACCGCAATTGGAAGTGACCTTACTCGGTGCTTACTCGTAAGAACTCGGCTCGAGTTCCGCGCTTTACTCTGTACTCAAACAAGAAACGTTCCTTTCCCGTACTAATTTCCGGAACCTTGTCCACGGGGTCGGAGTTTGTCCGCAGGGGGACATTTACGGAGGTCCCCATGCCCAAATTCCGAATTGCCGTTTTTGCTGTAGCACTCACCGCCGCTGGCGCCATGCCAGCTCTTGGCGACGGCTACCGGGAAATACGGAAGGTATACCGCTATGCTCCTGCCCCGGAGGTCGTCGACGTACCCGATAACGGTAAGGTCGTTTACTCGTACACCGAGGTCAGAATTCGTTATCGCGGCGCTCCAACCAATGGCTATGGCGTTGCGTACTTCAACGGTCCGCCTCAGCTCTGGCGACAGCGAGAGGTCGCCTATGACGCAATCTTCACCGAGGATAAGCGCATCATCTACGATGCGGGCCGAGCAGCGCAAACGCGGGCCTTCTTCAAGGGCTATGCCTATCCACCAAAGTGGTACTACGCGCCGCCAGCCATGGGTATTGCCGAGCCGGTCTTCGACCCCGCAGGAACTTGCGGCACATTCAAATACTGGAACGGAAATGGTTGCATCGATGCGCGGTATTACTCGCGCTATAAGAACCCATACAAGTGGTAGGCTTTCCGCGGGCGACAACTCCTAGCGAGTTGCCGCAGACACCGACGAACAACCCCGTTGAAAGCTAGTGCGCGGGGCAGAAGTGAGAAGAGTCGTCAGATAAAAGCGCGACGCCCCGGGTTGAGCCCGGGGCGCTGGTTCACACACGCTGCGGCAAACGCCGCGTTCCGAACCTCAGAGGAGTTGCTTCAGCTCCTTGGCAGGCCGGAAAGCGATCTTCTTGCTCGCTTTGATCCTGATTGGCTCGCCCGTCGCCGGGTTCCGCCCCATGCGAGCGGGACGCTTCCGCACCTGCAGCGTGCCAAGCCCGCCGATGCGTACTTTGGCGCCCTTCTTGAGGTGCTTCTGGATCATCGAGGTCAGATCAGACAGCAGCGAAGTTGTCTGCTTCCGCGGCATCTGGTGCGCCTCGGACAACTCCTTAGCCATCTGAGTCAGCGTAATCGTGGCCGGCTTCGCTGCGACTTTAGTCGAGGCCGCTTTCGCAGCGGCTTTCGTCGCACCCTTTGCAGGTGCGGCCTTCTTGGAAGTCTTGGATGCGGCTGGAGCTCTCATAGCCATTGACTCTCCTTGGATAAGATGTGTGGCAGTTGAATTGAATCAGGCGACGCGAAAGCGCTCAACGTCGCCGCCTTCCGCTACGAGCCACTTAGGCCTGCGGCCTCGGCCCGTCCAGACCAGAGAATGGTTCGTAGGGTGGCGATATTTCACCTTGATGCTCGGACTTGGGGCACCCTCCCTAGCTTTTCCGGAGCCCGCTTTCTTGGCCATTGAGTTCGGCTTCTTCTTGAGAGCTGCGCGCTCTGCGACCCTCTTCTTCTCAATGGCCCGCGCTATCCGCTCTTGGAGCTTCAACAGCTCCTTGTAGCTCATCTTCTGAAGTTCGTTGTGCCTCATCATTATCCTTGCCTTCAATTACGTAACGCCTCGCGGCAACCGGTGCGGGCCCGAAACTCTACGTTTTTGGGCACTTAACTGAACTGAACTCATTTGCGAACCTAATTAGAGGGTTCAATAATAAACTAAATATTACCGTGTGCCTGGATTGCAACAAAAATAGCGAATTTAGGCCGACTTTCGCACTGATCTTGGCCAGAAACGAACGTCTTTCGCTGCAAGATGGGAGGAAAACCGGTCATCGCGAGCTGAGGGTTGTGGACAGTGATTCCGAGTCAGCGATCACTCATCCGCCATTGCTGGCCGGAGATTTCTCCGAAGTGCTCCGTGCCCAGTAGCGCAGCAACTAGGAATATCAACCGATCCTAGTCGTCGCGCGGTCGGGAATGGCGATGCGGAAGGCAGCGCCGCTCTCCGTATCCAGGAGCTCGATTGTTCCACCATGCGCACGGACTAGCTCGGCGGCTATCGCAAGACCTAGCCCCGAGCCGCCGTTGCGCGCCGAGCTGCCGAACGCCTGAAACAGCCGCGATCGCGCCTCTGCCGACAAGCCCGGCCCCGTATCGCGCACCTCGATAATTGAGCGCAAGCCTTCCCGTCGCGCTTCAACAATGATTTCGCCCTGGGCATTTGGTCCAAGCGATTCGATGGCCTGAACGGAGTTGCGGCAAAGGTTATTCAACACCCGGAACATGTGCTCTGGATCAGCGTCGACGCGTAAAGTCGGATCAATGGCGACGGTCCATTTGATCCCGTCGCGCGGCAGGCCGAGGCCTTCGCCGACCTCCTCGACCAGATCGCGAAGCACCAGAAGATCACGACGCGGCGCGCGCTCCTCGGCGCGGCCGAACCTCAGCGTATCGCTGCAGAAGCTGATAGCGCGATCGAGCGAAGCTATGAGTTTTGGCGCGAAGCGCTGCACCGTAGGATCGGGGATGGCCGCCAAGCGATCGGATATGAGCTGGGCACTGGCCAGCATGTTCCGCAGGTCGTGGTTGATCTTGCTTACCGCCAGCCCGACCTGCGCAAGTCTGCTCTTCTGCTGAAGCATTTGCGAGAGCTGCCGTTGCATTCGTGCGAGCTCCCGCTCGGCGATGCCAATCTCATCCCGACGCTCGGAAGGAACGATGATGCGGCTCGTGTCCTCCGGATTCTCGCTGAAAGTGAGCATGTTGTGCGTAATCCGCATCATCGGGCGCACGAACATGGCGCTCAAAGCTACATAGACCAGCGCGGCGGCTATGATCGAAATGATGATCGACAGCCCCATCACGTTGAGACCATACCGGATCATGGCCGCTTTGAGCGTTGCCTCAGGCAGGACGATCTCGACGAACTCGAACGCAGGCTGGGCTTCACCGTCCCCTGCCGCGGGATGCCCTCGAACCAAAATCATGCGTCCGGGTGGAGCGAAGAAAACCGCAATCGCATCGGCAATAAGCCCAAGCCGGTAGGAAAGCCGCTCCAGAAAGCCTGCATCGGCAGGTTCGCGCAAGTCATACTTTGCGTCGACAACGAAGTCTCCTTCCGGGGGCAGCACGAGCTTTCGCATGCCGTTGGCCTTGATCGCGACAGAGCGCAGCTGCGCTGTGCTCAGGAGCTCGCTGCGAACACCTTCGGGAATGATTCCGCCAGGCGCAGCGTCAGCCGCCAGTGATGCCAATCGTGCAGCTGTCAGACGGTCCGTCAGCCACGTCAAACGGAAATTGGCGACGGATGGCACGAAGATCAGCACCTCCGCCAGCATGACGAACAGCGCCGTCAGATAGAGCAGCTTTGCCGGCAGCCCATACAGCAGCTTCTCCGACGCACCGTGCGCCGAAGTTTGGACGGGCTTCACGCCGGTTTCGGGAGCCTTCCGGCCGCCAACCTCAGAAGAAACCGAGTCCTGCGGCACTCACGCCTCAAGCCTTCGCTAACCGAGCTTGGCCAGTAGCGAAACTACTCTACGCACAAGAGGGCTACCAGCCATCGTTGCATAATAACGCAAAGCAGCACGCTTGTTGATCTCTGAAAGGGTGGGATAGGGCGAAACCCAGCCGAGCATGGCCTTGATCTTGAGCCTCCGGGAGAGCGCAAGCGACCACATCTGAATGAGCTCACCCGCCTGCTCGCCGACGATACCTGCTCCCAGAATGCGCCCGCGCTTGTCCGTTATCACCTTAACGAAACCGCGGATGGCCCGTTCAGCCTGAGCCCTGTCGTTTTCGGAATACGGCCAGCGCAGCACTCGCACGTCGCCCTTAGTCCTGCGGGCCTCCTCCTCGGAAAGACCGACATAGGCGAGCTCAGGATCAGTGAACGTCACGCGCGGAATCAGCCTTTCATCAACCTTTGCCGGCAGCCGGAACAGTGCGCGTCGGATCACGATATCGGCGTGGTAGTTGGCCACATGCGTGAATTGCGGCCCCCCGGTGCAGTCGCCGATGGCGAAAATTCGCCGGTTCGAGGTGACGAGGCCCCGGTTCACCTTGATGCCGGAACCAGGATCGTACTTGACCTTGGCTGCCTCGAGGTTGAGGTCTGCGACATTCGGACGGCGCCCTGTGGCAACGAGTAAGTGGGTGCCGTCGATCGTTTCGCTGGTTAAGCCCGTCTTGATCGTCACGCGGATCTCACCTTCGCGACCCCCAACTCGCTCGACGACCGCGTTTTCCCGAAGATCCAGGCCTTCCTGGCGCAAGGCATTGAAAACGTGGGTTGCGAGCTCGCGATCCTCCGATTGCAGAGCGGCTGCCGCTTCGAGGACCGTAACGCGGCTGCCAAGCCGCAAGTAGGCCTGCGCCAACTCTAGACCGATTGGACCGCCGCCTATGACGATGAGGTGCGGAATGTGGGAAGCGTTGTCGAAAATCGTTTCATTCGTAAAGAACGGGACCTCATCGAGACCGGCGATTGGCGGCACCACCGGCGACGAGCCTGTAGCGATGACGAATCGGCGCGCGCGGACACGATGCTCGCCCGCCTCGACCGTACGTTTGTCAACGAACCTTGCTTTGGCCTGGATCACGCGCACACCGAGACCGGTGAAGCGCTCGACGGAATCATTGGGTGCGATCTTCGCGACGACGCCACGGATATGATCTCGGACGCTTTGCCAATTAACGCTTGGCGAGACAGCCTCGATACCGAAGCTCTCGCTGGTGCGCATGATGTGCGCGCGCTTCGCCACGGCGAGCAACGCCTTCGAGGGCACACAGCCGTAGTTGAGGCAGTCTCCGCCCATCTTGTGCTTCTCGATGAGCACGACACTCCGGCCCAGTGCAGCGCCGGCAGCTGCTACGGACAATCCACCCGATCCCGCACCAATCACGCATAAGTCGGCAGTGATCACATCGCTGCTGCTGGCCGAGAGCACAACCGGTGCCCCGCTGCCAGCTCCGCTCCTACTTTTCAGCATGCCGCTTGTTCCACTTCTTCACTGCCACCGGGATGAGCGCCACTATGCCGAGGAGCACGAATGCAGCGATGAGCTCCGGCGTGATGAGTGCGCCAGCGTCGACAGCATATGCGCATTGGTTCTTCTCATCAGCCGTTTCCAGACAAGCTTTGTAGAGCTGATTCTGCGCCTCTATGACACTTCCAAGCCCCGAGCCGGCCACAGAAAACGCCAGCGTGGCTGGCATGATCCCGAAGAACGTTCCGACCACAAAAGTCTTCAGAGGAACGTTGAGTAAAGCCGGCACCAGATTTACGATGAAGAATGGAAAGAGCGGCACAAGGCGCAAGAAGAGCATGTAGCTCAGCGCGTTTTCCTGAAACCCTTGGCTGAGCCTTTCGACCCATGGGCCCATCTTCGCGACGAGAGGCCTTCCGATGGACGTTCTCGCGATGAGAAAGATGATGGTCGCGCCGATTGTGGCGGCTACGACGGTGGCCAGAAAGGCAAGCTGCCAGCCGAACAGCAGCCCTCCCGAAACAGTCATGACCAGCCCACCCGGCAGCGAGAGCGCCACCACTGCAACGTAGATCATGACATAGAGGAGCACCGCCGTGACGATGTAGGCTCCGATAAAGCTGCGTAGCGCCTCGTAATGAAGACCGATAGTCTCGAAACTCAGAAGCTTGTGCCACCCCAGCCCATAGGCCAAGACCGTGGCTGCCACCAGCAACACAAGCGGCACCAGACGGCGAGCCGTCGATCGCGACTGTTCAGGCGTTTGCGTCATGAATTTGCCGCCAGTGACTATGGACTGAATGTGGGGTTGCGCAGCCGGAATCGGCAGCTGAATGCCTTTACCCCTGCAGCTCTCGGCAACCGTCGGGGATACGCCACATCCGCCGGCTTTACTCTTCGGGCCTACTCTTCCGACTGCATAAAGCGCGTCGGCGCGCCGACTGAAAAGAACGGAAGGTTCAAGATCGCGTGAATCCTGCGTAAAGAAGCCTCGAGGTGAAGAGATCGACGCCCCGCGGCCGAATTGACTTGCTGCGAGGTGCCGCCTATAAGCACGCCGTCTTCTATCCAAGCATCACGAGGGCAGCTGAAACCGTGATCGCTCGGGTGACCTGCACGTGGTGAGCCGTTCGGGTCTCTCCGCTCGGCCAGCCCGTGATCGACTGCCATACGGAGAGAGAACGTGAAACGCACCTACCAGCCGAGCCGCCTGGTTCGTAAGCGTCGCCACGGTTTTCGCGCGCGCATGCGCACGGCCGGGGGCGCCAAGGTTATCGCGCGCCGGAGGGCCAAGGGCCGCAAGCGCCTCTCCGCCTGATGGTGAGGGCCGCCGCGAGCGGCATGTCTCAGCCCTAAGATGGTGCGGGCCGTGGGGCTGACGACACTCAAACGGCGGGCGGAGTTCCTCCGAGTGAGAGGCGGCCTGAGATGGAGCACACCAACTCTTGTGCTCGAAGCAAAAGCGCGGGATCGCGACTCGTTGGCGGGAGAGGAGGTGCAAGGCGCCCGATTTGGCTACACCGTAAGCAAGAAGATTGGCAAAGCCGTCGTGCGCAACCGCCTTCGGCGGCGTCTCAAGGCTGCGACCAGGGAACTCATAGAGCTTGCACGCCCGGGGTACGATTACGTCATTATAGCTCGGAACGATGCCGCCGTCCGGCCATACGCAGAGCTCAAGGCGGACTTAGCACAGGCACTCTCGCGCATCCACCGCACGACTCGAGCCAAGCGGCGGCGATAGCGAGATTCTGCCAGACGCGACCTGCTGCCTCTTTCCCTGGCCGCAAAAAGCCGGCAGACACGCCTGAGCCGATTGATTGAGGGCATAGTCGAGAGTCCATGCAACAGCCCGATACACAGAAGAACCTGCTGATCGCGATTATCCTGTCCATCGCGGTCCTCTTGGGCTGGCAGCTTCTGGTTGGCCCACCCCAGCCTCATCGGGAGCAGGCTCAGCCGGCGCCGACCGATACCGTCCCATCACCGGGCGCGTCCCCCGATGCCGCTGCGCCCTCCGCACCGGGAACAGGGGCGCCCTCGACACCCCCAGTTGCTGCCACTCGTGAGTCAGCCCTCGCAGCATCCCCGCGCGTTGCAATCGACACGCCATCGGTCCGGGGCTCGATCGCGCTCAAGGGTGGACGCATCGACGACCTCATCCTGAAGCGCTACCGGGAGACTGTCGATCCCAATAGTCCAAACATCGTGCTGCTCTCGCCAGCAGACGGGCCGAATGCCTACTTCGCTGAGCACGGTTGGGTAGCCCCGGCAGGTACAAACCTGGCTTTGCCGGGCCGGGATACGGTATGGCAGGTGGAGCGGCCTGGTCCGCTGACCCCAACCAATCCCGTCACCCTCGTCTGGGATAATCAGCAGGGCCTGATCTTCCGCCGCACGATCTCGGTCGACGACCGGTACATGTTCAAGGTGACGGACTCGGTCGAGAACAGGACGGGGGCGGACGTTACCCTCTATCCCTACGCCAGGCTGCGGCGGGAGGGCACGCCGGTGGTGCAGGGTTTCTTCATCTTGCACGAAGGCTTGATCGGCGTGCTCGGCGATGCCGGATTGCACGAAATCACATATTCGGATGCGTTGAAAACCGACGGCGGCGCCACCGTCAATGACGCCAAGGGTGGCTGGCTCGGGATCACCGACAAGTACTGGGCTGCCACGCTCATCCCCAACCAGAACACCGCCTACAATGCCAGGATGATCGGCCGACCTGCGAGTGCAGGGCAGCCGGAGTTCTATCAGGCCGACTATATGCTCCCGGCAACTGTCGTCCCGGCTGGCGGCCAATCGAGCGTCGAAGGCATGCTGTTCGCCGGCGCACGCGAAGTCGGCACGGTGCAGAATTATGCTGATACCTTCAACATCAAGCAGTTCGATCTGCTGATCGACTGGGGCTGGTTCTACTTTATCACCAAACCGCTCTACTACCTCATCAACTGGTTCTACGGCCTGCTTGGCAACTTTGGATTGGCCATCCTAGCGGTCACCGTTGTTGTAAAAGCAGCCTTCTTCCCACTCGCCAACAAGTCCTACGAGTCCATGGCGAAGATGAAGAAGCTGCAGCCCGAGATGGAGCGCATCCGGGACCGCTACAAGGATGACCGCATGCGTCAACAGCAGGAGCTGATGGCGCTCTATCAGAAGGAAAAGATCAATCCGCTGGCCGGCTGCCTGCCGATCCTGATCCAGATCCCGGTGTTCTTCGCGCTGTACAAGGTGCTGTTCGTCAGCATCGACATGCGCCATGCGCCGTTCTTCGGCTGGATCAAGGATCTTTCCGCGCCCGACCCAACCTCGATCTTTAACCTGTTCGGTCTCCTGCCGTTTGGGGTGCCCGAGTTCCTACAAATCGGTGCTTGGCCCGTTATCATGGGCATTACGATGTGGCTGCAAATGCAGCTCAATCCGCAGCAGCCGGACCCCATTCAGCAGAAGATCTTCAACTGGATGCCGGTGTTGTTCACCTTCCTGCTGGCAGCCTTCCCGGCCGGACTTGTCATCTACTGGGCGTGGAACAACGTGCTGTCGCTGGCTCAGCAATGGGTGATCATGAAGCGCCAAGGCGTCGAGGTGCCCATTGCGGACAATCTGAAACGGAATTTCGCACCTATCATCAAGCTCGTCACGGGCAAGAAGTCCGTTAACGCCCAATCGGCAAAGTCTGGGCCAACGGGAAAGGACAAGGACAAGCAGCCTCAAGCGGCACCCAAGCAAGCAGAGTCGACGCAGCCGGCCAACATCTCGGAAGCGACCAGCAACTCAGCCGCTGAAGGTGAAAGCGCAGAGCCAACCCAGGTCGCGCGCAAAGCTAAAGGGTAGCGGTTAGCCGTAGGAGGCAACGATGGGGCCCCCGCGGCACAAAACACCAGTTGTGACGAGCGAGACTGAGGCAGCGAGCCCCGATTGGATCGCAGCCGGGGCTGCTCTGTTCGGCCGTACATGGGTCTTCGTACGTGGCGTGCCAGCGTTGGAGTTTCTGCCTGAAGCAGACCGGCCCGAAATAGCGTTCGCAGGCCGCTCCAACGTCGGAAAGTCCAGTCTCATCAACGCGGTTGTCGGCCAGCACGGTCTGGCTCGCACGTCGAGCACACCCGGACGCACCCAGGAACTGAATTTCTTCGCCACAGCAGATGTGCCGCTCTACATCGTCGATTTGCCGGGCTACGGCTTCGCGCAGGCTCCCAAGCAAAAGGTCAAAGCCTGGATAGAGCTCGTGCGGGCGTATCTCAGTGGCCGCCCCACCCTGATGCGTGTTTTCCTGCTGGTCGATTCACGGCACGGGATCAAGCCGCCGGATCGCGAAATCATGCAGCTTCTTGATGGAGCCGCTGTCTCTTATCAGATCGTTCTGACCAAAGCGGATAAGCCGAACCGCAGCCAACTGGAAGCCGTGGTTAGCGCCACTCGCGCCGCTATCGCTTCTCATACGGCTGCCCATCCGGACATTATCGTCACTTCGGCGACGAAAGGTATGGGGATCGATCTATTGCGGGCAACGATCGCCGAATTGTATCAGACGACCCGCGCGGCCTGAGATCGGCCGTCAGATCAAACCAATCTGCGTCAGCAGCGCGCTGCCGAAGTCCCAAATTCCCTCGCCGAATCGGGCCAGAATTGCGCCCAGCCCGGCCGCCGCAATCCAGCCGCCCCACTGGATCGCCACCTTCTGGTAGTTGGTCCGGACTTTCACTTCGATGACCTGGTCAGGCAGCGCCGTCTCAGCTGCCAACCCATCCGCACCGACCGTGCGGGCAGAAACGATGAGTTGTAGCCGGGCCTTGCCAGGGCGCTGCGGCGTTACGATCCAGCGCCAGCTTGCGTAGTCATCCGACAGAAGACCGAGGGTGTTCTCGATCCACTGGGTCTCTGGGGAAGCCGTTTCGATCCAGAAGCCGCCCTCCGGCGCGCGCAACCGCACGGACATCGCTTTCGTCACAACGACATCGTGCCGATAGGCAGTGCCTGACCCCTGAAGGCGTTCGGCGAGCGCTCTTACTTGCGCCTTGGGAACCCTGACCTCGACAAGCTCCGGCACAAGAGCGGTCATTCGGCGCGGGATGTTCTCGGCCAGCTGGCCAACGAAGACTTCCACGCCGGCAGACATCTCATTGCCGAAGGCTGCCTTCGGAGGAGGTGGTGGCGCGGAAGCAGACCAGGGCGCCTCTCTTGGAGAATGAGGCGGAGGAGCTGGAGAATGAGGCGGAGGAGCGGGGTGTGCTCGCGGAGCACCCTGCGCGGGCTGCTGAGCCATGGGAGGTGGTGGCGGAGGTCGTCTCGCGCCAGGGTCGCGCGGAGCTTGCGGCCAATGGTACCCGTCCACTGAAGCATGACGCGGCCAGTCGAGCCTTGGCGCAGGAGACGGCCCGCGCGGATCGGAACCTTGGGGAACCGTATATGAGCCTCCGAGGTGATCCGAGCCATGCGAGGGGTAAGGTTGCACCCCATGTGGAACGGAGGGGCCCATCGGCGGGGCATCACGACCATGCCCGCCGGAGTCAGACCGTGGCATCTTGCGAGGCAAGCTCTCCAGCTCTGCGCTGGGCTGCGGACCAGGCTCAACATCGACACCCGGACGAGCAGCGGGATGCGGCTGATAATTTGGATAGTGGCTGTCCGAAAAATCTCGAGTTCCAGCGGCGCGGACGGAATCCGGCGCAGCCGGACTCTCACTAGGCTGACGTGCACCATTCATCCCGGCCGCAACGCGCCGCCGCGCCGCAGCGAGAATATTCTCAATTGTTGAGCCCGTTTGGGCATTCCGCTGATCGTGGGCGGAAGATGACCCCTGCGAAATTTGCCCCTCGGTCCCAGAGCGCGGCGGTGAAGCTTCCACTTGAGGGCCTGACGCAACGGTCCCCGCCTGCTGCGAGGGCCCTCCTTGCTGTCCAGGCTCTGGCGCTGGTTGAGTCGGCGACTGCCCTCCACCGCGTGCCGCTGCATTTGCCCTTTGCAGAGCCTTTATCGCCTCGTCAAACGTCAGTCCCTGATCGCGCAGCATGCTTGCCGCTGCGCTTTGGCCATCCCCAACGATCGCTGCGAGGACGATGGCACCGTTCACCTCCCGGCGTCGACTTTGCCTGGCCGCGGCTGCGGCATACTCCACGATGCGGATCAGCTCCGGGGCAGCTGCCGGGTCAGACGGTTCACCTGGCGATAAGCGCTCAACCGATTCTGCAAGGTAGCTGGAGACATCTCCAGTCAGCCGATCGAGGTCGACTTGGCAGGCGCGCAAGACGTTGGCTGCGTCCTTGTCCGTAATCAGAGCGAGGAGCAAATGCTCCAAGGTGACTGTGCGGTGGGACTCGCTCTTGGCATAGTCCAACGCACGCGCGAGCGTCATCGCCAGGTCGCGCGACTTCGGCACCCAGCTTAATGCTTCGGCGTACGGCTGCGACATCCAGGCTCCCCTTCCGGCTCCAAACGACTGCGAGATAGGAGCCGGCCCCACCCTCATTGTCAGGCGAATCTGCTCGTCTCATGGCGAGATTAGCCCATCGGGCGGCTGGTCGCACGCTCCACCACTGGCCAGGTCGTCACGAACAAAAAAGTCGCGAGCCCCTGGCGGTAGGACCTCTTGGAAAGTCGTTGTGGGGGGGCGCTGAGCCGCTATAACTGCACTCGCCAGTCAGGCAAGGAAAGACGCGATATGGCCGGCAGAACTAGCAATCCGCAAAGCTCTGGTGCAAATGGCACCATCTCGGCGCACTCGAAGGCGCAGATTTTGGCCGAGGCGCTCCCCTATCTGCAGCGCTATGATAACCAGACGGTTGTCATCAAGTTCGGCGGGCATGCGATGGGCGATGAGGCGCTGGCCGACGCCTTCGCTCAGGACATCGTGTACCTCAAATTGTCCGGCGTGAACCCGATCGTGGTGCACGGCGGCGGGCCGCAGATCGCGGCCATGCTCAACAAGCTCGAGATCAAGTCGGAGTTCGTCAATGGCCTCCGGGTCACGGACAAGCCGACGGTCGAGGTGGTCGAGATGGTGCTCGCCGGCGCCATCAATAAGCAAATCGTTTCAGCCATCAATCGGCAGGGTGGCAAGGCCGTTGGAATCTGCGGCAAGGATGCCAATCTCATGATTGCCCGCCGGATCACGGAGATGCCGGATCCGGAATCGAACATCATGAAGGCGGTCGACATCGGCTACGTGGGTGTCCCCGAGGAGGTCAATCCCCACATCGTGGAGGTGATCTCGAATTCCGACCTCATCCCAGTTATCGCCCCGGTCGGCGTCAGCCGCGACGGCCAAACGCTCAACATAAACGCCGATACCTTTGCGAGCGCGCTGGCCGCAAAGATGAAAGCAAAGCGGCTGCTGCTGCTCACGGACGTCGAAGGCGTGCTGGATAAGGACAAGAAGCTGATTCCAGAGCTTTCTGTTGCCAAGGCCCGCGAGCTGATCCGGAACGGGACCATCACTGGCGGTATGATCCCCAAGATCGAGGGTTGCATCGAGGTCGTTGAGGCCGGTGTCGAAGCAGTGGTCATCATCGACGGCCGCGTGCCGCACTGCGTGCTTCTAGAGCTCTTTACCGAGCATGGGGTTGGCACGCTGGTCGGAAAGTCGGAGGAACCTACCGTACCATGAGCACGGCGGCGCCCAGCCCCGCTGCGCGACGACACCGGCGTGGGTTCGACAAGACGACGACCTGGATTTTCGATCTCGACAACACGCTCTACCCGGCCGACTGCAATCTATTCGCCCAGGTCGACAAGCGCATGGGCGAGTTCATCGCCCAGTATCTTGGGGTGTCTCTTGAGCAAGCTCGTCATCTTCAGAAGACATACTACCGCCAATACGGCACCACGCTCTGCGGCCTGATGCAGGTCCACAAATTGGATCCCCAACCCTTCTTGGAGTACGTCCACGACATCGATCTATCCGTCGTGCCCGAGCACCCGGAGCTGGCGGCTGCCATCGAGAAGCTTCCTGGCCAGCGACTGATTTTCACCAACGGCTCACGCCGGCACGCGGAGCGGGTGGCGGAGAAGCTGGGCGTGCTCCATCTGTTCGATGGCATTTGTGACATTGCCGCCTGTGAGTACGTACCGAAGCCTAGCCCCGACGCTTTCGATCGTATGATTCGCCGGCACGGGGTTGAGCCGGAAAAAGCGGCGATGTTCGAGGACATGCCGCAGAACCTTGAAACCCCACACGCTCTGGGCATGACAACGGTGCTCGTTCATTCGAGCTACTATGACCATCCAATTCAGCTCGCGATTCGTCAGTGGCGTGAGCCGCCGGAGCACATCCACCACATGACGGATGATCTCGCGAGCTTCTTAGAGCGAGCCGTCGCCAAAGCCGACAACTGAGCACAGCAGGTCACGCCATCGTCCCGTTGAATTGTTGAGCCAAGGACGAAGAGCTTGGCTTCCGCATGCGATTGGGCGAAAACCCTCCTACCACGTCGCATGCGCGAGTGATCTGGCGAGGGAGGGGAGCCGTGCTTGAAGGGCAGCCCACGAGGGACCGGCAGGGCATCGGCTGGTACGTCAGCTTTGCGCTCATTGCCGTAGTGGCTTTCGTCGCAATTGGAGCGGCTACCGGGCAGGATGCACTTGCCGCCGCCGCTCGCGTGCTGTGGAATGCCTTTGCCTTCGTCATCAACGCGGTCATTCGCGTATTCGGGAGCTTGCTCGGCCTTCTGGCAAAAGGCGTCGGATGGCGGCGCCTGTCGCGCGTCGCGAACACGATTTGCGGTATCGGTCTCGGGTATGCTGCCAGTGTGGTGCTCAGCGAGGAAAAGGTTCAAAAGGCACGAGGCTGGCGCGAAAAACTGAGGGCGGCCATCGCCTCCATTAGAGACCGCTGGCAAGCGCTGCACTTATTCTGGAAGTTGGTGATCGTGGCTACACTGATCGCAAGTCAGGTCTATCTCCACACCATGCTTATCGTTTTCCCGATCGCCTTCCTCGTTCCAGTCGTGCGGCGGCTCTGGGTGCGGCTTGCCGATTTGCTCTTCGGGGCCTGGTACTGGAAGAAGTTCGGCGCAAAGCACCGGAAGATGGTGGCATGGCTGCGGACCTTGCCCGTGATCCGCAACATCATCGGTTGGGCGCGCATCACACGAATTCGATACCTTACCGCCTGGCGGCTATGGAAATACCATCCTCGTTATCTCGACCCCGTCACGGGCAAGCGGCAAGTCGATTTGATCGAACCCCTGCGTTTGTGGTGGCGCAACGAGCTCGACGGATACATCGGTCGCCCGCTCCTGGCAGGGAAGATGCATCGGCCAGACCTGCTATCCCCGGCTTCGCTGGCAGCCTCCCAACCAGATGCGCAGCCGGTTAGCCACACGCGCACCATCCCGGTTGATCCCGCTCCAGAAACTGGAAGAACCGCTGCTGCAGGCGGTTAACTAAGCTCTTGAAGGAATTCTCAATTCGCTAGCCCTTACCATCGCGCTGGGCACGTCAGGGCGCGCAGGTACCAATTTCGCTCTAAGGAACCTGGCGGGAGGGGGACTTGGCCCAATCTCTCAGGCTCTGGAGCGATGGTGAGAATGTTCAAGCTGTTTTCCCGCTACCCTGCACTCTTGCGAACTCTGCCCACCATTCTCGACTCAAAGTGCTTGAGATCTGATCAACGCGAAGACGGGCAGGAGGCGGAGCATGGGCAAGAGCAACCCCGCGCGACCCTAGGCCAACTGCCGCTTCATACGACGGGCTCCGCCAGCGACCTGACTTGCCCACCAGAGCGTTATGGGGGACCGGCGTTACTTCACGACAAGAGGCGAACTCACCCTCTCATCAGAGGGCGTAGGAAAAGTTTGACGGGTAAGCGTATCCTGATTGCAGAGGACGACCCCATCAACGCACGGCTCATCCAGTGCATGATCCACCGGGCCGGTTGCAAGAGCATGCTCGCCAGCACCGGCAAAGCCGCCGTAGACGCCGCACGCGCCAGTCTCGGTGGAACGGGGCCCACGATCGACTTGATACTGATGGATGTCCATCTGCCTGATCTCGACGGCCTCGCTGCTGCACGGCAAATCCGTCGACTGAGCGATGAGCTGGCCAGCTGTGGACAGCTGACCATGAGGCGACCACCGCTGATTGCCATCACGGCCAATGCTTTCGCCGAGGATCGTCGGGCTTGCCTGGAAGCAGGGATGGATGACTATCTTGCCAAGCCTTTCTCATGGATCGAGTTTCAGGCGCTGCTGGTCCGCTGGCTTTCGGACGGGCGCCGGAATGGCAAGGGTTCCGAGCGAAACGTTCGCGCAGCGTGACCGCCGTCAACAGGCCGCTGTGCTATTGCCGAATTGTCATAGTCATATACTAATGGTTAATCTTAGGTCCGCACCGACGCGGCTCTTGACGCCACGCCTGGAGAGGGTTGCGACTTCTGGATGAAGCTGAATGCGCAGCGAAATAGGAAGCGCTGGTCGCGCAGCCCAAGGGCGGGTGCGATCGCCCAGGGGCTATTGATGCTCGGATCCGCAGCCCGTCAACGCATCCCGCGATTCGGCATAACCTCACGTCGGCGCCCAGAAAAAATTTATGGCCGGATCGGCAGCCTGGAGGTTCGGCTCGCCCAGAGCTGGGCTGACATCAGATGCGCGCAGAAATTGCGCTACGACGTCTTCTACAACGAGATGTCGGCGCGGGCCAACTTCACAACACAGCTGCGGGGCCGCGACGAGGACCCCTACGACGCAATCTGCGACCATCTCCTGGTCGTCGATACCTCACGCTCACAGGCTAACGGCCGCCGCGAGTGGGGTCGGCGAAAGCCATACGTCGTCGGAACCTACCGCGTATTGCGCCAGGAGGTCGCCCAGCGGAAGCTCGGCTTCTACACGCAGGGCGAATACGACATCGCCAAGTTGATTGCTCGAAGGCCGGACCTTCGGTTCATGGAGCTGGGGCGCAGCTGCGTCCTGAAGCCTTACCGCAACAAGCGCACGGTGGAGCTGCTCTGGCACGGGCTCTGGACCTACGTCCGCGAGCACAAAGTGGACGTCATGCTGGGGTGCGCCAGCTTCGAGGGTGTCGACCCCGATGCACATGCCATGGCGCTGTCGTTCCTCCACTACTATGCGTTGGCACCGGAGGAGTGGCGGGTGCGAGCCCACGATCACCTGTTCGTTCCAATGGACCGTTTGCCGAAGGAGGCAGTCGACCCGCGCGCGGCTCTCAAGGCCATGCCGCCGCTCATCAAGGGGTACCTCCGGCTTGGCGCTGTGGTCGGCGAAGGCGCGGTCATAGATCACCAGTTCGGAACGACGGACGTGCTGATCGTGCTGCCGGTGGAGCGGATCGATCCGCGCTATTTCGACCACTTCGGCGCACCCGATGAAGAGGGTTGCCGCGTTGGGCTCGATCGTAGGGCCGACGGCGTCGAAAAATCTTCGCGGGGAGCACGAGCCACGGACGAACTCACGGAGAGACCGCAGTAAACGGCTTCACCCCGTAGCTGACGAGTTCTTCCGCGCAGATTCTATCGCCGGGATTATTTTCGTCTCGAGCGCCTCTGGCGAAATTGGCCCCACGTGCTTGTAGATGATCCGTCCCTCGCCATCGACGACGAAGGTCTCCGGAATCCCGTAGACACCCCAATCGATTGCAGTGCGGCCGTTCTCATCGACACCAACGGCCCGGTAAGGGTTGCCGTAGTGGCCAAGGAAGCGGCGTGCAGCCGTTGCCTGGTCCTTGTAGTTGACGCCGTACAGGTCGACGCCGGTTCGGCGCACCATCTCGACAAGAACGGGATGCTCTTGCACGCACGGCACGCACCAGGAGGCCCAGAAATTGACGACTGATGGCTTCCCGCGGCCGAGGTCATCGTGGCCAAAGCCGGGCACCGGCGAGCCATTGTCCACAAGTCCGGGGAGCGGCTTCAGCGAAAATTCCGGGGCACTCTTACCGATCAGCGCGGACGGGAGGCGGGACGGGTCGCCGGTCTTCAAAGCGAAGGTGAACATAAGTGTGAGCGCCGCAAATATGATGAGCGGCGCAACAAGCCAACCCAAGCGACGCCGCTGTTTACGAGCGGGCACGCCGGATGATTGCTGATTCGCCACGGTACCGTCAGGCATGGCGTTATGCCGATCCATTGCCACGGTCAGCCGCGCGAGCCGAGCGCCGCCGGACCCCGCGCGCTTCGAAATCATCGAGCTGGCGCTGCTGATACCGTCCATCCGCGATGAGCCATGCGATCATGACCGCGAGGACAAGCGCGACCACACCATATGAGGCCCAGATGAACGCGGCGTGAGGTCCGAGATCCATACCGCTACTCCGCAGGTCTGGCTTCGAGACGAACGGCTCGTTCCACTTCGGCCATCGTCAACGACCTGACCCGCCGCCGCAAAATCTCGTTGCGCATTGCCTTGAGGTGCATGGCGACGAACAAGAGCGTGAACCCTGCAGCCATCACCAGCAACGGGATGAGGATCGAGGGATGTATCGCCGGTCCCCCTATCCTGAGCACGCTGGCCGGCTGATGAAGTGTATTCCACCACTCGACCGAGAAACGGATCACCGGCAGGATAACGACCCCCACAAGCCCGAGCACGGCCGTCAGCTTGCCTGCCAGTACCGGGTCCTCATCGAGGGCTGAACGCAGCGCAATCAAGCCGATATAGAGGAAAAACAAGATCAACACCGAGGTGAGCCGCGCATCCCAGACCCAATAGGCGCCCCACATGGGCTTGCCCCACAAGGCCCCGGTGATGAGCGCCAAGAGCGTGAAGGCCGCTCCGATGGGCGCGGCTGCCTTGGCCGACACGTCGGCAAGCGGGTGGCGAAATACCAGAAGGCCGAAGCTCGATACGGCGATGATCAAATAGCCCATCATCGCCAGCCATGCCGCCGGCACGTGGACGAACATGATCCGGACAGTCTCACCCTGCTGATAGTCAGGCGGCGCCACGAAGAAGGCGAGATAAAGCCCGTACGCCAGCGTCAAAGCGGCTAGCCCCGAAAGCCAGGGCAGAAGCCGCTCGGACAGCTCCATGAACCGCGTCGGGTTGGCCAACCTTTGGGTGAGCGTCTGCATGGCACAGATCTAGGCCCTCCCTGCGCCCCACGCAAACCGGTTCTACGTCGCGGGTTGGCAACCTGACATTGCCAATCGTCAAGACGAGCCGCTTTGCGCCAGTTGGACTGCGACCATCACCCAAGCTGTGCCCGGAGTGCAGCGGCGGCGGCGATTGGGCCGATGACCAAGGAGGCGATCGTCACGGCCGATAACAACAGCAAGGAGGCCTCCAGGCTACCCGGTGGAGTCACAACGGCGCTGACGGCTGAGATCCCGAAGATCAGGGTCGGAATATACAAGGGCAGCACCAGGAGAGCGATGAGCAGGCCCCCACGCCGGCTCCGCAGCGTCAACGCTGCACCCACGCTGCCGAGAAAACTGATCGCTGGTGAGCCGACAAGCACCGTCGCAACAAGCACTGGATAGGCCGCCAGCTCCAAGTTGAGCAGCAGTCCCAGAATTGGTGTCAGGATCGCAAGCGGCAGGCATGTGGAGATCCAGTGCGCGAGCGCCTTGGCAGCGACTATGAGTTCCAACGGCAGCGGTACCGTTACGAGAACCTCCAGCACCCCCTCTTCCTGATCCACATCGAACATGCGACCGAGAGAGAGGAGCGCGGCCAGCAGGAGCCCGATCCACAGCACGCCTGGGGCAATTCGCGAGAGGAGCTGCAAGTCGGGCCCTAGTCCGAGCGGCATCAACGTGATGACAACAAGATAAAAGCCGAGGGCCGTACCGGTTGCCCCACCCTCGCGCACCGCCAGCAGCAGGTCGCGTTGTACCAGCGTCCGGAAGCTCTTCATGCCTCATCCGCGGCAAAGCCAAGCCGCAGCTCCCGCGAGCGGGCGACGCCGAGGTCAAGGTGCGTCGCTGCTATGACAATGCCTCCGGACGAAACGTGCTCGTCTATCGCGCCGGCCAGCACCGCGGTCGACCGGGCGTCCAGCGAAGTCGACGGCTCGTCGAGCAGCCAGAGCGGCCGGAACACGAGCAGGAGCCGCGCCAAAGCCAGCCGCCGCTTCTGCCCGGCGGATAGATAACCCGCAGGAATGCTTGCGAGCGAAGCTAAGCCAAGCCGGTCCAGCGCTCCAAGGACTCGATCGTCAGACCCGCCAAGGTACCTCGACCAAAAGCGCAGGTTCTCCTCGACCGTTAGCGAGGCTCGGATGCCGTTGAGGTGGCCGACATAGTGGACACGCTCCGTCAGCTCCTCCTCACCGGCAAATCGGATGTGGCCCGAAGCGGGCGACAGAAAACCGGCAATTGTTCTCAGCAGGGTTGTCTTGCCCGAACCGTTTGGGCCGCGAACCAGCAGAGCCTCACCCGGCGCCACCGCAAACGACAGATCCGAAAGGACTCGCCGCCCGCCCCGCTCTACCGAGAGGTTGGTGACTTCCAGACCGGCTCCGAAACCCCGTTCCGGCCCAATCGTGTTCTCGTCAGCCAATTCAATCTGTCTTCCAGCTGATCACCTTGCCAAGCGCACGACCCTCCGTGACGACACACGTACTGGTCCTGGCCTAGGCGGGGATATATAAGGAGCACGCTTCTATCGACGCTAGCGCAAAAACGGGATTGTTCCCTCCGCCGGCGCTCCGGCGGCGCGGCTGTAATTGCTCGGATGGAGGACAGAACGTGACCGCGCAAGAACCCGTGTCGTTGGACAGCTTCAAAAGCCGCAAGACACTCACCGTCGACAACAAGACATACACCTACTTCTCGCTGCCGGATGCGGAGCGGAATGGCCTCCCTGGCATTTCCCGTTTGCCCTACTCGATGAAGGTGCTGCTGGAGAACCTTCTCCGCCATGAGAACGGCCGCTCGGTAACGAAAGACGACATCGCAGCCATTTCGGCCTGGCTCGACAATCGCGGCAAGGTCGAGAAGGAGATCGGCTTCCGGCCCGCCCGCGTGCTGATGCAGGACTTCACGGGCGTGCCAGCGGTCGTGGACCTCGCGGCCATGCGCGATGGCATGCAGGCGCTGGGCGGCGATCCGCGGAAGATCAACCCGCTCGTCCCCGTCGATCTCGTCATCGACCACTCGGTGATCGTGGACGAGTTCGGCACGCCGCGCGCCTTCGCCCGCAACGTTGAATTGGAGTACCAGCGGAACCTGGAGCGCTACGAGTTCCTGAAGTGGGGGCAGGGCGCGTTCTCCAACTTCCGCGTGGTTCCGCCGGGCACCGGCATTTGCCACCAGGTTAACCTCGAGTATCTGGCGCAGACCGTTTGGACCAATGAGGTCGGCGGCGAAACCTACGCTTACCCGGACACACTCGTCGGCACGGACAGCCACACGACGATGGTCAATGGCCTCGCGGTTCTCGGCTGGGGTGTGGGTGGCATCGAGGCGGAGGCAGCGATGCTCGGTCAGCCTCTGTCGATGCTCATTCCCGAGGTTGTCGGCTTCAAACTGACGGGTCGCCTGAGGGAAGGTGTCACGGCGACGGACCTTGTGCTCACCGTGACGCAGATGCTGCGTAAGCACGGCGTCGTCGGCAGGTTCGTCGAGTTCTTCGGCCCAGGCCTTGATCACATGTCCATCGCGGACCGGGCCACCATCGCCAACATGGCACCGGAGTATGGCGCGACCTGCGGCTTCTTCCCGATCGACCAGGCCACGCTGGAGTACCTGGAGCTGACAGGCCGCGACGCCCACCGGATCGCACTCGTCGAGGCCTACGCGAAGGCCCAAGGCCTGTTCCGGACGGCGGACAGCCCCGATCCGGTGTTCACGGAGACGCTGGAGCTCGACCTTGGCACTGTAGAGCCGTCCATGGCTGGTCCGAAGCGGCCGGAAGGGCGGATTGCGCTCGAGAAGGTGGCAAGCGGCTTTGCGACGGCGCTCGAGACCGAGTACCGCAAGACTGGAGACACCAGCGCCCGTTATAAGGTACCCGGCAAGGATTTCGACCTGGGCCACGGAGACGTCGTCATCGCTGCCATCACCAGCTGCACGAACACGTCGAACCCGAGCGTGCTCATCGGTGCCGGCCTGCTCGCGCGGAACGCCGTCGAGAAGGGACTTACCTCCAAGCCGTGGGTGAAGACCTCGCTGGCGCCTGGGTCGCAAGTCGTGGCGGCCTACCTCGAGAAGTCCGGCCTGCAGCCGTATCTCGACAAGCTTGGCTTTAATCTGGTCGGCTTTGGCTGCACCACCTGCATTGGTAACTCGGGACCGTTGGCGCCGGAGATCTCGCAGACAATCAACGAGAACGGTATCGTTGCGGCGGCCGTGCTTTCGGGCAACCGCAACTTCGAAGGCCGCGTGAGCCCCGACGTGCAGGCGAACTACCTCGCGTCACCGCCGCTGGTCGTTGCCTACGCTCTCGCCGGCACGGTCACCAAAGACCTGACGAAGGAGCCGCTCGGCATCGGCAAGGACGGCAACCCCGTCTACCTGCGCGACATCTGGCCGTCGAACCAGGAGATCCAGAAGTACATCGCCGAGAACATCTCGCGTGAGCTGTTCAAGCAGCGTTACGCCGACGTGTTCAAGGGTGACGAGCACTGGCAGAAGATCAAGGCCACGCCTGCTCTGACCTACTCCTGGAACAGCGGCTCGACCTACGTGCAGAACCCGCCCTACTTCCAGGGCATCACGAAGGAGCCGCAGCCGATCTCCGACATCGAGAATGCGCGGATCCTGGCGCTCCTCGGTGACAAGATCACTACCGACCACATCTCGCCTGCCGGCTCCATCAAAAAGGACAGCCCGGCGGGGCGATACCTGCTCGAACGGCAGGTGCGGCCGGAGGATTTCAACCAGTATGGTACGCGCCGCGGCAACCATGAGGTGATGATGCGGGGTACCTTCGCCAACATCCGCATCAAGAACCACATGGTGAAGGATGAGAACGGGAACATCCGCGAGGGTGGCTATACCGTCCACTACCCCTCCGGTGAGACGATGTTCATCTACGACGCCGCCATGCGCTACCGCGATGAGGGCGTGCCGCTCGTCGTGTTTGCGGGGATCGAGTACGGCAACGGCTCCTCTCGTGACTGGGCTGCAAAGGGCACCAGACTACTCGGTGTCAAAGCGGTGATCGCGCAGTCGTTCGAGCGCATCCACCGCTCGAACTTGGTCGGCATGGGCGTGCTGCCGCTCGTCTTCGAGCAAGAAGGGCAGAGTTGGCAGTCACTCGGCCTGAAGGGTGATGAGACAGTCGCAATTCGCGGCCTCTCGGATCTCAAACCGCGCGCGAAGCTCACAGCTGAAGTCAAAACGTCGGACGGCCGCGTACTCGAAGTGCCGCTGCTGTGCCGCATCGATACGCTGGACGAGCTGGAGTACTACCGGCACGGAGGCATCTTGCACTACGTGCTGCGCAACCTCGCGGCGGCCTGAAAAGAATGATGAGGGCCGGCTTTAATGCCGGCCTAATTTTTTCCACCAGTACGTGAACAAACACGCGTAACTCACCCATTTGTGACTGGCATTCGGGGTCACAGAAGTTGATAAGCTTCGCTCGGAATAATCGACAAGGAATGAGATGAATCGCTGGTTGACCGCGCTTCTGTGTTTGATAGCGCCCGGTCTCGTAGTCGGCTCAGCCCCGACTGCATCTGCCCAAGACTATCGCGCTGTATCCACTCTTGAGCTATTCACCAGTCAGGGCTGCTCATCTTGCCCAACGGCTGACGCTCTCCTGCGCAGTTATGCGGAACGGCCGGACATCGTAGCTTTGTCGCTTCCCGTCGACTATTGGGACTACCTCGGCTGGAAGGACACGCTCGCCAGCCCCAAGTTCACGAGCCGCCAGCGAGCCTATGCCGATGCCCGGGGAGATGGCCGGATCTACACGCCGCAGGTCATCGTGAACGGCCTGACGCACGTCGTCGGTAGCAGGAAGGATGAAATCGATCGCGCACTAGCCGAAACAGCCGCGAAGCTTGAGAAGGATCGGGTGAGCCTCTCAGCGCAGAGCGACGGGAAGACGATAACAATAGAAGCTGGCGCCGCTCGATCCGACAGCCAGATGAACGGGGGAACCATCTGGTTGGCCGTCGTGCAGCCAAGTGTAGAGGTTGAGATCAGACGCGGCGAAAACCACGGAAAGAAAGTGACCTACGTGAACGTGGTTCGGGAGCTTACTCCGGTCGGCATGTGGTCCGACAAGCCGACAAGGGTCGAGCTGCAAGCATCAGCAGTTATGAGCTCCGAGAGCCAGCGGTGCGCCGTGCTTCTTCAGCAGGGCACCGTTGGCGCGATCGTCGCCGCAACCTGGGTCATCGGCCCGACGCATTGACTGCGGCCGAACAGGCGGAAATCGAACCCCCCTACCGGCTAACCCGGCCTGACCAGCACCCAAATCAGGCTGAAGCCAGCAAAAGCGAACGCGACTCCCACCGGAACAATCACCATCTGCAGGATGGCTTCGTGCCGTTTCATGAAGCCTGTGTAGATGGACACGATGTGATCTCGAGCGTGTGGCGGCAGCGGCTTCCAGCGGGTGTCATGGCGGGACCGCAGGCGAGCCATGATCGCCGGGACGCCGAAGAACACTGCCGCGTAAGCGATCGAGATCACGACGGCAAAGAGGGCTTCGCCGTTGGTGAAGAACGTTGCCACGGCAACAGCCAGGGCAACGCCGATCGCTGAGATCATAATCGGAAGACCGGTTGCCAGCAGGCCGTCGTCGTACTCAACCGGCTTTGCTTCATCTTGTGCAGGATCACTTGGTGCCGATTTCGATGCGATCTGAAACTGCTGCGGCGATTCGAGCCTCTGCTGCATCGACGACCTCCGATAAGATACATCTACGATACATCTTATAGGAGGTTGTCTGCGCTTATATGATGTGTCAAGAGTGAATCTATTCCGATGATCGGCCAAGGCGTCGCATGCAGCTCACCAAATTCTCCGACTTCGCGCTCCGCGTGCTGATGTACACCCACGCTGCCGGCGATCGGCTCGTCACCATCGAGGAGATGGCGCGCTCTTACCGCGTTTCACGTGCGCATTTGATGAAGGTGGTGAACGCGCTTACACGCGCCGGCTATCTCAAGGCCGTACGTGGACGGTCGGGTGGTTTGAGGCTTGCCAAGCCCGCTGAAGAAATCCGGCTTGGTGATGTGGTTACGACCACCGAACCGGATTTCGCTCTCGTCGAGTGCTTTGCGACCGGGAACCAATGCGTCATCAGCGGCCGCTGCCGCCTGCCGGCTGTCATGAAGGAGGCGCTGGACGACTTCATCGCAGCGCTGAACCGCTACACGCTGGCGAGCATCGCCCTGCGGCCGGAGGATTTCAGGAAACCGGCCGAGGCTGAGCGGCAACCTTCTGCGGATATCAGCGTGGCCTGACAGCTTACGCTGCCGCACCTGGCACGAGCACGATCTTCCCGATATGGGCGCTGCTCTCCATGAGCCGATGCGCCTCAGCCGCTTCGGTGAGTGGGAAGGTCTTGTACATCACGGGCTTGACCTTACCGGCCTCGATCAGTGGCCAAACGTTGGCCTCGAGCGCGCGGGCGATCTCACCCTTCTCCTCGACGGAACGTGGCCTCAGCGTCGAGCCGGTCCAGGTGAGGCGCTTGATCATGAGCATCATGAAGTCGGCTTCGACCTTTGATCCGCCGAGCCATGCAATCTGCACCAGACGGCCCTCGACAGCGAGTGCGCGGAGATTGCGCTGGACGTAGCTGCCGCCCACCATGTCCAAGATGACATTGACGCCCTTGCCGCCGGTCAGCTGCTTCACGACTTCAACGAAGTCTTCGGTCTTGTAGTTGATCGCCCGCTCCGCGCCGAGCTGCTCGCAGGCCTTCGCCTTGTCCTCGCTCCCAACCGTGCAGAACACACGCGAGCCGAATTCCCTGGCCAGCTGAATGGCCGTTGTGCCGATGCCGCTGGAGCCACCGTGAACGAGTAGGGTCTCTCCGGGCTTCAGGCGGCCGCGGTCGAACACATTCGTCCAGACAGTGAAAAAGGTCTCAGGGATGGCACCAGCCTCGACCAAGGAAAGGCCCTTCGGTACAGGCAGCACCTGCGGCTCGGGCGCGATGCAGTACTCGGCGTAACCGCCGCTCGCCACCAGTGCGCAAACCTGATCTCCGACCTTGTATCGGGTGCAACCCGGCCCGACGGCCACGATCTCGCCCGCGATCTCCAGACCGGGGACATCGCTTTCGCCGGGCGGCGGTTTGTATCCGCCGAGCCGCTGCACCACATCCGGCCGATTGACGCCGGCTGCGGCTACCTTGACCAGAACCTGCCGCTCGCCAGGTTGCGGCACAGGCATCGTGTCCGGCTTCAGCACCTCCGGCCCGCCGAACCCATCAATCCGAATGTAGGTCATCGTTTCGGGCAGGCTCATTAGTCTCTCCTCCGGTTAGCTGGATCCGTGTCGGCGTGCTTAGCGCAAGGTTTCGTCGGCGTCACCGACCGGGGGGCTAGGTACCAGGCGACCAGCACATCTGTTTGGCATTGCTCAAGGCGTCCGATTGGCAGCGAAGCCAATAATGATCGACAATGCTTGCTTGGCGTTTCTCATGAAAGTTCGAGTGCCAGGAGGGTCCACAGGAGATGAACAAAGACGTCAAGAGCCGCTTGGAACAAGCCATTCGCGAGGCCGACGAAAGGAGTCAGATCACCTTCCGGCAAATTCACGCTGTCGAGCCGGAGGTCGCGAACGCCTTCGCACCTGTCGCTGAGGCGGCACGTGAGCTCGAGGACTATATGCGCTCAATCCAGGGGATCGAATTCACTATCTCACCAGCGAGCGTATCCATTCGGCTCGGCGATCTGGAACTTTGGGTGACCTACGACCCGCGCTCGAAGAAGTTCGTCGGTGAGGAAAGCGCACACTCCTGGTACGATAGCGTGCGCTATGCGGATCGCTACGAGTGGTCCAGCGCCGAGGAATGCACCGATGCCCTGATCAGGTTCTGCGCCCAATATTACCGGATGGCGCGCGCCATCAATCAGGCGGCCTCAAGGGGTTGAGGGCTATAAGCAAACGCAAACTTCGCAGCGGCTTGGCCTGGATCCTCACTCTGCGGCATTCGTTAGCAAGAATTGAGATCATCCCCAGCACACGGCACCGCGATGGAATTCCTCGACCTAGTCAACCAGCGCCGGTCCGTACGAAGCTTCACCGGACAAGAGGTTGAGCAGGAAAAAATCCACCGCATCTTACACGTCGCTCGCTCGGCACCTTCGGCAGGCGGCCTCAAAGCCTACCAGATCATCACTGTTCGGGACCAAGAAACGAAGCACGCGCTAAGTGAGGCAGCTCTCGGCCAGGAATTCGTAGCTCAAGCTCCGTTCGTTCTTGTTTTTCTCGCGGATGAGAACCTGAGCGCTTCCAAGTATGGCGTGCGTGGTGCCAAGCTTTTCTGCGTACAGGATGCGACCATTGCGGCAGCGTACGCGCAGCTTGCCGCCACCGACCAGGGCCTTGCTTCGTGCTGGGTCGGAGCATTCAGCGAGGACGCTGTCGCGCAGGCGGTTGGTGCGCATAGCCGCTTGCGACCTGTCGCCATGCTACCGATCGGGTATGCTGGCTAGGAAAGTCGCCGTGAGCTATGGCGAGCACCTGCAATATTGGCTGACGAATGCCGTTGTTGTTCAACCCCCTCCTGGTGAACGATCCCTTCGGTGATCCCGGCCTATTCATCGATCTCACTTTCGAACGGCGTGCCCTTCTTTTCGACCTCGGTGACCTGACGCCGCTGCCTACGCGCAAGGTGCTACGCATCTCCGACATTTTCGTCAGTCATAGGCATATGGACCATTTCGCCGGCTTCGATCACCTGCTCAGGCTGGCTCTCGGACGTGAACAGACGATAAACATATACGGCTACTACGGCCTTATCGATGCCATTGCCCATAAGCTGTCTGCCTACACGTGGAATCTCACCAGGGGGTATCCGGGAAATTTGCGAATCAAAGTTCACGAGCTTGATAATAACGAACGTCTAACGACGACTGAGTTTGAAAGCTGGAAAGGGTTTGCGCCGGGCGACAAAACTTTATCCCGACGTAGACATGGACCTTCGTCGAGTCGGATTGACTGGCGATAGGATAACCGCCGGAATCGAGATAGACGACGGTGCCGAGCGCCACCGTCAGGTCCGCATCGGCATAGACCGTGTACGGAGATGTCGTGCCGGCGTGATAGAACTCGATGCGGCCGCCGGCGAGAGTCTTGCCGTCAGGACCGAGCAACCGGACTCCCGGCGCCCATACGAGGACGGAATCAGCCATTGTCCTTCCTGCTTTCGTTGCGTGTCCTACTCTGCACTGCTATGATGCTGTCGTGGATTGCTCTGAGAGCTTCCACATCGTTAACGTGCCAATAAATGGGGGGACTCCATGCGCGTTCTTGCGATTGTCGCTGCGCTCCTCTGTCTATCTGGCAGCGCAGTTGCCGACACCTACGTACGCGGCTATTTCCGCAGCGACGGCACTTACGTCCAGCCGCATTTCAGAACGAATCCAGACGGCAACGTCTGGAACAACTGGAGCACGCAGGGGAACGTCAATCCCTACACCGGGCAGACCGGCACAGTTGATCCGTACTCCAGCGGCTCATATGGAGCGAATAACCTCAACCGATACATGAGCCCATACGGTTCCAGCAATTCTGGCTATAACCGGCGTTGGTGATTGCCCTTGCTCGGCTAGCGTGGCACGCCGCAACGCTGGCCGCTGATGTCTGAAAATGGAGGACGCCTATGCTTGCTGCCGTCAGAATTGCGACATTGTCTCTAGTGATCGTCTGTCTTGCCCCTGCGTATCAGGCCATGCGCGCTGGCAATCCCGATGCTTGGGATGTCGCATTGCTTCAGACGAGAGCCATCTGGCTCGCAGGAACGATCACAGCCCTGGCCGCGTTGGGATTTATTTGGGCGTTGGTCGCAAACGTCATTCGTCATCCCGTATTGGGACGCGGCGCCCTGTCTGACGATCGTACCTAAACCGACGGCCAAGTCGATCTATCTTCTCCACGTGCACCTCTGGCCGCGCTGCCGGTGCAGATGTGACTGTTGACGGGCGTCCACCCAGTCCCATAAGCGCATTGACCGGACGGCCACCGATCCGCACCACGTCAGAACCCAGCATGCCCCCGAGAAGACCTTCGATGCCGCCCATGATCGAGCGCTCGGCCAATCGCGCAGGATCATAGAACTCCTCCGCCGCCGCGGCCCTGATCGGATTGCGCTCGGGCATCGAAGCCGCCTCACGCAATGCGCGCTCGCGCTCCGGATGCCCCTCCGGAAGCTCACGCGCGTAGGCCAACAATGCGTTGCGGACTGGATTGTCTGGCTCCGTGGCGAGCGCGTTATAGGCCAAAGGCAGATTGGCCGCGGCACTACCCGCTGACGCCCCTAGTCCAGCTGGCAGAATGTAGTTGCGCGCCACGCTACCGCCTCCGCTTGCCAATCTTGACATGCCGCCGGTGATGGCGCCTGCAATGGCTGGTGCGAGCCCTCCAGCCCGCTCGTAGAGCCGTCCGACCTCCGTATCGGAGAAGCGTCTCTCACGCCTCAGCTCGCGCTCTCTAGCGGCCTCCGCGCGCTGGATAGCGCGCTGTCTCTCTTGCTCCTCTGGTGAGGCTAGACGCTCGCGGTTGGCAATCATCTGATCAAGCCCAGCCAGCTCCGCACTGAGGCGGTCGACCTCCTGCTTGGCTGCTTGGAATCGCGGCCCCTCGCCCGTACGACGCTCGGCCTCCATTCTCGCTTGCGCCGCTTGCCGTTGGCGCTCGAGCGCCGCCCGCTGAGCATAGAGGCTGGCAAGTGGATCGGCTACCGGTTGTGACGCCTCCGCTGCCGCCTCACTACCGAATGTCAGGCCGAGATCGCGTCGCAACGCTTCGAGAGTACCCGCTCCGAGCGCGCCAAATGCCGCAACAGGGCGACCGAGCGTTGCTGCCGTTCGAACCGCAGCCGTCGTTACATTGGCAAGAGTTGGATCGGCGAGAGCCTGTCCAACAGCCTCGCCCGCGTGCACGGGCTGCATGGCGACATCTGTTGCGATCTGGGCCGGGACCGGACCGACATCGACGACCCCGCCGACCACGCTACCGACACGCTCCGCCACAGTACGCCCAACGATCGGCTCGAGAAGGGCATTGACGGCAACCCTTGCCCGCTCTCCTGGCGTCGGCTCGTAAGCCCGCAATTCGCCCGTGGGCTGCACGGGCGGGCTTGCAAGGGGATGCGTCGCGAGCAGCGCATTGACCGGCGTCCGCAGATCTTCTGCGCTCGTGATGGGCGGGAGCGTTGCCGGGCCCGGAATCGACGCATGCTGCTGATTGATCATTGCCGCCAGCTCGGTTAGAAGCTCATCGAATGTCGGCATCGCTCAAATTCATCCTGTGGTTTTGGTTTGCGCTCCTGATCCCGCACTGGGCCGCACTAGCGCTGGTCGTCCTCGTTGCCTTGGATGATCCCATCTTCACGGGCCGCCCTTACGACAGGCAGTAGATCAGGATTGTTCCGCGCCATCTCTTCGAGCCGACGGATATGCGCGATAAGCTCAGGTCGCACACGGTTCGGCGCTCGCAACGCTGCAGCTCTCAACTGCGCATATCTCGCGGCCCAGTTGACGTAGCTGGGCCGGGAGAACAACACGGATAAACCAAACCCTCCCGTTCCGACGACCTCAGAGAGAGCCCCAACAATATCCTTCTTCAGGAGCCTCGCTTTCGTGTTCAAGCTGCTGTGCTCGACCACGGCATTCCCTCACTTGCCTTCGCCCTCGAAGAAACCATTCGGATCAATGTCTGGCGAAATAAGGTCGAGGACATGGGGTTGAAAACCGGGCCGTGGTTGCGCGAATTGAAGGAGGCTGTAGCACGTGGCGATCCAGCTGACACGCTGATTGAGGTCGAATGGCGAGAGCCGAATACGGCTGGGCCTGCCGCGCTTCCGCTCGGCCAGCTTAGGAATGACGTTCTTGAGATCGCCCCAGGGCGGAAGATTGCGTACGTCGTCGACGTAGCGTTTACACCAACGAATGCCGAGAAGATCCTGGGCCTCGTCCGCGGCGCAGAGATTCTCTTCATCGAGACGCCCTTCTTGCATGAGGATCACGAGCAGGCCAGAAGTCGGCATCACTTGACGGCACGTCAGGCCGGGACCTTGGCTCGCCAAGCTGGCGTGAAGCGGATTGTGCCGCTCCATTTCTCCCCGCGGTACAGCGGACGAGGTCATGAGCTCGAACGCGAGGCTTTAGCGGCCTTTCGCGGAATGGAATGAGCAATGGCGCCGGCCCGAGATTGCGAACTGATCGTCATCGACGGCTCTTATGGAGAAGGCGGCGGCCAGATACTCAGGACGTCGCTCTCATTGTCCGCGATCCTCAAACGGCCGATGGTCATTGAGCAAATTCGCGCAGGACGTCCGAAGCCTGGTCTCGCCGCCCAGCATCTGACCGCCATACTGGCAACGCAAAAAATATGCGCGGCGGAGGTCGCCGGCGCAGAACTCCATTCGATGCGCCTCACATTCCGGCCAACCTTGCCTCCAACATCGGGCGAATACCGGCTCGATGTGGCCGAAGCGCGCCAGGGCGGCAGTGCCGGCTCGGCCCCGCTGGTTCTCCAGGCTGTGGCAATTCCAGCGGCATTCGCGAACGGCGTAACCCGCTTTCAAATTCACGGCGGCACGCACGTGCCCTGGAGCCCAATTTTCAACTACATCGATAAGGTTTGGATTCCATTTCTTGCGCGAACCGGGATCAATGTGACCGCACGACTGACAAAGCCGGGGTTCTATCCATTGGGCGGCGGCAGGATCGATGCGGTCGTGAATGGCTTGGGACCAGAGGTCCGCGGAACGCTGAACGCGCTCGAGATAACCCGACCCGGTGCTTTGAAGGCAATACGCGGAACGGCGCTGGTGGCAAATCTGCCAATGCACATACCTGAGCGAATGGCTGCGCGGGCCCGAGCTGCTCTGTCGGGAATGGCACCGGTCGTTGATATTGAAATCAGTCAGCTCCGCGCCGACTGCCCGGGAGCCTTGCTTTTCCTCGCTGCCGAATTCGAGCACATTACTGTAGGTTTTACCTCGATTGGTCGAAGGGGACGGTCCTCCGAAGCTGTCGCTGACGCCGCAGTCGCCGTGCTGGAAGCCCACATCCGAAGCGGAGCAGCCTTGGACATTCACCTCGCCGATCAGGCATTGCTGCCCCTCGCTTTTGCGCGCGGCCCGTCCACATTCACTTGCCCTTCTGCAACCAGACATCTGCATACAAATGCCTGGGTTATCGAGCAGTTCGGCATTGCCTCGATTCAGATCGACTCGGCTCCAGGCCCGCCAACCCGGGTAACTGTGCTTCCCAAGCTATAGCTAGCTCACTGAGGACCAAATCAGGTCCACCTGACGCCCGAAGAATGATGCCGCGCAGCAGGCTGTCGCCACCGCTTCGAAAACTCCCGAACGTCAAGTCGAATTATCTGGAGAACATTCAAGCGACGGTCGAGAGCCGCAAAATCGTCAATACCGAATCACTGCGAAGATCTCATTCGTTCTCGAATAAGCAGGCATACTCGCACTCGGTCGCGAGGCACACCTCACTCAATCCGCAGAAACGGATAGCGGCGCAGCTCCTCACGGGACCAGAGGGATACGCCTGCTCGATTGCCAACGGTTTCGATGTCGATGACGTAATCTGGATCGCTGAAGGTCACTTTCGCTGGCGCGCCGAGCTCAGACGTTCTGGCGAGAATGAGTTCGTCGAGGAACCTCTCTTCTCTCTGCGAAGAAAGCATGCCTCTGAGCCCTCGTCTGTGGATCCGAGCATAAGAGGATTTGCCCGCCAGCTCCTGCGCCCAACCGAGTACAATCTCTTTGGCCTTCGCCTCGAACTCTTCAGCAGTTGAGAAATCGAAAGTCTCTTTGGCTGTCAGCAGTCGGGCGATGTCGTTCAAGACATCAAGATTTTCGCCCACGAACGCGGCGAAATCCTCAACGAAACTTGCGACGTCCGGTACTCGCATGACCAGAACGTTGAAAAACTCCGATTGCTCGACCGCTCCGAACTCCCGCAACGCCCGCTTCGCAGCGCGCCGGCCTTGAGCATCATAGGCCGTGACGACAACGTTCCAGTCTTTCATTCCGGCATTCTTTGAAAAATTGGCATTCGAGCCGGCCCTAGCGAGTGGAATGCCACCGCAATCTGGCGCAACAGCTCCGTCGCTGCAGTGGCCCGGCCACCCACGCCTCTAAGCCGGCGCTTCAATAACGTTTAATGCCCCGAATGGTGTCTGAGCCGAGAGACGTCGACAGAGGTTGGCGCCGAGCTTGGGGTGCCAAGCACGGGCAAGCCACAATCAGGTTCCTAAACGAACAACTCGCAGGCGCTTTCCTGCTCAAGCGCGTTGGAAAAATTAGCCACGCACCGCAGCCAAAGTGGAGCTAATCGCGTCGGCCAAGCTCTTGCGTTCCGCAGGAGAAAGGAAATCCCCGATTGAAACGCTCCGGCCGCTTTCGGTCAGCGTTAGCCGGTTTGGTACTTCCCAGTCGTCCCTCAAGACGAGGCGAACCCAATGAGTAGAAAATTCAGCCGTTCTGCACCGTCCATTGGGATCAATTCGCTCGACGCGGATGAGTTTCGGCCCAATCTCCACCCTTTCAGAAATCCGGGCCGATCTCATGTTGCTCAAGAATGCCGCCAGCACTGCCACGAACGTCAGCACGCATCCGAACACGATCGGCCAGAACGCTTGCGGTGGACTACGCAGCGCTACGAATAACAAGCCTACCGCAATAACCCCGAGCACGAGCTTCAGGCCGCCCGCCCCTAAGGAGCGGTGCGGCCAGATAGTGAAGCAGTGCAGGGGTGCCTCGACGTTGGCTGTCTCTTGCACCGCGGTCCTCAATGCTTCTCGCCCCCGATCCGAGGCAGCGTTTCGAAGCAGTGGAACGGTGGCGGCGAGGGCAGCGTCCACTCAAGAGTGGTGGCACCTTCGCCCCACGGATTCGCCGCCGCCTGACGTTTTTTCGCAAAAGCCAAGGCGACGCCAATAAAGAAGACGACGACGCCTAAGGCGGAGATGTAGGAGCCGATAGACGAAAGCTGGTTCCACGTGGCGTAGGCGTCCGGATAATCCGCGTAGCGGCGCGGCATTCCCGAAAGCCCCAGGAAGTGCATCGGGAAGAATGTCAAGTTGACGCCAATGAAGGTCAGCCAGAAGTGCAGCCTGCCCCAGAACTCCGAGTACATATAGCCGCTCATTTTCGGGAACCAGTAATACCAGCCCGCGAACAGCGTGAAGAGCGCGCCGAGCGACATCGTGTAATGGAAGTGCGCGACGACATAGTAGGTGTCGTGCAGCGCGCGATCGACGCCGGCGTTCGCCAGCATGACGCCCGTCACGCCGCCGACGGTGAAGAGGAAGAGGAAGCCCAGCGCGAACAGCATCGGCACCGTGAAGCGGATGGAGCCGCCCCACATGGTGGCGATCCAGGAGAAGATCTTCACGCCGGTCGGGACGGCGATCACCATCGTGGCAAACACGAAGTAGGCCTGCGTGTCGACCGAGATGCCCGCCGTGTACATATGGTGGGCCCAAACGATGAAGCCGACGATGCCGATGGCCACCATGGCGTAGGCCATGCCGAGATAGCCGAAAATCGGCTTCCGCGAGAACGTCGCGATGACGTGGCTGACGACACCGAAGCCCGGCAGGATGATGATGTAGACCTCCGGATGCCCAAAGAACCAGAATAGATGCTGATAAAGCAGCGGGTCACCACCACCGGACGGTTCGAAGAATGTTGTCCCGAAATTGCGGTCCGTCAGCAGCATCGTGATGGCGCCGGCCAGGACTGGCAAGGAAAGCAGCAGCAAGAATGCCGTCACCAATATCGACCAGCAGAACAGCGGCATCTTGTGCAGCGTCATGCCGGGCGCGCGCATGTTGAAGATCGTTGTGATGAAGTTGATCGAGCTCAGAATCGACGACGCGCCGGCGAGGTGGAGCGAAAGAATCGCGAAGTCCACGGCCGGGCCCGGGTGTCCCGAAGTCGCCAGCGGCGCGTAGGCAGTCCAGCCAATGCCGGCGCCACACCCGGACAGATCCCTCGTTGCCGAATCCAGGCTGATGACGCACGAGCCCGCGCCCTCAACAAACAGCGATAGGATGAGCAGCAAGAATGATGCCGGCAGCAGCCAGAAAGAAATGTTGTTCATGCGCGGGAACGCCATGTCCGGCGCGCCGATCATGAGCGGCACGAAATAGTTCCCGAACCCGCCGAACAACGACGGCATGATCATGAAGAAGACCATGATCAGGCCGTGTCCGGTGGTGAACACGTTGAACATGTGCGGGTTGGCGAAGTACTGAAGCCCTGGCTCCTGTAGCTCCAGCCTGATTCCAATGGACAACAGCCCACCCACAACGCCGCCGACCATGGAGAAGATCAGGTACAGCGTACCGATGTCCTTGTGGTTGGTGGACAGAAGCCAGCGTCGCCAGCCGTGCGGATGATCTGAGCTATGGATGGCTGCAGCCGTCGCCATCTCGACACCTCTCGTCGCAGTTTCGTTGGGCTCCAGTTCGGAAGTCAGCAGCCAAAACTGCGACAGGGGCGCCGATCTCGCTTGATCTAGATCAGATCTTCTTGCGGCGAAATATGCTGCATTCGCGCCCCCGAGGTTGGATACGCGGGATGCCTCGTAACGCTTGTTGGAAATGCCCTATCCGCGACGTCGCCCTTTGCCGGGCACTACCGGAGTCGGCACTGGCTCAGCTCAGCCGGATGACATGGCATCGCTCCGTGCGCGCCGGCTGCCGGATCTTCGGTCCCGGTGAGGAGCCGCTCGTTGTCGCGAACATCGTGTCGGGCGTCGTGCGACTTTCTAGATCGCTGGGCGACGGGCGAACGCAGATTGTGGGCCTTCAATTCGCCCCCGAGTTCATCGGCCGTCCCTTTGCCGAGAGCGGGAGTATCCTCGCGGAAGCGGCAACGGACGTGGAACTCTGCTGCTTTTCGAAGCCGCAATTCGAGGGGCTTCTCCAGTCATACCCGGGCCTACATGAGCTGCTGACGCAGCGCATGATCCATGATCTCGACCAAGCCCGCGAGTGGATGTTGCTCCTCGGCCGCAAAACCGCGTTGGAGCGGGTGGCGACCCTTATATTGCTTTGCGCGGAGCGGCTGGGTGCGCAGGGCGACTCAGCCAAATCGGAAGCGAGCGAGGATAACCTAAGCTTCCAGCTGCCGTTGTCGCGGACCGAAATGGCCGAGTTTCTCGGTCTCACTCTGGAAACGGTCAGTCGCATGCTTCGCAAGCTCGCGGAAGCGGGCGTTATCGCGATAGAGCGCGGCCGGGGTATCACCATCCGCGATGGTGGCAAACTGCGGATGATGGCGGAAATGACTCTTTGACGAGCGTACCGTTCCGCTCGCCAATATTAACGCCTGCCGCTTAACTCAATTGGCTCGAATTAAGAAAGAAACGGCAGCCTCAACCAACTTTTGCAATCAGAAGCGATTGAGAGGCAGCTTCAGATAATAGTGGCCGTCGTTCTCGGGAGGTGGAAGCCGGCCGCCGCGGAGGTTGACCTGAAGCGCAGCGAGCATTCGGTCCGGAAGAGCGAGAGTTGCGTCCCTCTTGTTCCGCCGTTCGATCCAATCTTCGCGCCGAGTGCCGTCTTTCACGTGAATGTTCGATGCCCGTTGCTCTGCCACCGTGGCTTCCCACTTCGGCTCGTTGCGCTCCGCGGTGCCGTAGTCGTGGCCAACGAACAGGCGCGTTTCAGGTGGCAGCGAAAGGATCTCCTGAATCGAGTCCCAGAGGACCGCAGCACTGCCGCCAGGGAAATCAGCGCGCGAGGTGCCGGCGTCGGGGTACATTAGTGTGTCGTGCACGAATGCTGCGTCACCGACCACGAAAGTGATCGAGCCCAGGGTATGCCCCGGCGACAACATCACCCGAGCCTCGAGGTTTCCGATGGGGAAGGTATCGCCGTCCTTGAAAAGACGGTCGAAATCGCGTTCCGGAACGAAGGCGCCTGGAAGGTTGTAGATTTCACTCCAAAGGTTGGCGATCTCCTTCACCTTCTCCCCGATCGCGTTCGGGGCGCCGGTCCTCTCCTTGAGCTGGGCGGAAGCCATGAAGTGATCGGCATGCGGGTGAGTGTCGAGGACCCATTCGACGGATAGCCCCTCGTTCTGCACGAGATCGAGCACCTGCTCTATGGAGCCAGTGTGGGTCCGGTAATTCTTTGGGTCGAAGTTCCAGACGACGTCGATCAAGGCCGCCTTCTTGGTCGCCGGATCGGCACAGACGTACTGGATTGAGCCGGTATCGGGTTCATACACGCCCCACACATCGGGGCTACCGGACCCCCGCGATGGCGAATGACGGACGACTCGATCTTTGAGGGTGTTAGTCATTCGAAATTCCTTCAATCTGTACGGCCCAGATCACCCACGGCACGGTCCGTCATTACCGGGTACCGCTTGAGTGGGGTGTCAGGAAAGATAAATCCACCGGCTCACTTGCTCTGTATTAGCTGTTGCTAATTTAGTCAATACTAATGGAAGGATTTTTCGTTGGTGGGGTGCAAGCCGGAGTCAAGCAGGCTTGAGCCGATCGGAAACGACGGCTGCCGATAGACAAGCGCCGGGATCAAGAGCGGGCTCTGGGGTTTCGGCTATCAGAGAACAACGTAAGCCGAGCTAATGAAGGAGTGCGCCGAAGAATGGAGGCTTACGGCTTCGAAACGTAGCCAGCAGACCGAAGTCTTTGGATCAGCGAGTCAGTTTATTGGCTGGGGGACTAGGATTCGAACCTAGACTAACGGAGTCAGAGTCCGCTGTTCTACCATTAAACTATCCCCCAGCGCGAAGCGGGCCGCGAAGGCGATATAACAACTCGCGGGTGCGACTGCAAGGCGCCCCATGGGCGCGTGCAGCTGGCAGTTGAGGTCGCTACCACCCCTATCCAGCTGCTCCGGCGCCCCAGTTTGCAAGCCGTTCAACGCTCACCCCAGCATGTTCGTGTCGCCGCAGACCGAGATGGCCTGGCCGGAAATCGTGCGCCCGCGGGGACTTGCTACGAACACCACCATGTCCGCCAGCTGCTGTGGGGTCACGTATTCCTTCAAGGATGTGTACTGCAGCATGTGCTGCTCCTGCTCCTCGAAGGAAACGCCCCGCTGCTTGGCCTTGGCCTCGATCACGCGGCGGATGCGGTCACCCGCCACCAGGCCGGGGAGCAGGGCGTTTGCGCGGATGCCAAAGGGCCCGAGCTCCATCGCAATCGTCTTGGTAAAGCCGATGACGCCCCATTTGGCTGCTGCATAGGGCGAGCGCAGGGGGAAGCCGTGCTTACCCGCCTGCGAGGAAAGGTTCATGATGCTAGGGTTCTTGCTCTTCTTGAGGTGCGGCACGGCCAGCCGCACGCAATTGAACTGCCCCGTGAGGTCCACCGCGATGCAGCGATCCCACTCCTCCGGATCGATCTCCTCGACGCGGCCGGTGGGGCCGGCGATGCCGGCGTTGTTGACGAGGCAGTCGAGACCGCCGAGCGCCTTCAATGCCTCATCGAACATGACGGCGACCTGAGCCCGGTCGGCCACATCGCAAACGCTCCAGGTAATCTGCGGATCGGTTTTCGAGAGGGCCTCAAGTGCAGCCCGGTCGATGTCGCAAACGTGGACCTTGGCCCCCTCTCGGATGAACGCGCGCGCAATCTCCAATCCGATTCCCGCGGCCCCTGCCGTCACCAGCACCCGCAAGCCCTCGATCTGCATATCCATGATACGAGCCTTTCCTCCGCCTATGATCTTGCCCCGTTTTCATTATTGCATGGGGTGGTTAGCTTGAGCCACCGTGGACTCAAGCAGCGCACGGAACGACAGGAGAGGAAACGCATGCCGAAGGTGGCGATAATCGGGGCCGGCTTGATCGGTCGAGCCTGGGCGATGGTGTTCGCCCGAGCCGGCTGGGATGTGGCCGTGTGGGATGGCGTTGAGGGCGTAGCAGCGAAAGCCCTGGAACTCATCTCGCAAGGTCTCGCGGACCTCAAACGCCACGAGCTGATCGATGACCCTGAAGCTGCCGCGCGCCGCGTTCGTGCTGCTCAGAGCTTCGAGGATGCTCTATCCGGAGCCGATCTCGTCCAGGAGAACACGCCCGAAACGCTCGAAATGAAGCGCGAGATATTCGCTCGTCTCGACGCCGTGGCCGAGTCCAAGACTATCCTCGCCTCGTCGACCTCCTCGTTGGTCACTTCGCTTTATACGGAAAATTTGAAAGGCCGCAGCCGCTGCCTTGTCGCCCACCCGGTCAACCCTCCGCATCTCGTGCCGATCGTCGAGCTGTGCGGCGCTCCATGGACGTCGCCCGAGGTCATGCAGCGTGCGCGGGAGATCTATCGTTCTGTCGGGCAGGTGCCGATCCACGTAAAGCGGGAAGTCGACGGCTTCGTGCTCAATCGTCTGCAAGCAGCATTGCTCGCTGAGGCCTTCCGGCTCGTGGAAGAGGACGTCGTCACACCGCAGGATCTCGACGAGACGATCCGCAACGGCCTCGGCCTGCGGTGGGCCTTCATGGGGCCGTTCGAGACTATTGAGCTCAATGCACCTGGTGGCATTCCGGATTACTGCCGGCGTTACAGCCCGTTCTTCCGCCGCCTCATAAACGATCAGCCGAAAGCTTCCGTTTGGGACGAGGACAAGACCAACGCGGTCGCCGCTGCTTGGGGCCCGACGCCGGACCCGCAGAAGCATGCCGCCAAGACGCGCTGGCGCGATGAGCAGCTCGCCGCGCTCGCAGCCCACAAGCGGAAGATGAAGCCCTTTTCTGAGTGAGAGGCTTTGAAACTAGAAAGCCGGTTCTTCCAACCTAACCCTGTAGGGCAAGGCATCGATCCACGTGAAACGTTCGGTCCGAGCCATTTCCGGCCAATGGCGGCTACCTGGGATCGTGACCGCCCAAGCAGACAGGAGCACTACGCACCATCATCAACTTGATCGAGGCTGAGCTCCAACTGAGATCGCGGCGGGGGCGTCGCCTCGCTTGTCGCCCAGCGCGGAGCGCGGGCGCAGAATTCGGCAATGTTGTGCTGCACGACCTGATGCAGCGAGCCCGTACGGGCGTATACGGCGCGTTGGCGCGTGGAACTGTTGCCTTCGGTCAAAATCCGCCGAAGAGTGGCGATGTAGGGCTCGTATCCGAGAGCCGCCACCTTGCCGGAAATCCGCTCACACCACTCGAGGATATCGTCGCGCAGCGGTTTTACGCTTCCATCAAGGTTGGTAACGAGCTTGGCATCGAGCCCGTAGCGCATGGCTCGCCACTTGTTCTCGCGTGCCAGCCATCGGGGTGGCGGCGGAACTCTTTCCAGCCAACTCGCGTGATCGCGGAACCAATGCGCCAATGCATGGACGAAGGCCACCACAGCCAGGGTTTCCGACAGGCTCGCCAGCCCATCGCAGATCCGTATCTCCAGCGTACCCAGCGCTGGGCTTGGCCGAAGGTCCCACCAAAGATCCTTCAAAGATTGGATGGCGTTGCAGGCCTTGAGCGTGCTGCACAGCTGGCCGAATTCCTGCCAGGAATGCACGACGTAGGGCTGCCCCGCCGTGGGTAGCGCCTCATAGGTGGTGGGCCGGCACGAGGCGAGCCCTGTGTCCTCACCTTGCCAAAACGGCGAGCTGGCTGACAGCGCCAGCAAGTGAGGCAGGAAGTGCAAGAAGAAGTTGTTGAACCGGATGCACTCGTCCCCGCTGCTCATCCCAAGATGCACGTGCATGCCGTAAACGGTCATGCGGCGCGTCAGCCACTGGTTCCGGTCGATGAGCTCGTTGTACCGAGGTGTGGGGGTGATGATACAGTCACTGTAGCGTGCGAAGGGATGGCAGCCTGTCGCTGCGAACGAGAGGCCAAGCTTATCGCCGATATCGTCAAGCCGATCGAGGACCTCCAACAGATCACGCCCGATCTCATGAACATTGGAGCATTTGCAAGAATTCACCTCGACGGTGCTGAGGTAGAACTCCTTCGTGATGCTTCTGAGATCACCAGCGCAGGCCAGCACGTCCTCGACTCGCGGCGTGAGATTGAGCGTCGTCGAGTCGATAAGCTGGAGCTCGATTTCCACGCCCAGGGTGAGCTGACCGCTCGACTTGAAAGCAATCAGGTCTTCACAGCCCGCGGCCGGACGCAGCGAAAGATGCTCGAGTATGGTTTCCAGCGGTGCCGTACGCCGAGATTCCACCATGCGCAACGGTGCTCCAAAGGCCGAGCGTGCAGAAGCTCCCCCGCCAGCTTAGAGCCAAGCAGGTCAAAATCGAGGTGCTAGAACGAGGCTTTGCCTCGGATAACCGCCTAATGAATGTACGGCAACCGCTCGAGGGTTTCCTGCTAAAGCGCAGCCGTGCCGACTTATGCCTCGAAATTTGAAAATACGGCGCGATTCTAGCTAGATCGTGGCCAGTGACAATATAATCAGAGTTGTGCAAATCCCTGCTTGCTGAGCAAACCATCCACAACGCCGGGCGAGGCCGGCCGCCGTTACGAGGCTCGCGTCACCATTGGTCTGGCTTTCCGCTGCGTAACACCGGTGTTGCAGCAAGTGACGCATTTCTTGCTCCCCGGGCGTTACTCAAGGAGCAGCCGACGGGCACATCCGACAACTCATCCAACGATGCCACACGCGTTCTTCACGATCGGCCACTCGAATCGCAGTGTGGATGAATTTATCGACCTGCTCAAAGAAGCCGAGATTGATCTCGTCGTTGATGTCCGCACCGTCGCCGGATCGCGCAGCAATCCGCAGTTCAACGCCGAAGCCTTACGGAAAGAGCTGGAAGAGAATCAGATCGGCTATGTGCATCTTCCGGTCCTCGGTGGGTTGCGAGGCAAGAGCCGAAGCGTTTCCCCTACGACAAATGCATTCTGGCAAAATGAAAGCTTCCGAAACTTTGCGGATTACGCAACTACGCCTCAGTTTCGGGAGGGGCTCAAGGAGCTGATGAACCTTGGCAAGCGGCACCGCGTCGCCATCATGTGTGCCGAGGCCGTCTGGTGGCGATGTCATCGCCGAATCATAGCGGATTATCTCCTCGCCGCGGGGCGAAAGGTGTTCCACATCATGGGGCCCGGTTCGATCAAACCAGCACAGATGACACCTGCGGCACGCCCAGGGCCTGACGATACGCTTATGTATCCTGAACCTTAGCCGACCCCGCGAAGTCGACGAAACAGCCCTGGGCAAAGCGTACATACAAAAACGCCCCGGCAGGTCTCCTTGCCGGGGCGTTTGTTGAATCTGTGAAGAGGGGATCTCGACGCTTCCTCACCCCTTCGTAGACCTGGCAACGACCTACTCTCCCACGTCTTAAGACGTAGTACCATCGGCGCTGGGGCGTTTCACGGCCGAGTTCGGAATGGGATCGGGTGCAGCCACCCCGCTATAGTCACCAGGTCGACGAAAGGGTGAAGGAGATGACTTCTGGATTCTAAGCATTCCCACGCTCGTCCCGGGCGCGCAACGAGTCTGCGCGCGATCCCCTTTAGGGACCCCCGTCGCATCCAGCGATGCGACGGCCAGGATGAGCATTGCTTAATGAGAGCGATTCAAGCCGATCGAGCTATTAGTACCGGTAAGCTACGTGCATTGCTGCACTTCCACACCCGGCCTATCAACGTGGTGGTCTTCCACGGCTCTCAGGGGAGTACTCGTTTTGAGGTGGGTTTCCCGCTTAGATGCCTTCAGCGGTTATCCCGTCCGCACATAGCTACCCTGCTGTGCCGCTGGCGCGACAACAGGTCCACCAGAGGTGCGTCCATCCCGGTCCTCTCGTACTAGGGACAGCTCCTCTCAATACTCCGACACCCACGGCAGATAGGGACCGAACTGTCTCACGACGTTCTGAACCCAGCTCACGTACCTCTTTAAATGGCGAACAGCCATACCCTTGGGACCTGCTCCAGCCCCAGGATGAGATGAGCCGACATCGAGGTGCCAAACGACTCCGTCGATATGGACTCTTGGGAGTCATCAGCCTGTTATCCCCGGCGTACCTTTTATCCGTTGAGCGATGGCCCTTCCACACAGAACCACCGGATCACTATGGCCGACTTTCGTCTCTGCTCGACTCGTCAGTCTCGCAGTCAGGCGGGCTTATGCCATTGCACTCGACGGTTGATTTCCGACCAACCTGAGCCCACCTTCGCACGCCTCCGTTACCCTTTGGGAGGCGACCGCCCCAGTCAAACTGCCCACCATGCACTGTCCCGGAGCCGGATAACGGCCCGCGGTTAGACAACCATGTCCACAAGGGTGGTATTTCAAGGGCGGCTCCATGGAAGCTGGCGCCTCCACTTCGTAGCCTACCACCTATCCTACACATGCAAACACGATTGCCAGTGCAAAGTTGCAGTAAAGGTGCACGGGGTCTTTCCGTCTGACCGCAGGTACCCCGCATCTTCACGGGGAGTTCAATTTCACTGAGTGTGTGCTGGAGACAGTGGGGAAGTCGTTACGCCATTCGTGCAGGTCGGAACTTACCCGACAAGGAATTTCGCTACCTTAGGACCGTTATAGTTACGGCCGCCGTTTACCGGGGCTTCGATTCAAGGCTTTCACCTCTCCTCTTAACCTTCCGGCACCGGGCAGGCGTCAGGCCATATACGTCGTCTTTCGACTTAGCATAGCCCTGTGTTTTTGTTAAACAGTCGCCACCCCCTGGTTTGTGCCCCACCCATCTGGTTGCCCAGACGGATGGCCCGCTTATCCCGAAGTTACGCGGGCAATTTGCCGAGTTCCTTCAGCACACTTCGCTCAAGCGCCTAGGTATTCTCTACCAGTCCACCTGTGTCGGTTTCGGGTACGGTCTACGTGGAGGCTATTTCCTGGGACGTCTTCGCTGCCCGGCGCAATCCGATAAGCCCGGACAACTTACGACATCCGTCACACATCCACTGGCCCACGAATATTAACGTGGTTCCCATCGACTACGCCTTTCGGCCTCGCCTTAGGGGCCGGCTAACCCTGCGCAGATTAACTTTACGCAGGAACCCTTGGACTTTCGGCGGAAGAGATTCTCACTCTTCTCTCGTTACTCATGTCTGCATTCGCACTTCCGATACCTCCAGGCGCCCTCGCGGGTCGCCCTTCGCAGGCTTACGGAACGCTCCGCTACCGCACGACTTGCGTCGCACCCGCAGCTTCGGTGCACGGCTTGAGCCCCGTTACATTTTCGGCGCAGGAACCCTTATTTAGACCAGTGAGCTGTTACGCTTTCTTTAAAGGATGGCTGCTTCTAAGCCAACCTCCTGGT